>Ga0070683_100000043_pt1 | contig 109924 bp, 95 predicted proteins | sample KBSC713LmetaG_FD_64662 | JGI IMG/M metagenome (GOLD analysis project Ga0070683, IMG submission 64662) | Corn rhizosphere microbial communities from Kellogg Biological Station, Michigan, USA - KBS C7.1-3L metaG | ecosystem: Host-associated > Plants > Roots > Rhizosphere ... | reverse complement strand
CTTCTCCACTGTCCCGACGGCCTCGTCGCTCCTGCGATCTCACCTGACACTATAGAGGGTTTTCATCATCTTCGGTGGGCCGAAGGCCCATACCCAACAGACGGAACGTTTCCGGGTTTCCAAAGCCGCAAACCGGCCCGATCGGGCTCTCAACAACCCGGAAACGTCTGTCCCCAGGTTTCTACTTCATTCCCCGATTGAAGAGGACGAACGACGGCGCATCGCTGCGGGCGGCGACCAGATCGAGACGGCGATCTCCGTTGAGGTCGCCGGCGGCCATGCCGTAGATGGCGCCCTTTCCGTCGCCGAACGGACGGGCGCCGAACGCCTTTCCGGTTCCGTCGTTGTAATAGATGACGCCGGGAGCGTTGACGTAGCCGACGATCAGATCCGGGCGGCCATCGCCGTTCAGATCCGCCGCGATCATCGAGTACGGCAGAGCTTCCGGCTTCTGGAACTGCACCCCCGCCGAGAAGTTACCCTTGCCGTCGTTGAAGTAGACGAAGCAGCCGAGAGTTTCGGGACAGGCGGCGATATCGGGATGGCCGTCGCCGTTCAGATCGACCACCGCGGCGGCGCGGATCGACGCCTTGGCCGGTCCCCAAGGCCGCCCCTCGCCGCCGAGGTCGCGGTTGAAGAAGATGCGGCTCTGGCAATCGTCGCGGCAGGGGAAGATGACGTCATTCTTGCGGTCGCCGTCGACGTCGGCGATCAGGATGGTGGCGGCGCTCGGCGTGTCCCGCAGCGGGTTGCACTGGAAGTGCAGCTTGCCGTCGTTGTAGCAGACGTAGGACGTGAAGCCGCGGTTGGCGACCGCGATGTCCGGGTACCCGTCGCCGTTCAAGTCGCCCACGGCGGCGTTGCGAGTCGGCCATCGCGCCTCGCCGTAAGTCCCGCCGACCGTGAAGTGACCCGTGCCATCGTTGCGCAGGACCAGCTTCGGATCGGGAGAGTCGTTACTGAGCACGATGTCGAGGTGGCCGCTCTTCGTCATATCGGCGAGCGAGCCGGAGTAGCTCTTGGTGGCGTTGCTGGGCAGGTCGGGCCCCGGCGCGAAATGGCCCTTGCCATCGCCGAAGAGGACCTTCGTGGTGAGCTGCCAGTGACGGCCTTTGACAAGGACGATGTCGGGATGGCCGTCGCCGTTCAGGTCGCCGATGCTGGCATTGGAGCTAGTCTCGGAGACGGCTTCGAGCGGAACCAGGTCGAAGACCGGCACGGCCGCAAAGGCCAAAAGGAGCATCCCAAACCACAGGTGCAACATGGGTCCATGCTACACCGCGGCGCGGCGCATGCGCAGGATGCCGGCCACGATCGTAATTGCAATCGCAGCGAGGAGGATCGGCAGGAACGCCAGGCCGAGCCCCGCGGCCCGGCCCTGCGCGACGCGGATGGTCGCCCAAGTGATGTACGCGAACGAGCAGCAGAGCTCGGCGTTGAGGCAGGCGAGCATAACGACGGAGATCGCGGCGAGGCGCGGACGGTTCTCATCCGTGACCTTGACCGGATAGTTGAACGTGTTTGGGAAGTAGCTGATCACGGTGAGGAGCAGGTAGAGCGCGCCGCCGATGATCGGGACAAGAAGGATGGTGGACCGGTCGCCGTACCCGTCGGGGAGCCCGGCGCCGTTGAAGTGGCTTGCGATGCGGGCGGGGAGGGTGGACCAGGCGGAGAGGACGTCCGCGAATTGGACGGCGAGAGCGACGGCGGCGATCGCTTGGGCGGCAGCGCGCAACGTGCGCATCGCGCACGAGTGTAGCAGGTCTCTAGTACGGCAGCGGAGCGGGCATCCGGTGGTACAGAGGACTGCGGCGACGGAACTCGGCCCAGTCGGCGGCGCTGCGTTGCGTATCGCCGAGACCGGCATACGACCGGGCGCGCTCGCGGATCAGTTCGGCGCGATGGGGGGCAAGCCGGAGGCAGTCGTCGAGAATTGCGAGCGCGTCGCGAAAGGCGGCGCGCGACGCGGCGGCGTTGCCGTAGTCGTTGAGAGTGGCGGCGTGGTTGGCGCGATTCAGTAGCAGTCCGGGGTCTTTCGCGGCGATGCGGCTGAGCGCTTCGGCGGCGCGCGCGAGTTCGGCCGCGCCGCCGCGCCGGTCGCCGAGCGCGCAGAGGGCATTGCCGAGATGGCGGTGCGCGTCGGCCAAATCGCGCTGCGCCGAAATTTCGGCGGGGTCGGCGCTGACCGCCGCCTCCATCCCGGCGATCTCGGCGCGGGCTTCGGCAGCGGCATCGCGCGCATGGCCGAGCGCGAGCGCGGCGTCGGAGAGGAACGCCCGGTCGGTCAGAAGCATACCGGCGGCCGCGGGGCTGTTCGCGTCGACTCCCTGCGCCTGTTGTTCCAGCCGCAGGAATTCGCGGTTGGCGGCCAGCGCCTCGTCGACGCGATTCATGTCCAACAGCGTGCCGGCGCGCACCGCGGCCGATATGGCGAGAGCGTGGAGCACGCCGCGCGCGGTCACTTCCTCGCTGCCGAGCGCGACCGGGCGTTCCGAGACCGCATACGGCTGGAGCTGCCGCAGTCGAACGTCGGCGCGATCGATCGCCTCGAGGGCGCCCGCAAAATCTCCCGTCCGATTGCGCAGCCGACCCTGCGCCTGCAGTAAGAGTGCGGCGGCATTCAGCGACGCGGAATTGGGCGACCGGTCCGCCCACCCTTGCGCCTCGACGGAGTAGCGGCCGGCGGTCTCCGCGCCGTCGGCAGGATCGTTGCGGCTGAGGCTGAAATTGTATGCGACCGCGAAACGCAACGCGCCGATCTTGAGGTCGCCCTCGTGTTTCGTCCAGAGGCCGTCCAGAATGCGGAGCGCAGTTTCGTAGCTGCGGCGGCTGCCTTCGCTGTCGCCGAGGTTCTGCGAGCCGAGACCGCCCTGCACCCACGCCATCCGGTAGTAGGCTCCGGCGAGCTCCTGTTGCAGGCTGTCGTCGGCGATGTGCTCGGCGTTGAGGCCGTCGAGATATTCGAGGGCCGTCGCGACCAGCGTGCGGCGCGCCTCGGTGGCGCCGGGGATGGCGCGGATCGCGTCGTGCAGGTCGAACATTACGGAGTGGGCGAGTCGCTGGAGCTCTTTGAAGCGCCGTTCTGCCGCGGCCTGTTGGCGGCGCGCGACGCGGGCCTGCGAGATGGCAACTGCCGCGCCCACGATCAGCGCGACGGCGGCAAGCGCGGCCGCGCCCACCGGCAGCGCATTCCGCCGCACGAACTTGCGGCCGCGATCCACCGTGCTGCGCCCGCGCGCGGCGATCGGATAGCCGTCGCGCAGTCGTTCCACATCGGCGAGCAGTTGTTCGACCGAGGGATAGCGGCGCTCCGGATCGCGTTCGATCGCGTGCAGGACGATGCGGTCGAGATCGCCGCGCATGGCGCGCCGCCGGTCGGGCGCGAGGCCGCCGGTCTCGCTGGGTGGCGCGGCGGGCCGATCTTCCAACCGGCGGGCGAGTTCCTGGATCGTGTCGCCGCCGTGCGGAAGCTTGCCCGTGAGCAGCTCGTAGAGCAGCAGGCCGAGCGCGTACACGTCGCTGGCGGCCGTCACGGGCAGACCCTCGATCTGCTCCGGGCTGGCATACGCGGGAGTGAAGCGGCGCTCGACGGTGGCGGTGACGCTCTGCTCCTCCATGAGTTTGGCGATGCCGAAATCCAGCAGCTTGACGGTGCCGCCGGCCGTCACCAGAATGTTCGCCGGTTTCAGGTCGCGATGGACTACGAGGCGGCGGTGCGCGTACTGCACGGCCTGGCAGACCTGCTCGAAAATCGCGAGCGTCGCGGCGACGTCGAGCGCGCGAGTGCGGCAGTACGCGTCGATGGGCTCCCCATCGACGTACTCGACGGCGAGCCACGGCGCGCCATCGGCGGTCGTGCCCCAATCGATGAGCGTGGCAATGTTGGCGTGCTGCAACTGCGTGAGGACCCGGCGCTCGGCGGTGAGCAGCTCTTCGCTGCGGCGGTCCCAGGCGGTGTAGCGCAGCAGTTTGAGCGCGACGGGCCGGTGGAACTCGTCGTCGGCGCGCTCGGCGAGGAAGACGACGCCCGCGCCGCCGCGTCCCAACTCGCGGAGGAGGCGATAGGGACCGACTTCAGCCGCCGGAGTCGCGGCTTCCGGGCGCGGCTGCCGGCCGTCGAGAACCGCCGCCGTGTGGAGTTCGGCGCTGCGGTGTTCGTCGAGCAGCGAGCGGAGTTCGACGGCCAGCTCCGGCGATTGCCCTTCGAGTGTCTCGATCAGACGGCGGGCCTCGGAGGGCTCGGCGTCCATCACGGCATTGAACCAGTGTTTGAGCGCGGCCCAATCGGCGGCGGTCATGACGGTTCTGCGCCGGTGCGGAGCTCGCGCTGCAGCCACGCGCGCGCCATCGCCCATTCGCGGAGAACGGTCTTCTCCGAGACCGACAACAACTCGGCGACCTCGGCGACGCTCAGGCCGACGAAGAAGCGCAGCTCCACAATCCGCGCCTGGCGCTCGTCCCACGAGGCGAGCCGGCCGAGCGCGTCGTTCAGGATCAGCACGTCGATGCCGTTCGGGCCGCCGATTTCCACGTCGTCGAGGGTGACGCGGCAAAGCTCGCCGCCGCGCTTCACCCGGGAGCGGGCGCGGGCATGGTCGACCAGGATCTGCCGCATCGCGGTCGCCGCGGTGCAGAGGAAATGGGTACGGTCGGCGAACTTCTGCGAGGACTGCGCGAGTCGGAGATAGACCTCGTGTACGAGGGCCGTCGCCTGCAGCGTCTGGGCGCTGGACTGCCGCCGCAAATGGCCGGCAGCCAGCGACCGAAGCTGGTCATACTCCTCGTCGAAGTCCTCTACCACTGGGGTAGGATATCGCACCGGGGCAGGGATTTCCCGGGGGCGTTACTTGCCCTGATCGTGCGGGACGGTGCAGGTGGCGACCGAGCTTGCCGTGTTGCCGGCTCGATCGGTGGCCGTCGCCGTGATGGTGTAGACGCGGCCGTCTCCGGTTCCCAGGCGCGAGGCGCGGAGCTGTACGACGCGCGGTCCGACGCCGCTGCCCGAGATCACGATGTCGGGATTCTTCGGGTCGGAGGGCTCATTGCTCGCGCCCGTGACGGAGAAGGCGGCGACGCCCGAACCGGGGTCGGCGGCGCTGATCACGGCGACGGTCACGAGCTTGTTGTTCGGCGGCCAGATCGAGCAGCTCGTGGGCATGCCGGAAATCGCGGGCGGGGCAGCGTCGGGAGCCTTGCTCCACTCGGGCGAGCCGTACAGGTTCATGACCGCGCCGTTGTCCGCGACGGTGATCGGTCCCGAGCCTTCGTACATCGGGAACTCGACCTGATTGACGTGGAGATCGGCGATCCAGCCGTTGAAGGGATCGGGATTGCGTCCGAGGTTGTTGAACAGGTCGGTTCCGGCGCCGATCGCCGTGTACTCGCCGGAGCAGGAGTGAATCGGGTTGGGCGGCGCGTTCTCGATCGCGTAGCCGACACCGTCGACGGTCAGTTGAAAGACGCCGGCGGTGCGCGTGAGGCGCACATCCTGCGCCCTGTTGAGTTGCAGTTGCGCCGCCGAGAATACGATAGCGTTGCCACCGGCAAGAATGCCGACGGCGCCGTCGGAGTCGCGTATGGTGACGCCCCACCCGCTGCAGGAGCTGTTGCCGTTGTAGAGCGCGGTCTGTACGCCGCTGCTGGTCCCGAGCGGTCCGTGCCACGTCAGGGTAGCTTCGAGCGTCAGGTTGTCGATGGCGGTCGTGACGACGGACGCGGTCGCGCCGCCTTGTGGCAGTCCGCCGAATAGAAGCGAGTATTTCTGCGCCGCCGGCAGATTGCCGGCGATCGCCAATAGGCCCACGATCCCAATCAGTTTTTGGAACATCGAAAATTCTCCTCGCAGGGGATAACGCCGTTTGCCGCAAAAGACAGACGTACTGGAGCGGCTGTTACCCGGAAACGTTCCGTCTGTCCCCAGGTTCCCAGGTTCCAGGTTTAGAGAGACTCGGCGGCGACCTTGCCTAAGCGGATGCAGTCGGGGATTCCGATGCCGTCGTAGGCGTTGCCGGCGAGGCGGAGATTCGGGATCTGGGCGATGCGTTCGCGGAGTTCCTTCATGCGGGTCGGGTGGCCGACCAGGTATTGCGCCATCGACTTCGGCCAGCGGGTGATCTGGGTGAAGCGGGGCACCGCGGTCACTCCGGCGATGTCGCGTAGGTCGCGGAGGACTTCGTCGAGGACGTTCGCGTCGTCCGAACCGGCGACGAAGCAGCGGGCGACGATCTGGCCTTCGGGAACTCGGTACGAGAACTTGGTGCCGACCCAGGTGAGGGCGACCAGGCGGCGGCGCTCCTTCTTGGGGACGAGGAAGCCGAAGCCGACCGGCGGACGGGCGAAGTCGGCGGCGTCGAAGCCGAAGGCGACGATGGTCGACGAGCTGTAGCCGACCGAGTTCAGCAGCTCCGCGGAGCGCGGGTCGATCGACGAGAGCAAGCGGGCGGCGCTGTGCGCTTCGCAGGCGAGGACGAGGTTGCCGGCTTCGAGCCAGTCGCCGGCGATGCGGAGGCGGAAGCCGGTCGCGGTGCGTTCGACCGCTTCCACGCGCGATTGGACGACCTCCGGGCGGGCGGCTGCGACCACGGCGTCGACCAGTGCGCCGAGTCCGCCTTTGAGCGTTCGGAAGAGCGGACCGGACGACGGCGCCTTGCCGCGCGACGCGAGGACCCCCTTGGTCAGGCTGCCGTACTTCTGGGAGAGCTCGACGAAGCGGGGCAGGACGGCGCGGACGCTGAGCTGGGTCGGGTCGCCGCCGTAGATGCCGGAGAGCAGCGGTTCGGCGAGGTAGTCGACGGCCTCCTGGCCGTAGTGCTCGCGGATGAAGTCGGCGACCGATTCGTCTTCTGCGCGCATTTTAGGGGCGCGGAGCAGTTCCATCCCCATACGCATCTTGGTGCCCCAGGAGAGCAGCGGCGTCGTGACCAGCGGGAGGATCTTGGTCGGGACCATCATCATCAGGCCGTCGGGAAGCGGGACGAGGCGGCCGTTGCGGCGGACGAAGGTGACGCGGAGATGGTCGTTGGAGCCAATGACGTCGTCGGCGAGTCCGAGCTCGCGGATCAGCTCGAGGGCGGCGGGCTTGGCGGAGAGGAAGGAGTCGGGGCCGGCTTCGAGGGTGCAGCCGTGTACACGGTCGGTCTGGATCACGCCGCCGAGGCGCGGGCGCGATTCGACGATCGTCGCGGGCTGTCCTTTCTTGGAAAGGTAGTAGGCCGTGGAGAGGCCTGAGATCCCGCCGCCGACGATGGCGGTCTTTACGCCAGGCACCGCTGTGCTACCTCGGCGAGACAGGCGGTGAAGGTCTCGGAGCCGTTCAGGGATTCGGGGCGGCGGATCGCGATGCCTTTCGACTTCGCGTAATCCCGGAAGCCGATGTCGATATCCCAGAGAATCTCGACGTGGTCGCAGACGAACCCGATGTTGTGGATGACGACGTCGCGGACGCCTGCCGCGGCGTAGCCGTCGAGGACCGACTCGACGGTCGGACCAAGCCACTTATCGCCGGTCATACCCTGGCTCTGAAAAGCGAAATCGTATGTAGCGAGTCCGGCGGCCTTGGCGACCAGCTCCGCCGTCGCGCGGCATTCGCGCTCGTAGGGATCGCCGTTGGCGAGGGCGCGTTCGGGCAGGCTGTGGGCGGTGAAGACGACGCGCTCGGCGGGCAGCAGCGGACGGAGGCGCTCGGCGAACGCCTGGATCAGCAGCGGCTCGTCGTGGTACGAGTGGGCCCACGAGTAGTTCAGATTCGGCGCCGCCTCGACGGTGCGCTTCATGTAGAGGCCCACCGACATCTCCGAGAATTGCGGCGCGAGGCAGATGGCGGCGACGCGGTCCGCCTGGATCGCGGGCGCCACGTCCTTGATGTACGGGGTCCAGTTGCGCATCGCGAAATGGACCGGAATGCCGAGGCGCTTTTCGAGCAACTGCGCCTGTTCGGTGGTCCAGCAGAGCAGGGGAGAGGCGCCGCCGATGTCGCGGTAACGGTGCGTCACCTCGTCGACGACAGCCTGGTTGCGCGGACGTCCGCCGCGCACGTTGTCGAGGTAGGCCTCGACGTCTTCGATACGGGTCGGGGCGCCATGAGCGAGTAGTAAAACCGCGTTCACGAACGGAATTCCCGGACCATTTGGACGACGGCGCGCACGTTCTCGACGGGGGTCTCGGGCAGGATGCCGTGTCCGAGATTGAAGATGTGGCCGGGGCGGGTGCCGGTGCGCTTGAGAAGCTCGTGGACCTTGGTGCGCAGCTCGTGTAGCGGGGCGAAGAGGGCCACGGGATCGAGATTGCCCTGGATGGCGGAGCGGTAGCTGATGTCCATCCAGGCCTGGTCGATATTGATGCGCCAGTCGCAGCCCATGACGTCGCCGCCAGCCGCGTGGAGCTCCTTGAAGAAGCCCGAGGCGCCGGTGCCGAAGTGGATCACCGGAACGCCGGTGGAGCGGATGCGTTCGATGAGCGCGCGCGAGTAGGGCGCGGCGAAGCGGACGTAGTCGTCGGAGCCGAGAGCGCCGACCCAACTGTCGAAGACCTGGATGGCGCGCGCGCCGCCCGCGACCTGCAGGCTGGCGAACGGGGCGAGGACGTCGACGATCTTGCCCATGAGACGGCGCCAGAGCGTCTCGTCGGAGTACATGAGCTTCTTGGTGCGGATGAAGTTACGCGAGGCGCCGCCCTCGATCATGTAACTCGCCATGGTGAACGGCGCGCCGACGAAGCCGACCACGGGGACGCGGCCCGCGAGGGCGCGCACGACCTGCTGGATCGCCTGGCCGACATAGCCGAGATCGTCGGTGTTGGCGGTGGAGAGGGAATCGACGTCGTCGGAGCTGCGGACGGGGTTGTCGATGATCGGTCCCTCACCGGTCGCGTAGCGGAGCTTGAGGCCCATGGGTTCGACGGGCAGCAGGAGGTCGGCGAAGATGATGGCGGCGTCGACGTCGAGCAGCTCGACGGGCTGTAGGGTGACGGCGGCGGCGAGGTCGGGCCGCTTGCACATTTCGAGGATGCCGTGCCGCTCGCGGATCTGGCGATACTGCTTCATGTAGCGGCCGGCCTGCCGCATGAACCACACGGGCCGCACGTCGGTGGGCCGTCGGCGGCAGGCGTCTAGAAACCGGCTGGTCATTGGAGCCACACGCATGGCTGGTCCGTCCTGTCTTCGCAGAAAAAAACGCGAAAGTCTTTAGGGTGATGTTGCACCGCCCACTGGCGGCCATTCACGAAGTAGGGCTTGGCCCAGGCTTCGGAGTCGATGGTTCTCGGAGCGATCACCGAGACCGACACACTGCCCTGCGCCGGAAAACCGGTGCGGGGATCCATGATGTGCGCGTACGTCTTGCCCTCCGCGCGGAAGAACTTCTCGTAGCTGCCGGAGGTGGACATCGACATGTCTTTTAGGTAAACCTCGGCGGCGGTTTTGCTCACGTTCCAGGGGTTCTTGATTTCGATCTTCCACCCTTGCGGATGGTCGGGCGGGGCCCCCATTCCATAGATACTGCTACCGGAGCCCGTGACGAGAGCGGTGCGAACACCCTTTTGTTTGAGAATGGCCGCCATGCGGTCGACTGCGTACCCTTTGCCGATGCCGCCGGGATCGAGCTCAACGCCGGAACGGTCGAAGGAGACGGTCTGGGCGGCGGGGTCGAGATGGACGTGTCGGTAGCCGACCTTGGTGAGGGCGGCCTGGACTTCGGCGCGGTGCGGGAGGTGGCCGCTGCCCTTATAGAAACCCCAGACGCGCATGAGGGGTCCGACGGAGAGGTCGAACGCGCCCTCGCTCTGGGCGCTGTAATCCTGGCAGGCCTGGAGGAGGCGGAAAAACTCGGGGGAGACCTTCACGGGATGCTCGGCCGCGTGCTGGTTCACTTCGCTCAACTCGCTGTCTTTCTTGTAGTTAGAGAGCATGGAGTCGAGGCGGCGGGCCTCGTCGAGCGCGGAATCGGCGGCATCCTCCATGGCGACGCGATCGGCGCCATAGACGGTCACGGTATAGACGGAGCCCATGGCGTCGGCGCTCTTTTCGAGACGCAGCGGGGCGCCAGGGTGTCCTGCGCACAAGGCTCCGGACAGCGCTATGGCTATCGCTAGGGGTCGGATCGTCACAAAGGGTCGTACGCGGGAACTCCAGGGGTTGCCGCTAAACAGCATCATATCAACGCGACAGGGGATTCCGATACGGGACGGCGTAAATATGTTGCAAACGGGCGGGTGGGGGAAGGAAGCCAATTTCGATTTGACGAAACGAAGCCAATTTGGTGGTCGGTCATCCGGGGAAGACGGTAGCACGGGGTCTGGGGCGTCCTCGTCGGGTGGGCCGGAAGTTGTTGAAGGGATTGAGGCGATTGTGGAATTTTCTAGGCACAGGGGGGCGGGCGCGCGCACGGTAGGGTATTCCTAGAGCCTCGATAACGCCGAAACCACTTAGCCGCAGATGAACGCAGATGAACGCCGATTGAAAACAAATCAGCGGCCGGGAGGCACTCAGCAGGCTACCGCGCCGTCGCGTCCAGGCTGAAGAGTGCGATCTCTTTCCCACCCTCGGTCGTCATCGCCAGCCACTTGCCATCGGGCGAGAACCTCAGAGCGCTGACCGCGTGGGGCGAATGGGCCGTGCGCGTGACCGATCCGGAGGCCAGGTCCCAGAAGACCAGTTTCACGGGATTCGCGACGGTCACCACATCGAAGCCGCCCGTGACCAGCGTGCGGCCGTCCGGCGAGATCGCCAGCGCCGCGATGGTTTCGCCGTGTCCTTTTAGGGTGCGCTTCAAGGCGTAGGTCTTCGCATCCAGGATGTACACCGTTTCATCGAGTCCTCCCATCACCAGTTCCGCGCCGTTGGGCGTGAAGGCCGAGGCGAACATCGCGCCGGTCAGATCTTCGATCTTGCGGACCAGTTCGCCCGATTGGGTCTTCCAGATCCGCACATCGTTGTCGAAGTTGGCGCTGACCAGCGTGGCGCCGTCGGGCGAGAATGCGAGCGACGCGGCTCCTCCCAGCCCGTCCGGCAGCACGCGAAGCTGTTCGCCGGTCTGCGGGTTCAGGAGGCGCACGCTGCGCTCCCCTTCCGAGCCGACCGCCATCTGTTTACGGTCCACGGAAATGGCGAGGCTCTCGAACGTGCCGTTGATCATCTTGCTGTGGCGATCCGCGCTGAGATCCCAGAGCTGGAATCCCTTGTCTTTGATTTCGACGGCCAGTTTCGCATCGACGGGGAAGACTTTCGGGTCGAGCGTCCGGTCGCCGATGAGCTTGCCGGAGGCGGCGTCCCAGGTGCGCAAGTGCTGATCCCAACTGGCGGCAAGCTCCTTCCCGCCCGGCAGGAAAAAGACGTTATTGACGGGGGCATCCGTCGAAAGCGTCCGGTCTTGTGGGTCGGCAGAGAGTACGGCGGTTGCCAGGAGCGCGAGGAGCAGTATCCGTTTCAAGCAGTCAGGCCTTTTCCAGAACGATGTCGAAAACGATTTCCGCATGCGGCGGCTCGGCGCCGGTCCCGATTCCGCCTTCGAATAGCTTCACCGGCATCACCAGTTCTTTATGCGCCGCGATGCCCTTCTTATGCCAGTTCTTCTCCGGATTGCCTTCGAAGAACGGGTCCGTGGCGAAGTAGGCTTGGGTCACCAGAGTCTTGTGGCCGGGAGCGGCAATCAGGTAGTGGATATGCTGCGCCGGCCGGTCGGCGTAGTGGCCGGGCATCACCGTCTCGACGGTGTAGCCGCCTTTCGCGTCGGGCGAGATCCGGGCGCGATAGCGGTAGCCTCGCGTGTCGTACCGGCCGGTGTGGTCGGCGTGCCATAGGTCGACCTTGGCGCCTTCCACCAACTGGCCCTTCGTGTTGATGACACGTCCGACCACCTTGAGAGGGAAGCCGGGGTCGCCGGGCGCGCGCAGGATGCGATTGTCCGGAGCGCCCTTGCGGAAGAACGGGCCCAGCACGTCCGGCGATGTGGGCTGTTGCGCTTGTTGCTCCGTCTGCTGCCAGAACGCCAGCAAGCGGGGCTGCGGCGTCGCGGCGGCGCCCGCCACGAGGAGGCCGCGGGAGATGCACAATTCCAACATCTGGCGGCGATTCGGTTTGGCGCGGGACATCGGGGTAGCGTACTGGATGCGCTTTCGAGAGTCAAGGACGGGGTGAGTGCTAGGATGAGCGAAATGACGAACGCTGCCATCGAGGTCCGACGGGACGATCTCTCCGGCGAGGAGGTCCAGGAGTTGCTGCGATTGCATCTCGCTGGGATGCATGCGAACACGCCGGCAGGGCATGTGTTCGCGCTCGACCTCTCCGGTCTTCGGGCTCCTGGAGTGACGGTGTGGTCGGCGTGGGTCGGCACGAGAATCGCGGGTGTCGGGGCGTTGAAGGATCTAGGCGGCGGGATGGGGGAAGTGAAGTCGATGCGCACGCATCCGGACTTCCTGCGCCGCGGCGTCGCGGCCGCGTTGCTCGAGCGCATCATTAGCGAGGCGCGTGGACGGGGGATGCGTCGATTAAGTCTGGAGACGGGCAGGGGGCCGGCGTTTGAGGCGGCGTTGCGGCTCTATCGGTCGCGGGGCTTGGTCGATGGGGAGGCTTTCGGGGAGTATGTGCGGAGCGAGTTCAATCAGTTTTTGCACTTGGGGCTGTGAGTTAGTGGCGGTCAGTTCCAGGATGCTGGCCGGCGGAGAATGAAGCCGGAAGCAGTGGGCACCTCGTCCGGGAATTGGCTCTTCTCGATAGAGCCGTGTCCGATCTTCAGGAACGCATGCGCCGACCTGCAGAGGTGTTGCGAGAAGCGGCCGGGCGGGCAGGCGACGATCACGCGCTTGTTGGGAAAAAGCTTCTTCACGGCCTCGATGGGGGCGATGAGATCGCTGTCGGCCGAGATGAGAACAGCTGCGTCGAAGGAGTCCTGGAACGCGTCCTGCAAGAGTTCCACCGCGATATTGACGTCGGTCATCTTCTCGCTGTTCGCGTGGTGTATGTGGCCGCAGTTACGGCACGTGTGCGGGTTGGTCTGGTATCTGCCGAAATAGATCGACGTGTCGGCGAGAGTGTTGATCGCATCGATGTACGTCGATTGGCGTTTCGCTTTATCCGGCGGCTGCGCCACCCGGGAAGTGAAGTATTTTGTGCGAACGAGAGTCTGGTCGGGCTTCAGCAGGTTTCGGGAGAGAGCCTGCACGTCGAGCCACAGGAAACGCTCCCACCCCTGTGATTTGAGGCCGAAGTACAGATTGAACCCGTCGATGTAGGTGACAACCCTTGGCATTACAGTGTCTTAGCGGCATTGACAAGCATAGCAGAAGGGCGTAGATTTGATAATGAACAGCCCCGGAGATAGCATCTCCGGGCCGACGACCAGGCCCAAAAGGCCTGGCCGTTTCTTTTTTGGGGCCACATTTTTTCCGGCGAGCGTGGCCCTGCCAAATTAGCACTCCGTGGCGGACAGTCGGACGAAGATGGGCGCACGGCGCTGACACTCAGGGGCCTGCGGATTCCCAATCCTCACGCTGAGGATATCGGCCGTGGTCTGTTGGTGCGCATTCTGCGCCAGGGCGGAATCGCCCGCGAGGAATGGGAAGCCCTCTAAGCGTCGTTCTTACCGCTCGTCGCGGCTCTTCAGCCGCTTGGCCCTCTTCAACAAAAAGTCGATGCGGCTCTCGACGTCGGGGTTCTTATCCTGGATGAAGTGCAACTCCGGCACATGCCGCAGATCGAGCCTCGTCGCGAGCTCGTGGCGGAAATAGTGGCGGGCGTGATCTAGCGCCGCCATCGACTCCTTCTGCTCGCGCTCCGTGCCGCGGCAGGCCACGCGGACGGTCGCGTGGCGGCCGTCGGGGGAGACGTGGGCCTCGACTACCTCGACCGCCAACAGGCGCGGGTCTTCGGTTTCGAAGCCGATGATCTCCGTGAGCTCTTCACGGACGGTCTCGGACACCCGGATTGTTCGGCGCTCATCCATAAATGCACTTGGGCCACGAATGAACACGAATCCACACGAATAAGAACCGGTCCGATTCGCGTTCATTCGTGTTCATTCGTGGCCAATCATTTTTCATGCCAGCCACTCCACGGTGCATTCCGCCAGTTCGGAGCCGAGTAGGGAGGCCGCTTCGTCCTCTACCGAGCGCAGCACTTTTTCGGCGTGGACGTGGTCGGAGGAGACGGTCACCGCGGCCAGGGTGCCGCGCTGCCAGAGGTCCTGGTTGTCGATCTCGGCGACCGACACGTTGAACTTATTCCGTAGACGGGTTTTCAGGCTCTCGACCACGTGCCGCTTCTCTTTCAGCGAGTGCGAGTTTTCGAGCCGCAGCTCCAGCGTTAGTACGCCAATCGCCGCCATCTCACACGAATACTTCGGTCGCGACCCGCTCGGTCACGAACGCCTCGATGATGTCGCCCTGTTTCACGTCGGCGTAATTCTCGAGCGTGATACCGCACTCCTGGCCGGTCCGGACTTCGCTGACGTCGTCCTTGAAGCGGCGGAGCGAACTGATCTTGCCGGTGTAGACCACGATGTTGTCGCGGAGCAGCCGCGCTTCGGACTTGCTCGGAATGTTGCCGTCGATGACCTGGCAGCCGGCCACGGAGCCGACCTTCGTGATGCGGAAGGTCTCCCGGACTTCGGCCTTGCCCTTGTAGACTTCCTTGAACACGGGCGAGAGCAGGCCGGTCATGGCCTTCTTGATCTCGTCGGTCAGGTTGTAAATGATCGTGTGCAGCCGGATGTCGACCTTTTCGTGCTCGGCGGTCGCTTCGGCCTTCTTCTCGGGACGCACGTTGAACCCGATGATGATCGCGTTCGAGGCGGAGGCCAGCAGCACGTCGGACTCGTTGATGGCGCCGACGCCGGAGTGGATGACCCGGACCTTGACCTTCTCGTTGGAGAGCTTCTGCAGCGTCTCGGTGAGCACTTCGGCGGAGCCGCCGACATCCGATTTGATGATGATCGGGAGCTCTTTGACCTCGCCCGCCTGCATCTGTTTGTGCAGTTGCTCGAGCGTGAGGCGGCTGGACTTGGCCAGCGCCGCTTCGCGCGCCCTCTGGTCGCGGAAGTTGACGATCTGCTTCGCCTTGGCGGTGTCGGTGACGACCTGGAAGTCGTCGCCCGCTTCGGGCAGGGCGTCGAGTCCGAGGACCTCGACCGGGGTCGAAGGCTCGGCTTTGCGGATCTGCGTGCCGCGATCGTTCAGCATGGCGCGAACCTTGCCGAAGACGGAGCCGCAGATGAAGAAGTCGCCGACGCTGAGCGTGCCGTTGCGGACGAGCACGGTGGCCACGGGGCCGCGTCCGCGATCGAGCTTCGCTTCGACGACCGTGCCCATGGCGGGACGGCTGGCGTTGGCTTTCAGATCCTGGATCTCGGCGACCAGCAGGATCATTTCGAGGAGCAGGGGCAGGTTTTGTTGAGTGCGCGCGGAGACCGGGACCATGACGGTGTCGCCGCCCCAGTCTTCGGCCAGCAGGCCGCGGTCGGCGAGCTGCTGCTTGATGCGCTCGGGCTGAGCGTCCGCTTTATCGATCTTGTTGATGGCCACGATGATCGGCACCTTGGCCGCTTTGGCGTGGTCGATGGCTTCGAGGGTCTGGGGCATGACGCCGTCGTCGGCGGCCACCACGAGGATGACGATGTCGGTGATCTTGGCGCCGCGGGCGCGCATGCGGGTGAAGGCTTCGTGACCGGGGGTGTCGATGAAGACAATCTTCTTGCCGTTCATGTCGACCTGGTACGCGCCGATGTGCTGGGTGATGCCGCCGGCCTCGCGACCGGCCACATTGGCCTCGCGAATGGCGTCGAGGAGCGACGTCTTACCGTGATCGACGTGGCCCATGATGGTGACCACGGGCGCGCGTTTCTGCAGGTCCTTCTCGTCCTCGGCGACTTCGACGGACTGCATGGCTTCGACTTCGTAGCTGACGGTGGCGGTGGAGGCGCCGAAGTCGCGGGCGACCTCAGTGGCCAGCTTGCCATCGAGCGTCTGATTGATGGCGACGAAGATGCCGCGATCCATCAGCTTCTTCATGATGAGCGCGGCCTTGACGTCGAGCTTCTCGGAGAGCTCCTTAACCGTGATGCCTTCGGAGATGGTGATCTCGCGATTGATCGGCGGCGGACCCTGGTCGACGTGGCGGCGCTGCGGGCGTAGCGTTCTTTCTTCTTCGACGCGCTCGCGGGGCTGCGGCCGGCTGGGCCGCTTCATCCCCGGGCGTCCGCCGGGAGCGTCCACCGGGGGCGGCGCGAGTCCGGGCTCGCCCATGCGGCCGCGGGAGGTCGGGTGTTGCGGACGGGGTCCGGAAGGACGGCCGGGGCCGCTGGGGGCGCCGGGACGTCCGACACCGGGGGCGCCGGGACGAGTTACGAGCGGCTGGCCGGGGCGGATCGGTCCACGATAAATAGGCTGGCCGGGAACGGGGGCCGACGGAGGCTTGGGAACGCCGGGGCGCGGCTGAACAGGAGCGGCCGGCATCGTGGGACGCGGCGCGCTGAGCTTGGCGGCGAGAGCGGGATTCGGAGGAACCACGGGGCGCGCCATCGGCTGTCCGGCGAGCGGACGGGTTCCGGGCGCTTGCGGCACGATGGGGCCGCGCGACTGCGGCTGTTGCGGAGGTCTCGGCTGCTGCAGCGGCGGGCGCGGCATCGGCGGAGCGGCTGCTCCGGGAGTCGGACGCGCTTCGGGAGTCGCAGCGGGCATCGGCTGTCGCGGGCCGGAGAGAATCTGGCCGGGACGCGGCGCGGGTCCCGAGGGTCCGCCGGGAATCGGTTTGACGGTGGGCGCGGGCGGACGGCCCGGCGCGATCACACCGGCAGGCGGCGTGGGCGAGGACGATCGCTGCGGCGGCGCGAGCGGAGCGCTCGGACGCTGCGGTTGTGACGGCGATGGCGTCGCGGGTGGGATCGAGGCGCGCGGTCCTTCGGGGCGCGGCATGCCGCTGCCGATCGGAGGATGAATCGGGCGCCCGCCCATCGGCGGACGAATCGGCGCGGCATGGGAGGGCGGAGCATCGGCGCCGCGTTCGGCCTCGACGGGAGGCTCAGTCTCGATGGCGGCGGGGCCTGGTCCGGCGGGGGGCTCCGGCTTCACGGCGGGGACGCCGGGCTCGGCATCGCCGGGACGCTCCGCGCGCACGGGCGCTTCGGCGGGCTCGTGCTCTGCCTGGGAGCGCTCTTCGGCGCCGGGCTCCGGCTCTGGAGCATCGAAGCCGAAGAGGCGACGCAACTGGAGCGCGACGGGCTCATCGATCGAGCTGGAGTGGGTCATCTTTTCGGTGATGCCCAGCTCGGGGAGCTTCTCCAGAATTTCCCGGGATTTGACTTCCAACTCCCTCGCCAGCTCGTTAACACGAATCTTATTCATAGAAACGAAATTTGCTTCTTCGACGGTGGTGCTCAATTAGCCACGACCGTTCCCGCCAGGCTCCGCGCCTTCTTGGGGCGCAACGCCTTCCGGTCTTTCTCCCTCGGCCGCATTTTCAGTGGGGGATTCCGCGTCCTCTATCGTACCAAACTGCTCCGCGGTTTCCTTTTCGGTCTCGGCCTCAGCCGCTTCCGACCCAGGCTCGAAACGCTCTTCGGGGCTCTCCGGGTCGTACAGCGTCCCCGGAGGATAGTTGGTCTCGGTGATTTCGTCGGGCATTCCCGCGGGACCCGGCTCGGTATCGAGCGACCCGGTGTCGGTGCCCTGCACGTCCGCGAGTTCTTCGGCGGACGCGCTGAGATCCGGCGAGACGGGCGTCGGTTCCGGCATCGTCTGCTCGGGATTTTCGGAGCCCTGGCCCTCGTCGAACTGGTTGTAATACGTGTTGACGGCGACCTGAATCTGTTCGATCGCTTCGGGTCCGATTCCCTGGATCGCTTCGAGCTCCTCGGGGGTCATGCCGCCGAGTTTCTCGATGGTGCCGATGTCGGCGGCGACCAGCGCGTCGGCCACGGCTTCGGAGACTCCGTAGTCGATGAGGACGGAGACGGGAGCGCCGGGAGCGACCAGGGCGGCCATTTGCGACTCGACCTCCTGCCGCTTCTCCTCTTCACTCTTGATGTCGATTTTCCAGCCGAGCAGCTTGGCGGCGAGCCGGACGTTTTGCCCCTTCTTGCCGATGGCGAGCGAGAGCTGCGAATCGTCGACGATCACTTCCATGTGCTTCTCGAGCGGGTCGAGGATCGTGATGCGGCTGACTTTCGCAGGGCTCAGCGCGTGCGTCGCGAACACGACGGAGTCTTCCGAATACTCGATGATGTCGATCTTCTCGCCGCGCAGCTCGCGGATGATCGATTGGACGCGCATGCCCTTCATGCCGACGCAGGCGCCGACGCTATCGACATCGCGGTCGCGGCTCTGCACGGCGATCTTGGTCCGCTCGCCGGCTTCGCGCGCGCAGCCGCGGATCACCACCGTGCTGTCGTAGATCTCGGGGACTTCCTGTTCGAACAGGCGCATCACAAGCTCCGGCGCGGCGCGCGATACCACGACGCCCGGTCCTTTGCTCGACTTATCGACGAGCTTGATGATGCAGCGGACGCGGTCGCTCACGCTGTAGCTCTCGAGGCGCGACTGCTCCTTCTTGGGGAGGCGCGCTTCGGTCTTGCCGAGATCGAGAACGTAGTCGGGGCCTTCGATGCGCTTGATGGTGCAGTTGACGAGCTCTCCGGCGCGGCCGGAGTACTCGTTGAACACGGTCTCGCGCTCGGCCTCGCGGACTTTCTGGAAGATGACCTGCTTCGCGGTTTGAGCGGAGATGCGGCCCAGGGCGTCGGTGTTTTTCGGAATGCGCACTTCCGCCCCGACCTCGGCGGACTTGTCGACGCGGCGAGCCTCGGCGAGAGTCATCTCATGCACTGGGTCCTCGACCGCTTCGACGACTTTCTTCACCGCATAGAGGGTGATCGCGCCCGTCTTGGGGTCCATGTCTGCGATGTAGTCTTCGTTGGTGCGGTAGTGCTTGCGCGCCGCGATGAGCATGGCATCCTTGACCGCGTCCAGAACAATCTGGGGGTCGATGCCTTTCTCCTTGCTCAAAATTTCGATGGACTGAAAAATCGTTTCCACAGTGCCCTCTTTTGTCGCGAATGAAATGTGCCGGAGATTACCACTCAAACTTGAGATTGGCCTTTTGCACCTGGTCGAACGGGAAGCGGAGGGGTTCCCCGCGTTCCGTGTCGAGCCGGATCAGGCCGTCCTCAATGCCGGCGAGAGTTCCTTCCCAACTGCGGCGGCCCTCGATCGGGTCGCGCAGCGTGACCTTGGCCTTTTTGCCCTGGAAGCGCTCAAAATCCTTCGGCTTCATGAGCTTGCGCTCTACGCCAGGGGAGCTGACCTCAAGCGTGTAGCGGTTCCCGGGGACTACGTCTTCGACGTCGAGAATGGTGCCGACCTGGTGCGAGATCAGCTCGCAATCGCCGTGCGTGACGCCTTCGGGCTTATCGATCGAGATGCGGACGAAGCGTTGCGGTCCGCCACCTTTCACTTCGACCTCAACGACTTCGATGCCTTCCGATCCCGCCACGCGGTTTGCGATCTCTTCGATTTTCGACGCTATCGAATCGGCCATCGTTCCTTTGTGCGAAATCCAACAAAAAAGTGGGCTTTCGCCCACTCGGTTGGTCCGGCACTTACAACCCTATTGTACAGGGTTCAGGCGGGAATGGAAAAGAGTTTCGTGCGGGTCAGACCGTGTCGTGGCCGTTGCGGGGTTGCTTGAGGGAGTCGATGAAAGCGCGGAGTGTGTCCGCCGTTTTCGTCTGGGCTCTAGCCAAATTCTGCATCTCGTCCGCGAGGGCCTGACGGCGAACTCGTTCCCGGCGATGTTCCTCGACGCTGAGCCGAATGGCCCGGCGAAGCGTGGCCTCGGTCTTTGCCTGTAGCTCGGACACCCGGTCCTGTTTGGTGGTGACGGATGTCATCTGCGCGTCGAAGCGCGCCTGTTGTTCTTGGGCGCGCTCTTCCATGCGCGCTTGCTGCGCGTCGAACCGCGCTTGCGATGCAGCCTGCTGCTCCAGCAGGAACTCTATTGCCCGTTCGAGATCCATTGGCACTCACACTATACGCCGGGGCGGACAGCGTCCTGCCCGCCCCGGGCACGACGATCAGAGCTTCAGATCCCAACCCTTGCGGAAGTTCGGCTTGAGGAACTGATTGGCCTCGGGACTGTTGGTGAAGCGGAGATTCTTGCTGTCCCACTCGAGCTTCCCGGGGACGTGCAGCGCGATCGCGACCAGCGACAGCCACTCGGCATACGGCGCCGTGATGCTGAAGTCGGAGCAGCCGGGGTCGCCGCCTTTGCAGGCGCGGACCCAGTCCTGCATGTGACCGGGGGACCGGGTCAGCATCTGCGCCGGGAGCCGGTACTCGGCCCAACGAGCGGCCGGGAGCAGCCAGACTCCTTCGCCGCGTTCGCGCGTCGCGAGCATGCCCTTCGTGCCGACGATCACCGACCCGTTGCCGGAGAGAATGCCGGGCTTGGCCGTCTCATGTTCGGGTCCGAAGACTTCGACGCCCGCTCCGCCGGCGCCTTGCCGGGGGCGGGGAGCGTTGGACGCCGGCGCTGCACCGCGACCGCCGCCGCCACGTCCGCCGCCGCCGCCCGCACCGCCGCGACCTGCGCCCATCGGACGTCCCTTGTCGGTCAGATTGTTCGCCGGCGGGAGGATCGTTTCTTTCTCCATGCCCGGCACGCGGTAGACCTCGGGATCGCCGGACTGCGCGCCGTCGTGATAGAAGACTTTCACCGGCGGCATGCCGCCGCGGGCAGGGAAGTCGAGCCGGACCACGGCGCGGTTCGGATAGGTGATCTTACTCTCGCCATCCACCATCACCCGCTCGATCGAGGTCGGGGCGCCGAGCTGCAGCGCGATGTGCGCCGGGCCGGCCGTATGGGTCGCCCAGTTGCCGATCTGGCCGGTGCCGAAATCGAGGAACCCCCGCCAGTTATACGGGACATACCAGGGGCTGAACGGGCGTTCATTCGCCGCGCCGAGCCAGTTCTCCCAGGCGAGCGTGCCGGGGATCGGCGCGGTCGGGGGCGGCTCCTTCAAACCGGTCGGATGCGTGCCCGGCGTCACGGAGATATGCGCCTCGGTCACGTCGCCGATCTCGCCGGACCAGACGATCTCGGCGGCCACGCGCGTGCACTCGTGCGAGAAGCCCTGGTTGCCCATCTGGGTCGCGACCTTGTACTTGGCGGCGGCGTCGAGCAACAGGCGCGCTTCCCACGGCGTCCGGGTCAGCGGTTTCTCGACGTAGACGTGCTTGCCGCGCTGCATGCAGGCGAGCGCCACCGTGGCGTGCATGAAATCGGGGATGCCGATCGTGCACGCGTCGATGTTCTTGCCCTCTTTATCGAGCATGACGCGGAAGTCTTTGTACTTCGGCGGCTTCTCGAACTTTTTGAAGCTCGCCGCCGCGCGCGCTTCGTCGACGTCGCAGAGGGCCACGATGTTCTCGGTGGCAGCCGCCGCATTGAGGTCGGCGCCGCCCTGACCGCCGCAGCCGATCGCCGCCACGTTGAGTTTGTCGTAGAACGGTTTGTAGCCGAGTGCGCGGAGCGATGGCACGCTCCCGAAGCCCGCTTGCGGCACGGCGCCCGCCAGCAGAGACCCGTAAAAGAAATACCGTCTGGAGATTGCCATATTGCCCTTCGCGCTACACGAGCGCTTCTTTGCAGTACTGGACGCACTTGGCGATCTCGGTCATGGTGTCCGAACCCTGCGGAACCTGGTATTCGAACTCGATGGTCGCCTGGAAGTCGTACTTCTCTTTCTTCATCAACTGCAGGATGTCGCGGATGGGAGTGTCGCCCTGGCCGAACGGCGTGTTCGGACCCTGGTCCTTCTTGCGGTCCTTGATGTGGATGTGGGTGACGCGGTCGTGATACTTGCGCAGGAAGGCGGCGGCCGACTCGTTATTCGCCGCCATGTAGTGGCCGATATCGATGTTGCACCCGTTGTACTTCGAGTACGACATCGCCGTCTCCCAGCTTGCGTCCTTGGCGAACGCCTCGGGACTGTTGATGTTGGTGTGGCCGTGATAGCCGACCATCATCTTGTGCTTGGTCGCGAATTCGCCGAGCCACTTGGTCTTGCTCAACGGGATCTCGCAGGAGATGTGGCGCGCGCCGAGAGCTTTCGCGAGGTTGAACGCGTAATCGACCACGTCGTCCTTCATGCTGTCGACGCCGTCGAACTTCACGATGTCGATGGGCACGCCGGCGTCCTCGTACTTCTTGCGGAACGTCTTCACGCGGTCCATAGCGAGGGAAAGGCGCCACTTCTCGAGATCGGCGATCGCCTGTTTGCGCGCGGCGTCCTGCTCGGGCGTGAGCGGACGGCCGCGGCCCCCACCGGCCGGCACGACGGGCGCTCCGAGGAAGGCCTCGACGGGCTGCGACCGCAACTCGACGGCGTTCAGTCCGAGTTGCAGCAGGCGTTTCAGAATCTCGTCTCCCGACATGGCCATGTCGTGAAAACTGTAGGGGACGTTGATACCGACCTGCACGCCGCCCCACTTGGAATTCGGCTTAGCGGCGAACAGGCGGGACACGGGGAGGGCGGCAAGGGCGACTTTGCCCAGGCTGCGACGGGTAAGCTCCATGGTCGCGATTGTAACGTACTGTATCGCTACAGCGCGGATCTTCTGATAGAGTGTCCGCGATGATTCTGCTTCCGACCGCTGTCCTCCTTCTGTTCTCCGCGTCCGCTCCGGCTCAGTGCGCTCCGATCGGCAATGCCTACACGCGCACGACGCTGTACTTCGGCTTGAATCGGAAGACGGGGAACATCAGCGGCGGTCAGTGGAAGGCATTTCTGCGCGACGAGGTGACGCCGCGATTTCCGCAAGGACTGACGGTGTGGGAGGCCGGAGGGCAATGGCGGCGCTCGGACGGAACGATCGTTCGCGAACGCTCGAAGGTGCTGCTACTGGTCCACGACGGCAGCGCGCCGGTTAACTCGGCGATCACGACGATTATCGAACGGTACAAACAAATGTTCGACCAGGAGTCGGTGTTGTGGGAGACGGCGCGCGTGTGCGCCGCGTTCTAATAAATCAATTGAGCCGCCGATGAACGCGGATGAACGCCGATAAAACGCCCCACTTTAAAATCGGCGTTCATCTGCGTTCATCGGCGGCCAAATTCTTTATCGTGTCTCTTTCGGCGGCACGACGTAGCCCGTCCTCGTCCGCACTCTCGCCTTGGGATTTCGTTTGGCCGCGTCGCCCGTCAGCTCCACCTTGATTGCGCGGTGCGCTCCCGGCTTGCCTTCCGGCATCGGGTAGTAGAGGCTGTAGCGCTGCCGGATGCGGCGCATCGACTCCTGAAACGCCTGGCCCGCCGCTCCCGCGTGGATGAAATCGCCTCCGGTCTTTTCGGCGATCCCTTTCACTCCCGCTTGCAGTCCGATCAGGTAGGGGTGGGTGATCGTGTTGATGGTATGCAGCGTCTGGATGAGTTCGCTGCGGACGATCAGGCCGGTGAGCAGCGCGTCGGCCTCCCATAGCTCGGTGACGACCGTGCTTTCGCGGCGCGTGCGCTGGCCCATATCGTCCGTAATCACGAGCACCGCCCGGCGCCTCGACGTACGCGGCTGGTCCATCAGCCGTCTTGCCGAGTCAGACACGGCGCTCTGGATGAACGTGCCGCCGCCGAAGTGCAGTCCGAGCACATCCTCCTGGATCGACCGCTGCACGGCTTCGAGGTCCTCGGTGAACGGCGCGATCACGCGGGTGTGGGTATTGAAGACGGCGATGGAGACCCGATCTCCTTTGCGCAACTCCTGGACTCCCTCGTGGGCCGCGGCGGCCACCTCCTGAATCTTGGGCCGCATGCTGCCGCTGACGTCGAACAGGAGGATGAGGTCGAGCGCCTCTTCGCCGGCGGAGAAGTTAACGATGGGCTGCTGCTTTCCTTCGTCGAAGATGCGGAAGTCGTCCTTGGTGAAGCCCTCGAGGACGCGTCCGTCCGCTGCCGTGACTTCGGCGTCGACATGGACGAGGGAGACGGCGGTCTTAAAGGTCGGCGCCTCTTGGGCAAGCGCCGAGGCCGTCAGTATCGCCAGCACGCCGAGCCTCATCGTGCAGACTCCGACGCGGCGGCGCTGCACGGCGTTTCAGTTCTTTCGGATCTCGCCTTCGAGGTCCTTCAGAACTTCCTCTTTGCGCTCGCTGGCGAGGTCCTTCTGCAGGCGGCGAAGCGCCACCCCGATGACGTCGCGATGGTGCAGCCGCGAACCGAAATTCTCGGTCAGGCGCAGCCAGAGGTCGTGGGCGCGGTCGAGGTCCTCCGGCCAGAGACGCGGCGGATGCGGGCCCAGGTTGACGTACACCGAAGGACGTCCGGGTGTGATGATTTCGAGCGAGAACGGGTGGCGCGGCTCGGGCAGCCGTTCCCACGCTAGACCGATATTGCGCGCCAACTCCTCGGAATCCATCTTGGGAGAGACACCGGTGACGAGCCGCGACGCCTGAAGCTTGGCGGCAGTCTGCACCAGCGCGTCGAACGGGTCGACGCCGGGCACGACCAGCAGGTCGACGTGCTTGCCCTCTTTCTCGGCGATGGTGACGACGCGCGTGTACAGCTCCTTCTCGTAGTCCGAGAAGAGCTGGCGGTCGGAGAGTTCGTACTCCCCGGCGCCGGTCGAGACCGGACGCACCGTCATCACCACGATGTCGTGCCGCCGCAGGTTGGTCTTTTCGAGGACGTTTTGCAGGTGCGGCATGCGATTGAAGTCGCGGACCGCGACCAGGATGCAGCCGGGACGCGCGTGTAGGGCGCTGCCGGAGACATCCGCCTGCATTTCCAGGTTGAACTCCTCCAGACCGTGCTTGGTATTGGCCAGCTTGCGCGCGTTGATGCGCTCGGAAATCGTGAAGATCACGAAAAACACGGCGGTGAAGCCGACGCCGTAAATGGTCGCGATCTGTTTGGAAAATAGGTTCGCGATCGCCACCAGGAAGAGGATCAGCGTGGTGACGGCCAGGCCGATGGGGATCTCGATGTTGTTCAGCCGGATGTTGAACGGGAATTTGTATTCCTGATCGTGGCGATGGTAGCGCAGCACCAGCACGCCGAGCGATTTCAGGAAGAAGCTCCACACGACGCCGAACGCGTACGCCTCGCCGAGCAGGTAGACGTCACCGCGGCTGAGCGCGATCGTGGCGATTTGCAGGAGCGCGACCAGGTTGATGATGCGATACGTGGTGCCGTAGGTCTTCTGCAGCTTGCGGAACCAGTCGATCAGCACGCCGTCCTCGGCGATCCGATTCATGACGCCATTGGCGCCGATCATCGACGTGTTGACCGCGCCGGAGAGGATCAGCACACCGACAATCACGACGAAGACATGGAAGCACAGCCGCAGGAACTGCGGACCCGCCAGGTGCATGGCCAGACCGCCGAGCAGGTTGTCGACGTACTGCGGGCGGATGCTGTCGGGGATGATGATCCCCGCAAACAGTGTGATCACGCCGGTGCAGATGACCGCGTAGATGCACACGATGTTGCCGGTGATCTTCAGGTTTCTGAGCTTGGGGTACGCGATCTCGCGATACACCTGCGCCAGCGTCTCGAAACCGCTCATCGAGAGCAGCGAGTGGCCAAAGGCGATGACGATGCCGATAAAGCCGATCTGCGGGAAGATCGTGCCGCGGAACCAGCCGAGCGCTTCAGGGGCGAACGTCAGGTTCTTCGGGGTGGGCGGGGGCGGCATCTGGGCCGCTCCGCCCACCAGCATCGTCAGCGGACACCAGATGAGGAAGATCACGACCATCACGGTGGTGATCTGCATGATCCGCAGCGCCTTGCCGCTGGATTCGTGAATGCCTTTGATGTTGCTCCACCAGAAGTAGCACGTGATGCCGATTGCGAATAGCGCCGCGAACAGGTTCTCCGGCTTCGTGCGGAGCATCGGCGCCACGGTCAGCGCCCAGGCGGGCATCACCCGGATATGCAGCCGTTCGCCGAATTCGATCAGGAGTCCAGCCATATACAGCCCCGCGCTGACGACGCTGATCGGCCCTGTCAGAACGTAGTCGAAGATCAGCGAGGAGACCGAGAGCCGCGCGACGAAGGGGCCCATGGCGTCGCGCACGACGACGTAGACGCCGCCGCGCACGAACATGCTGCTCGATTCCATGTACACCGAGCGCACGGCGAAGCTGAAGAGCATGACCGCGAGGATGAACCAGGGCGCGCTTCGTCCGATCGCGTGCTCCGCGATCCCACCTACGTAAAATGCGGAGGACGCAAGGTCGCTCAGCACCACAGCAGCGGCGCGCCAGAAGGAAATAAATGTCAGCGCTACCGTAGTTGCGACGACGACCTTGGAAGCGCCGCTGCGCTGATTGTCAGCAGTCATAAGCCACTGATCTTATCGTGGCACAGCCCCCTCCGTCTCGTATTTCCGTTCAGGCGGCTCCCGCGCCCGGTCCGGCGACCTCGCGTAAGATATCGTTCACAACCTCACCGGAGCGGCCCGACTGCAAGTCGTGGCGCATCCGCCGCAGCGCTACACCGACGATGTCGCGATGGTGTAATTTCGAACCCGGCCCCTTTTCGCTCAATTCCAGCCAAAGCTCGTGCGCCAGTTGGATATCCTCCGGCCACAACCGCGGCGGATGCGGGCCGAGGTTGAAAAACACCGTGTCCTGCTGATTTTCGAGCACGATCTCGAGCGTCAGCGACGGTCTCGGCTCCGGAAGACGCTCCCAGAATTTGCCGACTGCCGCGCCTTGCTCGGCGGGCGTCAGCTTGGGTGAGAGGCCCATCACGATCCGCGACGACCCGAGGCGCGCCGCGGTCTGCACCGTCGCTTCATACGGATCGCCGCCCGGCACGACCATCAGCTCGACGTGTTTGCCCGCCTTCTCGGCGAGGGACACGACGCGCGTGAACACCTCGGTCTCCTGTTCCGAGAAGATCTGGTCGACCTCGAGCGAGTGTTCGCCGGAGCCGGCCTGTGTGACCGTCCTCACAGAAAGCACGACGAGGTCCAGCTTCCGCGTGTCGGTCTTGCGCAGCATGCGCTCGAGGTGCTGCATGCGATGCGGATTGCGCACCGCCACCAGCACGTTGCCGGGCCGTACGTGGATCGCGCCGGAGGTGACCTCGGCGTGCGCGTCGAGGCGGAAACGCTCCATCTCGTGCGCGGTCGAGCTCTCGTGGCGGCGGTTGTACTTCTCCGAGACCGTGAACACGATAAAGAACGCGAGCGTGAAGGTGACCCCCGAGATCGTCGCGATCTCCTTGGTCAGAACGTTGATGACCGCCAGCGCGAACAACGCGACCGTGATCATCATCAAGCCGATCGGGATCTCGGTTTTGCCGATGTGGAAATTCAGCGGTACTTTCCACTCGCGCCCTTCCGGCTGCTTGTATCGCAGCACCAGGACGGAGAGCGCCTTCATCGCGAAACTCCACACCACGCCGAACGCATACGCCTCGCCGAGCATGATCACGTCCCCGCGGCTGAGCAGAAGGGTGAGCAGCTGCAGTCCGACGATCAGATTGATGATCCGCGACGTGGTGCCGAACTTGCGGTGCGGGTGTCGGAACCAGCCGGGCAGCACACCATCCTCCGCGACGCGATTGAGCACGCCGTTCGAGCCGATGATCGCCGTGTTCACCGCGCCCGCCAGGATCAGCGTCCCGACCAGCACGACGAAGCCGTGGAACGCCAGCCGCAACGGCACCGGCCCGACCAGGTACATCGAAAGACCGCCGATCAGGTTGTCGAGGAAACGCGGACGGTCCGAATCGGGAATGATCATCACCGCGAAGAACGAGACCAGCGAGGTGAACATCATGCTGTAGATGAAAATCACGAAGCCTGCGCGTTCGAGGTTCTTCAGCTTGGGATGCGCGATCTCGCGATTGACTTGCGCCAGGCTCTCCTCGCCGCTCATCGCCAGCAGCGAATGGCCGAGGCCGATCATCATCGCGATCACCGTGATCGAGGGCGCCATCGTCCCCTTCAGCCAGCCGAGAGCGGCGGGATCGAACTTCAAGTTTGCCAATGTGGGCAGCGGCACGGGCTGGTAGCCATGCTTGAAAATCGTCAGCAGACACCAGGAGATGAGGATTACGACCATGACCGTCGTGACCTGCATGATGCGCAGCGCCTTCTCGCTCGATTCGTGGATGCCGATGACGTTCTGGCGCCAAAAGTAAAGGGTCACGATGGCGGCGAAGACGGCCGCGAAGTATGGCGGGTACACATGCATCCGCGGGTTCTTCATGCTCTCGCCGATCTCGTTGATGAGCCCGCCGAGATACAGGCCCGCGCTGACGCCGCTGATCGGGCCGGTCAGCACGTAGTCGAACATCAGGGCCGAGACGGAGAACTTCGCCAGGGTCGCGCCCATCGCCTCGTGCACGACCTTGTACACGCCGCCGCGCACGAACATCGAGCAGCTCTCGATGTAGATGGCGCGGACGGCGTACGAGAACAGCATGATCGCGAGGATGAACCACGGCGCGGCTTTGCCGATGGCCTGCTCGGCGATACCGCCCACGTAGTATGCGGAAGAAGCGAGGTCGCTTAAGACAATCGCAGCGGCTCGCCAGAAGGAAATGAACGACAACATCACAGTGGTGGCGACCACCACTTTGACCGTTGCCGGCCGGGTCCCGGATGTCACGGAAAGGCTCCTTTTCACCCCAATGGGTGACTCTCAAATTCGCCTGCGAGGTTAGCTGACGGGCTAGAGCTCGAAAGTACTCTGTCCAGATGGACTTCGCCCCAAAAACTGGTTCCCCCGCCTCCCGCGTTGGGAGTTCGGCAGCCACATATTAGCATGGAAGGGAAGGCATCGAACAGCCCTATGGATTCGGAATCTCTGGCGCGCGCGGTGATCGCGAAACTCCGCTCCGCCGGACAACAAGCCTGGCTCGTCGGCGGTTGCGTGCGCGACCTCCTCCTCGGCTGCCACCCGAAGGACTACGACGTCGCCACCGACGCGCGTCCCGACCGTCTGATGGACCTCTTCCCCAACTCCGGCCGTGTCGGCGCGCACTTCGGGGTCGTACTGGTGCGCGACGCGTTCTCGCAGGTCGAGGTCGCCACCTTCCGCAGCGACGACGATTACGAAGACGGCCGCCGTCCCGGCACGGTCCGGTTTGAGAGCGATCCGAAGCAGGACGTCCTGCGCCGCGACTTCACGATCAACGGCCTGCTGATGGACCCGGACACCCGTGAGGTGCTCGACTATGTCGATGGGCGCGCCGACCTGAAGCGCCGCGTCGTCCGTGCCATCGGCGACCCCGTCACGCGATTCCGCGAGGACCATCTGCGCATGCTGCGCGCGATCCGCTTCGCCGCCCGCCTCGGCTTCGAGATTGACGGAGCCACGTTCGACGCCCTCCGCGCCGATCACGCCCTGATCCGGCGCGTCTCCGCCGAGCGAGTGCGGGATGAACTCGTCCGCATCCTCACCGAGGGAGGCGCGCGCCGCGGCTTCGAACTGCTGGACGCTTCCGGACTGCTACGCGACATTCTGCCGGAAGTGGCGGACATGAAGGGGGTCGAGCAGCCGCCCGAATATCACCCCGAAGGCGACGTCTGGACCCACACGCTGCTCCTACTCGAACAACTCGACCGTCCCACCGCGACGCTTGCGCTCGGAGCTCTGTTGCACGACGTCGGCAAGCCCCCGACGTTCCGCATCGCCGACCGCATCCGCTTCGACGGCCACGTCGAGGAAGGCGTGCATCTCGCGCACGACATCCTGACGCGCCTGCGTTTCTCCCGCGACGAAATGGAGCAGGTCGAAGCGCTGGTCGCCAATCACATGAAGTTCAAGGACGTGCACCAGATGAAGGAGAGCACGCTCAAACGCTTCCTCCGGCTTCCTGCCTTCGAAGAGCACCTGGAACTCCACCGTCTCGACGTGATGTCGAGCAACCGACGGCTCGAAAGCTACGACTTCGTCCTCGACAAACTCGAAAGTCTCGGGGAAGAGCACTTGAAGCCGCCGAAACTGCTAACGGGCGCGGACCTCATTGCGGCGGGCTACCGCCCGGGACCGCAATTCACGGAAATCCTGAAAACCGTGGAGGACGCGCAGTTGGAAGGGAAAATCCAGACGGCTGGGGAAGCGATGGAACTCGTAAAAACGCAATTTGGCCACGAATGAACACGAATGAACACGAATAAAAAGTCTTATTCGCGTGCATTCGTGTTCATTCGTGGCCCTAACCTTTTTGCAGCTTTTTTGAAGACTTCCACCAACATCTTTTCCGTCAGTTTTCCGGTCGACGTGTTTTGCTGGCTCGGATGATACGAGCTGATCAGGAGCGGCTGATTTTCGCCTGTCACGAACTCCCGATTGTGTCCAAAGACGAACGCCGCCCTACTTTTGATCACTCCTCGCGTTTTCAGGATGTCGAGGTACGTGTCGAAGGCGATCTTCCCCAGCGCTACCACGACCTTCAGATCTTTCAGCAGATCGAGCTCCTGTTCGAGATACGGCCGGCAGTTTTTCAGCTCTTCCGGCGTCGGTTTGTTGCCCGGCGGCGCGCAGCGGGCGGAGGCGGTGATGAAGGCGTCTTTCAGGAACATTCCGTCTTCGCGCGACACGCTTTCCGCCTGGTTAGCGAAACCCGATTTGTGCAGGGCCCGGTACAGGATCACTCCCGAGGAATCGCCGGTGAACATCCGGCCGGTCCGGTTCGACCCGTGCGCTCCCGGCGCGAGCCCAAGGATGAGGAGCCGCGCTGCGGCGTCGCCGAACGCCGGAACGGGCCTTCCCCAGTACTCCTGATCCCGGTAGGCGCGCCGTTTGACTGTGGCTACTTCGCTACAGTGCCGCCGCAGGCGGGGGCACCGTTCGCAGGCCACAATCCGTTCCTGGAGGAGTTCAAGCAAAGCTGGAGGTTCCTGGTTCCATCTTAGCGTTCCCTCACCTTAATTGCGCCTTAATGTGGCTAGGGTCACTTGCATGATAAAATACGGTAGAAATAAAGGTTGACGAAACACAACCGGGTTGTAAGATGATGATTGTCCGGTTGCTCCGGCCGGACGGGAAAACTGCTCTGGCTAAACCCCCGGTACCACCGCGCGGGCGTTCCGCGTCTGTATGTTCAGGTTACCTATGCCCACTTCGCTTCGGGCGTTCCGGCTCCCGCTGGTCTGCTGTCTTCTATTAGGGTCCACGCTCCAGGCGCGCACCGTCAAGAAAAAGCGGCACGTCGCCGCTCCGGCTCCGGTCCACAAGACGGTGCAGGTCCACTCTGCCGCCTTCGTGCGGACGACGAGCCAACCCGCCATCCCCTCGCCCGTCATCCGCGGCGGACCCTGGACCGAGCCGACCTACGCCGACTCTACCGTCGGTGACTTCGTCGACGGAGATGACCTGACGATCCGCCGCGCGGCGGTCGAAGCGCTCGGGCCGTACAACGGCTCGGTCGTGGTCGTAGACCCAGGCACCGGCCGGGTCCTCACCATCGTCAATCAGAAACTGGCGCTCAGCTCCGGCTTCCAGCCGTGCTCCACGATCAAGGTTTCGGTGGCTCTCGCCGGCTTGCACGAACGGGTGATCGAGCCTGCCAACCGCCTGCGGCTCGGCGGCATGAAGATGGACCTCACCTACGCGCTCGCCCACTCGAACAACTTCTACTTCTCGACGCTCGGGACGAAGCTCGGGTTCGAGAAGGTCAGCTACTACGCGCACCTCTTCGGGTACGGCGAAAAGGCGGGCCTGAACATTCCGAACGAGCAGCCGGGACACTTCCCGTCCGCGCCTCCGAAGAACGGCGGCGTCGGCATGCTCACCAGCTTCGGTGAAGAGATCCAGCAGACTCCGTTGCAATTGGCCGCGCTGATGAGCGCCGTTGCCAACGGCGGGACGCTGTACTACCTGCAGTATCCACACGCGGCCAATACCGATTTCGTTCCGCGCGTGAAGCGCAAGCTCGATATCGACCCGTTGATCCCGCTGGTGAAGCCTGGGATGCGCGGCGCCGTCGAGTTCGGCACCGCCCACCGCGCCCGCGAGGACGGCCCGATCGCCGGCAAGACCGGCACCTGCACCGACAGCCACACGCACCTCGGCTGGTTCGGTTCGTTCAACGACATCGGCAGCCGGAAGCTGGTGGTCGTGGTCCTGCTGACCGGCGGCAAGCCGGCCATCGGTCCCGCCGCCGCGGGCATCGCCGGCGACGTGTACCGCCGCCTCGACGAGCAGAAGTACTTCGTCGCCAACACGCCCATCACGCCGGCGGCGCTGGTCGGCAGCCAGATCTGCTGTAAGTAAGCCGCCGATCAACGCAGATGAACGCCGATATGCCTTTGTTTTCTATCGGCGTTTGTCTGCGTTCATCCGCGGCTGAATGATTTGCGATTCTGCTACTGGCCCAGGAGCGCGAAGACCTCGCGGTAAAACTCCGGGTGCGCTTTCCAGCCCTGCGCCGTGATCAGATTGCCGTCGCGGACCGCCGGCTTGTTCACATACACTCCGCCCGCGCGTTCGACCTCGATGCGGACGTGCGCGTGGGCGGTCATCGTCCGGCCTTTCGAGAGTCCTGCCGCGGTCAGCACCTGCACGCCATGCCCGATCGCGCAGATGCACTTGTTGTGCTCGGCGAACTCGCGGACCAGCGAGAGCATGCTCGGATCGTTGCGCAGATATTCCGGCGCGCGCCCGCCGAGAATCACCATCGCCGCGAAGTCGCGCGCGGAGACGGCGGTGATCGCCACATCGGCCTCGATGCAGTGGCCCTGCCGCTCGACGTAGGTCTCCCAGCCGGGCTCGATATCGTGGAAGATCATGTGCAGCCGCCGCCGCGAAGGCGCGGCGACCACCGGGTCCCACAGGGCCTCTTTGAAACGGTGATACGCGTACAGCGCTTCGTAGCTGTCGCCCGCATCGCCTGTCACGATCAGGACCTTCCGGCTCATACGGCCTCCGTCGATATCGTCAGAATACCAGCGTTTGCCACAATGAGAGCGGATGACGGCGGACGTCGTAGCGATCGGAGCAGGCGCAGCGGGATTGATGTGCGCGATCGAGGCAGGGAAGCGCGGACGGCGCGTCCTCGTCCTCGAACATAACGCGCAGATCGGACGCAAGATTCTGATCTCGGGCGGCGGACGCTGCAACTTCACCAACCTGCACACGGGCTCGGAGAACTTCCTCTGCGCCAACCCGCACTTCGCGAAATCGGCGCTGGCGCGGTACACGCCGCGCGATTTCATGTCCCTCGTCGAAAAGCATCGCATCCCGTATCACGAGAAGACGCTCGGGCAGCTTTTCTGCGACCGCTCGGCGCGCGACATCGTCGATCTGCTGGAGTCAGAGTGCGCCGCGGCCGGGGTCGAGATCCGCACTGACGTCTCGGTGCGCGGCGTTACGGGCTCGTTCTCGCTGGACACTTCGGCGGGGACGATCGACGCGCAATCCCTGGTAGTGGCGGCGGGAGGTCTGTCGATTCCGAAGATCGGCGCGACCCCGTTCGGATACGAGGTCGCACGACAGTACGGTCTGAAGATCGTGCCATGTCGCCCGGCGCTGGTCCCGCTCACGTTTTCCCGCGACGATCTCGCGCGCTATGGCACGCTCGCCGGAGTCTCGGCGGCGGCGGCGGTCACGGCATCGAGAAAGACCTTCCGTGAGAAGCTGCTGTTCACGCACCGGGGCCTGAGCGGTCCCGCGGTTCTGCAGGCGAGCTCGTACTGGACGCCCGGCGCCGAGCTCACGATCGATCTCCTCCCCGGCGTCGATCTTGCTGCGGAACTCCGCCGCCGCGACCGGGCCGAGGTCCGCACCATCGTCGCGCGCTGGCTGCCCAAACGCCTCGCCGACGTACACGCCCCGGGCAAGCCCGCCGCCATGCTCTCCGACCGCGAGATCGACGCGCTCGACGACGCGTTTCATCGCTGGCAGGTGCGCCCAGCCGGCAGCGAGGGCTACGACAAGGCTGAAGTGACGATCGGTGGCGTCGACACCGCGGAGCTATCCTCCAAGACCTTCGAGGCGAAAAAGGCTCCCGGACTGTACTTCATCGGCGAGGTGGTCGACGTCACCGGCCATCTCGGCGGCTTCAATTTCCAATGGGCTTGGGCGTCGGGATACTCGGCGGGTCAATTTGTTTGATCCCCAGCACGCCGAGGATCGAGTTCACGTACACGCGCGTCTCGGCGATGTCCGGCACGCCGCCCGCCGCGTCCACCGCCGCCGGTCCGGCGTTATACGCCGCCAGGGCCAATCGCAGATCACCCTTGTACCGTTCGAGTAGCTGCCGCAGGTACTTCGCCCCACCCTCTACATTGGCCTTGGCGTCGAACGGCCGGGCCACGTCGAGCTCCTCCGCGGTCCCAGGCATCAACTGCATCAGCCCCATCGCGCCCTTCTTCGATTCCGCGCACGGCTTAAACCCGGACTCCTGCGCGATCACCGCGCGCACCAGTTTCGCGGGAAGCTCCTGCGCCTTCGCCGCATTCTCGACAATCGGCGTCACGTCGACCGGAGACAGCGGATCGCAGCCGTCCGAAACCTGCCGCCGCACCGACGCTCTCTGCCGGGCCACCGAGTCCAACTGCGCCTGAATTGATGCACTCGTCTGTCCCCACGCGGCCGTGGCCAGAAATAGCACAAACCATCGCATCACTTTGCCTATCGGACGAACGCCCCGGCAGCTTTAGCCCTGGTTGGTATATTGGTCTCGATGCCGGCCTTCCGGTTGGGCGTTGCTCTTTTTCTCGCCGCCACCGCCGCCGCTCCGGTCCGCTTCGCGAGCTACCTCGGCGGCGCCGGTACGGACGACTGCGACGGCATCGCGGCCGACCGCTTCGGCTACCTCTACCTCGCCTGCCATTCCGATTCGCCCGATTTTCCCGGCCTTCCGCCGAAACCTGCGCCGACCGGCCGCGATTCCATGGACGGCGCGGTCGTGAAGCTCGACCCTCGCACGGGCAAGATCGTCTGGGCAACGCGCATCGGAGGCAGCGCGTGGGACGCCGTCGGAGACCTTGCCGTCGCGTCCGATGGCAGCGTCTACGCGCTCGGCTCGTCCCGCTCCGCCGATTTCCCGACTACCCCCGATGCCGTCCAACGCCGCTTCGGCGGCCCCGATCGCGACGTCATCCTCATCCGCTTGGACGCCTCCGGCAAAGTCACCTACTCCACCTTTCTCGGCAGTTCGAAGAACGACGAAGCCAGCTCGCTGGCGCTCGGGCGGGACGGCTGGGTCTACGTTGCGGGTGTGACGTTCGCAGCCGATTTCCCTGGCATCCGCCGGGGAGAGCTCGGTCCGCGGGGCGGGCCCGACGGTTTCCTCGCGCGGCTTCGGCCGGGCGATCCGAAGAGCCTCGAAACGGTCCTCATCGGCGGCTCCGGCCGCGACCAGGTGAAGTCGATCGCCGTCGACTCCACCGGCAACCTCTTCGCCGCCGGCTACACCTCTTCGCCCGACTTCCCAGTCCGCGACGCGATCTACCCGCATTTCGGCGGCGAGCTCGACGGCTTCGTCGCGAAGTTCCGCGGCTCCGATCTCTCGCTCGTCTTCTCGACCTACCTCGGCGGCGCGAAGATCGACGGCGCCGGCGCTCTCGCGCTTGACCGCGACGGCAACCCCATCGTCTCGGGCACGACCAGTTCCGACGACCTGCCGACCACCGCCGGCGCTTTACAGCCGCACCGCCGAGGCCCCATCGACGTCTTTCTGACCAAACTCGATCGCGACGGCCGCCGCGTCCTCTGGTCCACCTACTTTGGCGGCTCGAAGGAAAACTCCGATCAGTTCGAAACGGGAAGCCTCGCGGTCGACGCTTCCGGTCGCATCTGGCTCTCCGGCATGACCGCTTCCCCCGACTTTCCGACGCGCGTCGCCGTTCAACCGAAGTTCGGCGGCGGCGACTTCGATGGCTTCCTCGCCGCGTTTTCCTCCGATGGCGCGCGACTTTGTTTTTCCACTTTCCTGGGCGGCGCCGGCCACGACATCCTCGAGGGCCTCGCGTCCTCCAGCGGCCGCGTCTACACTTCGGGCATCACCGCATCGCGAGATATTGCGATTTCCACTCCGGCGGCGCAGACGAAGTTCGGCGGCGGCCCCTACGACGCCGTGATTTTCGGCGTCGCGCCGCCCCCGATTTCCGCCTGCCGATAGTCGTTCGCCACGTTACACTATTGCCTTATGCCCCTCCTGCAGGTGATCGTGCTGGCCCTCGTCCAGGGCCTTACCGAGTTTCTCCCCATCAGCAGCACCGCCCATCTCTTCCTCACCTCGAAGCTTCTCGGTTGGAACGCCGAATCGCTCAGTTTCGACATCATCCTGCACGTCGGGACCTTGATTGCCGTCCTGCTCTACTTCTTCCGCGACTGGGTGCAGATCATCGGCCAGGCCTTCGGCGTTCAGATCGGCCACGATTCAGAGCTGAAGCACAACCGCGGCCTGCTATGGCTCCTCGTGCTCGGCTCGATCCCGGTCGGCATCGCCGGCCTCCTCCTCGGCAAGTACGCTGAAGGGGCATGGCGTAATGAATTCGTGATCGGCACGATGATGATCGCCATCGGCATCCTGATGTGGTTTGCCGAGAGCGTCGGTCGCCGCGTCCGCGACATGGGGGCGCTGAATTTCGTCGACGCCATGACCATCGGACTGTTCCAGGCGCTCGCCGTCGTCCCCGGTACGTCCCGCAGCGGCGTCACCATCTCCGCCGGCCTTTTCCGCAATATGACGCGCGAATCCGCCGCACGCTTCTCGTTCCTGCTCTCCACCCCCGCCATCGCCGCTGCCGCCCTCAAGGCCGTCCACGACCTGCACAAGGAGCACCACCTCCACGAGCTCTTCACGCTCCCGTACCTCGTGGGCATCGGCGTCAGCGCCATCACGGGCTGCGCGGTGATCGCCTGGTTTCTGCATTATTTGCGTCGCAGCGGCCTCCGACCGTTCGTTTACTACCGGATCATCTTCGGTATAATCGTGCTTGCTCTGGCTTTCATCCGCCGGCCAGCGTGATGAAGCTTTTATCTCCGACTCAGCATAAAAGGCTGAACGAGGTCGCCGGCTTTCTGCTTCTATCGGCAGGGTTGGTCACTTTGTTGAGCCTGGTGTCGTACCACGCCCAGGATCCCTCGTGGGATACCGCGTCGGGCGCGCGTCCTCTCAACCTCATCGGCTACCCCGGCGCCTACCTCGCCGACGTCTTCCTGCAGACCTTCGGCTTGGCGGCCATGCTGTTCCCGCTGCTCGCCTTCCTTCTGTCGTGGAAGTGGATTCGGTCGGAAGCCCTGACAGCCGGCGGCGTGAAGGTCTTCGGCGCCGTGCTGCTCACCCTGAGCGCCTGCACCACGTTCTCCTTCATCCCGTTCCACATCTTCGCCGGCACCGTGCCGATCGGCGGCGCGCTCGGGCTGACGCTCGCCCGCTACCTGGTCCAATCGCTGAACCTCGCCGGCGCGCTGCTCACCACCGGGACCGCGCTCGTCATCTCGCTCTACTTCGTCTCGACCTTCACGATCGAGATGGTGACCGACCGCATCGCCGCCGTCTTCGCCCGCTTCGGCAACTGGCGCGCCGACTGGTCCGCCCGCCGCGCCGCCGCCGCCAAAGCCAGGAAGGCTGCCAAGCCGCCCAAGGTGAAGAAGACCCCGACCATGGTCGTCGCCACGACCACTCCCGCTGCCTCCACCGTCGAGACCATCGACGACACCGACACGCCACCGTGGGAGACCACGCGTTCCAGCGTCCGTTCGGCGACCATCGCCGAGCCGGTCCCCGTGCCTGAGCCAGAGCCGGTCGAATACGCCACCATCGAAGAAATCCCCATCTGCCCGCTCGACGATATCGAGCCCCCAGCCCTTCGCGGCGCCGTCTTCTCGACTCCGCTGCCTCCGCTGCGGGCGCCCGAGCCGCCGCCTGTCCACGCCCATTACTCGCTGCCGCCCACCGCGCTCCTCAACGAGCCCGCCGCGCGCAATCCCTACGACGAGCAGGAACTCAAAGACACCGCCGCGCGCATCAAGGCGAAGTTCGAAGAGTTCAACGTCTTCGGCAACGTGGTCCAGATCAACCCCGGCCCGGTCGTCACGACCTTCGAGTTCAAGCCGGATTCCGGCGTCAAGTACAGCCGCATCACGAATCTCACCGAGGATCTCTGCCTCGGCCTGCAAGCCGAATCGATCCTCATCGAGCGCATCCCGGGGAAGCCGACCGTCGGCATCGAAGTCCCGAACACGCGCCGCGAGCTGATCGTGCTCCGCTCGATGCTCGAGTCCGACGAGTTCACGCAATCGACCTCGAATCTCACCATCCCGCTCGGTAAGGACATCAACGGCCGCATCCGCGTTGCCGGCATGGAGACCATGCCTCACCTGCTGATCGCCGGTTCGACCGGGTCGGGCAAGTCCGTCATGATCAACTCGATGATCATGTCGATTCTGTATAAGGCGACGCCCGACGATGTGCGCGTCATCATGGTCGACCCCAAGCGCGTCGAGCTCGGCATGTACGAGGGCATCCCGCACCTGCTCACACCCGTGATCGTCGACCCCAAGAAGGCGACCAACGCGCTCCGCAACGCGGTCCTCGAGATGGAGCGCCGCCTCCGCCTGCTGGCCGAGTACGGGGTGCGCAACATCGATCAGTTCAACAAGAAAGTCCGCCAGATGCAGGATCAGCCGCGCCACCTCTTCCCCGAGGACACGGTGCAGGAAGATCCTAAGCCGCTGCCCTACATCCTGATCCTGATCGACGAGTTGGCCGACCTCATGATGCTCGAAGGCCGTAACGTCGAGGAGAGTGTGACGCGTCTCGCGCAGATGGCGCGCGCGGTCGGTATGCACCTCGTGCTGGCGACCCAGCGTCCTTCGGTCGACGTCATTACCGGCATCATCAAAGCCAATTTTCCGTCACGCATTAGCTTCCGCGTTGCCACTCGTGTCGATTCGCGCACGGTCCTGGACGTCATGGGCGCGGAGCATTTGCTTGGTAAAGGTGACATGCTGTTCCTGCCGCCGGGCTCGTCGCGGCTCACCCGCGTGCACGGCGCGTTTGTCACGGAATCGGAGATCAACCGTGTGGTCGATTTCTGGAAGGCGCAGGCCGCGCCGGAGTACGATCAGTCCTTCCTGGTCGCGCCGCCGACCGAGGAAGAAGGTGGCGGAGAACCCGACCCGGCGGCCGAAGAGCAGGATCCGATGTACGAAGAGGCCATCCGGCTAGTCCTTCAGATGGGCAAGGCTTCGACCTCGACCCTACAGCGCCATTTGCGCCTCGGCTACGGCCGCGCTGCCCGCATCCTCGACATGATGCAGCGCGACGGAATCATCGGCGCGCCCGACGGCAGCAAACCCCGCGAGGTTTTGAAACGCCCCGATTGGCTGCGTGAAGTTGAAGACCAAATTCGATAACGGCCCCCAGCTTGCATAAGCCCGCTGCGGGAGAGAGTAGCGGAATGAAGCTGGTGTACTTATCTTTACTTGCCTTGCCGGTGTTCTGCCAGACGCAGCCGCCGGCCACCGATCCGGCGACGCAGCCGACGACGGCCCCGGCCGTCGATCAGCAAAGCCGGACGCCCACGCAGGCGGATCGCTCCGTGCTCGACGTCAAGCCCGGCGAAAAAGCGATCAAGAACAAGGATCTCTGGGAGGAGTCGGGCGTCTTCCACCCGTTCCTCCGCATGCCGAAGTTCATCATTCACGACCAGGCAGCCATCTGGACGAGCCCCTTCCACACCAAAAAAGAGGACGTCAAATGGTGGCTCCTCTGGGGTGGCGCCACCGGCGCGCTTGTGGCCACCGACAAGTGGACCGTGAAACAATTGCCGAATACCAACGGCCAGCGCCGCATCGGAACCTATACGTCGAATCTCGGCGCGGCCTATTCGCTGGTGCCCATTAGTGCGGGATTTTACTTCGTCGGCAGCGCCTTCAAGAACGAACGCTTCCGCGAGACCGGACTGCTCGGCTTCGAGACCCTGATCGACACCACGATCGTCGAGACTGTCCTCAAGGCTGCGACGCATCGCGCGCGTCCGCTCGAAGGCGACGGCAAGGGCCACTTCTGGGATTCTTCGGGCAGCACCTGGAACGCCAGTTTCCCCTCCGGACACGCGATTAACACGTTCGCGCTGGCCTCGATCTTCGCGCATCAATACCGGCATACGATCATCGTCCCCATTACCGCCTATTCGCTGGCGGGGCTGGTGGTCGGCGCGCGCATTGCCGCTCAGAAGCACTTCCCCGGCGACGTGATGGCGGGCGCCGCCATGGGATGGTTCATCGGCGACTACGTCTACGGCAAGCGCCACAACCCCGAGCTCGACGAGAAGAAGCCGATTTCGTGGCGAATCATGGACCACTTCCACATCGGCGCGGCGTACCCGGTCGGACCGGCGGCGGTCTGCGAAGTGCCCACCGGCACAGTGCAGTAGAACGGTTCCCGGACCCGGCGTGGTAATGTCTAGCTAGGAAAGCGAGTTCCCGATGCGCTGCTTGGGGATCCTGATCGCCGGCGCCTGGTTATCAGGCGCCCAAACGCCGCCGTCCGCCGCCGTCGTTCGCGGGGTGCTCCTGGAGCGCGATCCGCAACCGAAAGCCGGGGAGTTCAGCGTCCGCGCCGCCGACAATCAGGTTTTCCGCTACCAGTTCGACTGGAAGACGTACGTCCTCCGCGACAACGATCTCATTGATATCCCCCGCATCAATCCGGGCGAGAAGGTCGAGGTGGTGTCGGATGCGATCCCCGGCTTTGTGCTGCGCTACGCCCGTTCGGTTCACATCGTTCCGGAAGCGCGTCCGCAGCGCGCCCCGAGCCTCACGCGCGCGCGCTCCAGCGCCGATCGCCTTGCCGACGATCGCATGCTCCCGCTCGGAGCCCTCACCTACGCGGGCGTCGTCTTCCGGATCACGGGAGAGCATATCGTCCTACGCACGCGCGATGGGCGTGAGCAAAGCGTGAACCTCAACAAAGACACCCGCTACCTCCTGAACGGCGAGATCGTCGAACCGGCGACCCTGCAACTGAATACCAGAGTGTTCGTGCGCGCCGGCAAAGACCTCTGGGACCAGATCGAGGCGTATCAAGTGATCTGGGGCAAGATCCTGGAGCCGTAATCGCCCCTCGCCCCTGCTAAACTCAAGGAAATGGCGACGATTGTTGAAAAGACACAGCGGCATCCCATGCCCCCGGTGTCGGCCTGGGCCCCCGCTGTGGCTCTCGGGTGGTTGGTTCCCGGAGGCGGGCACTTCCTGCTCAAGCGTCCCGGGCGCGGCGCGCTCCTGCTCGTCTGTGTCACCGGGATGTTCCTGTGCGGACTGATGATGCGCGGAGCGATGTTCCAGCCCGCCACCGGCGATCTCCTCACGACTTTGATCAACACGGGCGGCTTCATCGGCGATCTCTGCTCCGGCATTCTCTTCCTGCTCAGCCAGTGGCTCGGCTATAACCAGCCCGACGTCGCCGGCCACGTCCACGATTACGGCACCAAGTTCCTCGTTACGGCCGGGCTGCTCAACATCCTCGCCATGGTCGACGCCTTCGAGATCGCGACCGGGAGGAAAGACTAATGCCGAAGATGAACCTCTCGCATTTCGAGGCGGCGTTTCTCTTCTCGCTGTTCACGTCGGTGGTGCTAGGAGTCGTCACGAAGCGCACCGACCGCGACCGCCTGCACTACGGCGTCTACACGTTCGTCTGCTTCCTGGCAGCGTTATTCGGCCTGGGCTGGCTGATGTATTTGGGCCACGGCTAGCGCGCGGCGCAGCGATTTTCGAGCGGCGTCCCTTTCGGAATCAGCACGTACCCGTCGACCGCTAACAGATTCTGATCCGACCCCGGCAGCCGGAGTTTCTCCCGACTCCGGTCCACATAGAGAAGCTGTCCCGGCGCGGCGGCGGACAGATGTTCGAACGTCTCGCCCGTCGAGAGCGCTCCGTCGCTCGGGCCCCACATCATCTCTTCCTTTCGCCCGCGCCAGGACCAATTGCCGCCGAGCGGGAACAGCAACGCCGAATAGACCCGCACGCCGGCCTTCTCCAGCCGCAGAGCCATCGGCGCCAGCGCGGCCTCCCCATTCGGCCGCCGCATCGCCTTCGAAACGTGATCCATCCCGTATAATGCCAGGACCCCGTGCGACCCGGGCTCGCGTGCGATATCGAGCAGATTGCTAGCGATCGCCTGCTCGCGATCGTCCAGGTAGGGACTGCCCTTCGGCTCGCCGAGTCCCACCTCGAAGCCCTGTTTGAGCGCGTGAATCGAGTGCTCGATCGTCCGCAACTCGCGCAACAGCGCGGCGTCCGTCGTGAGCTTCCGCAGCGCCGCGACCGCGGCTTCCGAGTCCTTCAGGGGCGTCGCATGTTTGGGATCGATCCGGTCGCGGACGCGCTCCAGATGCAATTGGATCGCGTCGGCGGGCGAGTCGAGGTCGACCAGCCGGATGCGAACCATCGCCGCGGGACTGCGCCCCCGATTGAACTCGCGGACCGCGTCGAGCACGTTGGCGCGTAGGCACAGATCGGGGGGAATGCGGCCGGACCGCCCCGTCACATATTCCTGCGCGGCCGATTCGAGGCCGGCGTCTTCTTCCACCGCGACGTCGCGCACCCCGGACCGGTATAGCACCTCGAGGTAAGCGCGCAGAATCGGGACGTTCTCCCGGATTCCGTGCAATTCGCCGAGCAGATAGACCTCGTAGCCCGACGCCGGCATGGCGCCGACAGCGTCGCCGGCCCATACCCCGGGCCGTAGTTCGCCGGCGCCGGCCGCGGCGACTACCGTCAGCGCCGCGAGCGCGAGTCTCACCGCTTTCTTCCGTAGGTCACGGTGACCGTTGTCCGATCGCCTTCGCGTATGGCGATCACCTTCAATACCCGCTCATGCTCGTCGTCCGTTGTCGCCAGCGTCACGCGGTCGCCGACCCGGACCGTGTGCACCTCGAGATCCATCTCTCTCGCGTGCTCTTCATAGAAGGCCATCACTTGCGACTGCGAATCCGGGGTCTCGAAATGGAAAGCGCCAGCCTCGCCGGCGCCTGCTTCACCCTCGCCGCGCGCGGTGAACAGCGGCTCCGGGTGCGACCCCGGATACTCCGGGATCCACGAGGGCGGATTCGCATCTCCGCCAAGCTCAAGGCTCCCGCTTTCACCCTTATCGTCGACCGCTTCCAGCCGGAACCGCCCGTTCCGCACGTCGTCGTAGGACCAGGTGACTCGATTCCCGGTGTGGCGATTCCGCACCGTGATCGTGTTGCGGTCGCTATCCACGACCTCCAGGTCGGGATGGGTCGCTGCCAGCATCCGCGCCACCGCCCGCGCCGGATCCCGCCGGAAAATCTCACGGTCGATCCCCGCCCGCCGCATCCGATTCGCCATATATGCGCCCGTCGAGATCGCGCTCACAACGCCGAAGCCGACGACGCACAACAGGACGATGAGCACCCACTTCAACGGGTTGCCGCTCCGGGGCGCCGCCGCCGCAGCCATCGGCGGTGGCGCCGCCGAAGACGTAGAGCGAGCCCCGCACTGCGTACAGAAAGGCCCCGCCAGATTCGCGCCGCATTTCGTACAAAAAGCCATTTACTTCATTCTCCGCCCGTCCCAAGCCTATACGATGCGATCGCTACACAGGTTCCAACGCTGTAGAGGGAACCAGGTCATTACCGCAGTGCGGACAGTACTTGTCGACATCCCCGACCTCGCGCTGGCACGAGTTGCACGTCCGGTGTAACTCGTATTTGCAGCCGGGGCAGAAGTTGAACCGCGCGCTGACCAGGAAACCGCACTTGGGACAGTGATACGGCAGCGGCTCCCGAGCATTGAAGTACAGGACGAACCCCACCACAAGATACGCCGGCATCATGACGAGCACCAGGAACACCCAGAGTCCCGCGTTCATGCCCCGGCGGCGCGCGTCCTTGTAGACGTACCCCGTCAGGAGAATCACGATCGCGGCCGGGATCGCCATAGCCAGTCCGACCAGCCCCACCAGACCAACCGCGGCCTTATTGCTCATCTCGTCCGCAATGTGCCACGGCTCGGGGAGATCGTGGGCGCACATGAACATGGCCAGTGCAATGAAGGACGCGAACAGGGTCAACGTCCCGATCGTCAGACCGCGCGGCACCAGCTTGATCTCTTCGGAGAACTTCAGGTGTTCCCGCTGCCGGCGGAACCGCATCAGCCGCTTCTTCTCGCTCCACGACGTGCTTCCATTGACCGGCTCTCTCGGTGTCATCTCTCTTCCTCCTCGATCCTTCTCTTGTCGAATGCCCAAAGCCCGGCCGCGATCGCCGCCGGGGCCGCCCACCACAATCCGAACGCCAGCCGGACCCCGACCTCGGGGAGCCCGGTGTTCCGTCCGATCCACTCGAGCCCGCGCCAAACCAGCGGCGCGCTCGCGATCCCCACCGCCCACGACAACGCCAACGACACCCACAGCGCCCAGCCCCACGTGTGTCCGCGCATCTCCTGGGCCCGCAACGACACCCGGAACTGCGTCCGGAAAGCCAGGTCGCGCGGCACCTGGACCGACACCGCCCGCGCCGCGAGGATCGCCGATTCGGTCCGCCGTGCAAACTCCGCGCACGCGCTGCATTCGGCGAGGTGCCCGTCGACCGGCCCCGAGTCCACTCCGTCGACCCAAAACGCGTCGATCGCCCGCCGTGTCCGTTCGCAATCGTTAGGCATGTGCCCCTCCCAGTTCCCCGCGCAATGTCGCCAGCGCGCGATACAGCCGCGCCTTTACGGTCGGCAGCGGCGCTCCGACCACCGCCGCGATCTCGTCGAGCGGCAGGTCTTCCTGAAACCGCAGCAGCAGGACCTCGCGCTGCACCGCCGGCAGCCGCTCCATGGCGCCGTGTACCTCAGATTCCCGCTCCCGCCGCGCCACTTCGTCGAATGCGGAGGGCGCGGACGCCGCAGTGAACTCCTCCGCCGCGTCATCCAGGGTTTCCCACCGCTTCCGCCGCTGAAAGTCGATCACCAGGTGCCGCGCGATGGTGAACAGCCAGGCCTCGAAGCTCGCGTCTGCCCGGTACTGCGAGCCCCGGTCGAGCACCCGCATCCACGTCTCCTGAAACAGGTCGTCGGCCAGCGTCGGATTCCCGCAGAGACACATCAGGTAGCGGTAGAGGCGGTACTCGTATTGTTGGATCAGGAGTTCGAGCAATTCCGGGTCGCGCTGCCGCAGCCGCGCCGCCAATGCGGTTCGATCGCCTGCCGCCACTCCCGAAAACCAGGTCATCAACGCTGACATTCACCCGGTATACGGATGATCCCGGCGAAAAGACGCAGCCTTTTCACTTCAATTTCAGAGTCACGCCGTTGTAAAGCAACTCCACGGTGTGGATTTTCGATGCGTTGCCGCGGAAATAGAAGTAGAGGTAGCCGCTGACCGCGCCCGCGTAGTTCCCCTCGGGAAACGCGGTCTGCCTGGCGAGCTCCGAGGCTTTCACGTCCTCGCCGCGAGGCACGTTGCCACGATAGTCCGGCGCGGGGGCGCGCGGCCTGGGCGGCGTCTGTCCGCCCGGCTGTCCGTACGGCGGACGCTGGCCGGTCGGACCGCCCAGGACCACGCCCGTGTTCCCGTCTCCCGCCGTCGCCTGCACGCCGCGCTCGTTGTTCCATCCCCGGCGGTCCAGCGACTGCACGACCTGCTGCACCGACACCGTCCGCAGCGTCTTCCCGTCGACCCGCAAAGCGAAATCGCCCTGTGCCGCGGTCACCGGTTCGCCCTTCTTCGGGAACAGCGCCGCCTCGACAATCAGGTAGTCCGGCGCGAGGAAGGTCTTGCCGCTTCCGGAGAAACTGTGGACCATATACTCGGCCCCGATCGTTACGCGTCCCGCCGTGTCGCTCGTTTCGTAGTCGTCGGCCTTCGCCTTCGGCTCGGTCCCTTGGGCCCAGGCCAGCCCCGTTACCAGCAATAACGACAGATACCGCACGCCCTTATCTTAGACCCTCCCTGTCCCGGTGTTAAGCTGAGCTTCTGCCATGTTTGTCGTCGATACGCTGCCGGTGGCGATCGTCTTCTGCGTGCTCACCATGCTCGGGTGGGGCTCGTGGGCCAATACACAGAAACTCGCGGGCAAAGAGAAGTGGCCCTTCGAGCTCTTCTACTGGGATTACGCGATCGGCGTCTTCCTTTTCGGACTGATCTTCGCCCACACGCTCGGCATGACCGGCACGGCCGGCATGTCGACGACCGAGAACCTGCACGCGACCGATTGGGTGTGCCTGCTGCCCGCCTTTCTGAGCGGCGCGATCTTCAACGTCTCGAACATTCTCCTCGTCGTCGGCATCGGCTCGGCCGGGATGTCGGTGGCATTCCCGGTCGGCGTCGGCCTCGCGCTCGTCATCGGCACGGTCAAGAACTACCTGCAGACCCCGAAGGGAAATCCGGTGCTCCTGTTCGCCGGCGTCTGCCTCATCGTCTTCGCCATGATCATGTCCGCCCAGGCGCACGGACGGCTGCAAACCAAAGCCGCTGCCGGCAAGTTCAAAGGCCTGATCGCATCCGTGGTCGCCGGCTGTCTGATGGGCTGGTTCTACCCGCTCCTCATCGACCCCGTCGCGAAAGACTATCACCACATCACGCCGCCCGAGCTCTCGCCGTACGTGGCGCTATTTTTCTTCGGCGCGGGCGTCCTGATCAGCAATATCCTGTGGAACACGATCTACATGCGCGTCGGCGGCGTCGCGTACCGCGACTATTTCCGCGGCAGCCTCCGCCTGCACGCCATCGGCATCCTCGGCGGCTGCATCTGGATGGCGGCCCTCAGCTTCAACGTGATCGCCTCCGGAGTCGCCGGACCGGCCATCTCCTACGCGCTCGGCCAGGGCGCCACCCTGGTCGCCGCCCTGTGGGGCGTGTTTATCTGGCGCGAATTCCGCGGCGCGCCCGCGGGCACTTCCAAGTTTCTCGTCCTGATGTTCGCCGGTTATGCCACCGGCCTACTGCTCATCGGGTCTGCCACGCAATGACTATCGAAAAAATCGACTACCGCGGCTGGCGCAATAGCTACCGCATCTCCAACGGCGAGGTCGAAGCCGTCGTCACCAGCGAAGTCGGACCGCGCGTCATGCGCTACGGCTTCGTCGGTGGGCAGAATTTCTTCCGCGAATTCGAAGCCCAGCTCGGACGCTCCGGCGAGCCCGACTGGCAGCCGCGCGGCGGCCACCGCATCTGGATCGCTCCCGAGGACCCCGTGCGCAGTTACGCGCCGGACAACGAGCGGGTCTCCATCGAAAAAGTCGTCAACGGCGTGATCGCCACGCAGCCTGTCGAACCGCTCACCGGACTCCAAAAGCGGATCGCGGTTCGCATGGCGTCCTCCGGGACGGACGTCGAGGTCGTGCACCGTATCCGCAACGCCGGAGCCGAGCCTTACCGGCTGGCGCCCTGGGCGCTCAGCATGATGGCCCAGGGCGGCCGCGGCATCCACGGCTTCCCGCCGCGCGGCACGCACCCGGAAGTGCTCGCGCCGACCAATCCTCTGGTGATGTGGGCCTTCACGAATCTGTCGGATCCCCGTTGGACGCTGTTGGAGCGGTACCTCGTGCTACGACAGGATCCCGCCAACCCGGTCCCGCAAAAGCTGGGCACATTCAACGCGAAGACGTGGGGCGCCTACCTGCTGAATGACGAGCTCTTCGTCAAGCGCTTCGACGCGCGCGGCGGTCCCGCGGACTACCCCGATTGCGGCTGCTCCTACGAGACGTTCACCAACGCCGACATTCTCGAGTTGGAAACGCTCGGGAGGCTGGTGACGCTGGCGCCCGGCGAGTCTGTGAGCCATACCGAACGCTGGAGCCTCCACCGCGGCGTCCAGATCGCCGAGTGGACGGACGCCGGTCTCGACCGCGCCCTCACACCCATCCTCGGCAAGTAAGCCGCTTCACATCGGCCCGTCGTGTGCCCGAGTTCTCACGATGGGCAAAGGCCAGTGGATCTTAGCGGGAAGCGGTCTGGTGATGATTGGCGTCGCCGTCTGGTTGACGGTCGGACGCGTCAGCCCGGCGCCCGCCGCGGCGCCTCCGCCGCATAACGCAGCTCCGGTAGCGCTCTTCGTGCAGCACGACGGCGCGGCGCTGCGCCTCCACTGGAACCCCGACTCGGACGCGGTCCGACAAGCCGGCCGGGGTGCGCTCGCGATCGGCGACGGTCCGCGGCAGAGTCGTCTCGACCTCACCCCGGCCGACCTCCGCGCGGGAGTGGCGTCCTACTGGCCGGAATCGCCGAATGTCGATTTCAAATTGGAATTGGACGGCGCCACCGCCGGAGAACTCCAGGCCCCGGCGTTAGAGGTCCGCGAAGAACCCCGTCCGTCTCCCTTCCAGGCTGCGCCCAAGCCGAAACGCCCGGTCGCAGTTGCGGAGGATCTCCCGAAACCCCACACGATCCGCGAAGCCGACCGCGCGGCCGTAGTCGAACAGTCGCAAGACGAAGAAGAGTCGACGCACAAGCCGTCGAAGTGGAAGCGCATGACCGGAAAAATCCCCCTCCTGCGCCGCCTCAATAAGCATTGATCTCTGCGTCTCTGTGTCTCTGCGTCAAAGCGTTAGTCCACCAGCTTCGGCTGCGAGAACAGAAAATGATCGAAGTAATAGTGCATCAGCAGCACGCTCAGCACGACCACGAAGTAGCTCCGGTCCGCCGACAGCGGCGTCACCGCGCGGACGATCATCGTCAACACCACCATCAGCCCGGTCGCCGCGAGGAAGCAGGCGTAATACAGCACGAGGCTGTCGCGCCGGACCAGTTCCCGCACGAGCCCGTTCTCCAGTTCGCCCCGCTGCTCGCGCAGCCGGTTGATCAACCAGAGCAGGAACAGGTACTGGAAGGAGTGCCAGGCGTTGTACCCCTGGAACAGCACGTCCAGGTTCGACCCGAGCGGCAGCAGCAGCGACACGACCGAGGTGATCGAGATCAGTAAAGTCTTGGGCATGCTGCCGCGCCCGTCGCGGAACTCCCCCGCCGTCTTCGCGACCCACGCCGCCGCCAGCACCGCGAAGATCGCCCCCGCGACGTAGTGCAGTCGAAAAGGGATCAGCCACTCGGGGAAGGGAAGCGTCACTCCGCCCACCTGGAACTGCCGCAACGACAGCTTGTAAATTCCGATCGGATACAAGCCGGTCATAATGACGCCGTAGTCGATCCACCGCGACCACCGGCCCTCTACCGACGAGTGCCGCTCCCGGTAGCAGTCGGTCAGGTAAATGACTTGGTGCAGCACATGGAGCGACGCCCACGAGAAGAAGAACGTGATTAACGCCAGGTAGTGGAACACCCCGAGGTAGATCACCACGGGCGGCAGGACGAACGCCACCATCGCATACCGGGGATGGCGCGCCCGAAACTTGGGATCGAAAAACGTGTAGGTGATGGTCGAGAACAGGTGCGGTCCGCCGATCAGAGCCGCCACTAGGATGTTCACCAGGTTGATGGCCTGCTGTGGATTCATCCACCCGGAGACTTGGGCAGCCCAGGCGATCAAAAAGGGAAAGGGTACTAGCGCCGCGCTGAAGATCAGCAACGGTAAGTCCCATGAAGGCTTATAGATCCAACCCGGCTCCCGCCGAAGACTCGGACTCAGGCTTCCCGCAGTTGCGGCCATAGCGAGATGATACGCCAGCCCGCCTGAGAGGTTCAATTATCTGCCCCGCTGCCGAATTCCCCAGTTGAAGAAAATTCCAACAGTACCCTTGAATTCCACCTGCAATGGACATACAGTTGAAGTCAAGGATCGGATATTCAGATGAAACTGTCTCTTATTTTGGCGCTGCTGTTCACAGCTTGCTTTTCGGCGTTTGCCCAGCAGGCGATGCCCCGGATGACTTCCGTTGAACCGCAGAATGGCAAGGCCGGAGACGTGATCGTTGTCTCTGGGGAGAATCTCCACAAGGAAGCCGTCTCCAAGCTCTATCTGACGGATAGCAAGAACGATATCGAAGTTCCGATCATGGAGCAGTCCGAGAAAGAGATCAAGTTCAAGATCCCGGCCAAGGCGGCCGGAAGGCTCTCCCTGATGGTCCTCACCGCCGGCAAGGACGGCAAGCTGATCGAGCAGCCCGTGAAGCTGCAGATCGACTAGGCCAGCCGCTCCAGCGCCCAACTCGCCGCGTCCGCGACCAGATCGTCGCCCGATGCGGCCAATTTCTCCAGCGGAGCGCGGAATGCGCTTCTCCCGCTATTCCCCATCGCGATCGCCACGTTCCGCAGGAATCCGGAGTAGCGCGCCCGGCTGACGGGTGTGTCCCGGAACATCGCGCGGAACTCCTGCTCGCTGAGCGCGGCCATCCGATCGAGCGGCGGCGCGACATCTCGCGGCAGGAACACCGAGTCCTGCGTCACCGGCGCCCGGCCATTCCACGGGCAAACGTCCTGACAGATGTCGCAGCCGAAGACGTGCGTTCCGATGCCCGCGCGATGCTCCTCCGGCACGGGGCCTCGCAGCTCGATCGTGAAGTAGGAGATGCACCGCGTCGAATCGACGCCGAGCGGTCCAATCGCCTCCGTCGGACAGGCGTCGATGCAGCGCGTGCACGTGCCGCACCGGTCGGGAGGCGGCGCGTCTGGGGCGATCTCGAGCGACACGAGCAGTTCGCCGAGGAAGAACCACGACCCCATCTGCTGGTTGATGAGGCAGGTGTTCTTTCCAATCCAGCCGAGCCCCGCCAGCCGCGCGTAGGAACGCTCCAGCAGCGGCGCCGTATCCACGCAGAGCTTCGACTCCAGCGGACCGGCCCGTGCGCGGAGCAGGGCGTCCAGACGCTCCAGGCCGCGACGCATTTCGTCGTGGTAATCCGACCCCCACGCGTACCGCGAGATCCAGCCGCGCGTCTCCGCGTCCTCGACCGCTCCCGTATGCGGAAACGGCGTCTGGTACAGCTTGCCGACGCACACGATCGACCGCGCCGACGGCAGCAGGCTCCGCGGATCGTCGCGGACTCCCGCACGGCGGTCGGTCAGGTAGCCCATGGCTCCGGCGTGCCCGGCTGCGACCCACTGGTGGTACCTGTCCCGTTCCGCGACGGGCACCGCGCGCGCCACGCCGGCCAACTCGAAACCGCACTCCCGCGCCAGTTCCCGGATGGTCTCCGCCGTCAAATCTCCAGCCCCACGGACCGCATGAGCTCGATCGCGTTGCTCTTGCGCACGACGCCCGGTCGCATGACGTAATCGAAGCGAATCTTGCCGTCCTCCACCTGATCCTCGAAATGGACGTTGGCGGCGCGGACGCCCAGCGCATCGGCGATATCGGCAAGCGCGAGATCGTGAGTCGTGACCAGGCCGATCGCGCCCCGGTCCGCCAGGCCGCGCACCAGCGCCTGCGCCCCGATGCGGCGGTCGTGCGAGTTGGTCCCCGCCAGAAACTCGTCGATCAGGAACAGGACGGGCAGCGGACCCGCGGTCAGATCGAGAATCTGACGGATGCGCAGGATCTCGGCGTAGAAGCGCGAGACGCCTCCCTGGAGCGAGTCGTTGAGCCGGATCGAAGCGCCGATCGCGAGGGGCGAGACGCGCAGCCTGGAGGCGCGCACCGGAGCCCCGGCGAGCGCCAGCACCACGTTCGCTCCCACGGTCCGCAACAGCGTGCTCTTGCCCGACATATTGGAGCCGCTAACCACCAGCACCTGCAGGCCGTCGCCGAGCCGGACGTCGTTGCGCACGACGCGGTCCTCGGAGAGCAGCGGATGGCCGATACCTGTCGCATCGACGCAGGGCCCGCCCGCCGCGATCTCGGCGAACGTATCGGAGAGATGCTCGAACGCGTGGCTGGCCAGCGAGCTGAGCGCCTCGATCTCGCCCACCGCGTCCAGCCACCGGCCGACCGCCGCCCCCGATTCGCGCCGCCAAGTCTCGACCTTGGCCGCATTCCGAGGGGTCCAGAGAATGAACAGCTCGATCATCCGCACGAAGAGGTTTTCCCGCGAATCGAGGCGCTCCGCCAGATGTTTGAGACGAGCCAGCCGCGCCGAGGCGGGTTCGCCGGCCGAGTCGAGCCCCGCCCGCAAGCCGGCCAGCAGCGGCGATTGGAACTGCTCCCGTTCCAGACGCGCCAGTACCGCGGACAGCAGCCCGAGCTGGTGCGCCGCCTGATCCACCGCCGCGACGACCTCGTCCACGACCCTCCCGCGGCGCCGCACGTAAATCCCGTTCGCCAGCAGTCCGAGGATGAAGACGTAGCGCGACGCGAGGATCACCCCCACCGGCACATTGAGGACGTGCGCCCAGTCGAGTCCGCTGCCCAGCAGAGCAGCCAGTGCCGCGACGCCGATCGCCGTGAACACGGGCAGCCAGACGCGGTCGCTGCGGTCGAAGTGCGGCGCCGCCTTGCCCCATGCCGCGAGCGCGGTGGCGTCGACCCCTTCGTGAGCCTCATCGGCCAGGACCGCGAGATCCTCGCGAAGGTCGACGCGCGAACGCAGCTCGGCGATCGCGTCATTGCGCCGCTTCAACTCGTCCGCGGAGGCCGGCGCCAGCAGCCACCGGGCCAGCGTGTCCTGCCCGGCGCGCGTCCGGGCGCCGCAAAGCAGCTCGAACAGCGACCCCTTGCCGAAAAGATCGAGATCCTGCGCGTACGGGTGCGCGAGATCGAGATAACGGTCGCCGGGCTCGCCTGTGCCCGCCCATTCCCCATCCAGTCGCGCGATCCCTCGCTCGAAGTAGGCGACGGCGCGGCGGCGGCGTTCGAGGTCCCTCATGAGCCGGTCGTGCGCCATCAGCAGCGCGACAAAGGCCGCGACCGCGACTCCCGCCCAGGCGATCGTAAACCCCTGCGAGAGCGCCACCGCCGCGATGGCGACCCCGGCCACGGCCGTCCCGAGCTGAGCCCAGCCGAGATTCTTATGGCGGCGCTGCAGCACGTCGGCTTCGACGCGGCGGCGGGCCAGCGCGTCCTGATACAGCATGTGGGGATCGTCGATCACGCTCTCCCATTCTCGCGCGTCCGGCGTCCCGGCTTACGATGGAAACTACATGCGACTCCCGGTGCTACTCCTGGCGGCCTGCCCGCTGGCATCCCAGACGCTGGTCGTCGACCGTCCCGCGACCGCATCCGCGCGCCCACAACGCATCGAGCGCCCCGACGGCAAGATCCTCAGCGACTTCTTCCGCATCGGCGCCGCCGGCGAGGTCTGGATGATCGACGCGATCCGCGTCTGGGCGATTCCGGCGACGGGACCCGCGTGTGGCGCCGAGCTCGGCGACTCGATCGAGAAGATTACGCTGTTGGGAGCACTCGACAATCCGCCCGTGCCCGGACAGCCGGTCTGCGACTGCCACGCGCTCGTCCCGCTGGCGGAAATTCCGCTGGCCAAGGGGTCGAGCGTCTCCGCCAATCCGAACGCTACCCTCACACATAAGAACGGGCTTTGGCAGATCGACGTGCGTCAGGTACGCTGGTCCGTCCCGGCGGCCAACGATGTGCTGTTCACCTTGCGCGCCACCCCACGGACCAAGAGCGCGTGTCGCGCCGCCGCGCAGTGGTCGCTGGCGGCGACTCCGGCTGCGCCGGACTACCGCCTGCACCTGCTGAACGAGAAGACCGTTCCGATCGGGACTGCTGAAGCTGCCGCTCAGCCCCGCACCATCGACATTCAGGTGTGGGCGAGCCGGACCTCGAAGTAGATTAGTACTTCAGATAGCCCTTGTTGCTCGTGCCGTTATCGAAGTTGTTGTTGATCGAGTCGATCACCGAGTTGAGGTCGGAGACGCTCAGTCCGGCCGGCAGAGCGGAGATCGTGCCGCCGAGCACCTGATTGGCGATGCTCAGGACCTGACCCACGGTATAGCCGGCCATCTTGCCGGAGACCACATGCAGGCTGGAAAGACCGCCCGGCGTGAGACCCTTGTTCGAGAAGTCGACGCTCAACTGGAGGGCCAGAATCTGTCCGGCAAAGACCCCCGCCGCGGTGGACGTCGGGTTAGTCGCCGTCGCCTTGAAGACCCCGGCCGTGCCGCCTTGCGGCAGGAAGGCGTCGATGTTGTTGGACGCGCCGAACTTCACCGAGTACGCTCCGCCGATCGTCACGCCGGCAGAACCGTACACCGACGCGAAGTTCTTCGAGAGGAACATGCCGGGGTTGTTGCCCTTGGGCGAAGCGCCCCAGCCGCCCTGCGTATAGGTCGTGAACATGCCGGCGGAGATATTGCCGGTCGGCGTCGTCACGGCGATGCTGCAGCTCGTGCTCGCGGTCGTCTTCGCCGAATCGGTGACCATCACTCCGAACGTGTAGGTTCCGACGGCGGTCGGAGTCCCGTAAATCTGGCCGGTGGAGGGGTTACCCGTGATTCCTGGGGGCAGCGTTCCCGAGATTAAGGAGAACGTGTACGGCGCCGAGCCGCCCGTTGCCACCACCGGGGAAGAGTAGTTGACTGTCGTCTGCGCCGTCGCCGACGGGCAGATCAGCGACAGCGTCGGCGCCACGACCGTGATCGTGCAGTTGCTGGTCACTGTGGCGCCGGTCGCCACCTCCGTGCCTTTAATCGTGAAGGTGTACGTTCCGGCCGCCGTCGGGGTGCCCTTGATGGCGTTCGTCGTGGTGTCGAGCGTCAGGCCCGGCGGCAGGGAGCCCGCCGTGAGCGAGAGAACGAAGGAGCCCGTCGCTCCGTTCAGGACCACCGGCGAAGCATACGGCTCGTTGACCTTGGCGGTAACGGTCGGGCACTGGATCGCGAGGTAGATCGTGATCGTGCAATTCGTGAGCTTGGTTCCGACCGTGCTGCCCGCGTTGTTGCTGGAGTCGGCCACGAGCACGCTGAAGTTGAAGATGCCGTCATCCGTCGGGGTGCCGGTGATCGCGCCGGTTACGGGGTTCAGGGTGAGGCCCGGAGGCAGCGTGCCGGAAGCGAGCGTGTAGGTGTACGGCCCGCCCATGCCGCCGCTAGCCGTGATCGCCGAGTTGTAGGCGATGCCGACGGAACCCGTGGACGCCGCGCACACGACCGTCATGGCGCTGGGACCGCTACCGCAGCCGGGCTGGCCCGCGCCGTCGCTGTTGAACGTATCGAGCTGGCTCGCCACGGTGGTCATCTGCCCGCCGGAAGTGACGTTATACGGCAGCTTCCCGGAGTAGTTGTCGAGCAGGTTGTCCGCCGCCGCGATCGCGCCGCCGTCCGTCGCCGGGTTGGTCCCGTGCAGAACGTTGAACTTCGCCGCGATCAACTGGTGCGCCAGATCCAGGCTGGCGTCGCCGCCAACCGGAGTCCCGAGAATCGTAATCAACTCCGCCTGGCTATACGGCTGGTTGCCCAGGATCATGCTGGTGACCGGCCATACGCTCACGTGGTTCTTCCAGTAACCCCACGTCAGACCGCAGAGGTTGGAGGAGATCCCGACCGTGATCGAGCAGGTCGCCGTTCCCTTGTTGCCCTTGCTGTCGGTCACCGTGACCGTATAGACGAAGCTGCCGGAGACCGTCGGCGTGCCGGAGATCGTGCCCGCCGCCGAGATTGTGACGCCCGCCGGCAGTCCGCTGGCCGAGAAGGTGTAGGAGCCCGTACCGCCGCCGGCGCTCAGCGTTACCGGAGTCATCGGAACGCCCGTGATCGCGGAGATCGCGGCGCACGTGGCCGAGACTGGCTGATATACCGTCACGGAGCAGTTGAACGTGCCCTTCGTGCCCACCGAATCCGTGATCGTCACCGTGTAGTTGAACGTGCCGCTCACCGTCGGCGTCCCGGAGATCGTCCCGTTGGACGCCATCGTGAGCCCGTTCGGAAGGCCCGTCGCCGAGAAGGTATAGCCTGTACCCGACCCGCCGCCCGCGGTCATTGTGACCGGCGCGATCGCCATGCCTGCGATGGCGTTGATCGTGACGCAGGTGGCCGTGATCGCCGGAGCATTCACCGACACCGAGCAGTTGAACGTCCCGACATGCCCGGCCGAATCCGTAACCGTGACGGTGTACGGGAAGCTGCCAGTCTGCGTCGTAGACCCGGAGATGGTCCCATTAGCGGCCATCGTGATTCCAGCGGGAAGACCGGTGGCCGAGAAGGTGTAGCCCGTGCTCGTCCCACCCGTGGCCGTCATCGTGACCGGCGTAATGGCGACACCCGCGATAGCGTTGATCGCGACACAGTTCGCCGTAATGGCCGGGAGAATCGCGTACGCGCAGGAAGTGCCCGCGACGACGCCCTTGGCATCCTTCACCTGGATCGAGAAGCTGCCGGAGGCCGTCGGGGTGCCCGAGACGGAGCCGTCGGCGTTCAGGGTGAGACCCGCGGGAAGCGTCCCCACGACCGAGAACGTGTAACCGGCCGTTCCGCCGGTCACCAGAGGAGCCGGGGCGGTGAAGGGCACGCCGACGATCCCGGCGCTGACTCCCACCGGGCAAGTCATCGAGAGCGCAACCGTGACGCTGTAGGCGCAGCTTCCAGCCGATACCGCGCCGTTCGCGTCCGTCACCTGGAGGGTGAAGGAGCCGGTCGTGCTGGGCGAACCGGAGACAGCGCCGTTGCTCGTCGTGAGCGTCACGCCGGCCGGCAGCGCGCCGGTGGCGACCGAGAAGGTATAGGGAGCAACGCCGCCGCTGACCGCCAGCGCCGGAACGCTAAACGTCCCGCCCACGGTGATCGACGTCAGGGCCGAAGACGCGCAGGTCAACACCGGCGCGGCCGCGATCGTATAGCTGCAGGAGCCGGTCGTGTTGACACCCTTCGAGTCGGTAACCTGGAGCGAGTAGCTCCCCGCAGCCGTCGGAGTGCCGGTCACGAGCCCGGTGGCCGGGTCGAGCGTGAGCCCGGCCGGCAGCGAGCCGCTGCCGATCGAGAACTTGTAGGGAGCGGTTCCACCCGACGGAGTCGGAGCCGGCGGAGTGAACGGCATGCCGACCGTGCCCGTCATGCCCGAGGTCGGGCAGGAGAGCGCAGGCTTCGGATTGACCGTCGCGCTGCAGGTCACCAGGACCGAAACGTTCTGATTTCCGGTGGAATCGGTGACTGCGCCCGTCCAAGTCAGGGGCGAGACCAGATTGAGCACCGAGCCGGACATGGCGCCGGTCGTGGAGTTGATGCTCATCCACGAAGGTGAGCCCGAGCCGAGCGAATAGGTGTAGTGTCCCGATCCGCCGTTGGCTACCAGGGACGCGTTCAGGATTGCGCCCAACGTGGTGGTTCCCCCGTTGCAGATCAGCGACGGCTTCGAATAAATCTGAATCGTGCACGGCGAATCCGTGACCGCGCCGGTGATTTTGTCCGTGACTTCGACCGTGAACGAGTAGGCGCCCGCGGTGGTCGCCGTGCCCGCGATCGTTCCGTTGCTCGGATCCAGGACCAGGCCGGGGGGCAGGCTGCCGTTGACCACGTTGAAGCCGAGCATCCCCGAGCCGCCGATGACCGTCATGCCGGAACTGTACGGGCCGACAAAGCCGGACGTGGAAGCGCACGTCACGGTCAGGGCGCTGCCGACGACGATCTGACAGTTGATCGAGCCCGTGTTCCCCGTATTATCGGTCACCTGGATCGTGAAGCCATACGTGCCCGCCGTCGTCGGCGTGCCGGTGACGGTCCAGGTGGTGGTGTCGACGTGCAGGCCGGGGGGCAAAGAGGCGTCGCCGCCGACGATCGAGAACGTGTAGCCGCCCGTCCCGCCGATCGCGGTCAGGCGCGACATGTAGCTGGCGCCCACCGCCGCGGTGTTCGACACGCAGTTGGGTGTGAGGTTCTTCGGCGCCACATTGATCGAGCAGCGAGTGCCGACCGTCTGGGCTCCCGTTCCGGTCGAATCGACTGCCTGGGCGCGGTACGAGATCAGCCCGGCCGTTGTCGGCGTGCCGCTGATCGCCCCGGTCGTGCTGTTGAGCGTCAGGCCGGCGGGCAGCGGATCGAGCGTCGAGTAGGTGTAGGGCGCCACGCCGCTCATTGCAACCAGCGAGGAGCTATATGCGGCCCCGACCTGCGCCGCGCCGTCCGCGCACGCCAGAGCCATCGCCTTCGCGATCGTGATGCCGCAGCTCGCATTCATCGTGAACGCCGGCGTGTGGGTGGCGTCCATCACTTGCACCGTGAAGCTGAAGCTCCCATCCGTCGTGGGCGTGCCGGAGATCGTCCCGGTGTTCGCGTCGAGGGAGAGTCCACCCGGCAGAGCGCCGTTGCTCACCGAGAATGTATACGGCCAAAGGCCGCCGGAAACCGCGACCCTCGAAGAGTAGGGAACGCCGACAGACCCCGTCGACGTCGCGCAGGTGACCTTGAGGGGGGCGGTGCCGGTGAAGCCGAAGTCCAGCGTCGTGTCGATCGGGGCCGTGTCCGAGAGAGTGGTGTTGCCGCCGAGGATCGGGTCGTCGCTATCGGTGGCGGCGGTGGCGTTGGCCGCGTGGATCTTCGTGGGGCTGTAGCCGGCGCCGCCGAGATTCGCCTGGAGCACGTCCATGCGCACCTGGTAGTTGCCGGCGACCAGGCCGGTGAAGTCATACCAGCCGTCCGAATTGGGTGGCAAGTACGGATAGCTCGCCGGCGAAGGGCTCGTGACCGTGGACTTCACGAAAGTCGTATTGCCGAAGGCGTCGACACTGTAGAGGTCGACCTTGACACCGTTAATTCCCGGTTCCGTGTATTGGAAGGCGTAGCTGCCGGTGTTGTCTTTGTAATACCCGTAGGACTGCGTCAGGTCGATGTTGGACGGGCTCGTGACCGTCTTCGAGTTCTGGACGCCCATCCCATCGCCGTTCTGCCACACGCGGTCGCCGATCTGTCCGCCGGTCTTCAACTCGATGACGATGTGCTGCGTGTTCGGGATCGGGTTGATGAGCAGCGCCATGTGGTTATCGCCGAGCTGCGGAACGAACGACATCGCGGCGGCGCTGATGGCGGACTGCCACAGCGGGTACGCCGTGGGCACCTTCGACTGGATGAAGTTGTCGGAGGTGCAGCCGGTCGCGGTCGGAGCGCAGAGGCCGTTCGTCAGGCCCCAGATGACGGCCTGGACGTCGGAGATCGCAAAGCCGCTTTTGTGGTTCAGGACGTAATTGATCTCATTCCAAACGGTCTGGTTCGAAAGCTCGGTGGGGCTGATGACGCTGGGGGGCGTCGAGGTCGCCGTATAGGTGAGGTCGTTGCCGAAAGACTGGAGACGCTTGGTGCCGCACCATGCCGGGTAGTTCCCGGCGGGCAGCACACCGGGCAGCGGAACGGTCGGAGTGCTGTACAGGATGGCGGTGAATTCGCCGGTGTTGTTGACAGCCGACTGGCTGGTATCGTTCGTGGCGAGCATGGTCGCCTGCACGCTGACGGGGGTGATCGTCTGGGCCGTGCCCTGGAAGGGCGCCAGGCAGGCGAGAGCAGCAAGGATAAGAGTAGAAGTGCGGATCAGCATGGTGCGTAGCGTCATGAGTGCAGGTCTCGTCGGCTGTTCGAAGGACAAATCCGCAGCGGTATTTCCGGTAGGTTGAAAGGGTGAATACCGTCGCGTCATTGAGTTCCATGATAGGGAGTGGAGATCTCCAAATCAATGAAAGTAAAGGTACTAAGAGTCAGGCGGTACGTCTCAGGCGTACTTCGCAAACCTCCCTTACGGGTAGTACTTTGTAGGGTTGAAAATGGAGCTGTTGTGAGGAAATTAACCTAGGAGAGTGGGGGATTGCCCTAGCGGGGAGAACTTCGACACCAGCGTACTAGAGGTTAGCTATCCATCGGGGGATAACCCGATTCAGTGCCCGTCGACCGCCGCCGGCGCCATCCCAGCCACCCGAGCAGCACTCCGCCGCCGCCGAGCATCGCCCAAGTCCCGGGCTCCGGGACTTGGCTCACGGACAGGGAGAACGGAATGCCGTCGCTTTCCTTCGTGTCGATCGACATGCTCGTCGAGTTCCCGGATTTGATCGCCGACGCGAAGCCCTTGAGCGTCACAGAGCCGCTGATCGTCTGGGTGGTCGAAATCGTGAAGGCGAAAACGTCATTCCCCGGCATGATCGTATTGATGATCGCGTCGGTGGGACCCCAGCCGTAGGGCGGCGGCGTATCGCTATAGAAGTCGCCGTTCTTGAAAATGTTGGCCCCTCCCGCACCGCCGTTGGCCCCGCTGACCAGGGTCACCGCCGTCGCGTTCGGGTCCTTCTCAAAATACGCCCAGATGCAGTTGGACGTGCAGGGCGTCGAATAACCGAGATTGGGACTGGAGGGATCGTTGATCGTATTCGTGATCCAGGCGTTGGGGTCCGTGGGGTTCGGGGTGGTCTCGGACACGTACGTGTAGTTGCTGATCTGAGCCGGGTCGGGCTGCACGAAAATCGCGAAATACGCGCTCTCGCTGTAGATGGGGGTGCCTTGAGAAGTCTGTAACGCAGCCATCAGCTGACTGGCAGTGAAACTGAACAGGTAGGTGTTGGCGCGGGCCGGCGCTCCCCAAACCAGCAACACGGCAACCGTCGGCAGCCAGCGCAAAGCTAGAGCTCCAAGGCGGTTTGGACGTGTTCTTGAGGTGGGCATCTCGCGGGAGTGGATCGGCCGTCTTACGTTCCCCATGTTAGGTGGTGGCCCCATGCAAGTCAATGAAACGAAGGGTCCTATTGGTTTTTCCGGTTTCCCGCTGGTACCGGTACACAGGGCGGTACCCTCCAAAGAGATGGGCCCTTTACCGGATGCCGGAGTGCGAATTCGTCCGATCTCGCGGGCGGCTGGGCCGCATGTTATAGTGTGGCCATGCCGCGCGGCTACATCCCCATTCTGATTTTTCTGGCCATCGCGATCCTCTTTCCGGTCGTGACCATCCTCGTGGCGAAGCTGATTCGCCCGTCTGCGCCGTTCCTGACCAAACTGGAGGCGTACGAGTGCGGCATCAAGGCCGCGTCCGATTCGCGCGGCCGCTATACGGTGCGGTTTTATATTGTCGCCATCCTCTTCGTCATCTTCGACGTGGAAACAATCTTTCTCTTTCCGTGGGCGGTACGGTACCACCAGATGAGCTGGTTCGGCGTTTGGGAAGTCGCGGTCTTCCTCGCGATCCTCGTCGTCGGTTATATCTGGGCGTACAAGAAAGGCGCTTTGGAGTGGGTGTAAGATCCTCTCTTCTTTTTTCCCTCGGGTTGGTTCTCTTCTCTGTAACGGGTCTCCATGCTGCGCCGGTGTTGCGCCTCGGGACGGCCGTCGTAGGTCCGATCGCGGTAGCTTCGGCCGGTCCTTCGGCCACGCAAACCATCGAGGTCTATAACGCCGGTGACGGCGCTTTCTCCCTCACCTTCGACTCCGACTCCTGGATCTCGGCCAAAATCGGCGCCAACCAGACGTGCCGGACGTTCATCAACGCGATCGGGAAGACCTGCTCGACCATCCAGGTGACCGTCAACACCGCGAGCCTTCCGCAGGGCGTTACGACCGGCTTTTTGACCGTCAAGGACCCGAACGCCGTGGACGCTCCGCAGACCGTGACCGTGACCGTTCGGGTCGGCGGGATTTCGGCGGCGGTGGCTCCCGGCACGGTGCGCGACGACGTCAGCATCGCGACGTATCCGCCCGCGCAGGCGTCCTCCCCCACCAAGGACACCTGGCTGAAGCTGGTCGGCAAGGGGTTCGGCAGTTTCCAGTTCAACATCCCGTATCAAGTGGTGTTTCAGCCGCCCGCCTCGATGGCCGCGGGTTCGTACAACTCCTCCGTCACGATCAGCGGAGGCTCGAGTGCCGCGGACAGTAATCAGACGATTCCCGTGACGATGCAGGTCACGAGCCAGCCGATCGCGCTCGCTTCGCCCAATCCCGTTGTGGTCCGGTTGGCGCAAGGCGCCGCGGCCGCGGCCGTTCCGGTCGTCCTCAAGAATCTGGGGCAGGGAACCCTGACGGTGAGCGGCGCGACCGCCACCGGTTCCGGAATCACCGCGGCCTCCGCCGCGACGGGAGCCACTGTGACGCTCGACGCCGGATCGCTGACGCCGGGCGTGTATCCCGGCTCGGTCACCATCGCAAGCAACGCCGTCAACAACAGCGTGACGGTCCCGGTCCGGTTCGAAGTGGTGGCCAAAGGCGCTCCGCTGATCACGTATCAAGGGGTGGTCGACAACGGAACGTTCAATCCCGACGATCCCGTTTCCCCCGGCGATATCGTGGTGGTCAAGGGCGAACAGTTGGCCGATGGAGCACTCACGCTCGGCACCGCCCCGCCGCTGGCCACGACCGTAGGCAATTCCCAGGTCCTGGTGAATGGCAAAGCCGCTCCTCTTTATTACTCGTCGTATGGCCAGCTCGCCTTCCAGGTGCCGGCCGAGACGCCCGTCGGAACCGCCCTCGTTCAGGTGAGCCGCGGCGGCACGTTGAGCAATATCGCCTCCGTCCAGGTGGCGGCGCGCGCCCCGAAACTGCTGAAGATCACCGTGAACGGCGTGGATTACGGCGCCATCTACAACCAGGACTTCACCATCCCGATGCCGGTCAACCTGATACCGGGCGTGGCGACCCGTCCCGCCAAGGCCGGCGACGTGCTCACGCTCTACGCCATCGGTCTCGGACCGACCAATCCGGCGGTCGCGACCGGCGCCGCGGCTCCGTCGCAGCCCCTGGCGCAGCTCACGACGACTCCGGACGTCATCTTCGGCGAGGGTCTTTTCCCTGTCTCGGCCACGCCGCTTTTCGCCGGCTACTCGCCGGGCAGTTCCGGGCTGTATCAGGTCAACGTCGTCGTTCCGCCGGGCCTGCCCAGCGGGCCGGTCGAACTGCGCCTGAACTTCCCCGACTCGGGTCTCTCGAACGTCGTCATCGTCCAGGTGCAGTAGCCGGTTTGCTCGGGCGGGCGCGGTCCACTACGATAAGGTATTGAACTCCGTGAAAACGCCCCCCACCTCCTGGCCGCAGGTCTACCTGTGTGTTGCCCTGACGACTTTGGCGACCCTGCTACTGGAACTGTCGCTGACCCGCATCTTCTCCGTCGTCTTCTACTTCCACTTTGCGTTCCTGGCGATCTCGATCGCGCTCTTCGGCCTCGGCCTCGGCGGCGTCTTCTCCTACATCGTGGCGGATTGGAAGGCGCCGCTCTTCCTGAAACTGGGACGCCTCAGCCTGGCCAACACTCTCTGCGTGCTGCTGTCACTGTTCGTGATCCTGATCCAGGGCAATAATCTCTCGACCTGGAATCTCGCGCTCATCTACTTCACCACCGCGCTGCCCTTCTTCGTCTCCGGCACGATCGTCTCCCTCGCCATCTCGGAGACCATGCAGCGAATCAATCGCGTCTACTTCTTCGACCTGCTCGGCGCGGCAGCCGGCTGCCTCGTGCTGCTACCCCTTCTCGAGTGGCTCGGCGGACCGAGCACGGTGGTCTCGGCGGGCATCTTCTTCGCCGTCGCGGCGGCCGTCTGGTTCAGCATGGCGGGCTCGGTGAGGGGACGCGTCGGCAGCGTCGTGATGGCGCTCACGCTGGTAGCCTTCCTCACTTACAACTATCGCCACCCCGTGATCGAGCCCACCCACGCCAAGAATCAGACCCTCGCCGACGAGATCTTCATCAAGTGGAACAGCTTCTCGCGCATCGCGGTCGTCCACAACAAGCAGGAGAACCGCAACAACATCGTCATCGACGCGGACGCCGCGACCTCCATCTTCGATTACGACCTCGATAATCTCACCGCCGACCAGCGGAAGGACCTGCGGAATGCCGGAGAGTCGCTGCCGTACGTCCTGCGGCCCGGCGCCAAGACGCTCGTCATCGGACCCGGCGGCGGCTGGGACGTTGCGCGCGCTCTCTCCTCCGGCAGCCACGACGTGACCGCCGTCGAGATCAACAACATCATCGCCCGCACCGTCATGCAGGACCGCTTCGCTAAGGAGAGCCGCGGCCTGTACCTCCGCCCCGACGTCCACGTCCACGTCGAGGATGGGCGCGCCTTCGTTCGCCGCAGCACCGACCATTTCCAGGTCATTCAGGCCACGCTGGTCGACACTTGGGCGTCGACAGCCGCCGGCGCGTTCGCGCTCTCCGAGAACAATCTCTACACGATGGACGCCTTCCGCGACTACCTTTCGCACCTGACCCCGGACGGCGTCGTGGTCTTCACCCGCTGGGGCTTCGAGCCGCCGCGCGAATCGCTGCGCCTGATCTCGCTCGCCATGGAGGCGCTCCGCCAGCTCGGCGAGACCGACCCGCGCTCGCACGTCATCGTCGGACGCCAGCCCTCGACGTGGTGGAAGGACACCGTCCTGATCTCGCGCAAGCCGCTCTCCGCGGAGGATGGCGAGCGCGCGCGGGCTCTGTTCGCCGACTCCGGAATGCAGCCGGTGTACTTGCCCGGCGCCAACATCAAGAACCAGTTTTACGACTTCCTGAACAGCCCCGACCCTGCCGAGTACGAGCGCAATTACACCTACGACATCAGCCCCGTCAACGACAACCGGCCGTACTTTTTCTATTCGGTGCAGCCCCGCGATCTGTGGACGTTCTTGCGCAGCGCCCAGAAGGACAGCGCCGATTACAAGATCAACAAGGCGGTGCCCCTGCTGTTCGCCCTGATGGGCGTGAGCCTGCTCGCGACCGCGCTGATCCTGATCGCTCCGCCCCTGGTGCTCGGAACTCGACTGCCGTCGCAGCGCGGCGTCCGAGGCTTCCTGCTCTACTTCCTCTTCATCGGCGCCGGGTACATCCTGATCGAGGTCGCGCTGATCCAGAAATTCGTCCTTTTCCTCGGACATCCCGTGCACGCATTGTGGGTCGTGATCTTCTCGATGCTGGTCTCGAGCGGCATCGGGAGCAACTACAGCCGCCGCATCCTCGGGACGAATGAAGGACGGCTCATCAAAGCGCTGGCGTGCGTCGCGATCGGAGCGGTGATCCTCGCGCTGGCCGTGTCGACGCTCCTCGGCGCGCTGGTGTGGCTGCCGTTCGGTCTCAAGGCCACGATGTCGATCGCACTCATCACGCCGCTCGGATTCGTGATGGGGATGCCGTTCCCGACCGCGCTGCAGCGTCTGGAAGAGTGGCATGCGCCATCCGTGCGTTGGGCGTGGTCCTTGAACGCCGCGTCGAGCGTTCTGGGGTCGGTGGGAGCGCTGGTGTGCGCTATCTACCTCGGACTGGTGCAGACGATGATCGTCGGTGGGCTGTTCTATCTCGCGGCCCTGGCGGTTATTGCAAGGACCAGGACCGGCGAGGCGCCCGCCCCGCAACCCGGTCCCGGCCGCGTGGTGCTGGCGAAGTAGGGCCCGCTCAGGGTTTCAAACCCGCCGCCCAGTTAAGCAGAACGAATACCGGCGAGACGGTCTCTCTGCGCGCGGAGTCCTTCACCAGGAATCGTTGGCCATCCCCGGTCACGTCGTACGTGGCGCCATTCGGACCGGCAGCATAAGCGAACAGCGGTTTCTGAGCGCCAGCTTCGATCTTGGGCCCGAGCCTGATTTCCTGCGCTGCGATCCTGCCGTCCGGCATACGGAAGAACAGCTCCCTACCGTCTTTTCTCCAGATCGGGTACGCGCCGCCATCCTTCGAGAGCTGCCGTTTCTCCGAAAAGGACGGGAACGAAGCAACAAATACCTGGCTCACGACCCCCGCGCGGGCCACCGCGTAAGCGACGAACTTGCCGTCTGGTGAAAGGCGCGCGGTGTCGACGAAGGGCGGCGCATCGGGAACAGGCACAGCCTGGGCGTCGGGCTCCAGGGCGAGAGTCACTAACCGCCTCGCCGGATCGAGGGCGAGGAGGTACCGGTCATCCGGAGACCAGGCGAGAGGCTTCAGCCCCGGCGCGCCGAGTAGTCGCGTCTTTCCCGAAGCAACCGTCAGTTCCAACAGCCCGGTCTCGGTGTCGATGGCGAGGCGGCGCGAGTCGGGCGACCAAGGCCCGAGGTTCACGGATCCGCGGCCATCCCCGGTCATCCGCGTGAGGACGCCGGTCCCAATGTCCATGATCCAGACGTCGGAGTGTTTCGCTGCTCCTATGCTGAGGGCGACGCTCTTCCCCTCCGGCGACAGAGCGATCGAAGTGAGCTCCTCGGGTTTGCCGATGGCGCCGAGCGACTTACCGTCGCGGCTGTACCACGTCAGTTGTCCGGGCCGGACCGAAGCCCCGGCGCGATACGCGATGACTCCGCTCTCCGACGCCGAAAAGCCTACAGACCCCGTTACCGGGTTCACATTGACGTCTTCCGCAACGGCCATCGCTTCGCCGCTGAGCTGGAACGTCGTGGGACTCATGCGTTGCGCGAACAGGATGCCGTCTCGTAGCAGGAGGAGGTATCCCGGGGGCGACCACATTCCGCGGAACGGCGTCTTTAACACTACCGTCCGCTGAGACGAGCCGAGACCCTGAACGAAGATGGCATCGTTCGTCGCATCCTTGAAGCTGGCGTGGTAGAGCAGATGGCGGCCGTCTGGCAGGAATTGAGGAAAACTTTGGTGGACTTCGCCACTTTTTTCGTCAAGTGGCCAGAGAGGCGCCGGGGAGCCTCCCGCCGCCGGAACGCTGAGAAGAGCCGATTGGCGCGTCGCTTGAAAGACGATGACGCCGCTCGCATTCCACGTTCCCCCTCCCGAAGGGGTGCGCTGACCGTCCGTCAACGGTACGTCGCACACCGTGAGGGCGGCGCCGCCGTTGGCCGGAATCTTCTTCAATTTGCCGCCGGCGAAGAACGCGATGAACTGGCTATCGGGAGACCAGAACGGAAGGCTGGCTCCCTCCGTCCTGTCGAGCTCGTGAGACACCGTGGAGTCTGTTGGCCGCAACCATAGAGCGCTCTTTCCCTCCGAGTCGCTCGCGAGGAAAACGATATTCTTGCCGTCGGGCGAAGGAACGACGTTGGGCGCGCCGCCGCCTCCCGAGGTCGTATGGCCCTCGGGCATGTCGAGCATGAAACGGGCCTTGATGCCGGGCGCGGGCGCCGGCTGAAGCGAGAGCATGGTCAGCCCAACCACCCCGGCGGCCAGTCCCACCCCGGCGACAATCCAGGGCAGGCGCGCGCGCTTGGCTTGGGGCGCAGCGGGCGCTGCCGTTGGAGGGGCGTCCGGCTGGTCGATCGCCAGGCGCGCCTCGCCGATATCACGCATCCGAGTCTGGGGATCTTTGCGCAGGCAGCGTTCCAGCAGACGGCGCACATGCGGCGGCGTGTCGCTGGGGAGCAGCGCCCAGTCCGGGTCGCGAGTCACGACGGCGGCGATGATGTCGGTGACCGTTTCCCCATCGCCGAAGAGCGGCTTTCCGGTGAGCATTTCGAACAGGACTACGCCGTAGGCCCAGATGTCGGCGCGCTTATCGACGAGCTTTCCGCGTGCCTGCTCGGGGGCCATATAGCCGGCTGTCCCGAGGATCATGCCCGCTTGGGTCATCGAGAGCGAAAGCGTGGGTGAGACGCTCGCCGCCGCTTCCGCCGCGAGGGCAGGCGCTTTCGCCAGGCCGAAATCGAGGATTTTGACGCGCCCCTCCGGCGTTACCCGAATATTCGCCGGCTTGAGGTCGCGGTGTACGACACCCTTCTCGTGCGCCGCTTCGAGCCCTTCCGCGATTTGGCGCGCGTACGCGAGGGCTGCCGGGAGGGGAACGGGGCAGGGCAACGTCTCGCCCTCCACGAGTTCCATCACGATCGCGCCCTGCTCAACGCCATAGATGGTGGCAATGTTGGGATGATTCAGCGCCGCGAGCGTTTGCGCTTCGCGCTCGAAACGCGCCATGTACTGCGCGTCGGACGCCAGCGCTGCCGGGAGAATTTTGATCGCCACATCGCGGCCGAGGCGTGTGTCCGTGGCGCGCCAGACTTCCCCCATTCCTCCTTCGCCGAGCTTGGAAACAACGCGGTAGTGGCCGACGAGCGATTCGGGAGTCATGGGCGAGCGAATGGAAATGGTATCACTCCCAGCCCGCGTCAATTCCGCCTAGAACACGTACACCAGCATCCCCGCCAACCCGTCGACGATCACGAGCGTCGCCATTACCCACGCGATCAGCACCCAGCGGAGTTGGCGGTCTGTCGGCGTCGTGATGCCGATCGTGTTATGCAGGCCGCGTAAAAAGCCGTCGTACAGCCGCCGCGGCAGGAATCCCGCCGCCGTCGCTGCGCAGAACGCGATTAGCACCACATTGAACCAGAACAGACCGCCCACTCCTCCACTCTACCGGAAGCCGAAGACCGAGACCTTCGGACGCTCCGGGTTCTTCCAATTTCCGCGTCCGTACCAGAACTCGATGCTCTCGATCACGCGGCGATTGCCCGGCAGGTCCACGACCCGAGTCTCCTCGCCCGCGCGGATCTTGTGCCGCAGCGCGATCCGCTCCGATGTCCCGTTTCCGAAGTGCACGACCACTCGATTGAAGTCGATGGCGGAGTTCTCCACCTTGAACTGAATCGCGCGATACTCCCCGCGCGCCGCCGTGACCATGATGCGGTCGTGATCCGCCCCTCCGTCGACGTGCGCTTCGCCCAGGAACACGCGCTCATGCCTTGGCTGCGCGAACGCCGCCAAGCTCAATCCGAAAATCAGTGTGGCTAAGGTCTTCATGTCTTCCTCCACTCTCTTTTATGCAACGCATCGAATTTCCGGTAAGGCTTTAATCGGATATTAATTGCCTCTGATGCTGCAAACCGTGCGGTTGCGCGCGCTGGAGCCGCCCAGTAGAATTTGGAGGATGATCACGAGATACGCCGTTGTTCTCCTGGTGGGCCTGGCGCTTCCGGCTTTCGCCCAGCCTCCTGCCGCTGCTCCGGGCGGCCCGCCGCAGGGTCCGGGACGCGGTGGCTTCGTGCCGATCGTCATCGGTCCTCCTGCTCCGGTTCCGCCTGAGGTGGCGATTCCCCGTCCCACGGCTGCGGATCTCGCACAGGTCAACGCGGCCGTGAAGCAGTGGATCGCTGCGAATCGCTCGACCGCGAAGCCGCTCCTGCAGAAGTACCAATCGCTGCTGATGCTCCAGCCGCCCCGCCTCAACGTCGCCGCCACGTACACCCAGACGCAGCAACGCATGGGACCGCGCCACGAGGCCTTCGTCGAGACCGCCAAGAAAGGCGATATCGACCTCTTGTTCCACGGCGATTCGATCACCGACTGGTGGGTGCAAGGCGACGCCAACAAGGCGATGTTCGACAAATATTTCGGCGGCATGAAGACCGCTAACTTCGCGATCGCCGGCGACACCACGCAGGGCGTTCTCTGGGGTTTGAAGCACGGCGAAGGACAGGGCTTCCAGCCGAAGGCGATCATGCTCATGATCGGCACCAACAACAGCGGCGGCAGCAATAACGCGGGCACGTCGACTGCGGCGGAAGTCGCGGAAGGCGTCGGCGCCGTCGTCCTCGAAATGCGGAACGACTTTCCCGACGCCAAGATCCTCCTGCTCGCCATCTTCCCTCGCGGCGTCCCCGGCGATTCTGTCCGCGACAAGATCGCCGACGTGAATCGCATCATCCAGCGGCTCGACGACGGACGCCACGTCTTCTACCTGGACATCGGCGCCAACTTCCTCGATGCCAGTGGATTCTTTCTGCCGGACACCTTCCGCCCCGACAATCTGCATCCGGTGGCTAAGGGCTACGACATCTGGGGCGCCGCGGTGAAGGACAAGCTCGCCGAGCTGATGAAATAAAACAATCTCTCGCCAAGCCGCCAAGCCGCCAAGTAACGCAAAGAAAACCTGAATGCTTTCTTGGCGGTACTTTGCGGCTTGGCGTCTTGGCGAGAGAAACAAGCCCGCCTCCCCTGTGAGTTCGCGCACAAGAATCTTTCGCGCGAGGCCATTCCCGCGCCATAATCGACCACAATGCGTTACGCTGTCCGCACCCTCGCCAGAAATCCGGGCTTTGCCCTCGTCGCCATTCTCGCCATCGCGCTCGGAGTCGGCCCGAATACCGCCGTCTTCAGCATCATCCGCGCCGTGCTGCTCGCGCCGCTCCCGATCGGCGACGCCGACCATCTCGTCATCATCTGGGAGACGAACAAGGCGCACAACAACGAGCAGATCGCGGTCTCGCCGCGCGACCTCGCGGACTGGAAACGGGAAGCCCAATCCTTCTCAGGGCTGATGCCCGGCAACGCGTCGCCCGAATACGCCTTCAACCTCACGGGCGCGGGCGATCCCGAGCGCGTGATGGCCGCGCGCGTCGGCGTGAACTTCAGCGAGGTGATGGGCGTGCCCTCCGTCGCGGGTCCGGGCTTCAACGCCGAGGACGGCAAGCCGGGCGCCGAGCACGCCGTCATGCTCAGTTACCAACTCTGGCAGAAGCGCTTCCACGGCGACCCCGCGGCGATCGGCCGCACCATCGGTCTCGACGGCGTCAGCTATCGCGTCGCGGGTGTTGTGCCCGCCAATCTGCGCTCCATCGGGACCGTCGACGTGTGGCTCGCCAATAACGACGATCTCGAGAGCATGGGACGCGATGTGCGCCGTTACGGCGTCTTCGCACGATTGAAGCCCGGCGTCACGGTCGCGCAGGCGCAGCGCGAAATGAACGAGCTCCAGGAACGGATTGGACGGCGCTATCCCGACACCAATGCGACTGTCGGCGCGGTGCTGCTGCCCGCAGCCTCGATCCTCAGCACCGTGCGCCCGGCGTTCCTCATGCTCGCCGCCGCGGTCGGGTTCCTGCTGCTGATCGCGTGCGCCAACGTCGCGGGACTGCTGCTGGCGCGCGGCGCCGCGCGGCAGAAGGAGATCGCGATTCGCGCGGCAATCGGCGCCAGCGCGGGACGTCTCGTCCGCCAACTCCTCGGCGAGAGCCTCGTGCTCTCCGCCATCGGCAGCGTCGCTGGCCTCGCGCTCGCCGCCGTCAGTCTCCGCGTCCTCCGCGACGCGCTCCCCGACGTGATCCCGCGACTCAAAGACATGGGCGTCGACCTCGCCGTCCTCGGCTTCACGCTCGCCGCGTCGATCGTCACCGGCATCCTCTTCGGTATCGCGCCGGCCATCCGGCTCGCGCGCACGAGAGTCAACGACGCGCTCAACGACGGCGGCGGCAAAGGCTCCGGCTTCAGCGGACGACAGCGTGGCCGCACCGTGCTCCTGATGGCGCAGGTCGCGCTCGCCGTGATGCTGCTCTCCGGCGCCGGCCTGCTCATCCGCAGCTTCGCGAACCTGGCCGCCATCAGCCCCGGCTTCCAGCCCCACGGCGTCCTCGCCGTCCGCCTCTCGCTCCCCGACACCAAGTACGGCGACCCCGTCAAGCGCGCCGCGTTCGCGCGCACGCTGGTCGACCGCGTCAACGCGCTCCCCGGCGTCCGATCCGCCAGTTCGATCAGCGTCCTGCCGATGCGGTCGTACTTCCTCTCTTTGCCCTCCAGCGTCATCCCTTACAAACTCGAAGGCGACCTCGACGTGAAGCCGGCCGACAAGCCCACTGCCGACTTCCGCGTCATCGGCCGCGACTTCCTCGCCACCATGGGCATCGCGCTCGACCGAGGCCGCGACTTCAGCCGTTTCGACACCATGGACACGCAGCGCGTCGCCCTCGTCAACGAAGCGTTCGTCCGCCGCGCCGGCCGTGACGTCATCGGCCGCAAGGTCGAGATCCAGTCCGGCGCGCCCCGCGAGATCGTCGGCGTCGTCCCTGACGTCCACCTGTACAGCCTCTCCGACACGGTCCGCCCCGCCGTCTTCGTGCTGAACGACCAGTCGCCGTCCTTTAACCTCACGGTGGTCGTGAAGACCGCGAGCGATCCGCTGGCGATGAGCACGGCCATCCGCCGCGTCGTCCTCGCCGAAGACGCCGACCAGCCTGTCTCCGACTTGCAGAGCATGGACCAGGTTGTCTCCGATTCCATGCTGCTGCGCCGTCTTTCGATGTCGATGCTCGCCGTGTTCGCCTCGCTCGCGCTGCTTCTCGCTGGCGTCGGAATCTACGGGCTCACGGCGTACTCGGTCAGTCGCCGCACGCGCGAGATCGGCCTCCGCATCGCCCTTGGCGCCGATCGCAGCGACATTCTCTCGCTCGTGGTCGGGCGGGGCATTCTGGTCGGGATCGCGGGTGTAGCGCTTGGCATCCCGGGCGCGCTTGGCATGGGCAAAGCGATGCACTCGATGCTGTTCGGGGTGACTGCAGCCGACCCGGTAGTCCTGCTGTGCGCCCCGGCGCTGCTGATCGCGATCTCCGCCGTCGCGTCGTACGTTCCGGCGCGGAAGGCCATGCGCGTCGACCCGGTCATCGCACTGCGCAGCGAGTAGCGGCGCGCGCGGTACCCTTAGAAAATGTCGACCCCAGACCGGGCGTTCGGATTCGCCACCCGCGCGTTGCACGCCGGACAGCGTCCCGATGCCGAGACCGGCGCCCGCGCCGTCCCGATTTACCAGACGACCTCGTACGTCTTCGAGGACACCGCGCACGCCGCCGCGCTCTTCAACCTGCAGCGCTTCGGCAACATCTATACGCGCATCATGAACCCGACGACCGCCGTGTTCGAGGAGCGCATGGCCGCGCTCGAACGCGGAGTCGGCGCCCTCGCGGTCGGCAGCGGACAGGCCGCCCAGTTCATCGCGCTCGCCGGCCTGCTCGAAGCGGGCGACGAGATCGTCGCGGCTAAAACCCTCTACGGCGGCACCTACACGCAGTTCGACGTCAGCTTCCGCCGCCTCGGCATTCAGACCACCTTCGTCGACCCCGACGACCCGGAGAATTTCCGCCGGGCCATCACGCCGCGCACCAAAGTCATCTACGGCGAGACCATCGGCAACCCGCGCCTGAACGTCCTCGACATCGCGGCCGTTGCCGACGTGGCGCACGCCCACAATCTGCCGTTGATGATCGACAACACCTTCGCCTCGCCCTATCTCTGCCGCCCGATCGAGCACGGTGCCGATATCGTCGTACACTCCGCGACGAAATTCATCGGCGGTCACGGCACGTCGATCGGCGGTGTGATCGTCGATAGCGGCCGCTTCCCGTGGGACCGAGGACAGTTCCCGCAATTGCTCGAGCCGAGCAAGGGCTACCACGGCATTCGCTTCTACGAGACGTTCGGCGACATGGCGTACATCGTGAAGGCGCGCGTCGAGGGCCTCCGCGATTTCGGACCGGCGCTCAGCCCCTTCAACTCGTTCCTCTTCCTGCAAGGCATCGAGACGCTGAAACTCCGCATGCGCTGCCACTCGGACAACGCGCAGTGCGTCGCCGAGTATCTGGCGGGTCACGACCGCGTAGCGTGGGTGAACTATCCCGGCCTGCCGTCGAGTGCTTATCACGAGCTTGCGAAACGCTACCTGCCCCGCGGATGCGGCGGCATGATGACGTTCGGAATCAAGGGCGGGCTCGAGGCCGGACGCCGCTTCATCGAAAAGCTGCAAGTCTTCTCGCACCTCGCGAACGTCGGGGACGCGAAGAGTCTCGTCATTCATCCCGCTTCGACGACGCACCAGCAGCTTTCGACCGAGGAGAAGCTCGGCGGCGGCATCACCGACGATATGATCCGCCTCTCGATCGGCCTCGAAGAGACCGACGATCTGATGTGGGACCTCGACCAGGCCCTGAAGGCAAGCGCATGAGCCACTGCGAACTCAACTTCGCCGACGGCGTCGGCGGCAATTCCCCGGTCAACCGCGGCCGCTTTTCGACCACCGCGTTCGACCGCCTACGCATCCTTGAAACCTACAAGCGGATCGCGATGGTCGGGCTGTCGTCGAATCCCTTCCGGCCAAGCCATTTCGCCGCGATCTATCTGCTCTCCGAGGGCTACGACGTGATCCCGGTCAATCCCCGCGAGAAGGAGATCCTCGGCCGCCAGTCGTACCCGTCCCTGGCCGCGATCCCCGGAGGCGCGGAGGTGGTCGACATCTTCCGCGAGCCCGCCGCCGTTCCGGCAATCGTCGATGAAGCGATCGCGATCGGAGCGAAGGTGGTCTGGATGCAACTCGGAGTCATCCACGACGAAGCAGCGGAGAAAGCTCGCGCCGCGGGGTTGGAGGTCGTGATGGACCGCTGCATGAAGATCGAGCACGCCCGATTCTTCGGCGGCCTCAACACGCTGGGCATGAACACGACAGTAATTACATCGAAGCGCCGAAAGCAATAAACGCCCTGTGGGGTAGACTTCAGTCTGCGGAGGGCTTCAGCCCGACCGGCTTTTCACCCTCACTCCGCCAGCTTCGTCCGCCGACCCGTCTTCTCCCCCCGCAGCCACAAATAGAGCGGAGCATGCGGCGCCGGCGCCGGCCACGGGACCACGATCCGCAAGCTCTGCTGCGTCGCCGACACCGGCGCGGGAATGCCCGGAGCCGCCAATCCGTTCTGCGCGTCCCAGCCAGCCTTCTCGACCAGGTCGAGATCGCGACCGCGCAGCACCCCGTAATACTGGCCGGCCCCCGCCGTCTCGCTCGTCAGCGTGAACTGCTCGACCACCGGCGCACGCATCACCCGCCCGAGCGCATAGGCGTCCGAAGCGCCGCGCGGCGCGACCGTCACTGTCGCCGTCAACTCGCACCCGGCGAACCCGACCGTCCCCGGGTCCACCGACAAATACAGCGACTCGCCGCCGTCGAACGTCAGGCTCGCGCCTTCCGCGCGCTCGTCCGGCGCGAGCGCGAGCGCCCGCCGTGTCTCGCCGTCGCGGCACCCGAGTTCCAGGCGAGGACGTCCGCTGCCCGCCTCACGCAGATGGTCGACCGCCAAAGCGAAGCCCACGCTCATGCCGACCGGTAGCTCGTCTTCACGCAATTCAATGCCCGTGTCCGCCGTCGCCGACCGCCTCGCCGACACGATCTTCGGACGAGGTCCCACCACCTCGATTCCGTCCTTCACAATCAGCGGCGCGTCCAGCCCGCGCACCTTCAACGCGATCGCGAACCGGTCGCCGGGCTTCGCGCTGGCCTTCAGCCGCAGCTTGCCCGCGACGATCTCGCCCGCCTCCGACGTCATCGACTCGATTCGTTCCAGGCCGCTGCCTTCGAAGTGCAGCGCCTGCTCCGACTCCCCGAGATTGACGCGCACCGGCAGTTTCGCGAGCGAGGGATTCGGCGGCAACACCGTCACCGCCAACGCCTGAGCCTTTCCGCCGTCCTGCGCGACGAGCAGCCTATACTCGCCCGCTGCCCCCGTGTCGATATCGACCTTCATCGTCGTCTGCGGACCCGCCCGCGGACCCTTCGGCAGATCGAAGAACGCCGCGACGGGCTTCGGCGGCCGCGGCGCGACCTTCTGCAACTCGACCTTGTCCACGAACTCGAAGTCCGCGCCGGTCAGCTCGACCGTCACCGTGCCGCTGCCTTGCACAAGCTTGTCCCGGGACGCCGCCGGCAACACCGCCTTGCTCAAATCGCCGAACGGCAGTACGTGGACCGTACCGAGCGCGATCGTCTCCCAATCCCAGTTCGCCGTGAGCCGATACTCGCCCGCGACGAGCGTGGCCTTCGTGAGATCGAGCTCGATCGAATCCGCGGCGGGCATAACCGCGACCGGCACAGCCTCGCCGCCCGCCGACGGTACGAGTCGCCAATCCCGTGCCCGCGTGAGCTCCTTCGCCGCGCCTACCTTCACGGTCGATTTCGCGCCCAACGGCAAGTACGCCGGCCCCGCGATCTCCGTCTTCGGCGCCGTCGTCGCAGGCGCGCGATACGCCCACAGGTACGCCAGCTTCGTCCGCGACTTCGGCTGATTCTTGGCGCAGAACGCCATCACGCCTGCGTCCGCCGCCTGCGAGTACGCCGACCGAAATTCGGTATTCGGAAACAGCCCCGACTTCAAGTTCGCGACCAGCGCCGCCCCGCCCGCCGCCAGCCCAACCGTGTTCCCGAAGAACAGTCCCGCGATCGACGCCGCGAGTCCTGTGGTCTGCTGCATCTGCGCGCCGCGCGGCGCCAGCGGGTCGTACGCACTGGCCGAGGGCAGGATCGCCGTCAGCAGTGTGTTGGCCTGTTGATTAGTTGGCGCATTCGGGTCGAGCTTCGGCATCGCGACCCCCCACCGCGAGGAGAAGCCGCGCAGAGCCGCCTCTGCCCCGCCGCCCGCCGTCTCGGAATCGGCGAGCGTCTGCACCAGCGCTTCCACCTGCGAGGTCTGCTGCGCATACGCCGCTAGTTCGGGCAGCAGGTCTTCGTCTTTCTTGACCAGCGATTTGACCTTGCCCATGTTGAGGCCGTCGGGGCCGATCACCAGTGCGACCACCTCCGCGCCGTGGGGTAAATCCCAGGCCTCGCCCTGACTCGCTTTCTTCGCGGGCAGCACCTCGAGCGCGCCGCGCTTCTTCGGAATAATCAGCGCCGCCACCTCGCTGTCCGGCGAGAGCCGGGACGAAAGATGCACCGGGTCCCAAATCAATCGGGAGCCCTCCGGGATCGCCGTCAGTTCTTCGATCGGGAGTGTGACCACCCGGTCGGGCCTTGCCACCGAGACGCGGAACTTGCCGAGCGGAGCGCTGCCGACGCACCCCGGCGGAGTGGGGTCCGCTGCCAGGGCCGCCGCGCACACGAGGAGCAGGAGTAGAGTTGGCCTCACTCTATTCCGACGCGCCAGACCGCAAAAAGGACGACGCGCCGCCGACCTCCGCCAGCCGCCGCTCGAGATACCGGCGTTCGCTGGCGTTCCCCACGAGTTCCAGTGCGCGTGCGTACGCCCCGGCCGCCTCGGCGCGCGCTCCCATCCGCCGGAGCAGATCGGCCCGCGCGGCGTGCAGCAGGTGATAACCGGCGAGCTCGCCCGCCGCCTCGATCTCCGCGATCCGCGCCAGCCCGGTCTCGGGACCGAATGCCATCGCCTCCGCCACCGCCCGATTCAGCGCTACCACGGGTGAGGGCGTGATCTGTTCCAGAAGGTCGTAGAGCCGCACGATCTGGCGCCAATCGGTGTCCTCCGCGCGCGCCGCGCGGCAATGCTCCGCCGCGATTGCCGCCTGCACCGCATATGGACCTGCGCCACTTGCGAACGCCTCCGTCACCAGCGGGATGGCCTCGCCGATCTGCGCGCGATTCCAGCGGCTGCGCTCCTGCTCTTCGAGGACCACGAGATCGCCGGCGGCGTCCGTCCGCGTCTCGCGTCGAGCGTCGTGCAGCAACATCAGGGCGAGCAATCCAGTGGCTTCCGCCGGAGGACTCGGCGCCATCAGGCTGCGGATCAGCCGCGCCAATCGGATCGCCTCCGCGCACAGATCGCCCCGAACATGCGACGCTCCGTGTGTCGTCGCGTAGCCTTCGTTGAAGATCAGATACACGACCGTGAGCACCGCGTCGATCCGCTCGGCCATCTCGGGCGCCGCCGGCACAGAGTACGGAATGCGCGCGTCGCGAATCTTGCGCTTGGCCCGGACCAGCCGCTGCGCCATCGTCGTCGCAGGGACGAGGAAAGCGCGCGCGATCTCCTCCGTTTCGAGGCCGCACAACTCTCGCAGTGTGAGTGCGACCTGCGACTCGGCGGCGAGCGCCGGGTGGCAGCAGGTGAAGATGAGGCGCAGTCGATCGTCTGGGATCTCCTCGGGGTCGTACTGCGGACGCTCCTCGGTCCGCGTCCATCCCCACAACGCGTACGATTCGATACTCTCGCGATGGCGCGCCGAGCGGCGAATGCGGTCGATCAGCTTGTGCCGTGCGGTCTGCAGAATCCACGCCCGCGGCGAATCCGGAACGCCCTCGACGCGCCACTGGTCCACTGCGGCTGCGAAGGCCTCCTGCGCGACCTCCTCGGCCAGTTCGAAATCGCTCGCCTGCCGAATCAGCGTGGCGACGATGCGTCCCCAGTCCGACCGGTACACTTCCGCCACTGCGTCGTCGGCGTTCCCCCGCATCCCTCGATCATAATATTTGGAGAGCTGTCGATTCGGACGCCCGCCGTTCGACTTCATACCGGAGGACACCATGCAATACATGCTGCTGATCTATCTCGACGAAAACGGCCTCAATGAAAGCCAGCGCGAGCAGTGCTACGTCGATTCTGCAGGCTTCGCGCGCGAGTTGGCCGAACGAGGCAAGTACGTAGCCGCCGTGCCCCTGCACCCCACCAGCACCGCGACCAGCGTCCGCATGCGCGACGGCCGCCGCATGATCACCGACGGTCCCTTCGCCGAGACTCGCGAACAGCTCGGCGGCTTCTTTATCGTGGACGCGCAGGATCTCGACGAGGCGCTCGATATCGCATCGCGCATCCCGGCCGGCAAGTGGGGGACGGTCGAAGTGCGCCCGGTCGTCGCAGTGCCCGATCTGCCGAAATAATAATCGCGCCGCTGTCGATTCGCGCAGTCACCGTTCGACTTCAGAACGAGGAGAGAGAAAGCAATGCGGTTCATGATCATCGTTAAAGGAAACCAGGATACCGAGGCCGGCAAGATGCCGGGCAACGACTTGCTCACGGCCATGGCGAAGTACAACGAAGAGCTCATGAAGGCCGGAGTTCTGGTCGACCTGACCGGGCTCCAGCCGACCTCGAAGGGCGCGCGCATCCGCTATTCCGGCGGGCAGAAGACCGTCCTCGACGGGCCGTTCGCGGAAACGAAAGACCTGATCGCGGGCTATTGGATCATCAACGTGAAGTCCCGCCAGGAAGCCATCGACTGGGCGTTGCGCGCGCCGGCGCCCCATGGCGAGGGCGCGGACGGCGAGCTCGAGATCCGCCAGTTCTTCGAGCTCGAGGATTTCCAGCCCGGCGAAGGCGTCGAGCGGTCCAAGGAATTGGCGAAGGATCTCGCTGCCGCGAAAGGAGGCCGCCAGTGAAAGTCAGCCCCTATCTCAATTTCGACGGCAACTGCGAAGAGGCCATGAGCTTCTATGCCGCGTGCACGGGCGGTCAGGTCGTCGCCATGATGAAGTTCGCGGGCACGCCCGCCGAGGCGCACGTCCCGCCGGAGATGAAGGACAAGGTCCTGCACGCGTGCCTCTCGTTCAACGGCACGGAGCTGATGGCGTCGGACGCCGCGTGCGGACGCAAAGAGCCCCAAGGCTTCTCGGTGGCGCTCCACGTGACCGATCCGGCCGAGGCCGAACGTGTCTTCCACGCCCTCGCCGAGGGCGGCAAGGTGGAGATGCCGATCCAGCAGACCTTCTGGGCGGAGCGCTTCGGCTCGCTGGTCGATCGGTACGGAATCTCATGGATGGTGAACTGCGACGGAGGCCGTTCGCGATAGACTGCGGACGTGAGCCGGAATCTGCGCGTGGTTTTTTCGAAGCGGGAGGGCGGCCTCGATTACGTCGAGGTCGCCCGCGGGACGTGGATGCTCGGGCGCGTCCCCGAACTCACGGGAGAGCCCATCCCCCCCGAAGTGCTGAAGGGCCTCGAGGCCCAGACCCCGATCGCCTGCAAGGACAGGACGGGCACAATCACTTACGCGCGCGCGGACGCGATGTACGCGATGGATTTCGAGGCGGCGGAGTAGCATTTTGGGCAAGTCGCCCCACAAGATTTACGGGATGACTGAAGGGCAGCTCACGAGTGGCGCTTGAGCAGTGCGTCGAGCAGGGTCGGAGCGACGTGGAAATTGGTTTCCTGTAATCGACCGATGGCGCTCGGAAGGTCCAATAGTCCTCGCGAAGCGCCGGCCTCCAGTAAGCCAAGCGTCCCCATGATCTTCAGGCCGCGTTGCGCGGCGACTCGGCGCCCCTTGATTTCGTCTATCAGGAGCAGCGCCCGGTCGTGATCCTCCAATGCCAAACCGATTGCCGCCCTTTCACCCGCGCCTAAAGTTGACATGTCGGCCGCGTCGGAAGGCGCGTGGATCTCGACTACGTGCAGCCACGTTGGAGGTTCTCGAAAAGCTGCCAGGACGCCCGGCGGCGTCGCCGGGTCCTGTAACTCGTGGAGGACTTCGCGGGGAATGAGGACGGTCCCGAAGAGCTGCGGCAGAACCTCGATCGTTCCAATCAGGACAAGGTAGTTTAGCGGTGATGTGTCCGCGATAACGGTCACGGCTGCAGCAGCCGGGCCGATTCCAGATCCGCGGCAAGATCCTCTTCTGAGAAATTTAGGTACGTGCCATGCTGCTTCAGGAACTCATGCACCTGAAACCGCGACCTGAACCCCAGCAGGCGGCGCACCTGTTCTTCGGAGAGCCGCTCGGTTCGATAGCCGTCCAGAGCCAACGATTCCAGTGCGGCGCGGGAGACATCGCGGCCGGCCCCGAGGGCGTCGGCAATATCTTCGGGCAGGTGGATCCGAATCGTCATAAAGGTCCCCGTTAGTAGTATAGGGCAGCGAAGGCTCCGGGCCCAATCGCGCCCATTGCGTGGGACGATTGCGACCTCGGAGCCTGCGGGAACCTGCAGCGAAACACCGGGGCGTTACGCGGCCCCGCGCTCCGACTTCGAGCTCTTCCGCTGCCGCTTGGGCGCCTGCTTCTCGGCGCGCTCCGACGGGACGCTTTCGAGGTTCACCTCGCCGCCCATATCTTCCAGCGCCGCTTGCTGGATCAGCGGGTCGGAGATTGCCGTGAGTAGAAAGTCGGCGCTCTCCTCTTCCCCGAGCGTGTGGGAGAGCAAGCGCGCGCATTCCACTTCTCCGAGTTGGCGAGCCAGTCCGCGCGCCGTCCCGTACGCCGAAATCTCGTAGTGCTCGACCCTCTGGGCGGCCGCGATCAGCGCGAGGTCCGCCGCCAGCGGCTCCTTCCCGGAGCCCTCTTCGATGGTCTCCTCGCCTTCCTCGACCAGGCCCATCATCGCCTTACAGGGCTTCGGCTCGGCCTCTGCTCCGAGAAGCTCGAACGCCTGGCGCAAGCGCTCCACGTGGTTTTGCGTTTGCAACAGGTGCTTCTCGAAAGCCTCCTTCAGCTTGGGATGGTTCGCGGCCTCGGCCATCTTCGGCAGCGCCCCCGTCAACTGCGTTTCCGCATGCAGAAGATCCTTCAATTGATCCGTGAGTAGTTCCTTGAGTTGTGACATCGTAGTCCCCTGTTTGTCCCTACTGCTGAGTCGCCTTGCCATTGGACCCGGGCTGCCGGGTTCCCGCCTGCGCCGATTCGAATTCCTGGAATGCCGGCGCCGTCACGAGTTCCCAATCGCCGCCTTCGTTCCAAGGACCTCGCACGTCCGGCTCGCCGCGGTCGCCGATTCCCGTGGAGTCGTTGAAGTACTGATCGACGAGCTCCGGAGTGGGCGGAATTCGGCCGATCGAGAACGCCGGTTTGCCGAGGCTTTCGAGCGCGGCCGTGAACGCCTTCATGTGCGTAATCTCGCGCGTCATGAGGAATTGCAGCGCGTCGATCGTGCCCTGATCGTCGGTGAAGTTGATGAGGCGTTCATAGACGATCTTGGCTCTCGCCTCGGCGGCAATGTTGCTCCGCAGATCGACGTCCAGCTCGCCGGTGATCTTCAGATAGTCGGCGGTCCAGGCATTGCCGACGGAGTTGTAGAGATTGACTCCCCCTCCGCCGGCGACCGCGATCAGCGGGTCCTCGTGCGCCGCCTTCCGGTCGTGCTTGAGCGGCTTCAAATGCATCCGGGCCAACGTGCCGACGACCTCCAGGTGACTGAGTTCCTCGGTTCCGATGTCCATCAACAGGTCTTTGCGCTCCGGGTCGTCGCAGTTGAGGCCTTGCACCGAATACTGCATGGCCGCCGCGAGTTCGCCGTTCGCTCCGCCGAATTGTTCGAGCAGCATATTGCCGAACCTCGGGTCGGGCCGCCCGATTCGGACCGTGTACATGAGCTGCTTAATGTGGTGGTACATGTCCCCGGTATGGCAGCTTGCCAGCCAGTGATGGATATCGAACGTGGGAACGGTTTGTAAGACACCGCCCTCGATCTCCCCGGGTGCACGACGCCTATTTGAACAGCATGGGCGCCCACTCGTTCAAATAGATGCGCCAGTTCGCCCAGGTGTGGCCACCGGGGCTGAATGTGAACTTGTGATCGATCCCGACCTTGGTCAGCAATGCGTCGAGGTTCTTGCTCCCGTCGATACAGATGTTGTCCGCCTGCCCGCAGCCGACGTAGTAATACTTGATGCCCGCTTTCTTCAAGGCCTGAAGTTTATCCGTGATGTCGTCGCGCGTACCCATGCTGAATACGCCGACGTAGCTGAACATCTCCGGATGCGCATTGGAAGCGGTGAGCGTGTGGCCGCCGCCCATCGAGAGGCCGGAAATCGCGCGGCTGTCCTTGTTCGCGACCACGCGATAGTTCTTCTCGATATACGGCACGACGTCCTTCACGAGACTCTCCGGGAAGGCCGAGCCGCCGGCGCCGCCGCGGCCCGCGCCGCCTGCCGCCCGTCCGGCGCCTGGCGCGGCAACTGGGGAAGCGGGAGGCGTCGCCGCTCCACGGCCTGGGAAACCGACGCCCACTTCACCGGGATTCCCGAAGATCCCGCTGGTGTTCTGGCCCGGTATGACGCCGTAACCGGGCGCCATCTTCTGGTTGGCGTTCCCATTCGTCATCACGACGAGCATCGGCTTCGCCTTGCCGGAAGCGATCAGGTTATCCAGGATCACGCTCGCGCGGCCCATGTTGTTCCAGGCGTCTTCGTCACCGCCAGCGCCATGGAGAAGGTACAGCACGGGATATTTCTGCTTGCCTGTGTCGTAGCCCGCCGGCGTATAGACGTACATCCGCCGCTGCAACTTGAGGCTCGGAGAGTCGTACCAGACGACGTTCACATTGCCGTGCGGGACGTCGCGAATCGCATAGTTCTCCGATTGCGGCCCGGGGACGATGAAGAAGTTCATGTAGCGCGTGCCGTCCCGCAACAGGTTCGCGTTCGCCGGGTCGACAACCGAGGCGCCGTCCACGTTGAATGTGTAGTACCACAGCTCGGGCGTCAAGGGGCCCACCGTCGTGGACCAGACGCCCTGGTCGTCCTTCGTCAACTTGATGCCGCGGCCTTCCGGCCAGTCGCCATTGAGGACCACTTCGACGGCATTGGCGGCCCGAAGCCGGAAGGTTACGCGCTGGTCGTCCAGTATTTCCGCGGAGCGTAGGGCCGGCGGCCTGGCGCCCCGGCCGGGAGCGGCAGGCGCGGCGGCCGGGGGTTGCTGCGCCGGCGCGGTGAACGCCATGAACAGAAGAGAGACAACGGCGGTGGTTCTCATTTAACGGACCTCCTCGATTTTCGAATGCTTGCGTACAAGAATAGCTCTACTCACTACGGGTCGAGCCGCTCCCAGAGCTTTCGCTCCAGCGGATACGGGTCGTTCACGACCTTGCAATCGGCATCGATCTCCATAGTGGCGCGAGACTGCGTCGTGTACGCTGTCCATTCGGGCTGACCTTTAGCCGCCGGTCTCCCGGTACGGGCGAACGTGCTCCACAGCTCCGCCATGTTGTGCGCGGCTTTCACCGACTCCGGCCGCGAAATCGACATCGATCCGCCGCCCTGCTGTCCCGCATTCGCACTCTGTTGACCCGCTTGCGGCACATTGTAGAACTTATACGTGATCTCCATCGCGTGCGGCGTGCCCATCTTGTGCTGCGTGCCCGGTATGAGCGCAGGATTCTCGTGCTGGAAGACATACAGGTAAGCCGGGGCGCCGCGCTGCGCGGACTTCCGCTCGGCGATCGTCATCGCGCCGATGGCGATCATCCGTGCCGTCGTGATCGCGATATACAGGTCGGAGGGTGAAGCGTCGGGACGGCTCTTGTGGTACGTCTCGAAGATCGCATCCGCGTTGCCTGCGAACTCTTTCGCCAGCCGCTCTTTGAGGGCGGCTTCGGTCAGATTGAAAACCTCGGTATTGCGCTGCTGGTTGAAGAAGAACACGGTTTCGTCCCGGTTGTACCCGACCAGCAGGGGCTTGTCTTTCGAGATGGCCGGCGCCTCCGGATCGAACGGGTGCTTGGGCAGCACGACGCCATCGACGACTGGCCCGAACCCTCCGGGCCGCGATCCTCCGCCCATGCCCTTGCGCCCACCGTTCATGCCCAGCGGACCGCCTCCGCTCCGCCCAAGGGCGCCTTGCGCTTCCACCAGCTTTTCCGCGGGAACGTCCAGGATCTTGCGCCACTCGTTCTTCTCGATACCGAGTTGCTTCAGCGTCATGAGCGTGGTCTCGGCCGCCGCCTCACGCGGCATCATGCGGATGCCCGGGCCGCTCTCGATCGAGGCCTTATTGAAATATGGCGCTGCGGAGGGCATGGCATAGAGGCACGAGGTTTTCGCGCCGCCGCCGCTCTCGCCGAAGATCATCACATTGCCCGGATCGCCGCCGAAGGCTTCGATGTTGTCGTGGACCCATTTCAAGCCGTCGCGGATATCCAGCAGCCCCTGATTACCCGAGGTGGCGTACTCTTCGCCGCCCAGGTCTCCGAGGTAGAGGTAACCCACCAGGCCCAGACGATGATTCGTGGCCACGACGACCACGTCGAATGTCCGGGCGAGATTGCCTCCGTCCTGATAGCTCGAAGCGGCCGATCCGGTAGTGAAGCCCCCGCCGTGGCTGTAGAACATGACCGGCCGTTTCCGGTTGTCCGCTGCCGGGGTCCAGACGTTGAGGAAAAGGCAATCCTCGGCCTGGGGCGGTTCATTCCGGCGCTGGCCCGGCTGGAGAGAGGGGGCGCCGAACGCGAGGGCGTCGCGGACGCCATCCCATGGCTTCATCGCGGGCGCAGCCTTAAACCGGTTGGCGCCGGAAATGGGGCCGCCGTACGGGATTCCTTTAAAGGTGGTCAGGTTGCCGGTCCGGGCGCCGCGGAGGCGGCCGGAGGCCGTTTTCACTTCCACGTACTCCGGACCCGCGGTCTGGGCGAACGCCCTTCCGCCGAACGCGGCCGCCGTAAGAACTAACGGCATCTCGCCGAGGATCTCGCGTCTGGAAACTCTCATCCTGTCCTCCAGTCGGAACACATCTATCTATACCAAGACGCAGCCCTGCTTCGAGACAGAAAGCGAGAGCGCGCGCCAATTGGATCCCAAAAGCAGGGGAAACTCAGACCACATATAATGTAGGGCACGGCTGGCTTCCCAGCGCCGGCCACCAGAGGGGAACAGGATGGCTAAGAAGGACGACTCGTCAGGCGGCATGAGGTTCAGCCGCCGCAATTTCCTCAAAACCACGGGCGTTGTCGGTATCGCCGCCGAGACCGTCGGAGCGCCGGATCAAGCTGCCGCGCAGAGTGCGCCTCCGGCCTTGGGCCCGGGCGATGTGCCTGTGCGGCTGAACGTAAACGGCCGGCAAATCGATCTCAATATCGAGCCGCGCGTCACCCTCCTGGATGCGCTCCGCACCCGCGCGAATCTCACCGGGAACAAGCGGGGCTGCGATCGAGGCGCCTGCGGGGCGTGCACCATGATTGTCGATGGCCGGACGGTCTACTCCTGTTCGACGCTGGCGATCGAGGTTCAGGGCAAGCAGATTCGCACCATAGATGGTCTGGCGAATGCCGACCGGCTGCATCCGGTACAGCAGGCCTTCTGCGACAAGGACGCGCTCATGTGCGGGTTCTGCACGCCGGGCTTCATCATGGCGAGCGTCGGCCTGCTCGAGAAACATCCCAACGCGACGCCTGAACAGATCAAGAAGGGCCTCGACGGCAACATCTGCCGCTGCGGCACCTTCACTCGCATCTTCGAAGCCGTTTCCAGTGTGAAAGGGGGACAGCGTGGCTGATCTCGACGACCTTTTCGACCAGGACGCGCCAGCGTCCGCGCCCGCTGAATCGGATTACGCCTGGCCGGCCAATCCCTCCGTTCTGGGAACCCACGTCAAACGCCTGGACGGACCCGAGAAAGTGACCGGCCGCGCGAAGTACACCTTCGACATTGCGCGCCCGCGCATGCTGTACGCCAAGATCGTCCGGTCGCCATACCCGCACGCCCGCGTCGTATCGGTGGATCTGTCGGTGGCGAATCGCATGCCCGGCGTCAAAGCCGCGCTCGTCAGCAAAGACCCCGCGGGGCAGAACAATCGCGTGATGTTCCAAGGCGACGAGGTGGCTGCCGTCGCGGCCGACACCGAGGAGCATGCGATCGACGCGGCGCGCGCCGTCAAGGTCGAGTACGACGTCCAACCGCACGTGACCAACGAGGAAAAGGCGCTAGACGGCACGGCGCCCGCGGTATTCACCGGCGGGAACGTGCGCGCCGGGCAGCCGCAGCAGAGCGGCGATATCGCGGCCGGTTTCCAGGCGGCGGCCCACGTGATCGAGGAGACCTACGGAACTCCGGTCATCACGCATACCTGCATGGAGACTCATGGCACAGTGTGCGAGTGGGAGGGCGACAAGCTAACGGCCTGGATCTCGACGCAGGGGATCAGCGGCGCGCGTGAGAATTTCGCCAGCGCTTTGGGAATCCCGCAGGCCAACGTCCGCGTCATCTGCCAGTACATGGGCGGCGGCTTCGGCAGCAAGGCTATGAGCGTGGGCGCGGAGGGACTGCTTTGCGCCAAGCTCGCCAAGGCTGCCAATGCGCCGGTCAAGCTCATGCTCGATCGCAAGGAAGAGCATTTGGCAACCGGCAACCGCCCTTCGGCGGCTTCCAAGATCAAAGCTGGTGTTTCCGCCGACGGCATCATCACCGCATTCGATGCCGAGAGCTGGGGCACGGGCGGTGCAGGCGCCACGGCTGGTTTCCCGCTGCCGTATATTTACCGGATCGCGAATCGCCGCCGCACGCACAAGGACGTGTTCACCAACACGGGCCAGCAACGGCCCATGCGGGCGCCGGGTCATCCGCAGGGTTCGTTCAACACCGAAATCATGATGGATGAGCTGGCCGATAAGGTGAAGCTGGATCCTCTCGAATTTCGGCTGAAGAACCTGCCTCCGGAAGCGCCGAATGCGATGTGGGGGTCGTATCTGCGCGAGGGCGCCGTGGAATTCGGCTGGAACAAACGGCACGCCACCGGGGACCCAACTCCCGGGCCGCTCAAGACCGGCATGGGCGTCTCCATCAACACTTGGGGCGGCGGCGGCCGGGGCCCCGCCAAGGCTCATTGCGAAATCACCGCGGACGGAGCCGTCGTCATGCGTCTCGGGACGCAGGATCTCGGCACGGGCACGCGCACCCTGGTGGCCGTCGTCACGGCGGATGCCCTCGGACTGCAACCGTCGCAGGTCCGCCCTGAGATCGGCGACACGAATTCGGGCGCGAGTCCGATGTCGGGTGGCAGTACCACGGCCGCGAGCATCAGCCCGGGAATTCGCGTCGCCGCGGTCAATGCGCTCCATGCGTTGAAGGAGAAAGTCGCGCCGGCGCTGAACGTCCCTGCCGCCTCGCTGGTTGCAGGCGGCGGACGCATCCACGTCAAGGACGATCCCGCCAAGGGCATGTCCTGGGCCGACGCCTGTAAGCGGATTGGCCCTCAGCCGATCGTCGCGGAAGGCGACTGGCAACGCAACATGTCCTCGTCGACCACGAGCGGCGCTCAGTTCGCGGAGGTCACTGTCGATGTGGAAACCGGCATCGTGAAGGCGAAACGAATCCTCGTCGTGCAGGACTGTGGACTGGTGGTCAGCCGGCTCACTGCTGAAAGCCAGTGCTATGGCGGCGTCATCGGGTCGCTCAATTTCGCCCTGTTCGAAGATCGGATTCTCGATCGCAATACCGGGCAGATGGTGAACCCCAACATGGAGTGGTACCTCCTCGCCGGCATGTCGGACGTTCCGAAGATCGACGTGCGTCTCAAGGACCAGCCCGAGCGCGGCGTCATCGGACTCGGAGAGCCCCCGACGGTGGCCACGGCAGCCGCGATCGCGCTCGCTGTCCGGAACGCGATTGGCGTGACCATTCGCAGCCTGCCGTTGACGCCCGCGAGGGTGCTCGGGGCGCTGCGGCAGAGTAAGGCGTAGTTCCGTGCCGGTGAATCAGGAGGTCATGTGAAAGCATTTGCGTACATAAACCCGACGAATGAGAAGGACGCGGTGGCCGCGCTCTCCCCGCAGATCGAACACTCGATGCCGATCGGCGGCGGCCAGGATCTTCTGGCGCGGATGAAGGACTACGTCACGCAGCCCGACCGGATCGTGAACGTAAAACTGGCGCTGGAATCGACCGTGACACCGCTCAACGGCGGGCTGCGGATCGGCGCTGCGATGCGGATGGTCGACGTCGCCGAGCACGCGGATATCGCCCGGATGTATCCCGCGTTCAGTGCGGCGGCGATCGAAGTCGGCACCCCGCAGATTCGGAATCAGGCGACGGTGGGGGGCAACCTCAACCAGCGGCCGCGCTGCTGGTACTACCGCAATGAAGAGTTCGTCTGTTTCAAAAAGGGCGGCAACCAGTGCTTCTCCCCTGCGGGCGAGAACCAATTCCACGCGATCCTCGGCGGAGGACCGAGCTACATCGTGCACCCGTCGAGCCTCGCGGTCCCGAGCGTTGCTTACGGCGCCACCTTCCGGCTCGCAGGCCCTAAGGGCGAGCGCATGGTAGCGGCGGCGGACTACTTCACGCTGCCCAGACAGAGCCTGCGAATGGAGAACGTCCTCGCGCCGGACGAACTGCTCACCCACGTGATCCTGCCTGCGCCGGGAGCGGTGAAGAGCGGGCACTACGAAGTCCGCTACAAGGAATCGCACGATTGGCCGATCGCGTTCGCCACGGTGCTGCTGACCATGAACGGCTCGACCGTTCAGTCGGCGCGCGTGGTGATGGGGGCAGTCGCGCCGATTCCGTGGCGCTCGCCCGCGGCAGAGCAGGCGCTCGCCGGCAAGACCATCAACGAGGAAACTGCGGCCGCCGCAGCCGACGCTGCCCTGAAGGACGCGCGGCCGCTCAGCCAGAACGCCTACAAGGTCGACGTCGCAAAGGTGGCCGTCAAACGCGCCATCCTGCGCGCCGCCGGTATCCAGGTCGCCTGACCGCCGCGCGAGAGGAGCCAATATGCTATCGCTGAAATCGCCGAAAATTCACGTAGGCGTCCACTGCCTCAAGCTCCGCACCAAGAGCATGTACATAAACCCGGTCGTAGACCCCGATGAGGCGACACTCTACGACCCGTACGACAACTCTGCCTACTGGTGCGTCTCGACCCAGACCGGTTTCGGACCCGACGGCGAGCCCGTGCGCGCGGATCTCTGCTGCGGCGAACGCGGCTGTTGCACACTCTGATTTTTGCCGCCGCTACTGCGCGGCTTGACAGGGTCTGAGTTGTCCGGCCTGCTCGTATCAGCGCTGTTTTCCGGGTTCCCCGCCGCCTCACAATTCCGTGTGTCGCCTGAATGCGTTATTCAAGACGCCGGGACCATCGCGGAGGGTTTACGAGTGCCTCCGCGATGTGTACCGCTTTCGATCTCGTCGCTACTGGCCGAGACTGCCCAGATAGCTGCTGCCTCCCGAGAACGTCACGGTGTTTGCCACGATGATGGTGTACAGGCCGTGGGTGGTCGCGCTGCCGCCGGAGTAGACCAGCGGCGTTGAGGGGAAGTACAAGGCTCCTTCAAAGCTGGTGGTGTTGCCGCCCGAAAGCGTGTTCTGGGACGTGTTGGCGATCGCCCGGTCCTGGAAGAACAGGACGCCCGCCAGCGGCCCGGATCGCGGCGCCGCCAAGGAGATCCCGCCGCCTCCGCCGCTCACCACGATCGGCTTGTAAGCGTGCGACGCGTCGGAGGTGTTGTAGAAGCTGACGCCGGTTCCGGTCGCGGCGGCTCCTCCGCTGATATTCAGACCACCGCCCAGAAGAATGTACGTGCCCGGATTGAACGTTACGCTGAAGCCTCCCGAGACGGTGATCCCGCCGCAGTAGGTTCCGGGGTTGAGCGCCGCGCCGGCGTTGTGCCAGTTGGTGTAATCGCAGATGGCGCCAACCGCTGGAGCCTGGACACCGGCCAGCGGGTCAGGGACCGCGGCCCCTTTCTGGGGAGCGGGAGTGACGACGGCGCCGCCCGAAATCGAGCTGCCGCCGGCCACGGAAATGGCGGTCGCCGCCACCACGGTATTACCTCCGCTCACATTGAAGGCATCGGTACTGGCGGAGTTCACCTGAATACCGCACTGGGGCGCCTGCACGTTTGCGCCGCCGCTGGCATTGAAGGACTTGGACGCGGCCGGGCTCAGAGTTGTGATGCAAGCGCTGGTAGCGAAGGCGTTCACTACCAACATGCCGGTGGCGCCACCGACGCAATTCCCATTATTCACAGTCGCGACGACCGGGTAGGTCCCGATGGCCGAGGGAGCGGTTTGAGAACCGTTATAAGTGACGTTCAACCCGCAGATGCCCGGATCGACAACGGCGGTCATAGGTTTGGGCGCGCCGTCATAGGTCTGGTTCAGATTGCCCAGCGTGACCGTGGCTGTGGCCATGCCGATGACTAGCGTGCCAGTCGCGTTCAGCGCCGTATACTGCGCATTGTTGAGCGTAGCCACCACCGGGTAGCTGCCCGCGTTGGTCGGCGGGGTCGCCGAGCCGTTGTAGGTCACCGATACTCCGCTCAAGTTCGCCGGACTCGTGGTTACCGTCACCGGCTTGGGCATGCCGTCGTAGGTCTGGTTTAAACCGCTCAGGGACAGAACGGCCGTAGCCGGACTGACGGTGATGGTGACGCGCGCCGTGGCATTGGCGTAATCTGTGTTGTTCGTCGGAATGAAAGTGACCGACAACGTCTGGACGCCGACTGGGAGCACGGTTCCGGCGGCGGGGCTATAGACGAAGGCGCCGGCCACATTCGCGGTGGCATTCAATTGCGTCCCCGAGAGCGCAGTGCCGTAAGCGATCGTGGAGGGCGTGGGCCAGGTGATGCTGGGTATCCGCACATAGATGTCGCCGCCATGCGGCCGGGAGAGGCCCGTCGTTGCCTCGGTGGTGAATGTTTGGCCGGCCAGATCGATTTTGAAGAGAGGCGAGTTGTTGGAGCAGTAGTTCGTCCCCCAAAGATTGTCCTTAGCGTCGAACGCCAAACCCATGATGCAGGGTTGCGCCAAGGTGGCCACCGCGGTCGACTGTCCATTGCTGGTGTCGATCGTGTAGACCGTGCTGGTGCTGCTTGAGAGGTCGCTGCCGACCCCGTACATCACTCCCTGCGAGTTCACGGCCAAATCCATCATGTTTCCGGCACTGAACCGGCCAATCCTCGAGAGGACACCGTTGCCCGGGTCCAGCCTATATAGGTTCCCGCCCTCCGAAGCGTAGAGCGTGCCGGAGTGTGAAAACTGCAGCATGTCGATTCCGTAGTTGGGCGAACCGTTTAGGGTCACCGCCACTGTGGGAGTTGCCTGGCCGGTGGCAAGATTGACCGTCGCCAGGTAGCTGCCGCCGGAGGTCCCGTAGGTGTTGGTTATCGTGTAGAACGTGCCGTTGGGACTGAAGGCGGCGGCAAAGATACTCCCATAGCCAAAGGGGCCGATCGCGGCGCCCTTACCGGTCGTGGTGTCGATGGCAACCAGAGTGTTGTTATTACTGCCGGAGTAAAGCATCATGCCGCGCGTCATGCCCGCGCCCACATAGATGTCGCCACCGTGCGGACGAGAGATGCCCGTCAGTGCCCCGGTGGTGAACGTTTGGCCGGCCAGATCGATTTTGAAGAGCGGCGAGTTTGAGGAGCAGTAGTCCGTCCCCCAGAGATTGCCTTCGATGTCGAACGCCAAGCCCATGATGCAGGGTTGCGTCAAGGTGGCCGCCAGGGTCGCTTGTCCAGTGTTCGTGTTGATCGTGTAGAACGTGCTGTTGCCGGCGTCTGAGGGGTTACTGGCGACCGCGTACATCACTCCCTGCAAGTTCATGGCGAAATCCATCATGTTTCCGACACCGAACGAGCCAATGGTCGAAAGGACGCCGCTGCCCACGTCCACCGTGTAAAGCTTCCCGCCATCCGAAGCATAGAGCATGCCGGAGGGTGAAAACTGCAGCATGTCGATTCCGTAATAGGGCGAACCGTTTAGGGTCACCGCCACTGTGGGAGTTGCCTGGCCGGTGGTAAGGTCGACCGTCGCCAGGTAGCTGCCGCCGGTGGTCTGGTAAGTGTTGGTCACCGTGTAGAGCGTGCCGTTGGGACTGAAGGCGCCGGCAAAGATATTCCCGTCGACAGCATACCCAAGACGGCCGATCGTGGTGACGTTGCCGGTGGTGGTGTCGGTGGCAGCCAGAGTGTTGTTGTTGCTGATGGAGTGAAGCGTTGCGCCCCCGATCGTCGTTTGCGCCAGCCCGGGCGACGTGCTGCCGATAAACAACGCAGCCATCGCGAAAACCACGTACCCAAATCTGGAACTCATAGAAGACTCCTGATCTGCGGCCGACAATACACGCGCAGCGCACCGCAGGCTGCGTCGTCGACCTCGCGGAGGGCGCGAGGCGGAAGTACAACTGTTCCTCTGGAAATCCGGCGGGCTAGGAGCGAGTCCGCAGCCGTGCGTTCGTGCAAAGGCTCGCGTCGCTTCAAGCCGGCGCGGCACGGCGTAATGAAGATAATAAGATCTGAATAGCTCTTTTATACGGGAATGGCAGGAATTGTTCAAGTACCATCGTCGTCAAACTGAGGAAGAAAGTACTGGACGCTTCAGGAGTCGCCGGCCTCCGACACCACAAAACGGAAGTTCGGCGAACCTCTGAAATCAAAAGCTGGAAGTTGTGGAAGAGAAATGGCGGGGACGACGGGGCTCGAACCCGCGACCTCCGACGTGACAGGCCGGCGTTCTAACCAACTGAACTACGTCCCCGCGATGTCACGCAGATGTCTTCAATCCTAACACGTTACACCGCGCCGCCGCAAAATCGCCCCTCGAAAACTTTTCGCGGTATCGTGTGTAGCATGAGGACCCACCACCTTGCGCTGCTGTTCTGCCTCTCCGCCGCCCTCGCCGGCGCTCAGACCCGCAAGCCCACCCCCGACGACGCCCGCAAATGGATGAACGACGTCGAGCAGAAGCTCCTCGTCCTCGGCGTCGACTCCGGCCGCGCCGACTGGATCCGCTCCACCTACATCATCGACGACACCGAGTCCCTCGCCGCCAAGATGGACGAGCGCGCCATCAACGCCACCGTCCAGTACGCGAAGGAGTCCACCAAATTCGACGGTCTCCAGCTCGACCCCGTCACCGCGCGCAAGATCAAGCTCCTGAAACTCTCGCTCACCATCGCCACGCCGTCCGACCCCAAAGAGAGCGAGGACCTCACCCGCATCGTCTCCGGCATGGAGGGCACGTACGGCAAGGGCAAGTACTGCCCCAGCGGTCCCGATAGCTGCAAGGACCTCGAGGATCTCAGCAACATCCTCCGCGACAATCGCGACCCCAAAGCGCAGCTCGACGCCTGGACCGGCTGGCACGCCATCTCCCGCCCCATGCGCAAGGACTTCGTCCGCTACGTCGAACTCGCCAACAAGGGCGCGCGCCAGCTCGGCTTCAAGGACAACGGCGCCATGTGGCGCTCCAAGTACGACATGCCGCCCGACGATTTCGCGCGCGAGCTCGACCGTCTCTGGGATCAGGTGCGGCCCCTCTACCTCTCGCTCCATGCCTACGTCCGCGCCCGCCTGCACGAGAAGTACGGTGACGCGGTCCCGGCCAGCGGACCGATCCCCGCGCACCTCCTCGGCAACATGTGGGCGCAGGACTGGGACAACATTTACCCGCTCATCGAGCCGCCCAACGCCGACCCCGGCTACGACCTCACCGCGCTCCTCCGCCGCAAGAACACCGACTGGAAACAGATGGTGAAGTACGGCGAGGGCTTCTTCGTCTCGCTCGGCTTCGACCCGCTGCCGCAGACGTTCTGGGAGCGGTCGCTCTTCCTCAAGCCGAAGGACCGCGAGGTCGTCTGCCACGCCAGCGCCTGGGACGTCGATTCCGACCAGGACCTGCGCCTCAAGATGTGCATCCAGATCACGGGCGAGGACTTCTACACCATCCACCACGAGCTCGGCCACAACTTCTATCAGCGCGCCTACCGCAAGTTGGCTCCGTCCTTCCGCGACAGCGCCAACGACGGCTTCCACGAAGCCACCGGCGACACCATCGCGCTCTCCATCACGCCCGAGTACCTGGTGAAGCTCGGCCTGCTCGACAAGGCCCCCGACACGTCGAAGGACGTCGGCCTGCTCCTCCACCGCGCGCTCGAGAAGATTGCGTTCCTGCCCTTCGGCCTGCTGATCGATCAGTGGCGCTGGAAGGTTTTCTCCGGCGAGATCACGCCGGAGAAGTACAACGAGACCTGGTGGCAGCTCCGCCTGAAATATCAGGGCGTCGCGCCGCCCGCCGGCCGCACCGAGGCCGATTTCGACCCCGGCGCCAAGTATCACGTCGCCGCCAACGTCCCGTACACGCGCTACTTCCTCGCCGACATTCTCCAGTTCCAGTTCCACCGCGCGCTCTCGCAAGCCGCCGGCTGCACGGGCCCCCTGAACCGCTGCTCCGTCTTCGGCAACAAGGCGGCCGGCGCGAAGCTCAACGCCATGCTCGAAATGGGCCAGAGCCGCCCCTGGCAGGAGGCGCTCGAAAAGATCGCCGGAACGCGCCAGATGGACGCCTCCGCGATTCGCGACTACTTCGCGCCACTCCAGAAGTGGCTCGACGAGCAGAACAAGGGCAAGCCAGTAGGTTGGTGATGCCCCCGCTCGAGGACCTCAAAGAGACCAGTCTCTACGTCGACGACCTCGATCGCGCGAAGGACTTCTACCAGCGCGTCCTGGGCCTGAGGCCTTTGTTCGAGGACCAACGCTTGTGCGCACTCGACGTCGCCGGCCGGCATGTCCTCCTGCTGTTTCTCCGCGGCGCATCGCTCCAGGAATCGCAGCTCCCCGGCGGCGCCATCCCGCCCCACGACGGGTCCGGCCCGATCCACGCCGCCTTTGCGATCGCGCGCGAACACCTCGTGGACTGGGAGACGCATCTGCAAGCGAACGGCGCAGCGATCCTCAGCCGCGTCACTTGGCCGCGAGGCGGCGAAAGCCTCTATTTCCGCGACCCGGACGGCCACGTCCTCGAGCTCATGACGCCGGGCGTGTGGGCCACCTATTGATGCCTTCCGGCTCCTGATGTTCACCCGGAAACCGGGCGATAATGGGCCAATGCGATGGGTCATCTTCTCCCTACTGACCACGTGCGCCTTCGCGCAGTCTTTCGACGTGGCGACGATTAAGCCATCACCGCCGCTCGACTCCATGAACGGGCGTATTTTCATGGGACCGAAAGGCGGACCCGGCTCCGACGATCCCGGCCGCTACTCGTGCCAGTTCTGCGACGCGGGGCTGCTGCTTTCTTTCGCGTACGACGTGCCGGAGTACCGCATCCTGAATGCCACGCGACTCCCGTCGGAGCGTTACCACATCGTCGCCACGATTCCGGCGGGCGCGACCCACGCGCAGTTCCAGGCCATGCTGCGCAATCTGCTGGCGGAACGTTTCCAACTCCAGACGCATACCGAAGAACGCGAAATGCCCCTGTACCGGGTGGTCGTCGCATCAAGCGGCCTGAAGCTGAAGGAACACGTGGAGGGGGCCCCGCCTCCGCGCCCGGACGCGTCGCAGCAGCGCACGCCCGGCATCTCCTTCCGGCAGCAAGGAAAAACGCTGGCGGATTTTGCGCGGGTGCTCCAAGGTCAGTTGCGCAAACCGGTCGAGGACGCCACCGGGCTCGCGGGAAAGTACGACTTCGACCTCTCGTGGTCGTTTCAGGACGCCACCGATTCGCCGCTGCCCGACGTCTTCGGCGCGCTGCAGTCCGTCGGGCTCAAGCTCGAATCCCGGAAGGGGAAAGTCGAGTGCGTAGTGGTAGACCGCGCCGCAAAACCCACCGAGAACTAATTCTCCGTCGGCCGCTCGATGTGGTCGATCGTCAGCGTTTCCACGGTCAGCTTACCGGCCTGCAGTCCCAGTCCGATCTTCTTCAGCGCGCCGGCGAGCGCCGCGGCGGCCTCCGCCGGATCGTCGCTGCGGCCGAAGTGGAGCTGGTCCAGCGAGACGTCGAGGTGGATATCGTAGACTCCCGTGAGACCCGTCTTGTCGATGACATCCCGGCCGGCGCTGAGCGAGAAGAGAGTGCAGAGCTCGGCCATCGTCACTCCTCGCACGTCGACACCGCCGCTCTCCACCCTACGGAACCCGCCGCAGATCGCCTGCTTGCCGCTCGGCGGACCGGACTCCGGCGTGGGCGCGAAGCAGCCGCCCGGCTCTGCCGCCTTGAGCTTGGGAGTCGCGCCCTTGGCCACCACCAGTTCGAAGACCTTGATCTCCTTCTTCTCCCGCCGTAGCTTCAGATGGAAGCGGTCCTCCAGCACCTTCTGCATCATCGGACCGCGCATCATCTCCGGCGCCGCAGGACGGTCCGCCTTCGCGACGATCGTATAGAGCTCCGACTTGGTCCAGCCCGTGCTCGCTTGCAGCGGCGTGAACATCAGGCCCGGCGGCATGGGGTAACTCATCGCCCGTGTGAGAGGATTCTTCGGCCACGGAACGCCGCTCGCATACAGCCGGTACGCCTCGCGGATCATCCGGTCGGCGCTGTAGCACTTCATCGAAAAGCGCGTGCCCGACGCCTCGACGTCGCCCGCCTGTTCGCCCTTGGGGTCCTTGCATAGCTTGATCGAGACCACCTCGAATTTCGGCTGGGCCTGCAACGCCAGCGCCATCCCGAAGATGAAGACGATCCGCGCGATCATATTACCTCTGCACTCTACCGGATCCGCCGCCCTTCAGCAGTCCGTTCACCTCATCGACCGTGAACCGATTAAAGTCGCCTGGGACCGAGTGCTTCAAGCAACTCGCGGCCACCGCGAACTCCAGCGCGTCGGCGTGCGTCTTCAGATTCTGGTAGCCGTAGATCAGACCGCCGGCGAAGCTGTCGCCGCCGCCGACCCGGTCCACGATATGGGTGATCTGATACGACCGGCTCACCAGGAACTCCTTCCGGTCGTTCAGGCACGCCGACCAGCCGTTGTGCGACGCACTGTGCGACTCGCGCAGCGTGATCGCGATGGCCTGTAGCGTCGAGAACTCGTCGAGCACGCGCGCGGTCAGTTTCTGGTACTGCGCCGGGTCGAGCTGTCCCGAGTGGACGTCCACTTCGGCGCTAATGCCGAGCGCCATCTGTACGTCTTCTTCATTAGCGATCGCAATATCGACCGACTGCATCAGCTCGCGCATCACCTCGGAGGCCGGCTTGCCCCACTTCCAGAGGTTCTTGCGATAGTTGAGGTCGCAGGACACCGTGAGTCCCTTCGCCCGCGCCGCACGCACCGATTCGAGTGCGAGATCGGCGGCCGACGCGCTGATCGCGGGCGTGATGCCCGTAATGTGGAACCATCCTGCGCCCGCGAACGCCTCGTCCCAGTTGATCGCGCCGGACTTCGCCAAGGCGATGGCGCTGAATTCGCGGTCGTAGATGACCTTCGAGGGACGCTGATTGGCGCCCGCCTCTAAATAATAGATACCGAGCCGGCCCTTGCCGCGCACGATCCTGGACGTGTCCACGCCGAAACGGCGCAGCTCCGCGACGCACGCGTCGGCGATCTGGTTGTTCGGCAGGACGGTGACGAACGCGGCGGGCGCGCCGAACTGCGCCAGCGTCACGGCGACGTTGGCCTCGCCGCCTCCGAAGGTCGCGACGAACTGCGGTGTTTGTAGAAAGCGCTCCAGGCCCGGCGGCGCGAGCCTCAGCATGATCTCGCCGAAGGTGACGGTCGTCTTCATAGAACGTTCAGCTTAACCAATCTCAGACCCCTTTTAATAATTTTTAACCTCTTCCAGTGATCGAAATGGGGGTTTCGTTCGTCTAATCATTCAGAAAGCGATCACAGTATGAATACCTGGACGGAAAGCTCGAAGCTCCTGCAACTGCGCGCCAAGACGGATCGCCAACTGTTGGAGATCATCACTCGCACCCTGGAAGCCGCGCGCTGCTTCGCGCGGACCGACGAATACCGTGGCCGCGCCGAGCGCGCCTGCCTCGAAGTGCAGCGGCTCCTGCCCCTGATCGACGCGGCGGACCGCCGCTACTTCGCGGCGCGCGTCGACGAGATCTGCGAGACGCTCCACCCCGTCGCGCACGCCGCCTGCTTCTAACCCGCCTTTAGCGCCACAGATTGGCGCTCGCCGTGATGATGATGGAATCGGTGAAATCGATCAGGAACGCGCCGACGATCGGGACGATCAGGAACGATCGCGGCGCGGCCCCGAACTTCTCCACCAGCTCTTCCATTGAGGCCACGGCGTTCGAAGTGGTCCCCAGCATGAACCCGCAGAAGCCTGCCGTCGTCACCGCGGCCTCGTAGTCGCGTCCCATCACCCAATACGACAGCGTCAGGCACATCCCCCATACCAGCACGACTTGCGCGATCAGGATGGTCAGGATCGGCAGCGCCAAATGGACCAATTCCCACAGCTTCAGCGTGAGCAGCGCCATCACGATGAAGAGGTACAACGACACCTTGCCGACGGTCAGCAGATCGCCCTCGGGGATTCGCACCCCGGAGTTCCGCACCACGGCCGCCACGATCATCGCGCCGATGTAGCCGGGCAGAATGATGCCGGTCCTTTCGATGGCGGCGCCGATCAACGAACCCGCGCCCATGCAGATTCCGAGGATCACGATGGTCCGCAAGAGATCGGAGCTCACCTGCGGCGTCAGCCCGCGACTCGGCGCGGTCGATGCCTCCGCCGGCTTCAGCCCCTTACGCCGGATGATCTGGGCTCCGATGCGCGCGGAGATCAGTCCGGCCACGCAAATGCCGAACGTCGCCGAGGCGAAGGCCGCGGTGGTCGCACCGGCCACTCCGAGCTTCTCGAACATGGGACCGAACGCGAGCGACGTCGCCGGACCGCCAGCGAGTGAGACCGCGCCCGCCAGAATGCCGAGCCGCGGATCGACGCCGAGCATCTTCGCGATCCCCATGCCGAGCGCGTTCTGCAAGACCGCGCCGCCCACCGATAGCGCGAGCAACTTGGCGACCCCGACTCCGCCCTCGCGGATCAGGCGCGCGCTGGCCGCCAGTCCGACGGTCGTCATGAACGCCATCTGCGCCAAGTCGCGGAGGCCGCCGTCGAATTCGAAGTTGGCGACGCGGTCGCGCAGCGCCATCGTGACCAGCGCGTAGACCATGCCGCCGGCGATCGGGGCAGGGATGTTGAGGCGGTCGAGGATCGGGAGGCGGCGCTTCAGCCACAGTCCCATCGCGACGCCGAAGCAGCCGAGCCCGAACACTTCCGCCGCGTTGACTTTGAGGACCGGGACCATTGGCGCGTAAACTGCTAAGTGTACGCCATGCGATCCGTGCCGCTCCTCGTCGCCGCGGTGTGCCACGCCGAGACCGCGCTGAGCGGAGTGGTGGTCAGCGCCTCGACGGGCCTGCCGCTCAAGAACGCGACGGTCTCGCTGAAGCGGTTCGCCGCCGCCACGCCTGGGCTGGAACTTCCCACCGTGGCTTCGGCCGCGACCGATTTCGAAGGGCGGTTCGCGCTCGCCGGCGTCGAGCCGGGGAGCTACCAGCTCGCTGCACGAAAGCCCGGCTACGTGGTCGATCGCGGTGGATCGCCCTTCGCCCTTGCGGGCGGCGACACCAAATCCGGCTTCGTCGTCAAGCTCACGCCGCAGTCGATTCTTGCCGGCAGTGTGCTCGACGAGGACGGGGAGGCCGTGCCGCGTGCCCACGTCGCGGTCCGCCGCGCCGTCTACACCGCCGCCGGCCGAACTCTCGCCACCATCGAACAGGCCGCGGCCCTGGCCGACGGCAGCTTCGTCTTCGGCGCCCTCCCGCCGGGACGGTACACGATCCTCGCCTCGCCGCCCCAGACCGGGAAGCCTCCGGCGCGCGAGATGCTCGTGGAGACGGAGGTCGCGGACGTCGTCCTGACTCCGGGCGGCGATCTGCGCGGGCTCAAAATCAAGCTGCGGATGGCCCGGGTGTTCCGCGCCCGAGGGCGCGTACCCGGCGGCGCCAACCTGATCGTCCACTGCGGCGAGCGGTCGTCCGCCACCGATGGCGAGGGACGGTTTGAATTCGGCGGCCTGCTGCCCGGCGTCTACACAGCCACGACGGACCCCACCCTGAGCAAGCACCTCCAGTTCCGTCCCGGCAAGGAATCGCGTCCCGTTCAGCCGCTGTTCGGCTCGGCGACCTTCACCGTGTCCAACGCCGACATCGACGATCTCGTCATTCGCGCGCGCAGAGGCGTCGACCTCACGGCTGTAATCGCCGGTGGACGAGCGAATATCACGCTCGAGCGTGACGACGGCATGATGCTTTGGGACGCGGGGAAGAATGCCTGGACGGGTCTCGCACCCGACCGCTACCTCGTCCACGTGATGCCCGCCGATCGCTACTACGTGAAGTCGATCGAATTCGGCGGGTTCCCCGTCGAGAGTTCGATGCTCGATCTGACCGCCGGGACGAGCGGACAGCTCCGCATCGAGCTCGCCCACGATGGCGGTCTGATCGCGGGCGCCGTTCCCGACGCGCCCGGCGCGCTGGTCCAACTCTGGACCGCCGCCGGAGGTCCGCCACGCGAACTGCTCGCCGGTCCCCGCGGCGAGTTCCTCTTCGACGTGGTCCCACCGGGAGACTACCGCGTCCTGGCGTGGGAGGCCGTCGACCCCGGGCTGACCCGATACGCCCTCTTCCGCTCCCGGTTCGAGGGCAGCGCGGCGACGGTCCATGTCGGAGAGCGAGGGCAGGAGCGGGTAGCGGCCAAGCTGATCGCGCGGGAGGCCATCGCCGCCGAGATCGCGAAACTGCCGTAGCCCGCTGGCAGTTAAAATGCCTGAAGTACCCCAATGCGCTTTCTTCTGCTTCTGACAGCCGCCGTGTGCTTCGCCCAGCCTGCGCCTGAGAAGTCCGCTCTGACGGGCCGCGTGGTCAGCGCGGCGACCGGCGCGCCGCTCAAGAAAGCCACCGTCTGGCTCGAGAAGTTCTCCTCCGAGCGCGGCGTGAACAACGCTCCCAGTGTGCCGGAAGTCATCACCGATGCAGAGGGCCGCTTCCATATTCCGGGTGTCGAACCGGGAGCCTATCTCCTCCAGGCGCGCCGCACCGGCTACCTCGACCAGGGGTACGGATCGCCGGTCCCTGACACGGTCGGACCGCCGCTCGAGCTCGGGGCGGGGGAGACGAAGCGCGACCTCGTGCTCAAATTGATGCCGCAATCGCTGGTCTACGGCAAGATCGTCGACGAGGATAACGACCCTGCGCCCGGGGCGCAGGTCGCGGTGTTGCGCGTCTCGTACGCTGGCGGGCATCGCCACCTGGTGGACGCCGGGATGTCGGAGAGCCAGGACGACGGCAGCTTCGTGGTCGGCAACCTCAAGCCGGGGCGTTACTACGTGAGCGCGTTTCTGCCGAACATGAGCCAGCCGCCGAGCTCCGAGCGGCACATCAAGACGTTCTACCCGAGCGCGGCCGACGCGGCCGACGCGCAGCCGGTCGAGGTGGCCGCCGGAGCGGAGGTCCGCGGCGTCGCGATTCGACTCCGCAAGTCGCGCGTGTTCCGCGTGCGTGGGCGGGCCGTGATCGCGGCCGATTCGACTCCCGCCGCCGAGGTGTCGTTCCTTCTGCAGCCTCTCGGCCGCGGCGGCAAGACGTTCCAAGACGGCCGCTTCGAAATCGAAGCCGTGCCGCCGGGCAGCTACTGGCTGGAGACCGCGCCGCAACAGGTCGTCGCCGCGCGCATCCCGATTACTGTGGCGGAGAACGATGTCGAGGGGGTGGTGTTTCCGATCGGCAACGGCGCGATGGTCGATTGCAAGGTTCGAGGCGCGGACACCGGGTCGATCGCGCTGACGCCTGTGGGCCGCGGAGCCGATTCGCGTTTCGAACTGCAGATCGGCGGCGCGCGGTTCTACCACCTGCTCCCCGTCGCGTACGAGATCGACGTGAACGGCCTGCCGAAGGGATCGTACGTCAAGGGCATCACGTTCCAGGGGCGCCCCGTGGTCGATTGGACCGTCGACCTGAGCGCGGGCTCCGGCGGCGACCTCATCGTCGAGGTGTCCCCGGACGCGGGGGAGGTCAGCGGCAAGATCGATCAGCCCGGGGCGGTGGTGCAGATCTGGCCGGCGGACGGCGCGACGGCGCGGTCGACGCGTTCCGGTCCGCACGGCGAGTTTCGGTTCGACTCGCTGCCGCCCGGGGACTATCGCGTGCTCGCGTGGCAGGACCTCGACGACGATCTGGCGCAGTACGCGCCGTTCCGCGCCGCGTTCTCGGCGGACGCTTCGTCGGTCCACGTTGGCGAGCGCGGGCACGAGCGGGCGGAGCCGCGCACCATCGCGCTCGACGCGATCGCGGCGGAAGCGGCGAAGCTGAAGTAGCATAGCGGAATGCGGCCTCTTCTCCTGGCGGCGCTCGCGCTCTCCGCGCTGCACGCGGACACATATCCGCGGCAGTCCGGCATCGACGTCCAGCACTACGTCTTTCGCGTGACCCTCGCCGACGATACGGACGAGATCGTGGGCGAGACGACGATCACGGTGCGCGCGAAGGACGGTGTTCGCGAACTGGCGCTCGACCTGGCCGCGCCCATGGTGGTCTCGGAGGTGAGCGCACCGTTCCGCCGGGAGACCGACCGCGTGGTGGTGACGCTGCCGGCCTCGGGCGTGGTCACGGTCAAGTATCGCGGGAAGCCGGCCGGGGGCCTGAAGATCCTGAACAACAAGTACGGCGAGCGCTGCTTCTTCAGCGCCAATTGGCCGGATCTGGCGCATCAATGGCTTCCGACCGTCGACCACCCGTACGACAAGGCGACGGGCGAATTTCTCGTGACGGCGCCGGCGCGGTACCAGGTGGTCGCGAACGGGGCGCTCGAAGAGGAGATCGACCTCGGCGACGGACGGCGGGTCACACACTGGAACCAGAAGGTCCCGATCGCGACGTGGCTGTACAACATCGGCGTGGCGCAATTCGCGGTGCGGCGGTTCGGGCGCGCGGCGGGCGTCCCGCTGGAGACGTGGGTCTACCATCAGGATCGCGAGCCGGGGATCGCGACGTTCGAGGACGCGGCGCGGCGCGCGGTCGAATTCTTCTCCAGTCACATCGGACCGTTCCCGTACCAGAAGCTGGCGCACGTGCAGGCGGCGGGCATGGGCGGCGGCATGGAGCACGCCAGCGAGATCTTCTACGGAGAGCGCGGCGTGACGGGCCAGCCGGCGTACGGCCTGGTCGCGCACGAATCCGCGCATCAGTGGTTCGGTGATTCGGTCACGGAGAAGGACTGGGACGACGTGTGGCTCAGTGAGGGCTTCGCGACTTATTTCGCGCTGCTCGCGTCGGAGCACTACGACGGGCGGGACGCGTTCGTCGCGGGGCTGAAGCGGTCGCGCGAGCAGGTGTTCGCGACCGAGAAGCGGATGCCCGGCGTCGCCGTGGTGCAGGACAAACCGTGGAAGGGGATTCCGAATCCGATCGTGTATCAGAAGGGCGGGTGGTCGCTGCACGCGTTGCGCGGACAGGTCGGGACGACTGCGTTTTGGGCGGGCATCCGGCGCTATTACCGCCAGTTTCGCGACCAGAACGCGTCGACCGACGACTTCCGGCGGGTGATGGAAGAGGCCTCGGGGCAGAAGCTCGGGTGGTTCTTCGAGCAGTGGGTCTATCGTGCGGGACACCCGGTGGTCGAGGGTGGATGGTCGTACGACGCCGCGGCGAAGAAGGTCGCGATCGAACTGACGCAGGTGCAGGCGGGCGATGCGTACCGGCTGCCGCTCGAGGTCGCGGTCGGCGGGAAGGTGCAAAGGATCGAGATGACCGGGAAGCAGCAGCGCTTCGAGATCGCGGCGGACCAGGCGCCGGGGACGGTGACGCTCGACCCGAACACGTGGGTCCTGATGGAAGCGACGTTGCGGGAGAAGAACGCGGGTAAATGAGCCCCACGTCATAGAAGTTTGACTTTGCCGGCGTAGACCATTTCGGCGAGGCGTTTGACGAAGGGGTCTTCGGTGGGGTCGGGGAGCGGGACTGGCGGTCCGATGGGGATCGGCGGGATCAATTCCAACTCCGATGGAGCGGGCGGGTGGGGCTTGGCCGGTGCGGGCGCGGGCGGTTCCGGCTCAGGTGGGGGCTCGTCGGCGTGTTCGGAAACGGGATTAGGTTCGTTCGGTATCTCGCGTTTTTCGCGTAACGCGAGGAGATTTCTCAAGGCACGGTGATAGTTCTGGTTGATGCGTCCCTCATAGCGAAGGATGAGGGGAAGGCCAGGACCGGCGGCGAGCTCGCAGTAGGCGGCTCCGAGTCCGGCGACGCCCGCAGGGGCGGCGGAGTTGCCGGCGAGGTCGCTGACCGCGCGAGTTTCCATGGCCCAGCAGCGGCGGGTGCGCCATGTGTTGACGGCCATTTCCTCGACTAAAGCGTGTTCGACTTCGCCATCCGGCTGGAAGTAGCGGATGAAGGCGTCGACGAGGGCCTGGAAGGTCTCGTGATTCTCGGTGTCGAGGACCGCGGCGCGCGCGAGCAGGCCGTGGTGTGTGGCGTTCATGGCGGAACGCGCTTTTCCTTCGGGAGTGACCGGTCCGTGAGAGAGGGCGCCATTGGCGCGGGAAGCGTTGATGCGTCGGAGCGAAGACATAGAGTTCTCCGGAGGTGGATTTAGCATGGCTTGGGGCGGAGAGTCGGCGGGTGGGCTGTAAGTGGTTGAGAACGTGGAGAAGATTCCCAAAAATAATTAGCACAAGGCAAAGCGGCGGCCGGGATTCGTCCGTGCCTGGGGACAGACGGGGCTGTCCACGCGGCCAAAAGCGGCCTTGGGACAGTCTCGTCAGTCCCCGGCGAGCGGCATTCGTGTAGGTGGCGGGAAAAGGCTTGTGCCTGGAATTTGAACTTTATTTTTGGGTGTAAGTGGTTTGTTGTCAGTCGAGATTCGGATGGGTGTGTCTGGAATGAAAAGTGGAGGGTGTAGATTCGGCGGCGTGAGGGAATGGTGTTGGGACATGGGCAGCGATCGGGCCGAGGCGCCGGGGGCGCGGGCTTCGGGGACCGGCGAGGGTCTGGTGGAAGATCCGGTGGAATGGGCGCGGACGAGGTTAGGGTTCGAGGCGGACGATAAGCAGGCGCAGGTGCTGCGGAGCGAGAGCCGGCGCGGGATTCTGAACTGCTCGCGACAGTGGGGAAAGTCGACGGTGACGGCGGCGAAGGCGGTGCACTACGGGATGCATCATCCGAAGAGCTTGACGATCGTGGTGAGCCCGGCGGTGCGGCAGAGCCGGGAACTGGTGCGGAAAGCGTCGGGGTTCCTGGAGCGGCTGGGGATACGGGCGCGGGGCGATGGTGGCGGGGATAAGTCGCTCGTGCTGCCGAACGGGTCGCGGATCGTGGCGCTGCCGGGGAGCGAGAGCACGGTGCGCGGATTCTCGGCGGTGGGACTGCTGCTGATCGACGAGGCGGCGGGGGTGAGCGAGGACCTATATGTGGCGGTGCGGCCGATGCTGGCCGTGAGCGACGGGGCGTTGTGGATGATGAGCACGCCACGCGGCCGGCGGGGATTCTTTTACCAGGCGTGGGAGAACGGAGGGCCGGAGTGGGAGCGGGTGGAGGCTCCGGCGACGGAGTGTCCACGGATTTCGCGGGCGTTCCTGGAACGGGAGCAGCACGACATGGGCTGGCGGGAGTTTCAGCAGGAGTATTTATGCGTGTTCGAGGATTCGGTGAGCAAGGTGTTCGACTCGAAGCTGGTGGACGGCTCGTTCTCGGACGATTTCGAGGCGATGGAGTTGTAGGGGAAAGGGGAAGACGACGGTGGGACAGTTTTTCATTGGAGTGGATTTGGGACAGATGCGCGATCCGTCGACGATCGCGGTGGTGGAGCGGGCGGAGCTACGGGGCGCGTGGGACGCGGCGTACTTCGCCTATAAGAAGGTGGCGGAGCTGCGCCTGCGAGGGCTGGAGCGGATCCCGTTGGGAACGCCGTATCCGGAGGTGGTGCAACGGGTGGTGGAGGTGGTGGAGATGCGCGAGTTCGAGGGACGGGCGCATCTGATCGTGGACAGCACTGGTGTAGGGACTCCGGTGGTGGATTTCTTGCGGAAGGCGCGTCCACGAGCGCGGCTGAAGCCGGTGTGGGTGATGAGCGGGGACCGGCAGAGTTATTCGGACGGGTATTACAACGTTCCGAAGCGGGACCTGATCATCGGGTTGCAGGTGTTATTTCAGAATCGGGATTTGCGGATCGCGCGGAATCTGGCGCACGGGGAGACGCTGGTGGAGGAACTGGCGAATGTCGAGGTGAAGGTGACGCCGTCGGGGAGGGAGCAAATGTCGGCGTGGCGGCAGGGGCTGCACGACGATCTGGTGTTTGCAGTGGCGCTGGCATGTTGGGGGGCGAAGGAGGCGCACCCGTCGACGGAGGAGTTTTGGGTGAATCGGCATGAGGCGGAGATGGCGGAGTTGTTCAAGAAGTATGAAGGGTGGAAGCGGAAGGGGTGAGTTTATGCTGTGGTTTGCGACATAGGGGGTTAGCGCTCGTGTCGAAGTTCTCAACTTTCTATGGCTGCGATTTAAGATCTTAGACTAAGCGGCTGTTTTACAGCCAGTAAGGCTTGCATTTATCCAGAAAAAAGATAAATATATATTTTTATCTCAAGCAGGACGTCATGCTGCCTAAAACCGCCGCCGCGATTTTGCTGTGCGCCATTTTGTCCGCCCAGCCTCCTCGGGTAGATCCCCGAAACACTTATAACCGCATCGTCACCGTCGTCCCGATGATCGGTAAGGGGACTTCCGCCGACCCGCGCCGCCCGCAATACGCGCCATGGCCGCCGAATCCGGCCGGCACGCGGACCGGCATCATCGCCTTCAACCACCAGGTCAGCGACGACGGCAAGAGCGCTTTGGTCGAATTCATCGCCCGCGACCGCAGCGCCTTCGCCACCATCCTCGCCGACAAGTCCCTCAAAGTCTTCGAAAAGGGCAAGGACAAGAAGGACGATATCGAGAAGGAGTTCAAGAAGTATAAGAAGGACTTCGACCTCGCCAAGTTCGGGATGGTGCACCCGTGAGGCGCCACTGGCTGGTGCTAGCGTTTGCAATCGCCGCAGGGCCGTTGTCAGCGCAGACCGTGAGCCCGAACAGTGGGTCGGGCTTCACGCAGACGTTCTACTTCAGTCCTTACGGGAACGACGGAATGTGGTACTTCGGCCCTCCTTTTGAGTCCTCTCCCGCGCCGACCTCGTGTTGGCTTGCGCGCTTCGGCGCACAATACGCTCAACCAGGCTTGTCGATGCTCGACGGGAATGGAAACCAATACTTTGCGACCGTATCCAACGGCCCCGTATCCAACGCCTCCTGCACATTTGTGAGCAGCGCGGACTGGGCGGCTACGGTGACGATTACATTTCCGACCACCAACACCGGCACGCTTGGCATTTATGAGTATCACTCGCACTACGACTGCTGCGATGAAAACGGCAACGAGTACATTTCCGGAGGCTGGCAGCAGATCGGCACGTGGACGGTCCCGACCGTCACGTTGTCGACGGCCTCAGTATCGCCCTCGAGCGGCAGCGGCTGGTCTCAGACGTTTTCCGCTGTCTACTCCTCCAACCTCGGCGCCGGCGATCTCCGCACCGTACAACTTCTGTTTCGAGCCTCTGCCAACACGGCCGCCAATTCCTGCAATGTGAAGTACGACGCATCGTCGAACCAAATCGGTCTTCAGGACGATGGAGGATCGAATTGGTCCACTGCCACTCTCGGAACAGCCGTTACTCTTCAGAACAGTCAGTGCCTGCTCAATGCGCAGACCGCTACCGCAATCGCCAGCGGTAACAATCTAACCTTATCCGCGCCGGTGACGTTCAAGGGCGCCTTCTCGGGCTCAAAGCAGATCCTTCTGTACGCCGCCGAATCGCCGGGAGGTCTGACCGCCGGCCCGACTCAGCTCGGCTCGTGGACAGTTCCAAGTGGCGCGCCGGCCGCTCCCGTTTCGGTTTCTCCAACCGGCGGTCTGGGAATGACACCGACCTTTACAGCCGTGTATACAGACAGCCTCGGCTTATCCGACCTGGGAACCGTCCTTTTGGATTTCGGGACCACCACCTCCGCCGCAGGCTCCTGCGACCTCCTGTACGTGCGAGCATACAACCAGCTACGCCTCTATAACGATGCGGGAACGAGTTGGAGTACCGGCACACCCGGCAGTTCCGGCACGCTGCAGAACAGCCAGTGCGCGATCGCGACGGGGTCCGTCACCGTCTCGACCAGCGGCAACAACCTGACGCTGACGGCCCCCATCACATTCGCGTCAACCTTCACCGGCGTCAAAACAATTTACCTGTATGCCGATTCGGTCGAGGGCAGCAGCGGAATGCAGAACCGGGGATCGTGGAACGTCACGCCCCTCAACATCTCTGTCACACCGGCAAGTGGGAGCGGCATTTCCCAAACGTTTGCGGCGAACGTGACAGATCTGAACGGCGCGACCGACATCTCCTTCGTCTGGCTCTACTTCACCCCGACCTTCAACAGCAACCCCGCCGGCGCCTGCCAGGTCTATTACGACCGCGTCAATAACACCCTCTACCTGATGAACGACACCGGGACCGCCGCCCTTCCGGCCGTCATGGGAACTGCCACGACCCTCTCCAACAGCCAGTGCAGTCTCAACGCCCTCAACTCCACCGCGATCGGCTCCGGCAACCTGCTCACCGTCAACTTCGCGATCTCCTTCGCCTCCACAGCGAACGGCGTGAAGCAGATCTACCTCAAAGCCGCCAACGCCAACAGCGACAGCGGCTGGCTCAACCCCGGCGCCTGGACCGTCGTCGCCCCGCCCGGCGACTTCACCCTCACCGCTACCCCCACCTCGCAAGCCGTCCTGCGCGGCGGACGCGTCTCCTACACCATCACCGTCACCCCGAACGCGCCCGGCACGAACGTCACCCTGACCCCGCCCACCGGGCCCGCGGGCTCCACCGTCACCCTCACGCCCACCGTCTTCAACGGCGCCGGAGTGGCAACCCTCACCGTCGCCACCACCTCCGCCACGCCCATCGCGACCTCCACCCTCACCGTCAACGCCACCAGCGGAACCTTCAACAACAGCGCTTCCGTAACCCTGATCGTGCAGCCCCCCGCGCCCTATTCCTACTACGTCACCGACTCTCTCACTTCCGTGAACTCCACCCGTTGGACCACCGCGGGCACGGTGACCGCGACCTCCGCCGGCCTCACCGCGCCCGATCCCAACGGCGGCTCGCTCCTCTCCTCCGTCTCCGTCCCCGACGGCACGTCCGACTACGACGTCCGCGCGTCCGTCAACCTCGCCTCCACCGGCGGGACCTACGCGCTCTTCGCGCGCGCCACCAACGACGCCCGCACCGGCCCCGGCGCCGCCGGAACGTATTACTCCTTCGAGATGCAGAACCCGGTCTTCAACAACGGCCCGTGCAGCGCCAATTACGTCATCTCCAAACGCACCGGCGGCCAAATCACCATGCTCAGCCAGTGGAACGGCGCCTGTTGGAACGGCATCGTGATGCGCCTGCTCGTCTCCGGCTCGACCATCAACGCCTGGGTCGGCATGTGGCTTCCGGTCACCGTCACCGACGGCAGTATCGCGACCGGCAAGCCCGGCGTCGGCGCCTTCGGCGCCACCTCGGGCAACGCGCTCACCAACGTCACGATCGGCGCCCTCGACCGCATCGCCCCCACGGCCGTCACCGCCTCCTCCTTCGGCATCTCGACCTTCCCGAACCGCATCGACCTCCAATGGGCCGGCGCCGTGGATGACCCCGGTGGAGTCGGTGTCGCCTACTATCAGGTCCAGCGCGACGGCGTCGCCTTCGGGAACACCCCCACGCCGAACTACTCCGACGCCACCGTCGCCCCCGGCGAATCGCACACCTATGCCATCACCGCCGTCGACGGTCACCTGAACGCTAGCGCCGCCATAACGCGCACCGCCACCGCCGCCCCCGCCGGCACGATCGAGCCGCGCCGTATCGGTGTCCGTCCCACCGGCGCCTATTGGGGCGGACCCGGCGAGCAGATCGACCTCCTCTCCGGCAACCTCAACTACACCGTCCCCCTCTTCAAAGCCGTGAGCCGCGGCGGCTGGGGCGTCACCTTCGCCCTCAACTACAACTCCCAGAACTGGCGCCAGGACTCCGGCGGCAACTGGCGTCTCGGCCGCGATGTCGGCTACGGCTTCGGCTGGCGCCTCCTCGCCGGCTCCCTCACTCCGGTCTATCAGGGGTCCTGGGCCATTCACCACTACGTCTTCACCGACTCCACCGGAGCCGAATACCGCCTCGACGCCGACCCCACGAACAGCAGCCACAACACCAATTTCTGGATCGCCGCCGACGCGTTCTACGGCAGCTTCGACGCCAACGCCGGCCGAATGTACTTCAACGACGGCAGCTATTGGGACATGTACGCTCAATCCGCCGGCGGTGAAGACGACGCGGGCACGCTCTACCCCACCGCTTTCCACGACACCAACGGCAATCGCATCGAGG
>Ga0070683_100000039_pt1 | contig 119209 bp, 106 predicted proteins | sample KBSC713LmetaG_FD_64662 | JGI IMG/M metagenome (GOLD analysis project Ga0070683, IMG submission 64662) | Corn rhizosphere microbial communities from Kellogg Biological Station, Michigan, USA - KBS C7.1-3L metaG | ecosystem: Host-associated > Plants > Roots > Rhizosphere ... | reverse complement strand
CGCCAGCCAGTCTGATTCTGCTACTATCCTGTTGGCGCGACGAGCGATTTACAGCGAACGGCAACCTGTCCCTAGTTTTCGTGTCTCACCGAAAGGGCTCACTCCACCGTCTGTCCCCAGATTTTCAGAACTCCCACTGCCAACTGAACTGGACCTGCCTCGCGTTCAGCGTTTCGATCAGCCCCCGGTACGTCGGCAGGCCGTAATACTGGCTCACCTTCAGCGCGTTCGTGTGGTTCGTCAGGTTGTAGAAGCCGACGCCGAAGAGGAAGATGCCGTGGTCCTTCCACCACTCGAAGCCCTTGGTGACGCGTAGATCGACGTCGAAGACGCCGCGCTCGTAGAACGGATTGCGATCGAGTCCGGCGGGGCGCGCATTCAGCGGATAGGCGCCGGTGCGGTAGAGGTCGGTGGTCGCGAGCGCGTTGATCGGACGCGGACTCCCAGCCGAGATCACCGGGGCGAAATCGAGATGGCGGCCGATCGCCTGTACCCACTTCACCGGGACATCGTCGAGCGGCAGTTCGAAGATTCCGCTCGCGACCACGCGGTGCGCCTGATACTGGCGCGATCTCGACCAGTCGAGACGCGCGTTCGCCGGATTCATCGGCTGCTCGTCGTAATCGCCGGCGTCGTCGCGCGCATTCCCGGCGGTGTACGCGACCAGGTACGTGAGGTCCTTGCTCAACCGTCGCCGCAGCGTGACGCTGACGCCCTGGTAGCGCGACCCGGCGCTCTGTTCCAACAAATACTGCGGCGGCACGGTGAGCGCTGCATTGCGCAGGCGCGGCAGGTGGTACCCCGCGATATTCATGTACTCGACCGAGACCGTGGTGTCCGCATCGAGAGAGCGCTCGACCCCGGCGGTGAACTTGCGCGCGTACGTCGCACTGGAATCGCCGGGACGGTACGTCGACGCCGCGATGCCCGGGACCGGCGCCGCGAGCGTGCCGCCGCGCGCCAGTTGGAACGCGCGGACCGCCTCTGCTCCTACGGCGTATTGTTCGAAGCCGTTCACGCCGTCCTTCTGGATCGCGTCGTTGAGGAACGCAAGCGGGTAGCGGTCGTAGAACAGGCCGGCGCCGGCGCGCACCACCCACCGTCCGCGACCGCCAGGCTGCCATGCGAATCCCAGCCGCGGCGCGATGTTGTGCGTCGGCGACCCGAACGGCGCGGGCAGTTTCTGCCCCTCGTAGCGGACCCCGTAGACGATCGTGAGACCCGACGCGGGACGCCACTGATCCTGCGCCCAGACCGCGACCGGGTCCGTGGAGTAGCGCGTACGCGGATCGCCGAAAGCCTGCAGGTAGACATCCGGCGTGCCGCGCGTGAAATCGTCGACCGTGGGGAAGAGGAACACGCCATTGAAGCGGTTGGCGAGGCGCGCATCGAGCGTCACGTGCTGGATCGAGGCGCCGAAACCGAACTGGTGCGCGCCGTGCAAGACCGCGACGGTTTCGACCGCCTGGAAGTGCTGCTCGGTTCGCGAAGCATCGAGCAGCGACGATTGGCCGAAGCTCACCACGCCCGGGATCTCCAGCAGCGCCCCGCGCGAGTTCGGAGTCAGCTCGACCGACCGGCGCGCGTATTGCACGCGGAGATCGTTGACGAACGTGGCGCCAGGAACGTACTGCCAGCCGGCGGCGAACGCCTGGTCCTGATTGTGGCTGCTGCCGCGCGCCGACTGTTCGCTGAAGTTGTCGCCGCCGAGGACCTCGCGGCCGATCGAGGCATTGGAAAACGCATACCGGGCCATCAACTCGTTCGCGGTGTTGAGCCGATGCGTCAGCTTCCACGACGTCTCGGTGGAGTTCGACGTGGTCGGGAAGTAGCCCTCGGCGACACTCGGCACTGCCGCGCGCGAGTACAACGCGCCGGCGAGCGCCGCGTTGATCCTGGAGCGCACGCCGATGCCGGGAATCTCGGAGAACTCTTCGCCGGTCTCACGCTCCGCCTCAATGGTCCCCGCGAAGAAGGTGCGGTCGCGGCGCAGCGGTCCGTTGAGCGCGGCCTCGGGCTGCCACTGCCGCCGGCTCGGTCCGAGCCGCGTTTCCGCCTCGGGATTCCGCGCCTCGGCGAAGGAATCGGAGGCCCAAAGGTTCACGTCCCCGTGATATTTGTTCGTGCCGGAGAGCGTCACGACGTTCAAATTGCCGCCCGCTCCGCCGCCGAACTCCGGCGCGACGTTCGACGCGGTGACGCGAAACTCCGCCACCGCCTCCTGCCCGATCGCGATGCGGCTCGACCCTGTCGTCTCGTCGCGATTGTCCAGTCCGTCGACCGCCAGGCTGTTGTTGCGCGCCCGCATCCCGGCGAACGTGAAGCCGCTATCTGGGGTCGCACTGCGCATCCCCGCCTTCGTCCGGAGCGCGTTCGAGCCCGCCGCCGGCGCTACGCCCGGCGCGAGGAGCACCACGCCGAGATAGCTGCGGTTCTGCGACGGCGTCTCTTCGAGCGTCTCGCCGCCGAGTCCCGTCCCGGCCGTCGGTGCGGTGGTGTCGAGCGCTTCGGGATGCTCGCTGACGTCGATGCTCGTGTCGGCGTTGGCGACCTTCAACTGGATCGACTTCTCGACCGTCTGGTTGAGTCCGAGGTAGACATCTTTGATCTCGGTCTTCTGAAAGCCCTCTTTCTCGCACCGGATCGTGTACGTCCCGACGTTGAGGGCCGGCATGCGGTAACGGCCGTCGCCACCCGTGCGCATTGTGCGGACCGCGCCCGTCGCTTCGAGTACCGCGGTGACGGAGGCGTCAGGCACGGCGGCCCCCGAGGGGTCGACCACCACGCCCTGGATCGAGGATTGGGCCAGTGCGGCCAACGGGAGCAAAAGGAAGGCGAATAACCGAGACACTGTGACTACGATATCAAGCCAACGCGCGGCATAGAAATGAGAGACTCCGTCACCTGCTCGTATCAGGGCACGGCTTGAGCCGTGCCGCTACGGATGCGCAGCGAGGGCTTTAGCCACTGCGCACACGCGGGGCAGGGGCTAAAGCCCGAATCCTTCCGCCACTCGACGGCACGGCTTGAAGCCGTGCCCTGATACAAAGGCCTGGCGCGCCCACACGCTCTGATAAACTGGTCTATTCGCTATGGCTATTAGCAAAGAGCTGCTGGAAATCCTCGTGTGCCCGATTTGCAAGGCCGTGGTCGAGCTCAAGCCCGATCAGAGCGGGCTGAAATGCGTCGAGTGCCGCCGCGTATACCCGATCCGGGATGAAATCCCGGTGATGCTGGTGGACGAGGCGAAGATCGAAGAGTAGTGGAACGCATTTTGGCCAGTCTGCCGCCGGACGGTCGCGTCGCTGTCGTGCGGCTGCGGTCCCTGGGCGATTGCGTGCTCACCACTCCCGCGCTCGACATCCTGAAGCGCTGCCGTCCCGACCTGCGCGTCGCGGTTGTGGTGGAGGACCGTTTCCGCACGGTGTTTCAGGGCAATCCCGATATCGAAGCGATTCTGACCCCCTCGTTGGCGCAGTTGCGGCAGTGGAATCCTGCGCTGTGCCTCAACTTGCACGGCGGGACGCGCAGCGCCTGGATGACGCGCCTTTCCGGCGCGCGCTGGCGGGCGGGTTTCGGACATTACCGGGCGCAGTTCGCGTACAACGTGCGCATTCCGCGCGCGCAGGACATTCTCGGCGTAACGCGGAAGGTGCACACCGCCGAGCACCTGGCCAGCGCGATGTTCTATCTGGGAGCGCCGATCGGTGAGATCCCGAGGGCGAAGCTGGTCGCCGGGCCGGTAGGGGATCCCGGAACGTACGCGGTGATTCACGCGGTCGCAGCGACCCCGGAAAAGACGTGGCCCTCCGACCGCTTCGTGGCGGTCGCGGCCTACCTGCGCAGCGCCGGGATCGAGCCCGTGTTCATCGGGGCGGCCGCCGACGATCTCAGCGCCTTCCAGGAATATCGGACGATGCAAGGCGCGCAGTTGGCGGAAGTGAAAGCGCTGCTCAGCCGCGCCGCCCTGTTCGTCGGCAACGACTCCGGCCCCGCCCATATGGCGGCGGCGTTCGGCGTCCCGGTGGTGGTCTTCTTCGGCGCGTCCGACCCGGAGATCTGGGGGCCGTGGCGCACCGCCGGACAAATCCTGCGCCTCTCTGCGACGGCTGCGGACGCCATCGACGCGCTTTCCCGTGTGCGGGTGGCCGCATGAACGAGCTGCGCCGGCTCCTCTCGTACTCGCGGCGCTTCTGGCCGCACCTCTCCGGCGCCGTGATCCTCATGGCCCTCGCCGGCATCGCGACCGCCATGATGCCGCTGCTCGTCGGGCCGATCCTCTACCAGGTGCTCGACCCGCGCAAGCCCGACAAGCCGGTCGTGCTGTATGCCGATCCGATCTTTCACCACCAATTCCGGCTGAACGACATCGTGCCGGCGGGCGTCCACAACGTCGCGACCATGGTGGCGTTGGCGGTGCTCGCGGTCTTCTTCCTCAAGGGCATCTGCGATTATTTCGGCAACTACCTGGTCAACTACGTCGGGTTTTCCGCGATCACGAACCTGCGCAACACGGTCTTTGACAAAGTCCAGAAGCAGGGGGCGGAGTTCTTCGAGGCGCAGTCGACTGGGAAGCTGATGTCGTCGATCATGAACGACGTCGATAAGGTCCAGGTCGCGATCTCGCATATCCTCGCCGACCTGCTGCGGCAGTTCTTCAGCGCGATCTTCCTGCTGGCGGTGGTGATCGGGAAGGACTGGCGGCTCGCGGTGCTGAGTGTGGTGGTGCTGCCCTTCGTGATTCTGCCGACCCGAAAGATCGGACGGCGCATCCGCGGCACCAGCCGGAAGACGCAGGAGCGGCAGGGCGAACTGACCCAGATCCTCCAGGAGACGCTAAGCGGCCATATGGTCGTGAAGGCGTTCAACGCCGAGTCGTACGAGTCGAAGCGCTTCCACGACGCAGGCCGCCGGCTGCTCAAGACGAACCTCCAGTACGTGCTGCAGCAGGCGCTCTCCTCGCCGCTCATCGAGTTCGTGGGCGCGGTGGCGATCGTCGGACTGCTCCTGTATGCGCGCGATCAGATCAAAGCGAACACGCTCACGCCGGAAGATTTTTCGAGCTTCATCCTGGCGTTGGTGATGCTGCTCGAGCCCGTGAAGCGGCTGGTCGGGATTCACAACATCTTCGAGCAGGCGATCGGCGCGTCGCACAAAGTCTTCCAGCATCTCGACCAGCAGGAGTCGATCGTCGAGAAACCGGGCGCGGCGCGACTGGCGTCGTTTGGGCACTCGGTCGCGTTCGACCGCGTGAGCTTCCGTTATCCGGGCGCGCCCGAGCGGCAGGTCATCTCGTCGCTTTCGCTCGAAGTGAAGGCGGGCGACGTCGTGGCGCTGGTCGGGGCGAGCGGGGCGGGGAAGAGCACGCTGGCCAACCTGGTCCCGCGCTTTTACGACGTCACTGCGGGCGCGATCCGCGTCGACGGCGTCGATATCCGCGATCTCGATCTGGCGTCGCTGCGCGCGCAGATCGGCATCGTCGCGCAGGACACCTTCCTGTTCAACGACACGGTGGCGCACAACATCGCGTACGGGCGTCCCGACGTCCCGGTCGAGCAGATTCGTAGCGCGGCGGAATCGGCGCTGGCCCACGAATTCATCGAGAAACTTCCGCAGGGGTACGATACGGTGATCGGCGACCGCGGCTTAAAACTGAGCGGCGGGCAGCGGCAGCGGCTGGCGATTGCGCGCGCGCTGTTGAAGAATGCGCCCATCCTGATCCTGGACGAAGCGACGTCGCATCTGGACACCGAGTCCGAAATGCTGGTACAAAAGGCGCTTGCCAATCTCATGGAGCATCGAACCGTGATCGTGATCGCCCACCGCCTCTCCACGATCCGCCGCGCCAACCAGATTGTCGTGCTGGAGCGGGGCAGCATCCGGGAGACCGGCACCCATGAGGAGCTTGTGAATCACGGCGGGATTTACCAGCGGCTGCACGATCTGCAATTCGAGGTGGTCGACCTGTGAGCGTACGCAGCATGACGGGGTTCGCGCGGGTCCGCCGCGCGGTCGAGATGGGCGAGATCATCGTCAGTCTCAAGAGCGTCAATCATCGCGGACTGGACCTGCATTTCCACCTCCCGCCCGAGTTCGACGCCATCGAAAACGACATTCGGGCCGCGATCAAGAAGGGCGTCGCGCGCGGCCATATGCAGGTGAACGTCACCTTCGCGCGCGGGACTGCGGGGACCGCATCGCTGAACCGCGACCTGTTCCAGTTGTACCTGGCGGCCTTCCGGGAGGCGGCGGCGCAGTATCAGCTCACCGGACAGCCGGACGTGAACTCCGCGCTGCGCGTCCCGGGGATGCTGGGAGCGGGATCGGCGGAGTCGGACGTGCCCGAAGCGGTGCTGCGGACGGTGGTCGAGGTGGCGGAAGAGGCGGTGACGGTCCTGAACGTCTTCCGCGAGCGCGAAGGCACGGCGCTCTTGGCGGAGATCGTCGGCAGGTGCAAAAAGATCGAGGATCTGGTCGAGCGCATGGATGAGATTCGGAAGGGCGCGGTCCCGGCCTTTCAGAAGCGCCTGCGGGAACGGCTCGACGAGTTGCTGCGCGGGTCCACGATCGAACCGCAAAGGCTGGCGCAGGAAGCGGCGATCCTGGCCGACCGCAGCGATGTCTCGGAAGAGCTGATCCGCCTGCGGACCCACACCACCCACCTGGCGAGCATGATCGAAACGGAAAGCGAGGTCGGCAAAAGGCTGGACTTCCTGCTCCAGGAAATGAATCGGGAAAGCAACACGATCCTGTCGAAGACCGGCGGAATCGGAGATCTGGGCCTGACGCTGACCGATCTGGCGTTGTCGACGAAGTCGGAAATCGAGAAAATCAGGGAGCAGTCGTTAAACCTGGAGTAGAATTTTGGCCACGAATGCACACGAATGAACACGAATAAACATAAGAAAAACAACTTTGGGGTTTGCGTTCATTCGTGTTCATTCGTGTTCATTCGTGGCCCATTCCTTCCATGACCACCGTCTTCATCATTTCCGCACCCTCCGGCTCGGGCAAGTCGACGCTGGTCTCCCGGCTTTTGGCGGGCGTCGAAGGCCTTCTGTTTTCTGTGTCTTACACGACTCGGGCGCCTCGGGGAGCGGAACGGGACGGGCAGAATTACCACTTCATTTCGCGGTCCGAATTCGAGGACATGCTGGTCCGGGACGAGTTCCTCGAGCACGCCGAGGTCTTCGGGAACTACTACGGGACTCACCGGTCCTACCTCGACCGGGCCTGCCGGGAGGGTTTGGACCTCGTACTCGACATCGATGTCCAAGGTGAGCGACAATTAAAGCGCAAGATTCCTCAGGCTGTTAGTGTCTTTATCCTGGCGCCTTCACGGCAAATCCTCGAGCAGCGGCTTCGGGCGCGTAGCGAGGACCGGGACGATGTCATCGAGCGGCGTCTGAGGGAAGCGGCCGAGGAGATCCGGAACTACAACGTCTACGATTACGTGTTGATCAATCGGGACTTGGGAGAGTCGGACCGCACGTTGAGCGCGATCGTTCGCGCCGAGCGGGTCCGGCGGGAGCGGATCGAGGACCAGATCCGGCCGATCTTGGAGACTTTTCAGGTTTAAAGAGGTATTCGAAGTATGGCTGAGACGCCCGCCAATAACGCGCATTGCACGATCCCGGACGATCCGGATCAGAGCACCTACCGCTTCATCATCGTCGCCGCCAAGCGCGCGCGCCAGTTGCAGGGCGGCGCACGCCCGGTGCTGCCGACCTCATCCAAAAAACCGACGATCATCGCCATGGAAGAAGTCCGCCGCGGACTGGTGAAGTATAGCCTCACCGGTCAGGCGCCGGAAGAACCGATCGTCGAAGAACCCGCCGTCTAATTCCCATGAAGATCCTGCTCGGCGTGGGCGGCGGCATCGCGGCTTATAAGGCCGCTGAGCTTGCCCGCCTGCTGATGCAGGACGGCCACGAAGTCCAGGCGATCATGACCGCGGCGGCGGAGGAGTTCGTCCGCCCCCTGACCTTCGCGGCCCTCACCGGCCGTAAGGTCCTCACCGACCTGTTCGCGATCGAAGCCGCGATCGAGCACATCGCCGTGGCGCAGGAGCACGACATCCTGGTGGTCGCGCCCGCGACCGCCGACCTGATGGCCCGCTTCGCCCACGGCCTCGCCAACGACTTCCTCACGACTACCTACCTCGCGTTCACCGGCACGGTGATCCTCGCGCCCGCCATGAATGTGAACATGTGGCGGCATCCCGCGACTGAGGAGAATCTTGACACTCTGCGCCGGCGCGGGCATCGGATCGTGGAGCCCGGCGCCGGTTACCTCGCGTGCGGCATGACGGGACCCGGTCGGCTCGCCGAGCCCGAAGCGATCGCCGCCGCCGTTCGCGAAGCCGCCAATCCCCGCCGCGATCTCGACGGGCTCTCGGTGCTGATCACCGCCGGTCCCACGCAGGAGCCCCTCGACCCGGTCCGCTTCATCTCGAACCGTTCCAGCGGGAAGATGGGCTACGCGCTCGCCGAAGCTGCCGCCGACCGTGGCGCCCGCGTGACGCTCGTTTCAGGTCCGGTGAGTCTCGCGCCGCCTCGCGGAGTCGAGGTAGTCCCGGTCAGGACTGCGGTCGAGATGCGTGAGCAGGTATTCGGACGGTTGGACGGCGTCGATATCGTGGTCAAGGCCGCCGCCGTCGCGGATTTCCACCTCAGCAAGGTCCCGGAACAAAAGGTGAAGAAGACGGCGGCGCGCGTCACTCTGGAACTCGACCCGACCCCCGATATCCTCGCCGAGCTCGGCCGCAAGAAGGGCGACTGGCTGCTGATCGGCTTCGCCGCCGAAACCCAGAACCTCGCCCAGGAAGCGCGCCGCAAGCTCGAAACCAAGAACTGCGACATGGTGGTCGGCAACCTGGTCGGGGGCAGCGAGACCGGGTTCGAGTCCGACCTGAATGAAGTGACGCTCGCTCTGCGTACCGGCGAGACGATCGTGGTCCCGCGCGCGCCCAAGCGCGAGATCGCCGACCGCATCTACGACGAGGCCTTGAAACTCCGCCTCGCCCTACACGCCACCACTCATGGACGCTGACGACCTCCGCAAGTATCTCGAGTTTTACCAGGATCTCGGTGTGAAAGACCTCTACCGGAAAGCCGCTCCACCACCGCCTGCAGTGGAGCCCAAACCCGTCGTCATCACGAGCGCCGCCGTGCCCGAACTGCCGCCACTCGCGCCCGACGGTGACACTCTGCTCAAGATCATCGAGGACATGGGCGATTGCCGGCGCTGCCGCCTGCACGAGGCGCGAAACAATATCGTCTTCGGGGTTGGCAACGAGCAATCCCCGTTGGTCTTCGTCGGTGAGGGGCCGGGAGCGGATGAGGACGCGCAGGGCATCCCATTCGTCGGCAAGGCGGGTCAACTCCTGACGCAGATGATCGAGGGCACCGCCAAGAAGGAAGGCATCGACATTCTCCGCAAGGACATCTACATCTGCAATGTCGTGAAGTGCCGCCCGCCCGAGAATCGGACGCCGGAGGCGGACGAGATGGAGATCTGCGGCCAGTTCCTATATCGACAATTGTCGTCGATCCATCCGAAGGCGATCTGCGCTCTGGGAGGCACCGCCGCCCGCGCCCTCACCGGACACAAAGAGGGCGTCACCAAGATGCGCGGCCGCTGGTTCCAGTGGCGCGATATCCCGGTGATGGTCACCTATCATCCGTCATTTCTCTTACGCGCGTACAACCAAAACGCGAAGCGCGAAGCGTGGGAGGACCTGAAGAAGGTTCTACACTTCGTGTACGACTAAATCCTTTAAATTGGTACAAATGCCCGAGGCGTGCAGAATCAGGCACGGGGTAAGATTGCAGATACCACGCCTCATGGATAAAAGTCAGCGGAACAAAGGCCAGCTGGGCAAAGCGCGCCATTTTCTGCATTGCGTCATCCTCGAACAGCAGGCCGCAACCGAAGAATTGCGCGCCAGCAACAGCGAGTTGGAGCGCCTACTGGAGGAGGTGTTGTCCTCGCGCAGCGAGTTGAGATCGCTGGCCGCCGAGGACCTGGAGGAGCCGCCGGCGCCGGCTGCCCATCGCGAGTCGCACGACCGTAGCGTCGTCGAACTCAAGCGCGAAGCGGAGGCGCTGCTGGACTTGGCGGCGGCAGCGATTCAGGAGTCGATGCGGCTCCGAAAGCGTTCCAAGCGGATACGGGAAGCGTTGCGCAAGGCGCCCGTGCGCGCCGATGGCACGGCGCCGCAAGCGCTATCCAAGCGCGAGCATCAGGTATTAACCTTAATTGTGGCGGGGAAGAGCAGCAAGGAAATCGCGGCGGAGCTGGGGATTTCGTTCAAGACCGCAGTCACCCACCGTGCCAGCATCATGAGCAAGCTCGACGTGCATGAAATTGCGTCGGTGGTTCGGGAAGCGATTCGCCGCGGGCTCGTGTAAAAAACACTCAGAGCCGCGACAGTCATCGAGCGGTCATTCTAGCCACCGCTCCATCCTGTCGCGGCTCTGTTCGACTCTTCGACTACCCTGCCGCGCGCATCAGATGCGTGTGCAGGTGAGGCAGGTCGACACCCTGGTTCCGCAGCGTATCCTGCAGCGCATTGGTGTAGATGTCCATGCTCTTGCGGGAATATCGCAGCAGCCCCAGCCGGCGCAGCCGATTCAACTGGAACGTGACGATCTCACGCGAGGTTCCGACGTACTCGGCGATCGTGTGGTGGGTCAGCGCGGGCACGCGGACCGAGCCGTCCGCCATCGGGGTCCCGAGCGAGTCGGAAAGCTGGACCAGGGCTAGCATTACGCGCTCGGGCGTTTTGTAGACGGCCATGCTCTCGATGCGGTCCTGCAGTTCGATGCATTCGCGGACCAGATACTGCGAGAGCGCCAGGCCGAGGCGGGGTTCGCGCTCGATCTGCGCCTCGATTTCGTTGATCGTCCACGACATCAAGGTGACGTTGTCGAGCGCCACCGCGGCTTCCGTGCGCCGCTGGGCGCCGACCAGCGCCGATTCCCCGAACAGGCCCTCGGCCGAGACGATGCGGGCCACGAGCTGGCTGCCGTCGTCGCCGACATTGGTGATCTTCACGCGTCCGAGGATGACGACGTAAAGATGGTCGGAGGGCTGTTGTGGATCGTAGATCACGCGCCGTTTTGCGAACTCCTGAACGGGCTTGCGTGGTAGGTAGGTGAGCGGATCTTCACAGGTGAACGAGGATTCGCGAGTGCGGTTCATTTGATTCCCTCCCTGTACTATGGACTCTGTAGTCGTGCAGTACTATCGAGAGGATACTCCGACACACAACGGACGTAAATCAGCGTTTTTGCCTACACACAGTTTGTTTGTGCGACTCCGGACAGTTCGTCAGGCCTGTGGATTATGAAAACTTAATCTGGCTGCGACTTTCGCGTTCCGGACGCGTTGTATGATATGTCCCAAAGCACATGGCGCCAACGCATCCACAAGGATCGAGCAACGATATCGCTGCGATCTGGCGGGCACGCCTCGACAAGGCAAAAGCCGCTTACGATCTTGCAGTTGCGGAGTTCCGACGCTCCGCCGAGGAATACCGTTTCCGGGAGAGCGATCACGCGTCGGAAGGCGCTCTGCGGGCCGCAGTCGCCGCCGAAAACGAGGCGCGCGCCCATTATTTGGACGTGCTCCAGACTTTCACCGACCTGGTTGTAAACGGTACCCTGCCGCCGGAAAATCACCCCGACTGAGCCACCGCCATCCGGCATAGCCGGCGATCGGGAAGGCGCTGGCGACCCAAAACGCTACGTCGTGGCGGTGATGATCGAACAGGCGTCCGAAGAGCGGCATCACGACCGCGACCGCCAGGCTCCACGACCCGGCTCCGATGCCCGCAATCAACCCCGCGTGCTCCCCGGCGTACATATGGGTGGCGTAGCCGACCGAGAGCACGACAAACCCGGCCGAGACGAACATCGCCAGGAAGAGTTCCAGCATCACGAGGGCGACGCTCGGCAGCAGCGGTACGGCGATGAAGGTGAGACTCAGGACGCAGCACAGCCCGAGCATCGTTCCCAGCGCCGGAACGCGCGGTTCGTCCCGATGGTGGGAGCGGTCCGCAAGCCAGCCCCAGAAGAAGTAGCCGACCTCCCAGCCGAGCGGCGGAATCCACAACAGTTTTCCGATCGTCGCCTGCGACAATCCGCGCGGACCGGCCAGGTAGAGGGACGAGCCGTAAAGCACGAAACCGAGCGGCAGTGCGCCCAGCGCGTAGGCGCAGATGAACGCCCAAAGCGCGCGATCCCGGAGGCGGGGTCCCGGTGAGGCGGCATGGGCGGGAGCGGAGGGCGCATGGCGAATGTCCTTGCGCCGCGAGACGACCGCCCACATCGCCAGCCAGCCGAGACCGATCGCGCCCGTAAACCAGAACGCCGCGCGCCAGCCCCACCAAAGGAAGATCGGCGTGACGATCAGCGGCGTCACCAGCGCGCCGAGCGAGCCACCACTGTACGCGACCGCCAGGCCGCGTCCGCGCTCTCCGGGCGGGAGAGTCTGGACTACCGCGCGCAGTCCGCCCGGGAACGTCGCGCCCTCGCCGAGTCCCAGCGCCGCGCGCGCGACCCCGAACGACCAGAACCCGCCGGCGAACGCATGCGCCATCGAAGCCGCGGTCCACCACGCGACCGCTGCCGCCATGCCGCGACGCAGACCGGCGCGGTCGAGCGCCCACCCCCAGAGCGGGTTCGACAGCATGTACGCGATCGAGAATGCCGAGATGATGAAGCCGTATTGCTGCGCGTTCAGGTGGGTCTCGGTCAGGATTGTAGGCGCCAGGAGTGCGAGCGTGGTGCGGTCCACGTAGCTGATCAGGGACACCAGGAGCATCGCGACCGCAGGGGTCCACCGGGACATTAGTTTTCGAGTATACCGGACCCTCTGGGCAGGAGTAGTACAAACACCGCACTGCATCCCGTACATTCCACGGCATGATGTACGCATATGCGATTAGCCGCTGGAGTCCTCGCGATCGTTCTGCCGCTGTGCGGCGCCGATGTCCGCACCTTTGGCGCGATCGGGGATGGCGTGGCCGACGATTCGGCCGCGATCTCGGCGGCGATGGCCGATGCGGTGGCGGCGCGCGGGCCGCTGCGGATTCCGCAGGGGACGTATCGCTTTACCTCAGGTCTCACCTTCGGATCGAGCCATCTCTACGTCGTGTGCGAACCAGGCGCGATCCTCCAATTCGCAGGCGTGGGCGCGGTGGTCACCTTCAGCGCGGAGGCGCCGCACACGCTGAACAACGTCGGGATGGAGAATTGCGCGATCGAAGGCAACGCCGCCGCGACCGACGGGATCGTTCTGCATCGGGCGCACCACGTGATGTTCCGGAATGTCAGCGTCCGCAACGTGAGCGGAGCGTGTTTGCGGACGCAGTTCTCGGTGGCCGGCACGTATACGAATTTCCGCTGCTCCAACGGCGAGGCGCCGCTGACGGTCCATGCCTCCTCCGGGATCGTGCTCGGCGAGGATGGCCCGGGCGAGCAGACCACCGCCAGCACCTTCCTGACGCCGATTGTCGAGGGCGTGACCGGGAACGGCATCGTCCTCGATTCCGCCGCGAATATTGTGTTCACCGGCGGGACGTCGGAGAACAACCACGGGGGATGGGGCATGACGGTGGGACCGCGCTCGGCCAATATCACGGTGATCGGGATGGATTTCGAGGACAATGCGGCGGGCTCGGTCGAGAGCTTCGGCACGGAGACGCTGTTCGTCAACGTGCTGGCGGCCGGCGCGTTCCGTGTGGGCTCGGGCGCCCGCGGCAATACGATCGCGAACAGCCGGGTTCACCAGGTGATCTTTGACCCGGGCGCCTACAACAACGTGATGCGCGAGAACGACTACGCGATAGAGGACGGGAAGGCCGAGCCCGTCGACCACGGCGCGAATAATAGCGTCTTCGGCAACTACAATGCCGGGACCCAGCGCTACGCGGCCGGGTATATCCGCTTTCCCGTCACGCCGGCATCCGCGCTGCTGGCCGCGGCCGATCCGCGCGCCGCTGCCCTAAGGCTAACCGGCGAGTGGATGGATATCTCGAACGCGGCCGTCACCGGCGAGTGGCGTGCCGTCTTCATCGGGTCGTGGAGCGCGGCCGAGGCGCAGGCGTTGACGGAAGTCACGGCCGCCGCGCCCGCACTCGCTGTAGCCGCCGGGGCCGTCTACTTTCGCCGCGACGAAACTACTCTGCGGGTGCAGGCGCGCACCGACGCTCCTGCGGTCCAGTTCACCGGCGCATTTGCGATCGTTCCGTAGTCCGCCTCCCATGCCTTACTTGTGGACGCCGGAGCGCCGCCGACGGCCCGCCCGCTCATGCTAAACTAACGCTTTCGTCCCACTCACAGAATGCTGCTCGCTAGAGAATTCGTCGCGTACATTTCGCGCCAACTCGTTCGCAAGTTGACGCCCGGGACCATCGAGACGACGGCGCCCGATCTCGTCACCGAGAAGGTCGCCGAAGTGATCACCGAGGAGCTTTCCGCGGAAGACCGCCTCAACGACGAAGTCCGCGACCTGCTCAGCCAATACAGCGAGTACATGCGCCGCGAGGGCGTGAGCTATCAGGACATGTTCCGCAAGATCAAGAACACCCTGATCTCGCAGCGGAAGGTGATCCGCGCGGCCGGCCGCGACACCGGCGATGCCATGAAGTTGTCGCGCGACAAGGTCACCGACATCTCTCATAAGCTGGTCGAGATGCTCCGCAAAGCCCGCGAACTGCGGATGAAGAACAAGGACACCAACTCGGTGCGACTCGAGATCGTCCGCATCATGACCGAACTGCTGGTCGCCGAGGAAAAGGTCGACCGCGCCTCGCGGGCCAAGATTCGCACCCTCAAGAAGGAAGTTCCGGAAGGCAGCGAGGAGTGGGACTTGCTCCACCGCCGCTACTACTCCGAGGAGCTCAAGAAGCTCGGCATCGACCTCGGCAAATAGTACCCTTCCTACGGCAAAATCTGTACGGGTCTTCACATTTTTGGACCCCTGGCGAGACGCCTGCCTGTTAACGTGAAGACTTCGCCATGAATAGTGCTTCCCGACTTCCCGAACTCCTGCGCCGGCACGAAGGTGAAATCCTCGCGGACTGGATCCGGCAGCAACAGAGCAGCGGCGCCGTCCGCTCGAACGTGATCAAAGAAGGGGACCTACGAGAGCAGTCCCGCGCGTTTCTTGCGGCCCTGCGCGAGGCGCTCGAGTCCGGCAATGTGACGGACATCAATGGCGGGGCATGGTCGGCCGCGCGCGATTTCGTCGCCGAGATGGCCCGCACGCGCGCCCGGCAGGGCTTCACGGCTGCGGAGACGGCGACGTTTATCTTCTCGTTAAAGCTGCCGCTGTTTGCCCGCCTCCGGCAGGAATATGCCAACGACGCGGCCGCTCTGAGTGCGGAGATCTGGACCGTCACGGAGCTGATCGACAAACTCGGGATTCTCGCCACCGAAGCCTTCATGCGCAGCCGCGAGGACGTGATCGCGCGGCAGCAGCAGGAAATGCTGGAGCTCTCGACCCCGGTCGTCAAGCTGTGGCACGGAATTCTGGCGCTGCCGCTGATCGGCAGCCTGGACAGCGCCCGCACCCAGGTCGTGATGCAGAACCTGTTGCAGCAGATCCTGAGCAGCGAGGCCGAGATCGCCATCATCGACATCACCGGTGTGCCGACCGTCGACACCCTCGTGGCGCAACATCTGATGAAGACGGTGGCCGCAGCGCGGTTGATGGGCGCGGATTGCATCATCAGCGGAGTCCGCCCGCAGATCGCGCAGACCATCGTCCACCTCGGCGTCGAACTGGGTGACGTGGTGACCCGCGCCACGTTGGCGGACGCTTTTCGAGTGGCGCTGAAACGCGTCGGGCTGGCAGTCACCAAGGCATAACGGGCATGGACCGCATACCGATTCTCAAGATGGGCGAGTTCCTCCTGGTGACCATCCAGGTGGATATGCACGACCGCCTGGCGATCCAGTTGCAAGAAGACCTGACGGGTAGGATCGCGGCCACGCGCTCGCGTGGCGTGCTCATCGACATCTCCTCGCTGGAGATCGTCGACTCATTTATTGGACGAATGCTGGGCAATATCGCGGGCATGTCGAAGGTCCTCGGGGCGGATACCGTAGTGACTGGGATGCAGCCTTCCGTCGCCATTACACTCGTGGAACTGGGGCTCTCGCTGAAAGGCGTCCGGACGGCGCTCAACGTGGAGCGCGGCATGGACCTCCTGCGCGCCTCGCTGGGGGACGAACTGGAGGGATATGGCGGCGCAGGCGATCAAGTCTGACCGGATTCCAATTCGGACCTCCGAGGACGTCGTCGTGGTGCGCCAGCACGTACGCAGAGCGGCGATCGAGATTGGCCTGTCCCTGGTCGACCAGACCAAAATCGTGACGGCGGCGAGCGAAATCGCGCGCAATACGCTGGTTCACGGCGGCGGCGGTTGGGCCGACATCGAGGTCGTCCAACAGTTCGGACGCAGCGGGGTGCGCGCGATCTTCGAAGACAACGGTCCAGGAATTCCCGACATTGCCCGCGCCATGACGGACGGGTATACGACGGCGAACGGCCTCGGGCTGGGTCTCGGAGGCTCCAAACGGCTGTCCAACGATTTCGATATTCAGTCCACGCCCGGGAAGGGCACCCGCATCATGCTGCTCCGTTGGAAATCCTGATCCATGTACACCGTTTCGATTCCCATCGATGGCGCCGATCGGGTGGGGGAGGCTCGACGCCGCGCGGCGGACGTCGCCCGCGACGCCGGGCTCGATGAAACAGCCGCCGGAGAGCTCGCGATTGTGGTCACCGAACTCGCCAACAACATCTGGCGGCACGCCGGCGGGGGCGAGATGTTGATCACCAACTGCGGCAATGAGTACGTGGAGACTTTGGCGCTCGACAAGGGGCCGGGCATGGCGGACATCGCCCGCTGCTTTCAGGATGGCTACTCGACCGCGGGCAGCAGCGGTACGGGCTTGGGCGCGGTGCAGCGGCTCTCCTCGCACTTCGACATCTATTCGGCTCCGGGCAAAGGCACTGCGCTGCTGGCCAGAGTCCGCAGAAGCGGCGCGAAGCCGTTCGACCAACACGTCGAGGTGGGCGGCGTCTCGGTTCCGATGCGCGGCGAGACCGTTTGCGGCGACTCCTTCGCCACTGCCGACGGCGCCGCGCTGTATCTGATGGTGGTGGACGGCCTCGGGCACGGCCCGGGCGCCGCGGATTGCGCCAGCGCCGCCGTGGTCGCCTTCGACGAAGCCGATCGCGCTTCCCCCGCCGATTTGCTGCGCGAGATTCATGGGGCGCTGCGTACGACACGGGGGGCCGCCGTGTCGGTGGCCCGCATCGATTTCCAGAGCGGCGAACTGCGCTACTCCGGTGTCGGCAACATCGCCGGCCTGATCCGGAGCGGCGACGGGGTCAAGCATCTGCTCTCGCACCCCGGCATCGTGGGTCACGACGTCCGCAATGTGAGGGAGCTCACGTATGCGCTGCCTCCGGGTAGTTTGGTGTTGCTATATTCGGACGGTATAGCGACGCACTGGTCGCTTTCCGCTTACGAGGGGCTGCTCTTGCGGGACCCCTCCCTCATTGCAGGCGTGATATACCGAGATCAAAGTCGAGGCCGCGATGACGCTACGGTCGTCGCCGTGCGCTCCCGGTAGAGAATGACCACGAAACTCGCCGCCACCGCCATTCGCGTAGAAGAGGATGTCGTCGAGGCTCGCCGCCAGGCGCGGGAGATCGCGGCCCGTCTCGGCTTCGACCCCAACGACCAGATTCGGGTGGCGACGGCGGTGTCGGAGATCGTTCGAAACGCCTTCAATTACGCTGGCGGCGGCCAAGTCGAGTTCGAGTTCGACCCGGACACCCTGCGGTACCAGATCCGGGTCTCCGACAACGGGCCAGGCATCACCGATCTGAAAAAGATCCTCTCCGGGACGTATCAGTCGAAGACGGGCATGGGTATGGGGATCCTCGGGGCGAAGCGGCTGATGGACGACTTCGCGATCGAGTCCGAGCCCGGCAAGGGCGCCGTCGTGACGCTGGTCAAGCTGGCGCCGGCCGGCGCGCAGCGGCAGTCGGCGCAGAAACTCGCCAAGCTCTCGGCGGAGCTCGCCAAGTCGTCGCCGCACAGCATTCTCGACGATCTGCAGCAAGAGAATCGGGAACTGCTGCGTGTCATGACCGAATTGCGCGCGCGGCAGGAAGATCTCTCTCGGCTCAATGCCGAGCTGGAAGACACCAACCGCGGCGTGGTCGCGCTGCACGCGGAGCTGGAGGATAAGGCGGAGCGGCTGCGCTACGCGGACCGCATGAAGTCCCGGTTCCTCTCGCACATGAGCCACGAGTTCCGGACGCCGCTGACTTCGATCCTCGCGCTGAGCCGGTTGCTGATGGACGGGGCGGACGGCGGGCTGAACCCCGAGCAGCTCAAACAGGTCACGTTCATCCGCAAGTCCGCCGACAGCCTGCTCGAAATGGTCAACGACCTTCTCGATCTGGCGCGCGTGGAGGCCGGCAAGACCGTCGTGCGGCCGACCCGCTTCAGCATCGCGAACCTGTTCGGCGCGCTGCGCGGCGCGCTGCGGCCGCTGCAGGTCAATGACGCCGTCGAGTTGGTGTTCGAGGACGGCTCGACACTCCCGACGATGCAAACCGATGAGGGGAAAGTGGCGCAGATCCTCCGCAATTTCGTGTCGAACTCGCTCAAGTTCACGGAGCGCGGCGAGGTGAGAGTCGGCGCACGGCTGGCCGCCGATCGGAATGCCATCGTCTTCTCGGTTGCCGACAGCGGCATCGGGATCGCCCCCGAGAATATCGAGCTCGTGTTCCAGGAATTCGCGCAGGTGGACGGGACCTTCCAGCGGAAGTTTAAGGGCAGCGGCCTCGGGTTACCGCTCTCGAAGGGTTTCGCGGAGTTGCTCGGAGGCCGTGTCTGGGTGGAGAGCACGGTCGGCAAGGGATCGATTTTCTACGCGGATATTCCTCTGGTCTACGGTCCGGCTCGGTCCGAGGAAGAAGGATTGCGGGCTCACGGCTGCGATTTCGTGATCATCGACGACGAGGAGGTTTCGCGCTATCTGATCCGCCAGTCGCTCGGCCCCAATATGACCTTGATGGAGGCGGCGGACGGTCCCTCGGGAATCGATTTGGCCCGCCGGCAGAGCCCGCGCGGCATCCTCCTGGACCTGCGCATGCCGGGCATGAGCGGGCTTGAAGTGCTGCGCGAGTTGAAGGCGGACGCCGTCACACGGGACATCCCGGTGGTCATCGTGACTTCCAAGCTCTTGGCCCAGGAGGAGCGCGATATACTCGATTCACAGGCTCAAGCTGTGCTGTCAAAGGAAGTCCTATCGCAGCCCGACGGTGGGGAGAGAATCCGGACCGCCATCGGCTACCGAACCCTAGGAGCGCCATGTCCACCTACCTGAGGCCGACGATTCTCAACGTCGACGACAACGAGGGATGCCGGTATGCGGTCACCCGGATCCTGGAGTTGAACAATTTCAATGTAAAGGAAGCGGGCTCCGGCGCGGATGCCCTTCGGATTGCGCGCACGGAGCAGCCCGACCTCGTCCTCCTCGACATCAATCTTCCCGACCTCAACGGCTACGAAGTCTGCAAACGGCTGAAGGCGGAGCCGGTCACGTCGCGCATTCCGGTCCTGCACATCACGGCGTCTTACATGAACCCGTCGGATATGGCGCGCGGGTTGGAGAGCGGGGCTGAGAACTATCTGGTCGAGCCGGTCGAGCCGGAAGTGCTGATCGCGACCATCAATTCGATTCTGCGCGCCCGCCGGGCGGCCGAGTCGGCCCGCGCCATGGCTCGCGAGTGGCAGGGCACCTTCGACGCCATCGGCGACGGGGTTGCGGTCGTGGACGCCGAGAACCGCATCCGCCGCGCCAACGAATCGCTGGCGCACATTACCGGCAAAGCCGTCGGCGATTTGATCGGCGCTCACGCGCCCGCGCTGTGGAGCCGCGATCCGCTGGGCGAAGGTCCGTTCGCCCGGGCTCTGCGTACGCGCCGCCGCGAGACCCTCGAATTCGATCACGAAGGCAAGCGGTTGCGGTTGACCGTCGACCCCATCTTCGACGACGCGGGCGGCCCCGCCGGCGCCGTCCACATCGTCAGCGACATCACCGAGAAGGTCCGTCTGGAAGAGCAGTTTCGGGAGAGCCAGAAGTTCGAGACCGTTGGCACGCTTGCCGCGGGCGTCGCGCACGACTTCAATAATCTGCTCACCAGCATCATGGGGAACGCCAGCCTGATCGCCAACGATCTGCCGCCGGACTCGCCCCATCAGGAACGGCTCTCGGACCTGATGCGGTCCAGCCAGCGCGCCGCCGATCTGACCAAGCAGTTGCTCGCGTATTCGGGGAAGGGCCGCCACTTCATGCAACGGCTCGAGCTCTCCGAACTGGTGCGCCGGATCGAGGGTTTGACCGGCTCGGCGGTGCCGAAGAAGGTGGCACTGACGTTCGATCTCGCCAAGAACCTGCCGCGCATCGAGGCGGATGCGAATCAGGTGCAGCAGCTCATTCTCAACCTCGTGACGAACGCCGCCGAAGCCATCGGCGAGGAGAACGGCGCGATCACCATCCGCACTGCCGCCGGTCCCTCCAATACCGTCGTGCTGGAGGTTTGCGATACCGGCTGCGGGATGGACGCGGAGACGCGCAGCCGCATCTTCGACCCGTTCTTCACGACGAAGTTCACCGGCCGCGGGCTCGGACTGGCGGCGGTCGCGGGGATCGTCCGCGGTCATAAGGCGGAGATCGAAGTGATCACGGCTCCGGGACACGGCACGACGTTCCGTGTCGCATTTCCTTCGGCCGAGCCGGCGATCGTGGCGCCGCTGCCCTCCTCGGCGACGTCGGGCGATACGGTTTTGGTAGTGGACGACGAGGACATGGTCCGGCGCATCGCCAAGGCGTCGCTGGAAATTCGCGGCTATCGCGTGGTGATGGCCGATAACGGGCTGGAAGCGATCCGCGAGGTGAAACAGAACCCCGCGATCGGCGTGGTCCTGCTCGACCTCACGATGCCGGTGATGGGCGGCGAAGAGGCGATCGACGAGATTCTCGCCGAGCGTCCGGGTATCAAAGTGATCGTCTCGACCGGGTACGATCACCGCGAAGCGATCGCGCGTTTCCAGCGGAAACCGGTCGCGGGGTATTTGCAGAAGCCGTACACGTCGCGGCAACTGGCGGACAAGATCCAGTCCGTGCTGACCACGAAGTAGAAAAAGCAGTTTGGGCCACGGATGGACACGAATGCACACGAATAACACATTCTGATTCGCGTGCATTCGTGTTTATTCGTGGCCCTGATTTTTACCGCTTGTACCCGATCATCCTCAGGAAGCCGCGCCGCTTCTCGGTGTCTTCGGGCCCTTCGACACCTTTCGGGCGTTCGCCGTCGATCACTCCCAGGACTCCGCGGCCCTGCTCGCTTTCGGCCACGACGGCTTGCACCGGATTCGCGGTGGCGCAGAAGATCCCGCAGACTTCCGGCACGTCTTTGATGCGCCCGAGCACGTTGATCGGATAGCCTTCGCGCATCACGACCACGAACGTATGGCCTGCCGCCACCGCGGTGGCGTTCCGGATGGCGAGCGCCTTCAGCGCATCGTCGTTGCCGTCGGCCCGAGTCAGGCAGGGTCCGGATGCTTCGTTGAACGCGACCCCGAATTTCATCTGCGGGACCGTGTTCACGATCGCTTCGTAAATATCTTCGACAGTCTTAATGAAATGGCTTTGACCGAGAATGAGGTTGCCGCCCTCGGGGATTTCGAGCGGCACGAGTTTCAGCTCCATGCAGACTACTGTGGCACATCGACCGGCGGGGCGGCGGCAGCCTCCGAACCGCCGCCACCGTCCGCCGGCCCGGCCCTCTGGGGGACCTGCGTTTCTTATCGGCAGGCGCTGGTGTAAGTTGAATGGTGACCATGCAACGCAGATCGTTCCTCGCCCTGCCGGCGCTCGGGGCACTTCGCGCCGCCGAGGCCTCGCCCGCGCCCGCGCCCGCCGCCGCGCCGTTCCACCTCGGCTGCGTCACGTACAACGTCCTCAAAGATATGGACCTCGAAGGCGTCATCAAGACGCTCGAGGCCGCCGGAATCGGAGCCGTCGAGCTCCGCACGGAGCATAAGCACGGAGTCGAGCCGTCGATCGACGCGGCCGCGCGCGCCAAGGTCCGCGCCCGCTTCCAGGCGTCCAAGGTCAAGCTCCTCAGCTACGGGACCACGTGCGAGTTCCAGAACACCGACGAAGCAGCGCGCCGCAAACAGATCGAGACCGCCCGCGCATTTGTCGACCTTGCCAAGGACACCGGCGCGATCGGCGTCAAGGTGCGTCCCAACGGCGTGCCGAAGGGCGCCGCGCTCGACGCCACCATCGAGCGCATCGGCGCCGGGCTGCACGAGGTCGGCGAGTACGGCAAGTCGAAGGGCATCGAGATCTGGATGGAGGTCCACGGCGGCACGACGCAGGAGCCGAAGAACGCTGCCGCGATTCTGAAGGCTGCCAATCACCCGAACGTCGGCGCCTGCTGGAACTCGAACCCCACGGACGTCGTGAACGGGTCCGTGAAGTCCACGTTCGATCTGCTCGGCCCCTACGTCCGCAGCGCCCACATCAACGAGCTGACCAGCGACTATCCGTGGCGCGAGCTGTTCCAGTTGCTGCGCGCCAACGGCTACCAGCGCTACACGCTGTGCGAGTGCGCCGAATCGAAGGAGCCCGAGCGTTTCCTCCGCTACTACCGGGCACTATGGGAGCAATTGGCCGCGTGACGCCCGATATTCTGACGACCACGGTCGGGTCGTACCCGGTCCCGGACTGGCTGGCCGCGCTGCCCAGCGAGCAGGCGCGGCTCGACGCCACCCGCGTGGTGTTCGACACGCAACGCCAGGCCGGCATCGACCTGCCCACCGACGGCGAGCTCTACCGTTTCGACGTCAACCATCCCGACACCAACGGGATGATCGAGTACTTCATCCGTCCGATGGCGGGCGTGCGGAGCGCCGTCGGCCGCAGCGATCACGAGGCGTTCGCGCGCGTCTCGACGATGCGCTTCCGGCGAAAGGCGGCCGGCGTGGTCGAAGGGCCGTTGGGCGAGGGCTCGCTCAATTTGCTGGCCGATTGCGAACTGGCGGCGAGCGTCGCCGGCGGACCGTTCAAATTCACGGTGACGAGCCCGTACATGCTTGCGCGGACGCTGCTCGACCGCCACTATGGCGGGTTTGAGGCGCTGCTCATGGGCATCGCGGACGTGCTCGCCAACCAGGTCCGCGGGCTGCCCTGCGCGTGCCTCCAGATCGACGAGGCGAACATCCCCGGGAATCCCTCGGACGGCGGGATTGCGGCGACCGCCATTAATCGCGTGCTCGACGCGTTCGACGGGCGCCGCGCCGTTCATCTCTGCTTCGGCAACTACGGCGGGCAGACGATCCAGCAGGGCGAATGGCGCGCGCTCACGGAGTTCCTCAATGCGCTCCACGTGGACCATCTCGTTTTGGAGATGGCGCACCGGCCCGCGGGCAACCTCGCGTCGCTCGCCGCAATCGACCCGCGCATCCGGCTGGGCATTGGGGTCGTGGACGTGAAGGTGAATCACGTGGAGACCGCCGAAGAGATCGCTCGCCGCATCGAGACGGCGCAACTGGCGGCGGGCGCGGGACGGATCGGCTGGGTCCACCCCGACTGCGGCTTCTGGATGCTGAAACGGTCGGTGGCCGACCGCAAGATCGCCGCCCTCGTCGCCGGCCGCGACCTCTTCCTGGGACGCCGATGACGCCGCGCCAGATTACCGACGGTCCTGCGATCAATCATCCGACCTACTTCCTGCAGAGCTCGTTCTTCCCCGGCGGGCGCGAGATGTTCTTCACGTCGTACCGCACCGGCGCGCCCCAGTTGTTCGAGACGTCGCTCGTGACGGGCGAAACGCGGCAGCTCACCAACGGCGCGCCGATCCATCCGTTCAGTCCGGCGCTCCACCCCGATGGCAAGACAATCGTCGTGACGCGCGGAGGCAGCGTCTGGGCCGGCGACCGTTGCATCGTCGATGTCCCCGGCGCGGAGTTCGGCGAATGCTCGATCGACCGCGACGGCGAATGGCTGACCGTCGCCTACAAACGCGCGGGAGAGTGCGGCCTCGCGGTGGGCCGCTTCGACGGCTCGGGCTGGCGCGACATCCCGTTTCCGCGCACCGTGATTCACCCGCAGTTCCATCCGCTCGAGCCGGAGTGGATCGAATTCGCCGGCGACCCCGCGCCGCGCATGCACCGGGTCCGCCGCGACGGGTCGGGCCTCGAGTGCCTCTACGAGCACGGCAACGACGAGTTCCTGGTCCACGAGACTTTTCTGGGATCGACCGGCAATCTGGTATTCACGGTCTGGCCGCGCAAGCTGTGCCACATGGATTGGACCACGCGCGAGATCCGGACCATCGTCGAGTACAACGCGTGGCACATCGCGCCGGACCGCCGCGGCGAGCGAATCCTCTGCGACACGAACCATCCCGACGAGGGCTTACAGATCATCGACGCGGCGACCGGCGCGCGCACGAAGCTCTGCGACAGCCTGTCGAGCAATCAGGGGACGCAGTGGAAGCAGAGCTCGTACGCAGTGGCCGCAGACTTCGCGGATGCGCGCAAGAATCTCAGTTGGATGGAGAATGCGGCGGACACGGTCTACGGACCGCAATATACGCACCCCCACCCGTCCTGGTCGTACGAGGAGGACCAGGTCGCCTTCGCGAGCGATCGGACGGGGGTGACGCAGGTCTACGTAGTGAGGTGTTGATTTGGTGGGGCAAGCTTCAGCTTGCGGAGGGCTTCAGCCCGACTCCGGCAGTCGGACTAAAGTCCTCCGCAGACTAAAGTCTGCCCCACAAGGGTTTACTCTACCGGGGTCAGCCGCCGTATCCAGATATTCTTGAACCGGACGGGCTGGCTGTGATCCTGGAGGCTCAGCGCCTCTTCCGGCGCGTGCGGCGTGTACTTCGCGTTCTGCCGCCAGATCGTCGTGCCGAGCTGCTGCATGTGGTTCTGCACCAGGACGCCGTTGAACACCACCGTGAAGTACGCCGGCTTCACCAGTTTCTCGCCCTCGAACTTCGGCGCTTCGAAGAAGATGTCGTAGACGTTCCACTCGCCCTGCGGACGCGACGGATTGACCATCGGCGGCCACGTGCCGTACATCGCTCCCGCGCCGCCATCGGCGTAAGTCAGGTGGCTATGCGATTCCAGCACCTGGATCTCATAGCGTCCCATCAGCTCGATGCCGCTGTTGCCGATCTCCTGGCCGTTGCCCGTCGCTTCTTTCGGAATCTGCCACTCGACGTGCAACTGGACGTCGCCGAATTTCTCCTTCGTGCGAATCTTGCCGGTGCGCGGGACGATCTCGATGTAGCCGTTCTCGACCTTCCACTTGGGCTCCTGCGCGCCGCCGCCGCGGACCACCTGCTCCCACTTCGAGAGGTCCTTACCGTCGAACAGCACGACGGCGTCGGCCGGCGCGGGTTCCATCACGTACGGTCCGGGCGCTACGAGTTTGGGGCGGGGACGCTCCATGTCGTGGACCTTCCACTTCTGGCCGGGGATCTGCGGCGTATCGTTATATCCGCGAACGCTATCGCCGTGCGCGGGGTCGTTGCCGGGACCCTTCGGCGCCGGCTGCTGCGCCGAGAGCGCGGCGGCCGCTGCGATCAGGAGGAGTGCTTTCATGACCGAGTATGATAGCAGGACGGTGCGCACCGAGACGATCCCCGTTTGCCCGCCGCGCCGCCCGGCGCCATGCTCGAAACAGGATGCATTACTCTCTGAATCCGTACCGCGCCATGTGGATGGCGGCCGCCGTCGTGGGCGTGGTCTACGCTCTTTATTCCGTGATCGGCTAATCGGACGTTGCACACCCGGTTGAGCGCCATGTAGCATGGCGCAGTGCGACTACTGGTCTGTTTCTTCGCGATCGGTCTGGCCCTTTGGGCCCAAGAGGATGTGGCTCCGGCCCGCGGTGGGGGCGGGCGTGGCGGCCGGGGAGGCCGTGGCGGAGGCCGCGGTGGCGAGTCGACGCGCGAATTCCTCGGGCTCGGTCCCGCTCCCGACGCGGCTGCCGCCAAGAAGGGCGAGCCCCTCTACAAGCAGAACTGCGCCACCTGCCACGGCGATAATGCTCGCGGCGCGCAAGGCCCCAACCTGGTCCGCTCCGTCGTCGTGCTCCACGACGAGAAAGGCGAGGAGATCGGGCCGGTCATCAAGAACGGCCGTCCGCAAGGTGGAATGCCCGGCTTCCCCAACCTCTCCGCCGACGACATCAACAATATCGGCCAGTACCTGCACCTCCAGGTCGAACTGGCGGCGAATCGCGGCACTTACGGCCAGACGTACTCCGCGGTCCGCAGTCAGGTCTCCGGCGATCCTAAAAAGGGCGAAACGTTCTTCAACGCGAACTGCAAGAGTTGCCACTCCGCGACCGGCGACCTTGCGAAGATCGGCGCCCGCTACGCGCAGCCCTCCGCGATGCAGTCGCGCATGCTGTGGCCTACGACTCCCGGTCCGCAGCACGTGACCGTGACGACCGCGTCCGGGCAGAAGATCGCGGGGACGGTCCGCACGCTCAACGATTTCGACGTGGCGGTGGTCGACGCTTCCGGCGCGTATCACTCGTGGCGGCGCGGCGACGTGAAGGTCGACACCGAGGACAAACTCGCCGGCCATCGCGCCCTACTGCCCAAGTACACGGACGACGACATCCACAATCTGGCCGCCTACCTGGTGACTCTGAAATGAAGACACTCGCGACACTGCTGCTGGCCGCCGGCGCGCTCGGCGCGCAGGGGCTCGATATGAACGCCCTGACTCTGTTCAAACAGCCGAAGGACGTTTGGCCCACGTATAACGGCGACTACTCCGGCCGCCGCTTCAGCGAACTCGACCAGATCCGCCAGGATAACGTCGACCTGCTCAAGATCGAGTGGATGTACCGCGTCCCGGTGGGCCCGCAACGCGGGGTTGGCGGGCCCAGCATCAAATCGACGCCGCTGCTGGTCGGCGGCGTTCTCTACTTCACCATCCCGGACCACATCTTCGCGATCAACGCGCGCACCGGCGAACACATCTGGCAGTACGATTTCGAGGACAAGGGCGGCCATCTCGTCGGACAGCGAGGCGTCGGCATGTACCGCGACTGGCTGTATTTCGAAACGCCGGACGGCTGGTTCATCTCCCTGAATGCCAAGGACGGCAAGGAGCGCTGGCGCAAGAAGATCGCGGACGAGAAGCTGCAATACTTCACGACCATGGCGCCGCTCGTGGTGAAGAACCACATCATCGTCGGCGTCGGCGGCGATGCGATGGACGTCCAGGGCTATCTGGAATCGCGCGACCCGGAGACCGGCGAGTTGCAGTGGCGTTGGTACACGACGCCGCAGAAGAAGGGCGATCCGGGGTCGGAGACGTGGCCGAATGAAGAGTCGATGAAGCACGGCGGCGGCATGACGTGGATGCCCGGCACCTACGATCCCGACCTCAACCTGATCTACTGGGGCACCGGCAACGCGAACCCCGTGTTCGCGGGACAGGCACGTAAAGGGTCCAACCTCTATACCGCGTGCATCGTCGCGCTGAATCCCGACACCGGCAAGCTCGCCTGGTACTTCCAGGTGTCGCCGCACGACACGCACGATTGGGACAACGTCGAGACGCCGGTGCTGTTCGATGCGACGATCGACGGACGTCCGCGCAAGCTGCTGGCGCAGGGCACGCGCGCCGGCTGGTTCTTCGTCCTCGACCGCACCGACGGGAAGAATCTGGTGTCGAAGCCGTTCTCCGGAACGGGGAATTGGGCGCTCGGCGTCGACGCCAAGGGGCAGCCGATTCCGAATCCGGCGAAGGAGCCGAAGGTCGATGGGTCGATGATCGACATGCCGGCGATGGGCGCCACCAACTGGCCGCCGCCGAGCTACGATCCGCAGACCGAGCTCTTCTATCTCAACGGGCAGCTCGCGTACGGCATGGCCTACCTCTACGACACCTCGGACAAGCCGGAAGGATACGGCGGCGGAGGCGGCGGGAATTTCGATAACCGGTCGGCGCTGCTGGCCATGGATGTGCGCACGGGCGCGGTCCGCTGGAAGCACGAGATCGCGGCCGGCGGTCCGGGCGGCGGAGGCATGAGCGGCGGCATTCTGACCACCGCGGGCAAGCTCCTCTTCACCGGCGACTCCGGCCATCTCGCGGCCTTCGATCCCGCGAACGGAAAGATTCTCTGGGACCAGCGGCTGCCCGGCGCAGTCAGCAACGGTCCGTCGACGTGGCTGCTCGACGGCAAGCAGTACCTGATTGTGGGGGCGGGGGACACGCTCTACGCCCTGACTCTGGCTGGAAAGAAATGAAGCTCGCTTTACTGTTGGGCTGCTCGGCGGCGCTGCTCTTCGGGCAGCAGGACGCGGGGCAGCGGATCTTCGAGAACACCTGCGGACGCTGCCACGGCGGCGACGGCAACGGCGGCGAGATGGGGCCGTCGATCCTGAATCGCGTCGGCGGGTTCGAGGATGAAGCGCTCGCGCGTCTGGTGCGCGGCGGACTGCCGGGACGCGGCATGCCGCCGACTCCGGTCAGTGACGCCGATATGCCGCAGTTGACCCGCTTCCTGCGGCGCCTCTCGCGCGCGGCCGACCGCATCCCGCAGGAGCGCCGCACCGTGACGCTCGCGGACGGGAAGACGGTCGAAGGTCTGGTGCTCGGCGAGGGCTTCGACGATCTGCAATTGCGGTCGGCGGATGAGAAGGTCCATCTGCTGCGACGCGACGGTCAGCGATATCGCGAGGTCACATCGCAAAAAGACTGGCCGGGCTACAACGGCGATCCGGGCGGCAATCGCTACACCGCGCTGTCCGAGATCACGCCCGCGAACGTCGGAAGCCTCGGGCCGAAGTGGGTCTTCACGCTGCCGAATACGAACCGGCTACAACTGACGCCGGTGGTCGCGGGCGGCGTCATGTACGTGCCCGCGCCCAATGAATGTTACGCGCTCGACGCGGGGTCGGGGCGTCAGATTTGGCACTACCGGCGCGCGCGGACCGCGGGCCTGCGTGGGGCCGACGCCAATCGCGGCGTCGCGGTCGCGGGCGATCGCGTCTTCATGGCGACCGACAACGCGCACCTGATCGCGCTCGACCGGTTCAGCGGCAAGCTGCTGTGGGACACCGAGACGGCCGACTGGCATCAGAGCTACTTCGCGACCTCGGCGCCGCTCGCGGTCGGCGGACTGGTGGTGACGGGCGTCGGCGGCGGCGAGCACGGCGCGCGCGGCTTCCTCGCGGCGTACGACCAAGCGACCGGCAAAGAGGCGTGGCGCTTCTGGACCGTTCCGCGCGCCGGCGAGCAGCACGCCGAGACGTGGAAAGGAAAGGGCATCGAGCACGGCGGCGCGCCGACGTGGTTCACCGGCACGTACGACGAGGCGGCCGGCGTCCTCTATTGGCCCACCGGCAATCCGTCCGCTGAGTATAACGGCGACGATCGCGCCGGCGACAATCTGTACTCCGACTCGATCCTCGCGCTCGACCTGAAGACCGGCAAGTTGAAATGGCATTACCAGTTCACGCCGCACGATCTGTGGGACTGGGACGCCACCGAGACTCCGGTGCTCGTCGATGCGGCGTGGGAAGGCCGTCCGCGCAAGCTGCTGCTGCACGGGAATCGCAACGGCTTCTTCTACGTCCTCGACCGCACCGACGGCAAGCTGCTGCTCGCCAAGGCGTTCGTCCGCAACCTGACGTGGGCGACCGGGATCGGCGCCGACGGCCGTCCGATCAAGACGCCGAATCAGGTTCCGACCGAGGCTGGGACGCGCGTTTGCCCGTCGCAGGACGGCGCCACGAACTGGTTCTCGCCCTCGTACAATCCGGCGACCGGGCTGTACTACCTGCAGACGTTCGAGAAGTGCAGCATCTATACGAAGGCGGCGCCTGGGGAGTGGACAGCGCTGAAGGAGTATCTCGGCGGCACGCAGCGGCGCGCTCCTGAAAAGCCCGAGCGGATTCTGAAGGCGATCGACATCCGCACCGGCAAGATCGCGTGGGAACTGCCGCAGCCCGGCCCCGCCGAGTCGTGGGGCGGGACACTCTCGACGGCGACGGGACTAGTGATCTTCGGCGAAGAAGGCGGCGCGCTGATGGCCGCGGACGCGAAGACGGGAAAGCCGCTCTGGAGCTTCCCGACGAATCAGCTCTGGAAGGCGTCCCCGATGACCTACGAGTTCGACGGACATCAATACGTCGCTGTGGCGGCGGGTTCGAATATCATCGCGTTCGGGCTGGGAAAGTAGTCCGCTTCTCTATGTGGGGCAGGCCTTCAGCCTGCGCGGGGCTTCAGCCCCGCCTTAAGAGCGGGACTGAAGTCCCGCGCAGACTGAAGTCTGCCCCACAGGCTGGATAGACCGTCTATTCGTAGCGAAGCGCCAGGATCGGGTCGATGCGGCTGGCGCGGCGCGCGGGAATCAGGCCGGCGAGCGCGGCAACGGCGGCGAGCAGCACGACGCTCATCGACGCGATCCACGGGTCTCCGCCCTTGATCCCGTACAACTGGGTCGAGACGAAACGGCTGAGTCCTAGACCCGAGGGCACGCCGATCAGAAGACCGATCGCGACCAGCAGCAGCACCTCGCGCATCACCAGCCAGATCACCGAGCCGCTTCCCGCGCCGAGAGCCATCCGAAGTCCCATTTCCCGCGTCCGGCGTGCGACCACGAAGGCCATCACGCCATAGAGTCCGATGGCGGCGAGCAGCGTGGCGACCAGTCCGAAGCCGGCGGAAAGCAGCGCCGTCAGCCGCTCTGTGAGGAGCGTCTCGTCGAGTTGCCGGCCGAGGGTCTTCATCTCGAACACCGGCATCCCCGGGTCCAATTCCTTGACGGCATGCTGTAGCGCCGCATACGCGGAGGACGACCCCATTCCGGCGCGCACGTAAATCGCCGAGCCGTTTGCGCCCGCATGGGGAATGAACACCTGCCGGTGGACGCCTTCCCGCGGACCCTCGTACAAGGTGTTCGCGGCCACGCCGACGATTTCGGTGTCGTACTTCGGGTTCGGTCCGTCATTCCCGATGTGGCGGCCGATCGCGCTTCGCTCGCCGAAGTAGTGCCGGGCAAACTCCTGGTTGACGATCGCCACCTTAGCGTCGGGCTTGACGTCGCGGCGATCGAAATCCCGGCCTTCGAGCAACGGCACGCCCATCGTGGCGAAGTAGCCGGGGGAGATCGCATTCATGAAGGCCTGGACGTCTTCGCCGTCTTTCGCCTTGTGCCCCTCGACCCCAATCGAGTTGTCCCATTCGTCTCCGTGCAGCACCGGGACTGCGGCCACGGCAGCGGCTTTCACGCCGGGAATCGCGCGCAGGCGCTCGAGGAGCTGCTGGTAGAAGAGAATTCCGCGGGCTTCGTTGTAGCCGTTCAAGGCGGGGTCGAGCTGGAAGGTGACGAGGTTGTCCACGTCGCGGAAGCCGGTGTCGGTCCCCTTGAGATTCTGCAGGGAGCGGACGAAGAGTCCGGCGCCGAAGAGCAGCACGAAGCTGAGCGCTACTTGCGCGATCACCAGTCCCTTGCGCAACAACACCGAGCTCCCGCCGCCGGCGATCGAGCCAACGGTGTCCTTGAGCGTCGACCACAGATCGGGGCGGCTGGCCCGTAGCGCCGGGACCAGGCCGAAGATCAGGCCGGTTACGCACGTCACCCCGAGGGTGAAGAGCAGGATGCGCGCGTCGGGCAGCGGTTGAATGAGCAGCGGGTTGTTCTCGGCGGGCACCAGGGCGATGAGTCCGCGCGTCATCGCGGCGGCCAGGACGACGCCGGCCACCCCGCCGGCAAACGAAAGCAAAAGGCTCTCGACCAGCAGTTGCCGGATGAGCTGCGCCCGCGACGCGCCGATCGAGAGACGCACCGCGATCTCCTTCTGGCGCGCGAACGCGCGGGCGATGAGCAGGTTCGCGACATTGCCGCATGCGATGAGGAGAACGAGTCCGACCATCGACATCAGGACGATGAGCGCCGTGGAGAAGCTGTTGCGCAGGTCCGAGTATCCGGTCGCCGCCTTTTCGATATGGATGACGCCTTGGAGGAACCGCGCGCGCGAATAGGCCGACCAGTCCTTTGCCTCGGGGAGCGTGGCCTCGTACTCGCGAACCTGGTGGTAAAGCACCTGGAGCGGCGCCTGCGCCGATTGGATGGTGTACCCCGGCTTCAGGCGGGCGAACACCTGCACCCAGCGGGCGCGGCGCGACGCGGCGTTGAACCAGGACCATTCCGGCATCAGCGATTCCTTCATCAGAACTGGAACGCGCACCTGCGGACTCTGCGCGGGGTCGAGCCCGGCGAATCCGGCGGCCGAAACGCCGACGATGGTCATCGGATAGTTGTTCACGAGGATCTTTTTCCCGATGACGTTCGGATCGCGCGCGAAGCGGTCGGACCAGTAGCGGTAGCTCAGCACAGCCACGGGATGTCCGGCGACCACGCGGTCGTCTTCCTCGGGGGTGAACACGCGTCCGGCGGCGGGCTTCACGCCGAGCATGGTGAAGTAGTTGCCGGAGACCATCTCCATACCGATCCGTTCGGTCGTGTTATCGACGCTCAGGGAGGCGTCGACCAGTCGGCGGCAGAGGACTTCGGAGAACGGCTGGGCCTTGCTCTGGATGTCCTGATACATCGGGTAGGAATGCATCCAGCGGCCCATGTTGCTACCCATGTTCAGACCGTCCTGGTGCAGCATCACGAGCTGGTCCGGGTTGCGGATCGGCAGCCGTCGGAGCATCAGTTGGTCCATGAGCGTGAAGATCGCGGTGTTCGCCCCGATGCCGAGCGAGAGAGAAAGAATGGCCACCGACGCAAAGAGCGGACTCCTGCGGATTGCGCGCAGCGCGAAACGGATATCCCCAGCTAACGCCGTCATAGAGGGTAATACTCCGGTTTCGGCCGAAGGTTCCCTAGAAAGTTGAGGAAATTTTCCGACCAACCGTCAGGAAACGCCAGGCGAATACCCGTTCCACGCAGGATCGACTCCGGTATAGAATCGGTCCGCAGGAGGACGCGGATGATTCTGGTTGCCGGTGCCACGGGCTTGGTTGGAAGCGAGGTTTGCCAGAGGCTCATGAGCCGAGGCGAACGCGTAAGAGCGCTCGTTCGGGAGACGAGTTCGAAAGAAAAGGTCGAAGCATTGCAATCGTCGGGTGCCGAGTTGTTTGTCGGCGACCTGAAGGACCCTCAATCAATTGCCGCCGCTTGCCGGGGCGTGGACGCGGTGATCTCGACTGCTTCCTCGACCTTGACCAGGCAGCCTGGAGATTCTATTGAATCTGTGGATGCAGCCGGACAGTTGAGCCTCGTAAAGGCGGCGAAGGACGCCAACGTGGAGCGCTTTCTGTTCGTCTCGTTTCGCAGGACACCGGGCATATCGTTCCCCCTGGGCGATGCCAAGGCGCAGGTTGAGAACGCCCTCACCAGTCTGAATTTTACTGTCGTTCAAGCCAGTTGGTTTATGGAAGTCTGGCTGAGCCCGGCGCTTGGATTTGATTATGCGAACGCGGCGGCCCGCATTTATGGGCCGGGAACGAGCCCAATCAGTTGGGTTTCTTTCCGCGACGTCGCCGAGATGTGCGCGGTCGCGCTGCGACATCCCGCGGCCGGGCGGAAAACGATCCAATTTGGCGGACCGGAAGCGCTCAGCCCTCTTGAAGTGGTGGCGCGTTTCGAGAAAATCGGCGGTAAGCCGTTCCGGCTGGAGCATGTCCCTGAGCAGGCACTACTCGCGCAATTGGAAGGGGCTACGGATCCGCTGCAGAAGAGCTTTGCCGCGTTGATGCTTGGATACCTGCATGGGGACGCAATGAACATGGCGCCGGTCGTCGAAACATACGGCGTCAAACTCACCACCGTCGATGAATATGCGCGGAGCGTCATGGGGGCGGCAGCGGCGCCATAAGGAGTCGGCTCCTGCGCCCGGAAGATCGTCTCTGGAAGTGGCTCCGGTAATGATTACCTGAGCTCTTCTGATTCTAAATGAGTTATGACCCACTTTCAGGTAATCATTACCTGACTCTCAGTTTTCCGTCGGAACTCTGTCCGCGTGTTCGATGACCAGGAAGTCGACCGTTCTCTTGCCCTTTTCCAGTTTGAGTCCCAGTTGTTGTTGAAGAGCTCGGAAAAGGTCGGCGCCGGCGGCGGCCGGTGCGAGCGCCGCTGGATCGGCTTGCTGCCCCGCTAACGCTGCCGCCAAGGCCGCCGACGGCATCGGCGATCCCGCAAACTCCAGCGTGAAATCGAAGCGCCCTTTCAGCCCGGTCTCATCGACGATGAAAGGGATCGGCGGACTGCCGCGAACGATGCCGTCGCCGTTCGACATATTCACCAACGGGCCCAAGCCAAAGGCGAATTCGGCCATCGTTTGGCGGTAGGTGTAGAACGCCCGCTCTCTCCACCAGAGTGCCACGGTTTTTCCCGGCGCCAGCGTTGGAAAACGCCCCGACGACTCGACCGGCGCATTCTCGTCCGCCGGCGAAGGCCTCAGCTTGGGCCCGCCCGCCGCAACAGACAGAACGTAAACGGAAGTAGTCTTCGGCTCATGGCGCAGCGCAAGGTGAAACCGTTCCGCCAACAACGTTCGCAACATCAGGTTGAATTCCTGCTTGGTCGTGTTGGGCGGAATATTGGCGACGATGCTGTACGCTTCGGTTTTCACCCAGTCTGGGCCCGAGACCTGATCGGTGCGCACACCGTACGCTTCGGCTACGAGGGTCGGCAGCCAGGTGCGCGGGTAAATGACCTGCCTTGGGTCGCTCGTCCCAGGCCCACCGCGCCGATCCACGACTTCCCCGTGATAGGGCGGCGCGGGTTTGACTGAAGCGGCCTCGAATTCCAGACGCGAGTCCGAGCTCTGGCCGAACGCGCAGCAGAGCAGCGCGAATAGAGAGCTTCCTGCGATCCGATGGATCTTCATGCGATGCGTCACCGGCGCGCGAGTCTCGACTTCAGCCACTCTAGCACCCTCGGGTCGAGTCCCACACTGACCGGCGCTTTCGGCTCAGAAATAGCGGAGGCGGATTCGGTGTGAGATTTTTAGGTAAGGAAATCCTAAATACTGGGATTTCGGCCCCGCATCCTCCCCAGCACGACAATGCCAAGCGCCGGAAACAAACTGTTTATCGCCACGTCGGTGTGGCGCTGAAACTGCTCTCCCCGAAGGGCCGCTATTCGACGCCGCGTATTCGCTTCACGAGCGTGATGCTCGGGTGTCGCGCACTGCGGGTCCGCCGGGAAAGTGAGGGCAACCATGCGACGCGTTCGTCTTTCCTGCTTCCTGCCTCTTCTCTGCCTTGCAGTCGCGCCCGCCTTGCGCGCAGACATCACCGTGACCTTTGAAAGCCTCGCTGAAGGCGAAACACTCGCCAACCAATTCGCGCCTCTCGGCGTGGTGGTGAGCGGGAGCCCGATGGTGTTCACCGCCGGCTCCTGGCTGAACGAGTTCGATTTCCCTCCCCATTCCGGCGTGAATGTCCTGGTGGACGTGGGCGGACCGATGTTGTTCGCATTCTCTCCGGCGGTCTCTTCGGTCAGTGGCTACTTCACCTACACAACGCTGCTGACGCTTGGCGTGTACGCTTCCGACGGAACGCTTCTGGCGGCCGCCCAGTCGGCCGGCGGGGCGAATTTGGGCAGCTCCGAGCGAATCGGTTTCAACTGGCCCGCGGGACACATCGGCTTCCTTTCGATCGCCGGCGATCCGGCCGGCTCTTCGTTCATCCTCGACGATTTGACGTTCGGTCAGGCGGCGCAGGTCCCGGAGCCGTCCTCGGTGCTGCTGATCGTCCCGATAGCGGTCTTCTTGTTTCACGGTCTCCGAAAAAGGCAGTAGGTGAGCCATATGGCGACAAGAAATAGCGCTCTCCTCCGATTTGCTTTGACCTTCGCGGGCGCGGGATCGTTATGCCTGAATGCCGGCATCGGCAGTCTGGTCGCGACGCCGAACCTGGTTACTCTGAATACACTGACGGTCGTGACATTCACGGCGAACGTTGCCTTCCAACCTACCCTGGTCGCGAGCAGCGTGAACCTGACCGAGGTCACGGCGGACAGCCGGCTCGTCAGCGTCATCGGGCAGATGTACGATGACGGAACCCATGGCGATGTCCTTGCAGGGGACGGATTCTATTCGGCGCGGGTCGCGGTGACCCGCGCCGCGCCAGGGTACGTCTGGTATCGCGCTACTGCGGCTTACCAGGGCGTCATTGCCCGTTCCCTGTCGCCTCTCGCTTCTGTTTTCGTGACGGGTCCCGGCTGCTTTTATTCGATCGATCGAGGCTCTATCAATCCACCGTCGGCAGGCGCTTCCGCCGCACTGTCCGTCTTCGCGCCCGCTGGTTGCGCCTGGACTGCATCGTCTAATGCGTCATGGATCTCCGTCACCTCGGGCGCCTCCGGCCAAGGCAACGGGTCTGTCGGCTTCCGGGTGGATGCCAACACGCTGGCCACCGTGAGAACCGGCGCGTTGTCGATCGCCAATCTGACGTTCCAGGTGACGCAGGCTGCCAGGGTCTGTTCTTATGCGCTCGATACGGATCGCGCGACTTTCCCGGCCGCGGGCGGCTCCGGCCAAGTGTCCGTGATGGCTCCGGCGGGCTGCCCCTGGTCCGCGACGTCCAACGCGCCGTGGGCGTTTATCACCTCGGGAACGCCCGGCGCAGGCAACGGGCTGGTGCGTTACCGAGTGGACCCGAACACCGTGGCCAGCCCGAGATCCGGCACGTTCTCGATCGCGGGCCTGCCCTATGCTGTGGTCCAATTGGCGGGCGGACCTTCCGGACCAACCTGCTCGGTAGCCGCGGATCCGGTCAACATTCGGAGCACAGGTTTGACAGAACTGACCGCCGACTTGACGATCCGGTGCGCGAATCTGCCGCCGTCCGGAATCACGGCCGATTTGAACGTCGTCCTAAACACGAACATTACCCGCCGGACGAGTTCGGGGAACCCTACGAGCGAAGCTCTGCTGCTGCTCAACGAACCCGTCAGACCTGTCCTCGGCGTCAACGCCTTTCAGGCTATTCTCACCGGCTACACTTCCATGCAGTTTCCGAACGTGGTGATCCTGCCGGCATCTGGAGATACTGCGACCTTGCGTGTCGTCAATACGCGCGTCGATGCGACGACTGTGGCGGGCTCCGCGGTATCAGCAACTGTCGTTCTTTCCAGCGTCGTACCGGTGAGCATGACCGCCCCGAGCGCGGCGGTCGCAACGATCTCGGACGATCCCGTTGTTTTCAGTTCCAGCGTCGGCGCGCTGCCGGCGAGTCCGGCAGCTCTGACGTTGACGGTCCGCGAGCTGCTTCCGACGGCGTTCCGCATCCGCACGGGGGCCGCGAGGAGCCTCGATCCGGCGGCCGAAGCGGGATTCTGGAGCGAGTCGCTCGGCAACCTGATCGGTGCGGCCGATAGCGGGACGCGCTTCCGCGCTGTGTTCTCGGCCCTTCCCGGCGTCAATATCTACGCGCCGGTCTACCCTCTCGCCGGCCAGGGAGCGCAACTGGTCAGCGCCGATTCGAACGGCGCAGGGGGCGCGTTCATGACGGGTTCCACCTTAGGAGGGGCCTACGTCCTGCTCACTCCCCAGGCTGGAACGATCACCGCCACGTGGGAGGTGCGGACGGCGAACCCGGCCGTCAATGAGCAGTACTCATTCAACGTGCTGATTACCGGCGCGTCGGCGTCGCAACTGGCATCGATCCTGAAGGGAGGGTCTTTGGCGCCGGTGAGCAGTCTTTCCAAACCGCTTGCGATCCCCAGCTTCAAGTGGACCGCTCCCGTGCCACTTCCACTGCCGTAGGCTGGGCTAGTGAGCGCGCGCACGACGTGGGCCAGCCTTCCGCGGCCGTATTCCGTGCCCGCCGGATGCCGTCCGAGTAGAGGGGAGAGCGTCACCGCCGCGCGAGTCTCTGTTCCGCCTCCATGACGATCCTCAGGATGTCATTGATGCGCGTGAGGTGCCCCTCGCCCTTCGACTTCAGCCACTCCAGCACCCTCGGATCGAGTCGCACACTGACCGGCACCTTCGGCCTGAGATCGCGTAGCCGGACCATCTGAGCCAACTGCTTCTCGGTCAACCGGGGGATATCGTCGTAGTTGACGTCGGAGTCGTCCCCGGCTGCCTGCATCGCCGCGTGGTGTTTGACCGCTTTCCGGTCAGCTTCGGTCCATTTCTTGTTCTTGATATCGCTTGATGTCATGCTGGTCCGCCCGGCGGGCCGAGATGATGCGGACAACTTCCTCGCCATTCGTTACCTCCCTGTAGACATGCACTACGAAAAGCACCGTTCGCATCCCCGCGCCCAGTTGCGCGGCTCCGAGCGCGTGCCATCGTTGTTCCCCGGTCTCATCGACGCGATCCTGCCGAACGAGGCAGTTCTCGTCCTCAAGCGCGAGGGCTGCTAGTTCGAACGAGACGCCGTGCTTCTTCTGGTTCAGCCGGTTCTTGGCGTCATCCCATTCGTAGCGCACGTGTATATACAAGCGTAGCACGACCGCACCGGCCACCGGGCGGCAATCCCGGAGGGAGTGAGCGCCGGCAGATTCTTAGGTGGCTTTGGGGGAACTGAGCGCCGGAAGCTGGGATGGCGCCGTCGAGGTTCCGACAACCACGTTTTTACGCTGTCAAGTGGTCGCCCGATTCGATACGGTTGGCATTCACTGATTGCGCGTACGATTGGGTGGCCAAGTCGCCGCAAGAGCCCAAAGATGGCGAGGAGAGGAACATCCGTTGTCGCGTAGTCGTGGTCTCACTCACCGGGCAAGTGGAGGTCGCTTATGCCCTGCCCGACGATGTCACGGAGGTGACAATCAAGTGGAACTCTCCTGGCATCGTTTCCGTCGCGGGTAAGTTGTCGAAGAAGCTCGAGGTATTCTGACGACGGGAAAGCCCAACTCCGGGCGCCCCTACCCCACCTTCATCACGAACACCGTCTGATCGTCGAACAACGTCGTCGAGAACTTATCGAGCTCCTGGAAGATCGTTCCCACCAAGTCGCACGACGGACCCGAGCAGTGCGCCCGCACGACATGGGCCAGCCTTCCGCGACCATATTCCGTGCCCGCCGGGTTCAGATGGTCGGTGATCCCGTCCGAGTACAGGACGATCGTATCGCCGGGCCGGGCGTCGAACGTAATCTCTTCGTACACGCGGTCGGGGAGCAGCCCGAGCGGCACGCCCTCGACCCGCACCTTGAGGATCTCGCCGTCGCGGCAGACCATCGGGGCCGTTCCGCCGCCGTTCGCCATCACGATCTGCCGGGTCGCCGGATTCCACAGCATGACGAACAGCGTCACGTACCGCGCCTCGACCTTGCGCTCTACCAATATGTCGTTGAGCACCTTCAGCAACTCCGCGGGACGCTTGTGGCGCGGCGCCTGGGTCCGCAGCAGTCCGCTCACGAGACCGCCGTACAACGCCGCTGCGGCGCCCTTGCCGCTGACGTCGCCGAACGCGATGACGAACCCGCCGTCGGTCCGCTCGAAGACATCGTAGATATCGCCCGAGATCTCGCGCGCCGGCCGCAGCCGCACCACCGCGTCCATCCCCGCGATCTCCGGCGCGCCGTCCGGCAGCAGCACACGCTGCAACTCGCGCGCCGCCATCAGGTCCTCCTCCATCCGCCGTTCGCGGCTGGCGAGTTCCTGGTACAGCCGCGCGTTCTCGACACTCGCTGCGATCTGCGGCGCGAGCAGCGTCAGCGTGCGGACGTGGTCGTCCGTGAAATGGCCGATGCGGCTCGATTCGAGGTCGATCACCCCGAGCACCTTGTCCTGCAAAATGAGCGGCACCGCGACCTCGGAGCGGATGTCCGGGTGCGACGCGATGTACCGCGGGTCCTTCGCCGTGTCGTGTACCCGCACCACGTCGCGCGACTCCGCTGCCGCCCCCGTGATGCCCTTGCCGAGCGGAACGTTGTCGATATTCACCCGCTGGTCGTAGCGGATCGAGAACAGATGGCGCAGCGCCCGCGCCCCGTGGTCGATATACAAAATGCTGAACGCGTCGTAACTGATCAGGTCGCGGACCGTGCTCGCGATCTTGCCGAGCAGCTCGTTCAAATCCAGAATCGACGAGAACTCGCGCGAGATGTTGCCGAGCGTCTTCATCGTGCGATTCGAGCGCTCCACGCGGCGGTACAGCCGCGCGTTGTCGATCGCGATCCCAATGCGCGCGGCGATCAGGCGGAGCAGCGCCCGGTCGTATTCCGTATACGCGTTGATGCGCGTCGATTCCAGGTCGATGACGCCGACGAGCTTGCCGCGCGCCGTCATCGGCACCGCCAGCTCGGTCCGGACCGCGTCCACCGAGTGCAGATAGCGCGGATCGGTCCGCACATCGCCGACGAGGATTGGCTCGCGCCGCAGCGCCGCGGTCCCGGTGACTCCTTCGCCGAGTGCGATCGAGAGGCTGCGGATCACCTCCTCGCGGTGTCCGACGGCATAGCGAATGCGCAGGTCCTGGCGCTTCTCGTTGAACAGCAGAATCGCGAACAGGTCGTACGGGGTGACCCGCTGGATGATGTGCGCCACGTCCGCTAGCAACTGGTCGAGGTCGAGCGTCTGCGTCGTCGCGTCCGACACCTCGAGCAGATAGTCGAGGAGTTCGGAGCGCTCCTTGAAGCGGACGGTCGCCTTGCGCGCTGGGTGCATGCCGGACTTCTCACCGCCGTGTCCGTGACGTGGATCAGGCAGCGGCGGCCTCAACGATCTTGACACTGGCGCTGGCGCCAATGCGGCTGGCGCCGGCGGCGGCCATGGTGCGGAAATCGGAGAGCGTCCGGATTCCTCCCGACGCCTTCACCCCCATATCCGGTCCCACGATTTGCCGCATGAGCGCGACGTCGTGCGCCGTCGCCCCGGCGGTTGAAAACCCGGTCGAAGTCTTCACGAAATCCGCGCCCGCGAGCTTGCACAGGGTGGACGCGATGGCCTTCTGATTGTCGTCGAGCAGCGCGGTTTCGAGAATCACCTTCACGATTGCGCCGGCCGCGTGCGACACCTTCACGACCTCCTGGATATCCGCCTTGACCGCCTCGGTGTCGCCGGAGCGCAGCGCGCCCACGTTGATCACCATGTCGATTTCCTGCGCTCCGGCGCGCAACGCGACGGCCGTCTCGGCGACCTTCGCCTCGGTGCTGGTCGCGCCCAGCGGGAATCCGACCACGGTGCACACCTTGACGGGGGAGCCGGAAAGCTCCGCCTTCACCAGCGGCACCCAATACGGATTCACGCAGACGCTGGCGAAACTGTACTGGCGCGCCTCGCGGCAGATTTTGATGACGTCCGTGCGGGTCGCGTCCGGCTTCAGGATCGTGTGGTCGATCATGGACGCGATCGCCGGGTCGATCTTGGTGAGGCGCTCGCTCGCCGAAACGCGGTCGGCGCCGGCGGCGATGATTTCCTTCGTGTTCTTCGCGCAGGTTTGGACGCAGCGCTGCACGCAGCCGGGGCACACCTCGTCCGGGAGGTTGAGGCCTTCGCCCTTCTTCGCGGGAGCAGGCGCGGCGAACGCGCCTCCCGACCGGGCAAGGATCTCCTCACCGATTTGTGCGACCAGGATGTCCAGTTCCGCTTGTGTCACGATTGGGCCTTTTTCAGAAACCGCTGTTCGATCTCGATGATCTTGTTCACCCGCGCCTGGTGCCTGCCGCCGGCGAATGAGGTCGCCAGCCAAGTCCGCAGGACCTCTTCCGCCTGGGTCTCGGTCAGGAGCCGCGCGCCTAGCGTAAGCACATTAGAATCATTGTGTTCGCGGCTATTTCGGGCGGAAGCTTTATCATAGCACAGGGCCGCCCGGATGCCCGGAACCTTGTTCGCCGCCATGCACGAACCGATGCCCGCGCCGTCGATTACGACCCCGCGAGACGCGGTCCCGTTGGCCACCAATTCGGCGACCTTGAACGCGATATCCGGATAGTCGACGGCCTTCTCGTCGTACGCGCCGACGTCGCGGACCTGCAGCCCGAGGCCTTCCAGAACTGGCTTCAGCGCCTCCTTCAACTGGAAGCCGCCGTGGTCCGCGCCGATCGCGATCAACCGGTCGGGTGGGGCGATGGCGCTGACCTCTTCCTCGGGCAATTCGACGATCCGCACGCCGCGCGACGCCGCCACCTCCCGGGCCGAGGAGGTGATAATGGACCCGGTCGGGACGCGAAGGTCTCCGGATGGGGGAATGTCGACGGCTGTGATGACGCGCTTCATGAAATCCGCTTGGGCTGTAAAATCGTAAGGACCATTGTAATGAAACGACAAGTCCTGCTGCCGGCTATCGTCGTTTGCGCCGCCGTCGCGATGGCGCATCCGATGGGGAATTTCAGCGTCAGTCACTACAGCCGCATCGAGCTGGGCGCCAAGGGAGCGCGCCTACGGTACGTGCTCGACCTCGCCGAGATCCCGACGTTCCAGTTGATGCAGGGGTGGAAGGCGGAGGAGACCGCGGCCAAGGTCGAGGCGCAGGCCCGGGAGTGGGCGCGCGGGCTGAAGTTCGAGGCCGGTGGGCGCGCCTTGACGCCGAAGGTGGAGCGGACGTCGTACGTCGTCGATAAGGGCGCGGGCGGGATGGCGATTCTGCGCGTGGTCACGGAGATGTCAGTGGACGCCGCGCCGGGGACGCTCCGCTACTCGGATGGCAACTTCCCCGACCGCGCCGGCTGGAAGGAAATCGTCGTGGCTGCAGGCGATGGCGTGGTGGTCGATCGCGCCGAGCCCGCCGCGAAGGACCGCAGCAAGGAACTGACGGCGTATCCGCAGGACCCGCTCCTCGCTCCTCCGCAGGATCTGGAAGCGTCGGCGACCTGGCACGCGGTCGTCGTCACGCCGGCTCCGACTGAGACGGCGGCGGTGCCTTCCGCGCCGGTGTCGCCCGAACTCCCTGGACAGAACGCCGCCGGGACGGTCGTCCGCGGCGATTACCTCTCGCGCATGCTGCATCAGGGGGAGATCGGCTGGGGCATGCTGCTGGCCGGGATGTGCGTGGCGTTCGGCCTGGGCGCGATTCACGCCCTCTCACCGGGACACGGCAAGACGATCGTCGCCGCGTACCTGGTGGGCACGCGCGGCACGCCGAAACACGCCATCTTCCTCGGCGCGATGGTCACGTTCACGCACACGATCAGCGTCTTCTTCCTCGGCCTCGCGACCCTGTTCCTCTCGCAGTACGTGCTGCCGGAAAAGATCTATCCGGTGCTCGGCGCCATCTCCGGCCTGTCGATCGTGTGGATCGGCGCGACGCTGTTCTTCAAGCGTCTGCGCGCCGCCGGGGGGCACACGCATTCCCACGGACACCACCATCACGACCACGATCACGGCGGGCTGGTCCACGACCACGGCGACGGCCACGTTCACAGCCACGTCCCCGAGGGCGACGTCACGCTCGGCAGCCTGATCGCGCTCGGCGCCAGCGGGGGACTGGTGCCGTGCCCTTCGGCGCTGGTCCTGCTGCTGAGCTCGGTGGCACTCGGACGGGTGGCGCTCGGACTGACGCTGCTGGTCGCCTTCAGCGCGGGGCTCGCGATCGTTCTGATGGGGATCGGTCTGGTCGTGCTCTACGCCAAGCACCTGCTGCCGAATCGGGAAAAGACGGCGAAGAACCCGTTCTTCCGGTGGGTCCCGGTGGCCTCCGCCGGGGTGATCACGTGTGCAGGGCTAGCCATGACGGCGGTCGCGCTCGGCGTGATTCGACCGTTCGCGGGGGTGTAATATTTCATACGAGGTGCCGGATGCGACTGGTCAGCGTAACGGGGCTCCTGGCGATGGCCTGCGGCCTCGCCGCCGCGCAAGCGAAATTTGAGGTGGCGGACGTTCACGTCAGCCCGCCGGACACGAACACCAGCGGCGGCTATTTGCCCAACGGCCGCGCCGAGTTCCACGGCATGACGCTGCTGCAACTGATCTCGACCGCGCATAGCGTGCCTGCGGAGATGATCGCCGGCGGACCCGCGTGGATTGCCACCGATAAATTCGAGGTGGTGGCGAAAGCTCCCGACAAGGCCGCCACCGGCGCGCTCCAGACCATGATGCAGGCGCTGCTGGCGGAGCGCTTCGGACTCGAGGTCAAGCGCGAGGAGAAGCCGATGCCGGTCTTCGCCCTGGTGGTGAAGAAGGCCGGTGTGCTCAAGGAATCCACGTTTGCAGGCGACGCGGATTGCAAGCGCAACGTGGAGGACGGGACCATCACCTTCGCCTGCCGCAAGCAGTCGATGGCGAACTTGGCCGCGGCGCTGCGCATGATCGCGGGCGGTTACTTCGACAAACCGGTGGTCGACCGCACGGGCCTCGCGGGCGAATACGATTTCCGCCTGGAGTGGCTCGGACGCGCCCGCGCGGTCGGCGCGCAGAGTGGCATGAGCCTGTTCGTGCAGCTCGAAAAACAGCTCGGGCTCGCCGCCGAGACGTCGACAGCCCCGATGACGGTGCTCTCGATCGAGAAGGTCAACCGCACGCCGACCCCGAACGCGCCAAACGTGACTGAGCTTCTGGGCGCGCCGCCCGCTGCGTTCGACGTCGCGACGATTAAACCCAGCCGGCCCGACGAGACGCCGAACGCGAACCTGAAGAACGGTGTGATCGATGCGAAGGGTCTGACGCTCAAGCAACTGATCGGCATCGCGACTAACATGGACGAAGATGCGGTGAGGGGCGGAGAGAAATTCATCGAGAACGACCGCTACGACATTCTGGCGAAGACCGAGCCGACGCTCTCGATCGAGGCGCTCCAGAAGATGCTGCGCGGCCTGCTCGAAGAGCGTTTTCACCTCAAAACTCATATGGAGATGCAGCCGGTCACCGTCTACGCGCTGACCGCGCCCAAGTCGAAGTTGAAGGATGCCGACCCGGCGGGCAGGCCGGTCTGCAAGATGGCGTTCCCGGACGGCGTCCGCACGCTGGTCTGCACCAACGCGACGATCGCGATGTTTGTGGACCGCATCCAGCAGGCCGCTAGCGGGTACCTCGACAAGCCGGTCGTGGATCTGACCGGGTTGAAGGGGAATTACGACTTCAGCGTGGCGTGGGCGGCGAAACAGAATCTCGCTACCGATACGACGTCGGACCGCCCCGCCGGGCTGACCGTCTTCGAAGCAGTCGACAAACAGCTCGGCTTAAAGCTGGCGACGCAGAAGCACCCGATGCCGGCCGTCGTGATCGACCACGTCGACCGCAAGCCGACCGAGAATTAGAAGCGGGACTGAAGTCCCGCGCAGACTAAAGTCCGCCCCACGTGGGGCAGGATTCATCCTGCGCCGGGCTTCAGCCCGGCTCTTCGTCTAGCCCAACTCCAGCGTCCTGACGGCGGGCTCCGGCTCGTCTTCGTAGATCAGGACGTCGTCGATGCGGAACTCGTGGTCTTCGAGCCAGCGCAGTCCGGCGAGCGCGGCCGCGCAGACGGAGTAAAACGCCGCGAGCTTGAACGGATGGTGCATCCAGTTCGTCTCCAGCCGCGCCATCGCCAGGACGAAGAGCACGAACCCCACCACCAACACCAGCGCCATCGCGCCCATGCTCATCTTGCCCGGGAAGTACGAGCACGTGAACGGGATCTTGCGGAACCAGATCAGCAGCGCGTTCAGCAGCACCAGTCCGAGCGCCACCGCGAAGGTCAGATGCACGACGCCCTCCCATCCACGAAACGCGATCTCGACCGGCAGCACCACGATGCTCATCGGCAGCAGTCCCATGATCACGATCCACTTGCGCGCCGCGCGGATATGGCGCATCCCGCCCTCGCTCTCCGCGGTCTGAAACACCCAGTTCGCGCGCAATTCGGCGGGCAGGTTGAACGCCGCGCGCAGTCCGACGACGCAGAGGAATGTGAGGATCAGCGGGGCCGTGAGCAGTCCCGCCGGCGTGAAGACGAACAGTGGGGAGCCCGGCTTGAGTCCCAACCACCCGATCGTCGGTAGCGTCATGGCGATCGCGACGCCGCCGACGGTCGCGAGGAACAGGCGGTGCCGCGCGCTACGCAGCATCGTGTTGCTGATGAAGTGGAACGTCGCGCGCTCCAGCGGGTGCGGCAGCAGGTGGGTGTTGGCGAAGCGGTCGAACGCGGCGCGCAGCCGTCCCGGCGGATCGCCGCTCGACTCCATCCCGTCCATCACGCGCCGCGCGTGCCGCCAATAGCCGGTGAAATACGTGGCCGCGAAAGCCGTCGCCGAGATCGCCACCGCGCGCGGCGCCAGGCCGGCGAGCTCGTGGAACATCGTCCCGGCGGGGTGTCCCGGCAGGTTGTCGATATACAGGGAGAGGAACCAGAACGGCGGATACCAGCGGAGCAGGGGACTGTGCTGCTCGAACAGCGGCCGCAGCGCCATGGCGAGAATCGGAGTCAGGAAGAGCGCCACGATCAGGATCGCCATCGACGCCATCTGCGCCCACGGCGACACGCGGCGGAACGCGCGCGCGGTCAGGCAGTTGATCAGCAGCCCCTGCAGCGCGGCAAACGTCATCGCGACGAACGCGCCGCCCGAGAGGCACGCCGCCGCCTGCACCACGACCAGTTTCGCCGCCATCGTGAGACCTCCCGGTCCGGATGTCACGATCGTGCCGAGCACGAGGCCCATGATGTTGGCGTCGATCAGGAACAGCCCCAGGAACACGATCAGCGCCGCGAGCTTGCCCCAGAAGATGGTGCGCTCGCCCAGCGGCAGCGGCGTGATGACGATATAGTCGCGGCGGTCGGGGAAGAGCGCGTCCCATTCGAACACCATCACGAAGCCCATCACCACCATCGAGTAGACGACGAAGAAGTAGTAGCTGGCGATGACGTTCCAGCCGTTGGCGAAGGGGTGGTCGAAGCGCGCGCCGGTGGGCAGCATCGCGAACGCCACAAACATCCCTGGGACCGCGACGAACCCGAGCGCCTGGATGGCGTTGGTCCGCATGTCGCTATCCTGCGCGACGATGTCGTTGTCGAAGAACCGCCCGAAGAAGTGCCGGGCGAGCAGCAGAAACGCGCCCATCAGGCCTCCCGGATGACTGCGGCGATCTGGCGCGCCGTGGCCCCGACGTCCTCTTCCTTGGCGAGCTGGCGGAAGATTTCCTCGAGGTTCGGCAGATGCATCAGATCGCGCAGCCGGCCCACTTCGTCGTTTGCGACCACCTGTCCGCGGTACAGCATCACGACCCGTGAGCAAACCTTCTCCGTCACTTCGAGCACGTGCGAGATGTACAGGATCGTCTTGCCGATCCGCGCCAGCTCCGCGATCAGCTCGTGCAGCAGCAGCGCGGAGGTGATGTCGAGTCCGGAGAGCGGTTCGTCGAGGATCAACAGGTCGGGGTCGTGCAACAGCGCGCTGGCGATCAGGACACGCTGTTTCATCCCCTTCGAATACGCCGAGATCGGAGTGTAGCGATGTTCGTGCAGCCAAAGGAGGCGGAGCAGCTCGCCGGCCTTCCGATCGACGCGATCCTCCGGCAACTGGCGCAGGCGTCCGATGAGCTGCAAGTACTCAAGGCCGGTCAAATGGGGATAAACGAACGCCTCCTCCGGCACATAACCGAGGCGGCGTTTAAAGCCGATGAGGTCCTGGCGGATTTCGGAGCCGTTCCACAAAATCTGCCCGGACGTCGGCTGGAGCAGTCCGGCCAACATCTTGACGGTGGTCGACTTGCCGGACCCGTTCGGTCCCAAATACCCCGTCACCTGCCCGGGAAAGACCGAAAACGAAACATGGTCCACCACCGCGCGGTTGCGATACTTCTTGGTCAAACCGCGGACGTCTAACATTCGAACAGTCAGACACCGACAGGCGCGCGGTTGTTCCCGGACAAGCAATTTGGCCACTAATAAACACGAATGAACACGAATTCAAAATTGCTTATTCGTGTGAATTCGTGTTCATTCGTGGCCAATCATTAAATGTCGCTTGTGCAGAATTTACACTTCGTCGCATCCACCGCTACGCTTTCCTTACAGCGGACACAGGTTTTTGACGGCGGCGGCGGGACTTCTTTGATCAGGGCTTTCGTCATCAGGTACACGATGAACGCGATGATCAAGAAGTCGATTACGTTGCCCAGGAACGAACCCCATTTGATCGCGGCTTTCCCGATCATGATTTGCGCCGTGCGCCATTCGCCGCTGGGCAGCAGCGGACTCACCATCGGCATGATGATGTCCGCCGCGAGCGAGGTGACCACCTTGCCGACGGCGCCGCCCACGATTACCGCGATGGCCAACGCCAGGACGTTGTTCTTCAGCAGGAACTCTTTGAACCCTCTGATCATGAGCCACTCCTCAGGAATTGGTTTAGCCGCTCCATAGCGGGTTCTAGTATCGACCGCTCCGCCGCGTAGCAGACGCGGATCGAGCCTTCACCGCCCGCGCCGAATGCCACTCCGGGCGCGAGCCCAACGCGCGTTTCTTCGAGCAGACGGCGGCAGAAGCCGAACGAATCCGTCAGCCCGTCGATGCGTGGAAACAAATAGAATGCCCCATCCGGCTTCGGGACCGTGACACCCGGCGCGCCCGCCAGCGCTTCCAGACACAAGTCGCGATTTTCCTTCAACCGCTCGAGCATGCGCCGCAACTCGGGCTCGCCTTCCGCCAGCGCCGTCTCGCCCGCCTTCTGCGCGAACGTGGGCGCGTGCGATACGACGAACTCGTTCAACTGCGTCGCCTTCGCCGCCAAGTCGCGCCGCCCGATGAGCCACCCGACCCGCCATCCAGTCATGCAGTAGCTTTTGGAGAACGAATGCACCACCATCACCGCGTCCTCGCGTGTCGCGAGGCGCAGGATCGACGGCACGGGGTCACCCAACTCCCCGCCCGCATAGTACAGCCGGTCGTAGACCTCGTCCGCGATCAGCCACAGTTCGTGCCGCCGCGCGAAGTCGAGTAACGCCTGTTGCTCCTCGACCGTCGCGACCCACCCCAGCGGGTTCGATGGCGACGTGTACAGCAGCATCCGCGTGCGTGGCGTCACCGCGCGCTCCAACGCGTCGAAATCGATTGTGTACCGGTCGCTGCACAGGGGGTGCGGGACCTGCTTCACGGTCGCGTTCGCCATCATCGCCGACGACGACCCATTCGGCCACGCCGGCGTCAGCACCATCGCCTCGTCACCGGGATCGAGCGTGCACCGGATCGCCAGGTTCAGAGCCTGCACGCCCGACGCGGTCACCACGATCTCGCGCGCCGGGTCCAGCTCGACCCCGTGCAGCGACTGGTATTGCGCCGCGATCGCGCGCCGCAGCGACGGCAGGCCCGCGTTCTCCGTGTAGAACGTGAATCCGTCGTGCATCGCGCGGATCGCCGCCTGCTTGATGTAGTCGGGGGTCGGCAGGTTCGATTCGCCGAAGTACAGCCGCAGGACGCCGTCCATCCCCATGGCGATCTCCGCCAGTTCGCGGATGCGGGAATGCGGGACGTTCTCGACGGAGGTGGCAAGCCGGGTCATCATCGCTATTCTCGCATTGACTGCCCAAACATGGACCGGCCGTTATAATGAGGCTTCCATGCCCACTCTCTACCCGATCGCCGCCATCACCGACGAGTTCTCGCCGGACCTCGACTTCGCCACCCGCTCGATGCAGAACCTCGGCATGACCGGCGCCGAGCTGCGCATGATCTTCGGCAAGAACATCATGGACCTGACCGACGAAGAGCTCGACCGCGCCATCGACATGGTGCGCGGCCGTGGCCTTGAGATCGTCTCCATCGCCTCGCCGCTGCTCAAGTGCGTGCTGCCGAACGCGCCCGAGGTCGACTCGCGCTTCCAGCAGGACATCTTCGCCTCGAAGCACACCTTCGAGGACCAGCCCCGCCTCACGGCGCGCGCCTTCGAAGTAGCCGCGCGCACCGGAGCCAAGTTCATCCGTGTCTTTTCCTATTGGCGCACTGTGCGACCCGAGGAGTGTTTCGACGCGATCGTCGAGGCGCTACAAAGGCTCGCCGAACAGGCCGCCGATCGCAACGTGATCATCGGCATCGAGAACGAGCACGCCTGCAACGTCGGGACCGGCGCCGAGACGGCGAAGGTCCTGGCCGCCGTCGATCATCCGAATCTGAAGGTCGTCTGGGACCCCGCGAACGCGCTGGTCGCGGGAGAGAATCCGTTCCCCGAAGGCTACAGTAAGATCCCGCCCCACCGCATCGGCCACGTCCACGCGAAGGACTGCTTCGTGAAAGACCACAAGCCCACCTTCGGCCCGGTCGGTGAATGCGCCGTGGACTGGAAAGGCCAAATCGCAGCCCTGGTCCGCGATGGCTACCAAGGTTGGATCAGCCTAGAGACTCACTGGCCCGGTCCCGGAGGGGACAAGCACGAGGCGAGCATGATCTGCGGAAAAAATCTAAAGAAGCTGTTGGCCACGAATTAACACGAATGCACACGAATGAAGCACAAACTTCTATTCGTGTTCATTCGTGTGCATTCGTGGCCCAATGGTTTTTTAGAATGTCACGCGCAACGCGAACTGCATAATTCTAGGATCTCTCGCCGACGTCACGTTGCCCGTCGAGCTCCTCGTGTTCACTCCCGCGGCATTGTACTGAATGGTCGTATCCACGGCATTGAACTGCGTGTGGTTGAAGGTGTTGTAGGCCTCCGCGCGGAACTGCACATTCAACCTGTCGGAGAACTTGAAGTTTTTGAACACCGAGGTGTTCCAGTTATTCCGACCCGGTCCGCGGATCACGCCGCGCGGCGTGTTTCCGAAGTTCACCCAGGTGATCGGCGGGCAGGTTCCCGACGCGCATTGCGCCGCCGTGAGCGGCACGGGTTCCGCGAATGCCGCCTGGTTGAACCACGACGTCACCGACCGCTGGTCGTGGGGGAGGTTTGGGTTCCCGACCAGCAGCGGACGGGCGCCGTCGCCTTCGGCGAAGAACGTTACCGTCGGACTGGTGTTCATCGTGATCGAGAGCGGAGAGCCGGGGATGAAGCTCGTGATGTCGGAGAGCTGCCAGCCGTCGAAGACCGCCTTGACCACGGGATTCGGCACGAGTTTGCTCAGACGCGGAATGTCCCACAGGAAGTGGAACGTCAGGATATCGGGCCGGTCATAGGAGGCCAGAGCGTAATTCCAGAACTTACGGTCGACGTAACGCGCGACCTCGTTGCTGCTGCCGCCCGGCGTCCCCGACGTGCTCGTGCTGTCGCCTTCCGCATAGCTCATGGCCTTCGAGTGCGTGTACGACACGCCGTACTGCAGGCCCTTCGAGAAGCGCCGGTTTACGGTCACCTGCAGCGAGTGATAGCTCGAGTTGCCCTCGAAGATCTGCTGCGGGATGCTGCCGTAGCCCGGGTACGGACGGAAGTAGTTGTCGTTGAGCGGCGTGTTGGTCTGCGGGTTCTGATTCTGCGGCAGCAGGTTCGAGCCGAGCGGGCTCGTGTTCAGTTGCACGACCTCGCTCAGATGCCGCCCGAAGCTGCCGACGTAGGCGACGTCGAGGACCGTCCCGAACCCGATGTCACGCTGGACTCCGAAATTCGCCTGGTACGACGTGACGGTTTTGTGGTTGGGATCGATATCGCGCGAGAAGTTGCTCGGCGAGAGCAGCCCGGTGCCGTTGGCGGCCGTCGCGACCGTCCCGTAATACTGGGTCGGATTGTAAATCGCGGGCGGGTTGAAGAACAGGTTGCCGAGCGTTCCGGCGTCGGCGCCGGGGTTGAAGAACATGCCCGCGCCGAAGCGGACCGCGGTCTTGCCGTTGCCGAACGGATCCCAGGCGAAGCCGATGCGCGGGGCCGTCAGGATGCCCTGACTGTAGACCATCTCGCGCGGAAAGCCGGGAGTCGTGGGCGTCACGATGCCGTTCTTCGGGTCGCCCGTATTCGGGATGATGAGCCCCGCAAGCACCGCCGGCGTCACGACCGCGCCGGTGATCGGGTTGATCGTGACCTTCGCGCCGTTCACGACCGCCGGCCGGTAGAGCACCGTTGCCTTCGCCGGATTGTATAGGTACGGGACGAAGTTGCCCGCGTTGTCGTTGTTCGGCGATTGCGGCAGCGCCCACGTGAACCGAAAGCCGATGTCGGCCGTCAACCGGCTGGTCACGCGCCAGTGGTCCCGCACATACGCCTCGTAAATCCGCGTGACGGGCGCGTAGTCGACGCGGTTCGTCGACTCGGTGTACGTGTCGTAGATCCCCATGAACGCGTTGGCGTAGTCGTAACCGGTGTCGAGCGGGTTCGCCGAGTCGGTCTTGAAGACGAAGTTGCCGGGGAAATTGTTGCTGCCCGCCTGGTGGTACTGGTTGTAAAGCGCGCGCTCCAGATGGATGCCGCTCTTGAACTCGTGACTCGCATGGATCCACGTCACGTCGTCGCTGAGCGTGAATTTCGTCGAGTCGTCGACCATCGGGAAGCGGCCGTCGTAGCTGACCGCCGCGGGGCTCGGCGAGATGCCGCCGAACGACATGGAAGGAATTACGCCGAGTGGGTTGTTGCTCGGGTACGTCTGCGGGATGTTGATGCCGTATGTGGCGCGCTGATACGCCTTCAAAGCGTCCGCGCTGAGTTTCTGCTGCTCGGTCCAGAGGTTCATGCCGAGCGTCAATTCGTTGATCAGGGTCGGCTTGAAGATCGTCGTGATGCGCGTGCCGAGTTGCGGCATCGTCTGCGAATAATCGACGTTGGCGAGACCCCACTGATTGCTGATCGCGGGACTGGTGCGGCCGGTATTGTCGCTGCTGTAGCCGGTGACGCGGAACCACATGCGGTTCTTCTCGGACCGGTTGTAGTCGACACGCAGGAGTTCCTGCTTCACCGGCAGGTCTTCCGATCCTGCGATCACGAAGTTGCCGCGGGTATCGGCCGTATTCGGCAGCGGGAAGATCGAGAGCAGCTTCGCGGAGTTCGGGTCCATGCGGTTGGCGGGAATCGTGGTCACGCCGTTCACGCTCGGGAAAGTGGTCCCCGGGTTGAGCGGGTCCTTGATCGTCTTCGTGAAGATCCCCTGCCGCTCGTTCGCCGTCGGCACCGTGAAGTATGCGAGCGAGTTCGGCGACTGGTTCGGCAGGTATTCCAGCGAGAAGTAGAAGAACAGCTTCTGCTTGTTGGTGTTGAAATGTCCCGGCCAGAAGATCGGACCGCCGCCGTTCACGCCGGTCGTATTGTACCGGTAGCGCTGCGTCGGGACGCCCGCGCGGTTGTTGAAGAAGGTGTTGGCGTTGAATGCCTCGTTGCGGTTGTAGTAGTAGAGGCCGCCGTGGAACTGCTGCGTTCCGCCCTTGGTCACGAGATTGATCACCGCGCCCGCCGCCGGTCCATACTCCGCCGGGTACGAGTTCTGCAGCACCTTGATCTCGGAGATCGCGTCCATATTGAGCGGCGATTCCGCCGTGCGCCCGCGCGCCGTATTGCCCGAAATGCCGTCGATGCTCAGCGAGTTGTAGAAGGATCGCGTGCCGGACATGGTCGGCGTCGAATACTGGCCGAGCGTGTCGGAGCCGGTGTTATCGTCCACGGCGCCGGGCAGGATCTGGAGCAGCGACATGACGTCGCGTCCGCGCGCCTGTAGGTCCATGATCTGCTTCGAGTCGAGCAGGCCGGAGCGCTCGGCGCTGGCCGTCTGAATCGTGGCCGCCTGCGCGGTCACCTCGACGCTCTCCGACACGGCGCCCACTTCGAGCCGGATGTCGCCGGCGGACAGGCGATCGGACGCGGACAGCTTGAGATCTTTCTTCTCGGCCTGTTTGAAGCCGGTCGCCTTCACCACCAGCGTGTACTGGCCGGGCTCGAGGTTAGGAAAGACGAAATCGCCGTTGGCGTCCGTCGTGAACGTGCGCGATCCCTGGTCCACCTGGTTGACGACGCGGACCTCCGCGCCGGCGATCGTCGCGCCGCTGGCATCCACCACGCGGCCGGTGACCGTTCCGCTGGAGCTCTGTGAAAAGGCGGACAGCGCCGCAAGAAGGAGAGAGACGAACAACAACAACGTACGCTTCATGGCTACTCCTGGGCTGCAAAGCCCGACACGAGACTATTTGAGGTGAATATAGACGGGCAGCAGCCTCGGTGTCAATGGAATTAACGCTAAAACGTCAATCATTAACGTTATTGTGACGGTCGTTGGAATGGCGCCTGACGTGCCATAACGAAGGCGTATGTCGCCTCGGGTCATCGTTTTAACTCTCTTGCTCGCCGCCGTTTCGTATGCCGCGAGACAGCCGGGAGAACCCTTCCACCAAGGCATCAATTTCTTCTCCAAACAGCAGGACATCCAGCTTGGCCAGGAGGAGTCCCAGGAGGTCCGGAAGAAGTTTCCGGTCTATCGCGACGCTTGGGTCCAGCAGTACGTCCGCGGTGTGGGCCAGCGCCTCGCCGCCACCGGACCCGCGCGCGAGAGCGGCTTCCCGTTCACGTTCACCGTCCTGGACAACAAGCAGGTGAACGCCTTTGCGCTGCCGGGCGGTCCGATGTACATCCTCACCGGACTGCTCCAGACCGTCGACAACGAGGCGCAACTCGCCGCCGTCATGGCGCACGAAATGTCGCACGTCATCCTGCGTCACGGGACGCACGAGGCCTCGAAGGCAAAGATGGTCGAGCTCCCCGCGATCCTCGCCAGCGAAGCGTTGGGGAACCGGTCGCTGCTGACTCGACTCACGGCGATGGGAGCCAACTCGTTCATCCTCAAGTTCTCACGGGATTCCGAGAGCGACGCCGACGCCCTCGGCGCGCACCTGATGGCCGAGGCGGGTTACGACCCGATCGAGATGTCCCGCTTCTTCGGCAAACTCCAGGCGGCCGGCGGGCAAGGCAACTCGAGACTCGCCCAGTTCCTCTCGGACCACCCGAATCCCGGCAATCGCGAGCGGTTGATCGCCGAAGAGGCGCAGACCATCCCGCGCCGCCAGTACGGCTTCGAAACGGGCGGGTTCGTCCGCATGAAGACAGACGTCGGCCGCCGATGAACGTGTGGGGCGGCCAATTTTGGCCGCGGACCCGCATTCCTGCGGGTCCTGCCGGCTGAAAGCCGGCTGCGGGCATGATTGCCCGCCCCACAGCGTTATTGAGCCAAGAGTTATAATCCCCGGTGCGATGACGACGCTACGGCAAGGCAGCACGGGACCCGATGTGGTCGCACTCCAGGACGCGCTACGCGCCCACGGTCACGACCCGGGGATTTCCGACGGCAGCTTTGGACGCGGCACGCTGGCGGCGGTCATCGCCTTCCAGCGCAGTCAGGGCATCATGGCCGACGGCGTCGTCGGGACCACAACCGCCGCGGCGCTGGGACTCACGGACGAACCCGCTGCCCTCTCCATCCCCGGCGTAACGCTCGACGCGGTGTGCAAGATGTTCCCCGAGACTCCCCGCGCCAACATCGAGAAGCACCTGCCCAACGTCCTCGACGGTCTCGTCGACGCGTCGCTCACCGATACGCCGATGGTCCTGATGGCGCTCGCCACCGTTCGCGCCGAAGTCGAGTGCTTCCTCCCGATCAGCGAGGGCCAGTCGAAATTCAACACCTCACCCGGAGGCCTGCCGTTCGACCTTTACGACAACCGCCTCGGCAACGGACCGGGGGAAGGCGGGAAGTACCGCGGACGGGGCTTCGTCCAACTGACGGGCAAGAGCAATTACGACGTCCACGGCAGGAAGATCGGCGAGGATCTGGTCAACAACCCCGACCTCGCGAACGACTCCGTGATCGCGTCGAAGCTTCTCGCGAGCTTCCTGAAGGGGAACGAGTCCGCCATCCAGAAAGCGTTGGCCAAAGACGATCTGAAGGCCGCGCGCAAGCTGGTCAACGGCGGCTCGAACGGCCTCGACCGCTTTACGGACGCCTACCGTATCGGCCAGGACGTCATCCCCGGCGCCAAATCGGCGGTTACTGGATAACGTACACCTTGAGCGCCGACCCGTCCGCGCCGCCGCGGTACACCCGCTCTGTCGCCTTCTGAAAGTCCGAGGCCTTCGCCTTGGGAATGTCGACGAATTTCTGCGGATTGCGGTCCGTCAGCGGGAACCACGAGCTCTGGACCTGCACCATGATGCGGTGTCCCGCGCGGAACGTGTGGCACACGTCCGGCATCACGTACTCGATCTTCGCCGGCGTGTTCGGCTGGAACGCCTCGGGCTTGTCCATCCCGTTGCGGAACTTGCCGCGGAACGGCTCGCCGCGGACCAACTGCTGGTAGCCGCCCATGTGGACGCCCTTCGGATTCGGCTGCGGATCGGGGAAGTCGTCGGGATAGACGTCGACCAGCTTGACGTCGAAATCGGAGTCCGTGCCGCTGGTCGCAACGCGCAGTGACGGCGTGAGCGGACCCGCAATCGTCACGTCGTGGTCGAGCACCGCGGTCTGATAGACCAGGACGTCCGACCGCCGCGATGCGAACCGCTGGTCGTACGTCATGTAATCGCCTGGCATACCAGCGCCGATCTCGCCGGTCACCGGGACGGGCCGTGCCGGGTCGCTAATGTATTCGTCGGCGCCCGAGGCCGTGGGCTGGTCGAAGCTGAGCTTGCCGTCGCCGTCGAAGTACAGCGAGCGCTGGGTGGCGTTCGCGGGCGGCCAGGCGGAGAACTTCTTCCACTCGTTGGTGCCGGTCTCGTATACCCACGCCTTCGGGAACGCGTCGACCTTCTTCCCCTTCAGGTGGAGCATGAAGAAGGGAAACTCGATTTCCTTCTTGTAGTAGTCGCTGGGTGGCGCGCCGAAGTCGAGATTGCCGAGTTTTGTGCCGCCCGTGCGCGCCCAGCCGCCATGCAGGAACGGTCCCATGACCAGTGTGTCGGGCGCGGTCGGCCCGCTCTTCTCCGTCGCCCGGAAGAGCTTGAGCGGTCCGGAGAGGTCCTCCGCGTCGAACCATCCGCCGACCCACAGCGTCGCCGGCTTGACGTTCTTCATGTGCGGCGCCAGCGCGCGCGATTGCCAGTAATCGTCGTACGTGTCGTGGCGGAGAATGTCGTTCCAGAACTCGCTCTTCAGAATCGGGACGCTGTTGGCGAGCGGTCCCATGCGCAGGAAGTATTCGTAGGCGTCGGCGGTCCCGTACTCGAAGTCGAAATTCTGCGCGCGGCGCGGGCGCTCAGGCGCTTCCTGCTGCTTGAAGCCGACGTAGAAACCGAAATTCGCGGCGAGATAGAACGCGCCGTTGTGGTACGCGTCGTCGCCGTTGCCGACGTCGCCCATGGGGGCCTGCGGCGACACGGCCTTCAGCGCCGGATGCGACCCGATCAGCGTGTACGCTGCATAGAACCCCGGATACGAGATGCCCCATACGCCGACGTTGCCGTTGTTATTGCGGACGTTCTTGACGAGCCAGTCGATCGTGTCGTACGTGTCGGTGGCGTCGTCGACGCCGCTGGCCTTGTGCGGCGGCACGTCGACGAATTTGCCCTCGGAGAGATATCGCCCGCGCACGTCCTGATAGACGAAGATGAAGCCCTCGTCGCGGAAGAGATCCGACGGACCGAGTCGCGCGGGGTAGTTGTCGACGCCATAGGGCGCGACCGAATACGGCGTCCGCTGCATCATGAACGGGTAGGGTTTGGATGAGTCCTTTGGCACGTATACGGACGTGAACAGCTTGACGCCGTCCCGCATCGGGATGCGGTAATCGAACTTCGTGTAGTGGGATCGGATGTACTCAAGGCCGGTGTTGGCGGTGGGAGTGGCTGGGGCAGGCTGCGCGGCCAAAGGGGCCGCGATCAAGAGTGCAAAGAGGGGCGCGTGTTTGAGCATCGCGCCCCGCAGTTTAGCATGGGCCTTATTGCGACACGAAGATGTGGACGTTATTCGGGGATTGGAACCCGCCGACCGACGCCTGGAGCGATACGTCGCCCGCGGGCGTGTTCGCCGGCAACTGAATCGCGATCTGGTAGAGTCCCGCGCTGCCGGGGCTCAACGCTCCGCCGAGGTATGCGGCTTGAATGGAGCCATTGAGCGTGATCGTCGGCGGCGTGTTGACCGTGGGTGCTCCGGTTACGACCACGCCGGCGGGCATGGCGGGCGTCGTCGGACCGAAGCCGGTGCCCCAGAGAATGAGCACGTCGCCGGGCTTCGCCGCGACCGTGCCTTGAATCGCCGCCGGGTTGCCGATCAGCGCGTTATCGGGATAGCGCGTCGCGATGGCATTTGTGCCGCCGAACTGGAAGAACGCGGGGGAGAACTGCTGCATCTGCGCTGTCGCGTTGTTGGTCGAGCCGTTGTTGTTGACCACGATGGTCACGGGCCCGACTGCGGAGTCCGAAGGCGCCTGAATATTGATTTGTCCCGGGCTGATGTAGTACACGTAGGCCGGCTTGCCGTTGATCGTGACGCTGACGCCGTCGAGTTGAGTCGGGAGGTTGCCGTTCACAATCTCGTCACCGCGCCAGATCCGGCCGTCGGGGCCGATATTGGCCAGATTCGAGCCTTTGATGGTGACCCACGAGCCAGCCGCGATCCCCGTCTGGAAACTCGCGCCGTTGGTTACGGAGTTGACCGAGACCGGCACGCTATCGGCGTGCGGTAAAGAGCCGGCCAGCTCGGAATGGAAGGCACGCGAAGGCTGCGCGAAGGCCGCGCCGCAGAACATCAGGATGATACCCAGGAAACCCTTCATGACTTCGATTCTAGAAGGCGGGCCGTTCCAGTGGAGCGCTTTGCCCATAGAGTTTTCAGGAAAGTTGCAATTGTTTCGGCCACGTATGAACACGAATTAACACGAATAAACGCAACGCGTTAGCTTCTGTGGTTCATTCGTGTGGATTCGTGTTCATTCGTGGCCAAAATTCTCTTCCGCTTTTGTCGATTCTCGCCTTCCCCGTTCGTTATTGCAGCGAAAGGAGACTTCAATGAAGCTTTTACTTTGCGCTTTACTGGCGTGCGGCGCCAACGCCTTCGGGTTCGACAGCGCCGCCGCCTTTTCCCGACTGAAGGCGCTCGCCGGGGAGTGGGAGGCCACGACGCCCACCGGCAAATTCCACGTTACCTACGAGGTGATCGGGGGAGGAACCGCCGTCGTCGAGCGGGACCGTGGAGAGGGCATGCCGGAGATGCTTACCGTCTACCATATGGACGGCAAGCGCCTCCTCCTCACCCACTACTGCATGGCCGGCAACCAGCCTCGCATGGAGGCCCAGGCGTTCGACGCCGCGTCGGGCGAGATTCAGTTCCGCTTCCTCGACGCCACCAATCTGGCGTCGCCGGCGGCGGGACACATGCGCAACGCCACCCTCCGCCTCACAGATGTGCGGCACTTCTCGTCCAACTGGGAGTACTTCGAGGACGGGAAGATTCGGAACACGGAGAAGTTCGACTATACCCGAGTACGATAGGAGAAAATCATGCCCCAATTCATGCTGCTGCTCTACGACGATCCCTCCGAGTGGATGAAGGTCAGCCCCGAGGAAATGCAGAAGGCGATCGAGAAGTACCGCGCCTGGACCCAGAAGCCGTTCACCAAGGGCTCGAACCGTCTCGCCGACGAGCCCGGTCGCGTGATCCGGTCTGAAAACGGCAAACCCCGCGCCACCGATGGGCCGTACAGCGAGACGAAGGAAATCCTCGGCGGCTACTACCTGATCGAGGCCGCCGATTACGACGCCGCCGTCGCTCTCGCGCTCGACCATCCGCACCTGGAATACGGCGGCACGCTCGAAGTCCGCCAGCTTTGGGGGCCACCGGCGGCGTCGTGAGCGAGCCCGCGGTCCTGATCGAGCACTTGTTCCGGCGCCAGGCGGGGAAGATGGTCGCCCATTTGACCCGCCTGCTCGGGCCCGCGCGTCTCGACCTCGCCGAGGAAGCGGTGCAGGACACGATGGTGCGCGCGCTCCAGGGCTGGCCGTTCCAGGGCATTCCGCCGAACCCGGAGGCGTGGCTCTTCCGCGTCGCACACAACGCGGCGATCGACGCGATCCGACGGCGGCGCGAGACCGCGGAGTTTGTCGAAGCCGCCGCGGCGCCCGACCTTCCCGATCCCGATGACCAACTACGGGACGACGAGCTGCGCATGGTCTTCCTCTGCTGCCATCCCGAGATCCCGCGCGACGCGGCCGTGGCGCTGAGTCTGAAGACGGTCGGCGGCTTCAGCGTGCGCGAGATCGCGCGCGCGTTCCTGGCCGACGACGCGGCCATCGCGCAACGGCTGGTCCGCGCGAAACGCCTGATCCGCGAGCGCGGGATTACGTTGGAACTGCCGTCCGCGCCGGATCTCGAAGCGCGCCTCGACGCCGTCCTCGACGTGCTCTATTTCATCTTCAATGAAGGCTACGCGGCGCACGAAGGCGACGCACTCATCCGTCACGATCTCTGCGGCGAGGCGCTCCGTCTCGCGCGTCTGGTCGCAGCCTCGTCGCTCAATCACCCGCGCGTCGACGCCCTCGTCGCGCTGATGGCGCTGCAGGCAGCACGCACTCCGGCGCGAGTCGACGCGCTCGGCAACCTCGTGCTACTCGACGATCAGGACCGCGCCTTGTGGGACCAGCGTCTGATCGCGATGGGGTTCCACCACTTCGACCGCTCGATGACAGGCGACGCCGTCTCGGCGTACCACGTGGAGGCGGCGATCGCGGCGACCCACGTGCGCGGTCCCGACTGGCCGGTCGTGCTCGAACTCTACGACGATCTCCTGAAGCTGAAGCCGTCGCCCGTGGTGGCGCTGAATCGCGCGGTCGCGGTCGCGAAGGTGCACGGCGCGGAGGCGGGACTGGCGGCGCTGCCGGAGAGCGCGAAGCTCGCGAACTACTATCTGTACCTCGCGGTCCGCGGACATTTGCTCGCGGAACTCGGACGGTCCGACGAGGCGATCGATGCGTTCCGCGCCGCGCTGGAGCGTCCGTGCTCCGAGCCCGAGCGTCGATTTTTGGAACGCAAATGCGCGGCACTCCGCTCACGCTGAGCGGGTCTTTGACCTAAACAAAGGGGTTAGTGGTGGTTTTTCCGCTCCAATGAGCGGAAGAGGCTCAGAAGTCGATCGAATTGAGCTCCGCGACTTCGCCCGCGCCTCCCGACGGCACGCAGTCGTAGATCCGAGGCTCGACCTTGTAGGCCGTCCGGTACAACCGCGCGATCTCCGTCTGGAAGCCGGCGACCGCGTCGTTGCGGAGCATCGTCACGGAGCACCCGCCGAACCCGCCGCCCGTCATCCGCGACCCGTAGACGCCGTCGATCTCGAGCGCGCGGTCCACCAGGTAATCGAGCTCCTCGCAGCTCACTTCGTAATCGTGCTGGAGGCTGCGGTGCGATGCCACCATCAGCGCGCCCATCGCTTCCAGGTCACCCGAGGCGCTCGCGTCGACGAAGCGATTCACCCGGTCGTCTTCCGTGACCACGTGCCGCGCGCGCCGGCAAACCACCGGCGGCAGCAGGTTGACCACCGCTGCGAACTGCTCCACCGTCACGTCTCGCAGCGACTTCACCGAGGGGAATCGCTTCTGGATCTTCTCGACCGCGTCGGCGCACTCGGCGACGCGGTCGCGATACGCCGACGACCCGAGCGCATGCTTCACCATCGTGTTCACCGCCACGAACGAGACCGACGGCGGCAGTTCGACGTAGCGGCGGTCGAGGCTCCGGCAGTCGATCGCCACCGCGGCGTTCGGCCGTCCGAAGACCGAGATGTACTGGTCCATGATGCCGCAGGGCATCCCGACGAACTGGACCTCCGCGCGCTGGCACAGGCGCGCCAGTTCCAGAGGGTCGATTGCGCGGCCGAGTAGGAACGCCAGCGCCGACGAAACTTCGAGCGCCGCCGACGAGCTGAGTCCCGAGCCCTCGGGCACGGTGCTGCGGATGTACAGGTTGGCGGGCTCGATGGCAAACCCGAGCTTCACCAGTTCCTTCGCGACGCCGATCGGATAGTCCGACCAGTGCCCCATCTTCGTCACCGCACCGATCTTCGCCGTTTCGATCTCGCGCATCTCCCGATGATGCTCGGAGTAAATGCGGAGCTTGTCGCTGCCGTTGGGCGCGGTCCCGACGAACGTCGCGAGGTCGAGCGCCATCGGCATGACGAAGCCGAGGTTGTAATCGGTGTGCTCGCCGATGACGTTGACGCGGCCGGGGGCGCGGAACGCGCGCAGTCCCTCGGTCGTGTCGTACCGCTTCTGGAACTCCGCGATCATGACGCTTTTTTAGCGCGGTAGGCGAGCAGCAGCAGGAACGCGCCGAAGACGATCATCGAGATGCCGCAGTACAGGTTCACGTTGACGTCGGTGAGCGCCGCACGCGCATTCGGGTCGAGGATTCCGACGCCCAGCAGGATGACACCCGCCAGCAGGAAAAAACCGCCCGTAGGAATTCGGAGATCGAGCATTTTAGGCGAACCAGAAGTTCAGAATCAGCACCAACACGGCGACCACGATCGCGACCGGTCCCGGCCGCAAGTACCAGCTTACGCCCTCGTCGTGTTTGATATTGGTGAGGCTGTATACCAACCCCTTCAACTCCGCCTCAGGACGCGGCTGCGACATCATACTGACCACGATCGTGATGACGAAACAGGTGGTCCACGCGAAGATCGCGATCCAGAAATTCTGCGCCATGGTCGAGGGGAAGGTGTTGACCGTGCCGAGCCAGCCGCCCTTGCCCTCGGCGATCGTGAGGCCGTGGACCAGCGCGGCGGCGATCGTCCCGCTGAGAAGCCCGGTGAACGCGCCGTGCCCGGTGGTCCGCTTCCAGAACATGCCGAGCAGGAACGTCGCGAACAGGGGAGCGTTGACGAACCCGAAGACCAGTTGCAGCAGGTCCATGATGTTGTTGTAGTGCTGCGCGAGGTACGCGGTGCCGATCGAGAGCGCCACGCCGCCGATTGTCGTCAGCCGTCCGACCAAGAGGTAGTGGCGGTCGGGCGCGTTCGGGTGGATGTGGCTCTGGTAGATGTCATAGGTGAAGACGGTGTTGAACGCGGTGACGTTGCCGGCCATCCCAGACATAAAGGACGCCATCAGGCCGGTGAGTCCGATGCCGAGCATCCCGGCGGGGTAGAACTGCGCCATCAGCGTGGTCAGGACCTGGTCGTAATCGGGGCCGCCGTTCTTCATCGGCAGGTGGTAGCCGGTCGAAGCGTTGGCGAGGGCCACGGCCGCGATGCCTGGCACGATGACGATGAACGGCATGATCATCTTCGGGATCGCGGCGAGGATCGGAGTCCGGCGCGCGGCCGACATCGAGTCCGCCGCCATGGCGCGCTGCACCACGAGGAAGTCCGTACACCAGTAGCCGAACGAGAGGACGAAGCCGAGTCCCGCGACCAAGCCGAAGACCTCGATGCCCATCGGGTTCTGAGACGCGCTGCCCATGTACTTCCAGCTATGCGTCATGACGGACGGCAGACGCGACGCCATCCCGCCCCAACCGCCGGCCTTCGCGACGGCCATGATGGCGAGCGGGGAGAAGCCGAGCACGATGAGGAAGAACTGCAGGACTTCGTTGTAGATCGCGCTGGTGAGTCCGCCGAGGAAGGTGTAGGCGAGCACGATCGCCGCCGAGACGAAGACCGACGTCGTGAAGCTCCACCCGAGCACCAGTTGCAGCAGCAGGCCGAGAGCGTACATCGAAATGCCCGAGGAGAAGATCGTCATCACCGCGAAGCTGACCGCGTTCAGCGTGCGTGTCTTCTCGTCGAAGCGGAGTTTGAGGTACTCGGGGACGGAGCGCGCGCGGCTGCCGTAATAGAACGGCATCATGAACACACCCACGAAGATCATCGCCGGGACGGCGCCGATCCAGTAGAAGTGCGAGGTCATGATCCCGTACTTGGCGCCCGAAGCGGACATGCCGACGAGCTCCTGGGCGCCGAGGTTGGCCGCGAGGAACGCGAGGCTGGTGATCCAGACCGGAACCGAGCGTCCCGAGGTCAGAAAATCGCCGCTGGTGGAGATCTTTTTCCGAAGTCTCCAGCCGATGCCCAGCACAAAAACGAAGTACAGGGCCAGGATGAAGTAGTCAACGATCGCGAGTTTCAAACCGCGAGTCTATCACAGCGATATACAAGATGTTAAACTCCGAATTTCAGAAGGAGACCGTCATGACGCCACGTTGGATCAACCGCCGGGATCTGCTGCGGCTCGCCGCCATCGCCCCCGCCTGCGCCCCGCTCGCGGCGCAAAACATCGCCACGCCGACGCCCCGGTCTACGGTCGCGCTGGTCCACGGCGACAACCGCCGAAAGAATATCGCGAACGCCATGACGGCGATCGACGGCCAGATCCGCCCGATTCTGCGGACCAAGAAGAACGTCGTCATTAAGGTGAACAACGTCTCGACGCAGAACCAGCTCGCGGCGTCGCATGCCGATGCGATCCACGGCATCCTCGATTACCTGGAGCCGCGGTTCAAGGGGCCGGTCCATCTGGTCGAATCCTCCGCCGGCGACACGATGGTGGGCTTCGAGAACTTTAAGTACAACCGCGTGGCGCAGGAGCGGAAGATCGCGCTCATCGACCTCAATCGCGAGGGCAAGTACAAGGTCGTGCCGATGATTAACTACGACCTGCACGCCCAGCCCTGCCGCATGGCCGCGCGCCTGTTCGATCCCGACGCGTTCGTGATCTCGGCGTGCATGCTGAAGACGCACAACGTGGTCGTGGCGACGCTATCGATCAAGAATATGGCGCTCGGGGCGCCGCTGCACGGCGTCGGCGAGCGCTGGAACGACAAGCGGGTGGTCCACAACGGCGTGCGGCAGACGCAGTACAACATCTTCTTAGGCGCGCAGGCGATGAAGTCGTGCTGGCATTTGGCAGTGATCGACGGCTACGAGGGTATGGAAGGCAACGGCCCATCGTCGGGGAACCCGGTGGCGTCCCGAGTGGCGATCGCGTCGACGGACTTCGTGGCGGCCGACCGCGTCGGCGTGGATGCGATGGGGATCAACCCGGACTGGATGGGGTATCTGAAATTCTGCTCGGAGTTTGGACTGGGGAATTTCGATTCCGCCAAGATCGACATTCGAGGCGAGAAGGTCGCGAGCGTCGTAAAGAAGTACCAACTCCACGCGGATATCGAGCGTGAACTGGAGTGGATGGGCCCGATGCAGGAGCTGCCGAAAAAGATCGGATAAGATTTTTAGGCGGCTGAAAGGCCGAAACAGAGCCGCGACAGTTATGGAGCGGTTGTCACTGCGGCTCGAATGCGCGACTCTGGTGGACGTAATGCCCAAGCGCAGACTAGTGCCACGCACTGAGATGCCCGCTCCGAAAGCGGACTTGAAGGAATTGCGGGACGCGCTGAAGCGCGAAGCGATCGCAAATGCCGCTCGCGACCTTCGTTTGACGGCTGCGTGGAACTTTGAGGACCGACAGCCGGGCTGAAGCCCGGCGCAGGATGAATCCTGCCCCACGTGGGGCAGACTTCAGTCTGCGCGGGACTTCAGTCCCGCACTGCTCCTAGCCGCCCCGCCGCCCGCGTCTCGGGACCGCTTTCGTGCTGGCCAGTTCTACGAACGCCGCCAGGACTTTGTCCTTCTGCGCCGGGTCGGGGAGCAGATTGCGGTGCTTCCCGTCCGCCGACGGTGTGAACTTCGCCGTCCCATCCGCCGTGATCGCGATTGTCCCGGGCTCGGACAACTTGAAGTAATTCTCCTGCGGGCGCACTGCGTACAGGCCCGCCACCAAGGCCCACGACGGGGCATCTTTCCCGCCGCTCGCGCGCCACGCGTCGACAATCGGGTGGGCGGGGACCGTGGCAAACTCCTTGTCCATCGACGCGGCGGGGAAGGGAAGCGCCACGCCCGTCTCTTTCGGAACCACGACGATTGGGGTCGGCCATTCCGCGAACAGCCGTTTCGCCGACGCGTCGAACGATCCGACCGCCAATAGCTTCACTTTGCGCGCGATCAGGTTCTTCCCTTCCGGCAGATCCAGCAGGCCGTTCAGGTTCGTGGCCGGGCCGGACAGCACAACTACCGCGTTCTGCTCGAACTGCGCCGAGAGCGCGTTGCGGATCGTCGCGACCGGGTCGGCCGTATCGTTCAGTTTCTTGACCCCGCGGCTGTACGGCTTCGCGAGCACGGCCGTGAGCATCGGGGTGTCCTCGGCCTTGCCGCCCGACGTCGCCATGCCGATGGCCTGCGCTCCGAAAAAGCCCCCAGGCTCTCCGGTGTAGAAACGCACGAGAATATCCGCGAACGTCGCCGAGGCGATGGTCGGCCTCGTGGTCGTCACCGACACCACGCGCGACTCATTCTTGCCCTGCAGACCATACAGCAGCGCGAGCCCGAGGGGGCCGTCGATCGTGTTGCCGAAATCGGTGTCGTAAACGACTCCGAGAGAGGGTTTTCCTGCTCCTCCGAATTGCATGGGCATCCTATGTCTTTGGCGTCCAGAACGGCTCGCCGGCGGGCACGAACTCGATCGGGACCTCGTTAATGAACGTCTTGAGCCACGCCGCGCATTCCTTCATTCCGGGCTCTTCGGAAATGGCGTGACCGAGGATGATGAGCCCCTTCTTCTGACCGGCGGCGATGGCGTCCTGCGCGTACTCGATTGTCTCCCACTCGCGCGATTCGCCGATCACGAGCACGTCTGTACCAGCGCGCGCGAGCGTCCGCATCGCGCCCTGCAGGTTGTTGAAGCCCGGACCGTACGCGACGTTCTTCACCGGCAGTCGCGGATCGCCGATCACGCGAATCGTCTTCACCTGAAGCTTCGCGCGCAAGTCCGCCGCCAGAGCTTCGAGAGTGGTCGGCGGCAGCGTGAAGCCGCGTCCTTCCGCCGAGCGGTATTTTTCCCACCCGAGGCCCGCGATCACGCCCGCCATGATGCCGTCGGGACGCCGCGCGTGCCAATGATCGTGGAACCGGAAAATCGCCATCCGGTTCTTTTCAATGAACGCAGCCTTCGCCCCATACACCGGATCGCTCGCAAAGTCCTTCGTCTGGTCCTCGTGATTGTAGAAGGTCGGCTCGTGCGTGATGACGAAATTCTTCCCGGCCGCGGCCGCCCGTTGCAGGACGTCGAACGTCGCCATGAACGTGGTCGAGATGCCCGTCACGGGGGTATCGGGGCCGCCCGCTTTGAACGTGTCGACGGTTTGTTCGCGCCACGGCACGCCGACCTGCTTGCGGATGCGGTCGACCACTACCCCGGCAGTCAGCACGTCGGCTGCGGAGAGGCCGGTCACGGCTGCGGAAGCAACGAGGAATCTGCGCCGATTCATACGGGTCTCCGTATTGTATACCGACCGCCGGCGGAACCTCGACCTCCAGTCCTACGTCCATCGGAATAGAGCAACAATACCGTGGCAGTTCCAATTTCCCAAGCCAAGTCCGTTTGCGCCAGGTGTGGCCATCCCGAATCCGAGCATGGCACGACCGGCACCCGCCCGTGCCTCGCGACCGTCGGCGCCGAGCGCCTCTTTTGCGAATGCGACGCGTTCCGTCCCAAGCCCGCCAAGGCCGCGTAGGAACGCAAGCAGAGCCGCGACAGTAACGGGGCGGCTGCACCCACGTCCGCGATGCCTTCGTTCGACGACCGCTCCTTCACAGTCGCGGCTCTGCTGGAAGCGTTCGACGCATAATGAGTCTGTGCCCCTAGTCGACATTCGAGAAGCGGTCGAGGCCGACCTCCCTGCCATCCTCCGCGCGTACCGCGAGAGCGGCATTGGCGGCGATGCGGAGTTCACGCCCGACGAAGCCCGCGACCAGTTCGCGCTCCTGAAGCGATATCCCTCGTACCGCGTGTTCGTCGCGTCGATCAACGGCGTCTTTGCCGGAACGTACGCGCTCATCCTGCTGGACAATCTGAACAAACGAGGACGCAAGGCGGGAATCGTCGAGGACGTCGCGGTGTTACCGGAGTTTCAGGGGAGCGGAGTGGGACGCGCGCTGATGGCGCACGCGATGGAGGAGTGCCGGCGGGCGGAGTGCTACAAACTGGCGCTGTCGAGCAATCTGACACGCACGGGAGCCCATGCGTTTTATGACGCGCTGGGGTTCGAGCGGCACGGGTACAGCTTCGTGGTCGAACTCCCAGCGCGGTAAATCCACTGCTTAGACCGCGACGGCGTACTGCTCGGCGATTTTCGACAGCGGAATCGCCTGGTAGTCCTTCGCGTGTCCGGCCTGGCCGAACTGCGTCATGCGCAGCGCCACGACCTTCTTCATGGCTTCACGCGCCGGCTTCATGTAGCTGCGCGGATCGAACTCTTCCGGCTTCTCCATGAACACCTTGCGGATCGCTCCGGTGATCGCCAGCCGGTTGTCCGTGTCGACGTTGATCTTGCGCACGCCGTTCTTGATGCCGAGCTGGATCTCTTCCACCGGGACGCCGAACGTCGGCTTCAGCTTGCCGCCGTACTGGTTGATGACGTCCTGCAGATCCTGCGGCACGCTCGACGAGCCGTGCATCACGAGGTGCACGTTCGGCAGGCGGCGGTGAATCTCGATGAGGACGTCCATCTTGAGAGTCTCGCCGGTCGGCTTCTTCGCAAACTTGTACGCGCCGTGGCTGGTGCCGATCGCGATCGCGAGCGCGTCCAGGCCGGTCTGCTTCACGAACTCTTCCGCCTGGGCGGGGTCGGTGAGGTGCGCCAAGCCGTCGACGCCGGCGCCGTGGCCGTCCTCGATGCCGCCGAGGCAGCCGATCTCGCCTTCGACCGTCACGCCCTTCGCGTGCGCCATCTCGACGACTTCCCTGGTGACCTGGACGTTGTACTCGAAGCTGGAAGGCGTCTTGCCGTCCGGCATCAGCGAGCCGTCCATCATGACGCTGGTGAAGCCCATGTCGATGGCCGTCTTGCAGGTCTCGGGGCTATTGCCGTGGTCGAGGTGGAGGACGGTCGGGATCTCGGGGTAGAGCTCGGTGGCGGCCACCATCAAGTGGTAGAGGAAGCGATCCTGGGAGTAGGCGCGCGCGCCGCGGCTGGCCTGCACGATGACCGGCGACTGCGTTTCACGGGCCGCCTCCATGATGGACTGGATCTGCTCCATGTTGTTGACATTGAAGGCGCCGACGCCGTAGCCGCCCTTGGCGGCTTCGTCGAGGACCTGGCGCATGGACACGAGGGGCATTACTGGTATTCTCCTTTGCGAATCAAGTGGGGACGGTCTTAAATTCGAGGCTAACACGGATGCAGCGGGGCGGGCAAACGGCGACCTCCCGCACAGTTCTTTCCGCCCGGCGCCCGCGCCGATGTTAAGGTGAGTATGAATGCCCGTCAACGCCCTCGCAGGCCAGCCCCCGACCGCTGCCATGCTGGCGGATATCCCGCGTCTCATCACCGAGTTCTACACGGGCAAGCCCGACCCCTCCGTTGAGGCGCAACGCGTCACCTTCGGCACTTCCGGCCACCGAGGGTCCTCCTTCGCGACCGCGTTCAACGAAAATCACATCCTCGCCATCACCCAGGCGATCTGTGACTACCGGGCGGAAAACGGCATCGACGGTCCCCTGTTCCTGGCGAAGGATACGCACGCCCTTTCCGAACCGGCCTTCGCCACCGCGCTCGAAGTGCTGGCCGAGAACGGCGTCCCGACGCGAATCGATTCCGTCCTCGGCTATACTCCGACGCCCGCGCTCTCCCACGCCATCCTGCTTTACAACGCCGGGCGCACGAAAGGCCTTGCGGACGGTATCGTCATCACGCCCTCCCACAATCCGCCGGAGGACGGCGGTTTCAAGTACAACCCGCCCAATGGCGGTCCCGCGGACACGAAAGTGACCAAGCAGATCGAGGAGCGAGCTAACGCCATCCTCGCAGACCAGTTGCGACCCGTCCGCCGCTGCGACTACGCCAAAGCCCTCGCAGCCGGCACGACCGAGCGCCACGACTACCTCTCCGAATACGTCGACGATCTCGGAGCGGTGATCGACCTCGACGCCATTCGCGGCGCGAAGCTCTCGCTCGGCGCCGACCCGCTCGGCGGCGCAGGACTCGCCTATTGGGACCGCATCGCCGAGCGCTACGGCCTCACCATCTCGGTCGCGCACAACCATCCCGACCCGACCTTCCGCTTCATGTCGCTCGATTGGGACGGCAAGATCCGCATGGATTGCTCGTCGCCGTACGCGATGGCGTCCCTCATCGCGATGAAGGATCGCTACGACCTTTCCTTCGCCTGCGACACCGACCACGACCGCCACGGCATCGTGAGCCGCAGCGCCGGTCTGCTCAACCCGAATCACTACCTGGCGGCGTCGATCTCGTACCTGTTCCCGAACCGTCCCCGTTGGCGCGCCGACGCCGGCGTCGGCAAGACCATGGTGTCCAGCACCCTGATCGACCGTGTCGCCGCGGGCCTTGGCCGGCATGTCGCCGAGGTGCCGGTGGGGTTCAAGTGGTTCGTCGACGGCTTGCTCGACGGGTCGCTGGGCTTCGGCGGCGAAGAGAGCGCCGGGGCGTCCTTCCTCCGCCGCGACGGAACCGTTTGGAGCACCGATAAAGACGGCCTCATCCTCTGCCTCCTCGCCGCGGAGATGCAGGCCAGCACCGGCAAGGACGCGGGCGAAATCGCCAAGTCGTTACTCGAGCGGTACGGGCCGCTGGTGTACGAGCGCGTGGACGCGCCGGCCACTCCGGAGGAGAAGGCGGCGCTCGCCAACATCAAGCCGGAGCAGGTGACGGCCAAAGAGGTTGCCGGCGACGCGATTGACGACAAATTTACGGGGGCGCCAAACGGGGCGCCTCTGGGCGGAATCAAGGTCGTGACGAAGCGCGGCTGGTTCGCCGCCCGCCCGTCCGGAACGGAAAAGGTATACAAGCTGTACGCCGAGAGTTACGTCAGCGAAGACCATCTGCGCCGCATTCAAAGCGACGCGCAAGAGCTGCTGGCGAAGGTACTGCGACCGCAGTCATAGTGTCGGAGCAACAGGAGAAGCGCGGGGCGGCGTTGACCTCCCTCGCCGCAGCCGTCGGGCTCACGGCCTTCAAATTCGTCGTCGGCGCGCTCACCGGGAGCCTGGGCATCCTGGCCGAGGCTGCGCATTCCGGGCTCGATCTGGTGGCGGCGTTCATGACCTTCCTCGCCGTCCGCATCTCCGGACGTCCGCCCGACCGCACCCACCTCTACGGCCACGGCAAAGTCGAGAACCTCTCCGCCCTCTTCGAGACCGTGCTGCTGCTCGCGACGTGTGTGTGGATCGTGCGCGAAGCCGTGCACCGCCTCGCCAGCCATACCGGAACCATCGATGTCACGGTATGGTCCTTCGCCGTCATGGTGGTCTCGATCGTGGTCGACGCGTCACGCTCGCGCGTATTGGCGCGCACCGCGAAGAAGTATCACAGCCAGGCGCTCGAGGCCGACGCGCTCCATTTCCAGACGGACATCTGGAGCTCGGCCGTGGTGATCCTGGGACTCATCTCCGCCAAGCTCGGCTTCGCGGCAGGCGACGCCGTCGCCGCGCTGGGAGTTTCGGTGGTGGTCGTGTGGGTGAGCATCCAACTCGGCCGCCGCACTATCGACGCACTCCTGGACACTGCCCCCGCCGGAATGGAGCAGCAAATCGCGACGGTAGTCGAGGCGGTCCCCGGAGTCCGCAACTGCCACAACATCCGTATCCGGGAATCGGGGCCATCGCTCTTCATCGACCTGCACGTGCTGGTCGACGGAGGGCAGACCCTGGCCCAGGCCCACGAGTTGACGGAAACGATCGAAGCGGCGATCCGGGAAATCTCGCCGAGAGCGGATGTCACGGTGCACCCGGAGCCCTTCTAAATAAAAACTATCTCTCGCAAAGGCGCAAAGTCGCAAAGAAAACCAAGACAAATTTGCCTTGATTTTGACTTTCCTTTGCGTCTTTGCGCCTTTGCGAGAGAAAGCCTTTACCCCAGCAGTCTCGCCGCCGGCTTTGAGAAGTACGTCAGAATGATCCCCGCTCCTGCTCGCGCGATCGACGTCAGGCTCTCCATCATTGCGCGATCGTGGTCGATCCAGCCGTTGCGCGCCGCCGCGATGATCATCGCGAATTCTCCGCTCACCTGGTACGCCGCGATCGGCACGTCGAAGCGCTCGCGCGCCTGGCAGATCAAGTCGAGGTACGGCATGGCAGGCTTCACCATGATCATGTCCGCGCCCTCCTGCAGGTCGAGCTCGATCTCGCGCATCGCTTCGCGGGAATTCGCCGGGTCCATCTGATAGCTCCGCCGATCCCCGAACTGCGGCGTCGACTCCGCAGCCTCCCGGAAGGGTCCGTAGAACACCGAAGCGAACTTCGCCGCATACGACAGGATCGGAATTTTCTCGTACCCGTTCGAATCGAGCGCCTGGCGAATCGCCCAGACGCGGCCGTCCATCATGTCCGAGGGCGCCACGATATCCGCCCCGGCCCGCGCATGCGATACCGCCGACTTCGCCAGCCACTGTAGCGTCACGTCGTTATCCACGTCGCCGTCCTTGACGTATCCGCAATGCCCGTGGCTCGTGTATTCGCAGTTGCAGACGTCGGTCATGATCAGCAGTCCGGGAACCTCGCGACGGATCGCCCGAATCGCCCGCTGCACGATGCCGTTATCGTCGTATGCCCCCGACGCCATGTCGTCCTTCGATTCCGGCAGTCCGAACAGAATGACGCCGCCGATCCCGAGCGACCGGACCTCCTCGCACTCCTTCACCAGTTCGTCGATCGAAAGCTGATAGTTCCCCGGCATGGAGCTGATCTCGCGGCGAATGCCTTCGCCCGGACACACGAATAATGGGAGGATGAACTGCCCCGGATGGAGGCGCGTCTCGCGCACGAGCCCGCGGAGAGCTTCTGTGGCGCGCAGGCGCCGCATGCGCTGGGTCGGAAATGGCATACGACGAATTGTAACTCCCGGCACGCGCCCGTCCGAATCCCTTGACTATCGGGGGGCTTGACAAGCCATCTCAGGCGGTTAAAATAAACCTCATCTAAGCGCTGTTTATGTTTCCCGCTTGCGACCATACCCGGACCCAGATGATAGCCAGACGCGACGGAGTAGACTACGTCGAATGCCTGGACTGCCGCCAGATCTTCGAGGCCGAAGACCTCGAGCCCGTCAAGGTTGAGGACGACGACGAATAGACTCCACTCCGTGCGTTAGCATGGAGTGAAATGCACGATTTCTCCTACTTCCGCCGCGAATTCGATCGCATTGCCGAGCGTCTCGCCACGCGCTCCAATCCGCCGAACCTCGACGAGTTTCGCGCGCTCGACGCCGAGCGCCGCGCCGCCATCACACAGGTCGAGCAGCTCAAGGCGCGCAAGAATGACGAGAGCAACGCGATCGGCAAGCTGAAGCGCGAGGGCGCCGACACCAGCGAGCGCCAGAAGCAGGTGCGCGCCATTGCCGACGAGATCGAAGGTCTCGACAAGAAGGTGAACGCGGTCGACGAGCGGTTCCGCGAGCTTCTCGCCGGCATTCCCAACATCCCGCACGAGTCCGTGCCGGTCGGGCGCGACGAGACCGGTAATGTCGAAGTCCGCCGCTGTGGCGAACCCGCGAAATTCGATTTCGAGCCGAAGGCGCACTGGGACCTCGGACCCGCGCTCGGCATCCTCGACTTCGAGCGCGCGGCCAAAATCACCGGCGCCCGCTTCGCCGTGTATTGGGACATGGGCGCGAAGCTCGAACGCGCGCTCATCAACTTCATGCTCGATACCCACACGCGCGAGCACGGCTACACCGAGGTCCTGCCGCCCTTCATGGTGAACTCCGCCAGCCTGTTCGGCACCGGCCAGCTCCCGAAATTTAAGGAAGACCTGTTCAAGATCGAGGGCACGGATTACTGGCTGATCCCGACGGCCGAGGTCCCCGTCACCAATCTCTTCCGCGACGAGACGCTCGACGATTCCGCGCTGCCGATCAGTTTCGCGTCCTTCACCGCGTGTTTCCGCAGCGAGGCCGGCTCCTACGGCCGCGACGTCCGAGGCATCATCCGCCAGCACCAGTTCCAGAAGGTCGAACTCGTGAAATTCGCGCGTCCCGATCAGAGCTACGACGAGCTCGAGAAGCTCACCGGACACGCCGAGGACATCCTGCGCCGTCTCGGTCTGCCGTTCCGAACGGTCGTGCTCTGCACCGGCGATATGGGCTTCTCCTCCGCCAAGACCTACGACATCGAGGTCTGGCTCCCGGGCCAGAACGGCTATAAGGAGATCTCCTCCTGTTCGAACTTCGAAGCCTTCCAGGCCCGCCGCGCGGGCATCCGCTACCGCGCCGGCAAGAAGGCGGAGTTCGTCCACACGCTAAATGGAAGCGGTCTTGCGGTCGGGCGCACGTGGGTTGCGATCGTCGAGAACTATCAGCAGAAGGACGGCAGTGTGGTGGTCCCGGAAGCGTTGCGTCCATACCTCAACGTCGAAGTGATCCGCCCCAGGACGTGATTCCAACAGAGCCGCGACAGTGATGGAGCGGTTGCTTTCCTTCAACAACCGCTCCTTCACAGTCGCGGCTCCGTTGGTACGGTGTCGTGCTAAGCGAGAACTGCGGCGAAAGCGGTCTGCGCTATCGGCCGCCGCGGACCGGCGCCGACAGCGCCTGCACCAACGACCGGAAATCCGGCGGCGGATCGCTATCCACTTCCACCTTCTTCCCGGTCCTCGGATGGAGAAAATCGAGGTGCGTCGCGTGCAACGCGACCCTTGCGATTCGCTTCTCCGACGCCTCCGCCGGGTGGTATTTCCGATCCCCGATCACCGGGCGGCCGATCGCCGAGAACTGGACGCGGATCTGATTTTGCAATCCCGTCACCAGCGTTGCGCGCACCAACGTCGCGCCTCTCAGCTTCCGTTCGACCACATAACGCATTTCCGCGCGCGCGCCTTCCGGGTCGCGCTCGCCGGTCAGCTTTTGGAACATTCCCTCGCGTCGAAAGTAGTGGACCAGCGTCCCCTCTTTCTCTGCGAGATGTCCGCGAATCACCGCCAGATATTGCCGTCCCGTGGTGTGCGCGAGAAACTGCCGGACCATCTTGTCGCGATCCGGTGGCGTCTTGGCAAACAGCAGCACCCCCGACGTGTAACGGTCGATCCGATGGACGACGAAGGCTTTCTGCCGGCGCGCGCCCAATCCCTTGGACAGCAACGACCAGGCGGAAGGAAGGTCCGAGCCGTTCACGGGAACCGCATTCAGACCCGCGGGTTTATCCAGGGCCACGACCGCGTCGTCCTCGTACAGCACGACGATTCCGGTACCCTTCGCTTTCGCTGGAAGTCTTCTCACTTCAACTTCGCAATCAGCTTCGACAGGATCTTGACCGCCTGATCGACTTCCTTTTCGCCGATGATGTACGGCGGCAGCATCCGCAGCACCGTGTCGTGCGTGCAGTTGATGAGCAGCCCTTCCGCCATCGCGTCCAGCACGACCTGTTTCCCCGGGACCGCCAACTCGACCCCGAGCATCAGTCCGAACCCGCGAACTTCCTTGATCACGGCGTGCTTCCGCGCCACCTCGTTCAGGCTCACGTGGAAATATCCGCCGACGCGCTCGATCTGCGGCAGCAGCTCCGGCAGCATCTCGCAGAACTCGAGCGCCACCCGGCACGCCAGCGCGTTTCCGCCGAACGTTGTGCCGTGCATCCCCGGCCGGATCGCCGCGTGCGCCTTTTCATTCGCCAGGACGAACCCGAGCGGAATCCCGCACGCGATCGGCTTGGCCGCCACCACCACATCCGGCAGAATGACCGGCGACGAACGCTGGTACGCGAAATATGTTCCCGGCCGTCCCACGCCGCACTGCGTCTCGTCCGCGACCAGGATGGCGTTATGCCGGTCGGCAAGTGCGCGTGCCTTGGCGATGAACTCGGGGGTGAGGGGGTTGACCCCGCCCTCGCCCTGTATCAATTCCATGAAAATCGCGGAAGTGCGGTCGCCGACCGCCGCCTCGAGCGCCGCCAGGTCATTCCCGGGGACGAATTTCACGCCCGGCATCAGCGGCTCGAAATCGGCGCGGTACTTCGGCTGTCCGGTGATCGACAGCGCGCCGATCGTCCGTCCGTGGAACGAATTGTCGAGCGCCACGATCTCGAACTTCTCCGGGGAAATCCCCCGGCCGTGCGAGTGCGCGATCTTGATCGCCGCCTCGATCGCCTCCGTCCCGGAGTTACAGAAGAACGCGCGCGCCAGGCCGCTCATCTCGACCAGCCGCTTGGCCAGCGGACCTTGGTAAGGGTGATAGTAAAGGTTCGAAGTGTGAATGAGTTGCGCGGCCTGGTCGCGAATGACTTTGACGATCCGCGGGTGCGCATGCCCCAGAGCATTCACGCCGATCCCGGTGATGAAATCGAGATAACGCTTCCCCTGCTGGTCATAGACATAGGAGCCCTTGCCGCGCACGAGGGTCAGGGGATAACGGGCGTAATTCTGGAAGAGAAACTCCCGTTCGGTCTCGACGATCGTCTGCGCGGACGGGTCCACCGCGGGAGGAAGGGCGCTCGACATTTTCTCATTGTGGCACACGGCCCGAATGGGTCATCGGGCATTACTCCAAACAGGTGAGGCGGGACGCATCAGATTTGGGGAAGAGGGTGTGGCTGAGTTCCGCGAACCCGTGTCGGCGCTCGCGGACATAAGCTCCAATTATTGACGCGGCGCGACGTGACGGGCCGCAAGGCCTTGGAGCATTCGAATGCTTTTAGCACAGCTTCCGCAAGAGATGCACTTGCTGCCGGGCCGTTTCGGGCCGCGGCCGCGGACTTCCACCGGGCTGCCGTTTCGCCAACTCGACCAATTTCCGTCAGCCGAAATGGTCGGCCGGCTCGCCGACCTCTGCTGGGGGTTCCCGGGCGTGCGGCTTCGGGAAAGCCGTATGGCTGCGCCGGGAACGCTCGCGCTTGCCGTCGACGACGGCTCCGCCGACGGACCGGAGCAGGCGTTTATCGACGGCAACGAATTCTGCCATCTGCACCCGGCGCCGCACGGGTCGATCCACTTGACGCTGCCCGCCCAGGCGGTCGAGGGGATCGTTGCCCTCGGTTGGGCCGAGCGTCACCCCATCCACACCCTCGGTGTGATGAAATCGCTGGTGATGGTTTACGGCCCGCGAACCCGCGAAGAACTCGAAGTCGCCCTCAGCCTCATTGAGCATTCATCCCAGTACGCGCGAGGACTCACCCGACGCTCGTTGATTGCCGGGCCGTTCCAGGGGGTATGACGGCCCTGGCGGGAGCGCTTCGCTTCGACTCCTGCCCCTCCGATGCTTTCTTTCAATGGGACGGCCGGCTCGACGAGCCCGCCGGCGTCGACCCCGCTACGGTCCCGTTGCGGGAACTGATTGGCGACTGGAGCCTGGTCCATTGGAATCCGGCCGCGCGCGTCCTGGTGCTGGCCAGCGACTTTGCCGGCACGCGTCCGCTCTACTACCGCATTGACGGACGCACGGTGCGGTGGTCGTCATCGCTCCGTGAACTGGCAGAGAGCGGGGAAACTCCCGAGCTCGACGACCGGTATTTTGCCGCCCTCCTCGCGCCCGGGATGCCGTGCGGGGTGACACCGTACCGCGGCATCGAGGCCGTCCCGCCGGGCTGCGCCGTTCGCATTGAGGCCGATAGGGTCCGCGTCGAGCGCTTCTGGGACGCGACGGTAGTCCCCGACTCCCGCGGCGACTACGAGGAGCGCCTCCTCGACGTATTCCGGACGGCAGTCGAATCGCGCGTGCGCGGTCACGCCCGCGTCTGTTGCGAGCTCAGCGGCGGTCTCGATTCGACCTCCGTCGCGTGCATGGCCCTGCGCGTCCATCCCAACGTCACCACGTTCAGCTATACGCATCCGGGCGCGGCCGACGAGCCTTACATCCGCGCCGTCGAACAGCAGTACGGGATCGCCGGGGAACACCTGGACGTCCGCGAGTACCCGTTCGTCACGCCCGAGCGAACCGGCGGCGCGGCGCCGGGCTGGTGGGAGCCGCGGTTCCGGGGCCTGGCCGCCCGCATGGAGTCGCTGGGCGCGTCCGCGTTCCTGACCGGGCAGATGGGCGACCTCGCGATGGGCAATACCCTCGACGATTCCGAGCAGGTAGCGGCCCCGGTCCGCCGTCTCCGGCTCGGCGAAGCAGCGCGCGAGGCGTTCGCGTGGAGTCAGTCGCTGCGCATTCCGATCTATCCGATTCTGTGGCGCGCAGTGCGGCTGGCGGCGACGTCATGGGCGCCTCAGGACGATCTCTCGCCGACTGCCTGGCGAAGGGTTTCCCGAGAGAACTCGTTTGGACCGCGGCTGCGAAACGTGGCGCCCGCTCCCGTGGCCGGAGCACTCGACTGGCGCGCGGCGGCGCCCGACCGCCGACGACGGGTGCGGGGGCTGGCCGGCTGGGTCGAAGCGCGCCGGCTCCAAGCCCCGGAGCCGCTCCAGCACGTCGCGTATAGCCATCCGTTTGCCGACCGCCGCCTGGTCGAGTTCATGCTGGCGATTCCTCCGGCGGAAGTGGTGCGGCCCGGAGAGCCCCGCCGCCTGATGCGCCGCGCCTTCGCCGGGTTCCTGCCTGAGCCGGTCCTGCTGCGAAAATCGAAGGCTTCTTTCGGCGGCTTCTACGACGAGTGCCTGGCGCCGCTGGCGCAGGAGATGCTCCGCGACCCGGCGCGGCTACGGTCGGTCGAGCTCGGCTATCTCGACCGTGACAACCTCGTCGAGCGGCTCGGCCGCTATCTGGGGGGAGCCGATTCCAACGCCGGGCAACTCCGCGTCGCCATCCTGGTCGAGTTCTGGCTGCGCACCGCACGCTATCGTTGAGCTGCCTCCCGCTACAATCGGTACGGCATGTTTTCGTCGCGATTTCATTGGGATTTCCGCCCGAACCGGTTGACCGAACTGCTGGCGCGGAAACGGGCGGAGGGCGCGGAGGTTCTCGACCTCACCGAGTCGAACCCGACCCGCGCCGGCATCGAGTATCCGGCAACGCTGGCCCGCGCATTCGAGGATGAGCGCGTGCTGCGGTACGAGCCGGCTCCGCGCGGGATGGCGTCGGCGCGCGCGGCCGTGTCACGCTACTACGCGGATCGCGGGCACGACGTGCCGGTGGAGCGCATCCTGCTTACGGCGAGCACCAGCGAGGCATACGCGTACCTCTTCAAGCTCCTGGCCGATCCCGGAGACCATGTGCTGGTCCCGCGGCCGTCGTACCCGCTATTCGAATTTCTGGCGACGATGGAGCACGTCGCGGTGCGGCAGTACCCGCTCCTCTATCACGGCTCGTGGTCGATCGCGATGGACGAACTGGCTGCCATGGTCGAGGCGCGCACGAAGGCGGTCGTGCTGGTGAATCCGAACAATCCGACTGGGTCGTACGTGAAGCGGGCGGAGGCTGAGGCGCTGGCGCGGCTCGGCGTGCCGCTGATCTCGGACGAGGTGTTCGCCGACTATGGCGACGGGCTGTCGATGGTGGACAACGAGGCGTGTCTGACGTTCACGATGAACGGCCTCTCGAAGAGCGCCGGGCTCCCGCAGATGAAGCTCGGGTGGATCGTCGTGAGCGGTCCCGAGGCGCAGCGTCGCGAAGCGATGGAGAAGCTGGAGTGGATCGCCGACACGTACCTCTCGGTGGGCGCGCCGGTGCAATGCGCGGCGGAGCGGCTGATCGAGGCGGGAGCGGAAATTCAGCGGCAGATCCGGTCGCGAACCGCGGAAAATCTGGCGGTCGCGCGGCAGGTGCTGGCGGGGTCGGCGGCGGATGTAATGAACGTGGAGGCGGGCTGGAACATCGTCGTGCGCGTGCCCAGGGTGCGATCGGAGGAGGAGTGGACGCTAGAGTTGCTTGAGCGGGAGAACGTCCTGGTGCAGCCGGGGTTCTTCTATGACTTCTACAGCGAGGCGTATCTCGTCCTCAGCTTGCTAGCCCCCACCCAGGTATTTCGGGAAGGTGTGGAACGGGTGAGAAAGTCACTTTGACGCCCGTAACGGGTAAACGCCGACACAGAGACGCAGAGAAACAGACTTGACTCTGTGTCTCCGCGTCTCTGCGTCAAGTTCTAGTTGCCGCCGCGTCCGCCACGTCCGCCGGCCGGGGCCGGCGCGGGCAGGTCGACGCGGGGGAGCATGTCGGGACGGGTCGCGGTCAAGTAGACAAACGCCGCTTCCACGATCGCCATCTGCTTCATGTCGCCGGGCTGGATGCGGTCGTAGACGTCCATGTTCGAGTGGTGCGTGCGGGTGTCGTAATCCATCGGGTCCTGAATGAACTGGAAGCCCGGGATGCCGACACCGACGAACGAGAGGTGGTCGGTGCCGCCGGTGTTGCGGATGGTGACGGCGCCGTTGGTGAGGTCCTTCATCGCGCCGAACCACTGCTCGAACACGGGACGCATCATCTCGTTGCCCTGCAGATAGACGCCGCGGATCTTGCCGGTGCCGTTATCGATGTTGAAGTAGCCGGAGAGCTTGGCGTGCTCGGGCTTCACCTTCATGTCGGCGGTGTCGGCGAAATGCTGCGTCACGTAAGCCTTGGAGCCGAGGAGGCCTTCCTCTTCGCCGCCCCAGAGGCCGATGCGGACCGTGCGGTCCATCTTGACGTTGAGCGTCTTCAGGAGGCGCATGACTTCCATCGCGACGGCGCTGCCGGCCGCATTGTCCGTCGCGCCGGTGCCGTAGTGCCACGAATCGAAATGCCCGCCGACCATCACGACTTCATCCTTCTTCGTCGTGCCCGGGATCTCGGCGACGATGTTGAAGGACTCGGTCTTGTTGGTGTCAAACTGGGTCTTGATGTCGAACATCAGCTTGACCGCGGTGTTGTGCTGGAGGAGGCGGGCGATGCGGTTGTAATGCTCGGCGGTGATCGAGATCTGCGGGACGTTGGTGGTGTCCATGCGGTTCTGCGCGCCGCCGCCGAAGAGGGTGCCGCTCTGGCCGCGCTCGTTGGCGGTCAGGGTGCCGGCGACCTTCTCATCCTTGAAGAAGCTGCGCATCTTTTCCTGCAGCGCGCGGAATTCCTCGGGATTGGTGGCCCCAGCGCGTCCGCCGCGTCCGGCGGCGCCGCCGCGGCCCCCGCGTCCACCGGCAGCGCCGGTCGGGATCAGCTCGGTCGAGAGCTCGGAGAGTTGCTCGGGAGTGTAGCGGGAAGCCAGGGGCGTGGTCGGGAAGGCCAGCTCCGGAACGGCGGAGGTCAGGACGTACTTCCCGGCGAGCTTGCCGTGGAAGGTCTCCATGTCGGCGGCGGTCTGAATCTGCGCGAGGATCGCCTCGCCGGTCACGGGACCGTTGGTGCCGCCCGTCCACGCCACGGGCACGCCGATGATCGGCATATAGGTGGGCTCCACCATCGCTCCGCTATAGGACTTGACCTCCCAGCTCGGGATCGGATTGTCCTTGGGCGTGGCCCAGGCTTCGCGGTGCGGGTCCGTGAGGCCCCACTCTTTCATTTGGGAGATCGCCCAGTCGCCCGCGGCCCAATACTGGGGCGAGTTGGTGAGGCGCGGACCGTACTGGTCCGTCAGCTTGTGCATGATCTCCATGACCTGCGAGCCGTTGCCGAGCTCGGCGGTCTTAATCTTGTGGATGACGTTGAGGTCGATGCGTTCCTGCGCAAGCAGGAGCACGGACGTAAGGCCGATAGCGGCAATCGCAATGGTCTTTCGCATAAAAGGCGGCTAACCTCCGGAACAGAGATGTTCTGAATGGTAGCAAAAATCAGAATGGGGAAGATTTTCGCCGCCGATAAACGCCGATGAAAAAAACAAATCCGCGTTATCGGCGTTCATCCGCGTTCATCGGCGGCTTAAATTCGTTTTTGGGTTCGGTACCGTCTCAATAGAACAGGTACTTCCGCCACTGCGCTTCGCCCTTGCCGAGCATCCGCATGAGATGGCGGCTGGTGTGTAGGCTGAAGGGCTTCGGCTGGCGGAGGAGTTTCATGCCCGCTTCCTCGGGCGTGCGGCTGCCCTTCTTGTTGTTGCAGCGGTGGCAGCAGGCGACGAGGTTCTCCCACGCCGATTCTCCGGCCCGTGACCGGGGGATGACGTGGTCGAGCGTGAGCTCTCCGGAGTTCAAGACGCGGTGGCAATACTGGCAGGTGTAGCGGTCGCGCATCAGGATGTTCTTCCGCGAGAGCGCCCGGGTCTGGTGCGGGATGCGCCGGTATTCGAGCAGGCGAATGACGGACGGCAGCCGGAGCGCCGAGCGGGCGGAGTGGATCGCGTGGGCGGACTCCTCCTCGGCGGATGCGACCCCCTTCAGCACCAGCACCAGAGCGCGGCGCGCGCCGCAGATATTGATGGGCTCGTAGCTTGCGTTGAGCACCAGCACCGGTTGTTGCAGTCTTTCGCTCGGCATCTTTAGGAAGCCCCCCTGACCTTGGCTTTCGCCACACCATCCAACCGCCGGTCGACGCGCGCGACGGTGAGGACCGCGACCCGCTCGGCGCCGGCCCGTTTGAGGGCTCGGGCGCAGGCGGAGGCGGTCGCGCCGGTCGTCAACACGTCGTCGATCAGCAGAATTCGTTTGCCCGCAAGGCGGCGGGCGGCGCGGGCCGGCAGAAACGCCCGCGCGACATTTTGTCGGCGGGCCTGATTGCTCAAGCCGGCTTGGGCGGAGGTCGAACGCTCGCGGCGTAGACCGGCCACGACGGGCAGTCCGGTGCGCGAGGAGAGGGCGCGGGCCAGCAGCTCCGATTGGTTGAAGCCGCGGCGCCACTGGCGCCACCAATGCAGCGGCACCGGGACGATAGCGTCGACGCGTTCGTCGCGGGGCAGCGCTGCGGTCAGAAAATCGGTCAGTGGACCGGCAAGGGTCGGGACCTTGCCGTATTTAAAAAGATGAATCAGGCCGCGCAGGACCTCATCATAAGCGCCGTAGCAATAAGCCGCGTCAAAACCGCGAAGGCCGCTGCGGCACAGAGCGCAGCGGCCTTCGGTATCCAGTGGGAAACCATTTTGGAACGGTGTCCGGCAACTTATGCAGAAGTAGTCGGCTGAGAAAGGCTCGGGCGCTTTGAGGCAGGCGCGGCAGACGGGAACCCGGCTGATTTCGGTAAGCGGAACTCCGCAGATGCGGCAACCATCGGGGAACAGGAGGGAAAAAAGAGCGTGAGGGATGGTCCGTAATACTGAGGGTATCGAATTTGCGATTGCGGCTTGCCGACTACTTGAGAAGGCCCACCTCCCCGCGAAATCATATTGTACCGAAAATGGCAGGAAGAGCAAAGTACCGGTCTTCGCACAATTGCTCAGACGTGGCGGCGCGCATCGCAGTAAAATACCGGTCGGAGGTAGGCCTCATGGGCTCGCGGTGGATCCCGTTAATCCCCGCAGTGGTCTTGGCGCTGTGCTGCGCTTCGGGACAGGTTGCGATCGAGAACCGTCCGAAAGCGCCCATACCGCAGGAAAGCCGCCCTCCTTCCACGCTGCGCTCAGACTTGAATCTGGTGCTGGTGCCGGTATCGGTCTGCGATCCCACGAACAAGCCCGTCACGGGCCTGGAGCGAGAGCACTTCAAAATCTTCGACGACCGTGTGGAGCAAACGCTCACGCACTTCGCGATGGACGACGAGCCGGTCGCGGTCGGTCTGGTGTTCGACATCAGCGGCAGCATGGGTCCGAAACTGCGGACCGCGCGGCTGGCGGCGGCGCAGTTCTTCCGGACGGCGAATCCCGAGGACGAGTTCTTTCTCGTAGAGTTCAACGACACACCGAAACTGGTAACGCCGCTCACGCCGGATTTCGAGGAGATTCAGAATCAGTTGACCTTCGCGCAGTCGAAGGGGCGGACGGCGCTGCTCGACGCGATCATGCTCGCCATGCACGAGATGAAGAACTCGAAGAAGAAACGGAAGGCGCTGCTGATCATCTCCGACGGCGGCGATAACAGCAGCCGGTATACGGAAGCCGAGATCCGCAGCGCGGTCCGCGAGAGCGATGTGATCATCTATGCGATCGGCGTCTACGAACCGTACGGGGCGCGCGGCCGGACGCCGGAGGAATCGTCGGGTCCGGGCTTGCTGACGGATCTGGCGGAGCAGACTGGCGGGCGGCACTTCCCGGCGGACCTGAATGAACTGCCGGATATCTCAGCGAAGATCGGGATTGAGCTGCGCAACCGATACGTGCTGGGATACTCGCCGACCTCGGTGCTGCGGGACGGGCGGTACCACAAGGTCGAGGTGAAGGTCGTGCAGCCGAAGGGGCTGCCGAAGCTCACGGCGCACTGGCGGACGGGCTACTACGCGCCGGCGGATTGATTTTCTCGCCGCCGATAAACGCAGATTAACGCCGATAAGAACTATCAGCTCGCCTTCCGCACCGCGTTGATCACCACTGCCGTCGACTCTGCCAGGGGCTCTTCTCCCGAGACAACCAGATCCGCGTACTTTTTGGTCGGGTGAACGAACCATTCGGCGCTAGGACGGACGGTGCGCTCGTACTGCTCGCGGACCGATTCGGGCGTGCGGCCACGCTCGGCGACGTCGCGGCGTAGGCGGCGGTCGTAGCAGACGCCGGGGTCGGTCTGGACGTAGACCTTGGTGTCGAGCATGCCGCGCAGCTCGGGCCAGTAGAGGACGAACAGGCCCTCGACGATCAGGAACTCGCTCGCTTCGATGCGCCTGGTGGCGTCGGTGCGGGCGTAGTCCGCAAAGGAGTAGACGGGCTCCTCGAAGGCGCGCCCGTTGGCGATGGCCTGGAGGTGCTCGTGGAGGAGCTCCCAATCGAGCGCGTCGGGATGGTCGAAGTTGACCTTCTTGCGCTCGGCGAGCGGAATTTCTTCCATCCCGCGATAGTAGGAGTCCAGGGAGACGATGGGGGTTCCGGGCAGCCGGATGGCGAGTTGCCGCGACAACTCGGTCTTTCCGGAGCTCGACGGACCGGCAATGCCGATGATGTGTGCTCTCATTGCGTAGCGGTCGGGGGAGTCAGTTCAGTTTCGCACATTTCGAGGATGGCGCGCACCACTCCGTCGATGGTGTATTCGCTCGCCTGCCGGGCGACGGCGATGCCGAGGGATCGGGCGGTGGCCGTCGTGACGGGGCCGATGGAAATGGCGGGAATCGACGTCGCTCCGGCCGCCGCGACGAAGTTCTGGACTGTCGAGGAACTCGTGAAGGTGAGGAAGTGCGGCTCGCACGCGAGAGCGCGGTGGACCCTTTCGGCGACATCGTCCGGGGCGACCGTGCGGTAGGCCTCGACCACGTCGACGTGAGCGCCGCGGCGGGTCAGTTCGTTCGGGACGAGGTCGCGGGCGACGGCGGCCCTGGGGAGCAGAACGCGCTTGCCTGCGAGATCGTGCGCGGCGAAGGCGTCGAGAAGGCTCTCGGCGACGTACTCCTTGCCGATCAGGTCGACCTTGAGGTGGAGCGCTTCGACGGCGGCGCGGGTCGCGGGTCCGATCGCGCAGATGCGGGCGCGTAGCGCGCGCAGGTCCGTGGCGGAACGGTCGAGACGGTCGACGAAATGGCGGACGCCGTTGGCGCTGGTGAAGATCAGCCAGTCGTAGGTATCCAGGGCTGCGAGGGCACGATCGAGAGGCGCGTAGTCGGCGGCGGGACGGATCTCGATAGTCGGGACTTCGATGGCGTCGGCGCCGAGAGCGCGCAATCGGGCTGAGAGCGCGTCGGCCTGACCGCGGGCGCGGGTGACGACGATCCGTTTGCCGAACAGCGGCAGATGCTCGTACCAGTCGAGCTTCTCGCGGAGGCGGACCACTTCGCCGATGACGATCGTGGCGGGCGGCCGCAGATTGCGCTCGACGAGCAGGCCGGGGAGTGTCGCGAGCGTGCCGGTGACGGTCTCCTGGTCGGGGCGCGTGGCCCAGCGCACCGCCATGGCTGGCGTCTCGGGAGAACGGCCGCGCGCGATCAGCTCACGCGCGATCGCCGGGAACTGCGTGAGTCCCATGAAGAGCACGACGGTGTCGACGTGGCCCACCTTGTCCCAGTCGATCGCCTCGACGGCGTGTCCGGTGACGAAGGTGACGGCGGACGTGTGGTCGCGATGCGTGAGCGGGACGCCGGTGTAGGCGGCGATCCCGAGCGGGGTGGTGACGCCCGGGACGACTTCGAAGGGGATGCCGGCGTCGGCGCAGGCTTCGGCCTCCTCCCCGCCGCGTCCGAAGATGAACGGGTCGCCGCCTTTGAGACGCACCACGTTCAGACCGCGACGCGCGCGATCGATAAGCAGGGCGCAGATCTCGTCCTGAGTGGCCGCGTGGTCGGAGCGTTTCTTGCCGACGTAGATGCGCTCGGCGGACGGCGGAGCAAGGTCGAGCAGGGAGTCGGCGGCGAGGTGGTCGTACAGGACGACGTCGGCGAGGGCGAGGATGCGACGGCCCTTGAGCGTGAGGAGCTCCGGGTCGCCAGGTCCCGCGCCGACGAGGTAGACCTTGGTCATAGATGTGGCGCAGACTTCAGTCTGCGGCGGGCTTCAGCCCGCCCAGCGCGAGGGGCGGGCTGAAGCCCACCGCAGGCTAAAGCCTGCCCCACGATGGAGCGCGCATCAGGAATACACAACCTCCAGGATACGGCGGGCTCCTCGATCCAGGAGATCTTTCCCCATTGCCCGGCCCATCGCCGCCGCGTCGCCAATCGCGCCTTCGGACTCCGCTCGGATAATCTCCGTTCCATCCGGCGCGGCGACCAGTCCAATCAAATACAGCCGGCCGTTTTCGATCCTTGCGTGGGCTCCGATCGGAACCTGGCAGCCTCCTCCCAGCGAGCCGAGAACTCCGCGCTCGGCATCGACCGCCGAGTGCGTCGCCGCGTGGTCAAGAGGGCGGCAGGCCTGGTATCCGGCGCTTTCGGGACGAGTCTCGATCGCCAGCGCGCCTTGTCCGACCGCGGGGCACATCTGAGACGGGTCGAGAATCTCGGCGATGCGGTCCGCCCAGCCGAGCCGTTTTAACCCGGCTGCCGCCAGGAGGATCGTCTCGTACTGTCCTTCGTCTAGCTTGCGGAGGCGCGTGTCGACGTTGCCTCGCACCGATTCGATCGAAAGATCCGGGCGCAGGTGCTTCAATTGGGCCGACCGCCGCAGTGAACTCGTCCCGACCTTCGCCCCTTGCGGCAGGTCCGCGAGCTTCTTGCCGACCAGCGCATCGCGCGGGTCCTCGCGCTCGGGAACCGCGGCGAGAGTCAGGCCGGGCGGCAGTTCCGTCGGGAGGTCCTTCAGGCTGTGGACGGCGAGATCGGCGCGCCCGTCGAGCAGCGCCTCCTCGATCTCTTTCGTGAACAGCCCCTTCGTGCCGACCTTGGCCAGCGGGACGTCCTGAATCTTGTCGCCGGTGGTCTTAATGATTTCGATGCGGGATTCGTGCCCCAGGGCGGCGAGCCGGGTTTGGATCCAGCGGGCCTGCCACAGTGCGAGCTGCGAACCGCGCGATGCGATAACAAGCATGTCTCAGTCCTGGAGGTGGAACGCCTTTCGGATGGCAGCGACCACGTGCGCGCCCTCGGGCTGTCCGGCCTGGTTGCGCAACTCGGAGATCGGGCCGTGCGCGATCTTATTGACGATACCGCGGGTCAGCGCCTCGATCGCGTGTTCCTGCTCCGGGGTGAACGGGCCGAACTTGCGGCGGGCCTTCTCGATCTCGCCCGCGCGGATCTGCTCGAGCTGGTCCTGAATCCCGACGATCAGCGGCGTGACTTCGGCCACCTTGAGCCGCGCCATCATGCGCTCGACCTCTTCGCCCACCATCGACTCGGCATGGTCCGCTTCCTTCATGCGCTCGCGTAGGTTGGCGTTGACCACTTCCTGCAGGTCGTCGATGTCGTACAGGAAGACATTGTCGAGGTCGTTGATCGCCGGATCGATATTCCGCGGCACGGCGATATCGATCAGGAACATGGGCTTATTCTTGCGTGCCGAGATGACGCGCTGCATCTCCTCCTTATGGAGGATGTAGTGCGGCGCGCCGGAGGACGCGATCACGATATCGACCTCCGGGAGCATGCTGACGAAGCGCGTATATTCGACGGGAGTGCCCTGGAAAAGCTTCGCCATTTCTACGGCGCGCTCGTGGGTCCGATTGGTGACGAAGACGTGCGAGGCGCCGGAGCGGCGCAGGTGGCGCGCGGCGAGCTCCGACATTTTGCCGGCCCCGACGATCATGACGGTGCGGTTCTGCAGCGAGCCGAAAATCTTGCGGGAGAGCTCGACGGCGGCGTAGCTGACCGAAACGGCCATCTGTCCGATGCCCGTCTCCGCGCGGACGCGCTTGGCGACGCTGAAGGCGCGCGAGAGCAGGCTGTCGAGCCAGCCGGAGAGCGCGCCGCAGTCCTTGGCCGCGGCGTAGGCTGCCTTGAGCTGTCCGAGAATCTGGGGTTCGCCGATCACCATCGAGTCGAGGCTGGCGGCGACGCGGAACAGGTGGTGGATCGCCGCGCGGCCCTCGTGGCGGTAGAGATGCGGCCCGATGGTGTCGAGGCTGATCGACTTGTGGTCCCGCAGAAAGCCGTTGACGACGTTCTGCGGCTCGACCGAATCGTCGGTGGTGACGGTGATCTCCACGCGATTGCACGTCGAGAGGATGACCGCCTCGACGACGCCTTCGCGCGAGCGCAGGTCGGCCAGCGCGGCCGGTAGCGCTTCTTCCCGAAACGCCAGACACTCGCGCACCTCGACGGGTGCGGTTTTGTGGCTGACGCCGGTGATCAGGAGCTTCATTGTTTAATCAGCAACGCCCCCAGTCGGGCGTGCGCGGCCCAGGTTAAAGCGGAGAAGCCGAGCACCGTAACGGTCATGATGGCGGCTTTCCGGCCGCGCCATCCGGCGGAGGTCCGCAGACAGACGAGCGCGAGGTAGACGCCCCAGGTAAAGAACGAAATCACGATCTTCGGCTGGCCGATCCAGTCGTGCTTGAGGTAGATCGACGCCCAGGTGCTGGCCGCGATCACGGCCAGGGTCATCAGGACGAAGCCGATCGCCATGGAGCGTCCGATGAGGTCGTCGAGGGTGCCGAGGGCGGGCAGCCGGTAGTAGAACTTGTGCGGTTTCTTGTTTTTGAGCTCGCGCTCCTGGAAGAGGTAGAGCAGGGAAGCGCCCGCGGTCAGCAGCAGGGCGGCATACCCCAGAAGTACCAGGATGATGTGCAGCGTCAGCCAGGTGGTCTTGAGGATGGGGTTCTGGAAGCCGACCACCGGGTTGCCGAGGGTCGAGACCAAAGCCATGACGAAGACTAGCGGGAAGACGAAGACGCTGAGGCTCGGCACCTTATATCGCCACTGCACGAAGAGGTAGAGGATGGCGAAGAGGAAGGCGCACATCGAGAGGTCCTCGTAAAAATTCGAGATCGGGCAGCGGTTGTTGAGAATTCCCTCTTCGATGATGGAGACGAAGTGGAAGATCGCAGCCATTCCGAATGCGCCGAGGGCGCCGCGGAAGAGATGCTCGCGGCGGCGGACCAGAGTTAGGATGGCGTGGGCGAGGCCGATTGAGTACAGCGCGGCGGCCACGCGCAGCCAGATGACGCTCATTTCAGCCATGGGCTATCCGGTAATGCAATGTCTTAAATCAAAGTATACCGCGGGGTCCATTGTAGAGAATCCCCACACCCGTGGGGGGTGGTGGGGGTATTCGGAGGGTAAACTCTGATTTCCGCCGTCCGATCCGCCGGCGATATATTGCGCCATCGCCTGCTAATCTAAGGACTTGTCCCCCTGGCCTCCTGGATTTGCCGCGCCCGTACTCGCGACCGTCGTGGGCGTGTGCGGGGCCGTGCTCGGCCTTTGGCTCACCGGAGCCCGGCAGCGCGCGCGGGTCGTGGTGCCGCTGAGCGCGGGCGTGCTGCTCGGTGTCGCGCTGTTCGGACTCTTTCCCGAGATGGTCACGGAGCAGGGCTGGGCGGTCAGCCTCGCGCTGTTCGGCGCCGGGTACGGCCTCCTGCTGCTGGTGAACCGCTACCTGTATTCGGTCTGCCCGAGCTGTTCGCACGACCACGACCATCACGCCTGCGAGTCGGAACTGCACGGCTTCGCCGCGCCGCTCGTGGCCGCGGCCGCCATCCACAGCTTCCTCGACGGTTGGAGCGTGGCGACGGTGCAACTCGCGGCGCCGTTGGGGCTGCGCATCGCTGTGCCGTTGGCCGTGGCGCTGCATAAGCTGCCGGAAGGGATCGCGCTCGGCGGCATCCTGCGGGCGGCGGTCCCGGGCCGGGGACGCGCCTTGTGGCTCGCGATTCTGGCGGAGGGCGCGACGCTGGCAGGCGGTGTCTTGGGGCTCGAAATGGGGCCGCACCTCGGGACGCGCTGGATTCTCTACCCGCTCGGGATCACGGCGGGCTGGATTCTGTATCTGGCCTACCATGCCATCGAAGAGGAGTGGCGGCGGCGCGGCGCGCGCGCGGCGTTCGTGTCCGCGCTAACGGGAATGGCGGGCGCGGCGGTGATCCAGCGCGGCGCGGAAGCGCTCTTTCGCTGAAAATAGAATAGGATGTCGCTGAGCTGGACGGCGGACGGCTACTGGCTGACACGCCTGGTCTTCCAGCGCGCGCTCGCGGCGCTCTACCTCATCGCGTTCGTCAACGCGGTCAACCAATTCAAGCCGCTGGTCGGCGAGCGCGGACTGCTGCCGGTGCCCGCATGGGTCGAGAACGTCCCGTTTCGCGAGACGCCGAGCCTGTTCTACTTCGCGCCGAAGGACTGGGCGTTCACGGCGGCAGCGTGGACGGGCGTGGCCCTCTCGGTGCTGGTCGTGGCGGGCGTGGCAGACCGCTATTCATGGGCGCTCTCGGCGGCGATCTGGGCTGTGATGTGGGCGCTCTACCTCTCCTTCGTGAACGTCGGGCAGACGTTCTACGGCTTCGGGTGGGAGTCGATTCTGCTGGAGGCAGGGTTCTACGCGATCTTCCTCGGCAGCGCCCGCACCGCTCCCACGTGGATCACGCTCGTCCTGCTGCGATGGCTGTGTTTTCGAGTGATGTTCGGCGCCGGACTGATCAAGCTGCGCGGCGATCCGTGCTGGCGCGACATGACGTGCCTCGACTATCACTACGAGACCCAGCCGATGCCGAACCCGCTGAGCTGGTATCTCCACTGGGGTCCGCTGCACCAGGCGGGCGTGTGGTTCAACCACTTCGCGGAGCTCGTGGCGCCGTTCGGATACTTCCTGCCGCAGCCCGTAGCGTCGATCGCCGCGATCGCCACGATCGCATTCCAGGCGACGATCTTTGCGAGCGGGAATTTGTCGTGGCTGAATGTGCTGACGATGGTGCTGGCAATTCCGGCGCTGCGGATTCCGGGAGCGGCTCCGGCCGTCCTCGAGCCGCCGTCGATCCCGCACAAGACGATCGTGAGCGCGCTGGCCGTGATGGTCGCGTGGATGAGCGTGCGTCCGACGCTGAATATGCTGTCGCCGCGACAGGTGATGAACACGACGTATAATCCGCTGCACCTGGTCGGGACGTACGGCGCGTTCGGCAGCATCACGCGCGAGCGGTACGAGATCGTCGTCGAGGGGACGGACGAGGCGGTGATCACGGAGTCGACCAAGTGGCGCGCGTACGAGTTCCGCGGCAAGCCGACGGACACCGGTCGTATGCCGCCGCAGATCGCGCCGTATCATTTGCGGCTGGACTGGCTGATGTGGTTCGCCGCGATGGGCGATTACTCCGACAATCTCTGGTTCGTGAAATTCATGGGTAAGCTGCTGCAGGGCGATCCGGGGACGCTGTCGCTATTGCGGTCGAATCCCTTCCCGGAGAGGCCGCCGCGGTATGTCCGGGCGCAGTTGTGGCGGTATCGGTTCACGACGCCGGACGAGCGCCGGCGGACCGGACAGTGGTGGAACCGGGAGTTCGCGCGCCCTTATTTCCCGGTCGTGTCGCTCGAGACTGAGGGGCTGAAACGGTTTTTGTGACCGCCTGTCGATCAATCGACGAAAACGGGACGAGCGATGAGCGGAGTGACAGCGTCGTTTCTGGCTTTCGACAGCGTCTAACCGCAGAGACGCGGAGTCCGCGGAGGAAGCACGGAGAAGACAACCTGAGACGAGCGCAGAGCAAGCCGAGGGCTTAGTGTGCTGGCGCCCCTCAACTGCGCGAGGCGCGAGCACAGAAAACCTCTGCTCCCTCTGCGCTCGAAAGACACCGCAAGAACTTCAGATTGCGGGAGGAGCGGAATGAAACGGAGTTCTCCGCGGAAATCTCCGCGTACTCCGCGTCTCAGCGGTTCAAGCGCTGCTGCCGTTGGCCGGCGCTGTTCACGACACCGTCCGTGCGGCAGGCTATGCTATAGCCGTATGCGCGTGATCTTTGGACTGCTTTTACTCGCCGCGGCGTCGTTCGCGGCCGATGCGGATTTCAATGGGCGGTGGGACCTCACGACGGTCCAGACGCGGCCGCGCGGCTGGTGGGTCGAACTGAACGGCGTCGGCACGCCCAACGCCAACGGCAGCTTCGTCAGCATCTTCGGCGGCGACCGGAACAAAATCGACACAATCGCCGTCGAGAACGGCGAATTGAAGTGGGTCATCAACGCGCCGCCCGTGCCGGAAGGCAAGAAGCAGCAGCAGAACGTCATCTTCCGCGCGAAGGTCGCGGGCGGAAAGATGGAAGGGACGATGGAGCGGGAAGGGCAGAGCGGAGCGCCCCTGAAGTTCACCGGCGTGCGCGCGCCCGCGCTCGACAACGAGAAGGACGACGGGTCGTGGAAGGCGGGCAAGGCCGTCGAGCTGTTCAACGGCAAGGACGCATCCGGCTGGCACGCGCTGGTGCAGGACGCGGATATGAAGTGGACGGTCGAGAAGGGCGTCCTGAAGAATGCGCCTCCGACGACGGACATCGTCTCCGACCAGAAGTTCTGGAATTTCGCGGCGCACGTAGAGTTCCGGATCGTCGAGCGGTCGAACAGCGGCATCGGCCTGCGCGGCCGGTACGAGATCCAGATTCTCGAGGACTACGGCAAGCCCGCAGGAACCCACGGAGCGGCGGCACTATACAGCCGAGTCGCGCCGTCGGTGAACGCGAGCAAGCCGGCAGGCGAGTGGCAGTCGTACGACATCCGGCTGGTCGGGCGCGACTTGACGGTGGTCCACAACGGGAAAAAGGTCCTGGATCACGTGCATGTGGATGGTCCGACCGCGATCGCGGAAGATTCGAATGAAAGCGAGCCCGGCCCGTTCATTCTGCAAGGCGACCACTCCTACGTCGAGATTCGCAAATTCACGGTGACGCCGCTGACGAAAAACTGAATTCGTGTTGATTCCGTTCATTCGTGTTCATACGTGGCCTGATTATTTGCCACGTATGAACACGAATGAACAGAATAAACGTAAAGCTCTTTTCTTATCCGTGTGAATCCGTGTCCATCCGTGGCCTATATCAACGCCGCTCTGCCTGGTCCCGGCGCGAAGTGATCTTCATTGCCTGAATTTCCCGCTCCGCCTGATCACCGTCAATCAGGTCCCCGCGTTCCGCCTGCGAATACCCTTCCTCGATATGCTGGCGCGTTTGAAGCATAACCTTCACCGCATCCCGCCGCAGTAAGGATCTTCGTGCCCGGGAGGCTCGCATTTACAGACCTCGGTCGCGGTAAATCGATTCGCGGCTGACGGCTTCATTCGACAACAGGGGTGTGTCCGTCCTGTGGCTATGTGCCCAATCGCGGATCTTTCGTAGCCACTCATCGTCTTCGGTGATTGCTTCCGCCTGTTCGGGACTCATCTCCATCGTTTCGATTTCCTAATCGATCATTGGCATTTCCATCGGTGGGACCGGGGACATCTCGTCTGCGTAGCACCAGACCCAGTCTTCACCGGGCTCGATCGAACGCACCAGGGGATGGTGACTGCCGTGGAAATGCTTCGTCGCATGCCGGTTTTTCGAGCTGTCGCAGCAGCCTACGTGGCCGCAGACCAGACACAGGCGGAGATGGACCCAACTGTCTCCGGTCTTCACACAGTCTTCGCAGACTCGCGATTCGGTGGTGGTGTGGTGGATCTCGTTGAGATGCGTGCAGTGACGGGACATCGTGATTACCTTTCGAGCGCCGCCCGATCCCAATGGGCCAGGTTGGCGCCGGCTTCATAGGTGCTTTGCAGAAATTCTCGGAGCGCCTGCTCCGGCGATGCGGCGCGGCGGACCTCGTCGTACATCAGGACGTACTCGCCGAGTTCCTTCTGATAAAACGCGGCGGACGGGCGGACCGCGTAGCTCGAATACCCTTCCGGCGCCGGCGCGGTGTAGGCGTAGAAGGCCGCGTCGGCGACCGCGCCTCCGCCGGGCCAGAAGCCCGCGCTGCTGCATTCGTGCGAATAGGCCTCTTTCGTGATCGGGTCGGCGCCTTCGCGCTCGGGCGCGCGACGTCCCGAAAACCGCGTCACCGCGAGATCGAAACTGCCCCAGAAGAAGTGGACCGGGCTGTTCTTCCCAAGGAACTCCCCGCGGAAACTCTCGAAGATCGACGTCGTGCTCAGCAGAATCCGATGAAAACGGCGGACCGCGTCCGCATCGTACGAGTGATGTACCGTGTCGTCGGTGAACCGGATCGGGTCGGGCACCTCGACCGGCATCGGCCAGATCTTCACGTCGATCGCGAGCGACCGGAGCGCCGCCATGAATTCGGCGTAGAAATCCGCGACCGATCGCGGATAGAGCTTCACGGACTTCGCCGCGCCGGCATTGTCGCGGATGGAAACGAGCTCTTCCAGGAAGTCGAACTCGATCTCGAAGCTGCGTGCGCCGTACGGGATCGTCGAGGTCCGCAGCCCGCACGCGCTGACGTAAAGCGGAACGTGCCAGAAGTGATTGACCGGCGGAGCCAGCGCCATCCGCACCTTGCCGACGATCTGCGTCCACATGTGCAGCGTCGCCGCGGTGTCCGCCCAACTTGCCAGCGGCAATTCCGGCCAGAGCGTCATGCTCTAACCTACCATTGCTTCGCGTGGGAGTTGCGCCGGTTGTTCACCGCGCATCCGCTCCTGCAGTCGCTCCAGATACAAATAAATCACCGGGGTAATGTACAGCGTCAGGAACTGGCTCACGACCAGTCCGCCGACCACCGCGAGTCCGAGCGGCTGTCGAGCGTCCGCGCCTTCGCCGTAGCCGAGCGCGATCGGCAGGGTGCCGAACAGCGCCGCGACCGTCGTCATCATGATCGGGCGGAAACGCAGCAGGCAGCCGTCCCAGATGGAATCGTAGGCGCTGCGGCCCTGGCGACGCGCGTCGATCGCGAAGTCGATCATCATGATCGCGTTCTTCTTCACCACCCCGAACAGCATGATGATGCCGACGAACGCGAACAGATCGAGCTGCTTGTGGAAGATCACCAGCGTGAGCAACGCGCCGAACACCGCCGACGGCAGCCCGGAGAGAATCGTGATCGGGTGGATGAAGCTCTCGTACAGAATCCCGAGCACGATGTAGATCACGACAATTGCGATCAGCAGCAGGATGGTCAGGTTCTGGAAGGATTGCTGGAATTCCTTCACGGTGCCCTGGAAGCTCGACTGGATGCTGGCGGGCATACGGATTTCGCGGATCGCGTTGTCGACGCTCTGCGCCGAATCGCCGAGAGAGACGCCCGGCCGCAGGTTGAAGCCGATGGTCACGGCGGGCAGTTGGCCGAAGTGACTGATCTGCAGCGGACCGGTCTGCCGGCTCTGCTTCACGACGGCGTCGAGCGGGATCAGCGCGCCCTTCGATGAGTGGAGGTAAACCTTCGACAGCGATTCCGGCGTGCGCTGGTATTTCGGCAGCAGCTCGAGAATCACCGAGTACTGGTTGGCCGGCGCGTACATCACCGAAACCTCCCGCTGGCTGAAGCCGCTGAACAACGCGTCCTGAATGGCCTGCGGGCTGACGCCGAGCGACAATGCCCGGTCTCGATCGATATCGACCATCAATTGCGGGCTCGCGATCTGCATGTCCGACTGCACGTCCACGAAACCAGGCAAATCGCGCATGCGGGCCATGAGCTTCGGCGCCCACTGGTAAATCTCCTGCAGGTTCGAGCTTTGCAGCGTGAGCTGATACGAACTCGCGCCGATGTTCTGACCGCCAATCGGGATCGGCGGCGGATTCTGCATGAACGCGAGAATGCCCGGGACGGCGGCCGCTTGCGGACGGAGACGTTCGATAATCTCGTCGACGGAGTGGGTCCGCTGCTCGCGCGGCTTCATGCGCGCGAAGACGATGCCGGAGTTAACGCCCTGCGGGCCGGGGACGAACGACACCACATCCGAAATCTCCGGGTCCGCGCGGAAGATCTCTTCGATGGCGTGCGTGTGCGTCTTCATGTTGTCGAACGACATGTCCTGCGGTCCGAGAGTCGCCGCGAACATGAAGCCGGCGTCGGTGCTGGGGATGAAGCCGGTCGGCATCGTTTTGAACAGGTAGACCGTGCCCACGAGCATGAGGAACGCGATCGCCAGCGTCACGAGGCGGAAGCGGAGCGCGACGCGCAGGCTCGATTCGTACCAGCGGGCCAACAGGTCGAAGCCGCCTTCGAGAGTGTTGTAGAGGACGCCGTGCCGCTTGCCGTGGTCCGATTTCAGGAAGCGGCTGCCGAGCATCGGCGTCAGGCTCAACGACACGAAACCGGAGATCAGAATCGCCACCACGATGGTCACGGAGAACTCGTGGAGCAGGCGTCCGACGATGCCGCCGAGGAACAGCACCGGGATGAACACGGCGACGAGCGAGATGGTCATCGAGAGAATCGTAAACCCGATCTCGCGCGACGCCTTCATCGCGGCCGCCATGCGGGTCTCGCCGAGCTCCATGTGTCGGACGATGTTCTCCAGCATCACGATCGCGTCGTCGACCACGAAGCCGACCGAGAGCGTCAACGCCATCAGCGAGAGATTATTCAAGCTGTACCCGAGCAGGTACATGACCGCGAACGTGCCGATGATCGAGAACGGGACCGCGCAGCCGGGGATGATCGTCGCGGAGACGTTCCGCAGGAACAGAAAGATGACGAGCACGACCACCGCGATCGTGAGGATAAGCGTGAACTCGACGTCGCGAATCGAGGCGCGAATGGTCTGCGACGCGTCATGCGCCACGCTGAGGTGCACCGCGGGCGGAATGTTCCTCCGGAACTCCGGCATCAGCTTGCGGATGTTGTCGACCACCTCGACGGTGTTGGTGCCGGGCTGCTTCTGGACCGCGAGAATGATGGCGCGGTGGTTGTTGTACCAGCCGATCAGGCGGTCGTTATCGGGTCCGTCGACGACATTCGCGACCTGCTCCAACCGCACCGGCGTGCCGTTGCGATATGCCACGATGACGGGTCGATAGGCAGCCGCCTTCAGCAGCATGCCGTTCGATTCGATCGTGAAAGCCTGCTTATCGCCGTCGAGCCGGCCGGTCGGCAGGTTGGTGTTACTGGAGGCGATCGCATTGCGGACGTCGTCGAGCCCGATATTGAGAGCGGCGAGCTGATCGGGGTCGGCCTGTACGCGGACGCCGTATTTCTGGGCGCCGTAGATCATCACGCGCGAGACGCCGTCGACCATCGAGATGCGCTGCGCCAGCAGGGTGTCGGCGTACTCGTTGACGTCCCACATCGGCAGCACGTCGGAATCGAGCGCCAGATAGAGGACGGGCTGTTCGGCGGGATTCGTCTTCTGATACGACGGCGGACGCGGCATGCTCGTCGGCAGGCGGCCCTGGGCGCGCGCAATCGCCGCCTGGACGTCCTGTGCGGCGGCGTCGATTTTGCGGTCGAGCGAGAACTGGACGGTGATCGAACTGGAGCCGATGGAGTTCACGGAGTTCATCGACGAGATGCCGGCGATGGTCGAGAACTCGCGTTCGAGCGGTGTCGCGACTGACGACGCCATCGTCTCCGGGCTGGCTCCGGGAACGAACGCGGTTACCGAAATGGTCGGGTAGTCGACGCTCGGCAGCGCCGCCACCGGCAGCGCGCGGAACGAGAGGGTCCCGAAAATCAGGATCGCCAGACACACGAGGGCCGTCATGATGGGCCGCTCGATGAAGAGTTTCGAAAGGTTCATGGGCGGCCCGCCTCCTTCAACGGGGGAAGGTCGACGACCTGGATCTTGGCGCCGGGCGCGAGACGCAACTGGCCGTCGGTGACGACCGTTTCGCCGGGCGCGAGCCCCTTCTCGATGACGATTTTCTTCTCGATCGTGCGGCCGGCGGTCACGGGACGCATCTCGACGATGTTCCCGGGCTTCACCGCGTAAACGTACTGCCCCTGCTGTCCGCTCTGCACGGCTTCGGCCGGAACGACGGTTGCGACCTGGCTTTCGAGGGTCAACACCACGGTGACGAACTGTCCGGGCCACAACATGCTGTCGCGATTCTCGAAGGTCCCTTTGAGCTTGATGGTCCCCGTAGTGGTGTCGACCGTGTTGTCGATGAGGGTGAGCGTGCCTTCGGCGCGGTGGCCCGGATTGTCGCTCGTGAAGGCGCCGATCGACAGCTTATGGGCGGCGCTCAGGCGTCGGACCGACGCCAGGTGCTGTTCGGGGACGGCGAAGTTGACGAAGACCGGCTCGATCTGGTGAATCACGACCAGCGGCACGTCGTTCACCTTGACCAGATTGCCGGCGTGGACCAGGAGGTTCCCGGTACGTCCGGAAATTGGCGCGGTGATCCGGCAGTAGCTGAGATTGAGCTTCGCGGCGGCGACGGCGGCCTGGTCGGCTGCCATGGCGGCCTTGGAACTCTCGATAGTCGCCTGGCTGGCGCTGGCGGACTCGCGCGACACGTCGGCGCTGGTGCGCGCCTGGTCGGACTGGGAACGCGAGACCACGCCGGCCTTCTGCAATTCGGCGTACCGGGTGGCATCGGTCTCGGCGAACTTCGCTTGAGCGGCGTCGCGACGGAGGGCCGCTTCTGCCTGCACGATCATCGCCTGGTCGCGCGTCACGGCCGCTTCGGCTTGGTGCAGCGCGTCCTCGAACGGTCGCGGGTCGATGGTGAACAGGAGCTCTCCCTGTTTGACGTTCTGCCCTTCGGTGAAAGCGACGCGTTCGATCGGGCCGGCCACCTGCGACTTTACCTGCACGATCGAGGAGGCGTCCACGTTGCCGACGACGCGCAGCTCTACCGCGACCGGTTACTCGACGGCTTTGGCGACTGACACGGGAACGCTAGGCGGCGCAGCGGCCGCTGTATTCGCCGGTTCCTGCTTGCACCCGGAGAGCGCGAGCAGTGACGGTATGGAGAAGAATAGGGCGCGCTTCAGACGAGACACAGTGATTGGACTCCGCCAGGGGGTTGGATGAATCGAAGAGTTAGACGGACGCGAACAAAATACGAACCGCCCCAAAAATTTGCCAGATGGGATCAGTGTAGCAAACGCGGGCGCCACCAGTTGGAGGTGGGGCACACCCAGGTCGCGTGCCGCGTATCAGGGCACGACTTCAGTCGCGCCGTAGGAAATCGCGGGAGAATTTGGGCTTTAGCCCCGTATCCAGAGTCCCCCTTCAGTAGACAATGTCAAGCGTCTGGCTGGCGTAGATCGGTGACACGGAATGGCGGAACGGCACGGCGGCTCGGCGTGCGATGCTCGCAAACTCTTCCGGCGTATAAGCGCGGCGGATGGACGTCATGCCATCGGCGACGGCGACGGGCGAAAAGAACGGCGCCACAAACGTCCGGAAGAGCGCGAGCGGCAGTGGATGGCGCACCAAGTCGATCACCACGAAGCGACGGCACGAGCGTCCGACGTTGTGGATCATATTGACCACCTCGTCCTCGGAGAGGTGATGCGCGAGGCAGAGGGCATAGGCGACGTCGGCGGCCGGGAGCGGGTCGCAGATCGCGTTCGCGCGCAGGATCCGGACGGGGGCGTCCGCCGGAGGCCGAAGGTCGACGCCGACGCCTTCGACGCCGAGCCGTCGCTGCAACTCGGCGAGTACCGCGCCGTGGCCGCAACCCACGTCGAGGATTCGCGTGACGGGCCTCGGATCGCAGCGGAGCGTGCGCGCCAAGGCCGCAGTGGTTCCGAGAACGCGATGCAAGCGCGTGAGATCGCGATAGGCTCGTGCGACGACATGCTCGGGCGCCGCCCCCGCATCCAGGATTTCGGCGTCGAAGCTCCGCAGCACGCGGGCTCGCGTGGCACGGCTCGGGCCGTCGTGTGCGGGCGCACACTTCGCGCGGGATGCTATAAACAGTAAGGTGAAGCGCGACCAACGCAAGGCCGCACGGCCCCAACCGAAAATCCAACCCAAGTCAGACGCATGGCAACGGTACTCCGTCCATGCGCCGCTGCTCGCCGTCATTCTGATTGCGCTTGCCGCCTATTCCAATTCCTTTCACGCCCCCTTTGTTCTGGACAACAAGGAGGCTATCGTCCAGGACACGCGCGTGCACGCCAACACCGGGGACAACCTCTCGCGCATTATTCGCACGCCGTACCATCAGGCGCTGCTCTCCGGCCTCTACCGTCCCGTGACCACCTGGACGTACCTGCTGAACTACGCCGTCCTGGGCAGTGGCTCCTCGCCCGAGGGTTACCACTGGTTGAACTTCCTCCTGCACGCGTTCAATATCGTGCTCGTTTACTGCCTGGCGCTGGCGCTATTCGAGGATCGAACCGCGGCGCTCGTCGCGAGCGCGCTGTGGGGAGTCCATCCGGTGCTGACCGAGAGCGTGACGAATATCATCGGGCGCGCGGACATGCTCTCCGCGGCGGGTGTCCTGGGCGCGTTACTCTGCTACCGGGCGGCCGTGCGCGCCACCGGAGCGCGGCAAATCCTGGCGATCGCGGGAGTAGCGCTCGCAGCGGGCCTCGCCGTATGGTCGAAGGAGAGCGGGGTGGTCGCCATCGCGCTGCTCCCGCTATTCGATTGGACCTTTTTTCGCGGACAGCCGGCACGTGCGCGGGCGTGGACGATCGGGGCGGCAGCCATCCCGATGGCGCTCTACTTCGCGGTCCGCGCCGGTGTGCTCGCCCGGTTTCCGGCCGGACTGACACCGTATACGGACAATCCGCTAATCGGCGCGCCGTTCCTGGCCGCGCAGGTGACGGCTTTTAAGGTCATCGCCAAGTATTTCGGACTGCTGGTATGGCCGGCACGGCTCTCCGCCGACTACTCGTACTCCGAAATTCCGGCGGCGGTGAGCGCGCTGGGGTATTTCGGACTGGCGCTGTGTGTCGCGTCGGCCTGCCTCGCGTTGTGGGCGTGGCGGCGGCATAAGCCGCTGTTCTTCTCGATCCTGTTCTTCTTCATCGCGCTGGCTCCGGTCTCGAACGTGTTTATCCGGATCGGCGCGGTGATGGCGGAACGCTTCCTCTATCTGCCCGCGGTCGGGTTCGTGCTCGCGGCGGTGTACGGCCTGCGAACTGTGGTTGACCGGGCGCCGCAGCGCCGCACCGCGATCGGCTACGCCCTGGCACTGGTTTTGTTGGTGTTTGCCGCGCGCACGTACAACCGGAACTCCGATTGGGACGACGAGCAGCGTTTCTGGGAATCAGTGACGGAAAGCGCGCCGAATAGCTACAAAGGACATATCGGCCTGGCGTCGAAGCTGCCCCTGGTTCGCCGCGCCGACCGCGAACGAGCCGCCGCAGAGATTGCCCGGACGTTCGCTATCCTCGACCCGCTTCCGGACGCGCAGAACGCGCCGCTGGCATACCGGATGGCAGGCTCGATTTACCGCAGGATGGGCGATGAGGTGGCCATGCACCGCGCCGAACCTGACGGCACGCAGCCCGGTGAGTGGTACCAGAAATCCCTCGCGGCGCTGTTCCGTAGCCAGGCGATGGAACTGGCGCGCGACCAGGCCTTCCGCGACCTCAATGCCAAGCGCGGGACACCGCGGCCGACGTTCCTGCCCGCCGACCTATACTTCGAGATCGGCCGCACCTATCTGCGCAATGCGCAGCAGCTTCAGGCACTCTCCTTCTACGAGCGAGGGCGCGATCTGGGGACGAACGCGGACCTGCTCGAAGACGAAGGCGGGACCTTCGAGTCTTTCGGGGACTACCGCAAGGCGGCGCAACGCTATATCGAAGCCCTCGAAGTCGACAGCAAACGCAACGATCTCACGCCCAAGATCGCGGAGATGTACAAAAAGGCCGAGCCGAACGGGTGCGGAGTGGCCCCCGGAGGCGGGCTCAACATCCAGTGTCCGATGGTGCACGAGGACATCTGCTCCGCGGCGCGGAATGTGGAGGACACCTTCACCCGGCACGGCCAGCCGGAAGACGCCGCGGAGGTCCGCCGCCTCGCTATCATCGACCTCGGATGTACGGGGATCGGGGGGAAGTAGGCATGCCTACTGACTGCTCCGCGTCGCCCCGCTTGTTCCCGGCCTTTGGAACGACCCCGCGTCGATCGTCTTCCCGATCCGGCTGATCGCCTGGAAGTGCAACTCGTCGCCTTCGATCTCGATCAGCAGGAATGAATTGTCCGTGTCGAACGACGCCGCGGCGAACTCCGCCTTCCGCACGTTGCCCTCCCGCAGCTTCGCCGAGCCCCCCTCGACGATGTAGTAGATGCCGTGCTGCGGTTTGATGCGCTCGTAGAAATGATCGTGACCGGCGAGCGCCAGGGATACGTGATACTTCTGGAACAACGGCTCCAGGACATTGCGTAGTTCGATGTCGGACCCGTGCTTCGCTCCCGACGAATACAGCGGGTGGTGACAGAACACGATCTTCCACGCGGCCTTCGACGCGGCGAGCTGTTTCTCGAGCCAGTCGAGCTGCGCGCGGTCCATGTAATTGCTGTCCAGCGCAAAGAACTCGACGCCTTTGTGCGGCTCCATCGTGTAATACCGTTCGCCTCCCATATGGAAGTGCTGGTACGAGCGCTGGCTCGGATCGTCGTGATTGCCGAGGCAGGCGAAGAACTTCACGCCCGCGTCGAGCAGCGCCTTGTACGGCTCCTCGAACTTCTTCTGGAAGTCGATGGGTTTCTGGCTGCCGTAGATGTTGTCTCCCATCATCACGACCGTGTCGAAGGGGAACTGGCCGCGGAATTCCGCCAGCTTCGCGCCGACCTCGTATTCGGCGCGCCCGCCCGTCCCGGTGTCGCCGATCACGGCGAAGTGAAACGAATCGGGCTTATTCGGCAGCCGCAATTCCTGTGCGGCGAGAGTCCCGGCCAATGCGGCCATCAGGATGACAGTCGTGCGTTTCATGGCGTGTTTCACGGGAGCGCGTTGGGGATGAAGTCGACGATCGTGTTGGCGCGGACGTCGTGCAGGACCAGCGCCTTACCGACGAAGCGGAACTCGACCGATTTCGGCAGGGCAGGGAGGCGCAGGAGAATGCGGGGCGGCACCGTCGAGAGCGGCGCTCCATCGGGATAAGGCTCGTCGGGTTTGAGTGCGACGGGCGGAGTGCCTTTCGAAGATTTCGGATCGTCCTCGCCGATCGCCTTGCGGGCCGCGGCGCCGTCGCGGCCCGAGATACTCTCCCGAATCACGCGTACCAACTGTTGCTGCTCGGCCGCGACCAGGATGTCGCCCTGTTTCGCTCCCTGCCGGTTGGCCGCGATCGCCGTCGCTAGCGCCGCCTTGTGTGCGTGGACCTCTTCGGCCGTCGCGCGATCGGCCACCTTTCCCATCTCACGGTCGAGCCGGTCGACCAGTTGCGTGTACGCTTTGACCTTGGTTTCGAGCTGCGGAAATTCGGGCGGGCCGGCCGCCGCAGCCCACAAACAGAGTGCAAGGTGTAACACCACAAAGTGTGGTCTGCAATTCACGGACCGTGCCGAATTTGCAACCGCTTGCAGAGCATTCTGTTAACTTGCATACGCGAAATAGTTGTGAACTCGTACTAAAGTCCCGTTAAAGTTCAATACTTTAGCGGTATCACAGGCCCGACGTGAGTAATATCTCCTTTAGGGTGTGGAGCTTAGGGTTGACACTCGTCGCGCCCTACTGGCATACTTTTTTCACGAAATCGGGGGCAGTTTTCTGGGCTCCCGTACTCGATTCCATCGTTCAGAAAAGGGAGTTTTCAGGATGCTATATGGGGTCAGGTCCAAGACGACGTTTCTTCTGGTGTCTCTACTCGTAACCGGGTTGGGATACGCGCAATCCACGAGCGGCTCAATTGCCGGCACCGTGGTGGACGCGCAGCACGCCGCGCTGCCGAATGCGGCGGTCACCGCCCGCGAACAACAACAGAAATTTGTCGTGAGCACCAAGACGGACGAATCCGGCCGTTTCGTGTTCACGCCGGTTCCTCCGGGCACCTACAACATCAGCGTGGAAGCTCAGGGCTTCAAAAAGTCGGAGCGCACGGGGATCACACTCAACGCCAACGATAAGCTCGCGCTCGGCGAGTTGCAGATGGAAGTCGGCGCCGTGACCGAGTCGATCGAAGTCACCGCCAGTTCCGTCCTGCTCCAGACCGAGAGCGCCGAGCGTTCCACCGCGCTGGTCTCCAAACAGATGGAGAACATCGCGGTCAACAGCCGCAGCTTTCTCGACCTCGTGAAGCTGGTGCCCGGCGTGGTTTGGACAGGCAACTTGTCGACCGCCGGTCCGGGGGGCGTCGCGAACATCGCCGCCAACGGAACTCGCACCAACTCGAATCAGATGACGATCAACGGCATCAGCGACGTCGACACCGGCAATAACGGCGGCCCGAACGCCACTGTCAGTCTCGACTCGGTCCAGGAGTTCAAGATCCTGACCGGCGTCTACCAGGCCGAGTATGGCCGGTCGATGGGCGCGCAGATCTCGGTGGTGACCAAGAGCGGCACCTCCGACCTGCACGGCAGCGCGTACTGGTTCCACCGCCACGACGATCTGAACGCCAACAACTGGCTGAGCAACCGCAACGGCCTGCCGCGGCAGTTGTTCCGCTTCAACGACCTCGGCTACACCGTCGGCGGTCCCGTCTTCATTCCGAAGCTGCTGCCCAGCCGCCAGAAGCTCTTCTTCTTCTGGAGCCAGGAGTATCAGCGGCAGCTCCGTCCGCAGGGCGCCCGCAACATCACGGTGCCGACGGACCTCGAGCGGACCGGCGACTTCTCGAAGAGCGTCGACAACAACGGCAATCCGCTTAAGATCATCGACCCCAACACCGGCGCCCAGTTCCCGAACAACTTGATCCCGGCCAACCGGCTGTATGCGCCCGGCATCGCGCTCCTGAAAATGCTGCCGAAGCCGAACGTGGCCACCTCGTGCGCGCTCCAGCCGGGCGTCGCGGGCTGCATTAAGGGCTACGACTTCCAGTCGCAGATCTCGGATAATTACCCTCGCCGCGAAGACACCGTGAAGGTCGACTTCAACGCGACTTCGAAGCTCCGCATCACGGGCAGCCTGCTGAACAACAGCAACACCTACCAGTCCTACTACGGCTCGTTCGTGCTCGGCTCGAACACTCCGCTCAGCCCGATCCAGTACGCGAACCCCGGCTACCTCTGGTCGGCCGGCGCGACGTACATCATCAGCCCGACGTTTACCAACGAATTCAACATGGGCATCAGCAACAACAGCATCCTGATCGACGAGGTCGGCACTGGGTTCACCCGCACCGGGACCGGAGTCAATCTTCCGCTCCTCTACCCCAATGCGGTGCAGCGCGACTATCTGCCGAACGTCGGTTTCGGCGGCAGCCGTCTGGCCAACAGCCCCGGCTTCGGCTCGAGCGATGCGCCGTTCATCAACTACAACACCACGATCGACATCACGGACAGCGTGTCGAAGATTTTCGGCCGGCACGCCTTCAAGGCCGGCACATATCTGCAGCGGAGCCGCAAGAACCAGACGTCCTTCGGCGCCTTTGACGGCAGCTACAACTTCGGCGACAACTCCTCCAACCCGTACGACACCGGCTTCGGCTTCTCCAACGCCGCGCTCGGCGTCTACAACAGCTTTACCCAGGCCGCGAACTTCATCAACGGCCAGTACCGCTACTGGAACATCGAGTTCTACGCGCAGGACACCTGGAAGGTCACTTCGCGCCTGACGCTCGATTACGGTCTCCGCGTCGCTTATTACCAGCCGCAGTATGACGCCTCGCTGCAGGCCTCGACGTTCGTGCCGAGCCTGTGGAGCGCGTCGAAGGCTTCGCGGCTCTATGTGCCGCAGACTGTGAACGGCGTCCGCTCGGCCGTCGACCCGGTCACCAACCAGGTGCTGCCCGCCGCGTTCATCGGCTTCCTCGTGCCGGGCACGGGCGACGTGGCCAACGGCATCGCGCAGGGCGGCGTTAACGGGTTCACCAAGTACCTGCAGAACAACCCGCCCCCGCAGTGGGGCCCGCGTCTCGGTATAGCGTGGGATCCGACGGGCGAACAGAAGCTCGTCATCCGCACCGGCGCCGGCATTTACTACGACCGGTTCCAGGGCAACCGCGTTTTCGACTTCGTGCGCAACCCGCCGCTCGGCATCCAGCCGGTGCTGAACTATGGCTACGTCAACCAGATCAACCCGTCGAGCGCGCTCCTCTCGCCGCCGGACTTCTACGCCGCCGACCCGGTCGGAAAAATCCCGACGGTGTACAACTACCAGTTCGGCATCCAGACCAAGCTGCCGTCCCAGACGGTGCTGGACGTCGCTTACGTCGGCGCGCAGTTCCGGCACCTGCAGGACAACCGGAATTTGAACGCCGTCCCGTACGGCACGGCCTTCCAGCCTCAGTACCAGGATCCGACGATCAGCTCGAGCGTTCTCGGCGGCGCGTCGCTGCCGAGCAACTTCATGCGTCCGCTGCGCGGAATCGGTAACATTAACCTCTACGAGTCGGCTGCCACCGGCAACTACAACTCGCTGCAGGTTTCGGTCAACCGTCGCGTGGGGCACCTGTTCCTCGGTATTGCTTACACCTGGAGCAAGGACCTGACGACGGCCTCCGGCGACACCAACTTCGTCCGGCCCGACCAGTACACCCGCCAGGCGTACTACGGTCCGTCGGGCAACGACCGGCGCCACAACTTCGCGCTTAACTACGTCTACAACATGCCATTCTTCGAGCACAGCAAGGGCTTCGCCCACGCTGCGTTCGGTGGCTGGCAGATCTCGGGCATCACGCGCTTCCTGAGCGGCAGCCCGTACGGCATCGGTTACTCGATCAGCGGTATCTCGCAGCAGCAGATCACCGGGTCGACCACCGAGGGCGCGCGCGTCGGCTTCAAGGGCGACCCGAACACGGGCAGCAGCGATCCTTACAACCGGCTGAACGCCGCTGTGGTGATCCCGCCGTCGCCGGGTTCGATCGGCCTCGAGTCGGGCGTCAACTACCTGACGGGACCGGGAATCAACAACTGGGACATCTCGCTCCAGAAGCAGTTCTCGATCACCGAACATGCCCACCTGCAATTCCGGGCGGACGCGTTCAACGCGTTCAACCACACGCAGTTCAGCGGCATTAACTCGACCGTCAACTATACGGCCACCATCGCCAACGGCACGTACAGCAACCTCGTTCCGAGCAACCTGTACTTGAAGTCCGATGGGACCGTCAACAACATCAACGGATTCGGCACCGTCAACGGCGCCCGCGATCCGCGCATCATGCAGTTGATGATCCGGCTGCAGTTCTAAGCCGGAAAAACCGCAAACAGAGCCGCGACAGTAATGGAGCGGTTGGTTCAGTAGTCGATTTATTTGCTGGAACAACCGCTCCTTAACAGTCGCGGCTCTGATGTTTTTTTGGACGAAATCGCACCAAGTTGTGATATCGTCCCGCCATGCGATCTCTCCTCCTCGCCTCGCTCCTGCTCGCCCCCGTCTACGCCCAAACTGCCGCGACCCCCGCTCCTGCCAGCCCGGAGTGGAAGGAGGAGTTCCTGCGCACCGCGCGGGTTCTGGAGTCGAAGGGGGCAGCCAAAGGCATCACCGGCACCCTGCGCGCCACACTGACCGACGGCGCCATCAGCCACGAGGCGAGCATCCAGCGCATCAACGAGGAGAAAACCAAGTTCGAAGGAGCCAACGGCACGGAGATGAACTTTCGGGACACCTGGAAGTTCAATATCGCCGCCTACCGGCTCGGCCGGATGCTCGGGCTCGGCCACATGATCCCGCCTTCAGTGGAGCGCAAATACTCGGGTGACACCGGCGCCTTCACGTGGTGGGTGGAAGACATCCAGATGGACGAGGTCCAACGCCGAGCGAAGAAAGTTCAGCCCCCTGACAAGGACAATTTCAACCGTCAGTACGTGATCATGCAGGTGTTCGACAACCTCATCTACAACACGGACCGCAACCAGACCAACATCCTCTTCGACAAGAACTGGAAGCTGTGGATGATCGACCACACGCGCGCTTTCCGCACCCGCACAGACCTGCTAGCCCCCAAGGACCTTAAGATGTGCGATCGGCAGTTGCTGGCCAACATGAAGGCGCTGACCTTCGAGAAGATGAAGCCGGAGCTCTCGCCTTACCTGCGCGACACCGAAATCAAGAGCATCCTCGCGCGCCGGGACAAACTCGTGAAGTTCTACGAAGCGGCGGGCGACCAGGCGCTATACGACTTCCTGCCGAAGCAGTAGCCGGTAACGCCGCCGGATCAGTACCGCCAGTCCGAACCAGCCGGCCACCAGTCCGACGTTGAGCATCGCCATCCCGGAGATGGTCAACGAGAGCCAGTGCATGCCGACGAAGACGCAGCCGGCCGACACCACGTCGCCGCCGCGCACGAAGAAGGTGTCGATCGCGGCCTTCGCCTTGTACTTGGCCTCCCGGCTGGTGGGCAGGAACAACGCGTGGCGCACCGTGTTGTTCAGCGAGTAGTCCGCGCTGTTCTCCAGGATCTTCGCGCCTCGAATGAGGCTCAGCACCGGCGCGAACGCCAGCAGCGAGTAGCCGGTCAACGACAGCGCCGGCATCACCAGCAGAGCTCCGCCGACGCCGATCCAGCGGAACAGCCGCGACACCAGAAACGTCTGCATCACCAGGCTGAGCAGGTTCACCCAACTGTAGTAATCGCCGTAGAACTGTCCGATGAATTGTCCTTGAGCGGCCTTCGGCAAGTGCTGCGCCGATTCCGACACGAAGCGGCCGACGATGTACTCGCCGTTCGTGTTGATCAGGTTCAGCAGCAGGACCATCGAGGCGATCAGCAGCAGGTAGCGCTCCTTGAGCACCAGTTGAAAGCCGCCCTTCCGGTCCAGGGCTGCCGCGGCGCGCTGCCGTCCCGCAGCGGTCCCTCGCCCGCTCTCCCGGCGGTTCGCGGCATACGTCAAGCTCACGCACCCCACCAGCAAGAGCGCGGCGATCCCCATCAACTGATACGCGCTGAAGTGTCCGAACAGCCAGCGCGCGAACAGCGCCCCCAGCCATGCGCCGAGCGAAGCGCCGACGCCCGCGATCGGAAACAGCCGCTTGCCCTGCTCCTCCGTATAGAGGTCGTTGGCGAAGCTCCAGAACTGCGCCACGATCAGCATGTTGAAGACGCCCGCCCAGATGAAGAACGCCACGCCGATCCGAACGCCCGCCGCCCCCAGCGCAAAGAAGATCGCCAGGTTCAGGATGAAGAACGCGGTCGTGCCCGCGATCAGGCGCATCCGGTTCCACCGCGACGCGATCATTCCATAGACCGGCACCACGAGCAGGAAAACCGCGGTCTGCGCCGCGGCGGAGTAGCTTCGCATCTCCGCGCCCCCCGGCTCGCCGAGAATCAGCGGCTCTCGAATCGTCTTCACGACGTAATTCGCCGCCAACAGCAGGAACACGTTGGCCGCCAGCAGCAGCACGCCGACGCCCTCTCCCTCCCGCACGTCGCTGAACAGCAGCAGGCACCGGTCGAGCAGCGTTCTCCTGGGAGTTTCCGGCAGGACGGCGGCGGTGGCCATTAGAGCATCCCCAAGCTCTTTCGCAAATTCGTCCCCGGCGGGTCGAGCTCCGCTGCGCGTTTCAGGTACTCCGCCGGATCCACGCTCTCCGGGAGCGGGATCTTCACGCCGCGATGCAGCGCGAAAAACTTCCCGTCCTCGACGATCAGACAGGCCGGCGACGAGTTGTAGACCTTCGACATCCCCACATCGATGAGAATCACTTTGCCTCCGAACCGCGTCACGACCGCGCCCGCCGTCGGCGTGTGTCCCAGCACGATATGCGAGACGCCATACGTCGCGAGGATCGATGCGACCAGGCCGGAGGTCTCGGGCGATTCCTCATCCTGCGCCAGCCCGCGGTCCCACATCGGACCGAGTGGATCGGTGAGGATTCCGCCATCGATCAATCGAAAGTCCTTCAACTCGGCGCGGATTCTGCGGTTCATCGTCGCGATCGGAGTGCCGGCGAATTTCGCGCTCAGGCCGCCGTGCAGGAACAGAATGTCGTTCACTTTCACGATCGCATCGTGCTCCACGACGACGCGTCCGTACTTCCCGTTCGCCGCGAACGCCTGCCGCTGCTCCGCCCAGCCCAGCGGGTGCTCGTCGTACCACTTCTTGCGATAGTCCCGATCGTCCTTTTGGAGCGGATTGGAAAGCGCCTCGTAGACGCGGTCGCGATACGACGCGGAATCGGCTGTCTTGTACGAGGTGAAGTCTTCCGGCGAGACGTAGCGCAGGTCGCCGTAGACGTTCATCGCCTCGTGATTGCCGATCAACGCGTGGACCTTCCCATTCGCGCGCGCCGCCTGCTTCTCCAGAGCGGTCAGCAACTCCAACACCTTGCGCGACTCCGTGCCGCGGTCGATCGCGTCGCCGGTCTGAACAAGGATCGTGTTTCCGCCGGACCATTTGTTGGTGGCGTCGATCACGCCGGCGGAGCGCAGCAGCGTCACGAAGACGTCGAAATCGCCGTGCACGTCGCCGAGCGCGACAATTCGCGCCGACGGTTGTGCCGTGGCCGCGGACGCAGCCGCCAGAATCCACGCGAGTACACGAGCGTGACGCATCTTTTGTCCCGGGGAGCTCTTGGAATGGTTACCCATCATATATCCGATGGTGTATGCTTCCAAAGCTATGGCCCGCGCGCGCTGGACCCTGCCCGACCCGATGACCGGCTGCGCCATGCTCGCCTCGGGTCTGATGATCGCGCAAATGACCGAGGCCAAGGCCGTTCGCGATTCCGTTTTCCTCACCCATTTTCCCGTCACGTCGCTGCCGACCATCACGCTGATCGCGGCCGTCGTCGCCATCGCGTCGAGCTATGGCGGCGCGCGCCTGATGCGTCTCGCGACGCCTCACAATTTCGCGCCGATCGCGTTCCTGGTCAGTGGAGTTCTGCAGATCGCCGAGCGCAGTCTGCTCTTCACCGAGCCGAAGATCGCCGCCTGCGCCATCTACCTCCACGTCTTCGCCATCAACCTCGTGCTGACCTCCTCGTTCTGGTCGCTGATGAACGAGCATTACGACCCGCGCTCGGCCAAGCGCGCCTTCGGCAAGATCGGCGGCGCAGGCACGTTGGGCGGCGTCATCGGAGGCTTGCTCGCCGAGCGTGTCGCGGCGCTCGGTTCCATCTACGCCTTGATCGCAGTCACTGCGATTCTCCATCTCGGCTGCAGCGCCGCCCTCTTTTGGTTTACTCGCCTGTACCGCGTCCCGCAGCGCGAGGATCATGGGTCGAAGCAGCAGAAGAGCGTGCGCCAGGTGTTGAAGAAGACCCCGTACCTGGTGGAGGTGGCGAGCCTCATGATCGTCGTCTCCGTCGCTGCCGCGCTGCTCGACTATCTCTTCAAGTCGCAGGCCGCCGCCACGATCCCCCGCGGTCCGCAGTTGACGCGGTTCTTCGCCATCTTCTACACCGTGACGGGACTGCTCGGCGTCGCCGTCCAGGCGTTTCTTTCCTCGGCCATCATCTCGCGCTTCGGCCTCGCCAACGCCGTGAGCGCCTTGCCGTTGACGGTCCTCGCGGGCGCGGGTTGGGTGTTGGCATTTTTCGGCTTCATCGGAACCACCATACTGCGCGGCGTCGAAGTCATCGTGCGCGGCTCGATCTACCGCTCCGGTTACGAGATCTTCTACACACCCGTCGCCGCCGAGGATAAGCGCGCCGTCAAGGCCATCATCGACGTCACCGGCGAGCGCATGGGCGACTTCCTCGGCAGCGGTATCCTCGGGCTGCTCCTGCTGGTCGAATGGAGCGGACCCGCGTCGATTCTCGGGCTGGCGATCGCGTTCTCGGCAGTCGGCCTCATCCTCGCGAAACGCCTGGAACGGTCCTATGCCCGCGCACTGGAAACCAGCCTGCACAAACAGGCGGTCCGGCTCGCCCCCGAGCCGGAGGACGATTTCGGCGCCAGCATCGTTCAGGTCGCTCACAAGGTCCCCCGTGTCGTGGCCGTTTCCGCGACGGCGCTGCGCGACCCGGTCCTGCGGCAACTCGAGGAGCTACGCTCCGAGGACGAAGATCGGGTCATCCGCGCCCTCTACCAGATCGACGACCCGCATCCGGTGATCGTCCACCAATTGATCCGCTTCCTCGCCCACGACCGGTACGCTTTCTTCGCCATGGACCATCTGCGCCGCGCTCTGCCGTCGCGCGTGGGACAACTGGCCGACGCGCTGCTCGATCCCAAGGAACAGTTCGCCGTCCGCAAACGCATCCCGATCATCCTCGCCTCGGCGGACTCGCAGCGCGCCCTCGACGACCTCCTCCTGGCGCTTTCCGAGCGTGAGTTCGTCGTGCGGTTTCGGTGCGCCACCGCGATGAGCCAGATTCGCGCCCGGCATCCCGAACTTTACCTGAGCCCGGACCGGATCTGGCACGTGCTGCAGCAGGAACTCCAGGTCAGTATCGACGAATGGGAGGAGCGGCAGGCGGTGGACCGGTCGTCCAAGCTCTCGCAGGATCTGCCGGAGGCCGGGGACCGGCCGGGCGACGCCAGCCTCGAGTATCTCTTCGTACTGCTCGGCCTCGTACTGCCGCAGGACTCCGTTTCGGTCGCATATCGCGCGCTTCAGACGCAGGATCGGCACCTGCGCGGCACCGCGCTCGAATACCTGCAGAGTGTGATGCCGGCTCCGGTCTGGAAATCGCTCGAGGCCCTGATCGGCGACCGCGCGCTGGTCACGCGAGCGGTCCGCGCCGCCCGCGCTACTTCGGCGGAACCTCCACAATGACCGACTTCTGGTCCTTGTGGCCGTGCTTCCCGGTGACCGTGAGAGTGTAAGTGGTGGTCTGAGGCGGCGCCACGTAAAAGTGTCCCATCGGCGACCGGTGCAGCGGACGAAAGACGGGCGGCTCGATGCTGACTTCTTCCGGGTTCTTAGCCGAGAAGCTGAGCGAGAAGATCCACTTGCCGGTATAGTCTCGCTCCCGCTTCGTGATGTCGAACCGCGTAATTTTCGGCAACTCCGCCTCGTCCGCATGCACCCCGAGAACGAAGGACTCTGAGACGCTCCGCCCGTCATTGCCCTCCGCGGTCAGCGTGTACCGCGTCTCGTGTTCCGGAGCGATCTCGACGCAGCGGTTGAGCGCGGGAGCGACGCCCTCGACCGGCGGGTCGATGTGGACCGACTTGGCATTCAGAACGCCGTAGCAGATGACAGACTTTCCACCCTCGGTAAGGTCGCCGTCGCGCGCGTAGAATTGCAGGATTTTGACTTCGTTACCCCCGTAAATCCGCATGAATTGGGCGGAAGCGGCGGCCTCGGCCGCGGTTGGAGGGAGCGGCCGTCCGCGCCGCGTCAGGAAGACCGACCCCAGGTACGTAAGCGAGAACAGAGCCACCGCAAGAGTCGACAGCCAGAGCCGGTTCATCGGTGGATGAGACGCGGCGGAAGGCGGTTTTGTTCCCCGTCCTGTCTTGGGCCACGGATGGACACGGATTCACACGGATGGAAGCAGAAAACAAGATTCATGTTGATTCTGTCCATTCATGTTCATACGTGGCCGATTCCTATCCGTGTCTATCCGTGTCCATCCGTGGCCCAAAATGCCTTCCCGTGTTTGATACCCTCTTATGGTGTCGTCTACCGTCACCGCTTTACGGCAGCGATTTCGCAGCCATCGCATCGAGAAATTCACCGAGTCCGTGATCCGCGAAATGACGCGGCTCGCGGTGCGCCATGGCGCGATCAATCTCGCTCAGGGCTTCCCCGACTTTCCCGCGCCCGCCGAGCTGAAACAGGCCGCAGCCGACGCGATCTTCGCCGACATCAACCAGTACGCCATTACGTGGGGGGCCAAGCCTTTCCGCGACGCCATCGCGGCCAAGTACCGCCGCACCTACGGGCTCGACTTCGACCCGGAGCGCGAGATCACGGTCTGCTGCGGCGCGACCGAGGGCATGATCGCCTCACTCCTCGCCGTCCTCAACCCCGGCGATTTCGTCATCCAATTCGAGCCCTTTTACGAGAATTACGGTCCCGACACGCAGCTCTGCGGCGCCGAGGCCCGCTACGTCACGCTCCACGCGCCCGAGTGGACGTTCGACCGCGACGAGCTCCGCCGCGCCTTCGAGGCCGGCGCGAAGGCGATCATTCTCAACTCGCCGAACAATCCGACAGGCAAGGTCTTCAGCCGCGACGAGCTCGAATACATCGCCTCTCTCTGCCAGGAGTTCGACGCGCTCGCCATCACCGACGAGATCTACGAGCACATCCTCTACGGCGGCGCGGAGCACACGCCGATCTGCGCGCTCCCCGGCATGCGCGAGCGGTCGATCCTCGTCAACAGTATGAGCAAGACGTATTCGGTGACGGGATGGCGCGTCGGCTGGGTCCTCGCTCCGCCCGATCTGACCGACTCGATCCGCAAGGTGCACGACTTCCTGACCGTCGGCGCGGCGGCCCCCCTGCAAGCGGCCGGAGCGGTCGCGCTCGGCTGGCCGGACGAATATTACACGAAGGTTGCGGCCGAGTACGCCGGCCGCCGCGACCACCTGCTGGAGACGCTCACGACAGCGGGATTTCGGTGCTTCGTCCCCCACGGCGCGTACTACATTATGACCGACGCCTCGGGCCTGGGCTTTCCCGATGACGTATCTCTCGTCAGACATTTGATCGAGGAGCTAGGCGTCGCCGCCGTCCCCGGATCGAGCTTTTACGCACATAGGACTAGAGGGAGCCAACAAGTACGCTTTTGTTTCTGCAAGAAGTATGAGACCCTAGATGGTGCCCGGCGACAACTTCTCAAGCTCCGAAAACGCTAGGCGGAGCCGGGCAGGGAAGATCCCATGCTTCCACAGTTTTTACTGCCGGAAACGACCGTTCGCGAAGCCGGAACGGGACCGGAAATCAACTTAGGCGATCAACAGGGCGAGACGCTGATTCTCACCTTGGGGATAACGCGAATCATCGAACAGGAAAGCCTCGACATCTCCATTTGGGGTTCGGCCGACGGGTCCGACTGGGGAACGAAGCCCCTGGCGTCTTTCCCGCAGAAGTTCTACTGCGGCACCTATCAGATCCTGATGGACCTCTCGCTGCGCCCGGAAGTGCGCCATCTCCGCGTGAAGTGGGCCGTGAACCGCTGGGGCAAGGGCGATCCCAAGCCGCTGTTCACGATCTACATGTTCATGCAGGCCATGTCGCGGCAGATGGTTGCCGTCGGCGCCTAGAGGGGCCACTCCGAAATTACCTCCGATCGCGGTACCCTAGTGGTTTATGATCTCCCGCGACGAAGCGCTGGAACTGTTCCACTCCGACGATCTCATCGGCATCGGTATGGAGGCTGACGCCATCCGCCGCAAGTGGCACCCGGAAGGCGTCGTCTCTTATATTATCGACCGCAATATCAACTACACGAACTTCTGCACGGAGTATTGCAGCTTCTGCGCGTTCTACCGCGCGCCGGGCTCGCCCGAGGGCTACATCCTGCCCAAGGAAACGATCTACGACAAGATCCAGGAGACGCTCGACCTCGGCGGCACCGGCGTCCTGATGCAGGGCGGGCTGCATCCGGATCTCAAGATCGAATGGTATGAGGACCTCTTCCGCAGTATCAAGGAGCGGTTCACAATCCACCTGCACTGCCTCTCTGCCCCCGAAGTCACGAACATCGCCGAGGTGAGCGGCCTGACCCTGCGCGATACGATCAAGCGCCTCATGGACTCCGGGCTCGACTCGATCCCCGGCGGCGGCGCGGAGATTCTCGACGACGCCGTGCGCCACCGCATCAGCCGTCTGAAGTGCGGCACCCAGGAATGGCTCGACGTGCACCGGACCGCGCACAGCCTCGGCATGCGGACCACCGCAACCATGATGTTCGGCTGTGGCGAAACGCTCGAGCAGCGCATGAATCACCTCGAGCTCGTCCGCAATTTGCAGGAAGAGACCGGCGGCTTCACCGCGTTCATCCCGTGGACCTTCCAGCGCGAGAACACCTCGCTAGGCCGGTTCGTGAAGGAAGAGGCGACCGCGGTCGAGTACCTCCAGACGCTGGCGATCTCGCGAATCTACCTCGATAATTTCGAAAACGTCCAGAGTTCCTGGGTCACGCAAGGTCTGAAGACCTGCCAACTCGGTCTCCGCTTCGGAGGCAACGACGTCGGCAGCATCATGATCGAAGAAAACGTGGTGTCCGCGGCGGGAGCCCATCATCGGGCCAGCGAAGAAGAGCTGAGGAGAATCATCCGAGACGCGGGCTTCGTGCCGAAACAGCGGGATACGCTGTATCGGACGTACTTCTTAAATTAATCTCTCGCCAAGACGCAAAGGCGCAAAGGTAATTCAAAAGCAAAACAGTTTTTGACTTTCCTTTGCGTCTTGGCGTCTTGGCGAGAGAAAGTTCTTTCCTACATCCCCATCGCCTTCGCATGCCGGGCGAAGGACGGCTCCGGCGTCTTCCACGCAATCGCTTTCTTCATCGCTTCGCGCGCCTGTTCGACTTTTCCGTTCTTGAACAGGACCCACGCCAGCGCATCGTACGTGTAGACGTCTTGCCGGAACGCCAGTTCGTTCTGCGCGAGCTCTAACGCCCGGTCGAGATGGCGACCTTCATCCGCGAACACCAGCGCCAGCGTCCGATCCGTATTCTCGAAGTTTGCCTTCGCGAGCTGATCCACGACATCCAGAAGCTGCTCCTGCTTCTTCGATTCGGCGGCGTTGCCGTCCTCGAGGTACAGATCGCGCAGCGCTCCCGCGTACTCCGGCATCGGGACGATCGCCTCTGCCCGCGCATAATTCGCGATCGCCTCCGCCGTCCGATGACGCGCCGCCTGGACCCGGCCCAGCCCCGCGAAGCCGGGATGATAGTGCGGGAACACCTGGAGCGCCGCCTTGTACTCGACCTCGGCGTCCTCGAGTCGCCCCGTCTTGAAGTACAAATTGCCGAGATCGACCAGGCACCACGCCAGGTTCTCCGGCGTTGCGCGCGCGGCGTGGACCGCCTGCCGCATCGCCGAAATCGCGCCCTCCGGATCGCCCGTCACGAAGCGATACCACGCGACGCGGTTGTAGCTCGTCAGGCCGGGACGGAGCTTCAGCATCTGCTCGTACGCCGTGGCCGCGCGATCGTAATCGCCGATCTCCATCAGGGCGTCGCCCATCAGCGCCCAGGGTCGGACGTCGTCCGCCGTGCTCTTCGTCAGCGCTCCGGTCAGCGTCACGACCGTCTGGAAATGGTGCCGGTTCATCTCAATCTCGACGTGCAGCAACTCGCCTCCGAAATGGCCGGGCTGTAGCTTGAGCGACTGCTGCACGAGTTTGTCGGCGCGGTCGACATAGCTGAAGTCGGTGGTCTCGCGCATCTTTTGTAGATAGGCGGAGGCCAGGTCGTCCAGCTTCGACGCGTCCTTGGGATTCTCGGCGATCGCCTTTTGGCAGGCGGCGATGCGCTGGTCGGTCGGCAACTGCTCGACCGTGCCGAAGCGGGCCGCAAAAGCGGCGGGGATGAGAGCGGTGATGAGGATCAGGGTGCGCATGTTTTTCTCCGCCTCCGGTGCAACCTGCACCGAGGCTCCTTAGATTCCAAAGGAGTTACGGTGCATCCTGGTGCAGATTGCATCCGGAAGGGCTGCTAGTTCAGCGGACAGGGCGTCGGCGTAGCTACTGTGCCGCACCCCATTTCGCCTGGATCGATGTGGCGCCGATCGCGTCCACTCTGCGCCCAACCGACGTACGGGAACGTTTCCTGCAACGGGACGTCGTTGCGATTGACTCCGTCTCCGAGGCGATAACTGTACTTAGCTCCGGCGAGGACGCCCGCGACGACGCGCATCGCGATGTCCGTCACGTCGTCGGTAAGACGGCGGCCGTTCGGGAAGCCGGCGTTATCGCCGCCGAGGACGGCCATACGGCTCCGCGACGCGGCGGGCGTCGGCTTGATGCTGGTGTTCAGCCGCAGCAGGTCCGCGATCGGTCCGGTGGGGAGGGACGGATCGCCGCTGATGAGTGGCGTGTACTGGACCAGCGGCAGCAGGTCGACGCGCGGCGCCGGGGGGACGGCGAGTCCTAGCGCGCCGAACACCTTGGCGAGCAGCGGATCGAGATCGTACGGCGCGAACTGGTTGTCGGCGCTGGGCGCGGTCCGGCTCCAACGATCCTTATCGGCGGTGCCGATGATGACTTCGTTGATGAGCGGATTACCCATGCGCTGGACCTGGATCCAGTCGCCCGAGTTCTGGTTCGACGAGACGTTGGTGCGGACTGTCATCTGCGGACGGTACGTGGCGCCCCACGTTCCGATGGTCGGCTTGCCGGGCTGCGTGATCATCGAGATCGGCACTTCGAGCGCGATGGTGTTCACGTTGAAGCCGGAGAGCATGTCGGGCGCGGAGTTGGTCTTGTCGTCGGCGTCCTGCGCGGCGGTGAGCAGCGGAGGCGTCCCGGACGGGAACGCGCCGGGACGGAAGTTGAACGAGTCGAACGTGGCGCCGAGGTCGATATAGAACGGATCGTCGACCGTGCCCGCGAAAACCCGCATCCCATTCTGCATCTTGTAAACTCCCTGCGCGGCGAGCGCGGAGTAGTTGGGCATGGTGCGCGGGCCGACGTTCGACGGCACCGCGATCAGTCCGCCGGGGGGCGTAATGTCGGTGCGTGTCGAGCCCTTAACCAGCGTGACGGTGTAATGCTGGCGCAGGCTGAGGCCTTCCGAGCCGGGGCCGTCAAGCGCGGTGACGGCGGGTGGAATGACGCCGCCGATGCCGCTGCCGGCGCCGACGAACCCGGTGAACACCCCTCCGGCGCGCACCTCGGTCTGGAAGCGGAATTCGAACGAGACGTCCTCATACGCATCGTAGTTATTGTCGATTTTGATGGTGTAGAGGACTTCCGGATCGAAGGGAAAATAGTTGGGACCATTGGACGGCTCGAGCAGCGGGTCGACGTTCAGGATGAACGTGACCTTCGACGGATCGTCATAGCTGACGAACGCAAAAAAGTCGGTGATGTCGGCCGGATGGTCCAGAGCGGTGAGCGGCGCTTCCCGGTGGCTCGCAGCGTAAAAAGGCGCAGGCGCTGCGAGGAACACGGAAAGCGCCGCGGCAACGTAAGGTGTCGCTTGCTTCACTTGTGCTACCTCTGAGTGAGTTTGGAGTTCTCACCGGGTAGAACGAGTTGAAGCGGCGAATCGGATTTAGCGATTCCATTGGCATCCCGACACAACCCCCTGTCAACGCAAAGTAGAAATGTCCTATCCTCTGCAAAGTAGAAATGTCCGTTTTTGATCGCTCGGGAAGAGGGTGCATGGTAGTCTGGCCGTGCCGGTGAAGCGGAGACGGGCAATGCT
>Ga0070683_100000028_pt1 | contig 170298 bp, 140 predicted proteins | sample KBSC713LmetaG_FD_64662 | JGI IMG/M metagenome (GOLD analysis project Ga0070683, IMG submission 64662) | Corn rhizosphere microbial communities from Kellogg Biological Station, Michigan, USA - KBS C7.1-3L metaG | ecosystem: Host-associated > Plants > Roots > Rhizosphere ... | reverse complement strand
CAGGTCGCGCAAGCTCCGCCCCCTCATCCGCCTTCGGCACCTTCTCCCCCGGCAAAAAGACGCCGGGGGAGAAGGACTCTCGATGGAACGAACGCGCGAGAACCGTCAAAGAAAATCTTCACGGCGCGCACAGAATCTAATGGGTTAGTAGTACAAAGGACGCGAGAAAGGCGTTACGCGTTCATCCAAGCTGGCGCTAGCTCGACGTCGCGCGGCGCCGGCTGCAGGCGCGAGATCCACTGGAGCACGTTGGCCATGTCGGCCTCCGCTTCCATGCGCTGACGGACCTCGTTGTCGGCCTCGTCGATGGTGCGCTCCAGGACTGCGTCTACTAACTCGCTCATCTCTCGACGGCACGTTTCAGCAATCGTCGTGCCGGACGAAAATCAGTCGAGGGCGATGATGCCGTCACGCCAGAGCTTGTAGAAAATCAGCATCGCATCGGGCTCGCGGATCGGACTGATCTTGATGAGCGAGCCGAGGTCCCACTGGCCGTTGATGCGCGAGAGCATGAAGCCCTCGTTCGGCGTGAAATTCATTTGCGTGATTTCGTCCAACGGTTTGGCGACGCGCGGCACTTTTGAATCGTGCAAACCCTGGCCGCGAAGATCGGAAAGGATGGCGGACTCGGCGCCTTTGATCGCGCTGCGGACGCGCTGATGATTCGGATCGAGGTTCTCCGCCGCTTTCAGCAGGCGCTGCGCTTTCTCGTACTCGCGTCCGCGCAGCGACTGCTGCGCGCGCGCGATCAGCGAGACGATCTCGTCGTCCTCGGTGAAATCGTCGACCGTCGCCGGCTCCTCGTCCGGCTTCGGCGTCGGAAGCACGACCAGCGTCGGATCGGTCAGCTTCACGTACCCTTCGCGCGTGAGGTGATAGACCGCCGAGGAGACGTTGAATGATGACGAGCGGCTTTCGAGCACCAGCTCCGCGAGTGAACGCTTGCCGTCGATGGCGTTGACTACCGTGCGCTGCGCATCGTCTTCGAGCTCTTCCGGCGGAAGCTCCTTTACGATCGACGGCACGAGGCCTTCGTGTCCGATGAGCGTGTGGATGCGGTTCCACTCGTCAACGCGCCGCGTCCCCTCCATGATCAGGCCGGTGACGTCGACCTGCAGCGGGATCATCTCCATCTGCGGCAGCTCGTCGTCGATGAACTGGAAGTCGCCTTCGTTCCAGAGAAAGATGTCGTAGATCTCTTCCTCCGCTTTCAGCCGCATCAGCCGCTGCAGATCCTCCTCGGTGATGACGTCGATCATCACCAGAATTTTTCCGAGGAGGATGCGCGACTGCGCCTGCACTTCCATCGCCTTCATCAGCTCCGGCTCGGTGATGTAGCCGTGGCTCATGAGGAACTGGCCGAGGTATTCGCGCGGATCGTTCGATGCCGAGGAGATCACGCGGCCGTTGCGGAAGAAGATCTTCTTCTCGGTCCCCTTGTTGCGGACGCAGAGCGTTCCGGTTTTCTGCCCGAGGCTGAGCCACTGGAGCAGATCGCCGGGAAGCATCGTTTTGAGATTGCCGCTGACGCTCATGGTTGGAAGGGTGCCGAAAAAGGGGGTGAATTATACGGGCCGCCCGATTGCGCCCGCTATGATTGCGTTGAATGGCCGACGAGAAACTTTTTTTCGACGCGGACGATCTCCACACGCGCAAGTTCGATGCCGCAAACGACCTCGGCGAGCCGGGACGATTCCCTTTCACGCGCGGTCCGCAGCGCTCGATGTACCAGGGCAAGTTGTGGACGATGCGCCAGTACGCCGGTTTCTCGACCGCCGCGGAGTCGAACAAGCGCTATCGCTATCTGCTCGAACGCGGCACGACCGGACTCTCGGTGGCGTTCGACCTTCCGACGCAGATCGGAATGGATTCTGACGATCCGCGCGCTCGCGGCGAGGTCGGCAACGTCGGCGTGGCCATCGATTCGATCGAGGACATGGAAGTGCTGTTAGACAGCATCCCGCTCGATCGCGTGTCGATCTCGATGACCATCAACGCCCCGGCGTCGATCCTCCTGGCGCTGCTGCTGGTGGTCGCGGAACGGCGCGGCATCGCGTGGACCAAGCTCTCCGGCACGATCCAGAACGACATCCTCAAGGAGTACGCGGCGCGCGGAACGTACATTTTCCCGCCCGCGCCGTCGCTGCGCATCGTTACCGACATCTTCGAGTTCTGCGCGAAAGAGGTTCCGCGCTGGAACACGATCTCCGTCTCCGGCTACCACATCCGCGAGGCCGGCTCGACGGCGGTGCAGGAGGTGGCGTTCACGCTCGCGAACGGACTGCAGTACGTGCAGGCGGCGGTGGAGCGCGGATTGGACGTCGACGCATTCGCCCCTCGGATTTCGTTTTTCTTCAACGCGCACAACGATTTTCTGGAAGAGGTGGCGAAGTTTCGCGCGGCGCGCAAGCTCTGGGCGCAGTTGATGCGGGAGCGCTACGCGCCGAAGGATCCGAAGTCGCTGGCGTTACGTTTTCATGCGCAGACGGCCGGTTCGACGCTCACCGCGCAGCAGCCGGAGAACAACGTGGTGCGCGTGGCTTACCAGGCCATGGCGGCGGTCCTCGGCGGCTGCCAGTCGCTGCATACGAATTCGCGCGACGAAGCGCTGGCGCTGCCGACCGAGGAATCGGCCAAGATCGCGCTGCGCACGCAGCAGGTGCTGGCGCACGAGACCGGAGTGCCGCGCTACGCCGATCCGCTGGCCGGTTCGTACGAGATCGAGTCGCTGACGCTGGACATCGAGCGCGAAGCGCGCGCGCTGATCGAACGCATCGACGCCATGGGCGGTGCGCGCGAGGCGATCGAGTCGGGATTCGTGCAGCACGAGATCGGCGAGTCGGCCTACTTGGCGCAGCGCGCGCTGGAGGAGAAGCGAGCCATCGTCGTCGGCGTCAACGATTTCGTCGACGACTCCTCGGCCACATTGCCGATCATGTCGATCGATGAGTCGGTCGAACGAGATCAGGTGTCGCGCCTACGCGCATTCCGTGCGCAACGCACGGGCGATACGGCGACGGCACTGGCATCACTCGATGCCGCCGCTCGCGAGAATCGCAATCTGATGCCGCTGATCGTCGAATGCGTTCGCCAGGAGTGCACGGTGGGGGAGATCGTCTCGAAGTTGAAGGAGACGTTCGGCGAGCATAAAGACCAGGGCTTCTAAGCCGCCGTAAGTGCGTCACGGTCGGCGCTTGCGCGGCGGAACAGCAGCGCCGATCCGATAAAGAGTGCGGCGTAAATCGCATTCGCGCCAAACGCACCAGCGACGGTCGGAGCAAACAGCATCGGGAAGGAGACGTGCCGCAGGTGCCTCATCTCGACGGGCCAGACAAACAGCGCGATGACAGGGACGGTCATTTGCGCAATGGCCATCGCCGCCATGACATACATCATGCCACGCGGTTTCAAGCGCGCGATCGCAGCGCCGATCAGTCCGATCAAAATCACACCCCAATAAAACGGCTTGGTGGGGATGTCATCGAATTCGCCAAAAATGCCGACGGCGAAGTTCGCCCAGTTCATTGCGAATGCCGAAATGACCGCAACGCCAACCGCCAATCGGTAAGTCTTATTGTTCATTCTCCTGGCGACGAGTTCATACCCAAGAGCAGCGCTGAACACGAGGGCGCCCGCAAAAACGAATGAGTACCAGCGCCAGTTCCAGTCAGCGACGTAAAGGCTTCCAAAAATCGGGAACAACATGATGATCGCTGTCAGAATCAGGGGACGGAGAATGTATTTGGGCATGATGAGAGCCTCTCTAAGAATTCCGATGAATGTCTCAACAAATATCCAGAGCGCGAAGCCGAACAATCCTTTTCCTTCGTCTGCGCGCTCCCGGAGAAGATCGTTGAAGGTTTGCTCCATCGGTTCTGCAAAGCGCTCGCGGTACCGCTTCGGATAGAGACGAAGCAGCGTCGCGTACCACGATCGCAATCGTCGGATTGACTGTTTATGAGCCATACGCAATCCCCGGCTGACGCGATTTCCGTTTGGCGACGGCGATGACCTCACGGTACCGCTGCAACTCCGCCGCGAGCGCTTTTTGTCCGAGGGCGGTGATCTTGTAATAGACGCGCCGCTCGTCGTCCATTTCCGGATCGATCTTCTTGTCGCTCTCGCGGATCAGCCCGGCCTCGATCATGCGTCCGAGCGAGCCGTAAAGCGTCCCCGGCCCCATCTTCACTTTCCCCTGCGAGTCCGACTCGACCATCTTCATGATCCCGTACCCATGCCGCTCCTGCGCGGAGAGCGCGAGGAGAATATGAAGCACCGCAGGAGTGAGCGGGGCGTTGGTTGTGTCCTTTGCCATGCCGGGCAATATATATCCGTCGCGGATATATAGCAAGCTGCTACTACAGCCGCGTCGCGGCTCGCAGAAGGTAGCGAGGGGTGAGAGCGAAGCGAACACCCCTCGAATGAGGAGTGGTCCCAAGGGTGTGTGCCGCGTCAGCGGCACTGGAAAGATGTAGCGCTCCATCTGATGCCGCTGACGCGGCACAAACTCCTGGCGCGTTCGTGCTCGAGGGGTGTTCGCTTCGCTCTCACCCCTCGCTACCCTCTTGATGCCGCTCCGCGGCTACAAGGCTTTTGTACTCGCTCGATACATTGTCTGTATCAGAACAAGGCCTTACTCCAACCCCACCTTCCCCCTCACCTCCACTTCAAGCGAGTTCATCTCGCCGTCGTCGGTTTCATGGTCGTAGCCGAGGGCGTGCAAAACACCGTGGAGGATGAGGTAGCGGACTTCGGTGGCGAGGGAGTGCTTTTGATCGGTGGCCTGGCGGCGGGCTTGATCGATGGAGATCACGATGTCGCCGAGGGGGCGGCCTTTGGCGTTGGGGTCGGCGTCGGAGTCGTCGGCGGGGAAGGTGAGGACGTCCGTGGTCTTGTTCTTTTTGCGGAACTTGCGATTGAGGTTGCGCATCGCTTCGTCGTCGACGATGGCGATGGAGACTTCTTGGATATCGTCGTCGACGCGCAGGGCGATCAGGACGCGGCGGACGAATTCAGCGATCTCGCGGCGGCTGAAGCGGGGGACGGCGGGGCCGGTGACTTCGACGTTCGTCAACCGTTGTCCTGCTTTTCGCGTTCTTTGTCGGCGCGGTCGTAGGCCATGACGATGCGCTGCACGACCGGATGGCGGACGACGTCGCGGTCGGAGAAGTCGAAGAACTTGATGCGGTCGATGCCGCCGAGGATCTGGCGGACCACGCGCAAGCCGGACTTGCTGCCGGTGGGGAGATCGACCTGCGTCACGTCGCCGGTGACGACCGCTTTCGCGCCGAAGCCGAGGCGGGTCAGGAACATCTTCATCTGCTCGGGCGTGGTGTTCTGCGCTTCGTCGAGGATGATGAATGCGTCGTTGAGCGTGCGGCCGCGCATGAAGGCCAGCGGCGCGATTTCGATGACGCTGCGCTCCATCAGCTTCTCCACTTTCTCGAAGCCGATGATGTCGTAGAGCGAGTCGTAGAGCGGGCGCAGGTAGGGATTCACTTTCTCGGCGATGTCGCCGGGGAGGAAGCCGAGGCGCTCGCCCGCTTCGACGGCGGGGCGGCAGAGGACGATGCGCTTGACCGACTTGTCGGCCAGTGCGCCGGCAGCCGCGGCGACGGCGAGGAAGGTCTTGCCGGTTCCGGCGGGGCCGATGCCGAAGGTGATGTCGTTGTCCTGGATCGACTGCAGGTACATCTTCTGGGCGACGTTGCGCGGCGTGACGACGCGGCGCACCGAGGCCTGCACCGCATCGTCGGTGAAAAAGTCGACGATGCTGGCCTCGGGGCGATCGCGTAGCACGCGCATGCCGGTGTGGATGTCGGAGCGCTTGAGCGGATAGCCCTGCTCGATCAGCTCCTGCATCTGCGACAGCAGTTTCTCGACCGGCGCGACGTTGTCGGGATCGCCGGTGACGAAGATTTCGCCGCCGCGCGAGGAGATCTTGACCTTGAACTCGTCCTCGAGCATGCGCAGGTTTTCGTCGTGATTGCCGAAGAGGGTGTGTGTTCCTTCGTCGTCTAATGTCAGTTCCATTCAGATCCTTTTATCCGCAGATTACGCAGATGGGACGGATTAATACCGCGCCATATCCGGCTCGATCTCCCTCGCCCAGCGATCGATGCCGCCGGCGAGCGAGAGCGCGTCGAATCCTTGTTGCGACAGCCATTGGCCGGCCATCATCGAACGCATGCCGCTGTGGCAGTAGAGAACGACGGCGCGGTCGCGCGGGAGCTCCTGCAAGCGCTGTGGCAGCGTGTTCATCGGGATCAGCGTGGAGCCGTCGATCGAGCAGATGGCCGCTTCCCCTTCTTGGCGGACGTCGATGAGGGAGGGCGGATTGTCGCCGGCCAGGAGTTGCTGCAGTTCAGTGGGAGTGATTTCGCGAATGCTCATGATGTGAACAAGGTAATCCAGACTTCGCCGTATTCAGCGCGGCGCAACGCTTTCAAATTTTTCGTTTCGATGGTGAACGGCTCGCTGCGGCGTTGATGCTCGATGGCAACGAGCGCATCGTCGCTGAGAATGCCGGCGCTGTCGATGGCGGCGAGCAGGTCGTCGTAGCGGCCGAACGAGTATGGCGGATCGGCGTAGATGACATCGAAGAACCGGCCGCGCAGACGCGGGATTTCCGCGAAGACGTCGCCGGCGATGGCGGTGACCGGCGCGTCCCACTCCTCGGCCAGTTGTTTGATCGTGGCGACGCTCTTTCGATCGTGCTCGATGGCGGTGGCCGAGGCCGCGCCGCGCGAGACGGCTTCGAAGGAGAAGACGCCGCTGCCGGCGAAGAGATCGAGAAAATTCGCGCCGTCGATGCGCGGAGCGGCGATGTTAAAAAAGGCCATGCGCGCGCGCTCGGAAGTTGGGCGCGTCTCGCGGGGCGGGACGGGAACGCGGCGGCCGCGCAACGTGCCGGTGGTGACGCGCAGGGTGTTCAGCGGCTGGCCGCTCCCGGCGTTCCGATGAAGTAGTTGTAGAGGTCTTTGACGTCGACGTAGATGACGGTGGCCTGGCTGAGACAGTGCAGCTCGACGAGCTTGTCGTTCACGACGCGCACGACCTTGTAGATTTTCTTGTCGTCGCCGACGAGCTGGTCGCCGACTTTGGGCATGTAGCCGGCCACGGTGTTGGTCACGGCGCGGTCCTGGTAGATGACGCGCAGCAGATCCTGCAGCGGGAGGATCTGGTCGGAGAGCGCCTTCGGCATCGTGGCCATCGGATCGAACTGGCGCTCCACGAAATTCATGTTCGCGTCGTACGCGCGCAGCAGCGAACGGCGCGTGTCGCGCGGCTTGGTCAATTCGGAATCGTGCACCGTCGCCAACGCGGCGGCCGAGATCGAATGCGTGTAGTTGTGGAGCGCGTCCTCCGGGATGATGACTTTCTTTCGGATCGTGCCGCCGGCGCCGCGCATTTCCATGACTACGAGACCGCCTTCGAAAATCGACAGGCGTTGATAGAGATTCGCGGTCGTGACGTTGTAATCGACGAGCGGATGGGGGAGGCGTCCATCGATGCGCTGCGGCCCGATGGCTTGCCGGGCGCCGGCCAGTTCGGGGATGTCGAATTTGGCGAGCTTTTTCCGCTCGCGCTCCGGCAGCGGGATGGCGATGGCGCCGCCGAGCGGCGCGGCCTCGACCTGCGTGATGTCATGCGTCGGAGTGGGCGGCGGCGTTGGCAGCGGCGATTGGGACTGGGCCGTTGCGAGGAGGAGTGCTGCGAGTATCGGCAGATGCGGCATGTCGGTTACGAGTGGTCCGTGGTTCCGTCTTCCTGACCACTGGCCACTGGCCCCTGACCACTCGAATCAAGGTACTTGATCGCCATCGCGCGCGCAAACGTTCTCGCTTCCGTTTGCGCGATTTCGCCAGTGAAGACGGCCTCGCGCGTCCGCTCCAGCGCTTTTGCAACGTGCGGTCCGAGGGGGACTTCGAGATCGTTGCCGCGCAGGGGAAGTTTGAACGACTGGAACTCCTGGAACCTCGTCACGTTCTCCAACTCCTCGGGCACCTCCGCCGCGACGATGCTCAACATCTCCGGCGAGGCATGTTTGAAGAGACGGAAGCGCTGGTGATCGGACGTCGACTCCGAAAGGGCGTCGGTGAAGCGCGGCAATTCGTTCGCGAGCTGAACGACGTTGCGGGCCCGCTTCAGCGAAAAGCCGGAGCCTTCCAGATCGACCGGCGACGCATCGCCGTGCAGCAGCGCGGCGGTGTACATCACCTGCTTGTCGAGCGTCGTGCCGGCCAGCGCCCGCGCGGTTCGCTGCAGGCGCGGTTCGAGGTCGCCATCGTACGGACGCTTTCCGAAGAGCACTTCCAGCACGCCGGCGGCGCTCAATGCGGCGATGGCGTTCGGAGCGGATTCCTCCTCGAACGCGAGAAACAGCTCGCGCCAGATTCGTTCGCGCGCGATCGACGCAAGCGCGCCGTCGGCCACTGCGCGATCGAGCAAACGCGCGGTACTGGCTTCGAGCGAAAAGCCGAGGCGGGTGGCGAGGCGCACGGCGCGGAAGATGCGCGTCGGATCGTCGAGAAAACTCTGATCGTGCAGCACGCGGACGGCCATCGCCGCCAGATCGCGCTCGCCGCCGGACGGATCGTGGAGCTCACCGGTGGTGAGGTCCATGGCCATGGCATTGATCGAAAAGTCGCGGCGGAGGAGGTCGTCCTTGAGCCGGCCCGCGGTGACGGTCGGCATCGCGCCGGGGGAGCGGTAGCGCTCCTTGCGAGCGGTGGCGATGTCGATCTCCGGCAGTCCGTCCGCGGTGATCTTGTACGTGAGGAACTGCGGGAAGGAGCGCAGGCGGCCGTTGATCTTCTTGGCGATGGCGCGCGCCAGCGTCGAGGCGCCGTCTTCGAGCGTGAGGTCGATGTCGACGACGTCGTGCCTGCCGAGGAGAACGTCGCGCACGGGACCGCCGACGAGGAAGGGGCGCAGCGCCTTTTCGGCGGCGACTTCGCGGACGATTTCGAGGCCGCGCTTTTGCGCGTTGGGGAGGTTTTCGAGACGGATCATTGAATGATGGACTTGTACAGTTCGATCAGCGCCCGGGCGCGGTGCCGCGGCCTGAATTTCGAAGCAGTCTGTTGGGCTGCGATCCGCTTGCTGTGACGGAACTCCGGCTTAAACAGGGCGGCTAGTATCGCATGAGTCCACTCGTTCGGATCGCCCGGAGGAACGAGCACGCCGGTGCGCCCTTTTTCGAGCCGCTGCACGTTGATGGCGGTGCGCGAGGCGATGACGGCCGTTCCCGCCGCGATCGCTTCGGCGACGAAGCCGTCGAAGTCGTTCTCGCTCATGGCCGGATCGGCCCAGACGTCTACGCCGCGTAGATCGTCGGGTGACGGCGCGGTGTCGAAGAGCAGCCAGTCGACGTCGTCGCGATATCGCTGGATGCGCGCGGCAGTCTGCTCGATGATGTTGCGCAGTTGCGGCCGGGCGAAGGTGCCGATGGTTGGCTTGCCCGGCGGTCGTGTCTCGCCACCGAAGTAGATTTCGTCGACCGCCTCGGGGATGAATGAGTCCGCGCTGTCTTTCAACGGGGTGATGACGCGCTCGGGTTGCGTAGTCCTGCGAAATCGCCGGCGCTTCGGGCGGACGTTGCTGACGTACGGCAGCTTCCAATCGACGCGCATGTCGTCCGGCGCGTAGACGTGGATCAGATCCGCGTCGTTTGTCTCGCCGATGCGGACGTCGTGTTCGGCGGACAGTGACGCGAAATCGATCCGCTGCGATTTGCGCTCGTATTCGGAAGCGCCGGGAAGAAGGAGCTGCGCGATGATCACAGGCGGACCTTAGCGTAGTGCGGGCGTCCCCGCCTGCATCCGCCGCGGCGTCTCGCCCGGCGGTGGTTTCTGGGATTCGATTGCCGGACGCGTCGATTCACGGAAACCCCCGTCGGGCGAGACGCCACGACGGATGCAGGCGAGACGCCTGCTCTACGCTCCTATGTCATCCTTTCGCGCGCTTCGAATGACCCTCATCCTCTACCTCCTCACCGCCGCCGTAATCCTCGGCATCGTGCACGCGTACGTCAGGCCGCTGACGCGATGGGCGGCGCTGGCGTTGCTGCTGCTTCCGCTCGTTTTCACGGGTCGCGCGCTGCTCACGGGACGCGTTTACGCGCCGGTGGAGATGGCGTACATGACGGAGCCGCTGAATGCGTGCCGGACGGAAATCGGCGCGCCGTTGCCGCAGAACGGGACGCTGTCGGACATCACGTTTCAGATGATCCCGTGGCGGCAGGCGCTGCGGCAGGCAGTGATCGCGCGCGAATGGCCGCTGTGGAATCGCTTCGAGGGATGCGGCGACGTTCTCGCGGGCGCGGCGCAGGCGGCGCCGTTCAGTCCGTTCACGTTGATCGCGCTGCTGCTTCCGGTTGCGGTGAGCTTCGGCTACACGGCGTCGATCGCGTTCTTCATCGCTGCGATCGGAGCATTCTTACTCACGCGCGATTTCGAATGCAGCGAGCTGGCCGCGCTCATCGCGGCGGCGGTCTTCACATTCTCCGCGCCGATGGCGTTGCAGATCCTCTGGCCGCTCGGATTTGCGTGGGCGTTTCTGCCACTCGTGCTCCTGGCTGCGCGGCGCGTCGTGATCGCGCCGTCGATTCGATCGGCATCGATGCTGACGGCTGTTCTCTCACTGGAAGTCGTGGCCGGACATCCGGAGACGTTGCTTCACGTCACGTTCCTCGGCGCAATCTACGGCGCGTACGAACTGCTGCGTCCGGGACGCGCTCGCCGAGGACGGGCGATCGCGTTCGCCGTGGCTGCGGGCATCGTCGCGCTGATGCTTACTGCGATCGCGCTGCTTCCGTTCCTCGAAGCGAGCCCGCAGACGGGGGAGCATTTCGTGCGCGCGGAGTTTTTCGCCAAGGGTCCGTTGCGCATCCCCTTCGGCCGTCCGTCCGCGGCGCTCATCTCCGACCTTCTTCCGTTCGCGCGGCAGTCGTTCCGGCACTTCCTCCTGGCGCATGCCGACGCGGGCAGTATCGCGCTGGCGCTGGCGATTTTCGCGTTGTGGCGATCGCGCGCACGCGAGCGATGGTTCTTCGCCATGCTTGGCATCATCTGTCTGCTGGCCAGCGCCGAGGTGTGGCCCGTCGCGCAGTTTCTCCATCGGCTTCCGCTGCTCAAATTGGCGATGAACGATCGACTCGCCTCCGCCGTCCCGCTCTGCCTCGGCATCCTGGCTGCGTTCGCGATCGATGCGATTTCCGATCGCGCCGGCGCGGTGCTGGTCGGACTATTGATCCTGCTCGCTGCCGGCGCCTCGGGGATGCGATCCGGATCGATCGATATCTCGCGATTCGTGGCCGAGATCGCGCCGCTGGCGATTGCCGCGGTGATCGTGTTGTTCGTACGAAACCGCGCACTCATCGCGCCGTCGTTGCTCGCGCTGATCCTGTTGCAGCGGACGATCTCGGACGGCGCGCTCGTCCCTGCGAACGATCCGCGAATCGCCTTTCCGCCGGTCGCGCTCTTCAAGCCGATGCAGCAGATTCGCGAACCGTTCCGCGTCGCCGCAATCGGACCGGCGCTTTTTCCGAACACGGCCACGATGTACGGCCTCGAAGACGCGCGCGTGCTGACCGCCATGTCCCTCGGCGCGATGATCGAGACGTTTCCGGTCTGGTGCCGGCGCGGCGGCTACGGATTCAATCAGATCGACGACCTGACGCGGCCGATGCTGTCGATGCTGAACATCCGCTTCGCCGTCGTTCCCGAAGGCGATCCGATTCCGGACGGCTGGCGCGACGTCGTCACCGATCGCAGTTCGCGGCTCATCGAGAACACGCACGTTCTCCCGCGCGCGTTCGTTCCGCGCAATGTGCGCATCGGTGTTTCGAACGAAGTCGAGGACATGGTCGCCGCGACCGATTTCGCCGATATCGCCTGGCTCGATGTTGCCGGCGTGGCACACGATGCTGCGAACGGACCGGGAACGGTGACCATCCATCGCCGCAAGCTCGGATTTCATCTCGACGCAGCGATGGAGCGCGGCGGTTTCGTGGTGATCTCGGAGGAGGCGTGGAAAGGTTGGAGGGCGTACGTCGATGGACATCCCACGAAGATCGTCCGCGCGAACCACGCCTTCCTCGGCGTTTTCGTTCCGGCCGGCAAGCACGCGATCCGTCTGACGTACCTGCCGCAGTCGTTCGTCATCGGACGCGCGATCACGTTCGGGACGCTGGCGATGATCGCGATTGGGATTGGAGTGTGGATGGTGATGAAGCGGCGCGCAGTTCGATTGCTGCTCTGAAATCCGGCAGGATTGTGTGGCACAGACACTCTTGTCTGTGCTTTAGCAAGGTGCAGTGGCTGATATTGGAGCAGGGGGAGCTCCAAAGCCGCCGGTTGCTCTTCGCAGATCTCTCGAGCCTCAACAGCACAGACAAGAGTGTCTGTGCCACACTCGCTTCGCTAGTTGCGGGGTCGATCCAAGCCGCCACATCAAAACGCCTGGCCGCTCGAGAACGCGATCAGCCAGCCTTTGCGGCCGAGGGGATCGCGGTTGAGGGCGTAGGCGAGGTCGACGCGCAGGAGGTTCTTCGGCGTTCGCGGGAGGCCCATGCGCAGGCCGATGCCGACGTCGCTCTTGATGTGCATCAGGTCCGTGAAGCCGCCGTTGGTGGCGTTGCCGGCGTCGGCGAAAACGACGATTCCGGGCGAGGCCAGTTGCAGAATTTCGCGGCCGAGGTAAAGGCGCTCCTCGATGTTCAGAACGAAGGCGCGGCTGCCGGCGAACGCGTGCGCGCGGTAGCCGCGAAGTCCGGTCAAACCGTCGGCGGTGAATTGCTGCTCGGCGTCCATGCGCCAGCCGCTGGACATCGACAGCCTGCTCAGGAACGCGGTCGGATGCGACTCGCGTCCGCCACGGCGGACGTAGAGCACGGAGGTGCCGGCGATCGTGTTCTGCAGTCCGGCGTCGAGCCGCGACGACAGCGCCACCGCCGGTTGGATGAAGCCGTTGCCGAGCCACTTGCCGTCGCCGGCCGCAACGCGGAAGTACGACGTCGTCCGCGGGAGGCCGAATGATTTCGGCGAGATGGCGGTCTCGATCGAATATTGGCGCCCGAGGTCGAAGTCCTCGTAGCGGATGTCCTTGTTGACGAAATTCAGCTTCACGAATTCATTGACGCTGCTGTCGAAGCGGACGAAGAGATAACGGAACTCGCGGTCGGCCGGCAGCAATTGCGGCGTGCCGCTCTTCATCAGGAAAAACGAATCCTGCACCGCGCGGACGCCGGCGGTCAGGCGATTGGCGTTGGCATCGTTCGGATCGAGTGCGACGCCGAAACTGGCGGCGATCTCGCGATGCTTCTGGCGGAATCGATCGTTCTCGACGCCGTTCGCGTAAAGATGATCGGCCTGCCGGAAACCGGTGAACGCCATGTCCACGGCCCACGGCGTGGCGAAGGAGTAGAACGGCCGCGTGACCTGGAAACGGTGATCGTAGCCGTCGGAGTTGACGTCGTACGCGAAGTTCGACTTCCAGTACGGCGCGAAAAACGCCGGATCGCTGTAGACGACGCCCATGCGGGAGCGGTCGACGCCGTTCTGCCAGCCGATCTCCAGATCTTTGCCGAGGCCGAGGAGATTCGTTTCGGACAGAGTTGCGCCGACGGTGCTCTTGCCGCCTTTGCTGCCGGCCTGCGTCTCGGGCGCGATCGACCAGGAATCCTGCGTGGTCACGGTGACGTCGATGACGCCATCGTGCGGCTCGGAGGCGACGACGGAGGCCAACTTGAGAAAGCCGAGCGCGCGCAGATTGCGCTCGGTTTCAGCCAGGCGCGAGGCGCTGTACGGATCGCCTTCGCGGAAGAGGAGAAACTTCTCGATGACCGACTTGCGCGTTTCGATGTGCAGCCGGTCGGCGAGTTTGTAAAGCGCTCCGTGGCCAGCCTCGGCGTCCGAGTAGACATCCAGCGGATGAATGGTGATCTTGCCGATACGGAGGGGCGGCTCCGTTTGCGCGCTGAGCGCGGCGGCGACTGCGATCCCGAGAAGAGCGAGGAGGACGGATTTCACCGGACGTTTTTGAGGGTAGCAGAAAGGGGAGTGGGGAGTTGGGGGGTGGGGAGTGGACTGTCATCCTGAGGCTGCCGGAGGCGCTGGAGCGCGAAGCGCGGAGATGCCGGAGGACGCCGAAGGATCTCAAGATGCGCAACTCCGGCTGCAACCCATGGGATTCAACGCAGCTTGGGAAGCTTGAGATCCTTCGCCGTCCTACGCTGCTCCGGCTTCGCCTACGCAGCTTCGGCGGCTCAGGATGACAGCCGGCTCCCCACACCCCACTCCCCATTTGTTATCCTGCGCGTCACACCAATCCCCGGAGGAAATCCCTTGGACAGTTACAGAGGCGGCTGGATCGAAATCATCGCCGGAGGCATGTTCTCCGGAAAATCGGAGGAGCTGATCAGGCGCCTGCGCCGGGCCGTCATCGCTCGGCAGCGCGTGCAGGTGTTCAAGCCGCTCATCGACGACCGCTTCAGCACCGAAGACATCGTGTCGCGGGACGACCGCCGTCTGAAGGCGCATGCCGCGGCCACGAGCGCGGAACTGTTGACGCGCGTCGAGATCGGGATGCAGGTCGTCGGAATCGACGAGATCCAGTTCTTTGACGCGGGCATCGTCGACGTCTGCATGCAGTTGGCCGATGCCGGCATCCGCGTGATCGCGGCGGGACTCGATCAGGATTACATGCGCCGTCCGTTCGGACCGATGCCGGCGCTTCTGGCGGTGGCGGAAGATGTGTCGAAGATGCATGCGGTGTGCGTTCGCTGCCGCGGCGCCGCGCATTACTCGCAGCGCGTATCGGGCGGCAATGCGCAGGTGGAAGTGGGCGATTCGTCGTACGAGGCGCGATGCCGCGCGTGCTACGAGTTGTACAAATCGGCGCCCGTCGAGGAGCCGGCGGTGCAACTCACGATCACCGCTTCGGCCTAGCAACCCACCTGACATTAGTTGTCAGTGGGAGGAGCGCTAGAATGGCCTTCGCGCTCCGCCGCGGCGAGCCCATCCGTGCAGTAACTTTCGCATTTTCAGTGTGATACGCCAGCCGTGCTGGCTGGTATTGGGCTTGCCGTATACTCTCCCGCTCCCCCACAAAAAGAGAGGTCCGGCGTGAGACGAAGACAGAAGGGCTTTACCCTGCTGGAGTTACTTGTGGTCGTTGCGATCATCGGAATCATCGCCACGATTGCCATTCCGAATCTGCTGGTAGCGATCCAGCGCGCGAGACAGCGACGGACGATGGCCGACATCCGCAACATCGCCACGGCATGGGAAGCGCGCAATAGCGATACGGGACGCTACAACGCTGCGGGTCAGGCCAATGGCGTCGAAGGAGCTGACCAGCGGATTACCACTCCGAACCTCCAGACGATGCTCACCCCGACATACATCAAGGTGTTGCCGCAGATCGACGCGTGGGGAACACCATTCCAGACATACGCTGATCAGGCCTACGGCAGCTCCACGAAGAAAGCCTCGGTGTACGCAATCATTTCGGGAGGGAAGGACGGGATCATCGAAGCCGATCCGACGCAGGGTCCTTTCACGAATTTCGATTGCGACATCGTCTACAGTAACGGCGTGTTTCTTTCGTACCCCGACGGGCTGTCGTTCAATTAGGCAGGCGCGCAAGATCGCCAATCACAGCCGCATGCACTCGCTACGGACGCTCGGCGTCCTGATCCTCGCTCTCTGCTTGGCGCCGATCGAGTGCCGCCGCGCCGCCGGCGGTTCCGCCGATCCCGTCGAACGCGAAGCGGAGGACGCGCTGGTTTCGTACCTGCGCATCGATACCTCCAATCCGCCCGGCAACGAGACCACGGGCGCGCGTTTTCTGCAGCAGCTTCTGATCAAGGACGGCATCGACGCGAAGCTGATCGGCGCCGATCCGAAACGGCAGTCGGTCTACGCGCGGCTCGTGTCGGGATCGAACGAGAAGGCGCTGGTACTGATGCATCACATCGACGTCGTCCCCGCCATCGCCAGCCAATGGACTAAGCCGCCGTTCGACGGCATCCGGTCCAACGGCTACATCTGGGGACGCGGCGCGCTCGACATCAAGTCGCTCGGCATCGCGGAGTTGATGGCCTTCGTCGACCTCAAGCGCCGCCACGTGCGGCTGACGCGCGACGTCATCTACCTGGCCGTGGCGGACGAAGAATTGGGCGGTGTCAACGGCTGCGGCGCGATCCTGGCGCAGCATCCGGAGCTGTTCACGAACGCCGGCTTCGTGCTCAATGAGGGCGGCTACAACGAGACCATCGTCGATCACGTCGCGTTCTGGGGCATCGAGGTGGAGGCCAAGGTTCCGCTCTGGTTGCGCATCACGATGAAAGGGAGCGCGGGCCACGCGGCGGCGCCGCCGGACGACGGCGGAACCCTCGGCAAACTCGTTCGCTCGCTCGATGCCGTCAGCCGCATTCCGACGCCGTATCGTCTGACGCCGGCCGTGGCGCGCGCGTTTCACGAAGCGGGGAAGGCGCGGCCCGACGAACGCGGCGAGGTGTTGCGCGCGATCGGTGAGCCGCTGGACATTGCGCGCATCGAACGCGTTCTCTCGCCCGGCTATCGCGCGCTGCTGCACGACACAATCGCCATCACGCACGTGGACGGCGGAAGCGCGATCAACGTTCTGCCGCCGACGGCTTCGGCGGACGTTGACATCCGTTTGCTGCCCGACGAGACGACCGATGCGATGACGGCGAAGGTGAAGGAGACGTTGCCGAAAGGTGGCGAGCTGCAGGTGCTGCTCGCCGGACAGCCGGTTCCGGAGAGCTCGAGCGACACGGAGTTGTTTCGCGTGCTTTCGTCGTCGTTCCGGAAGGCCGAAGGCGGTTCCATCGTCGGGGCGGTGGTCGGCGCGGGAACTTCGGACAGCCGCTACTTTCGCGCGCGTGGAATCGTGGCGTACGGCATCGCGCCCTTCAAGGTGAACTATTACGATGCCGACACGGTGCACGCGAACGACGAGCGCATTCGCGCGCGATTTTTCGCCGAGGGAGTAAGGCTGATGCGGACGATCGTGTCGCGTTTCTGTGCGGGTGACGGATCGAGCGCTCGATGAAGCAGCGCTGGGCGTTTGCAGCGATCGCCATCTGCGTCCTTGCGGTCTTCGGTCCGGCGCTCGTTCGGAACGAAGTCTTCTCGCTGCGCGATCACAGCGATTACTTTCAGCCGCTGCACTGGTTCACCGCGAATGAGTTGCGGCACGGACGATTGCCGCTGTGGAATTCGTACAACGCGTCGGGCGAGCCGTGGCTGGCCAATCCGCAGACCGGTGTTTTCTATCCGCCGGCGTGGTTGTTCGTCGTTCTTCCGTTCGCGCGCGCGTACATCCTCTACCTAGCGTTGCACGTCCTGCTACTCGGAAGCGGCGCGTATCTGCTGTTCGCGCGCCTCACCAGGGCCGGTGGCGGCGCGCTCCTGGCGGCGCTGGCGCTGACGTTTTGCGGACCGGTGATGTCGCTGCTCGACGTCTCGAACAATCTGACGACGTTCGCATGGATCCCGCTCATCGTCTGGTGCGCGCTCAGCGAAGTGTCGGCGATGACGTGCGGCGCGGTGATGGCGCTTTCATTTCTCGCCGGCGAGCCGTTTTTCGCTTCGATCGGGGCGTTGCTTTTCGTAATCGTCAGACGCCGCGGATGGCTCGACAAACTCGAAGCGGCGGCGATGGCGTTTGCGTTGTCAGCCGTGCAGCTTTTCCCGTTTCTGCGCTGGATCGCGAACAGCGATCGCACGCGCGGCGGCATGACCCGCGCGCACATCCTGAGCGGATCGATGGCGCCACGTGACTGGCTGTCGCTCGCGATTCCGCCGAAACCGGATGTGCTGTTCGATCCATCGATGGGCCAGCATTTCCTTCCGATTCTCTACGCGGGGCTGCTGACGATCGTCCTGGCGATCGTCGGCACCTTCGCCGCGCGCCGCCGCGCCGCCGGCTGGACCGCGCTCATTTTTATGACGGCGATCGTTGCGGCCGGCAGTCACCTTCGTCCCGTCGGCGATGTTCTGGCGGCATTGCCGCTGACGATCTTCCGCTATCCCGCGCGCGTCGTGCCGTTCGCAATCCTCGGCATCTGCGCGCTGGCCGCGTTCGGTTGCAATCGCTTCATCCGCAGCGAGCCGATCAAACTTCTGCTCGCGCTGCTGACGTTCGTCGACCTCGCTGTGCGCATCCAACCGCTTCTGACAACGCAACCATTCAATCCTCATCGCGTTCCCTACCCCGCGGCGATCGGACGCGATTCGAAGATCGTTCGCATCGAGATGCCCAACGCGAACGACCGCGACGGCTGGATCCTCGGCTATCTCAATCTGTACGAGCGGCGATTCGACACGGCCACGGCATCTCCGGTGATGGCGCAACGCTACGCAGACCTGATCCGCCCCGGCGCGGCTCACGGCAACCTGGCCGCGATGAACGCCATCTCTGCCGGCTACGTTTTCGCGCCGCGCGCGCTGGCCGCGTTCCAGCCGTTGGCGGCGCGTCCGGGCGTCGTCGTTCATCGCAACCTTCACGCGATGCCGCTCGCGTATTTTCAGGATGCCGGCCAGCGAATCGCCGCGGTGAAGACGCTGGCGTTCACGCCGTCATCGGTATTCATCGACGTCGATGCGCCGTCACCGGGCGATGTGATCGTGACGCAACAGATGAGCAGCGGATGGAGCGTGGAAGTCGACGGCGCGCGCGCAATGGAAAACGAATCGGCACTGTTCCGCACGGTTCCGGTCAGCGCGGGACATCACGCCGTGAAGTGGATTTATCGACCGGTATCGCTTCTTGCAGGAGCGATTTTGTCGATGATCGCGCTCGTGCGCTTGCTCTTTTCGCGCATGTTTGTCAAGCGTGCGGCGTGAGAAAATTTTCTTCGCGTGTCACTCAGAAATGCGTAGCAACTTTCGTGAAGTAGGGGTGTAGAATCCCGCTCTTCCATCGACGGCCAGGGGCAAATTCAATGCTAAGTATCGATGATCGTTTGAACCAGATCATTCGCGAATTAATTGGTAGCGGCATCACTCTCGAGCAGGCCGTAGAGGCCTTCGAGGGCAAGTACATCGTGGCGGCCATGCAGTCCAGCCGCGGCAACGTGACGCAGGCGTCGAAGGCGCTGGGCGTGCACCGCAACACGCTTCACAACAAGCTTCGCTCGCAGACGATGCTCAACGGATTCGCGGATTCGATCCGCCCCGTCCGCCGCCGCTTGTCCGCGCACACCGCGCGCGAAAAGAAGCCGTCGAACGGCAAGACCACGCGCACGCGCTAACCAGGGAACCATTGCCTCAATCGCTCTCGCTTCCAGGTTCCGCCGGTCTCCGACAATCGATCACCGATCTCCTCCGCCGACGCGGCAGCCGCATGCTTCCGATCAAAGAGATCTGGGAGCGTCTGGAAGGCGTCGACGCCACGCGCGAGCAGGTCGAGCGCGCCGTCGTTGAGCTGGAGCAGGACGGCATCGTCGTGGCCGTGCGCGGCAAGCGCTACTCGCTGCTCGAGTTCACGCCGTATCACGCCGGACAGATCCGCGTGCATCCCGACGGTTACGGCACGGTCTTCGGCGGTGGCGGCAACGAGCCAGACGTTTTCATCGACCGCAAGTCGATGAAAGGCGCCATGAACGGCGATCTGGTCATCGTGCGCGTCGACAAACATGCGCCGAAGTACCACACCATCCGCCAGCGCAAACTCATCATCGGCGAGGTGTCGCAGGTGCTGCGCCGCGCGCATCGCACCGTGGCCGGACGCTTTCACTCCGATCCCGATCAACCCTACGTCACGCCGTTCGATACGCGCCTCGATCACGACATCGTCATCGACCGCGACGGCACCCTGGACGCGCGCGATCAGGAGATGGTCAACGTCGAGATCGACCGCTATCCCGACCGCACCAGCCACATCGCCCGCGGCCGCGTCGTCGAAGTTCTCGGCATGATCGGCGAGCCCGGCGTCGACATCGAACTGGTCATCCGCAAGTTTCACATCCCGCATCTCTTTCCGCCGGAAGTGCTCGCCGCCGCCGACGCCGTTCCTGACGAAGTCACGCCCGCGGAGGTCGCGAAACGCGTCGACCTCCGCGAGCACAACATCGTCACCATCGACGGCGAGACCGCGAAAGATTTCGACGACGCCGTCGAAGTGCAGCAACTCCCGAACGGCAATTACCTCCTCGGCGTGCACATCGCCGACGTCTCGCATTACGTCACCGAAGGGAGCGCGCTCGATGAGGAAGCATTCGAGCGCGGGACCTCGGTCTATTTTCCCGGACGTGCCGTGCCGATGCTGCCCGAGCGGCTGTCGAACGGAATCTGTTCGCTGAATCCGCGCGTGGAGCGGCTCACGTTTTCCGTCGACATCGAGATCGACCGCAAAGGCCGCTTCGTCGATCGCAAGGCCTATCGCTCCGTCATCCGCACGAAAGAGCGGATGACCTACACGAACGTGAACGCCTTCCTCGTCAACGAAGGCGTTGCCGCGCCGAGCGGCCCGCCGCCGCATGGCGTGGTCGTGCCCGACGCGGACGAACTTCGCCGGCGATACGGCTACCTCCTCGCTGATTTCACGCGGATGCACGAGCTGTACGACATCCTGCGCAAACGCCGCGAAGCACGCGGCTCGATCGATTTCGACTTGCCCGAAGCCGAGGTCATCCTCGATGCCGAGGGCGTGATCGATGCGATCAAGCCGACGGAGCGCAACGTCGCGCATCGCATCATCGAAGAGTTCATGCTCGCCGCGAACGAAGTGGTGGCCTCGGAGCTCGTTTTCGCCAATCAGCCCGGCATCTACCGCGTGCATCAACAGCCCGACCCGCAAAAGCTGCAGGACCTTCGCGAGATCCTCAAGGAATTCAAGCTCACGCTGCGCGGCGACCTCGAAGACATGCGTCCCGGCGAGTTGCAGCGCGTGTTGAAGTCGGTCGAAGGGACTCCGGAGGAACGCTTTCTCACCAACATCGTTCTGCGCTCGATGAAGCGCGCGTTTTACTCCGAGGAGAACATCGGACACTTCGCGCTGGCGATTGCGAACTACGCGCACTTCACGTCGCCGATCCGCCGCTATCCCGATCTCATCGTCCATCGCCGCCTCGGCGAGTTGATCGCGAACGGTCCGCTGTACGGCGAGCGCCTCGCGGAGATCGAACGCGCGCATCCGCTCTACGCCGCGCAATCGAGCGACCGCGAACGCCGCGCGGATGAAGCGTCACGCGAAGTGCTGGAGTGGAAAAAAGTCATCTTCATGCGCGACAAAGTCGGCGACAAGTTCACGGGCACGGTCACCGGCGTGGCGTCGTTCGGCCTCTTCATCGAGCTCGACGAGATCTTCGTGCAGGGCATGGTCCCCGTCGCGACGATCGGCGGTGATTTCTGGGTTTTCCGTGAACGAGAGCACCGGCTCCGCGGCGAATCCACCGGCCGCGAAATGCGTCTCGGCGACCACGTCACGATCGAAGTGAAGTCGATCGACGAAGACCGCCACCAGCTGGAGTTCCGCCTGCTAGAGATCGGTGGATCGCCGATTGCACTGCGCGAACGGTAAGACATGGAACGAAACGACTTAACGAAACAGATCACCTCGCTGGTCGACCAGCGCGTCGCCCTCGAAACGAAATTGCAGAACGAACCGGGCGAGTTGTCTGAGTCGCGCGCGCGGCAATATGGCGACGAATACTCGGCGCTGCAGCGCAAGCTGGCCGGTCTGTTCAAACAGAGTCACGACGAAACGCAACGCATCACGCTGATGCTCGAGCTGATGCGCATCCTCGAGAATCGCCTCGTCTATCTGCACAACTTCATCGTCGACACGACCTCGGACAATCGCATCCTGGCGCAGCTCGTCACGCAGTTCATCGAGCAGCTCGGGTCGCAGCGCAGCAGCGTTCTCACGAACCTCGAAGCGACCTACTACCGCGCCGTGGCCACGCTCTACGCCGGCGACGTCGCCGGCGCGCGCAAAGGATTTTCGGAGGCGTGTGCTTCCGAGGAGTCTGACGAGGCCAACGACATCAAATACAAGTCGTACGTTATCCTCGGGCATCTCTCGCACGAGGAACACGACTACGCGAAGGCGAAGGATCTGCACGAGCAGTCGCTTCGCTATTCGCAGAACAACAACGTGACCGCGCAGGCGCTGGCGCTGAAGGCGCTGAATTCGTACGCCCTCGGCGACCGCGACGACGCGCTGCATTTGTTCAAAGAGTCGCTGCAGCTCTTCGACGCGAACCAGCCATTCTTCAACTCCTACTTTTTTCGCAACGCGCTCCTGTTCTGCGGCGCGATCCACTTCGACGCCCGCGATTACAAGAGCGCCGCGCCGTACTACAAGCAGGTGCTGGACAACGTCGAACAGAACTCCTACGACTTCTTCGACGCCCAGACCCACCTCGGCCGCATCGCCTACGCCCAGCAGCAGTACGACGACGCTGCGTCGGCGTTCGAGAAAGCCGCGCAATCGCAGAAGCTCAGCGAAAACGAATACATCATCGACACCTGGTTCTGGATCGCCCGCACCCACCTCAAACGCAACGACAGCGGCAGCGCAAAACCGTACCTCGAAAAGATCGCCGCGACGGACGTGAAGTACGAGAAGAAGGCGCAGGCGGTGGAGCTGCTGCAGAAGATCGCGTAGTTGGTGATCACTCAGCAGTACGACGTTCCCAGCCGCGGAGCGGCGAAATCTACGTAGCCCATGGCGTAAGCCATGGGAAAACGGAGCGTCCTCCCGAATCCCAGCCGCGGAGCGGCGACATCTCGGATGCTCATTTCCGAGGTAGCCTCGGCGCGGAGAACATACCGATGAGCCATCGATTCACCGCTCTCTTCACGCATCTCATCTTCAGCACCAAAGATCGATATCCCCATCTTGCCGGCGATCTTGGCAACGAATGCCGCGCCTACATCGGCGGAATCGTGGAGAACATCGGCGGCCGGCGCATCGCGATCGGAGGTGTCGCCGATCACGTTCATCTTCTCTTCGATCTGCCGGCAACGCTGGCGCTCTCGGATGTTGTTCGCACCATCAAATCAAACTCGTCGAAATGGATCCGCGAGGCTCGCGACCGACCGAAGTTTGCGTGGCAGAGCGGATATTCGGCGTTCAGTGTGAGTCGATCGGGTGTCGACAGTGTTGTCCGATACATCGGTAATCAAGAGACGCATCATCGGAAAGTGAGTTATCAGGATGAGGTGCGGGCGTTTCTGAAGAAGCACGGCCTTGCGGCGGATGAGCAGTACATGTGGGAGTGATCATTCGAGATGTCGCCGCTCCGCGGCTGAGATTCCGGGGCCAATTCGCTTTCCCATGGCTGACGCCATGGGCTACGTAGATTCCGCCGCTCCGCGGCTCGAAAGTCAGTGGAACCGCGTCACGATGAAGGCGATGTCGTCGCGGAACTCGTCGGTGGCGGCGAAGGTGGAGACGTCTTCGAAGATGCGGTCGTAGACGGTGGTGAGGTCGGCGTCGTGGGCGTCGTCCATGAGGGCGACGATGCGGTCGAGGGAGTAGAACTCGCCGGCGGCGTTGCGGCGATCGGTCAAACCGTCCGTGTAAACGAAGAGCATGTCGCCTGGGGCGACCTGGAGGCGGTGCTCGTCGAAAACCATCGACGGCATCGCGCCGAGGAGGTGGCCGGGGGCTTCGTGGACCATGGTCTTGCCGTTCGACTTCTGCAAGAACAGGAACGGCGGATGCGCAGCGTTCGAATAGACCAGATTGCCGTCGCTGTCGATGCGGAAAAGCTGCGCGGTGGCGAACTGCGTCGGCAGAGAGACGCTGAAAAGGAAGTCGTTCAGGCTTGCCATGAACGACGAGAGCGACGTGCGCGAATCGGATTCCGTGTGGATGTAGCTCTTGAGCAGCGCCACGAGGATCGAGGCCGGAAGGCCGTGGCCGGACACGTCGGCCACGAAGAGGTACATCAACTCGTCCTGCAGGAAGTAGTCGTAGAAATCGCCGGAGAGTGTTGCGCTCGGGATGTACGCGGAGCGGATCTCGATGCGCGGGCCGCGGAAGAATCCGTTCGGGACGAGCGCCTCCTGCACGCGCCGCGCGATCTGCAGGTCGCGCGTGATCTGCTGATTCAACTTGCGCAACTGATCCTGATATCGCTTCATCCGCAGCAGCGCGCCGAGGCGGGCGAAGAGGATTTCCGTGTCGGAGCCCTTGGTCACGAAATCGTCGGCGCCGGATTCGAGGCCATCCACGACCGTCTGTGCGGCATCGGCGCCGGTCAGCATCAGCACCGGAATCGTTTGCAGGACCGGGTCGGCCTTGATGCGGCGGGTGACTTCGAAGCCGTCCATCACCGGCATCCGGTAGTCGACGATGAACGCCGCCGGCGTGATCGCTTGTGCCAGCGCCAGCCCTTCCTCGCCCGAGGTGGCGGCGGAGACGTCGAAGCCACGGCGCTCGAGAAAGCGCTTCGTCACCTGCAGGTCGTTCGCGCTGTCGTCGATGAGGACGATGCGCTCGCGGTCGGGGCTAGGGTCGGGCACGAGGCCGAAATTGTACCGTTGCATGGCGTGCAAAGTTACAACCGCGTGACGCTCGGTGACGGCTGCTAACCTTTGCCCTACCTCATCGTCTCAGCGTGTGTGAGACGAACGGCGGCGCTCCTCCTCATGCTCCTATCGGTGACGGCCTGTCAGCTTCCCGAGATCTCCGTGAGCGCTGCAAGCCGGGCGGTTTCAACGTTCGTTCTCGAGTCCGCGATCGATCTGCAGGGCCGGACGGTGCTCACCCAAAGCAGCACTCGTCCGGTTCTGCAGTCGACATCGCAGAAAAAGCCCGCGACGAAAACCTGCTCGCGTCAAAAGCCGGTGGCGCCGAAGGCGCGCGTGCTCGTGGCGCGCTGCCCGATTCCGACCGTTACCCCGCGCCCATTCCCGTGGTCTTGAAGACGATCGGGATGATCACGAAGAGCTGGACGGCGTCAAAGATGCCGTGCGCGATGATGCCGGGGATCAGGTTCTTGGTCCGGTAAAACGTGAAGCCGATCACGAGCGAGATCAGCGTGACGCCGATCAGCAGAAACGGCTGCCCGAGGCCGGAGTGGGCGAGGGCGAAGAGGATGGTCGAGGCGATGAGGCCGACGCGCTTCTGAAGCCAGCCGCGGAAGAAGGCCTCCTCGATCGTCATCGCCGACAGCACGATCACGCACTTTTTCCAGAGCGGCAGCGCCGCCATCCAGCCGATCATCGGCGACGGCGTCGGATTCTTCGGCATCAGTCCCGATGCCACGAGGAGCAGGCCGATGATCAGCGCGATCGAAATCGTAAAAATCCAGCCGCCGACACCGACCGCGAATCCGGTCAGGACGGCGTCGCCGTTGCCGCGGCGCGGGATGTTCAGAAACTCGCCGAGCGGCGGACGCTTCGTCAGCAGCCACCAGCCGAGGAGAAAGATGAAGAGGATCGCGTGCAGGCCGAAGAGCGAGTAGAACGGGACGCGCGCCAGCTCCTGCGCGGTCGGGATGCGAAGCGATGATCCGGTGATCAGGATGACCAGCCCGAACATCAGGATGCCGAGCCAGAGGTAGGCGATGACTTTCATCGCCGTCGAAGAAAAATGATCGGCGGAGAAGAGGTGATAGCGCTCGTTCATGACGATCATGCCGAGGTACACGAGCGTGATGAAGATCAGCGGGAAGACGTAGTGATGCATCGGCGGCGCAGTTTAAAGCGTTTCGCCACAGAGGACAGTGAGAAATCCCTGCGTGTCGTTTGTGGCTCGTGGTGAAGCGCCATCGCTATACTTCGCCGCCTCATGCCTTACGAACCAAAACTGATCGAAGAGAAGTGGCAGCGGGCCTGGTCCGATGCGAAGGTGGCCGAGGTGGACGTCGCGGCGCCGGGGGACAAGTTCTACATGTTGAACATGTTTCCGTATCCCTCCGGCGACCTCCATGTCGGACATGGGCGGAACTACATCCTCGGCGACGCGCTCTATCGCTACTTCCGCATGCAGGGGCGCGCGGCGCTGAATCCGATGGGGTGGGATGCGTTCGGGTTGCCGGCGGAGAACGCGGCCATCAAGCGCGGCATCCATCCGCGGCAGTGGACGCTTTCGAACATCGAGCGCGAGAAGAAGCAGTTCCTGCGCTGGGGGATTCTCTACGACTGGTCGAAGGAGCTGGCCTCGTGCGAGCCGGAGTACTACCGCTGGAACCAGTGGCTGTTCCTTCAGTTGTATCGCCGCGGATTGGCGTATCGCGCCAAGGCGCCGGTGAACTGGTGTCCGTCCGATCAAACCGTGCTGGCAAATGAGCAGGTCATCGATGGTCGCTGCGAGCGCTGCAGCACGATCGTCGTGCAGCGCGATCTCGAACAGTGGTTTCTGAAGATTACCGATTACGCCGACCGGCTCGACGAAGGGCTCGACACGCTCGAGCACTGGCCGGAAAAAGTGAAGCTGATGCAGCGCAACTGGATCGGACGCTCGGTCGGCGCTGACGTAGATTTCGCGGTGCCGTCGCTCGGCAAGTCGATGCGCATCTTCACGACGAGGCCCGACACGATCTACGGCGCGACGTTCATGGTCCTCGCGCCGGAGCATCCCGACGTCGCGGCGCTGATCGCGGACAATCCCGATCGCGCGGAGATCGAGACGTGGATCGCCGGCGTGCGCAACCAGTCGAACCTGGAACGGCAGGAGGCGGGGAAGGAAGGGCGCTTCACCGGGAAGACTGCCACGAATCCGTTTACGAACGAAGAGATTCCGATCTGGCTCGGCAACTTCGTGCTGATGCAGTACGGCACCGGCGCGATCATGGCCGTGCCGGGACACGATCAGCGCGACTTCGAATTCGCGCAGCAGTACGGACTGCCGGTTCGCGTCGTGGTCAAGCCGGCCAATGGCGAAGTGCCGAGTGCCGAGGAAGCGTATGCGGCGAAGGATGACTCGGCGGTGGCCATCGACTCCGGCGTTATCACCGGACTAGCCACGCCCAAAGCGATCGAGCGGATCATCGAGGAAATCGAACGCCTCGGCATCGGTAAGAAGATGGTTCGCTACCGGCTGCGCGACTGGCTCATCTCGCGTCAGCGCTACTGGGGCACGCCGATTCCGATGATCTATTGCGATCGCGACGGCATCGTGCCGGTGCCTGAGGAAGAGTTGCCGGTGGAGTTGCCACTCGACGTTCCGTTCACGGGACGCGAGGGAAATCCGCTGGCGAAGGACGAGCGCTTCGTCAATACGAAGTGTCCCGTCTGCGGCGGCGCGGCGAAACGCGAGACCGACACGATGGACACGTTCGTCGATTCGTCGTGGTACTACGCGCGCTTCATCTCGGCGAACGACAACACGAAGATTTTCGATCCGTCGCTCGTGAACCGCTGGCTGCCGGTCGATCAGTACATCGGCGGCATCGAGCACGCCATCCTCCATCTGCTGTACGCGCGCTTCATCTGCCGCACGCTGCACGACATGGGGCTGACGAATTACGAAGAGCCGTTCACGCGGCTTTTCAATCAGGGGATGATCACGAAGGAAGGTTTCCGCACGGCCAGCGGCAACTGGGTTTCGCCGTCCGAGGTTGAAAACGGCGTGCACAAACCGACGGGCGCGCCGGTGATCTCGGAAGTCGGAAAGATGTCGAAGTCGCGCTACAACGTCGTGCCGCCGGATGAACTGATCGAAAAGTACGGCGCCGACACGGAGCGCGTCTACACGCTCTTCATCGCGCCGCCGGAAAAGGAAGCGGCGTGGTCGGACGAGGGTGTGGTCGGAGCCTCTCGCTTTCTGAATCGCGTCTGGCACATGGGCGAGCAGATCCTGGCGATGGGCGACGGCGGATCGGAATCGGCGGCGTTGACGCGCAAGACGCATCAGACCATCGATGCGGTCACGCGGCGCTTCGATCGCTTCGAATTCAACACGGCCATCTCGGGACTGATGGAGTTGTCGAATGCCATCGGCGATGCTCTTTCTGGTGGCGCCGACGCGCGCGATTCGTACACGACGCTGCTCAAGCTCCTGCATCCGTTCGCACCGCACATCACCGAGGAGTTGTGGACGATGTTTGGGAACGACGGATTCATCCTGACGTCGAGCTGGCCGAAAGCGGATCAGGCGCTGATGGTCGAGGACGTCGTCACGATCGTTGTGCAGGTCAACGGCAAGCTGCGCGGGCAGGTAGAAGTGCCGAATCCGCCGGAGAAGGAGGTCGTCCTTGCGGCGATCCGCGCGAATCAGAAAGTCCAGCAGTGGATCTCCGGAAAAGAGGTCGTGAAAGAGGTCTACGTTCCGGGGAAGCTGGTCAACATCGTGGTGAAAGGGTAGTGCGGGCGTCTCGCCTGCAACCGGCGGGCGTCCCGCCCGACGGGGGTTTCCGGGATTCAATTCGCAGTCTGCTAATGATTTACGACCTCCCGTTGGGCGAGACGCCCAACGGATGCAGGCGAGACGCCCGCACTACGCTTGCTACGTGTTACCTTTCCCCGCGATGAAACGCCTCGTCCTTTTTCTTCTGCCGATGCTTGCCGGCTGCGGCTATGGTCTGGTCGGCAACGCCAACAACCTGCTCGCGCCGACGGTGCATACGATCGAGGTGCCGGCGTTCGTGAATCGCACCACGCGCGTCGAGCTCGAGCAGCGCGTCACGCAGGCGGTCGCCTCCGAGTTCGTGTCGCGCGGGCGGCTGAAGCTGGTGAACTCCGCGCCGGCCGCGGACGTGATCCTTCGCGGCTCCATCGACTCCTTCGGCATCTTCCCGGTCGCCTTCAACCAGCAGGGACGCGCCACGCAGTATCAGATTTCGATCACGGCCAAGATCGAGCTGCTCGATCACCGCGCCGACGACAAAGTGCTCTGGAAGAACGATCAGTACCGTTTCACGGAGAACTACCAGGTCAACACAGAGTCGACCGATGCCTTCGACCAGGAGACGCGCGCGATCAACGAGATCGCGGTGCGTTTTGCGGAATCGCTGGTGACGAATCTGTTGGAAGGCTTTTAACCTGGGAGCGCGGGCATCTCGCCCGCAGTTTGCGCGAGACCGGCGGGCGAGACGCCCGCGTTCCCAGCTACTTCCCCTTCAACTTCGCCCTCTCCTCATCCGCGCGGTCTCGCAGGAACGTCGTCACGATCAGGTACAGCCCCGCGATTGCGGCCAGCAGGTAGCCGATCATGGCCATCGCCGGATAGCCGAAGAGCTGCACGCGCGTCGGGACGCGCATCATCATCGATGACGCGATCAGCAGCGCCGCAATCACCACGCCGACCGTGATGCGATTGGCGATCTTGTGCATGCCGGCCAGGAACTGCTCCGCCTGCATCAGCTTCAGGCTGAACGACAATTTCCCCGCGGCGGTCTGGTCGATGATCTCGCGCGTGCGGTGGGGGAGGTCGAGCACGAGCTGGTTCAGGTCGAGCAGGGCCGGATAGAAATTTCGCGGCGCGAACTTCTGCGCCAGCTTCTGGCTCATCAGCCGTTCCGCGTAGTCGCGGATCACCGTATGCGGGTCGTACCGCGGATCGAGACGCCGCGTCACGCCGTCGAGATGCAGCATCGTCTTGGCGAGCATGGCCAGCTCCGCCGGCGCCTTCAGCTCGTTGTTGTTGGCGATCGAGATCACGTTGAAGATCAACTGACCGACGTTGATCTGCCGCACGTCGACGTCGTGGAACGTAGCTACGATCGTGGAGATCTCGCGGACGAACTTCGGCGCGTCGAATCCTTCCTGCACCTCCGACAACCGCACGCACGCGTCCGCGACCTCGGCGCCGCGATTCGACGACATCCCCAGCAGCATCTTGATGATCTCGTCCTGAAACTCGCGGCTGATGCGGCTCACCATCCCGAAGTCGATCAGCACCACCTCGGCCTGGTTGTCCTCGAGATCGCGCACGAAGACGTTGCCGGGATGCGGATCGGAGTGCCAGATGCCGTCGACGCAAATCTGTTTGAGGTAGGCGCGCGTCAGCGTCGCAGCCAGGTCGGCGTAATCGTGATCGATGATCTGCAGCGGCGTCAGTTTCGACACCTTGCGGCCGCGCACCAGCTCCGTCGTCAGCACGTGCGGCGTGGTCATGTCGTCGATCACGTTCGGGATGTAGATCTGCGGGAACTCGGCGAGGTTTCGGCGGAGGATCTCCGTGTTCCGCGCCTCCTGCTGGTAATTCAGCTCGTTCATCAGCGTGATGCGGGCCTGCTCGATCGCGCCGGTCAGGTTCATCTTCCGGCCGATGTCGCTGTGCTGCTCGATCGTCGTGGCGATCTCGGTGAAGACTTCGAGATCTTTGCGAACCTGTTCGCGCACGTTCGGCCGCTGCACTTTCACGACGACCTCGCGTCCGTCGCGCAGCACCGCGCGATGAACCTGGCCGAGGGATGCGGCGGCGAGGGGAGTGGACTCGAAGGATTGGAAGGCCTTGGATATCCTGACCTTCAACTCTTCTTCGACGATCTTCTCCACCTCGGCGAACGAGAACGGCTCGACGTCATCCTGCAGAGATTCGAGCGCGGCGATGTACTCCGGCGGCACGACGTCGGGACGCGTCGAAAGGACCTGCCCGAATTTCACGTACGTCGGCCCCATCCCTTTGAGCGCGTTGGCGAAGGCCTCGGCGCGGCGGGCGACGTCGGGCTCCATCTCCGCCGCGGAGTCGTCGGCCGCAACTAAATCCTCGGGATTGAGCGAGAGGTGGAAGTCTTTGCGTCCGTATTTTGTAAACAGCACGAGCAGATCGCGGTAGGCGCCGATATTGCGGGTCTTCAGCATTCTGCGGTTGAGTTTGCACGCCGCTTGCCGAGTCGTGTGACACAGACACTCCTGTCTGTGCCCATGTTAGGATTCCCCGATTCCAACCAGGAGCTTTTAACGATGTCAATCCATAGAACACTCTTTACCTCGGAGTCTGTCACCGAGGGGCATCCCGACAAGATCGCCGACCAGATTTCGGATGCCATTCTCGACGCCGTGATTGCCGCCGATCCGATCGGACGCGTGGCGTGCGAAACGCTCGTCACCACCGGTCTGGCCATGATCTCCGGCGAGATCACCACCAAGACGTACGTCGACTTTCCGTCGATCGTCCGCAGCACGATCAAGGAGATCGGCTACACGCGCGCCAAGTACGGATTCGACAGCGAGACGTGCGCGGTGGTGTCGTCGATTGATCCGCAGTCGCCTGACATCGCGCAGGGCGTCGATACCGGCGGCGCGGGCGATCAGGGGCTGATGTTCGGCTTCGCCTGCCGCGAAACGCCGGAGTTGATGCCGCTGCCGATCATGCTCTCGCACAAGCTGGCGCGCCGTCTGTCGGACGTGCGCAAGGCGAACGATCTCGACTTCCTCCGTCCGGACGGCAAGTCGCAGGTGACGATCGAGTACGAGGGAAAGCGTCCGGTTCGCGCCGCGGCCATCGTGATCTCGACGCAGCATTCGCCTGCGGTCAGTCACGGCGATCTGAGCGACGCGATCATCGAGAAGGTGATCAAGCCGGTCGTTCCGGCGGAGCTGCTCGACAGCAATACGAAGTTCCACATCAATCCGACCGGCCGCTTCGTCACCGGCGGACCGCAGGGCGACACCGGCCTGACCGGACGCAAGATCATCGTCGATACGTACGGCGGCCGCGGCCGTCACGGCGGCGGCGCGTTCTCCGGAAAAGATCCCACAAAGGTCGATCGCTCGGCCTGCTACATGGCCCGCTACATCGCCAAGAACATAGTGGCCTCGGGGCTGGCCGACGAAGTGGAAGTGCAGCTGGCGTACGCGATCGGCGTGGCCGATCCGGTGTCGGTCTACGTCGATACGTTCGGCACGGAGCGCATCTCGCAGGAGCGGATCGTGGAGCTCGTCCGCGAGAACTTCCTGATGACGCCGCGCGGCATCATCGACTCTCTCAAACTCCGCCGTCCAATCTTCAAGAAAACCGCCGCCTACGGCCACTTCGGCCGCACGGAGCCGGAGTTCACGTGGGAAGCGACCGACAAAGCCGAAACCCTGCGCAGCGCCGCGGGAGTGGGGGCGGAAGCGGTCACGGTCTAGGCGGCACGGCCGCCAGCGCTGGTTGCCAAAGGCTCCGCCACCGGCGGGGCCTTTTTGTTTCTGCAGTGTGCTAGTGAATTACCCAAAAACACGAAGCGCGCCGACCCCTTGGGGATTATCGGCGCGCCTCAATTTCGCCAGCGTCTCCCGGATGCTCTCGGGCCGATCGCGTTCATAGCTCGAATCGTGCCACTTACTCCCACGACCCCATGTACTGCAGCAGTTGATCGATCGACAACAGCCGCTCGTCGCCTTTCACGTCGCGGAAGACGGAGTGATACCAACCCTTCACTTTCACCGGCGTGAGGAGCTCCTGGCCGATGCGCAGCTGGCGTCCTTCGCCGAGTTTGAGGAAGACTTTTTCGTACGCCGAGCGGGTCAGGCGCTGCGACGGCGCGGAGGGAGGCGACGTTCGCCGTTCGGTCGAGCGGCGGGCGCGCCCACGGCGTTCCGGTTTCTCGCCGGCCCACGGTGGCGCGAGCTTCTCCTCGACGTCCGCGCTGCGGCGTCGCGGCGTCGACGTCGCGGCATCGTCGTCGTGCATCAGCGCGACGAAATTCTCCAGCTCCGGCAGCACGGAGCCCCAGCGCGTCGACCGGCCGACGTCGTCGTACGCGGCGGGACGGTCGTCGAGGTCGAGGAGCGACGGCGTTTCGCCGCGCATCACCGACAACAGCAATCGATAGCTGAATGGATCGGAAACGCGGCGGATGGCATCGCGGAAGGCCATCACCGTTTCGTACGCGATCTGCCGCAGCGATTTCAGCGCGCGGTCGGACGTCGACCACGACTCGTCGTCGATATCGGACGTGAAGGGACTGCGCGGAAAGTGAAAATCGCGCAGCACCCAGCCGTTGCGCGTCGGATGCTTGCCCGGCTTCACGCCGTTCAACGCGGGGATGCCATGCTCGCGCAGAACGTCGACGCGATACGACGGCCAGCTGATCGTCTCGCGCACGATGCCGACGATCAGCGCCACCATGGCCGCCATCAACCCCGGATCGGGCGTGAAGTCCATGGTCAGCTCGATCCGCTCGCGCCGCGGACGGACGCCGATGCCGGTCGATTTCCGATTCGCGCCGGCCACGATGATCGGCACCGGCAGCAGATGGATGAGCAGCATGGCCAGCTTCTGAATGGTGCGATCGCGGTTGCGCTCTTCGCGATCCAGTTCGAAGGAAATGTTGACGTGAAGGCTGAAGGCCTGCAGCCGCACGCGCTTGCCGTTCTTCGCTTCCCATTTGTCGAGCTGATCGCGCACGAACCCAACCTGCTCCCACAGGCTGCGCACGACGCGGGCCGTGCACTGCGGCGCGATCTCGATCACCGGCGTCACCACCTCGATCACGCCGCCGTCGAAGTAGAGCGCGCCGCCGGTGGGAAGCTGCAGCGATTTGTTCGTGCGCCGCACCAGCGGCCGGTCGATGAATGCCGCCGGCGTCCGCCACACCTCTTCCGGCGTGCGCTCCTGGTCGTCGACGAAGACCTTGAACTCGGCCTCGAGGCCGATGACCGGCAGCGCTAATTCGCTCGTGTAGGGGAACTTTGGGTCGTACGTGGCCATGCCGCGGTGTCTGCGGCAGTAAGAGCAATTGAGATGCCGCTAACGGACGATGTACTGGTAGTTCACTTCCACCTCGTGAACGACCTCGACCGGCTTGCCGTTCATCATCATCGGGCGGTAGCGCCAGCTGCGGATCGTGTTCAGCGTCTCCTCGTCGAACATCGGATCGACGGCGTGGTTGAGAATGGCGATGTCGATGATGCGTCCGTCCTTGCCGACCGTGTAGCGGACCACGCACGTCCCTTCGAGACGGTTTTTCTTTGCGGCATCGGGATAGTGCGGATATTCGTGCACGACTTCTTTGAGCGGCAGTTTGACGGTGCGGTCGACGTAGACGCGTCCATCGTCACCGAAGCGGATGCCGCCCGGCGTGCCGAGGGTCTTGCCGACGCCGCCGGCCTCTCCGCCGGTCATGCCGTTTGGCGAGCCCTTCATGTCCGCAACCGCGGGAGCGGCCGCCGGAGCCGGCGCGGGCGGAACCGGCACGGCCGGCGGCGGCACCACGACCTCGGGGATCGTGTCGGGGATGACCGTCGGCGCGACGATCTGCGTTGCGAGCGCGGGCGGAGGTGGCGCGAGCTTCGGCGTCGTCACGATCGGCTTGGGCGGCTGCACTTTCGGCGGCGGAGGAGGTGGCGGCGGCGGATCGGGCACCTGCGTCAGGCTGTACGCGACGACCATCTTCGGCGATTGCGTCGGCAGGGCGATGTTCCAGATCATGCTGGCCACGACGCTGCCGGCGGCGATCACGTGCACGGCGATGGAGACGGGAAGCGTCTCGTAGAAAACGCGGCGGGTTCGCGGTACGAACGCTTCGGGCGCGACGGTCTCGAACATGGAGAGGAGGCCGAAAGCGTAGCACCAGATTCGGCGCCTCCACGTCAAACTTTTGTGCGGTGGCGGCGCCTCATTGGCGATGGAAGTCGGTCCATGCCATCATCTGCGTTCGTTTTTTTGGGGCGAGGAGAGAGATGGCGCGTTACATCCAGCGAATCACGCTGCTGGGACGGCAGCGGTGGATCGGATGGGAGATCGACGGCGTCGGGACCGAGATTCCGGGCCTGGTGCTCGCCGACGATCTGCCGGAGGAAGACCTGCGCAGCCGCGGCGTGAAGGAGTTCAAGCCGCTGCCGTTCGAAACGTTCCTGGAGATGAATCCGCGTTCCGAGGAGCCGTACGAAGGGAAGCTTCTGGACGAGGATGTCGAGTTCCGCCTCGACGCGCTGCAGGTCGGACTGGAACGCCTGCGCAGCAGCGGCGGCAACGCCGTCCCGCGCGCGCTGCTGATGCATATGTTCGGCGACGCCGTCCAGCTCAATCACCCGCGCGTGATCGAACGCCTGCGCGCCTGGGAAGCGCGCGGCGCGGTGGAGTTCGTGGGACAGGAAGAGTGCTATCTGCGGATTCTGGGACCGCTGTGAGGAGCCAGTAGATTAGTGGATTAGTGGATTAGGAAAGCCGCCTTGGCAATCCCCTCTGATCGACTAATCCACTAATCGACTAATCCACTCCTTCACAGCGCGGAAGCCACTGTCTGCAACTGCTCGCCGATCTCCTTCGTCGACGCCTGCGGCGCCGACGCCGTGTCGAATCGCACCAGCACTGGATCGAAGATGCCGCGCTGAAACAGCTCCGTGCGGACGCGGATGAATCGCTTGCGAAGCGGTTCCGGCAATCCGCGTTGGCGCGATCCGCCGCCGGTGGCCGCCGGCTCTCCACCGGACGCCGACAGCAGTTCGGAAGCGACTTCCGCGCTCATGCTCTTCAACTCTTCGTTGGTCATCATTTCCTCGCAATCCCCAGTTTCTCGTAAGTCGACCGATCGCCGGCCGCCACGCGCGTGAACGCCGTGACGCCGCGCTCGCGCAACTCGTCGCCAGTCATCTCGTCAGCCTTGATCAATCCAGCGTCCGACAGATCGTCGTCCACCCCTTCAAGATCGTATCCAACCCACATCGCCACCCCGCGCTCCTCGGTCGGCCCAAGCGCCGTCGTCGATCTGAATTTCTTGATGTAGCGAGACATGAAAATCGTTCAAACGCCTTTCATCGCATCGTGCAGCCGCGCGAAATCTTCCAGCGACAGACGCTCCGCGCGAATGTCCGCATCGATGTTCGCCCGCTCCATAGCCGCGGCGATCTCCTCCCTCGTTCCGAAAGTAGTCAAGTTGTTGACCAATTTCTTCCGCCGCATCCGGAACGACGCGCTGATCAGCTGGACGAGCGATTCCGAGACGAACGGCTTCGGATCGGGATCGAGGACGACGACCGCGCTGCGCACTTTCGGCGGCGGATAGAACGACTTCGGCTCCAGCGTCAGGAGGATGCGTGCCGAGGAGTAGAGGCGGACGAAGAGGGTCAGGTAGCCGTAGGCTTCGTCGCCGGGCGCGGCCACGAGGCGGTCGGCCACTTCCTTCTGCAGCATGAAGACGGCGCGGCGGCAATTCGGATCGGCCACGACGCGGCGCAGGATCGGCGTTCCGGCGTTGTAGGGGAGATTGCCGACGGCGCGATACCGCCGCGCAGGCAGCGGCGCCTCCATGGCGTCGTCGTTGATGAGCGTGATGCGATCGCCGTACTGCTTCCGCAGCCGCTCCGAAAGTTCCGGATCGATCTCGACGGCGATGAGCTCGTTGGGCAGTTCGGCCAGTTTCTCAGTAAGCACGCCCTCGCCCGGACCGATCTCGACGACGACGTCATCCGGCGCCGCCTCGACCGCCTCGACGATGCGCGCCACCGCGCCGCGGTTGCGGAGAAAGTGCTGGCCCCACTTTTTCTTCGGATGGCTCATGCTCGATGACGAAAGGCAATGTTGAATGTTGAGTGTTGAATGTTCAATGTTGAATGTGAGGACGCCCGCCTTTCATTCAACATTGAACATTGAACATTCAACATTGAACATTCGTTTTCCTGCCGGCTCACACTCACACGATAAACTCCCATCCCATGGACCAGGCCACCATCAATACCGATATCGCCGCGGCGCATGAGGTCATCGCCAGACTCCGCGCCGAGGTTGGGCGCGCGGTGATCGGGCAGGAATCGATCGTCGACCGGCTCGTCATCGCGCTGCTGATTCGCGGACATGTTCTGCTCGAAGGCGTTCCCGGACTTGCCAAGACCTTGCTCGTCAAGACGCTTGCCGGCGCTATCGACGCGTCGTTTCACCGCATCCAGTTCACGCCGGACCTGCTGCCGGCCGACATCACCGGCACGCTGATTTTCAATCCCGCCGATCGCGTCTTCACGCCGCGGCAGGGACCGATCTTCGCGAATCTGGTGCTGGCCGACGAGATCAATCGCGCGCCGGCCAAGGTGCAGTCGGCGCTGCTGGAGGCGATGCAGGAGCGGCAGGTCACGATCGGCGACACGTCGTACAAACTTCCGCAGCCGTTCGTCGTCATCGCCACGCAGAATCCGATCGAGCACGAGGGGACGTACGCGTTGCCGGAAGCTCAGGTCGACCGCTTCGTGATGAAACTGCGCGTGGATTACCCGACCGCGGACGAAGAGATGCGCATGCTCGGCATCTACCTCGATCCAACCGCGCCGCAGATCGCCATGCGGCGCATTCTTCGTGTCAGCGAGATCGACGAGATCGCGAATCTGGCCGCGAAGGTTCACGTCGATGAGCGCATCGGTCGCTACATCGTGCAACTCGTCGCGGCCACGCGCCGTCCGGCGGAGTTCAAGCTGCCGTCGCTCGTTTCGCACATCGCCTTCGGCGCATCGCCGCGCGCTACGCTCGCGCTCGCGCATGTGGCGAAGGGCTACGCGTTCATTCAGGGGCGCGCGTTTGTGATCCCCGAGGATGTGAAGGCGATCGCGCCGGATGTGCTGCGGCATCGGCTGGTGCTCAGCTACGAGGCGGCGGCGGAAAACGTGACGGCGGATGCGATCGTCGAGCAGATCCTGGGGGCGGTAGCGGTTCCCTGACATGTTCTTCCGCCCCCGCAAACCGCGTTTTCGCGTTCCGCTCACGCGGCGCGTGCGCGACCTCGAAATCCTTTCCGCGCGGCTGATCCGGGCCGGATTCGCCGGCGACTATCACTCCGCATTTCACGGCCGCGGCATCGAGTTTTCGCAGGTGCGCGAATACCAGCCGGGCGACGACGTGCGCACGATTGACTGGAACGTCACCGCGCGCAGCGGCACGCCGCACGTGAAGGAGTTCGTCGAAGAGCGCGACCTGACCGTGCTCGTGGCGGTCGACGTTTCCGGATCGATGGGATTCGGATCGATCGACTGGCGGAAGTGCGACGTGGCAGCGGAATTGGCAGCGGTGTTCGCATTTTCCGCGGTGCAGAATTCGGATCGCATCGGGTTGCTGCTGTACTCGAATCGAGTTGAACGATACATCGCGCCGCGTCGGGGGAGAATGCACGCGCAGGTCATCGTCCGAGCCGCGGTCGATGCGGCCATGCGCGGACCGAAAGGGGTGGCCGATCTCGAAGGAGCGGCGCGCTATCTGGAGCAGGTCAGCACGCGGCGCGCCGTGGTCATCGTCATCAGCGATTTTCTCGATCAGAATTTCGAGCGGACCATGCGGCGGCTGAACCGGCGGCACGATGTTGTGGCCATCACCGTCGGCGATCCGCGCGAGGAGCGGTTTCCCGACCGCGGGCTGGCGCAGGTCGCGGATGCCGAGACCGGCGCGTTGCGCCTCATCGATCTGCGCCGTGCGGACGTGGCGCGGCGGGCGGCATCGCGCGGCGAGCAGAATGCGCGGCGGTTTCGAGCGGCCGGCGTCGATCACCTCAACGTTTCGACCGCCATTCCGTACGATCGGGAGTTGCTGCGTTTCTTTCGCGAGCGCGCGGTGAGAAGGCGATAGATGATGTTTGCCCTCTTCTTTCTGCTGATCACGACGTTTGAGCCGGCGAAGCCGACCATCGGCGATCCGATCACGATCACCTTCGCGGCGCCGACGACGGTGGACGCATCGCCCGACTACGAGATCGTTTCGCGGCGCGGCAACACGGTCATCATCCGCACGTTCGTGCCGCACACGATCGCAGTTAACGGCCACGCGGCGGATGGTCCTGTCAGCGTGATGATTCCGATTCATTCGGTGCTGAAGCCGGACGACAAACTGGAGCCGGCCCCACTGAAACCGCCGAAGTCCGAATCGTGGCCGCGGATGGTGTTCGTCGCCATCGGAATCGCCGTGCTGGCCGCGATCGCGGCGTGGGTGGCGGTAGTGATGCTTGCGAAGCGTCGCGTTGCGAGGCCGCAGATCGTCGTCGTCCCTGCCGAGGAGTTCGTGCGGCGCGTGCGCGCATTGCGTCCCGACGCGCCGAAGCGCTGGGCTACGCTCGCCGACATCGTCCGCGCCTATCTGGCTGCTGTTCGCCCCGATCTCGGCGCGGAGTTGACGACGTCGGAATTGCTGGCGCGCGTCGACCATTCGACGATCGCGACAATCTTGCGGCAGGGCGATCTCGAAAAGTTTTCACCCTGGGGCGCGGCGCCGGCGGATTTCGATGACGTCGCCAAACGCGCGCTGGAGCTTCCATCGTGGGCTGAGCCGCCGGAAGTGCCGGCGGAGGAAGCGGCATGATCCGCTTCGCCAATCCACTCTGGCTGCTGCTGATCCTGGCCGTCATCGGCCGGATCGCGCTGCTCGTCATCGATCGCCGCCGGCGATTCGGCGCGTTCACGATTTCATCGCTCTCGATCGCGTCGCCGAAAACGTCGCTGCGCGCACAACTGGCCGGCACGCCGCTCCTGCTCGAATCGATCGCTGCGCTGGCGATGATCGTGGCGCTGGCGCGGCCGCAGCGCGTGACGAAGATGGCCTCCAACGACCGCTTCGGCATCGACATCGTCATCGCCCTCGATGCCTCGGGGAGCATGGCCGCCGAGGATTTCAAACCGCGTAACCGGTTCGGCGTGGCCAAGGAGTTGATCGGCGATTTCATCAGCAAGCGTCAGGACGACCGCATCGGCATCGTCACGTTCGGCGTGCGCGCCGCCACGCGCGTGCCGATCACGTACGACCGCGACATCGCCGGCGCAATTCTGGAGCGCGCGCAGGTCGGAGAGAACGGCGACGGCACCGCCATTGGCCACGCCATCGCCACCTCGGTGAATCGTCTGCGCACGTCGAAGTCGCGCAGCCGCATCATCATCCTCGTCACCGACGGCGTGAACAACGCCGGCTCGATCGATCCGCTCGTGGCCGCGCAGCTTGCGGCGCGCTACGGCATCAAGATTTACACGATCGGAGTCGGCAGCCGCGGTCCGGTGCCGATTCCGATCAAGCGGCAGGATCCGTTCACGGGCGAGATCGTGACGACGTATCAGCTCGTGCGCGCCGACATCGACGAAGAAGCGCTCGCGGCGATCGCGAAGACGACCAACGGCGAGTATTTCCGCGCCACCGATGCGCGGACGATGAGCGATGTGCTGGATCGCATCGATCACCTGGAGAAGACGCGGCTGACGGCGCCGAAGAGCGAGAAGATCGAAGAGCTGTACGGACTGCCTCTCGCGATCGGAGTGATCGCGCTGGCGCTGGCGCTGCTGTCGGGAGAAACGGTTTGGCAGAAGGTGACGGCGTGAGCAAGCATCACATCGGCGTGCGAGCCTCGACAGAGCACAGACAAGAGTGTCTGTGCCACATTTTGCCGCGCGCGTACCGCGCAGCGGTGTGGCACAGACACTCTTGTCTGTGCTGGTGCTCGCGCCGGAGCGTCGCATGAGCGCGATCTCCTTTCGCCTCCCGCAAATGCTCTGGCTGGCGCTCATCGTCCCGCTCGCGCTGATCTTTTTCATCGCACGCGAGCGACAGCGAATCCGCATCGCGCGGCGGTTCGTTTCCGAACGGCTCCGCGGCGTTGCCAATCCGTTGCGCTCGTTGCGGCCGTGGCTCGTCGCGCTGGCGCTTCTCGGATGTGTCATCGCGCTGGCTGGTCCCGAGGCGGGATTTCGGACGATTCCGATCGAGCAGCGCGAGTCGAATCGCGTCATCGCCATCGACGTCTCGCTGAGTATGGCCGCACAGGACGTCGGCACTTCGCGGCTCGATGCGGCGAAGGCGATTGCAAAGCGCATCATCGACGCGCAGCAGGGACGAGTGGGCCTCGTCGTCTTCGAATCGGCAGCCGAGGTCGTGTCGCCGCTGACGAGTGACGGCGATGCGGTCGAGGCGCTGCTCGATTCGATTCAGGCCGGTGAAGTTTCGAATCCCGGTTCCGATCTTTCCGTCGCCTTGATGGCGGCGCTGCGGCTGGCGGGCGATACGGCGCAGCGCGGCGACATCGTGGTCATCAGCGACGGCGAGGACCAGAGCACGCGGCTCGACGACACGATCGCCAAACTGGCGCAGCGCGGCGTGCCGGTGTCGACGATTCTCATCGGCACCGCGGCCGGCAGCACGATTCCGCGGCCGGAAGGCGGCGGCGATCTCGCCGACGACAACGGGCAGGTGGTGACGACGTACGCGCATCCCGAGGCGCTGCAGAAGATTGCCGCGGAGACGGGCGGAAAGTTTTACGCGAATCCATTCGGCGAACACGCGCTCGACTCGCTCGCCGCATCCGGCGGGGCGATGAAGCAACGCAACGTGCGCGTCCCGATCGAACGCTACCAGTGGCCGCTGGCCTTCGCCTGCCTGGCCATGTTCCTCGGATCGCTCGCGAATCGAGGTGCGGAATGAAGCTGATTCCGATCCTGCTCCTCATCACGCTGCCGTTCGTCGATTACTTCACGCGCGAAACAAATTCGCACGCTGCAACCGCGCGCGGCGTGAAGCAGTTCGGCGAAAAAAAGTACGCCGATGCGCAGACGTCGTTCGGCACCGCCGCATCGATCGCCTCCACGCCCGCGCGCGCCTTCAACCTCGGCACGTCGCAGATCGCCGCCGGAAATCGCGAGGCGGGATCGGCGACGATCGCCAAAGCACTCGCCGATCCATCGCTGCGCGCCGACGCACTTTTCAATCGCGGCAACAGCGCGTTATCCGCGAATGCGTTCGACTACGCCATCCGCGACTACACCGACGCATTGCGCATCAGCCCGAACGACGCGGCCGCAAAACGCAATCTGGAGATTGCGCTGCGTCGCAAGCAGGCCATGCAGAAGCAACAAGGCGGCGGCAGCGGATCGCAACAGGATCGCGGACCGCAGCCGAAGCAGAAGCCGCAGCCGTCGCCGCAGCCTGGCGGCGCGCAGCAGCCGGTTCCAAACGATCCGAATGTCGAGGGACTGTTGCGGTCGGTGCAGCAGCAGGAGCAGGAAGAGTTGTCGCGGATGCACAGGCCTTCGCGCGAGCGATTGCACGTTGGATGGTGACGCGTTGAGGCGGGAAGGCGAATGTTGAATGTGGAATGTTCAATGTTGAATGTTGAATGGAGGCCACGGCGGACGCGGCGCCGGCCTTCTCATTCAACATTGAACATTCAACATTCAACATTCAACATTGCCGTTCTTCTCCTGCTGTTCGCGTTGCCTGCAATGGCGAGCGATTTGACCGTCGACAAACGCACGCTCTCGGCAGACGACACTCTCACCATCACGCTCACCCTCACCGACGCTTTCGCCTCGGCCGACAACGTCCAGCTCCCGCTGCAGAACCTTGTGATCGACGGATCGCCGTCGGTGTCGTCGGAGTTTTCGTGGATCAACGGGCAGTCGTCACGGCGCAAAGTGCTGCGCTACGTTGCGCATCCTGTACGCGCCGGCGCGGCGCTGGTGGGACCGTTGACGTTGCGCGGAGCGGACGGTCAGGTCGAGACGCTCGCGCCGCTGTCGATTCAGGTTCTGCCGGATCTCGCGGCCGGGACGAATGATCCGATCCGCATCCTGCACGAGCTCGCCGCCACCGGACGCGATCCGATTTTCGTCGTCGCCGATGCCGACAAGAGCAGCGTCTTCACCGGCGAACAGGTCATCGTCACCTGGACCATCTACAACGCCACGAACGTACAGCAGCACGGAATCGCCCAGATGCCGAAGCTGGCCGACTTCTGGGTCGAGGAGCTCGACATCCGCGGCCAGTCGCCGCAGCAGGTGTTCCTCGGGGGCGTGGCCATGCAGAAGCTCGTCATTCGCCGCGTGGCGCTTTTCCCGCTGCACAGCGGCACGCTCACCGTCGATCCGCTCGGAATCGAAGCGCAGATCATGAAGCCGCTCAGCCTCGGCAATCCGTTTCGTCTGTTCGAGGGAAGCGTCGTCGATGTGAATCGCCGATCGTCGCCGCTCGCGATCGAGGCACGTCCGATTCCGGCGGGACCGGCGGTGGCCGCCGTCGGCGACGTCTCGTTGCAATGCGAAACGCCCGTGCAGAAAAACGGCGGGCCGGTGGCGATGGACGTGATCATGACTGGCGCCGCGAACCTTCGCGCCGCGCCATCGCCGTCGTTTGCGAAGCCGGTCGAAGGAAGTATTCAGATCGCCGAGGGGGCGGTGAGCGTGCAGCGGCGCGACGAAGCGGTGATGACGCGGCGCTGGCGCTACCTCATCTTTCCGACTTCGTCCGGAATGTTCGTCATCCCGCCGCTGACGGCGCAGACGCTGACGCCGGCCGGCGTGCGGCGCGAGCTTCGCTGCGAACAGCGCGCGTTGCTCGTTCAAGCGGCCGACGCGGCGGTGATGCAGCCGCAGGCAGCGAAACCGTCCGGCAGTGCGCCGATCGAAGCGGCGCGCCAGTCGCTGCCGCTCATCGGCGTTGCGGCAGCCATCCTCGTGATCCTCGCGATCGCCTGGCCGCGCATCGCGCGCGCGCGAACGATCCGGCGCGATACGCGATCGCTCGTCCGCGAGACGCCGTCCGAAACGCGGATCGCAGTCGATGAATGGCTGGCAACTCGCGGCATCGATCCGATTGCCATCCTCCGCGAGACCTCGGATCGCGGCGATGCCTATCGCGCCCTTCGCTCGCTGCTCGATGCGGCGGAGCGCGATCGTCTCGTCGCCGAGCCGGACGACATCCGCGGCAGAGTGCGCGATCTCGTCGCCACCGTCTGAACGCAACCTCAGGCGTTCCTCGGACGTATGTCACAATCGACAGGCGTTCCAAACAACCAGGAGGATTCATGTCGAAGAAACTATTGCTGTCCCTTTGCGCCGTGCTGCTCACGGTCTCCGCGTTCGGCCAGACCGTCGATGAGCTGCTCGAGAAAAATCTGAAAGCAGAAGGCGGCAAGGAGAAGTTGAAGTCGATCCAGTCGATGCGCCTGACCGGAAAGATGAAGATGGGTCCGATGGAGGCGCCGATCACGATCGTCAAGGCGCGTCCCTCGGAGATGCGCGTCGATTTCACGATCCAGGGGATGACTGGAACGTCCGCGTACGACGGCACGACCGGCTGGAACCTGATGCCGTTCATGGGCAACAAGGATCCGCAGAAGATGACCGAGGAGCAGTTGAAGGACATCCGCGTCGAGGCTGATTTCGACGGGCCGACGTTCGACTACAAGGCTAAGGGCAACAAGGTCGAGTACGTCGGAAAAGTCGACACTGAGGGAACGCCGGCGTACAAACTTCACGTCACGACGAAGGAAGGACGAGAGTCGAACGTCTACCTCGACGCCGAGACTTACCTCGTCATCCGCACCGAGGCCACGCGGAACGTTCAGGGGCAGGACCTGGAGATGGAAACGACGATCGGCGACTACAAGACCGTCGACGGAATCACGATGCCCTATTCGATGGAAAGCCATGTGAAGGGCAAAGAGGGGATGGGCGGACAGGCCATCACCATCGAGAAGATCGAGCTGAATCCGAAGGTCGACGCGGCGATGTTCAAGATGCCGGCTGCCGCTCCCGCCGTGAAACCGGAAGAGAAGAAACAGTAAAGTTCGTGGGGCCGGGCGATCCCCGGCCCTATTTCGAATGCCTCACCCAACCATCGTCACCGAACGTCTTGTGCTGCGTCCGTTCACTGCTGAGGACGCGCCTGCGATCCAGCGACTGGCTTCTGCGCGCGAAGTCGCGGCGAGTACGCTGCTGATCCCGCATCCGTATCCCGAGGGAGCCGCGGCGGAATGGATCGCGGGGCATGACGACACGTCGCACAATCACATCTTCGCCATCGCACCCCGCGATGGCGGCGAGGCGATGGGCGCGATCGGACTTCACATCGACACGAATCACGATCGCGCCGAGATCGGCTACTGGATCGGCGTCCCGTACTGGAATCGCGGCTATGTCACTGAGGCCGCAAAAGCGATCGTCGATTACGTCTTCAACACCCTCGGCCTGAACCGCGTCTTCGCCTTCCACTTCACGCAAAACCCCGCCTCCGGCCGCGTCCTCCAGAAGATCGGCATGAAACGCGAAGGCACGATGCAGCAGCACATCGTGAAATGGGGCGAACACGTCGATGTGGATTACTACGGTGTGGTGAGGGGAGAGTGGGGAGGCGAGTAGAATGCGAGGGTTATGAGCAACGGACAGGCATCATTTGATCTCCTGATTGAGAAGCGTGGAAAGCCAGTCGTGGCGGTGGAATCGCGCAATATCGACGCGCCGTCCGCCGAATGGGCGGCCAAGTACCTGACGAACATTCTCGAAGAGGGTGACGTGCCCGAATGCCCATACTTTCTTCTTGCGTTGCGCAACCGGCTCTACCTCTGGCGCAATCCAAAGCTGCCGGTTTCGTTACCGGACTTCGAAGGCGATACGTCGGATGCATTGGCACCACACCTTGTGCGGCTTCGTAGACCGCTGTCCGACCTCAGCCTAAACAGTTTTCGAATGCTGATTGAGGGGTTGCTATTCGAGATCGTGATGGGAGTACTGCCCGAGAATGGCGATCGGAAGTGGCTTGTCGATTCGGGCTTCGCGGATGCCATACGCAACGGATACATCCGTCAAAAAAACGTCGCAGCGTGATCGTCTACGTAGAAACGAATTTTCTCCTCGAACTTGCCTTTCAGCAGGAGAGTTATGAAAGTTGCGAAGAGATCCTTCGATTGGCGAATAGCGCATCGATCTCTCTTGTCCTGCCTGCATGCTGTGTTTCCGAGGCGTACGTCGGATGGTATGGGATAACTCACCGTCGACGTAAGTTCCAGGCGGAACTTCAAAATCATCTTCGCGAAATGTCGCGCTCAGCCTCCCATCGCGGTCTCGTAGATCGGCACAGGGACGTCCTCGATGCGCTGGTTGAGGGCGATGAGGAGTCGAGGTATCGGCTTCTTGCCGCAATCGCCAGTGTTGAGGCCGACGGTGCCACGATCCCTGTGACTGAGCGGATCGTTTTGCTGGCCGGCCTTCAGGAAGGTGCGTTTTCGCTTTCGCCGCAAGACGCCCTCGTGCTCGCTTCCGTAACCTGGGACTCCCTGGAACGAAGTCAGCCGCAATGCTTCGTTACCAAAGACAGAGGCTTCGATAAGCAAAAAATCCGAGAGGAGCTGCGTAGTGGAGGTGGTGAATGCAAAGTGATCTTTAACTTCGCCGACTCCGTCGCTTACATTAAGAGCGCCTTAGGAAAATCATGATCACAGCAACCGAAGCACTTACCCGTCTGCGCGAAGGCAACCGGCGATTTGTCGAGGCGAAGGCGATTGGGCATCACGAACATCGTGCGTCGCTTGCGGATGGGCAGGAGCCGTTCGCGATTATCCTCGGATGTTCGGACTCGCGTGTGCCCGCGGAGCTCGTTTTCGACCTCGGATTCGGCGATCTGTTCGTGATTCGCGTGGCCGGCAACATCGTGGCGCCGTCGCAGGTGGGGAGCGTTGAATTCGCGGCGGCGCGATTTGGAACGCCGCTGGTGGTGGTCATGGGTCACACGCAATGCGGCGCCATCACCGCGACGCTCGAAGAGCTGACGGGACAGGCGACGAGCGAATCGCGCAACCTGCAGTCGATCGTCAACCGCGTGCGCCCTTCGGTGGAAAGCGTGATGGCCGCGGGGAAAGATCTCGATCCGGCAACGCTGATCCGCGAAGGCGTTCGCGCGAACGTTCGCGCGTCGGCGAATCACCTCCGCCACGGCTCGGAAATCCTCGAACGCCTCATTCGCGACCGTGGCTTCATGGTCGTCGGCGCCGAGTACTCGCTGGAGACGGGCAACGTCGACTTCTTCGACGGCGTCTAACCTGCGATCTCCGCAAACTCCTCGCCCGTCAACGCAATCGCCGCTCCGCCGATGTTTTCCTCAAGGTGCTTCACTTTCGACGTTCCCGGAATCGGTAGCATCACCTTCGATCGCTTCACCAGCCACGCCAGCGCGACTTGAGCCGGCGTTGCGTGATGCCGTTCGGCGACGCGAGTCAGCGGTCCGCCCTTTCCCGCCAGCTTGCCGGTTGCGAGCGGGAACCAGGGGATGAAGCCGATGTTCTCGCGATCGCAGTACTCGAGGACGTTCTCCCATTCGCGGTCGCCGAGGTTGTAGCGATTCTGGACTGACACAACGTTGAAGAACTTGCGGGCGCGTTCGATCTGTTCGACGGTTACTTCCGACAATCCCGCGTGAAGGATTTTGCCTTCCTGCTGGAACTCGCGGATCGCGTTGAACTGATCCTCCTCGGGCACGTTCGGATCGATGCGATGCAATTGCCAGAGATCGATGCGCTCGACACGGAGACGGCGCAGGCTTCCTTCGACGCCCTTCCGCAGCCGCTCCGGGCGGCCGTTCATCGGCCATTGATCCGGACCGGTGCGTTCGAGTCCGCCTTTCGTGGCGATGACCAGTCCTTTCGGGTACGGATACAGCGCCTCGGCGATTAGCTCTTCGCTCACATGCGGCCCGTACGCCTCGGCGGTATCGATCAGATTGACGCCGAGCTCGATGGCGCGGCGGAGTACGGCCAGCGATTCGGTGTGATCGGCGGGCGGACCCCAGATGCCCTTGCCGGTGATGCGCATCGCGCCGAAGCCGAGACGGTGGACTTCCAAGTCGCCGCCCAGGCGGAACGTACCGCTTTGCGCGGTATTGAGAGTTGCGGTCGTCATGAATGGCTCCTTACGGCTTTGCTCGCAGGTATTGATCGGGCCACGGAACGTCGACGCCGAGGATATGCGCGGCGTGAAGCGGCCAGTAGGGATCGCGCAGCAGTTCCCGCGCCAGCAGCACCGCGTCGGCGGAACCGCTGCGGATGATTTCGTCCGCCTGATGCGCCTCGGTGATCAACCCCACCGCTCCCGTCGCCACACCGGCCTCGGCGCGAACGGCGAGCGCGAACGGCACCTGATAACCAGGGCCGACTTCGATCTTCGCGCCCGGCACCGCGCCGCCGCTGGAGCAGTCGATGAGGTCGACGCCAAGATCGCGCAGCCGTTTCGCGAATTCGATCGATTGCGTCAAATCCCATCCACCTTCCGCCCAATCGGATGCTGAGATGCGTACGAAAAGCGGCAGGTGATCGGGCCACGTCTCGCGGACGCGTTCGGCCACTTGCAGCGGGAAGCGCATCCGGTTTTCGAGCGATCCTCCGAATTCGTCCATGCGCACGTTGCTGAGCGGCGAGAGGAACTCGTGCAGGAGGTAGCCGTGCGCCATGTGCAATTCGACGACTCGGAATCCTGCATCCAAGGCCAGCTCCGTCGATCGGACGAAGTGCCCGACGATCTCGTCGATCTCATGAACCGTCAGCTCGTGCGGAACGGGCTCGCCGTCGCGAAACGGAATCAGACTCGGGGCGACCGTCTGCCACGAATTGGGACCATCGCGAATGACGCGTCCCCCGCGCCACGGCACATCGGTCGACGCCTTCCGTCCTGCGTGCGCGAGCTGAATGCCGGAGACCGCACCATTGCTTTCGATGAAGGCGGCGATGCGCCGGAACGCATCGGCATGCTGCTGCGACCAGATGCCGCTATCCCAGGCCGTGATGCGGCCGGCAGGGGAGACGCCGCTGGCCTCGACCATCACCAATCCCGCGCCGCCGACGGCACGGCTGCCGAGGTGGACGAGGTGCCAATCGTTGGGAAGACCGTCTTCGCTCGAGTATTGGCACATCGGCGAGACGAAAATGCGGTTGCGGAAGGTGACGGAACGGATCGTGTACGTATCGAAAAGGTGCATGAGTTTGCGAAGCCGCCGGAGTATAGCCGCGCCCGTCAGGGGACGTTTGGCGCGTCCGATTCGTATACCGTTCGGCTACCATGCCAGGGCGCTGCGCTTTTCGCGGCGCGACCGAACAAAGGAGATTTCATGACTCTCGTTTCCCGCATTTCTCTCTGCATCCTGATCGCGCTGGCAGCAATCCCGGCGATGGCGCAGGCCTCGCGCCGCCGCGCCGTGTCGCCCACGAACGGGCTCGGACCGACGACCAAGGTTCTCTTCACAGTCAAGGATGCATCGAACGGAGTTCCCGTCGTCTCGGCGACGATCACCTACGCAGGCCAGTCGCAGATCACGAACGGAAATGGCCAGGCGTCTCTCAGTCTGCCGGTTGGAAAACCGGCCCTCGTCGCGGTCGACCATCCCGCGTTCGCTCCCTTTACGCAGACGGTCACGGCGCAGACAAACGGTTCGTTGGATCTGAACCTCACCGGGAAGGCGTCCGTTACGATCAAGACGAAGAACAACGAGACGCATGTCGTCGACATCGGCACGGCGCAATTCGCGAATGCGGCCGTCTTCAGCAATCCCGTTCGTACCGACAAGGCCAACTTCTGCAAAGAGGACGGGACCGATTTTGCTCCCGACAAGACCGAATTCACCCGCATCCTCGGCCCGGCCGTGCCGGCCACCGCGACGCAGTGCTGCCAGTTCGGGAGCGTGATGTCGGCGAATGTGGAGATGAAGTCGGGCGCGCATCTGAAGGTCTACTTCAAGGACAGCTGCTCGGGCAACGAAGTCGACTTCGTCGGCCGCGAAAAAGCGACCGGGCAATACACGTACTTCCGCTTCACCGACATCAACGAGATCGACTTTCCATAGTTCCGTATTCACGTTTTCGCGGCGTGTGGCATTGCGCGGTAGACTGAGATTGTGGTCAGCATCGATCCGCGCTTTGCCCTCGCCGCTGCTTCCGACGACATCGATCGTATTTACGCGAAGCAGCGCGCCAACCGCGACCGCGTAGCGGCGACGTCCGCGGAGGAGCGGACCGAGAAGCTCCGCCGCTTCCACGCGGCAATGTTCGCGCACCGCGCCGACTTTTACGGCGCGCTCTGGGCCGACTATCAGAAGCCGGCGCCGGAAGTGGACATGTCCGAGATCTACCCGGTCGTCTCCGAGGCGCGGCATGCCATCAAGCACCTGCGTCGCTGGATGCGCCCTCGGCGCGTCGCCACGCCGCTCGCGCTCCTCGGATCGCGCTCGCGCATCGTGCACGAGGCAAAAGGCGTGGTCCTGATCCTCTCGCCGTGGAACTTCCCCGTGAACCTGACGCTGGCGCCGTTCGTCTCGGCCATTGCGGCCGGCAACTGCGTCGTGATGAAACCGTCGGAGATGACGCCGCACACGAGCGCGCTGATGAAACGAATCATCGGCGAGCTGTTCGACGAAAGCGAAGCAGCCGTCATCGAGGGCGATGCCGGGATCGCCGAGGCGCTGCTGCGGAAGAAGTGGGACCATATCTTTTTCACCGGCAGCCCCGCCGTCGGCCGCGTGGTGATGAAAGCGGCGGCGGAACATCTGACGCCGGTCACGTTGGAACTCGGTGGCAAGTCGCCGGTGATCGTCGATCGCACCGCGAATCTCGACGAGGCCGCGAAGAAGATCGCCTGGGGCAAGTTTCTCAACTGTGGCCAGATTTGTATCGCGCCCGACTACCTGCTGATCGATGAAGCGATCGAGAAGCCGTTCGTCGGAAAACTGCGCGCTGCGATCGCGCCGGAGACGGGGCTCATCGTCAACGATCGTCACGCCGCGCGGGTCAAGCGTCTGTTCGACGATGCGGTATCGGGCGGCGCGGAAGTCGTAGCCGGCGGCGGATTCGATCAGCGCGCGATCGAGCCGACGCTGCTGGCGAACGTCGATCCGGAGTCGCCGGTGATGCAGCAGGAGATCTTCGGACCGCTGCTGCCGATGATGACGTACCGCACGCTCGACGACGCGCTGCGCATCATCGCCGCGCGCGAAAAGCCGCTCGTGCTCTATCTTTTCAGCCGTAGCCGGAAGGTGATCGACGACGTGCTTCGGCGCACCACCGCAGGCGGTACGGCCATCAACGACACGCTCGTGCAGTTCTACCAGCTCAATCTGCCGTTCGGCGGAGTGGGGGATAGCGGCGTCGGCAAGGCGCATGGCCAGTTCGGTTTCGAAGCGTTCTCGAACGCGCGCGGCGTCTTCGAGCAGCCGACTCGATTCAGCGCCATCCAGCTTCTCTATCCGCCGTACACGAACTTCAAGAAAAAACTAATCGACTTAACGCTCAGATACTTTTAAGTGCGCCGTTTTCCACTCCTTCTGCTGATCGTTTCTGGTGCCGCATGCGGCATCGTCGCGGTCGGATTTCACAAACTCGTCGACACGATGCGATGGATCCTCATCGCCGCGGCGCTTCATCAGCACACGCCGCTGCGATATGTCCTCGTCATCGCCGTGCCCGCCGTCGCGTCCTTTCTGATCGCGCTGGTGATCCGCCGCGTCGCGCCGTTCGCCTCGGGCGCAAACCTGGCGCGCGTGCGACGCGCGTACGAAGAGGACGTCGCCGTCCTCGACGACCGCAGCATCCTCGCCACACTCGCACTCACTCCCATCTCCCTCGGCGCGGGCGCTCCGCTCGGCCCCGAGGGACCGACGGTGGTGATCGCAAGCGGCGCGGCGATGTGGATCGCGCGCATCGCCCGCGCACCGAAGAGTGTCGTGCGCAGCATGATCCCGGTCGGCACCGCTGCCGGAATCGCGGCGATTTTCAACACGCCGATCACCGGCGTCGTCTTCGCTCTGGAAGAAGTGATGGGCACGGCCGGCCGCGATCTCCTCGGCGGCACGATCGTGGCCGCGGTTGCGGCGGCGGTCGTGGAAAGGCTGATGCTCGGCGGCAAGCCGATCCTGCCGGTGTCGCCGGCGTCGTGGAACGATCTCCGCGAGCTGATCGGATTCGCCGCCGCCGGAGTCGTGGCCGGGATCGCCGGCGGAATGGCCATTATCGCGATCTGGAAACTGCGGCGCGTGATGGCCGGCGCCGTCCCGCGCGTTTCAGTCCGGGCGGCGATTGGCGGTGCGATCGTCGGCGGCATCGGCGTTTTCTTTCCGCGCATCCTCAGCGTCGGCTACGAGACGACGTCGCTCTTTCTGCACGGCGGCGGAACGGGTCGCGAGTCGGCCTTCGCGTTCGTTGGAAAGATCGTGGCGTTCGTGGCGGCGTTGTCGTGCGGAGTCATCGGCGGCACGTTCGCGCCCTCTCTGTTCATCGGCGCGGCCCTCGGCGGCAGCATCGGACACGCGGCCGCGCTCGTCCTGCCGCACGCGCACGTCGATCCCGGCGCCTATGCGCTCATCGGCATGGGCGCGTTCTTCGCCGCGTTTCTGCGCTGCCCCGTGTCGGCGGTGCTGATCGTCTTCGAAACGACCGGCGACTATGGCCTGGTCCTGCCGGTGATGCTGGCCGTAGCCATTGCCACGAGTCTGTCGCGGCGCATCGCGCCGCACAGCCTGACCGAACTGCAAATGCACGAGGAAGGTTTCCGCGAGCCGGTGGAAGCGAACGATCCGCTGGCCGGCCTCACGGCTGCGGACGTCATGAGCACGGCCATCGTCACCGTGCGCGCCGATCTGTCGATGATCGACGCCGCGCGGCGAATTTCCGGCACACACCACCGCGCCTATCCGGTCGTCAACGAGGACGGCAAGCCGCTCGGCATCCTTCCGTCGACGGCCATCGACGTCGCCGCGCGATCGGGCACGATGGACGAGCCGATCGCCGCGCACGTGCAGCCGAACGTCATCGTCGCCAACGCCGCGGACGACATGCTCGACCTGATCCGCCGTCTCGCTCACGCCGGTATCGACCGCTGTCTCGTCACCGACGACGAAGGGCGCGTGACCGGCTTCATCAGCCCCTCGGACATCATGCGCATGCGCCTGAAGAGTTACGCGCCGCGAAGCAGCGACGCGATGTAGCTGATGTAGCTAGAGTTGGTCTTCTTCGCGCTTTCCGGCCCACCAGAGCTGCGCGACCATGAGCAACATGCCGAGGTCGCGGACGACGTCGACTTTCATGTCGAAGATGCGCTGTTCGTGAGTCTTGCCTCGGTCGGCGACGTTGAAGCAGCCGCAGTCGATGGCGTTGTCGCGGAAGAGATTGATGGAGATGGCGATGATGAAGACCGCCAGCAGAATGCCGATCAGGTTTCGCGCGGCTTTTTTCCAGACGCCGAGGATGAGCGCGAGGCCGGCGAGGAGCTCGACCCATGGCATCACCAGCGCGCTCAGGTTGATCAGCGACGCCGGCACGAGGCGGTAGTTGTAGATCATGTGCGCGAACGAAGGCGGGTCGGCGATCTTCGGGATCGCCGCGATGACGAAGATCGCGCCGAGCGCCAGTTGCACGCGGATCGTGAGCCAGGGATGCGTGAGATATCGCTTCACGGATTCGCTCCCGTGTGCACCGGCGCGCCGTGCTGCTGCCAGTCGGGGAAGCCGTCCTTGTAGACGTAGACGTTGTTGAACTGAATGCCCCACAACTTCTGCGCGAGCATGTGCGAGTCCTCGCAATCGCCGCCGCTGCAATAGATGACGATCGGCAGGTTCTGCGCGGCCTGATCGTTGCGCTCGGCGAAGAGCTTGTTCACTTTGTCATCGATGTCCGACTCCCAAACGGAGTAGGTGCGCGCGCCGGGGATGTGTCCCTGTTCGTAGACCGAGGTGCGGCGCGCGTCGAGAAAGAGCACGTTCTTGTCGTGCAGAGCCTTGACGTCGTTGTAGGCGATCTCGATGTAGGGCTTGTCGGGATGGGCGTTGAATTCGCGCGTGGGAGGTGGAGGAGCAGCTGTCGTTGTCGGTACGGGCGCCGGTGCGACGGGCGTTTTCGCTTTCGGATTGATGCCGACGGTTTCGATGGCGGCGGTGGCGGTGGGTTGGGTGGAGGTCGTCGCGGTTGGCGGCGCGGTAATCGTCGAGGGCTGCGTGTTCGTGACTACCGGTTGCGTTACAGGCGGCACGACGGGTGGCGGTGCGACGGGCACTTCGCGCGCCGGGACTTTCAACGCGTTCGGATAGGTGCCGACGAGAGAGACTTTGCGATCGCGCGAAGCGAAGGCGTTCGCGACGAGCGCGAGGATGATGCCGGCGGCGACGATCGCCGCGGCCTGAAAAATCGTGTTCTGTTTCATGCTGATCGTGAGACGCCGCAGCAACGCGCAGCGTTTCGCGAAGCGTAGCAGATGAACGAACAGCGCCGGAACGCCGGCGAGACGCCAGCGCTCCGGCGTTACTGCTTCTGCAGCCGTTTCGGCGCGGAAAATCGCCACGCCATCTCGATGATGTCGGCCGCTTCTTTCCGCGTTGCAGCGCTGAGGCGCATCAACACTGCGGGATAGCCGAAGTAGTGATCGGTGACGAAGAAAACCTTCGGCTTCGTCTGCATCAGGAAATCGCGCTGATCGAAGGTGACGCGGAAGACGACCGATTGGCCGTCTTCCTTCAGCCGCGCCAGTAATTTCCCTTGCACTTTCAGCGCGGGCGTTCCGTACGACGTGCCGTCTTCGACGCCGGGCAGTTTCCGCGCGATCTCGCGGATCTGATCGAAGGTGACCATGACGTCAGAACAGTAGCCGAAGTCCGAGTTGCAATTGCCGCGGATCGTTGACCGCGGTCGGTTGTCCGAACGTCGGGGAGGTGATGATGTTGTTCGGCACCTGGTAGTTGGCGCGATTGAGCACGTTGAAGGCATCGACGAGCGTTTCGATCGACACGCGGTCGTTGATCGGGAACGTCCGGCTGAGGCGGAGGTCGAGCGTTCGATAGTCGAAGCCGCGGCCGGTGTTGCGGCCGATGCCGATCGGGCGATCGTTGAAGACGCCGTCGCCGTTGCGGTCGTTCGGAAGCTGGATGTTGAACGGCAGCGCCGAGGCGTAGCTGGCGATGTAGCTGAGCATCCAGTGGCCGGGCATCGTCAGCGTGCCGCTGAGCGACAGGCGATGGCGCTGGTCGTTATCGGAGCGGCCGCGCTCGGCGGCGACGTCGTTCGCGTTCTGCGGCTGGCTGAAGAAAAAGTTCCCCGAGGTATCGAGGCCTTTCGAAAACGTGTACGACAGACGAACGCTGCCCCACGACACCGGACGCTTCGTCACCGCGATCGTCACGCCGTCGTACCAGGAATCGCCCGCCGACTGGAACTGCGTATTGGTCGGCAGGATCTTGCGCGACATGATGATGTTCCGCCCGCGCAGGTGCTCGACGCCGATCGATGCCGACGACGATGCGCTCCACTGTTGTTCGTACTGAAGCATTGCCTGCGTCGACGAGCTGTTTTCGATGTTGCGGTCGATGGTGGTGATGTTCGTCTGCAGCCCGGCCGGAAAGAACGGCAGCACGTTCGGGAAAACCGGCGCGCCCGGCGATGTCGGACCGACTTGAGCCACTCGATAGGTAACTCCGTTCCGCTGCAGCGCGTTGGAAATCGCGCGCAGCGGGATGGGGTCGTAGTAAATGCCGGCGGCGCCGCGAAGAACCGATCGCCCGTCGCCATGGATGTCCCATGCTGCGCCGATCCGCGGCGAAACGTTGTTGCGATCGGTGTGCACGAGGCTCGGCAACTGCTGGACGTCGTAGCGCAGGCCTGCATCGATCATCAGCCGCGGCGTCGCGCGCCATTCGTCCTGCACGAACGCGCCGAGGTTGTCGTTGGTCTGGTGCGTGTCGGGCTCGCCGAACGCTTGCTGAAAGCTGGCGTAGTTGCCGGTCAGAAAATTCGACAGACTCGAGAACGTGTAGACGCCCTGCAGCGCGCCGGGAAAGGCGATGGTGACGCGATTTCTCAGAAGATCGACGCCGGCTTTCACCGAATGATTGCCGCGTAGCCAGGTCACGTTCTGAACGACCTCGCCGAGGTCGATGTCGCGTGCGGTGGGGGAGACGGTGAGTGTGCCGAAGCTGGCGATGCCGCCGATGTTGACCGCCGGACCGACGCCATCGTTCGGCGGCGCGTCGAGGCGGCTGCGCGTGATCTGCGCGCGCGTCTCGCTGATGGCGTCGTCCGAAATCGTCCAGAGGTTGCTCGCCGCGAGCGTGCGGTCGTGATTGGCGAGGCCGGTTCCGCGGCTGACGGCATTCAATCCGCCGGCGCTGCGGGAGTTGTCGCTGGTGACGTCGTAGGTGTTCAGCCGCGCGGTCAGCTCGTCGGACGGCGTGACCATGTCGTCGATGCGCGCGAAGAGATTCGCCGTGTCGAGCGTCGTGGCGAAGTTTCCCGTCGTGATGCGCGGCCCGGCGTAGGCGACGGTATCGAGCCGCGCGTTGATCGCGGCAACGTTCGCCGGCGCAATCGTAATCACCCCGACCGACCGTTGCCGCATCCCCTCGGCATTCGCGAAGAAAAAGGCGCGATCGCGAATCAGCGGACCGCCGAGCGTGACGCCGTTCTGCCGCTGCTCCAGCGGCAGTTTCGTGTGCGACAGCGCATTGGCGGCGTCGAAGCGGTCGTCGCGAAAGAATCCGTACGCATCGCCGCGCAGCGCGTTCGTGCCCGGCTGCGTGACGATGTTGATGATGCCCGCCGAGGCGCGGCCGAATTCGGCGCTGCCTCCGGAGCGGACCACCTCGAATTCGCGAATCACTTCCTGGCTGAAGAAGGTGCCGGCGAGTTCCGCGGCGTCGTCATTCGCGGAGAGCCCGTCGACGACGAACGAGTTGGCGAGATTGCGCTGCGTGGAGATCGAGATGCCGGTGCCGGGCACCGCGGATGTTTCGGCGAAGCGCTGGTTCGCGCCGGTGTTGGTGCGCGAAACGCCCGGCGCGAGCAGCGCGAGATCGAGGTAGTTCCGCGCGTTCAGCGGCAGCGTCCTCACCTCCTCGGCGGACACATGCGACGCGATCGCGGTCCGCGCGGTGTCGATTGCCGGCAGCGCGCCGCTGACGTTGATCGTCTCCGACTGCGACATCGCCAGCGTGATCGCGACGTCGATCGACCCACCGATCGCGAGCCGCAGATCGCGATGCCACGGCGCGAACCCGTCGCGCGCGGCGGTGAGCTCGTACGCGCCGACGGGAAGCACCGGAAAGCGAAAACGTCCCGTCGCGTCGGTGACCGTCTTCTGTTTCTGATTGCGATCGACGTTGATCGCCGTGACGTTCGCGCCGGCGATCGGCGCACCGGCGGCGTCGCGGACCGTGCCGGCGATCGCGGCCGAGGTGATGGCCGGTTGTGCATGGAGCGTTGCTGCTGCGAACAGCAGGATGGATATAGCTAGTCTGAGTTTCATCGCACCTCGCGCGAAGATCGGCGGCGTCCGAGCCTCACAAGCACGGGTCCTTGCCACATCGAGGCAACGACACGCTGGCTGTTGAATCGGAGCTGGCTTGTGTGGCACAGACACTCTTGTCTGTGCGGTCCGGCAGAAGCTGCCTACGCGCGGGGAGGCGGGAGGATCGGCGGGGTCGCGCGATGCAGAGGAGCCGCGGCAACATCCGCGACGAAATCAGTCGACGACGTTGCGATCAACGATGCAGCAGTCGAAAACACGGCGGGATCGCGCACCAGATCGGGAACACGAAACGACGACGCCGGCGCTGCATCGCTGCGATCCATCGAGCAGCTCTTCTCGCATCCGGCGTGTTTTCGCAGCGGACACGAGCCGGACGCCTTGCAGCAGCATGCGGCGCTCGCCGCGGACGACATCAGCGCGAGCGACGGCAACGTCATCGCTGCGATGATCAACGCCGTCAGGAATCTGCGCACGCCGCGATTATAGAGGCCACTTCGTAGTAGAAAGGAGCCGTCAGGAGCCAGGATGCTTTCAAACGAGCAGATGTCGGAAGTGGAGTCGGCGTGTCAGTCCAGCGGTGGGTACGTTCCCGCGGCCGTCGTCGAGCGCATCGTCGCGTCGGGAGTTCCGCTCGAGCAATTTATGCTCGCGCTCATCCCGCGCGCGAAGAAATTTGCCATTCCGATGATCTCGAACTTTTTCGTCGGCGCAGTTGCGCATGGGGTCAGCGGCAATCTCTACTTCGGCGCGAACTACGAGTTCCCCGGACAGGCGCTGAGCTTCACCGTCCATGGAGAACAGGCCGCGACGATGCACGCGATTTCGTTCGATGAAACCGGCATCGATCTGCTGGCCGTCTCCGCTGCTCCGTGCGGATACTGCCGCCAGTTTCTCAACGAGCTGACGAGCGCGCCGACGCTTCAGATCATTCTTCCGAACACGCCGGCAACGCCGCTGACCTCTCTTCTTCCCAACGCCTTCGGTCCCATCGACCTCGGCGTCAGCGCCGCGCTGATGTCGCCGCAATCGCACGGGATGACGCTCGATTCGCCTGACGATTTGACGAACGCCGCGCTGAAGGCCGCGAACGCGTCCTACGCGCCTTACAGCTCCAGCTACGCCGGCGTAGCCTTGAAAACGTCGGATGGCAGCATCTTCACCGGCGGCGTCGCCGAGAACGCGGCGTTCAATCCGAGCATGTCGCCGCTCGAAGCGGCCATCGTCACGCTGACGATCAACGGTCGGAAAAAGTACAGCGACATCGTCGACGCGGTGCTGGTTCAGGCGGCGGGATCGAAGGCGTGTCAGATCGACGCGACGCGCGACGTGCTGGCGACGATCTCGAACGTTCCGCTGCGTGTGTTCGAGGCGAAGTAGCTACCGCGGAGCGGGCGGCGGCAGGATGAACGGCAGCGTGGAAATCGTCAGCGCCACGACGGCCATGACGAAGATCACGATGAGAGAGAACCATCCCGAGGCCACGGATTCCAGGTCGGCGCCGTCGGGATTTTCCGGCAGGTAGCGCACGGCCACCCTCTGACCGACGGTGTACGGGTTCGGCCGCTGGGCTTGCGACGATTTGAACTCGATTGACTCACCGTTCGGTGCCGTGAAGGTGACGAGAGGTGCGAAGAGTGGACGACCGGCCCGGTCTCCGGAAAAGTGCTCTTCCTCGAATCCGACAATGGTTCCCTCAGCCCTGACCGCGCGCTTCTTCCAATCGCGCCGGCCGATGATCAGGCGAATGAAGACGTAGACCAGATAAAGGCCGGCCAGGCCGAACGCGAGCGAGAAGCCCCATCGCGCCAGCAACAATGCCGTTGGACTCATGAACGGGAAGAATAGCCGACGCAGGTTCCTTACCTTAGTGGTAAGTCGTGTTAAGATTTACCAATGATGAAGAGCACGATGTCTTCGAAGGGACAGCTCACCATACCGATCGAGCTGCGCGAGAAGCTGGGGCTGGAGGCGGGCACTGTCATCCAGTTCGAGTTTCGCGACGGCGCGATCTTTATGCGCAAGGGAACGCGGTCTCACCATCCGGTCGACGAGTTGTTCGGGCACCTGCATGTCGGCAAACCGGTCGATGACCTTCTCGACGAGATGCGAGGCCCTCGGCCTGCTGTTCCGAAAAAGAAACGTACGGCGCGGCATCGGTGAAAGTAGCCGTTGATTCGTCCGTTCTTCTGGATGTTCTGACCGCTGACCCGGTTCACGGGGATCGGTCGCGCGAAGCGTTGCGCGTCGCCTATGACACCGGACCGATCGTGGCCTGCGAAATCGTGTGGGCTGAAGTTCGCGCATATTTTCAAACCGATGCGGATTTTGCCGAGGCGATGAAAAAACTCGGCATCCGCTTTGAGTCGATTTTCGATGACGCCGCGGCGAAGGCGGGGCAACTCTGGCGTGAGCTGCGACGCGAGCGTGGAGCAACGCGCCTTCGACTGGTGGCGGACGTGCTCATCGGGGCTCACGCGCTAATTCAGTCCGACGCGCTTCTGACGCGGGATCGAGGCTTCTACCGCAGCCGGTTCAAGGGACTGCGCATCATCGAACCGTAGCGACGATTCCGTCTCACCCCCACGCGAGCATCGCCCGGATCTGTTGTCCGAGGGTCAGCGGGTCGAACGGCTTGGGGATGATGCCGCGGACGCCGAGCCGCATGAACCTCTCGCGGTCGGCGGGTTGCACTTTCGCGGTCAGGAAGATGACCGGGATTTGCACGCCTTGCTGCTGCAGAACGCGCAGCGTGCTTGGGCCGTCCATGTCCGGCATCATCACGTCGAGGAGGATCGCGTCGGGTCCTTCGGAGAGGGCCAGCAGCGTTCCGGCGGCGCCGCTGTTGGCGCTCATCACGTCCCAGTGCTCCGTCAGTTGCAGGCTGAGTCTTGCGACTTCCTGGATGTCGTTCTCGTCGTCGATGACGAGGATTTGTTTAGGCGGCATGCGGCTCGTCCTTCGTCCGGGTCGTCGCCGCTGCGAGCAGCGACAGGACGAGGCTTTCGAAATCGGCAATGGTGCCGCGGCTTTTGGTCAGGAACTCCGTCGGACCGAGGCGGAGACGCGACTGATCGGCGCTTCCGACGTCGCGCGCCGAGTAAACGAGAAGTGGGACGTTCTCGATCGCGGGATTCTTGCGGAGCTCGCAGACGACGCGGAAACCATCGAGGTCGGGTAGGCCGAGGTCGAGCACGATGAGACTCGGCCGTTGCTCCGTGCAGATTCTCAGCGCCTCGTTGCCACTGCTCGTAGAGAGCGTCTGTAATCCGTGCCGCGTCAACGCCTCGCTCATGACGCGGGCCAGGTCGGAATCGTCTTCCACGATCAGCACCGCCGGATCGTCGTGGCGAATGGAAGTGGCAGGATGCAGCATCGTTGCATCGGCGGCCGGACGGGAGACCGATTCGCCGAGCTCCAGCGGAATCGTGAACTGCACGCGCGTACCGGCGGGCTCGTTTTTTTCGGCCCAGATCCGCCCGCCATGCGCGGTCACGATGCTCTGGCAGATCGCCAGGCCGAGGCCAGAACCGCCTCGGGTACGTGAGTCGGACGCGTCCACCTGGTTGAAGCGCTGGAAAACCGACGACAGGTTTTCTTCCGGTATGCCGCGGCCTTCGTCGGCGACGCAGAAGGTGAATTCCGTCTCGCCAGCGGTCCCGCTCAGCGTCACGGTCGTGTTTGCGGGCGAGAACTTGATGGCGTTGCCGATCAGATTCGTCAGCGTTTGAATCAGGCGATCACTGTCGCCCCAGAGCGTTCCGGCGTGCGGTTCGACGACGATGCGGATGCCTTCCTGATCTGCGATCGACTGCAGCCCTTCGCGGGCCTGGTTCACTACGCTTTGCGCGTCGATGCGGCCGCGCGTCAATTCGACTTTTCCCGATTCGATGCGCTCGAGGTCGAGGATGTCGTTGATCAGACGCACCAGCCGGTCGGTATTGGCGACGGCGATCTCCAGCATGCGTTGCCCTTTTTCGGCGACCGGGCCGAGAAGGCCGCTGCTGAGGAGGCCGAGAGCGCCGCGAATGGAGGTGAGCGGCGTGCGCAGCTCGTGGCTGACCGTCGAGACGAATTCGCTCTTGAGCTTTTCGATGGCGCGGCGATCGGTGATGTCGCGGAAGGTCAGCACCGCGCCGGCCTTGTTGCCATCTTCGTCAAACATCGCCGTTGCGGAGTATTCGACGGGAAACGACGTGCCGTCCGGCCGCCAGAACAGATCTTCAGCGTCAGTTACGGAGTCGCCACGGCGCAAGGCCAGGCCCATCGAGCAATTCTCTTCGGGTAGCGGATTTCCCGAGGCATCGGAGTGGTGGATGAGTTGATGCATCGATCGTCCGCGAAGCTCGGGGAGGGAGCGGCCCAGCATGCGCGCGCCGGCCGGGTTGAGAAACGACGGCTCGCCCTCGATGTCGACTCCGAAAATCCCGTCCGTGGCGCTGTTCAGAATGAGCGCCGACTGGCGGGCCAACTGCGCGTTGACGCACGCGGCTTTTTCAGCGGCATTCTTGGCGGCCAAAAGCTCTTCGTTGGCCAGCGTCAGCTCCGCGGTGCGCTGTTCCACAGTCGATTCGAGTTGCGTTTGATAGAGGACGAGTTTCTGATCGCGCTGTTCGAGCTCCGCGAGCATGCTGTTGAAGACGGTCATGAGATTGCCGATCTCATCGTCGCCGTCGCCGGCGGGGTGAACGGCCCGGGCGCTGAAACTTTTGTTGCGCGAAACGAGTCTCGCCACGCGCGCCAGCTCCACCAGCGGCCCCGAAATGCTGCGCTGCAGTCGCGACGACAGGAAGAACGCCGCCGACAGCGACACCAGGACGATGATCGTCATCGACTGCGCGTCCGACTTCATCCGGTCGCGAAGGTCTTCCTGATCGGATGCGATGTAGACGGTGCCGTAGCGCTTTCCGTTGTGGATGATGGGGAAGAAGATTTCGGCCAGACCATTCTTCCGCCGGACGATTCCGTCCGCGTGCCACGGATGGACGGGTACGGCAACATCGGAACCGTTGACATACGTCGCAGCCGGCACGCCGCGGTTGGTGTAGATGCGCCCTGCAAGAAACGACGTCGCGCGCAGGGCGGACAACGCGGCCTCCGCCTGCCCGCGGTCGTTCGACGCCAGCGCCGCTTCGCTGTTCGCGGCGATCAGTTGTCCGAAGCTCCGCAACTGCACATCGAGCTCGCCACGTTCCGCGACGATGTGCCGCGCCAGTAAAAGCGCACATGCGAGCAGCATCGCCGCGGCGCTGGTCAGCATCGTGATCGCGGTCAGTCTTCCGCGGATCGAATACACGCAGGTTCCGTTCATGGCAGCTCGAAGTTTTTGCGGTTTGTCATGGTCAGTCCTCTGCCGGCGTCTTGGACCTTGGCCGGGCTCAAGAGGTAAGTGCACGGAGTGGCCGAAAAAAATACGACGTCATGAACTTGTGCCGATTCGGCGCGGAGTCGGGCTGATCTGTATTTTTCAATGGTCGCGGATGCACTCATACGCAGCGCCGCTGAATGCGACGCGCAATCTGATCAGGAGCTAGCCAGTGCAATGTGCGACGGAACCGATGTTGGAACAGCAGTTGGGCGAGATCACCATGCGCTTTGACGGCGCGCGCGGTCGTCGCTTCGACAGAAGGGATTGGGGCTCGCCTCCGGCGCGATCCGAGTCGCGCGAACTGATCTGCACGCACGATCTGTCGGGTCGAATCCTCTCGGCCAATCGCGCGGCGTGCGCGGCACTCGGCGTCTCGCTCGCGGAACTTCGAGGCATGTCCATTCAGGCACTGATGCCCGCGGACGGCGATGCCGGCTTCAACGCGTACATGGAGACGCTGTTGCGCGACGGCACCGCGGTCGGTCTGATGCGCATCGTTCCGCCCGGCGGTGGTCAGCGCATCTGGGAGTACTGCAACTCGCTCGATTCGCATGAGGGATCGCCGGTCGTACTCGGCCTGGCCCGCGACGTGACCGATCGCGAAGAGGCGTTCCTGCAGGTCCGCCGCAGCGAGGACTACTTCCGCTCCATCATCGAAAACGCGTCGGACGTCATCGTCGTTATGGGACGGGACGGCCACATTCGCTACGGCAGCCCTTCGGTCGAGCGCGTGCTCGGTTATTCGCGAAGAGATCTTGCCGGCATCAGCGGCATGCGCCTGATCCATCCGGATGACGTGCGGCGCGGGACGGAGTTCTTAACGCGCCAGATCGCCGAACCGGCTGCGAGCCAGACCATCGAGCTGCGAGCGCGTCACCAGGACGGTTCCTGGCTGTCCTTCGAAATGGTGGCGACGAATCTGGTCAAGAAAGGGCAGACCGCAGCTGTGGTCATCAACGCCCGCGACATCACCGAGCGCAAGCTGCTCGAGGCGCAACTGATCCAGGCCAACCGCCTCGGCGGGTTGGGCCGGCTGGCCGCCACGGTCGCGCACGAATTCAACAATGTGCTCATGGGCATGCAGCCGTTCGCGGAGCTGATGCAACGTGAGGACGTCACGCCGCAGATCATTTCGAAGGGCGCGTGGCACATCGCCAACTCCATCCAGCGCGGGCGCCGCATCGTGCTCGACATCCTCCGTTTTTCGCAGCCGCATGTTCCGGTGATCGACGCCATCGACCTCGGCGCGTGGTGGGAGAGCTTTGCGCCCGAGGCCGAGGCCGTGCTGGGGAATCTGGTCAGGGTCGTCTCCACGATCCCGACCCGCGATCTCTACGCCACCGCCGACCGCGGGCAACTCGATCAGGTCATCGCCAATCTTGTCGCCAATGCGCGCGATGCGATGCCGGCCGGTGGAACACTGACCGTCTCCGCGAATGCGCTGCCGGCCAATGCCAGGTTTCCATTCGGCGTCGTGCCGCGCCCCGAGAACTTCGTGCAGATCTCCGTCCGCGATACCGGCCACGGAATGCCGCCGGAAATCATGGACCACATCTTCGAGCCGCTCTTCACGACGCGGCTGAGCGGCGGCACAGGCCTCGGCCTCGCGGTCGCGAATCAGATCGTGACGCAGCACGGCGGGTTCCTATTCGTCGAGAGCACGGTGAGTGTAGGAAGCGTCTTCCACATCTTCCTGCCGAAAGCAGCGCCGCCGGAAACTGTTGATGATTCGACGTCTGAGATTCCGCGCAAGCCGAAGGCAACGAAGCTGCTGATCATCGACGATGAGCGCGCGATCGCCGACGGCATCGCCGCGCTACTCGAGCAGGACGGCATCACCGTCCAATCGATCGTAACCGGGACCGAAGCGGAACGCGCCATCACCAGTTTTCATCCCGACGTCGTGCTGCTCGATTTCGGCCTGCCCGATCTCGACGGCAGCGAGGTGTACGCCATCATTCGCCAGCTCGACGCGAACCTGCCGGTCATCTTCGCCACCGGCCATGGCGATCGCCGCATCCTCCACGACGGGCTCCACGATCCGCGCACGCGATTTCTCCAGAAACCGTTCGAGCTCGCCGACCTCATGGCCATGATGGTCGAGCTCGAAACTGTGGTGACGCAATGACCAGCGATCGTGAGAAACGCGCGCTCGTCATCGACGACGACGATCACATCCGCGAACTGTTGCAGGCCTTGCTCGAAACCGCGGGTTACGAGGTCCATCTCATGCGCGACGGGATCGATGCGGTCGACATGAAAGAGCATGAGTACGCCGTCATCCTGCTCGACATGAAAATGCCGATCTTCGACGGCGAACGTCTCACCGATTACTGGAAACTCACCAACCCCTCCGTTTTGCGCCGCGTCATTCTTCTCAGCGGCTACTCGCGCCTGTCGTCCGACCGCGACTTCGGCACGTTCGCGGTGATCCAGAAGCCGTTCGACTACCGCCACCTGCTGACGGCCGTCGACGAGTGCTTCCGCGCCGCGAGAACCTGTCCGGATTCCGGTCACTTTCTGACTTCTGATCGCTGTCCCGAAACGGCGATGTGATCCAACTCTATATTTATCAGTACTTTAAAGAATCGTTCGGTTCGGCATCTACGATGCTCTGAACGCTACCTGGAGAAGAGAGCGATGGCTGGAAGAGTACTGATAGTTGATGACGAAGAAGCGATCGTAGAAGGCTTGCTGGGCTTGCTGCAGTGCGAAGCGATCGAGGGCAACGGCGCGTTCGACCGCCTCGGCGCGGAGTCGCTGATGGAAGCGACGTTCTACTCGGTCATCGTGGCCGACCTCCGTCTGCATACGGAAGCCGAGGGGCTGGAACTGCTCGACGCGATCCGCCGCATCACGCCGCGCTCGCGCGTGCTCACGCTGACCGGCTTCGCCACGCTGGAGCTCGAAAACGAAGTGCTCCGCCGCGGTTCATCGAAAGTGATGCGCAAGCCGGCGCCGGCTGAAGACATCCTCGGCGCGATCGCCGACCTCCTCGCCGAGGTCGAGAAAATGGCCGCGGCGCAGGAGACGCTCGACATCGAGCAACTCCACCTCGGCATGCGCAATTTGCTGCACTCCATCCCGCGCAGACGGTACGGACTCACCGCCGACGAAGCAGAAGAAGTCGTGCAGCAGGCCTGGCTGCTCTTCCTCGAAAAACGCGACCTGATTCGCGTCGCGCGGCCGTGGCTCATCGGCACGGTCGCCAATCTCTGCAAACGTCAGATCGGCGCATCCAAACGCCGCCGCGAATCGTTCGTCGGCGAGGAAGTGCTTGCCGAGCTGCCCGACACGAATGCCGATTCGTCGCACGACGACATCGCTCTCCGTCAGGCGCTCGCGTCGTTGAGCAAACAAGCGCGAACGCTCTGCATCCTCATCGCCATCAAAGGCTACGCGTACGACGAAGTCAGCGCGATCACCGGCATCCCCCTCGGCTCCATCGGCCCGATGTACCTCCGCGCGAAATCGAAGATGAGGATGCAGATGGCGGCGTAGTGAGTCGTGTGGGAGTCTCGCCTGCATCCGGTGTGCGACGTGCCGCTCGCCGGGTTTCTGGAAATGGACAAATGTTCGCGAACGCAGCGCAAGCCAGCGCGAACATCGCAGAAACCACGGCCGGGCGAGACACCCGCCGGATGCAGACGAGACGTCCGCACTACGCTTAAGCTTCGCGCATGACGCGAACGCGAGCCTTAGTGCTCACCGGTTTGGCCGAATTGCTCGGCATGTCGCTCTGGTTCACCGCGTCCGCGGTCGCGCCGAAGATCGCATCCGAGTGGCACCTCGCTGCGGCGACGACATCCTGGTTGACGCTCGCCGTGCAGATCGGCTTCGTGGCCGGCACGCTGATCAGCGCGATCGCCAACCTGCCGGACGTTCTCAACGTGCGGCGGCTTTTCGCGGTGTCGGCGTTGCTCGGCGCGATCACGAATGCGCTCTTCGCCGCGTTCGCGCATGACGCGATCACCGCCATCGCGCTGCGTTTTCTCACCGGCGTTTTTCTGGCGGGCGTCTATCCGCCGGGGATGAAGATCATCGCCACCTGGTTCCGCGAAGGACGCGGCTTCGCGCTTGGCGTCCTCGTCGGCGCGCTCACGCTCGGCAAGGCCTCGCCGTATCTCGTCAACGCCATCGGATCGCAGAACTGGCGCATCAACGTCGCCGTCGCCTCGGTGCTTGCACTGCTCGGCGGCGTGATCGTGTTCGCATTCGTGCATGACGGACCGTTCGCGCTTCCGAATCAGCCGTTCGACTTTCATCAGGCCACCGACATCGTCCGCAACCGCTCCGTGCGATTGGCGAACTTCGGCTACTTCGGACACATGTGGGAGCTGTACGCGATGTGGACGTGGATCCCGGTGATGCTGCGCGCGAGCATGGCGCCGCGGCTGGCCGAGGTCGGATCGTTCGTCGTGATCGGCAGCGGCGCGGTGGGATGCGTGATCGCCGGACGCTACGCCGACCGCCTCGGGCGAACCGTCGTCGCCTCCGCGGCGATGATCGCCAGCGGCGTCTGTTCGATCGCCATCGGATTCCTTTTCGGCGGTCCGCCTGCCGCGTTGCTGATCGTCGCCGCAATCTGGGGCGCGACCGTGGTTGCCGACTCCGCGCAGTTTTCGGCCTGCGTGACGGAACTTTCCGATCCGCGCTACATCGGCACCGCGCTCACGCTGCAAACATGCATCGGATTTCTGATCACCACCGCGTCGATCAGCCTGATGCCGATGATCGAACACGCCGTCACCTGGCGCTGGGCTTTCGCCGTTCTCGCACCCGGCCCGATCCTCGGCACAATCGCCATGCTGCGGCTGCGCAAACTCCCCGAGGCGAGGAAACTCGCGCAGGGGAGAGGATGAGCAGCTAATGGCCGCGCAACGCCGTTAGCGACGCTTCGCCGAGGATGTGGCCGCGGGTGATCGCCCGCAGTTTTCGCCACGTCATCGGAGTTCCGGCGTCGTCGATGGACGGGAGATCGAGCGCGTAGATCGTGAAGCGATATTTATGCGGCGGCCCTTCCGGCGGACACGGACCTCCATAATTTCGCTGCAGAAAATCGTTGTACGCATGACGGCCGCCACCGGGAATGTCGACGTCATGCGAGCCTGCGCCGGCAGCGAGGCTCGTCGCCTCGGCCGGAATGTTGTAGACGGCCCAATGGATGAAGCCATCGCCGCCGCGGGCTTCGAAATCGTCCAGCACCAGCGCGAATCCGCGCGTGCCGGCCGGCGGGTTTTCCCAGTTGAGAGGAGGGGAGATGTTCGCGCCGTTGCAGTCGAGACCATGCAGGACCGTGCTGTCGGCAAGTGTGTCGCCTTCGCGGAACGCGGAGCTCTTCAGCGCGAACGTGGTTGCCGCCGGAACCTTTTTCCAGACGACATCCTCATTGTTTCTGCGATCGATCAGCGCATCGATCGTTCCGTTTTCCGCGACGCGAAAAAGGCGTCTTCCTTCGACTCCTTTGCGGAAGAAGATGTCGTTCGCCTCGGGGATGAGCAGTTCGCGCGCGCGTCCTTCACGCTGCGCGTACAACTGGCCGTTCTCGACCGACACGATCATCCGCGTGCCTGGCGCGAGCTCGTACGTTCCTGCATAGCGATCGAGACGGCTTGGATCGACGGCGGCCGGATGCGGATCTTCGTAGTAACGGAACATCTGCGTGGCCACGATCTGCCAGCGTCCGTTGCGGTACATCCACGTATCGGTGCCGTGATAGCGCGCGCTGAGGTTCTGTCCCCAGATCGTCTCCGACTCATCGAGGTCGTAGCTGAGGATGGCCGTGCCGTTCTCGATGCGGCTTTGCGCCTTCACCAGCTTGATCGAGCCGCCGTAGCCTTTCGGCAGTGGCGTGATGTCGGCCACGAGCTGCTCCTTGGTCATGCTGCGCCCCTTCTCATCGAAGAAGAGGGCGTCGTCCGCGTAGTACTTCTGCCATGGCGTGTGATCGCCGGTAGTGACCGAATCCATCAACTCCTGCGTGCGGCGCTCGAGCTCCGCCTGAGTGATCGATGGCACGGCGGTCACGCCCGTACTGGCGCAAGCCGTGGCGAACAAGAGAGATATAGCGAGAAGAAATCGGGAGGGGCGCATGGCGAAGCGGAGGATAGCAGCGCGATGATTGGGTTATCATCACGCTTCATGAAAATCTCGTTTCTCAAGGCGCCGATCGGCGGAATCATCGGTCTGGAGATGATCACGTTTGTCGAGCCGCTCGGCATGGAGTGCGTGGCCGGCGGTCTCGAGCTCGAAGGGCACAGCTGCCAGATCGTCGACATGCGCATCGACGGCATCAAGCACGGTCTGGCCAAGATGCGCGCCTTCGGCCCGGACATCGTCGGTCTGCAGTGCAACTTCACCACCGAACGGTTTCGCGCCATGCGTCTGGCGAAGCAGGTCAAAGACGAGATGCCGGACGTCCTCGTCGTCATCGGCGGGCATGACGCCTCACGCGATCCGAAATGGTTCCTCAAGCCGAACATCGACGTCGTCGTGGTCGGCGACGGCGAAGAGGTGATGACGCCGCTCGTCGATGCGTGGTCATCGAAGCGCGATCTGCGCAGCGTGCCCGGCCTGGTCATCAACGATAAGAACGGTCCGATCGACACCGGTCACGCGCCTGCCCGCGGCAACATCGACAACCTTCCGATGCCGGCGCGGCATCTGATCAAGGAGTACGCCTCCGAGTACTACATCAACTTCCGCCGCCCGCTGGCGCTGCTCGAAACCGCGCGCGGCTGTCCCTTCAAGTGCAATTTCTGCTCGGTCTGGAAGTTTCACGAGAGCACGTTCCGCGAGAAGTCGCCGGACCGCGTGGTCAAGGAGCTGCAGCAGATCGACGCGCCGAACGTCTTCATCACCGACGACATTTTCTGGATGAACGTGAAGCGCGGCCGCGAGCTCGGCAAGGCGATCGCGGCCTCGGGCATCAAGAAGCACTACACGATCCAGACCCGCAGCGACATCATCTGCAAGTTCCCCGATCTGATCGAGCAATGGAAGGCGTGCGGCCGCATGACCGTCTTCCTCGGCCTCGAGAAGATCGACGACGCCGGCCTGAAGTCGGTCAACAAACGGAACACCGCCGACAACAACAACCGCGCCATCAAGATCCTGCAGGACCTCGACATCGGCTACACGCCGAACTTCATCATCGATCCGTCATGGGATCGTCCCGACTTCGAAAAACTGAAGCAGTGGGTTGACGCCACGGGCGCCTACAACTCCGGCTTCTCCGTCCTCACGCCGCTGCCCGGCACCGACCTGTGGGACGCGACGCAGGACACGATCAATACGCGCGACTGGGAGCTGTTCGACATCGCGCACACGGTGCTGCCGACGAAGCTGCCGCTCGACGAGTTCTACCGCGAATACGCCGGCCTCTGGAAACACGCCACCGACGTCCGCTACCAGGTCAACGGCAAGATGAAAACGCACCTCGGCCTGCTCGCCGCCCTGGCCACGCGCAAAGTGACGTTCACCGCCATCCGCAAAGGCATGCGCATGGGCAACGTCCTCAGCGATCCCGCGACGTTCCTCCGCGCGCACGGCGAAAGCGATGCGCGGTTAGCGGAAGCGGCGGCGCTGGTTCAGTAAATCTGCGTCATCTGCGTCATCTGCCGTTCAAATCCACGGCTCATCCGCACTCGGCCCGTAGATCGAAGGCACCTTCCCATCCGCGATGCGCAGGTAGATCGAGAACTGGCCGCGATGGTGGATCTGGTCGTGGAGCAGGAACCAGATCCAGTCCTTGCGCGAGATCGGCGCCATCTGATGCGGGCCGCTCATGAAGTGAACGTTGTGTTCGAGATCGGCGTCGGACGCGCCCGACACCAGATCGCGGAAGTCCACGTGTGATTTCTCCAGCGTCGCCAGCAGCTCGTCCCAATCCTCGGGCGGCTTCGGTGGCGTGGAGCCGGCTTTCGGCGGACCGCTGGCGAATTCGTCGTTCCAGACTTTCTTGCCGAGGGCGCACTCCATGATGAAAACGAAGGCCAGCTCGCGGGCCGTCTTCAACTTCGGATGCGGACGAAGATCGAGCTTGTCGGTCGGATACGCCTTCAGAACTTTCATCGTTCGGGCGTGCTCCGCGTCGTATGTTTCGAGATACTCCTGTTTGCCGCGAGCGCTCATGATCGTCCTCCGTTGAAGGACGACGTTATATCAAGAACGCTTTGATATAGTCGCCATCCGCGCGCCGATTTCCCTCACGCGCCATTCTGCATCAGAGGATGGAAATGCCTCACAACGCCTTCAATACTCTCGATTCCTTCAACCTCGGCGACGGCACCAGCGGACAGTTTTACTCGCTTCCGAAACTCGAAGCGGCCGGCGTCGGCAACGTATCCAAACTGCCGGTCTCGATCCGCATCGTTCTTGAGTCGGTGCTGCGCAACGTCGACGGTAAAAAGATCGCCGAGCGCGATGTACGCACGCTCGCCAACTGGCAGCCGCGCGCCGAACGGACGGACGAGATCCCGTTCATGGTCGCGCGCGTCCTGCTGCAGGATTTCACCGGCGTCCCGCTCCTCGTCGACCTCGCCGCGATGCGCTCCGCTGCGAGCCGCGCCGGCGCCGATCCGAAGATCATCGAGCCGCTCGTGCCGGTCGACCTCGTCGTCGATCACTCCGTGCAGGTCGACTACTCCAATCGTCCCGACGCGCTGCAGCTGAACATGGACGTCGAGTTCAAGCGCAACCAGCAGCGCTATCAGTTTCTGAAGTGGGGGATGCAGGCCTTCAATGGATTCGGCGTCGTGCCGCCCGGAATCGGCATTGTGCATCAGGTCAACCTCGAGTACCTCGCGCGCGGCGTGCTGCAGAAGGACGGCGTCTGGTATCCCGACACGCTGGTCGGCACCGACTCGCACACGACCATGATCAACGGCCTCGGCATCGTGGCCTGGGGCGTCGGCGGGATCGAGGCCGAGGCGGGGATGCTGGGGCAGCCGGTGTACTTTTTGACGCCGGACGTCGTCGGCGTTCATCTCAAAGGATCGCTCCGCGAAGGCGTCACCGCGACCGACCTCGTGCTCACCATCACCGAGATGCTGCGCAAGGCCAAGGTGGTCGGAAAGTTCGTCGAATACTTCGGCGACGGCGCCGCATCGCTGGCGCTGGCCGACCGCGCCACCATCGCCAACATGGCCCCCGAGTATGGCGCCACGATGGGCTACTTCCCGGTCGACGAAGAGACGTGCCGCTACATGCTGATGACCGGCCGCAGCGAGGCGCAGGTCAACACGCTGCGCGGCTATTTCAAGGCGCAAAACCTGTTCGGGATGCCGAAGGCCGGCGACATCGACTACACCTCGGTGCTCGAGCTCGATCTGAACAGCGTCGTCGCCAGTGTGGCAGGACCGAAGCGTCCGCAGGACCGTATCGAACTCGACGACATTCAGCGCGAGTTCCTGGCCATGATGAAAGCGCCCGCACCGGCGGGCTACGGCAAGCCGGAAGGGGAGATCGCGCGCAAGGCAAGAACGCTCGTCGGCGTCACATCCACCGGTCCCGAGCACACCATCTCCGGCGGCGGCGAACAGGATTCCGGCACCGCGCCGAACGCGCTGGCGTCGGAGAAAAAGAACACCAGCGTCGTCACCGAAGAAGAGATGCTCAACAACCGTCCCACGCCCGACCGCGTGGCCGCAGACTCGCTGGCCGACGAATTTCCGATGGCCGTTGCCGAGCTGCATCACGGCGACGTCCTCATCGCCGCGATCACCTCGTGCACGAACACCTCGAATCCGTCGGTGATGATCGCCGCCGGACTGCTGGCCAAGAAGGCGGTCGAGAAAGGGCTGCGCGTTCCGCGCGTGGTCAAGACCTCGCTCGCTCCCGGATCGCGCGTCGTCACCGACTACTACCATCGCAGCGGCCTGCAGCCGTACCTCGACCAGCTCGGCTTCAACACGGTCGGCTACGGCTGCACGACCTGCATCGGCAACTCCGGTCCGCTCGATCCGCGCATCGAAGAGGCCATCACGCAGCACGACCTCATCGGCGTCAGCGTCCTCTCCGGCAACCGCAATTTCGAAGCGCGCGTGCATCAGTCGATCCGCGCGAATTTTCTGATGTCGCCGCCGCTCGTCGTCGCGTTCGCGCTGGCCGGCCGCATCGACATCGACATGGCCAACGAGCCGCTCGGACGCGGCGCACATGGCGAGGACGTCTACCTGCGCGAAATCTGGCCGACCATGGCCGAGATCCGCGAATGCATGGCCGGCGCGCTCGATGCCGAGGCGTTCCGGACGCTGTATCAAAACTTCGCGGACCAGAATCCGCTCTGGAACGAGATCCCGACCACGGGCGGTCTTCTTTACGCGTGGGATGAGAAATCGACCTACATCCAGGAGCCGCCGTTCTTCACCGGCGACAAGGGGATGGGCAAGGCCGCGGACATCACCGGCGCCCGCGCGCTGGCCGTGTTCGGCGATTCGGTAACCACGGATCACATCAGCCCGGCCGGATCGATCAAGGCCAATTCACCGGCCGGCAAGTACCTCATCGAGTCGGGCGTTGCGGTCGAAGACTTCAACAGTTATGGATCGCGCCGCGGAAATGATCGCGTGATGACGCGCGGGACATTTGCGAATGTGCGCATCAAGAACCTGATGGTGCCCGGCGTCGAAGGCGGCGTGACGAAGCATCAGCCGGACGGCACGCAGATGTCGATCTACGACGCGGCCATGCAGTATCAGAAGGAAGGGACGCCGCTGGTCGTCATCGCCGGCCAGGAGTACGGCACCGGCTCCTCCCGCGACTGGGCCGCGAAAGGCACGAAACTCCTCGGCGTGCGCGCCGTGATCACGCAGAGTTTCGAGCGCATCCATCGCTCGAACCTCGTCGGCATGGGCGTCCTCCCGCTGCAATTCGAAGAGGGGACGAACGCCGCGTCACTGCATCTCGACGGCACCGAGACGTTCGACATCACCGGGATCACCGGCGATCTCCGCCCGCGCCAGAAAGCGACGCTGGTCATCCATCGCGCGAACGGCGCCACGGAAAATGTCCCGCTCATCGTCCGCATCGACACGCCGATCGAAGTCGACTACTACGAGCACGGAGGGATTCTGCCGTTCGTGCTTCGGCAGCTGATGGGCACCGCGAACTGAGCTTGAGGCAAGCTCTTTGCTCTTTTGCGAGATGCGATGAAGCCCGCATCGATTGCTCTACTTCTGTTGCTCGCCGCGGTTCCGATGTTCGCCGCACCCGGTCCGTTCACTGTAAGCGGTAGCGCGTTCTGTCAGAGCCAAGCCACGCACCAGCCGGGCATCCGATTGACCTGGCCGGCGTCGGCCGGCGCCACCGGCTACGAGGTTTACCAGCAGGGGCAGGGCGTTCCTATCGGTACGATCCCGGCAGGCGGCTCGTGGACGTTCGAGACGTACGATAACTCCATGACCGGTGGACAGACGCGCTCGTACTACGTCATCGCGAGGGACAACTCCGGCGGCTCCTTCACCTCAAACACGGTCGACGTCTTCATCCCGTTCGACGTCTGTCAGCCTGCGCCTGCAGCGCCGGTTCTCGACGGAAGCGCGGCATGCGATACGAGCGGCCCGCGCGCGGTCGTAAACCTCACTTGGTCCGGCTCGCCGACGGCGACGAGTTACCGGATTACGAGGACGCCCACGACGTCCGGCTTTCCCGTCGACACGACCGCCTCCTCCTATACCGACACCAACGTCAACCCCGGACAGAGCTACGACTACAAGGTTACGGCCTCGAACAGCGGTGGGTCGTCCGACTCGAACACGAAGACGGTCAACGTCAGCAGCGCGATCTGTCCGCCCGCGACGCCCACCGCAACGGCGACCGCGACCTGCGTGAACGCCTCCACTCCCGCCGTACACGTTGCGTGGAACCCGGCTGCATTCGCCACGTCCTATATCGTCAAACGCGCCGGCACACCGATCAGCGGAATGCTCGCCGCCGACGTCACCTCGTTCGACGACGTCAACGTCACCGTTGGCCAGAGCTACAGCTACACCGTCACAGCTTCGAACATCAACGGCAGCGCCACCTCCGCGCCGGCGCAGGCGACGGTGTTGCACCTGCCGTGCGTCCCCGATCCTCCCGGGCCGTTCAGCGCCTCGGCCAACGCCGGCTGCGACAACAACGCGCCGGTTGCGCACGTGAGCTGGGGACCCTCGCCCGGAGCGTCGTCCTACGTGGTCAACCGGAACGGTACGCCGGTCAGTTCGACGCTCTCTTCCTCGAACGACCACTTCAACGACGCCACGGTGACCTCCGGCCAGACCTACACCTACACCGTCACGGCCTCGAATGTGAGCGGGAGCACGACGTCGTCGCCGGCGGACGTCACCGTTCCCGTCTGCGGCACGCCGCCGTCTTCGTTCACCGCCTCGGTCAGCGCCTTCTGTCATGCAGGATCGCCGGCAGTGCACGTCACGTGGTCCAGCGCCACCAGCGCGGCTTCCTACATCGTCAGCCGCAACGGGATCGACATCAGCGGAGTGCTCTCCGCCGGCACCGCCTTGTTTGACGACGCGAACGTCACCGCCGGACAGAGCTACAGCTACGCGGTGACTGCGTCCAATTCAACCGGCAGCACGACCGCGCAAGCCGGATCGATCACACCATCCGCGAACGTCTGTCCGCCGCCGGCGTTCACGCTGGCAGCGAATGCGACCTGTAATCCGATCGTCTCGCCGCCGCTGGCGATGGTGACGCTGAACTGGTCCGCGGCCGCGACGGCAACCAGTTACGTGATCCTGCGCAACGGTGGGCAGATCGGCTCCGTCGACGGCAGTACGACCACGTACAACGACGGAACCGCGACCTCGCCGCAGACGTATAGCTACGTCGTCCGGGCTGTCGGCCCCGGCGGCACCACGGACTCGAATACCGCCTCGGCCACGGTCACCGCGAACATGTGCAGCACGCCGAAGCCCGATCTCGCGGCGACCGATATCGCCTACGCACTTCCATCCGGACACCCCGGCGATCCGATCGCCGTCTCCTTCACCGTTACGAACGTCAGCACCAGCGCCGCCGCGCCGGCGACGACCACGCGCATCCGCATCGGAAGCGGTCTGACGATGTCGCCATCCGATCCGATCGTGGCCGCGATCGCCACTCCGGCACTCGCCGCCGGCGCCAGCACTTCGCAGACGACGTCCGTCACCATTCCGAACCTCCCCGCCGGCACGTACTACTTCTTCTTATCCGTCGATGAAGATCACGTCTCCGGCGACATCAGTCCGTCGAACGATGTGAAACGCAGCGCCGCCTTCCTCGTGCAGGGCTCGACCTGCACCCTCGGCTGCGCCGCCACCGTTCCGACCACCGCTCAAGCCGCGACAGCAGTCGCGTTCCAACTTCAGCAGCAGCCAGCCTGCCCCAACGTCAGCGCGGTCTGGACCTTCGGCGACAACAGCAGCACGACCGGCTTCTCGCCAACGCACACTTACGCATCGACCGGCACCTATCACTGGACGCTGACTCTCACCGCCGCGACCGGGGAGACGTGCTCCAGCAGCGGCAACATCACCATCACTGTCCCAACCGCGCCGCCGAAACGGCGCGCTGTACGACACTGACATCGCCGAATTACGCGGCCTCTTTCACCCGAGGCCGCGTGCTAATCTTCGCCGCATGTGGCAATACACCCCTCGCGTTGCTGTCGTTCGCGGTCTCCGCACGCCGTTCGCGAAGTCGGGGACGCACTACGCGCATCTGTCCGCGCTCGATCTCGGCAAGCTCGTCGTCGCGGAGCTCGTGCAGCGCTCGGGCATCGATCCGAATGCGATTCAGGAAGTCGTCTTCGGCAACGTCATCCCCTCCGTCAAAGCGCCGAACATCGCCCGTGAGATCGTCCTCGGCACCGGACTTCCGCGCAAGATTCCGGCCTTCACGGTCGGCGAAGCGTGCGCCTCTTCCAATCAGGCCATCACCTCGGCCGCGGACATGATCTTTCGCGGCTACGCCGACGTCGTCGTCGCCGGCGGCAGCGAGTCGCTCTCCGACATCCCCATCCTCTTCTCGAAGAACTTCGCCGAGGCATTGGTGGGGGCGAGCAAGCAAAAGAGCGTGGGCGGCAAGCTCGGATCGTTCAGCAAAATCCGTCCGAAGGATCTCGCGCCGGACGCTCCCGCCATCGCCGAATCGACCACCGGCCTGACCATGGGCGAATCGGCCGAGAAGATGGCCAAGGAAAACGGCATCACGCGCGAGGCGCAGGACGCGTTTGCGCTGCAGAGCCATCACCGCGCCGCCGAGGCCACTGCGAGCGGGCGGTTCAAAGAGGAAGTGATGACCGTGGTCGTGCCGCCCGGCTACGACAACGTCGTCGAGACGGACAACCTCATTCGCGGCGATTCGACGCTCGAAGCGATGGCCAAGCTGCGGCCGGTCTTCGATCGCAAGTTCGGCACGATCACGGCGGCCAATTCGTCGCCGCTCACCGACGGCGCGGCAGCCGTGCTGCTGATGTCCGAAGACAAAGCGAAAGAACTTGGCGTCAAGCCGATCGGCTTCATCAAGAGCTATGCATACGCGGCCACCGATCCCTTCGACCAGCTGCTGCAAGGCCCCGTCTTCGCGCTTCCCGTGGCACTCGAACGCGCGAAGATTTCGTTGAAAGACATCGGCGTGATCGAGATGCACGAAGCCTTCGCCGCACAGGTGCTCTCGAACATCCAGTGGATCGGCTCGAAGAAAATCGCCAAAGAAAAACTCGGACGCAGCGAGCCGATCGGCGAGATCGATCCGACCGCCATCAACCGCACCGGCGGGTCGATCGCGTTGGGCCATCCCTTCGGCGCCACCGGCGCCCGCATCATCACCACGGTCTGCAACGAGCTCCAGCTCACCGGCCAGCAGTACGGCCTGGTCACCGTCTGCGCGGCAGGTGGGATCGGCGTGGCGATGGTGCTCGAACGGGAGTAGCGGATCATGGCCAAATCCAAAGGCGGCAAGATCGAATCGAAGCTGCGCGAGTTCGCGCTGAAGTTCCCCGAGGCGTACGAGGAGTTTCCGTGGGGACATAGTGCGATGAAGGTGAAGAAGAAGGCCTTCCTCTTCATGGGCACGGACGAGAACGGACGCTTTTCGATCTCCGTGAAACTGCCGCAGTCGCGCGACATGGCCATCGATCTTCCGTTCACCGAGCCGACCGGCTACGGACTTGGGAAAAGCGGATGGGTCACCGCGTATCTGACCGACGAGAAGGCGCTCGATCTGATCAAGAGCTGGATCAACGAGAGCTATCGCGCGATTGCGCCGAAGACGTTGGTGAAGCAACTATCCTGACGATCGCTCAGCGAGCGTCAGGAACTCCGGCTACGTCGGGTCGTCATCTGCGTCCTCGCGGCGACGGCGTGATCATCTCGGGCATTCTTGCGACATCGCCGAGAGGTATGACAGTGACCCTCCGGTCCAGCGAATAGCGCTGATCGCCCGGATACACCACTGCAAGATGTTCCAGGGCCAAGTCTGAAAGTGCGATTCGCATCGACGGCGTTAGCCGAGGCGCGTCCTGGAACTTGACTTCGACGCCGTAGCGGCGCCCGCGCTTGATGAGCAGAAGATCGAGCTCGGCTCCCGTGTGTGTCGCCCAGAAGTATGCGGCCTCGGGTCGGACCATTCGAATGGTTTCTTCGATGGCATAGCCTTCCCACGATGAGCCAACTTTCGGATGCGACAGAATCTCCCGTCCGGTAGAAAGCCCTAGCAAGGCGTGCAGGATGCCACTGTCGCGCAAATAAACCTTTGGAGATTTGACCTGACGCTTGTTGAGGTTCGCGTGCCACGGTTGAAGTTGCCGGACCATAAAAAGCCCTGAGAGCAAATCAAGGTATCGGCGTGCCGTGGGCTCGCTGACGCTGAGAGAGCGTGCTGCCTCCGCGGCGTTCCAAACTCCGCCATGGTAGTGAGCGAGCATGGTCCAAAAGCGGAACAGAGTTCGCGCGGGAATTGTGATGCCGAATTGAGGCAGGTCACGCTCAAGAAAGGTCTGAATGAACTGACTGCGCCAGACAAAGCTTGCAAGCTCTGAACGTGACAGCCAGGACGGAGGGAAACCGCCCCTCCTCCAGTGACGGTCGAGTGCATTACTGCCCAACTCGTCGAGGCCGAAGCCACTGAGCTCGATGGTTTCTATCCGCCCGGCAAGTGTCTCGGAAGACTGACGCAGAAGCTCGGGGCTGGAACTGCCGAGAATGAGGAAGCGTGCGCGAATGGGACGTCGGTCTGCAAGGACGCGTAATATCGGGAATAGGTCCGGACGACGCTGGACCTCATCGATGACGACGGTTCCGCGAAGTGGTGCTAGTGCGGTCATTGGTTCGTCGAGACGCGCCAGGCTCCGGGGATCCTCTAGGTCGAAGTAGCCAGGAGAGGCCGGCGAAACGATCTCCCGCGCGAGCGTCGTCTTCCCCGCTTGGCGCGGGCCAATGAGGGCGGTGACGCGGCTCCTGCTGATTGCCGCGCGAAGCTCAGCCAGCCGACTGGTACGTGGAATCATTCCTTCACGATACTACGAAAAACGAACGGCGATCGTTCGATTTTCATGGTGACCAAAGCCATACCACGTATCGGGGAGCCGGCGTCGACAATCGGGTCTTGGTCGTCCCACCAGCAGCGCGCGCTACGCTAAACTAGCCGTACTTTGTCCGAAGTCGTCCGCGCCGTCTGTCCGCACGATTGTCCTGACACGTGCGTCATGCTCGTCGCGGTCGAGGATGGCCGCGCCATTCGCATTGCCGGCGATCCAGATCATCCGATGACGCAGGGATTTCTCTGCACGAAAGTCTCGAAGTATCTGGAGCGGACGTATCACCCGGAGCGGCTCGCCTATCCGCAGATTCGCGTCGGTGCGAAAGGGGAGGGACGCTTTCGCCGCGCGACGTGGGAGGAAGCGACATCGCTGATCGCCAAACGATTGAGCGCGATCATCGCCTCGGACGACGGTCCGCAAGCGATCCTGCCGTATTCGTACGCGGGGACGATGGGACTCGTGCAGGGCGAAGGGATGGCCTCGCGATTTTTCCGGCGCATCGGCGCGTCGTTTCTCGACCGCACCATCTGTTCGAGTGCGGGCGGCGAGGCGTTCGCGCTGACGTATGGCGCAAAGATGGGAACTGATCCCGAAGCAGTGCCCGCGGCGAAGCTGATTCTGCTTTGGGGAACGAACACGCTGACGTCGAATCCGCATCTGTGGCCGTTCATCCGCCGCGCGCGGGCCAACGGAGCGCGCGTGATCTGCATCGATCCGCTGCGAACGCGGACGGCCGCGGCGTCCGACGAGCACATCGCCATCCGTCCCGGTACCGACGCCGCGCTCGCCCTCGGCATGATGCACGTGCTGTTCAGAGACGGCCTCGAAGATCGTCAATATCTTGACCAAATGACGCTCGGATGGGAAAAGCTGCGCGACCGCGTGCTCAACGACTACGCGCCGGAACGCGTCGCGAACATCTGTCGATTGCCAGTCGATACCATCGAACGCCTCGCCAGAATTTACGGAACGACCCGTCCGACGTTCATACGACTCAATTACGGCTTGCAGCGCCACGCCGGCGGCGGCTCCGCGGTGCGCGCGATTTCGCTGCTGCCGGCGATTACCGGCGCATGGAACGACGCGGGCGGCGGCTGTCAGTTGTCGTCATCGGGAACGTTCGCCATGAACACGGCCGCGATGGAGCGCACGGACCTCGGCAATCATGCAGCGCGCACGATCAACATGACGCGGCTCGGGGAGGCGCTGACGGAGGTCGACGATCCGCCGGTGAAGGCGCTCGTCGTCTACAACTCGAATCCCGGCTCGATCGCGCCCGATCGCGAAACCGTGCTGGGCGGATTGCGCCGCGACGACCTCTTCACCGTCGTTCTCGAACATTTTCAGACCGACACGGCCGACTACGCCGACGTCCTGCTGCCGGCGACGACGCAACTCGAACACGACGATCTGCACAAGGCTTACGGCCACGTCTACGCGACGTACAACAAACGTGCGATCGAGCCGCTCGGCGAGGCGCTGCCGAACAGCGAGATCTTCCGGCGTATCGCCGCGGCGATGCATCTCGATTACCCCGAGCTGCGCGAAAGCGATGAAGAGATGATGCGTGCCGCGCTCAGCGGAACGGGCGAGGTGATGAATGGTGTGACGTTCGAGGCGCTGCGCGAGCACGGCTCCGTGCGTCTCAATCTGCCATCGCCGCATCTGCCGTTCCGCCAGGGAACGAAGGTGCCGACGCCGAGCGGCCGGATCGAAATCGAATCGCAACAGGTGGCGGCGCTCGGACTCGATCCGCTGCCCACCTACATCGCGCCGTATGAGTCCGAAGAGCGCGCGCCCGAGCTTGCGCATCGTTTTCCACTCGCGTTGATCTCACCGCCGGCGCACGAGTTCCTCAACTCGTCGTTCGTAAACGTGGCCTCGCTGCGCCGTTCCGCCGGCAAGCCGACGCTGGAGATTCATTCCGACGACGCGCACGCGCGCTCGATCGCCGACGGCGCGCGCGTGAAAATCTTCAACGACCGCGGCACCTTCACCGCCGACGCCGTCGTCACCGACCGCGTCCGCCCCGGCGTCGTCTCCGCGCAGTCGGTATGGTGGGGCCGCCTGACCTCAGACGGCGCGAACGCGAATCAGACGACGTCGCAAGCGCTCACCGACATCGGCCGCGGCGCGACGTTCTACGACAACCTCGTCGAAGTGGCGCCGGCGTAAGGGGGCGCATCCGCCGCGGAGCGGCTTCAGAAGGTAGCGAGGGGTTGAGCGAAGCGACACCCCCTCGAAAAGGACGGCGGCAGGTTTTTCTGTGCCGCGTCAGCGGCACTCGAAGTGTCGCGCTGCTCTCTCCAGTGCCGCTGACGCGGCACGAAAAACTCTCAATCAACGCGCGTCAACGAGGGGTGCTCGCTTCGCTCGAACCCCTCGCTATCCTCTGAAGCCGCTCCGCGGCAATGTTAGTCACCCGAACTCTTTCACGATCCCATCCCACTCGCCGCGCTCGCGCAACAGCCGCTCGACCAACTCCCGGAATGCCGCCCGCCCGCCGCGCGCATCGAGTTTCCACGTTGCTGCCGCGCGAACCTCGGCCGCCGCATCGGAAGGCGCCGCGGAGATGCCGGCGCGAAGCATCGGCGCGAGATCGGGAAGGTCGTCGCCGACGTAGAGCACTTCGTGAAAGCCGGCGCCGAGCTTGGCCAGGATCGATTCACATTCCGTCAATTTGTTCGCCGCACCCTGATGCAGTTCCGTGATTCCCAACTCTTTCGCGCGACGGAGAAGCGCCGGCGAGCTGCGCGACGTCAGCAGCACGATGGTGAGCCCCGCGCGCTGCGCGAGTTTCGCGCCGAGGCCGTCGCGGACGTTGAACTCCTTCACCTCGGAACGGTCGCCGGCGTAGATGATTTTGCCGTCCGTCCATACGCCGTCGACGTCCGAAACAATGATGCGAATGTCGCGCGCGGTAGTCATCACCGTGAGAATAGCAGCCGTCCCATAGAATCCGCCGCGTGAAGCGTCACGACCGTCTGCCCGCCCATCGCGCCCGCCGCGGCCGCATCCTGCATCGCGGATTGCGCGTTTTCAGTGCCGTCATTCGCCGGTTGCCCCTCGGCGCCGCCCGCGGCATCGGCCTTTTTCTCGGCCATCTCGGATGGCACGTACTCCGTCATCATCGCCGCCGCGCGCTGACGAACATCGCCGCCGCGTTTCCCGACTGGACGCCGCGCCGGCGCCGCGACACGATTCGCAAGATGTTCCATCACCTCGGCATCACCCTGACCGAGGTGCTCTGGCTGCCGAACTTCGACGCCGAGACCTGTGCGCGCACAACCACCTTCGAAGGTCTCGAACATCTGCGTCCGGGAGAAGGCGCCATCGCCATCACCGGCCACTGTGGCAACTGGGAGTGGACGGCGCACGCCATCGCGCTGCACACGCACCTGACCGTTCTGCATCGCGGGCGCGACGAGCCGAAGATCAATCTGTTCATCGCCGATCTGCGCGCGAATGCCGGAATCACGACGATCGTTCGCGGCTCCACGGCCGCCGGACGCGAGATGATCCGCGCGCTCCGACACGGCAGCATGCTGGCTTTTCTGATCGATCAGAACATCCGCGCCGAGAGCGTGAAGGTGCCGTTCTTCGGCCGTCCCGCTCTGACGCCGATCGGGCCGGCGCGCCTCGCGGTGCGCATGGGAGTGCCGATCACCTGCATCTTCGGCGAGCGCCGCGGCAACAAGCTGCACGTCCGCATCATGGAGCCGATCGCCGTGAGCACCGCCGATGATCCAGTCGCATTGACCGCCCGCCTCACCGCCGACATCGAAGCGCAAATCCGCCGCGTTCCCGAGCAGTGGGTTTGGATGCACGATCGGTATCGCGAGCGGCCGAAGTGGGAAGTGAAGATTGAAGAGTGAGCTGTCATCCTGAGCCGCCGAAGCCGTTGGAGCGCAAAGCGCGGAACGGCGAAGGACGGCGAAGGATCTCAACCTACGCGAGTGCGGCTGAACCCGTGGAATTCAACGCAAGTTGGGAAGCTGGAGATCCTTCGGCGTCCTCCGGCGTCTCCGCCTGCGGCTACGCGCCTTCGGCAACCTCAGGATGACAGAATCGCCACTAGCGACTGCTTCTTCAAATCACGATCGTTTCGTGGATCGGCTTGTTCTCCCAGAAGCGGCGGATGGAGAGCGGGGTGATGTCGAGCGTGCGGTAGTCGCCGTAATGCAGCAGCTCCGCGAGCGCCAGGCCGGCGGCGGGCGACTCCATGGCGCCGTGGCCGGAGAAGCCGGTGGCGAAGATCAGATTTTCGACGTGCGGGTGCTCGCCGAGGACGGCGTTGTGGTCGACGGCGTTCGTGTCGTAGAGGCCGCCCCACATCGACATCAGGCGGCAGCGCTCCATGCCCGGGATGCGCTCCTGCATGTAGTAGTTGATCTGCTCCTCGTAGTACTTCGCGTCGGGCGTCGTGTCGAAGCCGGCCGGCGTATCGGGATCGGCGCGTCCGATCATCAAATTCGGTCCCTCAGGGCGGAAGTAGACGCCGTTGTCGATGATCGTCATCGGGATGTGCTCGAAGCCTTCGATCGGTGGCATGTTGGTGATGAACAGCATGCGATTGAGCGGGATGACCGGCGGCAGATCGTCGCCGGCCAGTCCGGACATTTCGAAAAGTTGATTGGTCCATGCACCGGCGGCGACGACGATCTTGCCGCTCTCGATGAACGAGCCGTCCGCCATCTCGACGCCGTGATACTTACCATCGACGATGCGAACTTTTTTCACGGTCGCATTCAGACGCAGATCCGCGCGGCCGTCGAATCCTTCCAGTCCGCGCTCGAAGTAGCCCTGTGCGGCGGCGGAGGGATCGAAACTTCCGCACTCCGGTCCGAACACGCCTCCCGCGATCGGTTTCATCTGCAGGATTTCGTTCACCTCGGGATCGATGTGATCGATGCCGGCGCGCAGACCGGGAACTTTGGTCTCGACTTCGGAGGCATCGAGGAACTCGATCTTCACGCCGTTCTTCGCCCACTCCGCGCCGTACGCTTTCGCGCTTTCGAAATTCTCCTCGTACTGGCAGAAGAGATAGCCGCGCTGATCGAAGCCGATCGGGAAGCGCAACTCGTCCTGAAACGCAGCCAGTTTCTTGATCGAGTAGCTGGTCAGGCGCATGTTAATCGGCGTCGTCCAGATGTTGCGGAAGCCGCCGGCGGAAAGGGCCGTGGAACCTTTCGACAGCGCATCCTCGCGCTCCAGCACGAGCACGCGCCCGGGATAGCCGAGCTGCGCGAGGTGATAGAGCACGCTGCCGCCGATGATGCCGCCGCCGATGATGATGAGGTCGTAATCGGGCATTCAATCTCCAGTGGATTAGTAGATCAGTGGATTAGTAGATTAGTAGATCAGGAGCTCAGTCGGCCTTGTCCTAATCTACTGATCCACTGATCTACTAATCCACTGCTTTCTCATTCCGTCTTCGCCACCACCGCCGCTGCCACGCGTGCGGCACCGGCGCGGATCAGTTCTGCCGCACAGGCGCGGATCGTTGCGCCGGTGGTGCAGACGTCGTCGACGAGCAGGATGCGGGCCGAGTCCGCGCGGGGCGACGCGAGAAACGCACCGCGGACGTTGCCGGAGCGGGCGGCGCGCGGGAGTTTCGATTGCGCATCGAGGTCGCGCGTCTTCGTCAGCAGCGAGGTGTCACAGCGGATGCCGAGACGGCGCGACAAGGCGCGGGCGAGGAGCTCGGCCTGGTTGTAGCCGCGGCGCCGGATCTTCGCGCGATGCATCGGCACGGGGACGATCGCGCCAAAATCGAGATCGCCGCGCGCGCGGATCATCCGCTCGACGAGCTCTGCGAGCGGATCGGAGAAGAAGTCGTGGCGATTGAACTTGAACGCGTGCAGCACGTGCTCGAGCGACCCGCGGTAGCAGCCCCACGCTTCCGTCCAGTCGACCGGCAGCGGGTTGGTGAGACATGGTCCGCAGACGAAATCGGGATCGGCCTCGCCGGACCACGGCATCGCGCAGAAGCGGCACTTCGACGCCGAGATCGCCGGCATCGCTGCCCAGCACGGCGCACAGCAGGAGGCCGTCCGATTCCGCCACGGCAGCTCGCTTCCGCAGGCCACGCATGACGCGTGCAGAACGATTCGCGCCGTCTCACGTCCTATTGTCGAAAGCGTTTCCAACACGGAAGAGAGATTGTAAGAGTGAAGGGTGAAGAGTGAAGAGTGAAAAAAACCGGAGCATCTTCACTTTTCACCCTTCACTCTTCACTCTTTCACACTTCTTATATAGTGAGGCTCGCATGAAAAAGACCTTGATTCTTCTCGGAATGTCGCTCTTCGCCGCTCTTCCTCTTTTCGCGCAGCACAACGAGATCGATCTCCTCGGCGGCGGCTCGAAAGCGATGAAGACTCTGGCCGGCGGCAAATCGGATTTCCAGCACGGCTTCGAAGAGATTTCCTACGGCGTGGTCATGGAGCCGGACACGATTTTCAAGATCAAGCTCGGCCGGATGAAAGCGACCACCGCGTTCGCGTCGTCGAAGGATGAGAACGGCCAGGATGTCGTCGCGGCCGGTGACGTCGATCGGAGCGGGCAGGTCGAATACGCGGATGCGGTCATCGAATACCGCTTCTCCGAGCCGTTCGGATCGACCGGCCTGTTCGCCGGCACCGGCCTCTACCGCCAGAGCGGCACCAGCACGAGCGGCGCGCACCTGTCGGAGAGTGATTACGGCTTCATCGCCGGTGTGAACGGACTCTTCCCGATCACGCGCAACGTCGGCATCAGCGCCGAGGCCGCGTATCACTGGGTTCACTTCTACAACCCGAAACCGCGATATGCGGCGATCGGCGTCGGATTGCGATTCGCGTTCTGATCGGGGCACGGCGCTTGCTCCCTCCTCCTTTGAAAAACAAGGAGGATTCATGGCTCAGGAACGGAATCAAAAATCGGGCGGAGGCTCGCGCAGCGCGCGCGACGTCATGACGCCGAATCCCGCGACGGTCTCGGAGAAAGACAGCATTCGTGACGCTGCGCGGATCATGGCCAGCGAAGACACCGGCGTCGTTCCGGTGGTCGACGGCCGCAAAGTCGTCGGCATGGTCACGGACCGCGACATCGTCGTGCGTTTCGTGGCCGAGGGGAAAGACACCGCCAACGCCAAAGTCAACGAGTGCATGACGAAGTCGGTGCGCTCGGTGAAGGAAGACACGCCGATTGCCGAGGTGCTGTCGATGATGAGCAGCGCGCAGATTCGCCGTGTGCCGGTCGTGAACGGCAGCAACGAACTGGTCGGCATCGTCTCCATCGGCGACATCTCCACGGAAACGAACCAGGACAACAAAGTCGGCAGGACGATCGAGCAGATCAGCCAGAGCCCGGCGAACAATTAGTGGGCGTGGGGAGTGGGGTGTGGGGAGTGGTAGATCACTCTCCACTTCCACTCCATTGACTCCCACTTCCCACACTCTACGCCCCACATCCCACCTGCTACTCTTCTCCGATGCTGAAACGCATCGCATCGGCTCTTCTCGTTTTTGCGCTTGCTACTCCTCTCGTCGGTGCGCCGCGTAAAAAGGTCGCCGCGAAACCGGCGCCGCCGGCTGTTACCGTTGACACCCACGCCGACACGCCCAGCGAATTTCTCGATCATCCCTTCGACCTCGGCGTGCTCAACACGCGCGGCCATTTCGACTATCCGCGCATGAAGGCGGGCGGTCTCGACGCGGAATTCTTCGCCGCGTACGTTCCCGCCAAGTACGCGAACAAAGGCGCCGCCGCGTACTGCATGAAGATCATGGAGACCATCCACGAGATGGTCGATATGTATCCGTCGTGGGTCCGCTTCGCGACGTCGACCGCCGGCATCCGCAGCGCCGTGGCGGGGAACCGCCGGGCGATTCTCATCGGCATCGAAGGCGGCCACGCCATCGAGGACTCGCTCGATCTGCTGCGAGCTTTCTACCGTTTCGGCGCGCGCTACATGACGCTGACACACACGAACACGAACAACTGGGCCGATTCGTCGACCGACGAAGCGAAACACAACGGCCTCAGTCCTTTCGGCAAGCAGGTCGTCCTGGAGATGAACCGCCTCGGCATGCTCGTCGACATCTCGCACGTCTCCGACAAGACCTTCTACGACGCCATCGAAGTCTCGAAGGCGCCGGTCATCGCCTCGCATTCGTCGTCGCGCGCGCTCGCCAGCGCGCCGCGCAACATGACCGACGACATGCTTCGCGCGCTGGCGAAGAATGGCGGCGTGGCGATGGTGAATTTCTATCCCGTCTTTTTGTCCGACGAGGTGGCGAACGCGTCGAAAGCGCGCGACGAGAAACTGAAGCCGGAGATCGCCGCGTTGAAGGCGAAGGATCCGGCGGAAGGTCCCGAGTATCAGGAGGGCGTGCGGAAGCTGATGGCGGCCAATCCGCTGCCGAGGGTTTCGTGGACGGTGATCGTCGATCACATCGACCACATGGTGAAAGTGGCCGGCATCGATCACGTCGGCATCGGCTCCGACTTCGACGGAATCTCGGCCGTCCCCGAGGGGATGGAGGACATCAGCAAACTGCCGGCGATTCCGGCGGAGCTGAAGCGCCGCGGCTACACCGATTCCGACGTCAAGAAAATCATGGGCGAAAACTTCATGCGCGTCTTCGCCGAGGCGGAAAAGGTCGCCAAGGAAATGCAGGCGGCGAAGTAGATTGCGCGGTTCGCACAGGCGACTCAGCTTGTTCCCACGATCTCCGTCGTAACGATGGATGTTCTCGGAATGTGTGCTCTGCCGTTGCTCGCTAACGCGGCGGCCACGGCGGTCACTGCTGCTGCCGCAGCGGTCGTTGCAACTGCCACCGCGGCATCGGTTTCGGATGGAGCAGGCGGAGCGGCGGCGGGCGCGGGCGCCGGACGTGGAGGTGCTTCGGCTGCCGTCGTATCAACGATCATAGCCTTCGCCGCGGCGAGGGCATCCTCGAAGGTTTTCCTTCTGGACTGAGCAAGGTACGTCAGCGCTGGATCCGACTCTGCCTCACGACAATAGGCAGGATCCAGGTGCAGGGCAAAACGGAGATGGTCCATCGCGATGTTGGGGAAAAGTAGTTTCTGCGAATCAAGCACCGTGACGCGGCCAAGGATTGAGTAGGCGCAGGCCAGGTTGAACTGAGCTTCCGCCATGGGATGGAGCCTGTAGAGGAGCAACTGCTGATCCGCTTCGGTCGGGCTGATGCGCCCCATTTCTGCCTGCACACCGATGCGCATGACCTCAATGCCCGGCAGCGCGAAGGCGATGTACTGTAGTAACCGTTCGCGGTCGGCGGAAGGCCGGAGTTGGGCGTTGTTTCGCGTCTCGGTCATTATCTGAGCCAAGGTCGTGATTTCTTTCAGGGCATCATCCAGCTTGCCTGTCGGGGCGTCACGGCGATAGTAGAGAGTGGCGATGCGGAATGAGGCGGAATAGAACACCGGATCGTCCGTGCCGCCATCGATCTGCGCTTCGCCTTTTGCATGCCTCAGTTGCTCGAAGGCCCGGTCCGGTTGGTCGAGGGTCGCCAGCGCCACGCCGAGGTTGGCGCGCGCGGCGCTGTTCCCGGGATCGAACTCCAACGCTCCGACGAAGAAGTTTTCCGCGCGGCGAGGGTTACGTTGGAGCGCGCGAATGCCGGCCGCATTCATCGCGTAGCTTCTCCAGTTGTGGGTTCCGAGCAACCGGCGGATAGAACTGGTTTCCTTGAATCGCAGTTGCAGAAGCTGAAAGAGGAGCCAGATGGCGGCTGGCTCGGCCAAGTCGAAGTAGGCGGATGGATTGGGCGATGTTGGCATCGCGGCCGGCGATGCTGCGGCCGGCGTGGCAGTGCCGTACGTGCTTTGCCACAGCGATACCGAGCTGAGGATGGTCTTGTTCTCGCTGAGGACAAGGGTGAAACCGACGCCCTTTCCGTCGACGGCCGGATGGAGTGACCCGGCCAGAGTCAGCGATCGGCGCCAGTAGACGCCGGAGAGCGTCGAAAGAAGCGTCTGGACCCAGCCGAGGGCGCCGGGTATCGACGAGGAGATCGCCGCGGGGATCGTTACTTGTGTGATCGGCGCCGTCACGAACTGAACGGTCGGTGCCTGCGCGCGGGTGAGTGCGACAAGCTGCTGCTGGAGGTAGAGCGAGGCGCCCCGTCCCGCGACGACGTTGTGAGGATCAGCGAGATCTTCTACGTGAAGGTGCGGGTGCAGTCTCTTACGAAGAACCGGCAGAAGTAGCAAAGCTGCGACGATCAACAAGGCGAGCAGAATCCTCTGATGCCGCAATACGAAGTCGTTGATCTCGTAACCGGTGAGATAGTCCAATTCGTCGGGAACAGGTCGCGCCGGAGGCGTTGCTGCGCGAAGCGCCGCCTCCAGCTCCTTTGCCGCGGCGTCGTTCAGCCGAGCCCGCGACAGGGCTTTGGCCGCCGCGAACGGGTCGGTGAGATCGTCGAGGTCGGCTGGCACCCGTTCCATCGGACGCGCTTTGACAATCTCCCTTAGTTTGGCAACAGCCTGCTGATATTGCCCGGCTTTTTTCAGCTCTCGAACTTCGGCAAAAGGGTTGCTTGCCGTCGTCGTTGCCGCGAGCGCTTCGGCGTTTGGGTCGATGGCAAAAGCAGCGAGTTTCTCCTGCTGCGCGCCGGCTGTGTCGTTCGCCATCGCCAGCGAAGACGCGAAGCTAAGGTGTCCAGTCACATCGGCGCGAATCTTAGCGATTTTTTCGAGACCCTTTCGAGCGCAAGTCTGCGTTGGATCGACCTTCAGGATATCCGCATACGCCTTCTGGGCATCGGCGTACCGCAATCCGTTCAACAAGGTTGCGGCAGCAGCGCACGGATCAGCTTTCCCCGGCTGTACGAGCAATGCAATGGCTGCGATGCCAACGGCAAACGCTCTCATAGATCCCCCGTTGTCGTGATGGTCGCGATTATCGCCCGAACTGCGGAAACTCGCTACGACCGCACGTACGCGCGACCGCCGTGCAACTCATCCGACTCGTCGCGGAAGTAGAGGCGAACGAGGTAGTCGAGCGCGAGCGCGAGGCCTTGGCGTTCTCTGAGCGTCGCCAGGAGCGGAATGGACAGTGCGCCGAAAAACATCGCGGTGCTGAGCCAGCCGTTGGGATGGATGCCGAAGTAGAGAATGGCGATGCCGGCCAGCAGCGGGATGCGGTCGGTGATGATCATGAACATCAGCGTGTCGCCGTAGTCGCGCTGATAGAGCAGGCCGCATTCGGTGCAGCGCTCGTGCGTTTTCAGGAATCGCACGAACAGCTGGCCTTCGCCGCAGCGCGGGCAGCGGCGGCGCAATCCGCGCATGAGGGCCGTACGGACCGGCGTGCGGACGGCGGGAGAGGTTTCCATCAGCGCGACGTAGAACGATCGGTGCCGCGGCGCGATTCCGTTTATGCTCGCGCACACATGAATGTCAGTGCAGGAACGCGGCTCGGTCCGTACGAGATCGTCTCGCCCGTCGGAGCGGGAGGGATGGGCGAAGTCTGGCGCGCGCGCGACACGCGGCTCGACCGCAGCGTGGCCATCAAAGTTCTCCCGCGCGAATTCGCCGGCAACGCGCAGTTGAAGATGCGATTCGAGCGCGAAGCGAAAGCGATCTCGCAGCTCAATCATCCGAACATCTGCACGCTGCACGACGTCGGCGAAGAGCAGGGGACGAACTTCCTGGTCATGGAGCTCCTCGAAGGCGAGACGCTGGCGGACCGCGCCGCGAAAGGTCCGCTGCCGCTGGCCGACGTGCTGCGTTACGGAATCCAGATTGCCGACGGCCTCGATCGCGCCCATCGCGCGGGCATCGTTCATCGCGATCTGAAGCCGGGCAACATCATGATCACGAAGACTGGCGCGAAGCTGCTCGACTTCGGCCTGGCCAAAGGCGGCGGACCGATGCCCGGTGAGAACGCCGCCGAGCTGCCGACGATCGCCAAGCCGCTGACGCAGGAAGGGACGATCATCGGCACGTTTCAGTACATGGCGCCCGAGCAGCTCGAAGGCGCTGCCGCGGATGCCCGCACCGACATCTTCGCCCTCGGCACGGTGCTCTACGAGATGGCCACCGGGCGCCGCGCGTTCGAAGGGAAAACGCGCACGTCGCTGATCGCGGCGATCGTCAGCGCGCAGCCGCCCGCGATCACAAACGTGCAGCCGCTGGCGCCGGCGTCGCTCGATCACGTCATCTCCACCTGTCTCGCCAAGGATCCCGACGAACGCTGGCAGAGCGCGCACGACGTCGCGCAGGAGCTTCGCTGGATTCAAACGAACGCCGCGGTTGCCGCGCCGGCGCGCGCGACGTCGAGGCGATGGATCGCGGTCGCGTCATTGGCCGCGATCGCTGCAACCATCCTGGCGATTCTCTTCGCGCGCGAGCGCGTGCGGCCGCATGACGCCGTTGCATTCTCGATGCTGCCGCCGAACGGTTATCAGTTCGACAGTCCGCAGATCGCCCCCGACGGCACCGCCGTAGCGTTTGCCGCGCACAACGACGCAGGTGAGTACAGCATCTGGGTGCGGCGGGTTGGTTCGGTCGCCGCGACGAAGATTCTCGATCGGCCCGCCATCAGCCCGACGGTGCTCGTCTGGTCGCCCGACGGAAAGTGGATCGGATTCCTGGAGCAGGGCAAGTTGATGAAGGTGCCGGCCCAGGGCGGCGCGCCGGAGACGATTTGCTCCGCGTGCACCTCGTACGGCCAGGGCGCCGTGTGGAGCAGCTCCGGAACGATTCTTTTCGCGCCGAAGTTCGGCGAGGCATTGTTTCAGGTTCCGGCCGGCGGAGGCAGCGCCGTGCGCGTCACGTCGCTCGATGACAAGCGCCGCGAGACGATGCATGGATGGCCGCAATTCGTCGACGGCAGCGACCGCTTCGTCTACCTTCTCCACACGATCTCCGACGAGAAGAACGCCATCTACGGCGGAAGTCTCAGCGCGAAAACGAAGACGTTCCTGACCAATGCCGAATCGCTCGTCGGAGTCTGGGGCGGGTACCTTCTCTTCATTCGTGACGGCGCAATCTACGCGCAGCATTTCGATTCCGCGAAGATGAAGCTCAGCGGAGAGCCGCGGAAAATCGTCGACGACGTCTACTACGACGAGGACCGTGCTCACGGGTACGCGTCCGTAGCGACGACCGGCGCATTGATCTATCTCCCGGTGTCGGACCGCCAGCAGAAAATGCAGATTGGCTGGTATGACCGCGGCGGCAGGCTGGTGGAGAAACTCTTCGACGACGTCAGCGTCGATCAACTGACCTTGTCTCCGGATGATTCGAAGATCGCCATGACGCGCTTCGAGCCGAAGAAGGGCGCCTCGGACATCTATGTCTACGACATCACGCGTGGAATCCGTTCGAAACTGAGCGGAGGACTTGCCAATTACGACCAGCTTGCCTGGTCGCGAAGCGGCGATCGCATTCTGTTCTCGGCTGACGGCGACGGAATGTACGACATCTACGGCCGCTCCGACGACGGCGCGACGCCGCCACAGCCGGTCTGGAAGGGCGGCGACGACAAGCATCCCGTTTCCGTGTCGCCCGATGGCCGCTTTCTCCTTGCCCGGCAGTATTCGGCGAAGACGAGGGACGACATCTGGCTGGTGCCGCTGGACGGCAGCGCGAAGCCGTCGCCGCTGATCGGCACGGACGAAGCAGAAGGCGGCTCGCGCTTTTCGCCGGATGGAAAGTGGATCGTGTACGCATCGGAGCAGTCGGGACGATCCGAGGTGTACGTCCGGCCGTTTCCGGCGGGGCGGTCGCTGCAGATTTCTGTCGACGGCGGAGACGCCGCCTACTGGAGTGGAGATGGATCGGAGATTTACTTCACCGCCCGCGACGGAAACTACATGGCCGCGTCATTCCATGCAGCCGGCACGACGCCGGAGCCCGGCAAGCCGGTCGCGCTCTTTCACCCGCCGACGTCGATGGTGTCGTTCGTCCCGTCGCATAAGCCCGGTCGATTCCTCGGCGTCGTCCATACCGCCCCCGAGGAGTCGATCAAGGTGATCAACTACATGTCGGGATGGATGGAGAAACTGGAGAATTGACGCGCCGTCCAGGCGTGGAACGCCATGCTAGGATGCGCGGTCCTTTAGCGCGCCAATGATTCTCGTTTTCATCCAGGCAGTCTTGGTGATCGGCGCCGGCGTTGGACTGTTTTGGCTTTGGCGGCTGGCTGCGCCGTCCGAGCGCTGGCTGCATTACGTCGTCGCGGTGGGATTTCTCGGCCGCGCAGTCGTCGGCCAGGCGTTGTTCTGGATCTCATGGGCGCGTCTGCCGATCGCTCGCGGCATGCAGATCGGCGACGGATTGTGGTCCTTTGCCCTCGATGCGCTGCTCTATGTTCCGTTCGCACGTTGGGGCGCCGAGCACGGCCCGTGGGCAATCATCATGTTCGACCGCACCGCGCCCTCGGTCATGTACATCCAGGCGCTGGCAGTCATGAACTGGCTGTTCGGCATCGTCACGTCATCCGGTTTGCTGCTGAATCTATTCTGCTACCTCGGCATGATGGCCTTGCTGGTCCACTGGCCGGTCAAAACGCCGGCCGCACGAAACGCAGCGGCGATCGTGATCGCGGCGATCAGCCTCTCGCCGGCCTTAGTCCTCTGGTCGACGCAGCCGTTGAAGGACACGCTGTTCCAGTTTCTGGTCGTGGCGTTCGTGGCCTCATGCGCGTGGTGGCAGCGCGCCTGGTCGATGCCGGGCCACGTCGCTTCACGAATCGGCATCGGCGCGTTGCTGGCCGGTTTGGTGTTCGCACTGGCCGGCATTCGCTGGTACTTCGCATTCGCACTGATCATCGCCGCTTCGCTCTTTCTGTTCCTGACGGCATTCAGGACGGCTGTGCGGCCGATCGTTGCCTTCTCCGCGGCGATCGTGCTCACGATCGTCTTCTGCCGCGGACTCGTCGCCGCCGCGAGGACGTATCTGCCGCCGCAACTCGTCGCCGTGATGGCGCCGTCGACCGCGTTCCGCACGATTCCGCAGTTGCCGGTGGCGCTGCTCGGAGGCGTCGACTCCGCGCGCGAAGGCTTCCGGCATTCGGGAGGCAAGACGGCCATCATCGACCCCAGCACGCCGGCGGCCGCGGCGCCGGTGGTGGCCGCCGCGCCGCCCGTTACGTCTCCGACGATTGTTCCGCCGCCGCATAAAGCGGCGACACCAGCGGTGCAACCAAGTGCGCCGCCGATTGCGACACCAAGTGTGCCGCCGATTGCGACACCAAGTGCGCCGCCGATTGCGACACCAACTGCGACACCGATTGCGAAACCAATCGCGGCAGCGCCGACACCAATGTCACGCACCTCACGGCTCGTAGCGGGCGTTGCAGCGACGGTTCTGCCACGCACGATCGGCGAGCCGCTCGGCCTCTTTCATATCGCCGGCGGCCGCGGAATGTTGTGGTTCACCGAGCTCGACACGCTGATCTTCGACCTCAGCTTGCTGCTGGCCATTCTCGCGATCGCACGCCGGTTTCGATCGTCGTTGGGCACTCCGTTGACGTGGCTGGTCGTCGGCCTGACGGTGCTCGTGGGCGGACCGCTGGTCTACTCCATCACGAACTACGGCACGCTCTTCCGGCTGCGCGAAATGATTTTCATCGGCCTGCTCTTCACGCCGCTCGCGGTGGCGACGGGCGCGCCGGCAAAGCCGATCCGTGGATCCGTCGATCCGTAGATCGACCTTCAGGCACTCACTCCAGCTTTGCGATTTCTACCAGCAGAGCCAATCCCGTTTCGTCGCGGCGGATGGTGACGTTGCCGCGGCTGACGCCGGCGTTGGCGCAGTAGCGGTAGATGTCCTCCTCCGAGCGCTCGATGAGTTTCCAGTTGCCGAAGTATTCGATCAGCGGGCGGTACGGATTTCCCGCGGCGATGTTGGTGAAGTAGAACGTCCCTCCCGGCGCGAGCGAGCGGATGGCGAGCTGGATCAGCAGCGTCGTCACGCGTTCGTTGAGGTAGTCGACCAGACCGCCCGCGAGCACGAGATCGAACGCGCCGCGCGGAAGGCGCCGCGCGAACGTGATCGCGTCACCCTGACGGAAATGGCAATGCGACGCAATCGGCTGCAACGCCTTTCGCGAAAACGTCAGCGCGTCTTCGTCGATGTCGTTCAGCCAGATGTCGCCGGCCAGCGGCGGAAGATGATCGAGGATCAGGCGCAGGTCGGGACAGCTGCCGCAGGCGATGGAGGCGATGCGCGACCGGCCGGGATTCATCAGCATCGTGCGCATCAGCCGCGCCGCCTGATGCTGAATCTTGTTGCGATGCTGCTGCGCGATCGACCGGCTCAGCGCGTACGCCTCGCACGACCGCGCGATGCGGTCGCTGGCGCGATTCGCGCCCGCGCCTCCGATCAGATACTCGACCGTCTCGAAATCGCCCGGATATCCGCGCGGCCACGTCTGCAACCGTTCCACGAACGGGGAGCGCGCATGAACGCGGCGCACCGGCTCGAGCACGGCCCGGATTTCGTCCGGCTCCATCTCCGCCTTTTCGCAAGCCAGGATGGCCGCGCAGAGTTGATGGACGATGGCGAGCAGGCGGTGGTACAGCTCCTCCTCGCGCAGATGCTCGTCATCGAGCGACAGAAAGTCGTCGACGTGGCGGCGCAATTGTTCGATGGCTAGCTGCTGCTGGATCCCGGTCGACTTCTCCGCGTCTGGGTCGGACAAGCGAGGTTCCTCCTGCAATCTCTCTTTCCACGATTGGACGGACCGTGCCGCCGTTTTCCGCGTCCGCTACACTTACGTTCTTGCCGCGCGCGAAACTGCTCACCGTCCTCGGCGTGACGTTCGGCCTGGCCGTGACGGTCGGGAACATGATCGGCGCCGGCATCCTGCGCACGCCGGGCGACATCGCCGCGCAACTTCCGACGTTCTGGCCGTTCCTCACCGTCTGGATCGTCGGCGGCCTCTACGCGCTCCTCGGCGCGAACGCGCTGGCGGAGCTGGGGACGCTCGTGCCGGAATCGGGCGGGCAGTACGTTTTCGTCCGCCGCGCCCTCGGCGACTACGCCGGACTCGTCGTCGGCTGGAGCGACTGGATCTCCACCTGCGGCACGACTGCGGCCGTCTCCATCGTCGTCGGCGAGTACACGCTGGTGCTCTTTCCGGAGATGCGCGGCATCGAGCCGATCGCGCTGGCGGTGATCGCGGTGCTGACGATCATCCAGTGGTTCGGCGTGCGCTGGGGCGGCTGGACGCAGGACCTCACCAGTCTGCTGAAAGCGCTGGCCTTCCTCTTCCTGATCGCCGCCTGTTTCTACCTCGGCGGACGCCATCCGACCGCGCCGTCGATCGAGGCGGAGCGCGAAGGCTCGATGGCCATCGCCTTCATCCTCGCGCTGCAGGCCGTCATCTACACCTACGACGGATGGACGGCGATCATCTACTTTTCGGAAGAGGTGAAAGACTCGGGGCGCAACATCCCGCGCTCGATGTTCGGCGGCGTACTGGCCGTGATGGCCATCTACCTGCTCGTGAACGTCGCCTTTCTGCGCGTCGTGCCGCTGGGCAGCATCGCCGGACAGAAGATGGCCGCCGGCGTCGTGGCGCAACATCTCTTCGGCGGATACGGCGACACGATCCTGCGCGTGATCATGATCGTCTCGCTGCTCAGCGCCGTGAACTCGAACGTTATGATCGCGCCGCGCGTCCTCTTCGCCATGAGCCGCGACCGCCTTTTCTGGAAAGGCGCCGCGGAAGTGAACAAGGGCGGTACGCCCGACATCGCCCTGCTCTTCAGCAGCTTCCTGGCGGCAGTGTTCGTGATCTCCGGAAAGTTCGAGCAGGTCATTGCCATCCTGGCCTTCTTCTTCGTGGCGAATTACACGCTGTCGTTCGCGTCGCTCTTCGCCATGCGCCGGAGCGCGCCCGAGGCGCCGCGTCCCTTCCGCGCCATCGGCCATCCGTTCACGACCATCCTGGCGCTGCTCGCGTCGGTGGCCTTCCTCGTCGGCGCCGTCATCAGCGACACTCGCAACTCGCTCTACGCCGTCGGCGTTCTCGTTCTGACCATCCCGTTGTACCTTCTCGTGCGACGCAAATGAGCTACGAATTCGAACCTCGTCTCGCGTACGCGCGGACGCTTCCATCGCGCTACTACTTCGATCCGAACGTTCTCGATGACGAGAACCGCAACGTGTTCGCGAAGAGCTGGCAACTCGCCGGCCGCGCCGATCAGGTGCGCGAGCCGGGCCAGTTCTTCACGACCACGATCGCGAACGAGCCGCTGCTGATCGTGCGTGGTTCGGACGGCGAGTTGCGCGCGCTGTCGAACGTTTGCCGCCATCGCGCCGGTCCCGTCGCGAAAGGGGAGGGGAAGCGTCCCGTTCTGCAGTGCGGCTATCACGGGTGGACGTACGGACTCGATGGCGGCCTCCTGCAGACACCGGAGATGGCCGGCATCGAATGTTTCGACCGAGCGGAGTTTTCGCTGCCGCGATTCCGGGTCGAGATCTGGAACGAGCTCGTGTTCGTCAATCTCGATCGCGACGCCGCAACGTTGTCCGAGTTTCTCGGCGATCTGGTCGGGCGTCTCGCGCCGCGCAACTACGACGGCTATCGTCTCGCGGCGCGCAAGGAATGGTCGCTCGACTGCAACTGGAAGGTGTACGTCGACAACTACCTAGAGGGCTACCACATCCCCATCGTCCATCCCGGTCTCTTCCGCGAGCTGGACTATCCGAATTACCGCACCGAAACGCGTGCGAACTATTCGATCCAGCATGCGCCACTCAAACGTCCCGAGCGGATTCGCGTCAATGATCCCGGCGAAGACGTCGACTACTTCTGGATCTGGCCGAACCTGATGCTGAACGTCTATCCCGACAATTTCTCTACGAACCTGATCGTGCCGCTCGGTCCCACGCGCACCGTCACGCTCTTCGACTGGTACTTCGCCGATCCCGACGCGAACGGCGTTGCAGAACGCATTGCTGAGACGATCGCCTTCAGCGACGAGATCCAGCTGGAAGACATCGACATCTGCGAAGCCGTGCAGCGCGGTCTGCGCTCGACGACCTACGACAGCGGCCGCTACTCGCCGTCACGAGAAAACGGCGTCCATCACTTTCACGGACTGTATGCGGAGGCGATGGGGCTGCAATCCATTACTTAGCCGCCAGGTTCGCCGCGAAGTACGTCGAATCATTGGTGCCGTTGTCGAGCGTTGACGCGTAGGAGCCGATCAATCCGTTGATGGTCGTGATGCGGATCAGCACGGGCGAGCCATCGTTCGGCAACTGATGGGCGCGAAAGAGATCAGTCAGCTGCATCCCCCCGAGAGGCGGCAACGTGATTTCGAAGCGGTCGAGCATGAACCCTGCAGAGCTGATCACTTCGACGCGTGCGCGGGCCGGCGACGATTCCGATGTCGCCATGTCCACCAGACCGAGGTTCGTCCGGAATTGGGGGTCGAGAGACGGCCCGAGAATCTCCAGGATGTCGCCGGCCGAGGCGGTCTGGAACGAATTGAGCGGCGGAAGCAGAAAGCCATAGGTGCCGCCGTTCGCGTCGACGGTGTAGGTACGTGAGGAGACACGAATGCTTGTATCGGTCGTCGAGCCGCTGGCGGTAATCTGCAGGCGCGCGATGCCGGTTCTTCCAAAGGAGGTGAAGAGAACGTCCGGCAGGACTCGCGCCTCGTTCGGCTGCAGATAAATGTAGAACGAACTGCTCGTGCTCGAATCCCACATCTTCATGGACAGCGTCACGTATTTGGGGGCCGGCGAGTTGTTGTAGAGATAGACGTCGCTGCGGAACTGCGAGCCGTTCTGTCCGTTGAGGTGGCCGATGGCCGGGATGGTCCGCGTTACGGAAGCCGAGATGTCGGGCGGAAAGTACGTTGGATCATTCGTCTTGTTGTCGATCGTGAAGACGGCGGCCACGGCCTCGCCGCGGGTTGGTTGAACGGTCAACCCGCCCTTCACCGACGAAACGCCCAGCCATGACTCTACGCCGTTGGCCTGTCGATATCCGAGTGCCGTGGTCTCGATCGACGTGGTGTTGTTTGCGGAGTACGCGTTCGCCGAGAATGTTGCCGCCGTGCCGCGCCCGGAGACGTCGGTCAGGACGACGTTCGTCCGGAATCCGGAGCCCTGAAACGCTCCGCAGAAGGAGACGGGAAAACGCGCGCTCGCCGCGGCATAGGTATCGATGGCATCCATCCCGTATCCGTAGGTGCCGGCGGCGGAGCGCGTGTAGGTGCGTGCCGTGGCATTGAGCGAAGCGCCTCCGGCCGGCGTGATGAAGAGAGCACCGACCCCGCTGCTGATGCCGAACAGTGTCTTCAGTGCGTCCGGCACGAGCCGGATCTCGCGCGGTGCGAGCTCTAATGTCTGATCGCCGTTGCTGGCCGCGACGACCGTCGCCGAGTCGCCCTGTACAAAGCGCAGCGTCGCCGTGATCGCTGTCTCATTCGGGTTGTAGAACGTGACGTCAGTGGTCCAGTTGCTGTTGAAAGCTCCGACAGTCCGGCCGAAGCCTGGGAGGACAAGCTTTTGCGCCAGGGAACCGCGGACGACACCCCACTCCTGAAACACGTCGCTGCCTCCGCTGCCGGAACTTTGGCAGCCGCAGCCCCCCGAGACATAGACAACGGAGCCGCCGTCGAAGACGAACGGCTCATTGCGCTCGACGGCGTCGACGTCGAGATGAACGAACCCCTTGTTTGACTTTTCGTCAAGGAACAGCTCGTCGTAGAAGCGCGGAGCCGGATCGCCGGTATGCCACACCGCCAGAGCAGGATCCTTGAACGATAACGTATCGACCGCCGCGCGCGGCCGGTGCACCTGAATCAGAACCTTGTCGCCGCCTGCCGAGGCATGGATTGCCTCGACCTCCGGCGCGGTGATGTCCTGCCAGTGCTCTACCAAACCGGTCCCGGGAGTGTGCATCAGAAGCCGCGTTGGCTTTCCGGTCGCGCGCTTGATGATCCACGCGCCCGCGTAATCGGCGGTGGGAATCTCAAAGAAACGCATTCCCGTGGAGTTTCCGCCGAACCGCGGATCGGAGGCGACCGGCACTTCCTGTACGACGCCGTCTTTCAAATACCAGAGGCGATCGACGTAATTGCTGACAGCGATGTTGACGTATGCCGCACCATCAGGAGTCAGCCATCCTTCCAATTGACTGCCGTAATTCAACTGGCCGAGTTTTGTGCCGTTGCCGTCGAGATCGGTCGAGTAGACGTTCGCCCCGTTCACGACGAGAAAACGATCGCCCGCTTTGTTGGATCCGATCAGTCGTCCCGTCATCGTCCACGGCTTCACCGATCCATCCGCCCGGATCGCGTACAGCGATGGCAAACTGGCAGAGCCGACGGAAATCACGAATGGCACGTCGGCCGTGCCGATGCGGATGTTGGAGTAGCGTCCCCGCGTGAACGGGCCGCCGACGTCAGGGGCGGTAGACGATTGGTAATCGAAATACGCCTGCGGGATCGAGAGCGCCTTCCAGCTTGCGCCTCCGTCGGTGGATAGCTTCCACACCACAACGCCGTAGTAATTGCTCGCGTAGATTCCGACGAGGATCGCGGGCCGCATACCGGGCTCTTCGCGCACCGCGGCGACGCTGACGTACTCCACCTGGCCGGCGGCGGGATAGACAACCCGCGGCTCCTCCTGTCCCGTGGAGTCGTACAAGACGACGTCGCTCCAATAAGCGCTCCCGGATGTTTGCGGCGACGCCGACTCCAGGAGCACGAAGTGCCGGTTCGTCCGGCTCTGGATGACCGGCAGCGATGGCCGGTTGGTGTAGGGCGCGTACGAGATGACGCGCGCCTCGAGGAAGTGGGAAGCGAAAACGATGGAGAGAAGGGAGAGGAGTACGATGCGAAACGCCTTGGGCATGACGACCCCCTGTGTTTTATGCTGTATCCGCATAATAGGTCGCGTTGATCGAGAAAGCAAGCCAATCGGCTGAAATGCCGATCCGTCGCATACAATTCGCCCCTCGGAGGCCGCAACCATGTCAGTGGTCGCACCCGCGATCGACGCAAATCCTCTTCGCGAAGGTCTGGAGCAGGAACGAGTTCCGGACGCGTCGTGCCTGGTCATCTTCGGCGCCTCGGGTGATCTCACCCAGCGCAAGCTCATCCCCGCGCTCTACTCGCTCGCGCATGACGGATTGCTGCCCGCCGGCCAGACCATCGTCGGCTACGCGCGTCCCGATTACACCGACGAGGCGTTCCGCATGGCCATGCGCGAGGCGTGCGACAAATTCGCGCGCGTGCGACCCGTCGACGATGCCGTCTGGGACAACTTCGCGAAGGGACTCTTCTACGTAAAAGGCGAATTCGCAGAACCCGACGGCATTCTCCGTCTCAACGCCAAGCTGAAGGAATGCGATCAGACGCGCGGCACCGGCGGACGCCGCATTTACTACCTCGCCGTTCCGCCCAACTTCTTCCCGGTCATCGCCGAGCTCCTCGGCCGCGAGAAGATGGTCAACGATCCGGAGCAGGGCGGTCCGTTCACGCGCGTCATCATCGAGAAGCCGTTCGGGCACGACCTCGAGTCTGCGAAGGAACTGAATCGAGTTGCCGTCACGACCTTTCGCGAACGGCAGGTTTTCCGTATCGATCACTACCTCGGCAAGGAGACGGTTCAGAACCTGCTGGTGCTCCGCTTCGCGAACGGCATTTTCGAGCCGTTCTGGAATCGTCAATATATTGACCATGTACAGGTCACGGTGGCGGAATCGATCGGCGTAGAGAAGCGCGGACCGTATTTCGAGACCGCTGGCATTTCGCGCGACATCATCCAGAACCACATGCTGCAACTCGTCTCACTGATCGCTATGGAGCCGCCCGTGGCGTTCGAAGCCGACGCGGTGCGCGACGAGAAGGTGAAGGTGCTGCGCGCGCTGCGCGAGTTTCCGCGCGGCCACGAGACCGATTTCGCCGTCCGCGGCCAGTACACCGACGGCTCGGTCCTCGGCGAAAAAGCGATCGCGTATCGCAAAGAGGTCAACGTCGATCCGAATTCAAACGTCGAGACGTACGCGGCGTTGAAGATTTTCGTCGACAACTGGCGCTGGGCCGACGTGCCGTTCTACATCCGCGCCGGCAAACGCCTGCCGAAACGCGTGACCGACATCTCCATCCATTTCCGGCCGGCTCCTTATCCGTTGTTCAACAAGCTGACGCACGTGACGATGCAGCCGAACGTTCTCTCCATCCGCATCCAGCCGGACGAAGGGATCTCGTTGAAATTCGATTCGAAAGTGCCGGGGCCGACGGTGCGCACCGCGCCGGTGACGATGGAGTTCCGTTACGCGACATCGTTCGGCGCGGAGCCACCCGAGGCGTACGAACGTTTGCTGCTCGAAACGATGCTCGGCGATTCGACACTTTTCGCGCGCCGCGATGAAGTGGAGACGGCGTGGGCGTGGCTCGATCCGCTTCTCAACGCCTGGGGCGCCGATCCGATCGGACCGGAGTTGTATCCCGCCGGAATGTGGGGTCCCGAGGCGGCGGATAAGCTCATTGAGCGCGATGGGCGCAAGTGGCGCCGGCCATGACTGACCTGTCTACAGTCGACCACCGCGTCGACGTCAACGACATCGAGAAGAGTCTGTCCGAGCTGTGGCGCGGGCAGAAGGACGGCGAGGATGCAGTCACGCGCGCCGCGCTTTGGAACGTCGTCGCGCACACGTCGACGAGCGAGTTGCACGCGACGGCGAGCGAAACGCTCGGCCGCGCCAGCGCATCGGTTCCGCAGCGGACGATCGTGGTGCGCTCGAATCCAGCCGCCGAGGCCGAGCTGTCGTCGTGGATCAGCGCCAACTGCCACGTGATCGGCGACGGCAAACAGGTCTGCTCCGAGGAGATCAACCTCGTCGCCGGCGGCGACCGCATCCACCGCGTGCCGCCGGTGGTCAGCGCGCTGCTGATCCCCGACATGCCGGTGGCATTCTGGTGGCTCGGCGATTTGCCAAACGAGCACGAAGACTACGTCGAACTCCTCCTCGGGCCTGCCGACCGGCTCATCGTCGATTCCGTTCATTTCGATTCACCCGCTGATCTCGCGCTGGTCGCGCGCATCTCCGAACAGACCTCGACGTCGCCCGCCGATCTGAATTGGGGACGTCTCGAGGAATGGCGTGCCGCAACTGCGTCGATTTTCGATCCGCCCGACATGCGCAACAGGCTGGCCACGATCCGCCGCGTGCGCGTCATCGCCGGAAGCTCGAATCATGAGTTCTTCGGCGAGTCGATCGAGTCGCTGCTTTACGCGTCGTGGCTCAGCGCGCAGGTCGGCCACAACGTCGAATCGAGCGGCACCGTGGAAGGCGCCGCGGGCACGATCGACTACGCATTCGAGCGCCGCCATCAATCGAACGACGTCGGCGCCATCTCGCTGGTCGAGATCTCCTTCGAAGACGGCGCCTGCGCCAGCATCGCCCGTGACCGCGAACGCGGCGTGCTCGTCGCGAACGTCGACGGCAGCGTGACCGTGCAATCAGTCACCCGCACGCTGAACCAACGCCTCGACGAGCTGATCGTCCGCCAGCTCAAACGCTCCGAAGGCGACCGCGTTCTCCGACGCGTCCTGCCGATCGCGTTGAAGATGGCGAAGCGGGTGGGGTAATAGTGGATTAGTCGATTAGTGGATTAGTAGATTAGTACGGAGCCTGTTCCCGTTCCCCCCTAATCCACTAATCTACTAATCCACTAATCTACTCGTCCCATGAACCTTCGAATCTTCGACACGACGAACGATCTCCTCGCCGCTGCCGCGCGCACGCTCGTGCAGCGCGTGCAGGGCGGCGTGCGGACGATCGCGCTGTCCGGCGGATCGACGCCGAAGCCGATGTACAACATGCTCGGTTCGTCGCCGATGCGCGAGCAGCTGGCGGAGTTTCCGGTCACGTGGATCGTCGTCGATGAGCGCTATGTTCCGATCGACGATCCCGAGTCGAACGCGGGCATGATGCAGAAGACGCTCTTTACGAACGGGATGTCGCCCTCGCATCGCTTCCTGCGCTTTCGCACGGAGCTCAACGATCCCGCCGCTACCGCACGGACGTTCGAAGACGAATGGCGCACTCTCGACATCGCCCAACTCGACATCGTCTGTCTCGGCATCGGAGACGACGGCCACACCGCGTCGCTCTTCCCCGGCACGGCCGTCCTGGACGTCGACGATCGCATCGCCTCGGAGGTGTTCGTTCCGCGCCTCGACACCTGGCGCGTGACGATCACGAAGCCGGTCATCCGCGCCGCGACGCTGCGACTCGTTCTCGCCAATGGCCCGAAAAAGAAGCCGATCCTCGAAGGCGTTCGCGACGGAGCGGATTACCCGATCGCGCAGGCCACGAACGGCGTCGAGACGTGGTGGTTCATCGATCGTGACGCCACGCCGGCGTAGCTGCACACCGTCGCCGTAGGCGGCTTAAGAACCGTAGCCCACGGCTTTCAGCCGTGGGAAATCGGATGTGCAGATTTTGAGAGCCCGCTTCAGCGGGCGAAAGAAAGCTTTCTATCGCCCGCCAAGGCGGGCTCACAAAACGGGACGACCCGCTGTCCCACGGGTGAACCCGTGGGCTACGGTTCTACGCCGGCTCCGGCGACGGATTGCGCGCGTGCGGCTTGACCCCTACCGCGTTCCGCGGGAAACCGCGTACGTCGTCGCCCGCGCGCTGGCGCGCTCCGCCGCATGGGCCGGTTGCAGCGCGACCGGAGCAACCGCTGTCATCGGCAGCGACACGATGAACGTCGCGCCGCGGTTTTCGCCGTCGCTGAACGCGGAGACGGTGCCGCCGTGGAGCTCCACGAGCTGCTTCACGATCGACAGGCCGATGCCCATGCCGCCGTGGTTCCGATGCGAGTTGATGTCCTGCTGCGCGAAACGGTCGAAAACGTAGGGGAGAAACAGGGGGCTGATTCCCACGCCGGTGTCCTCCACTTCCACCACCACCGTTTTCGGATCGATGGCGACCAGCCGGATCTCGATGCGGCCGCCGGCGGACGTGAACTTGAGCGAGTTCGAGAGCAGGTTCCAGAAGATCTGCTGCAGCCGCACCGTGTCGCCGCTCAGGGGCGGGAGGTCCGCCTGCAAATTCAGGCTGATCTCGATGTCCTTTGCGTTCGCCGCGGGAAGCAGTGCCGTGAGCGCGGCGCGAAGGACGCTTTCCAGATCGACCGGTTCGATCGACAGGTGCAGCTTTCCGGTGATCATTCGCGACACATCGAGCACGTCGTCGACGAGCTTGGCCTGCGCCTGCGCACTCTGGAGGATCGTGGCGATTCCGTCGCGGCGCGTTGCGTCGTCGAGCGGCATCATCATGAGCAGCTCCGCCCACCCCAGGATTGACGTGATGGGTGTACGGAGCTCGTGGGAAATCGTGGCCAGGAACTCGTCCTTCGCGCGATTGAGCGACTCCGCCTTCTCGTAGAGGCGCGAGAGGTCATCCTCGATCCGTTTCTGGTCATCGATGTCCGTATTCGAGCTGATCCACATCGTGATCGTTCCTTTCGTATCGCGCATCGGCGACGCTCGGCTCAGGTGCCATCGATGAGTACCGTCCGCGCGGCGGAAGCGATGTTGCAACTCGAACGGTTCGCCCGTGGCAAGAGAGTGGCTCCACTGGTGAACCGTCTCCACCAGATCCTCGGGATGGATGAATCTCGTCCATCGCCAGTCCTTGATCTCGTCGAACGTGAAGCCGGTGAAGGCAGTCCACTGCTGGTTGAAGTAATCGACGTCGCCGTTGGGCCGCGCCGTGAAGACCATCTGCGGCATCGACTCGGCGAGAAAGCGAAAGCGCTCGTTGCTCACGCGCGCTGCGTCTTCCGCCGCCTTGCGCGCGGTGATGTCGCGGATGTTGCATTGGATGACCGTGCAGCCGTCCACCTCGTAGACGTTGCTGACGAACTCCACGTCGACGCGGCGTCCGTCGCGCGTTTGGAGCGGCAGATCGTCGTAGCGGATGTAGCCGTCGCGCTGAAGCCGTTCGTACGCGGCTTTACTCTCTTCGATGTTCTGAAAGAAGCCGATCTGCCAGAGCTGCCTGCCGAAGAGGTCCGCGAGCGGATAGCCGAGGAGCTCGATGACGAACGGATTGGCATCGACGATCTCCCCCGTGTCGCCGTCGAGGATGAGGATTGCATCCTGCGCCGTCTCGAAGAGCCGGCGATAACGCGACTCCGAAGCGCCCAGCGCAAGAGCCGCGGCGTCGCGCGAAGCGTCTGAGGGGAGTACAGCCACGATGTGGGCACGATATCCACACACCCGTCCGCTGTCTGTGCAAAAGGGAACAGGCTTCGCATGCACGGCTTTGCTAGGCTTTCCGCCATGAAACGCGCAAGCTCCGCCGTTCCGGCTGCGAAAAAAGCGTCACCTCGCCGCCGCAAGATCGCGGCCTTCGACCCCGAGGCCTTCCTGGAAAAAGCAGGCGTCGGCAGGACGCTGATCGAACTGAAAAAAAACCAGGTCCTCTTCTCCCAGGGCGATGTCGCGGATTCCGTCTTCTACCTGCAGAAGGGCAATCTCAAACTGACGGTGGTGTCGCAGCGCGGCAAAGAAGCGACGATCGCCCTGCTCGAGGCGGGCAACTTCGTCGGCGAAGCCTGCGTGGCCGCCGCGGAGCGCGTCCGCACGCTCACCGCCACCGCGCTGACGCGCTGCTCGCTCATGCGCATCAAGCGGAACGAGATGGTGCGCGTTCTTCGCGAGGAGCACGCCTTCGCCGACGTCTTCGTGTCGTTCCTCCTGGCGCGCAACGTCCGCATTCAGGCCGACCTCGTCGATCAACTGTTCAACTCCAGCGAAAAGCGGCTGGCCCGCATCCTCCTGCTGCTCGCGAACTTCGGGAAGGAAGGGAAGCCGGAGACGGTCGTGCCGAAGATCAGCCAGGAAGTGCTGGCGGAGATGATCGGCACCACGCGCTCGCGCGTGAACTTCTTCATGAACCGCTTCCGCAAGCTCGGCTTCATCGACTACAACGGCGGCCTCGAAGTGCACGGCTCGCTGCTGAACGTGATCCTCCACGACTGAGCAAAACGTAGCGCCGGCCGCTGGCCGCAATGGCGTTACGCAATGGAGCGCTGGCGTCCTCGCCGGCTGGCCCGGCGGAGCCTGCCCTGAGCGCAACGAAGGGTCCTCGCTGCCGAACCGGCAAACCCTCGAATTTCGTTGGTAACCCAACGCTTGCGCAAGCCTCCCCTTCGGCGGCGAGGACGCCACCGAGCCAGCCGGCGAGACGCCAGCGTTCCGTCCGCGAACGCCGCGAGGACCTTGAGTTAACGCCATTGGGCCGCCGGCGCTACGTTGCTTCGCGAAACTGTCTCTTTTTGCACAGTTTTTGTGCCCTTCCATCGTTACTGTCTCTTTTTCGCCGCCGCAGCCGTTTCCGCAGTGCCATGAAAAGAGACCTCCCCATGAAGCGAATCCATTTCCGCCTGATGACTGTCGTCGGGCTTGCGCAGTTTCTTCTTCTCGTCCCCGCTGCATCTGCGCAGATTTCCCTCGGCACGGCGCAGAACTTCGGCGTCCTGGCCGGATCGACCGCCACCAACACCGGCGCGACGACGGTCAACGGCAACGTCGGCGTCAGTCCCGGAAGCGCCGTGACGGGCTTTCCGCCCGGCGTCATCATCGGCGGAACGATTCACGCCAACGACGCCGTGGCCATGCAGGCGGAGAACGACCTCGCCACCGCGTACAACAACATCGTGGCCACGCCGTGCAACGTCGATCTCACCGGCCAGAACCTCGGCGGCCTGACGCTGACTCCGGGCGTCTACTGCTTCACGACGTCGGCGCAGCTCACCGGCGCGCTGACGCTCAACGCGCTCGGCAATCCGAACGCACTCTTCCTGTTCAAGATCGGGAGCACGCTGACCACGGCCAGCGCGTCGTCCGTCACCGTAATCAACAACGGCGGCAACAGTTGCAACAAGGTCTTCTGGCAGGTCGGCAGCTCAGCCACGCTCGGAACCGGCTCCTCGTTCGTCGGCGACATCCTCGCGCTTTCCAGCATCACGCTGACGACGGGCGCGAATACGAATGGCCGCGCGCTCGCGCGAAACGGCGCGGTCACACTCGACGGCAGCAACGTCAATACCTGCGGCGTGTTGGCCTGCCCGATCATCACCGTCAATCCGGCCAGCCTGCCGAACGGCGCGGTCGGTACGGCGTACAGTCAGACCGTCTCCGCTTCGGGCGGCACGGCTCCGTTCGTCTTCTCCATTTCCAGCGGCGCGCTGCCGGCAGGTCTGATCCTCAATGGCGTTACCGGCGCAATCACGGGAACGCCGACCGCCGCCGGAACGTCGACGTTCACGATCACCGCGACCGACGCCACCGGCTGCTTCGGCAGCCGTCTTTACGACCTCACCATTGCCACGACAGGCTGCGGGGTCATTACGTTGAGTCCATCCACGCTGCCGCCGGGCACGGCGCTGTTCCCGTACGCGCAGACCATCACCGCCTCGGGCGGAACCGCTCCGTATACGTTCGCGATTGCAGGCGGCGCGCTGCCGTCCGGCCTCATCCTCAGCGCGGCCGGACAGATTACCGGTGCGCCGCAGCAGCCGGGGATCTTCAACGTCACGATCCGGGCCACGGACGTGAACGGCTGTCAGGGCAGCCGTACGTATTCGCTGGTGATCCTGGCCGCTCTTCCACCCTCGGGCGGTTCTACACTGAGTCTTGCCGGACTGATGATCCTTACGGTTCTTCTTGCGGCCGCGGGATTATTCGTCATGAACAGGCTGTCCATCTGATCCGTGCGCGCTCATAAGACGAATCCGAGACCACTGCGGCCGCGCATTGTGTTTGTGGCGAAGTTCTGCGGGGTGATGCTCGGCCTGTATGCCGTCATCGCGCTCAATCAGGTCAATGATCGCGTCATCGTGCCGTTCACGGAAGTCGTGACGCGCGGTGCGGCGGGATTGTTGAGCATTTTCGAGAGCGGGGTTTGGGCAGCAGGGACAGTGATGAGGTCCTCGCAATTCGCGCTCGACGTGCGCAATGGCTGCAATGGCGTGGAGGCCGTAATCCTTCTGGCCGCGGCGATTTTTGCGTTTCCGGCAACGCTGCGGTCGCGGCTGATCGGGATATCGGCATCCAGCATTGCGATCCAGCTTCTGAACCTCGTCCGTCTCGGCTCGCTGTTCTGGCTGGGGGAGCACGATCGCCGCATTTTCGATTTCTTCCACGTCGCCGTCTGGCAATCGCTGATCATCCTCGCCGCGATCTCGATTTTCCTTCTCTGGAGCTGGAAGTTTGCCGAAAAACCTCTGGCCCACGCTCGCTAAAGGCGCGGCCGGATTCGTTGCCGGCGTGGTCTTGTGGTGGGCATTATCGGCGCCGTATGCGCGGCTGCTGGCGTCCGTCAGCGAAACGCTGATCCGCCTTGCGGAACGGCCGGCTGTGACGCGCCTGGCCGCCGACGGAAACGAAATGGTGATCGACCGGGATGATTTTCCGCGGGCGTCGCCGCGGCCCGAGCTCCTTCTCACGGATCTCACCGCGAACGTCATTGTGCTCACGACGCTTTTCGCCGCAGCACGCCGGCCGCTGAACGATCGCAACATGGTCGGACTTTTACTGGCCAGTCTGAGCCTGGTCGCCGTGCACGTGGCCGCCGTCGTCGTGAACGTTCAATCGATTTATGCATTGAGGCTCGGCGCCTGGAGCGCGCGTAATTACGGGCCGGTGGCGCGCAATTTATGGGGCGCAGGTGCGCACTTTTACAGCGTCGTCGGCGTATTTGGCGCCGCATTCGCGCTCTGGTGGCTTTTTCGTCCGCCGCAACGGTGACATTGGCAGCGAAGCCGCGTAGGAGTGTTTGTTCGCCGGGGAAATTTACATAGAGGTCCAGTCCTTCTGAACTGCGTCAGAACCTCTGGACTCACCCTCCTCTTCGTTCTCCCTTCCGTGCATTTCCGTAAGCGGCGCGCCCTCCTTTTGTGGACGCGCGGTCCGCCGCACCATCGAAACAGGAGGACCTCATGCCGATTTGGTTTTTGATCGCGGCCGCCATTACCCTCGCAGTTCTTGGATGGAATCTCTATCGCCGCCTCGGCGCCGATCGGATCGAGAAGTTCATGGCCCGCCGGCGCGCGACCGCGCGGATGGTCAGCCGCGCCGATTTTGTCGACAGCGGCCGGCAGGTTCCGGTGGCGCTCGCGGTTACCGACTCGACGCTCTTCTACGAAAACAGCGACATGCAGTCGACGCTCGACCTGCAGTGGGTCCGTGAAATCGAGTACGACACGGCGCTGACGACAGGCGCCGCCGTCGCGGGCGGCAAGGTGCTTCGCCTGCGCTGCTACAACCAGACCTTCGAATTCGTGCTGGCCAACGACGTCGTGGCGCGCTGGCACATGATGATGCCGCCGCGCCGCGCGGCCGTACCGGCGGTGGCTTGATGCCATCCACAGCGCCGATCGAGGAGACGTCATGAGCAGACAAGCCGTTCGAACGACCGCGGGGAAAGTGCTGCGCAGCGACGACCTGATCGCGGACGAAAAGGAAGTCGCCGCCGGCTTCCTGAAAGCCAATCCTCATTTCGGAAACCCGCACGTGGTCCGCTGCGACTGGTGCCACGAAACCCGCACGCTGTTCCGCGATGAAAACGAAGGCCCGTTCAAGCTGACGTCGCACGGCTGGCTCTGTGAACCGTGCGACGTGCGCGCGTCGAGTCAGGAAGTGAAGTTTTGATCCGCAGATGACGCAGAAGGGGACGCAGATCTCCTAGTAGCTCCGCGGCAGGATCACGCGAATCGTCGTTCCCTGACCCGGCTTCGTGGCCAGTTCGAGTCCGGCGTCGAGAAGCTCGCACAGGCGTTTGACGATCGACAGGCCGACGCCTTCGCCGGGCTGCTGGCTTTGGGGGAGTGCTTCCGAGGCCGAGGGCTGGGTGGTGGCGGCGGGGATGTCGCGGCGGCGGTCCGTGCTCGCGTCGCGTGCGTCATCGGCGGCTTCGGTGGCGGTGTGGAGCTCCTGTGCGAACGGTGCGGCGCGGTTTTCGTCGATGCCCGGTCCGGTGTCCTGCACGGAAAACGTCCAGCGGTCGGTGTCGCGGCCTTTGTCCAGTTCCCACGTGACCGTGACTCCGCCGCGCTGCGTGTACTTGACCGCGTTGAGCAGGAGGTTCTGCACGATGCGCAGAACTTTCGTCCGGTCGCCCTGCACCGGCATCGATCGCGGTCCGTCCATCTTCAGATAAAGACCGCGCTCCGCGGCCGCGGTCTGCGATGCGTCGCAGAAGTCGCGCAGCAGAGCGGCAGCGTCGAACGTGGTGAGCTCGCGCTGTTCGTGGCCGGCTTCGAGGCGGGCCAGACTCAAGAGGTCGTTCAGCATTTCGTGCAGCGACGTCACGCTCTTGCTGAGCATCTCGGCCACTTCGCCGCGGAGCTCGGGCTGCGCATCGCTGTCGTTCAGCAACGTGGCCGCGCCTTTGACGACGGTGACGCTGCCGCGCAGGTCATGCGCGGCCGTGCGCCACGCTTCCGCGCGCGACTGCTCGATGGCGTGCAGCGCCGAGAGCGCCTTCTCCAGGTCATTGACGTGTCCAGCCGACTCGGCTTGCTGCAGACGCCAATACTGCGTGGCGCTTTGCGTCACGCCGCTCGCGCACAACTGCGACCACGCCCGCCGCGCCGCCGGCATCACCGACGGATCGAGAGCCGGATGCTCCGCCGCGTAGCGCTCCAGCTCATCGACCACGCAGACCTGCAGATATCCCCATTCCGCGATCAGCTCGCGCAGCGGATATCCCTGCTGCCACCGCTGCAGGCCGTGCTCGCAAACGCGATCCGCCTGAAGCTTGACTGCTTGCGCGTCCTGCTCGCCGGGCCACGCGCGAAGCGTGCTGGCCAGACAATCGAGCACCGCCGGAATGTGATCGTTGAACTGCGCGCGGGACAGCGACGACGCGATGCTGCCCGGACTTGCGTCGCCCGCGGCGCGCCACGCGTCGAGAATCGCTTCGCGCCGTTCGAGCAATTCGGCGGCCAAACAGCTCAACTGTTCCGCCGCAGAGTTCGGCTTGATCACGAGGTGAATGCCAGCGTCCTTCGTATTTGGTTCATTGGCGGACATGGGAGAGTCTCTTTCCGGGAAAAAGGTTATGCCGCTGCAATGCACGCGCCGACAGTGGCGACGATTTCGTTGATCCGCTCCGACACTGGTGTCATCGATCGAGATGCGACGCCGGAGTAGCACGCTTCGCCGCTGCACCCGCGAATTGCATACACTTCGTCGCATGCTCGCGGAGCTCCTCCTGAAGTGGCCGCTCATCCGGCAGTTGAAATCGGGAAGCGACGGCACCGGTGTCGAGGCGATGTCGGACGCCACGCATGCCCTTCGGCCGAAGACCGAGGGCGCGAACGTGGCGCGATCCATCTGTCCGTACTGCGGCGTCGGATGTGGTCAACTTGTTTACCATCGCGACGGGAAGGTCGTCGGGATCGAGGGCGATCCGGAGTCGCCGATTTCGCGCGGACATCTCTGTCCGAAAGGGTCCGCGTCGTATCAGCTCGTCACGCATGACGGGCGCGCCACGAAAGTGAAGTATCGCGCGCCGCGGTCGAAGTCGTGGATTGAATTGCCGCTCGATCAGGCCATGCGCATGGTCGCGGAGCGCATGTGGGATACGCGCTCGCGCACGTTCGACGACAAGTTCATGCACACCACCGGCATGGCCCACCTCGGCGGCGCCACGCTCGACAACGAAGAGAACTACCTCATCAAGAAACTTTTCACAGGAGGTCTGGGCATGGTTTGCGTCAGCAACCAGGCCCGGATATGACATAGCTCCACCGTCCCCGGTCTGGGGACGTCGTTCGGACGCGGCGGCGCGACGACCGCGCAGCAGGACCTCGCCAACGCGGACGCCATCCTGATCATGGGTTCGTCGATGGCGGAGAACCATCCGGTCGGGTTCCAGTGGGTGATCGAAGCGCGCGAAAAGAACGGCGCGACGATCATCCATGTCGATCCGCGCTTCAACCGCACCTCGGCCATGTCCGACTACTGGCTGCCGCTGCGCGCGGGGAGCGACATCGTTTTTCTCGGTGCGTTGATCAACTACACGATTAGTAACGATCGTTACTTTCGCGACTACGTCATCCCGTACACGAACGCCGCCACGATTTTGCGCGAAGACTTTCGCGACACCGAAGACCTCGGCGGATTGTTCAGCGGTTGGGATGCAGAAAAGAAACAGTACGACTCCGAGACCTGGCTGTACGAAGGCGCGGAGCCGAGCAAAAAACCGGGGATGGACGCGAAGCGGGGAGGGCACGGCAAGGATCGCGGCGGCGAAGCGCAGGAGTTGCACGAGCCGCATCGCGACGAAACGCTGCGGCATCCGCGCTGCGTGTTCCAGGTGCTGAAGCGCCACTTCGCGCGCTACACGCCGGAGATGGTGGAGCAGTCGTGCGGGATTCCGAAGGAACGCTTCCTCGAAGTCGCCGACATCTTCACCAGCGCCTCGGGACGCGAGAAGACCGGCGCGATCTGCTACGCAGTCGGTTGGACGCAGCATTCGTCGGGCGTGCAGATCATCCGCGCCGCGGCCATCCTGCAACTGCTCCTCGGCAACATCGGACGTCCCGGCGGCGGCATCATGGCCTTGCGCGGGCACGCGTCGATTCAGGGATCGACCGACATCCCGACGTTGTACGACATCCTGCCCGGCTATCTGCCGATGCCGGCGCACGATCCCGAGGGCGATGGGTCGCTGAAGGAGTGGATCGAAACGCACAAGTCGCCGAAGGGGTGGTGGTTCAACATCGACAAGTACATCGTCTCGCTGCTGAAGGCGTACTACGGCGATGCGGCGACGAAGGCGAATGAATTCGGATTCCGATGGCTGCCGCGGCTGACCGGCGATCACTCCCACTTCGGCTACTGGCTGGACATGGCCGACGGCAAACTGGAAGGCCTTTTCGTGATGGGACAGAACCCCGCCGTCGGCGCGCCGAACGCGCGGCTGGAGCGAAAGGCGCTGTCGAAATTGAAATGGCTCGTCGTGCGCGACCTCGTCGAGATCGAGACCGCATCGTTCTGGCTCGACTCACCGGAGATCGCCAGCGGCGAGTTGCGCACCGAGGAGATCGAGACGGAGGTGTTCCTTTTTCCGGCCGCGTCGCACATCGAGAAGGCGGGGACGTTCACGAACACGCAGCGGCTGTTGCAGTGGCGTGAGCAAGCCATCGAGCCTTCCGGCGACGCGCGCAGCGAGCTGCACTTCATCTATCACCTCGGGCGCTTACTGAAAGAGAAAGCAACCGATGCGCCGCGCGATGCCGGACTGCGCGCACTGACCTGGGACTATCCGGTTCATGGAGAGATCGCCGAACCTGATCCGGAATCCGTGCTGCGGGAGATTCATGGGTGGCGAGAAGAACCCGTCTGTCATTCCGAGCCCGCCGGCGCCCCGGAGGGGCAAAGGACGGCGAGGAATCCCCAGCCGATAGCCTCGAATCAAACGGACGCGGTTGCAGCCGGGGATTCCTCGCCGCGCTCCACCCCTCCGGGGTTTCGCCGGCTCGGAATGACAGAGCGGTCGCCCATCAAATATTTCGGCGAATTGAAAAACGACGGCACGACTTCCTGCGGCTGCTGGATTTACTCCGGCGTCTTCGACGGCGAGAACAAAGCGAACGGGCGCAACGCGCATGGGAAATACGGTCACGGCTGGGGTTACGCGTGGCCGATGGATCGCCGCATCCTCTACAACCGCGCGTCCGCCGCGCCCGACGGAACGCCGTGGAGCGAGCGCAAGAAGCTGGTCTGGTGGGACGAAGCGAAAGGCGACTGGACCGGCGACGACGTCGCGGACTTTACGAAAAAGAAGCGGCCCGACGCGAAGGGCGATCCCGACAAAGGCGGCGACGAAGCGCTGCCCGGCGACGCACCCTTCATCATGCATCCCGACGGCATGGGCTGGCTTTACGTCCCCTCGGGATTGAAAGACGGACCGCTGCCGGCGCACTACGAGCCGCTCGAGTCGAACCTCGCCAACGATCTCTATCCCGATCACCTCACGAATCCCGCGGCTGATCGGAAAGAACGTCCTGACAACGCCTATGCCACGTCGCCTGACGCGCGCTTCCCGTACATCCTCACGACGTACCGGCTGACCGAGCATCACACTGCGGGCGGAATGTCGCGGACGCTTGCGCATCTGGCCGAGCTGCAGCCGGAGCTATTCGCCGAGATCTCGCCAGAGCTTGCGTCCGAGGTCGGCGTCGTCAATGGAGATTGCATCGTCGTCTCCACGGCGCGCGGCGAAATCGAAGCGCGCGCGCTCGTCACCGGACGGATGCCGTCGCTCGACGTGCAAGGTCGGCGCGTACACCAGGTCGGACTGCCGTATCACTGGGGCGGCCGCGGCCTCGTCACGGGCGACGTCGTCAACGACCTCGTGGCGATTTCGGAGGAGCCGAACGTGCGCATCATGGAATCGAAAGCGCTGACCTGCAGCGTCCGCAAGAGCGCACCGGCCGCTTTCGGTTTTTGAGGGATCGTTCTCAGAGCGGCTGTTCGGGATGATCTTAGCGATCGATCTTCAGATAGACGTCGTAATACGGCCGCCAGCCGGTGCGACGTGCGAATCGCGCTTTCCACTTCATCAGATTTCCGAACCTGTCGTGGCGACCTGTCCACGTTGGGGTTACTTCGAGAGCGGTAACCCCGGCATCATCGAGACTCATCACTTCCGATCGATCGGCCCTTCCATCACGATTGCGATCAAACCATAGCGAAAGATGGCTCCATTCGGGATCGCTGGAAGTGATCACTCCATCGCCGTCTGCATCCAGTTCCGCCAGAGCCTCGAATCCGTTCGATGCACGCTGTCCGTTACGAAGTCGAGTCACATTCCCGAAAAGCTCGCCTCCGTTATTCGGTAGAGCACTCCCGTCCCGGTCCAGAAATAGAAACGCAACCGAATTCGGATCAACTGGCCAAGCCACCTGATCAGCGATTCCGTCAGCGTCAATGTCAAATTGCACACCGTCTGCCGCGGAACTGAATTTGTAGCTCGTATCATCGAACGCGAGTACCAGAGGGGAGCAATCATCGCCACATCCATCGGAGGTATGACCGTTTGGATTCGGTGGAGGAGGGGGCGGCGGCATTTCTGAGTATGTCTGATAGTTCGCGTCAGCGACCTGACACTCGTCGGAAAACACATACTCAGGATCGCGGCTCATGATGGCGCCCACGCAAGCGTTTGGATCAATTAGATATTCGTCGTAGAGTCCGAGGGCATGTCCCATCTCATGGGCGATAACTGCGGCGTAATTGTTCAACGTGTTGCATTGAACATGGGTACCGTTGACTACCTCATATTCAAAAATAATGATCGATCCGCTCTGGAGCGTACCGTGGGCGTCGTAGCGCATGAACGATTCACCGCAGCTATTCGTGCTGGATGTGCCCGACTGAAATGACACGGTCACATTCATGATGCCGACTCCCGAGAGTGGGGACGACGTGGCGTTCAGTGACGGAAATGCCGTGCCAGCGTTGTAACATCCTTCATTCCAAACGTGTATTGCGCCGTCCAGCGCCGAAGGAGCGTTGTTGTAGACCACGAAGTTGATTATCGCAACGCCGGACGTGGTTCCCGCGCCGGGAATGGGAGCGGCACAGCCTTGCGCGAGACTGGCCCCCGCAGTGAACAGGCTGCAGAGTATGAGGAGTGCGCTTTTCATGGCCGCTCTCCGTGATCGCGAAGTCTCCGCTGTCCTCCCTGCGGGTGGGCCGCTTCGTTAATCAGTTGTTCAAAGGTCAATTTATTAGGCGTCAAAGAATCGCGGCTGAATGACAGTGGCAGGTAAGCCTGGCCGGCGCGTCCGAAGATGAGATTTTCATCTCTTGCTGGCAAGTACGCACCTTGCGGCGGATTGAAAGCAAAAACGAGAATTCGATCATTTACTGCTGGCAGAAAGCTGTGGCCGTTTCGTGGAAGGCCCGCGTTACAGAAGCGTTCCTCTCCGATCTGAAAATCGGCGGCGAAGTACGGAACGAAGATGATGCCCTGCGTTGGATAAGCGGAATTGGCGCGCAGGACTCGATCGATTTTCACTGTGACGATCGTCGCAGGTGATACGCGGAAGAATCCTGGCGTGACGGTCGTGACGGTCCCCACAAAGATCGCGTCGGCCTCCTGCACGTTGTTCGTCCAGGTCGCCATGGCTTTCGCGGCGCCACCCGTATTTGCAAGCGTAAAGGTGCCGCAGCCGGTGTCAGTCGGTTGACCGGAGGCGCCTGCGGCGTTGATTTGTCGCCGGATCGCCTGCGATCTCACAACCTCTTTCAATCCTGGCGCGAAGAGGTCATAGTTGACGTCGCCGCCCGGGGTGCGTGCGGCTTGAGCGGAGATCCAAAACGGACTCGTCGATCCCTGCACCGACAGAGTTGCCGGCGACGGCTCAATCTGGGCGAGCGCAGTGGCTGTTATGAGCAATATAAAGAATGAGGTTGCCAACGTGCGGTGTGATCTCATGTTCCCTCGAGCGTCTTTATTGGCGGAAAAGATAAGTTTCTGCAGTCCCGAAATCAATAGAGCGGAGTTCTGTTCCGCAGCGGGGCACGTCTGCGCGCCGTCAGGCATATGGTCGTCGAGTGTTTGAAAATGACGTGGACTCTGGCTCTTTTTCGACGTTCGGCTCCTCGCAGTTCCGATGGGAAATGTGGCGTTCGAGAGGAGCGCGCCGGCCGCTTTCGGTTTTTGAGGGATGACAATCGCTCCTCTCGGTAATATGCTGTAACAGCATGAAAAATCGAGATGGGGTCCTAGTCGTCCTCTTTCTCCTCCTCATCAGCCTTCCTTCCGCGCTGTCCGCGGGGGAGATCTATCAGTTCGCGCAGGAGCTTGTCGGTGATGTTGCGCCGCCGTACCGGTTGCGAACGTCCGTCGCCTCCAACGGGCGCGGCTATGTCGTCGCGTGGGAGGCGACCTCGGACGCGAAGAGTGACGTCACGAGCATCTACATCCGCGTGCTCGGACCCGATGGCATTCCGTTGCGTCCGTCCCCGACGTTTCTCGGATTGGGCCGTGAGCCGCGCGTCGTCTGGAACGGACATGAGTATCTCGCCGTGTGGGGGATTTCGTCGGGTCTGAGGGGGCCGCTCAACTCGCCGACCGTGGTCGGCATGCGGGTGCGTGAGGATGGATCGCTGATCGACACGAATCCGGTCACGATCATCTCCGAGTCGAATCCATTCTCGACGCAGACGACCCTCGACTGGACCGGTAGCCGCTACCTGATTACGTGGACTCGAGGGATCGCCCTGGTCGATGAGGACCTGCAGCACTTCGAGATCGTCGGGTCAGGTGGCGGTACGCCCTTCTATGCCGCGACCCGCGACGGCTCCTTCGTCGTCCTTTCCTCCGTTTACGACTCCACCGGCTTCTCGCTTTACGTCATGCCTTTTTCTTCAACCGGACAACTGGGAACGTTATCGACGCTGAAGGCCACGCGAGGAAACATCGTTCCTTTTGATGACGGCTATGTGCTGATCTGGGATGACGAGACGAACCTTCATTACGGTCGTCTCAGCGCAGCAGGTCAAATGCTCTCCGCGCAGATTGCCGGGCCGGGAAGCCTTGGTTTCCCGAGGTTGGCGACGAGAGATCGGCGGGTGGTGGCGTCGTGGGAAGCGTTCGTTGACGACACCCATACCCGCATTTGCACTGCGAGGTTCGAAACGATCTTCCAACCCGTTTGCTCCGCCGTCTCGGAGAGTCTCCAACACGACCCGTCCATCGGCACCGCGTCGGCATCGATCCTCGTGGCGTGGAGCGATCGCAGGAGTACGGTCTCCCGCGATGCCGTTCGTGTTCTCCTGACGCCGGTCTCCGAGGTGCCGCACGTTGAGGCCGGCCTCGGGCGAAGCATTTCGGATCCGTCATCGACGCCGGCTGTGGAACGGCTCAGCGACGGCTCGCTGGCCGTTGCGTGGAACGAGTACAACCAGAAGACGAAGCACACGGAAATCCACCTGGGCGGCAGGACCAGGTCAGGCGGCAATGTGGCGGACCGTGCGTTGTTCGCCAACGACCTCGATCAGACGCTGCCCGCGATCGCCGCCGGCGCCGGTCGATCGATGGCGTTGTGGGAGGAAGGTCCCGCCGAATCGACGAACATTCGAATGACGATCATCAATGACGCGACGAAAGCCGTCATCGCCACGTTGCCGCTGGCGGCGGGAAGCGCGCCGGCGCTTGCGTTCGACGGAAGGGAATGGCTGGCGGTCTGGCAATCGCCGCTCCGCGTCATCCGTTTCGCACTCATCAACAGCGATGGCAGTGTCATCGCCTCGGGCGCGATGCCGGCGGAAACGATCAACTCATCCATCCAGACGGCGCCGGCCGTGATCTGGAACGGAAAGAGTTTTTTCGTGACGTGGCGTGAAACGGTCGCGCCGGGCGCGGGAGTCCTTCCCGGCGAACGCATCGAGCTCGCTACGGTCAACACGGCCGGTTTCGCATCGCCATCGAAGACGCTCGACACCGCTGATGCCGGCATCGCCGCGCCGTCCATCGCTGCCAACGGCAACCGTCTGCTGGTGTCGTGGGGAACGCCGTCGGGAACGCTCCGTCAGATGCTGTTCGACGACGCCGGAAAACCGCTGAGCGCTTTCATCGACTTCGCGTTGCCGTTCGCCGTTTCGTCCACGCGGACGCACGCGATGCCGAGCGGATACGCGGTATTCGCGGCATTGGCCGGGCACCGCATCGCTCTCACTTCTGCCGATGGCCGCGCGCTCGAGACATTCGATGTTCCGGACGAGACCACGGGCGGCGATTTCGTCGTCGATCCTAATGGGCGTTTCGAAATGATCTACACCCGTCTTACGGGCCCGTTCATCACCACTGCCGAGCAGACCGCGGGGGTGCCGCTCGGACCGCGCAAACGCGCCTCGAGGTAGACGGCGGCGCGGCGTTTGCCGTATTCGAGTCATGTCCCTGTCCCGGTTGCTCCTGGTCGCTTCGTTCTTTTTCGCCGCCGCCGTTCACGCCGCGGAAGTCCCGCTGGCGGTGCCGCGCATCGGTCCCTCCTCGACGCCGCATTTCCGATACGGCACTGCCGTGGCCAGCAGCGGGCGCGGTTATCTCGTTGCGTGGGAAGAGCGGGAGATGCAGGCCTATCCGCCGGGAACGATCATGGTCCGTGCGTTCGACGAGCGAGGCGTTCCGCTTCGGCCGGCGGCGACGGTGCTGGGCGGCGGGACCGTGCCGTCGATCGCGTGGAACGGGCGCGAGTATCTCGTCGTCTTCGGCGAGCTCGGATCGCGGTTCGGGTCGCTTCTGCCGATTCCCGTCGCCGCGATGACGCGTGTGTCCGAGGATGGCGCTGCGATCGATCAGGCGCCCGTCGTGATCGCGAAGCGGCAGAACGCGTACACCCGCAACACGTCCGTGGCGTGGAACGGCTTCGAGTATCTCGTGACATGGAGCGGTTACACGAATGGCGCCGCGCTGGTCACTCCTGATTTGCAGACGCGGATACTCGATTTGTCGGCGTTCGGTTTTCCGCTTAGCGTCGCCTCCAACGGCAGCGGTTTTGAGATCGCCGGAACCGCCACAGACACGCCGCCCGGCGAGGTGCGTCTCATGGACGTCGATGCGGCAGGCAACAGCGGCGCCGTGCGCATCATCGGGCAGGGCATGAGTCCATCGCTGACCGTGGTCGATGGCGATTACGAATTGTTGTGGCGCAACGACGAAGGATTGCAGGCGGCGATGGTGACGGCGCAGCTTCATCCGAAAACGTTGACGACGTTGCAGATTGCCAATGCGAACGTCGCCTCCGCGAATGGCGCGATCGTCGCCGCCTGGACCGAACTTCCGCATTTTCCCGGTGTCTACACGAGCCGCATCTGTACGGAGCGCCTCGACGTTCCGGCGCAACCGCGTTGCTCGGACGAAGCGCTGGACCTGCAACACGATCCGGCGATCGGTGTCGCGAATGACACGTTCCTCCTGGCCTGGAGCGATCGAACGAGCGGCATCGACGACATCCGCATCGACGTCGCCGCGAAAGGGAGCCTGCCGCTGGCCAGCGCAGAAGGACGAATCGTTTCGGAATCGGCGGCGAATGAGGGCCCGCCGGCGATCGAGCGCCGCGCGGACGGTGCCGTCATCGCCGTCTGGAGCGAAAACAATCCCGTCACGCGGCGCGACGAAATCCATATCGGAGGCGTCGACGCGAGCGGCGCACCGTTGCCGGATCGCGCCATCGCGCCCGGTGCGAGAAATCAGAACACGCCGCACCTCGCACTGGGCGGCAGCCGCGCGCTCGTCATCTGGAATGAGGATGCCGAGGGCACGAGGCCGTTGATGGGCAGCGTCGTCGATACCGCAAGCGGGGTCGCGTCCGCGCCGGTCGCGATCGGCGAGAGCATCTTCGACGCTGCTGTTGGATTCAATGGAACTGAGTGGCTCGTCGCCTCCGGCCGTCAGTTTTCGATCGTCGATTCCGCCGGACGGATCGTGCAACAAGGATCGGTCGCGGAAGACGAAGTCTCCATCGAACTGCAATCGGTCGCAACGATCGACGGAGGATTCGTGCTCGCGTGGTCCGAGACGTCCGGCCAGAATCGGCGCATTCGCACGTCATTCGTCACGAAGACGGGCGATGCATGGATTGCGTCCGTGCCGATGATTCTCGATGTAGACAACTCATTTCTTACAGCGCCGGCAGTGGCAGTCAATGGTGATCGGGTGCTGGTCACGTGGGTGTCGCCGCGCGAAGTGCGGGAGGCGCTGCTCGACCGCAATGGCTCGCGCCTCGGCAAGAACGTGGCAATCCCGTGGCTTCGGAGCGTCTATCGCGCGCGTTCGCGGTCCGCTCCGGGCGGATTTGCCACGCTCGTTTCGAACAGCGTGATCCTGACGTCGCTCGACGGTCGTATTCGCGGCGTCATCGATCTCTCGTCGAATTTCCTCTCCGATTTTCTTGTGGACGGCGAGGAGCGATTCACGATCGCCTACAACCGTTTCGCAAGCGGCGATGAAGAGATGGGCAGAACCTCTCGCGCGTTTGTTCGTTCAGTCGAGCCGGCTCGCAATCACGCGGTGCGAATGCGATAGTCTTCCCTCATGGCCGTCACGGGCTTTCTGACCGACTCCACGCTTTGCATCGGATGCAAAGCGTGCGAGGTGGCCTGCAAAGAGTGGAATGATGTTCCTGACGACGGCTTCGTCTGGAGCGGACTCTCTTACGACAACACGCTCGCCCTCGGGCACTCCACCTATCGCCACGTCAAGTTCGTCGAGCGCGAGCCGCGGGCGGGGTGCGGCGGGAACGCAAATCAGCAGGTGACGTGGGAGTTTTCGTCGGACGTTTGCCGGCATTGCGGGAACGCCGGATGCCTGGAAGCGTGTCCGACCGGATCGATCGTGCGGACAGAGTTCGGCAGTGTCTTCGTGCAGCCGGACATCTGCAACGGATGCGGATACTGCGTCGTCTCCTGCCCCTTCGGCGTGATCGACCGCCGTCCGGATGACGGCCGCGCGTTCAAGTGCACGTTCTGCTACGACCGTCAGAAAGCGGGCGCGGAGCCGGCGTGCGCGAAAGCGTGTCCGACCGGCTCGATCCTTTTCGGACCGCTCGACGATCTCGAACACGCCGCCGATCGCCGCATCGCGCAACTTCACGCGAACGGGATGGACGACGCGTCGATATGGAATCCGAAGGAGACGAGCGTCGGCGGAACGCACGCGTTCTTCATCGTCCGAGGAGATGCGAGAGAGTACAACCTGCCGGCGAATCCGCAGGTGCCGACGGTGCTGTTGAAACAATCGTGGAGCGCCGCCGCGGTGGCCGCCGGCGCGATCGCGGCGGCGTCGCTGCTCGCATTCGCGTTCGACAAGCGCAGCGCGAAACGGAGCGCTGGCGTCTCGCCGGCTGGCCCGGCGGCGTCTCGCCGCCGAACCGCCAAACCCTCAACTTTTGCTGGTAACACACCGCCGCCGCAAGCCTCCCATTCGGCAGCGGGGACGCAGCCGGGCCAGCCGGCGGGACGCCAGCGTTCCGGCGGTGCGAAATGAAAACGCCCGACCAATTTTCCGAAAAGCGGCTCGAGCAACTCCGCGAGCAAGCCGCGCTCGGCCGTGTCGACGCGTCGGGAATCCGTCCGAAAGGTTCGCCGATGCCGGAAACTGCCGGCTACTACGGACTGCCGATCGTCAAGCCGCCGGTCTGGACGTGGGAAGTGCCGCTCTACTTTTTCGCGGGCGGCGCGGCCGGCGCATCGAGCGTCATCGCCATCGCCGCGCAACTCACCGGCGCGCCCGATTCGCTCATCCGCGACGCGCGCTGGATCGCCGCCATCGGCGCCGCCGCATCCGCACCGCTGCTCATCCTCGACCTCGGACGTCCCGACCGTTTCCTGAACATGCTTCGCGTCTTCAAGCCGCAGTCGGCGATGTCGGTCGGCGCGTGGACGCTCACTGTCTTCGGTACCGCCAGCAGCGGCGCCGTGATCGCGGAGATGCTCGGCCTGAAGCGCATCGGCGACGCCTCCGCATTCGTCGCCGCACTTTCCGGACTGGTGATGTCCACCTACACCGGAGTCCTCCTCGGCGCGACCGCAATTCCGGTTTGGGCAGCGCACGCGAAGACGCTCCCGATCCACTTCGGAGCTTCCGGTTTAGCGTCCGCCACCGCGCTGCTCACGCTGCGCGGACACGACGACCAGGCGCTCAACGTTCTGGCTCTTGCGGCGGCCGCATTCGAAATGTACACAGGCATCGAGATCGAATCCGACCGCACTGTCGACTCCGAGCCGCTGCGCCGCGGCGGTACCGGACTCACCACGCGCATCGGCGGATTTTTCTCCGGACCGCTCCCGCTCGTCCTGCGATTGATCGGCATTCGCTCGAAACGCGCGCGCCGCGCCGCCGCCGCATCCGCGCTCCTCGGATCGCTCATCACGCGCGTGGCCTGGGTTGAAGCAGGCAAAGCGAGCGCGGCCGATCCGCGGCCGTTGTTGGGTCCGGCAAGAAATATTTAAAGTAACTTTCACGCTCCCTTCCGCCTATAATCCTCTCTTCACCCCAACAGAGACTCCCCGAGGAGGGCCTATGTCTTCGCTACCGTTCGAAGTGCACGAAGTGCTGGAGCAGGAGTACGTCTCGATGTACGGCGATCTCGATGTGCCGTCGCCGAAATACGGGCAGGACGACATCATCGACGAGGCGTGGGCGAACGCCATTTGTGCCGCGTGCGGCGTCGACTGCAGCGCCGGCACCGTGGCCACGTTGAACGCGCTGGTCGCGTCGCGCGATCTGAGCCAGCTTCGCGTTTCGCCGGCCATCACCGACACCGGACGCGATCTCATCGACCATTACGACGAATACACCGAGGGCGTCACCGACGCGCGGCGCTGCGAGATCAATCGCGCCGTCATCGACGACGCGTTCCACGGCGCGGTCAAGCTGTATCGCGATATCCGCCTCTCGGCTCTCTACAAAAAGCTGCACGCGCGCAACGATGACGAAGCGCGCACGGCGCTCTGCATCAGCGGCGGCGGCATCCGCACCGCTACCTTCGCCCTCGGCATCATCCAGGGGCTGGCCGGCGCGCGCATCCTCGACAAGTTCCACTACCTCTCCACCGTTTCCGGCGGCGGCTACATCGGAAGCTGGCTGTCGTCGTGGTCGCGGCGCCATCCCAGCGGCATCGCCGGCGTGCAAAGCGATCTCGTTCGCGCCGATACGGCGGTCGAAGGAACGCAGCCCGAGACTCCGAAGAGCGAGCGGCCGGTGAAGAAAGTCGATCCCGAGCCGCGGCCGCTGCGGCACCTGCGCGCGTACAGCAACTACATGAGTCCCAAGCTCGGTTTTCTATCGGCCGATACGTGGACGATGGCCTCGATGTACGTGCGCAATCTGCTTCTGAATCTCCTCGTCCTCATTCCGATCCTCGCGGCGATCCTGGCCATCCCGCGCCTCTTCGCCATGCTGTTGCGGCACGATACGCAGTTCCCGCAGCACACGCTTTTGGTCGTCACCGCCGCCGCGTTGGCGGTCGGTTTCGGTTACCTCGGCGCGACGCGTCCGACCATTCATGGGCGTAGCGCAAGCGCGAAGAGCCTGCGCGGAACGGGAGGATTTTTCGCCTTGTGCACGATTCCGTTGACGGTCGCGTCGACGGCGTTGAGCTTGTATTGGGCGAAGATCGCCGAACTTCCGTTCAAGGACGTCGTCGCGCGCGACTGGGTCTTCTACGCGATCGCCGCGGCCGCGATGACCCTGCTGCCCGCGGCCATCTACTACTACCGCTTCTACGTCAACTCCTCCGCCGCCGAACGCCGCGAGCCGCTGGAGCGGCAGCACGGCATGGCCAAGAAACTCGGCACCGAACTGGTGGCCACGCTCACCGGACTGGCCAGCGTCGGCGTTCTCTTCTACCTCGTCGCCAACAAAGTCTTCGACCATCCCGTGCGCGAAGTGCCCGACCTCAGCGGCATCGCGCCGTTCCTGCGCGGGCTGTTCGACTCCACGCCGGTCTCCGAGTTGTACGTCTGCTTCGCCGTTCCGATCGGACTGCTGATCTTCTTCGTACAGAACGCCGCGTTCGTCGGCATCTCCAGCAAAGTCAATGAAGACTACGACCGCGAGTGGTGGGGACGCGGCGGGGCGTTGCTCCTGATGTCTGCAGTCATCCTCGCTCTCGGATGTTTCGTGGCGGTCTTTGGACCGGTCCTGCTCTACCGCGCGCCGGTGCTGGTCAGTTCCATCGGCGGCGTGTCCGGACTTCTGGCCGGCCTTCTCGGATTCAGCGCCAAGACTCCGGCCGGCGACAAGAAGAAGGACGAGAAACAATCGAAGAGCAGCGCCGCGAGCGGACTGGCTCTCTCGCTGGCCGTGCCGCTCTTCGTGATCGCCCTGCTGGCCGGCATCTCTCTCGGGACGACTGTGCTGATCCAGCTTCTCCGCGGACAGAAAGTCTCCGTGGCTACGAAGTGGGTCGAGCAGTTCCAGTCGAACGCCACGCTCACGCAAACCTCACAAACTCCGGCCGCGAAATTCGAAACAAAGTACGAGACCGAGAAGGTGCCCTTCCTCTCGCTGGCCACCGTCAATGGCGTCAACCATCTGAAGACCGTGCACGCAACCGACCGTTGGGACCTCCTCGGGATCCTCGCCGTCGCGCTGGCCGCCGCCGGACTCTCGACTCTCGTCGGCGTGAACCGTTTCTCGATGCAGGCCTTGTATCGCAACCGTTTGATTCGCGCCTACCTCGGCGCATCGCGATACAGCCGCGACGCCGACGAATTCACCGGATTCGATCCGCACGACAACCTGCAGATGTACGAGCTGCAGCCCGATCTGCTCTGGCCGACCAGCTTCATCGACTTCCCGGTCTTCGTCGAGCAGCTCACGAAGAACTTCGTCAACCCCGGTTCCGTCGAGCAGATCATCTGGAACGCGCTCGACAAGAAGACCCGCGGCTGGCTCGAAGACAAACGCGAAGTCAACGACGCGCTGAAGAACGCGATGATGCAGAACCTGAACAACATTCTGATGCGCGAGGACCTCGGCGGCGGAGTGAAGGGCGAGGCCTCCGCGCCGCGCCTGCGCCGCAACCGCGCCACGCTGCAGAAGACGTTCGGTAAGGCGCTTCGCGAGCGCCAGCATGCGCCGCTGCACGTCATCAACACCGCGCTCAATCTCACCTCCGGCGAAAAACTGGCCTGGCAGCAGCGCAAGGCCGAGTCATTCACCGTCTCGCCGCTGCACTCCGGCAGCTTCTACGTCGGCTACCGCGAGTCGAAGGAGTACGGCGGCAAGGACGGTATCTCCATCGGCACCGCCGTGGCCATCTCCGGCGCCGCGGCCAGCCCGAATCAGGGCTACCACTCGTCGCCGGCCATGGCCTTCATCCTGACCATCCTCAACGTCCGCCTTGGCTCGTGGCTCGGCAATCCCGGACTGGCTGGACGCAACACCTACGACAACGCGCATCCGCGCACGAACCTCGAGCCGCTGGCGTGGGAACTGACCGGAACGACCAACGATCAGTGCCCGCTCGTCTATCTCTCCGACGGCGGCCACTTCGAAAATCTCGGCATCTACGAGATGGTCCTGCGCCGCTGCCGCTTCATCGTCGTCAGCGACGGCGGCTGCGATCCGAAGTACTCGTTCGAAGACCTCGGCAACGCCATCCGCAAGATCCGCACGGACCTCGGCGTCCCGATCGACATCGAATACGACGACATGCATCCGCGCAGCAGCGACTCCACGCTTCGCAAGGGCCGCTACGTCACCACCGCGCGCATCCGCTACAGCGCCATCGACGACACCGACAAGGATGGCTGGCTCGTCTACATCAAGCCGGGCCTGTACGAAGGCGACTACTTCCCGAAGGACGTGTACAACTACGCCACGGAATCGCTCGACTTCCCGCACGAGTCGACGGCCGATCAGTTCTTCAGCGAGTCGCAGTTCGAGAGCTACCGCGCCCTCGGCCGTCACGCCTTCAACGAAATCTGCGGCAATTACAAGAAGGGCGCGGACACGTACGCGGCGACGTATCCGACCGTCGCGGCGTTTACGCAGGCGGTGAAGACGAATTCGCCGAAGATGTCCACGCTGCCGCCGGAAGGCGTTATCGCCGAACGGCTGGACATTCTCAAACAGTCGATCGAATCCGCGACGAACCTCGTGCGCCTCTCGCCCGGCGTCTCGGCACCTGCCGGCGGCGGCTCATCGAAGTCATCCACCGACGCGCCGCAAAAAACGGTCTAGGGATTCTTCCAGCCGGCCCGGTGACGATCCGGGCCGGCTGGTACCATTCCGCGCGTGAAACTCATCGCCTCCCTTCTATTGACCACGCTGTTCGCCGCCGGCCCGAGGCCGAAACTCCAGACGCCGATCGAGACGACGGCGCGGGCTTTCCTGGCGAACTTCGCCGCCGGCCGGTTCGACGACGCCACGCGCGATTTCAACGACGACCTGCGGCCTGTCATCACCAAGGCCATGCTGGCGGACATGAAAAAGCAGTTCGACCAACAGGCCGGAACCTTCCTGTCCGTCACCGAAGTAAAGCAACGGATGCAGCAAGGCTATCGGGCGGTCGAATTGATCGCGCACTTCTCGAAGTCGCCGGTGTCGGTGGTCGTGCTCTTCGATCCGTTGGACCGCATCGGCGCGATCAACGCCAGTCCGATCGGATCGCCGCCCGTCGATCCGGCGCTCGAATCGGTCGCCCGCGCTCTGCTCACGAACTTCGTCGCCGCGCGTTACGACGAAGTCGGAAAAGCATTCGACGACACCATGCGCAAGCAGCTTCCGCCGCCGGCGCTGGCCAACCTCGCCGCCAACGTCGCCGAAACGTTCGGAGACTACCGATCGGTCACTTCGATCAAACAGAGCGCCAATCCGCCCTACCGCGTAATCGAGATGACGCTCGCCTACACCAAACAGCCCGTCACGTTCCGCGTCGCCTTCGATCTCAAAGACCGCATCTCCTCGCTGCAGATCGCGCCGGCGCACGTGCAGCCGTAATCTGCGTTACCTCTGCGTCATCTGCGGACGGATGTCTTGCGCGCCGACCGAACGTCGAAGATCGCACCGCCGATGGTGCGGCCCCAGAGCGCGCGCGTGCCGGCGAAGTAGTAGAACGCGATGATGATCAGGAATCCCGCCAGCGACGCGATCGAGATGGCGCTCATCGACGCCGGCAGAAGAGGGGAGAGCGCCAGCGCCAGCGCGGCGAAGAGCGATACGTCGATCAGGAGCGCCGCGAACCGGCGGAAGATCGAAACGCGCGCGGATGGGGAAGTGGCGGAATCAGCATCGAACACCGCCGGCTGCAGCTCGACTTCATCGAATCGCATCACACCCTCCCGACACGTCCTAACCGCGCAACGGCAGATATTTTACGTAAATCTTGTACAGCAAGTCTTTCGGCTGCCCCGAATAGCGTTCGGCCAGCGTGCGGCTGCGCTTCGCCAGCTCGTCGTTCGGATCGCTTTTCAGAACTTCATCGAACTCGCGCATGGCATCGGGCATCCGCTCCTCCTGCAGCGCGGTCGCGCCTAAATCGAAGTGCGCGGCGAGGAGCATGCGGCGGATGGACTGGTTCTGCGGATCGGCGGCCAGCAGCGGATCGAGATTCGTCACCGCGTCCTGGTAGCGGCGCTCCTTGAACAACGCCTTGGCCACTTCCAGCTTCGACACCTGCTGCGATGCCGTCGTATAGATCGCGGCCAGATCGGGCGGCAGCGGCTTGATCCGCGCGGCGGTTTCGAGGGACGTCTTCGCCGTCTCGTAATCGTGCGCGTCGAACGCCGTGCGTCCGGCGGCGATGCTCTCCTCGTACACGACGGACGCGGGACGGCCGTTGATCATCTGCGCCGCCTGGGCCTTCTTGTGCTGCAGGTCGGCGATCATCTCCAGCGCGCGATCGTGCTGCGGATCGGACGGCTTGATGTCGCCCAGGATGGCGATGGCCTGATCGTAGCGCTGGCGTTTGGCTAGCGAATTGGCCTGCACGAAAATCGCCTGCGTAGCCGCGGGATCGTACGGCGGCTTGGCCATGTACTTCGACCAGAGGAACCAGCCCGCCGCGGCGACGATCACCACCAGCACGATGGTCATCAGAATGCCGGTGAGCGCGCTGCGCTTCTTCGCGGCGGGCGCGGCCGCCGTCGTCTTGGCCGCTTTCTTCGCGGGGATCGCGGCCGGCGGCGGCGCATCGGGCGGCTTCAGCGAATCGTAGGAGCCGCTGAGCATGGCCTCGTCGTCGAAGATGTCTCCGCGCATCGGAGCCGGAGTCTCGCTGCGCGCCGCCGGAGCGGAGAATGGCGTTTCGAACGGCGCGGGAGCGGCGGACTTGATCCGCTCGATGAACTCGTGCGCCGTCAGATTGCCCGGATCGAGCAGCAGCGCCTCGTCGAACTTATCGCGTGCCGTGTTGTGATCGCCGGAATTGAACGCCTTCTCGCCAGCGGCCACCAGCGCCTCGACCTTGGCCTCGTTCTCGCGCCGTTTCGCTTTCGCGTTTTCGATGCGCGTCGACGCCTCGTCGTTCGTGACGTCGATCAGAAAAATGCGCGACCAGAGATCGATGGCCTGCTGGTAATTGCCGGTGCTCGCGGCGCGGTCGCCGTCCGCGAGGTACTGCTCGATCTTGCGCTGATCGTCGCCGCCGGCCGGCGGCGGCGCCGGCGCGAAATCGAAACTGCCTGCGGACGGTGCCGACGGCGCGTCGAACGAAAAGCCGCCGAACGCGGGAGCAGGTGCGGCTGCGGGCGCCGGAGCATCGAACGAAAACGCGGCGAACGACGGCTCGTCCGCGGCCGGTTTCTCCTCTTCGAACGTGAAGCCGAAATCGGTGGCCTGCGCCGTTCCGCGGCCGGGAGCGGGTGCCGCAGGCGCAGGCGTTTCGACGACGAACGACGGGCTCGGTCCCGATGTGAACGACGCCGCGGGTTGTGGCGCCGCCAGCGACTCCGACACGCGGCTGATTCCGGGATGGTCGCTGTCGAGCGCGCGCGCCTTCTCCAACTCGGCGCGTGCCGAGGGGATGTTGCCCTGGCCGGCGAACGTCTCGGCCTTGCGGATGAACTGCTCCACGAACGGCGCCGCTTCGATCTTCTCGCGCGCCGTATCGTTGATGGCGCGCGCTTCCTCGTGCGTGAAATCGTCGCGCAGCACGTCCGCGGTCAGATCGTTCGCGCGCTGAAAATCGCGCGCCGCCATCGCCGCGCGCGCTTCGCGCAGCGGATCGTCAGTGCGCGGCATCAGCGAATCGACGTCCACCGGCGAATTCGGATTGCGCGTTTTCTCCAGCAGCTTCTTGGCCGGATCGAACATCGGATCCATGCGCAGGATGAGCGTGCAGCCTTCCACGACTTCCGCCGCGCGCCCCTGTTTGTACAGCTCCAGCGTCTGCTGGAACGTCGAGAGCACGCGGTCCTTCACTGCTGAGGAAAGCGATGCATTTCCGGGGTACGTTGCCATCCGTCGTGTGTGCTCCGCGAGAAAAGTGCGGCGATTATACTGTCACGCCCCAAGCGGGAAGGAGCATGCATGGACATCATCAACTCTGATCAGGCGCCAAAAGCGATCGGCCCGTATTCACAAGCGATTCGCGCCGGCGACGTCATCTACACCTCGGGACAGATCGCTCTCGATCCCGCCACCGGCGCGCTCGTCGAAGGCGACTTCGCCGCGCAGGCGCACCGCGTTTTCGAGAACCTGAAAGCCGTGCTCGCCGCCGGCGGCGCAACCTTCGCCAACGTCGCCAAAGCGACCGTCTACCTGACCGACCTCGCCAACTTCGCGACGCTGAACGAGATCTATGCCTCGTACTTTGGCGACACGAAACCGGCAAGAACGACCGTCGGCGTCGCGCAGTTGCCGAAGGGCGGATTGGTCGAGATTGATTTGGTGGCGATCGTGTAGGGGAGTGGGGAGTAGGGTGTGGGGGGCAGGAGACGTGCGCCGCGCGATGTCATCCTGAGCCGCCGTACGGAGGACGGCGAAGGATCTCAAGCTTCCCAACTTGCGTTGAATCCAGTCGTTTTCAGCCGGAGTTGCGCATCTTGAGATCCTTCGCCGTCCTGCGGCGCTCCGCCTTCGGCTTCGACGCCTCCGGCGGCTCAGGATGACAAAGTCCGCACCCCCATCTCACACGAACCAAAAATACTTACCCTTCCGCCCAAATTGTTATTACAATGGCACCTCGGTTGCAAATCCGCAGCTCAACCATGTCCCCGATCCGGAAGCTCTCCACCACCGCCGCCGTCCTCGCTCTCGCTGCCGCGCCGCTCTTCGGCGCCGCGCGGCTGACGTACTTCAACAACGGCACACTGATCCCGGTGGCCTGGCCTGACGGCTCTTTCCCGATCCGCTACTCCATCGACCGCCGCGTCGCCGATATGGTTCCGCAGGCCTCGGCCATCCTCGATCGGGCCGGGAAGGATTGGGCCGCGATCCCCGACACGAGCATCAGCTTCCAATCCCTCGGCGTCGTCGACGGCGCCTCGGCCGGCAAAGACGGGCGCAACACCATCTCGATTTCCGACGATCTCTTCGCCGATCAGAAATTCATCGCCCTCACTACGAACTGGTACGACGACAACGGCCGCATCATCGAGGCCGACATGGAGATCGATCCGACTGCAGTTTCCGGCGGCTACAACATGCAGCAGCTCGTCGATCACGAGATGGGTCACGTCCTCGGGCTCGACCACTCCGCGGTGCTGTCGTCGGTCATGTATCCGTACATCGGAACGAGCAGCGGCGTCGCGCTCGACAGCGATGACCGCGTTGCCATCGGCGCCGCTTACGCGAAGAACAAACCGGCCGCCGGCGCGACGCTGGAAGGGCGCGTCTACGGCGACGACGGCGGCATCTTCGCCGCGCAGGTCGTGGCCGTGAACGACAAGGGCGAGCCGGTGTCGACGGCGCTGTCCGACAAGAATGGCAATTTCTCGATGCAGGGCGTTCCGAGCGGCACGTATCGCATTTATGCCGAGCCGCTCGACGGTCCCTTCAACGTGCAGAATCTCTCCGGCTTCTGGCAGTCGGCGAAAGTCACGTCCTTTCCGACGCAGTACGCCGACGGCGGTCCGCTGCATGTCGAGAACGGCCGCATCTACGGCAATCTCAACGTCAATGGATCGGGATCGGTGCGCCTGAATCCGAAATGGATCGGCGCGTGGGCAGCCGGCACCGACAACGCGTCACTCCAGGCCATGCCCACGCTTCTGCACGCCGGCACGACCGTCACGCTCGGCGTCGGCGGCGACGGCTTCACCAGCGGCATGACCACCTTCGACGTTCCCAATTCCGGCTTCCATCGCACGTCCGACTTCAAGTGGTCGGGCAACTACGTCAGCGCCACATTCACGGTCGACGCATCGACGCCGGCGGGATCGGTCGTGGTGATGGTGAAGAGCGGCAACGAATCGGCCGCGCTCACCGGCGCGCTGCGCATCGAACCGTCCACGCGCAGCCGAGGAGTGCGAAAGCTCTGACGTATAATCCTCCGCTCAACCAACCAACGGAGGATTTCCAATGAAGCTTCGCAATCTCGTTCTGTCCGCGATCGTCGTGTCGCTCGCGCTCCCCGTCATGGCCAAAGATCCCATCGCCAAAGCCGGCAAGTGGGAGAGCACCATCACGATGGAAATGCCCAACATGCCGATGAAGATGCCGCCGCACACGATGACCGTCTGCGTCACGAAGGAGCAGGCCGAAAACGCAGAAAACCTGATCCCGAAGACGGGCGACAAGCGCGGCGGCTGCACGTACACCGACGTCAAAGTCGAAGGCAGCACGGTCTCGTGGAAGATGAGCTGCGAGAAGTCCGGCATGACCGGCTCCGGCAGCACGACCTACCACGGCGACACCTACGAAGGCTCGATGCAGATGAAGATGCACGACCAGGACATGTCCGCCAAGATGACCGGCAAATACCTCGGCGCCTGCGACGGCACCGAGGTGAACGCCAGCAAGTAAGTTTCAATCCGATCGCATCAATCGAAAGGCGGCTCATCGAGCCGCCTTTTTTTTTCTTGCGGCGGCTGCGCGAGCATCAGCAGCACAGACAAGAGTGTCTGTGCCACACTGATCCGGCCGTTGTCGTTGAATGCTGGTACTGGCGAAAGCCAGTGTGGCACAGACACTCTTGTCTGTGCTTTGGCAACCGCGCAACCTGCGATTGAATCCCTGAATCTAGGTCTCCGCCGCGCTGATCCACTTCTCCACAACCGGCGGCGAATACTCCGACAAACGCTGCAGCAGCGACGCCGGATCAACATCAACGATGGCCATCGATCGATGTTGCGCGCGAATGAATCCCGCATCGACGGCGCGGTCGAGCGACGACAGCAACGGCGCGTAGAAGCCGGCGACGTCGAGGAACCCGAGCGGCTTGCGATGGATGCCGAGCTGCGCCCACGTCCACACTTCGAAAATCTCTTCGAGCGTGCCGAGGCCGCCGGGGAGGGCGACGAATGCATCGGAGAGCGACGCCATCATCGCCTTCCGTTCGTGCATCGTCTCGACGATGTGCAATTCCGTCAGATTGCGATGACCGACTTCGCGGTCCCACAACATCCGCGGAATCACGCCGATCACCTTGCCGCCGCCGGCCAGCACCGAATCCGCGACGATTCCCATCAGTCCGACGTGTCCGCCGCCGTAAACGAGCGTAATGTCCGACTTCGCCAGCAACACACCGAATTCGCGCGCGGCATTCGCGTAAATCGGATCGTTCCCCGAATTCGAGCCGCAGAAAACGCAGAGGCTTCGGATCACAGCGCGCGGAATCCTGTCTCGGCATCCGGCACCGGCTCGCGATTGCGGTCGAGCCGCGTCACGATCCACTGCTCGCCGCGCCGTTCGATCTCCGTCACGATCGACGCCCACATCCCGTCGATCGGATTCTCACTCCACCGAAACCGCATTCCGGACTGCGGCGCCAGACCGCCTTCGCGAAGATGCGCCTCCGCCATCTCGATCAATTCATTCGGTCCGACGTGGTCGCAAGGCATCGCCAGATTTTATCCTGCGGCGAAGCGCGCAGGATCTCCGGTGCGACCGCGCAAACCTGCGATTTTGCCCCCATCATCGCGATATCACCGGAGATCCTGCGCGCTTCGCCGCAGGATGGGAACGAAGCCAAGGAATTCATTCTCCGTTAACACGTTACAGCCCAAACATGCCGCAGTTTCGATACGACATCCGCAACGTTGCCATCATCGCCCACGTCGACCATGGGAAAACCACGCTCGTCGACGCGCTTCTCCGTCAGGCCGGCGCCGTGCGCGCCAACCAGCAGATGGACGAGCGCGTCATGGACTCGAACGACCTCGAGAAAGAGCGCGGGATCACCATCCTCGCCAAGAACACGTCCATCCGCTATCTCGTCGATGAGCCGGACGCGCTCGGTCATCTCGTGCATCACGAGGCCACGCATACCGCCTCCGGCCACGACCTGCCCGCCGCGTTCATTCATCCGAGCGAAGTGAAGATCAACATCGTCGACACGCCCGGCCACGCCGATTTCGGCGGGGAGGTGGAGCGCGTTCTGTCGATGGTCGACGGCGTCATCCTCCTCGTCGACGCCGCCGAGGGACCGATGCCGCAGACGCGTTTCGTGATGCGCAAAGCGCTCGGACTCGGACTGCTGCCGATCGTCGTGATCAACAAAATCGATCGCCAGGATGCGCGTCCGGTGGAAGTCGTCAACGAAGTCTTCGACCTGATGATCGAGCTCGGCGCGTCGGATGAGCAGCTCGACTTCCCGATCCTCTACGCCATCGGCCGCCAGGGTATCGTGCGCGCGAATCTCGAAGATACGAGCGAGGATTGCCGCCCGCTGTTCGACGCGATCCTGAAGCGCATTCCACCGCCGCCCGGCTACGCCGACGCGCCGCTGCAGCTTCTCGTTTCCGCCATCGATTACAACGACTACGTCGGCCGCCTCGGCATCGGGCGCATTCAGCGCGGCAAGCTGCGGCAGTCGGAAGACGTCGTGCTCATCCTCCGCGACGGCACGCACAAGAAGGGCCGTATCACCAAGCTCACCGCCTTCGAAGGTTTGAAGCGCGAAGAGATCGAGGAAGCGTCGGCTGGCGAGATCGTGGCCGTGGCCGGCTTCGCTGACGTCGAAATCGGCGAGACCTTCGCCTCGGCAGCGAACCCCGAGGCGCTTGAGCCGATCGCGATCGACGAGCCGACCGTGTCGATGTTCTGGCTGGTCAACGACTCGCCGTTCGCGGGCACCGAAGGGAAGTACGTCACGTCGCGCAACATCAAGGAGCGGTTGGATCGCGAGCTTCGCAAAGACGTCGCGCTGCGCGTGAAGGAAACCGATCTGCCGGACCGTTTCGAAGTGAGCGGCCGCGGCGAGCTGCACCTCTCGATCCTCGCGGAGAACATGCGCCGCGAAGGCTACGAGTTCGCGTTGTCGCGTCCGACCGTCATTTTGAAAGAAGTGGACGGCCGCAAGTCCGAGCCGTACGAAGCGCTCGTCGTCGACATCGACGAAGCGCACGTCGGCGCGGTCATGGAGAAACTGCAGACGCGCCGCGGCGAGATGACCGACATGGTCAACCCCGGCTCCGGCCGCGTACGCATCGAGTTCAAGATCCCGACCCGCGGACTCTTCGGAATCCGCACCGAGTTCCTGACGGAGACGCGCGGAACCGGGCTGCTGTACCACACGTTCCTCGAGTACGGCCCGTACCGCGGCGAGATCGCCGGCCGTAATCGCGGCGCGCTGATCTCTAAAGAAGCGGGCGATACGACCGCCTACGCGATCGAGCCGCTGCAGGAGCGCACGGTCCTCTTCATTTCGCCCGCGATGAAGGTCTACGGCGGCCAGATCGTCGGCGAAAACTCCCGCGACGCCGACATGGTCGTCCAGGTCTGCCGCAAGAAGCACCTCACGAACATGCGAGCCTCCGGCTCCGACATGGCCGTCCAGTTGACGCCGCCGAAGATCATGACGCTCGAGCAATGCCTCGAATGGATCGAAGACGACGAGCTGGTCGAGGTGACCCCCGAGTCGATCCGCATCCGCAAGCGGATCCTCGATCACTCGATGCGCGTCGTCGCGCAGAAGAAGATCGCGGCCGGCAGCTCATAACGCGCGCCGCTGGCGCACTACGACTTCGTCCGTTGCTTGCGAGACTTCCTCATCGTTTATGCGGAAGTCTCCTACTGCGCGGGCACGAACGTCGGATCGTTTGTCTTCGAATCGATCACTGAGGCGTAGGCCGTCACGCGGCCTTGTCCGCTGATGACTTTGACGGTTACGCGGGCGTTGTACATGTTTGTCAGCCCCATCGACTTCAAGAGTTGCGGGTATTGGATGAATTGGTTCGGCATCAGGTTGATTTGGGTTGAGGCGGCGACCTTTGAATCGTTCGGGACGGCAGTTACTTCGACGGTGGCGGATTTTCCGGTGACTTCGGCGAAGCCGACGTTGGTGCGGTAGCGGTCGGATTCTTCGATCTGGAGGAGTTGCAGCGGGCGCGTGCCGAGGGCGGCGGCGTCGTTGGCGGTGACGGCGGGGATGAACTGGCCGTAGGTGCCGTTCGACGTCTGGTTGTAGGTGCGCGCGGTTGCTACGAGCGGCGTCGCGGCAGTCGTGGAGATGTGCAGAGCGCCGCCGTCATTCGTCAGGCCGAAGAATTGATGAAGGGCCGCGTCGAAGGTCTGAACCTGCCCCGGCGCGAGGTTGACGTCCTTCGACTGCGGGGTGCCCCCGTTCTGCGAGTAGAAGGTCAGCGTCGCTTTGACGGGGTTCGCGGACGGGTTGAAGAGGCGGACGTCCGTCTGCCAGTTGGCGATGCCGTTGTTGAGATCGGCCACGCCGGGGATGACGTAGCGCGACGCGGCGGTGGCATTCACGGCCACGGGCGAGACCAGCAGCGGATCGTTGGTGAGGTTGTCGAGCACCGAGGCGTAGGCGGTGACCTTGCCGGTTTGGGAGACGACCTTGACTTCGATGCGGCCGTCGTTCACCTGCACCTTCTTGTCGGCCAGGATCGAGTTGAGCTGGATGTGCTGGCCGCCTTTGAGGTCCTGCGTGAACTCGGTGAGCTTCTTGCCGTCGTCGCCGAAGACGCTGACCAGGACGGAGGCGGGATCGCCGGAGCCTTCGACGATGCCGAGGTTCGTGCGGAAGGCGGACGACTGCGCGATCTGCTGGAGGCTGAGGATCGTCGACTTGCTCGGATCGGAGGCGCGTCCGACGAACGCCGCGAAGGGAACGGCCGGGATGTACTGGCCGAAGGTGCCGTTCGACGTGGTGTTGAAGGTGCGGCTGGAGGCGAAGGTGAGCAGGTTGGCCAAGCCGTTCGAAACCGCGGCGGTGGTGGAGACCGACGTGGCCGTGGCGGTGAGCGGGCGCACTTCGAGCGTGCCGGTGGCGCCGTTGGAGCCGAACCATGACTCGAGCACGTCATCGAGCGCGAGCGTGCGGCCGGGATCGATGTCGACCGTGGTTTGTTTGCCGGACGAAATCCCGGCCTCGCCGGTCGGCGTGAAGGTGACCTGGTACTTCATCGGCTGGGCGGACGAGTTGGTGACGCGGACGTCGGACTGGAACTTCGAGTTGATGCCGTCAGCGTGGGCCACGGCGGGGATGATCAGCGCATCGGGCGGCGGTGCGCTCTTGGACGTCGGCGAGACCGGCTGCACCAGGTTGACGGAGACGGTAGTCGTCGCGGGTGGCGTGGTGCCCAGCGGAGCGATCCGGCTGTTTCCGGTGGACAACCCGAAGCTCACGTTGACGGCACCGCTGCTCGTGCCGACGGGGAGGCCGTCGGTTTTCGCGGTGACGTCCAGGGTCGTGCCGCCGGGAGCGACGGTGCCGGTGGTGGGCGAGACCGTGAGCCACGGCTGATTGGTGGTGGCGAAGAAGGTGTCGCCCGCGGCGGCAGCGATGGCGCCGCTGCGCAGCGCGCCAATCCCGCCATCGAGGTGGATCTGGTAGTGCGTGGTCTGCGGATTGTCGGCGGGCGTGGAGCCGTTCGCGTTCGAAGGATCGACGACGTTCGACGGCAGCACCTGCACGGCCAGCGGAGGCGAGAAGAGGCTGCGCGCGCCGTTGCACAGGGCGATGGAGCGGATGCGGAAGTAGGTCGTCGTCGGCGCATCGCCGGGGTTCAGGATCTTGAAGGGAAACTCGCTGTCGTCGATGGTGATGACGCTGGGCGTGGAGAATGCGGCATCAGGCGATTCCTGCAATTCGTATTGGGTCGTTCCTTTCGGACCGACCGGCGTCCAGCGGATGAAGAACTGAACGTTGCTCGAGACGGTGCTTTCCGCGCGCGGCTGCGGAACGGCAGGCGTGGCGCAACCGGGAGGCGTCGGAATGGACGTGAAGCTGCTCACCGTCGAGCGGACAGGCGGACAGTTGTCGAAGATTGCTTCGACGGACCAGGTGACCGGGCCGGCGGGCGCGCTCTGGTTGTCGAGATGCAGCGCGGGCGTGGTGCCGATGACTTTCGGTGCCTCGGAGCCGGCAGCGAGCCACACCTTGTACTGCGTCGCGCCCGGGACGGTGCTCCAACGGAGGTCAAACGGAGAGAAGACGGGCGCGCCGTCGAACGGCGCGGTGAGGATGGAGCGGGCCACGCTGCAGTCGGCGGGCGGCGTGAAGGTGAAGCGGGCGTGCGCGGAGTCGACGGCGTCGCAGCGGTCGAAAAGCGCGCGCACGAACCAGTCGATGGTGCCGCTGCCGACGGTGCGGCGGAGGAACGTGCCGGTCGTCGAACCGGCCAGCGACGGAGCGCCGCCGTCGATGGAGAACCAGAGCTCGTAGCCGATCGCGTTCGCGGCCGCGGTCCAGTCGAATTCGACGAAGCCGGTGGTGAGTGTGGCGTCGTTGGCCGGAGCGATCGGCGATGCCGCGGCGTGGTTGCAATTCTGCGCGGGTGGAATCGTGAAGGTCTGTGGAGCGGAGGCCAATGAGGCGCAGCCGTCGAAGAGCGCTTCGACGTACCAGTTCACGCTGCCGGTGGTGAAGGTGAAGTGCAGCGTCGTGACCGCGGGCGGCGTGTTGGCGATCGGGGCGAAGTCAGCGCCGTTGATCGACGCCCAGATGCGGTAGCCGTTCGCGCCGGCGGCCGGTGTCCAGTGCAGATCGGTGATCGACGACGGAAGGGAGGCGTTCGGCGCGGGCGCTAGGAGCGACGGCGCGGTGTGGCTGGCGCAGCCGGTGGTCGCGGCGAGCGCGAAGGTGGATGGCGCCGATGATGTCGTCGGGCAGCCGGGGAAGATGGCGTCGATGTGCCAGACGACATTCGATCCGGTCAGGGGGAGCGTGACCGAGGTCGCGCCGTTGGTGGTGGCGGCATCCTGAACGGCGCCGCCGTCGATGGCCAGCCAGAGGCGATAACCGATCGCCTGCGGGACGGCGGTCCAGGCGAAAGTCACCGGGGAATTCACGTTTGCATTGGGCGACGGGCCGATGAGCTGCGGCGCGGCACTCGAGCAGTTCGAGGATGCGGCGACGGAGAAATCGCGCGGCGGCGCGGAGGCCAGCGTCGGGCAGTCGTTCGGGAAGTGCGCGGCGACGTACCAGGTCGACGGACCGCTCGGGACGTTGACGGTGGCCGAGGTCGACTGCGTGGACGCCATGATGGCGGCGGCGCCGCCGGAGCTGGCGATCCAGAGGTCGTACGACGTGGCGTTCGGAGTCGCGGCCCAGCTGAAGTTGATGGAGCTGGGGAGGTTCGAGGCGCCGGCGGCGGGGGAGAGCAGCACCGGGAAGGCGTTGTTGCACGAGACCGGCGTGCCGACGGCCACGGTGGCGCTGGCGCTGTTGTTGTTGATGTTCGGATCGCTCGAAGCGGTGCCGATCGCGGCGTCGTCGCCGGCGCTACTGCCGGTGGCGGTTGCGGTGATCGTGATCGTCGACGCGGGGCCGGGAGCGAACGATGCGCGCGTGCAGCTGACCGAGAGTCCGTTCACGTTGCACGACCAGCCGTTGCCGGACGCGGATACGTTGCTGACGCCCGAGAGCGTGTTGATCACGGTGACGTTCTGGGCCGTGCTCGGGCCGTTGTTGACGGCGTTGAGCGTGAAAGTGACCGTGCCGCCGCTGTTGACCGGGTTCGGGGAGGCGGTCATCGTCAGCGCGAGATCGGCGGAGTCGTTGATGGCGACGTTGACGCTGCCGGAGGCGGTGCAGGAGCCGCTGGTGATGGTGATGCTGATGGTCGCAACGCTGCCGTTGCCGGCGCTCCAGACGATCGACGGCGTTCCGTTGCCGCTGGTGATCGTGCCGCCGGAGATGGTCCAGTTGTAGGTCGAGCCGCTCTGGGCGGGAGGCACCGAGGCGGTGTTGCCGGTGGAACCGGTCGGGACGGAGGACGGCGCCTGGATCGTGGCGGTGGTCGCGCCGGAGGAGATGGTGATCGTCTTCGAGGCGTTGGCGCTGCAGCCGTTGCCGTTCGTCACGGTCACGCTGAAGGTGGTCGTCGACGCGGGGGAGACGGTGATGGTCTGCGTCGTGGCGCCGGTCGACCAGGCGTAGGTGGTGAAGCCGGCTCCGGCATCGAGCGTGGCGCTGCCGCCGGCACAGACGGCCGAGGGGCCGGTGATGCTGACGGAGGGATTTGGGTTCACGGTGACGGCGACGGGCGACGAGGTCGCGCTGCAGCTTCCGCTCGTGACCATCACGCTGTAGCTGCCGGTGGCCGTGGCATTGAACGACTGCGAGGTGATGCCGTTGGGAACTCCGTTCAGGAGCCACTGATTGTTCGTGGCTGCGCTCGAGGTCAGCGTCACGCTGCCGCCGCTGCAGAAGGTGGTCGGACCACTCGTGGTAATCGTCGGCGTCGCCAACGGCGTCTGCGACACGGCGAACGGCGCGGAGGTGCCGCTGCAACCGCTGCCGTTCGTCACGGTCACCGTGTAGTTGCCGGCCGCGGTGGCGACGAAGGTCTGCGAATTGGCGCTGCCGATCGGGGAGCCGTTCAGCGACCACTGGAACGTCGTTCCGGCGGATGCGGTCAGTGTTGTGTTTCCGCCGGGGCAGAAGGTGTTCGATCCGGTGATGGTCGGCGTGAACGCGCCGACGGCGACGCTGGCGTTGCCGGTTGCCGTGCAGCTGTTGAGCGATGCGGTGACGCTGATCGAGACCGGCGACGTCGTGCCGGCGGTGAAGATGATCGACGGCGTTCCCTGCCCCGAGGAGAGGGTGCCGTTGGTGATGGACCAGGTGTAGGTCGCGCCGCCGACCGGGCTGACGATGTTCGCGCCCGCGTTGCTGTTGGCGCAGGTCGACGTCGGCGCGTTGATGGCCGCGGAGGGCGGGGCGTTGACGGTCACGCTCTGCGGCGAGGAGGTGCCGGTGCAGCCGGAGGAGTCGGTGACGGTGACACTGTAGTTGCCGGTCGCCGTCGCGCTGAACGTCGAGGCGTTCGCGCCGCCGATCGGCGAGCCGTTGAGCAGCCACTGGAATGACGCGAAGGTGCCGCTGCCGCCGCTCGGATTCGCGGTGAGGTTGACGCTGCCGCCGGCGCAGAAGGTGGTCGGACCTCCGGCGGAGACAGTCACGTTGACGGTGCCGTTGACGGTAACCGAGGTCGGCGATGACGTGGCCGAACAGCCTGCGGCATTCGTGACGGTGACGGTGTAGCTGCCGGACGTGGTGGCGACGAACTGCTGGGCGTTGGCGCCGACGATCGGCGTGGCGAAGTTGCGCCACTGGAACGACGCGCCGGCCGAGGCGGTGAGGGTCACGCTGCCGCCGGTGCAGAAGGTGGTCGGGCCGCTCGGCGTGATCGTGGCCGCGGGCGGCGTGCAGGTGGTGACGCTCACCGCGGGCGAAAGCTCTGAGGTTCCGTCGGCGATCGTGGTGCAGGCGCTGTCGGCGAAGCTGGTGGCGGTGGCGACGAGTTTGTCGCCGATCACGACCGGCGCGCTGTTGACGGTGACCGAGACGCCGTTCAGCGCGTTGCCGGCGAAGCATTGCGAGGCGAGGAAGGAGAGCGGATGAATGCCGGAGGCGTCGCTCTTGAAGAGTTCCACGCGGATCCCGGCCGTGTTGGCGACCGATGCGGAATCGACGTTAACCCTCGCGGTCAAAGTACTGCCGGCCAGCGAGGCGTCGACGAAGGTCGGCGTGTTCTGCAGGTTGTTCGGGCCGACGTCGCCGTCGCCGGCGTCGTTGGCGGTTGGGCCGTCGCTGGCGAGATCGATCGACAAGCCGCTGTTGCCGGCCAGCGTGTTGTGCAGGATGGAGTTGCCGCTGCCGGGACCGTCGAAGGTGATGCCGGTGATGTTGGAGATGATCGTGTTGCCGGCGCCGGCGGCCGTTCCGCCGATCGTATTGAAGGAAACGTTCGTGCCGAGGAAGATGCCGGTCGTGTTGCCGATCGAAGCGCTTCCGGCGGCGTCGGTGCCGATGAAGTTTCCGGCGATGACGTTGGCGGCACAGTTGGACGATGGGCTGCTGATGTAGATGCCGGAGTTGTTGTTGCCGGAGATGACGTTGCGCTCACTCGCCGTCGTCCCGCCGATGGTGTTGCTGCTGGCGCCGTTGAGGATCTGGATGCCGTCGGTGTGGTTGGCGACGTTCGTCGTGCCGGCGGCGTTGAGGCCGATGTAGTTGCCGCGCACGCTGTTGCCGCTTACGCCTTTGATGACCACGCCGCTGCCGAAGTTGCCGGAGATGACGTTGCGCGCGGCGGCGGTCGTCCCGCCGATGCTGTTGTTGGCGGCGGTGATCAGGACGCCGTCTCCGGCATTCTGTCCAGCCGTCGATCCATCGGCGTGAAGGCCGAGGTAGTTGGCGGAGATCGTGTCGTTGCCGGCGGTGTCGATGAGGATGGCCGGGCCCTGGAACGTGACGATGCTCAGGCCTTTGACAGCGTCGTTGCCGCCGCTGAGTTGCAGGCCGGCGCTCGGGTTCGGATTGCTGCTGCCGTCGAGCGTGACCAGCGGCGTGCCGCTGTAGCCGGGCTGCGTGGTGGCGTCGATGATGACGCCGGCCGCGGTGATCCCGGGGAGCGAGGTCGGTGGCAGGATCGTCAGCTGTCCGCCGGGGAGATTGAAGCCGATGGTGCAGGGAGCGGTGCAGACCGCGGCGTTGTTGGCGTCGAGGATGGCCTGGCGCAGCGATCCGGTGCCGGAGTCGGCGTTCGTGGTCACGAAGAGCGACGATGTTCCGCCGATGCCGACGTTCGAGGCCGTGGCGTTGTTGCTGCTGTTCGTGTCGGATTCGGTCGCGGACGCCGAAGCGTTCAGAACGGCCGTTCCACTTCCGGTGGCGGTGAGGTTGATGGTCTGGGTTGCGGTGGTGTTGAAGGGTAACGTTCCGATGGAGCAGGTGATCGTCGTCGATCCGCTGCACGTGCCCTGCGTCGACGACGGCAAGCCGTTCAGCGTCACGTTCGCCGGCAGCGTGATCGTGGCGGTGACGTTCGAGGCGGTGGCCGGGCCGTTGTTCGTGATGATCGTGGTGTAGGTGAAGTTGGCGCCATTCGCGATCGTCGCCGGAGCGCTTCCAGTGACACTGATGTCGGCGTTGGCGGGACCGGCCGGGTCGATGGTGACGTCGAGCCCAGTCGCGTCTCCGCTGAAGTTGCCGTTGCTGCCGAAGCCGACGGTGAATTCGACGGTGTCGCCGGCGGAGAAGGTGGTGGTGACGTCGAAGTTCGCCGGGACGTTGTAGCTGTTGATGTTGCTGAAGAACAGCGTGGCGCCGGTGGAGTTGTTGTGCAGGATGGCCACGTCGGTCGTGGTGGGGTAACTGGAGTCGAGTCCGACGAAGTAGCCGTGAACGTGGTACTGGGCGGTGGCCGGCGCGGTCCAGCGAATGACGCTGTTCTCGCCCAGCGAGCCGGGATGCATCTCGATCTTCATCGACGGCGTGAAGTTGGTGACCTGCTGGAGCGTGCTGTTCGTTGAGTTGCGGCCGAGGTTGGGCAGGCCTGGTCCCCAGTAATCGAATCCGCTGCTGTTTCCATGCGTCGTCTGCAGATTGAAAGCAGCTCCTCGGCTGGTCTCATAGCCGTAGCTCCATCGCGCGGAGGGGTTGGTGCTGACGAAGAAGTCGCGCGCGGCGTCGTCGTTGTCGATGTAGGTGTAGCCGTTGGTCAGCGTGAACGTGCCGACGGCGTTGGTGACGGCGACGTTGACCGTTCCCGCGGCGTGCGCGGGGGCGGCCACGACGAGCTGCGTGGCGGTGCTGGAGAGGATCGTGCCGCTGCTCGCGCCGAAGGTGACGGAGGTGACGGAGTTGAGATTGGTCCCCTCGATGATGACGCCGCCGGCGCCGGCGACGGATCCGCTGTTCGGACGCATGGCGGTGACGACGGGGGAGGTGTCGTAGGTGAAGCCGTTGGTGACGGTGGTCGGCTGGCCGTCGCCATTCGTGACGACAACGTCGACGACGCCCGAGACGTGCGGCGGCGTGGTGCAGGTGATCGTGTTGGCGTTGACGACGGTGACCGCCGTCGCGGCGACTCCGCCGAAGGTGACGCCGAGCGATCCGCCGCTGACGAAGCCGGTGCCGGTGATGGTGACGGCGGTACCGCCGGATCCCGGGCCTGAATTCGGCGAGAGCGCGGTGGTGATGGTCGGACCGCTGGCGGTGAGGATGACGGTGGTGGCGGTGTTGGAATCGGTGAAGGAGCGGGTCGGCGAGCTGCCGAAGGTCAGCGTCTTCGGCGAGAAGGTGGCGGAGCTGGACGACGGATAGCTGATGATCTGGAATTGCTGGCCACCCTGCGGCACGAAACCGTTGACCGGCGCGGCGATCAGCGCGCCGGTGAGCGCGACCGGGCTGGAGAACGATAGATGTCCGAACGTGGAGGCGCTGCCGATGCCGAAGTCGTAGACCGGCGAGCCGCTGCTGCTGAAGGATCCGCTGAAGGTGATTCCGCCGCTCTGCGGCTGCAGCGTTCCGCTGTTGGCGAAGTTCTGAATCGTAGTCGTTCCGGTTGCGACCGTCTTACGGAACGTTCCGGCATTGTTGAACGGCTGGCCCGCGCCGCAGCAGTGCTGGAAGATCAACTGGTCGCTGGTGACGCTGAAGAGGCCACCGGCCAGATTGTTGATGACGCCGGAGTTGTAGACGGAGATGTTGTTGGCGCCGCTCCAGTTGACCGTGCCGCTGTTGTTGAGGGTGCCGCCGTCGATGAAGCGCGTGCCGCTGCCGCCGAGATTGAGCGTGCCGCCGCTGTTGACGTTCATCGATCCGGCGCCGGTGAGCACCGCGTCGGCGTTCCAATCGATCACGCCGGAAGCGGAGGTGCCGATCGACGCGCCGCTGTTGACGTTGAGCGTTCCGCCGGCCATGGTCAGATGCGCGACCGTCAGTCCCGCCAGCGATACGTTGAGCTGCGAGCCGGTGAGCTGGAAGTTGCCGATGCCGGTCAGCGTGGCGCCTGAACCGAGCGTGTACGGATTGCTGTTGAAGAAGATCGTGGCGCCGGATGCGGCGTTGAAGGCCGCGCTGCTGGTGCCGCCGGAGAGGAGTCCGAACGTACCGCTCTGGACGTCCACCATGCCGCTGTTGTTGAAGCCGTTGTTGTTGATGGTGGTCGTGCCGGTGGCGACCGTCTTACGGAACGTCCCGGCGTTGTTGAAGGCCTGGCCCGCGCCGCAGCAGTGCTGATAGAGGATCTGATCGTTGGTGACGCTGAAGAGTCCCGCGGCCAGATTGTTGATGACGCCGGAGTTGAAGACGGAGATGTTGTTGCCGCCGCTCCAGTTGACGGTGCCGCTGTTGTTGAGCGTGCCGCCGTCGATGAAGCGCGTGCCGCTGCCGCTGAGGTTGAGCGTGCCGCCGCTGTTGACGTTCATCGATCCGGCGCCGGTCAGCGTGGCGTTGGCGCTCCAGTCGATGACGCCGGACGCCGAGGTGCTCATCGACGCGCCGCTGTTGACGTTGAGCGTTCCGCCAACCATCGTCAGATGATCGACCGTCACCGCCGAAGAGACGTTGAGCTGCGAGCCGGTGATCTGGAAGTTGCCGCTGCCGGTCAACGTGGCGCCCGATCCGAGCGTGTAGGGATTGCTGTTGAAGAAGATCGTTCCGGCAGCCGCGGTGTTGAAGACCGCGCTGCTCGTGCCGCCGGAGAGGAGCCCGAACGTGCCGCTCTGGATGTCGACCGTGCCGCTGTTGTTGAAGCCGTTGTTGTTGATGCTGGTCGTGCCGGTAGCGATCGTCTTGCGGAACGTTCCGGCGTTGTTGAAGGCCTGTCCGCCGCTGCAGCAGTGCTGGTAAATGATCTGATCGTTCGTGACGCTGAAGAGACCCGCGGCCAGATTGTTGATGACGCCGGAGTCGTAGACGGAGAGGTTGTTGCCGCCGCTCCAGTTGATGGTGCCGCTGTTGTTGAGGGTCCCGCCGGCGATGTAGCGCGTGCCGCTGCCGCTGAAGTTCAGCGTGCCGCCGACGGCGACGTTGAGGGGGCCGGCGCCGCTCAGCGTGGCGTCGGCGTTCCAGTCGATGACGCCGGTCGACGTCGTGCTGACCGATGCGCCGCTGTTGATGTTGAGATTGCCGCCGGCCAGCGTCATGTGATTGACGGTGATGCCAGCGGCGGAGACATTCAGTTGCGAGCTGTTGATCTGGAAGTTGCCGCTGCCGGTCAGCGTGGCGCCGCTGGCGAGCGTGTAGACGTTGCTGGTGAAGAGGATCACGCCAGGGGAGGTGGCGTTGAAAATGCCGCTGCTCGTCCCGCCGGAAGAGGGATTGAACGTGCCGCTCTGGATGTCGACGGTGCCGCTGTTGTTGAAGCCGTTGTTGTTGATCGACGTCGTGCCGGTGGCGGTCGTCTTGCGGAATGTGCCGGCGTTGTTGAAGGCCTGTCCGGCGCTGCAGCAGTGCTGGAAGATGATCTGGTCATTGGTCACGGCAAAAAGACCGGTGGCCAGGTTGTTGATGACGCCGGAGTTGTAGACGGAGAGGTTGTTGCCGTTGGTCCAGTTGACGGTGCCGCTGTTGTTGATGGTGCCGCCGTTGACGAAGCGCGTGCCGCTGCCGCTGATGTTGAGCGTCGCACCGGCGGCGATGTTGACGGTCGTGTCGATCTCGCTGTCTGCCGTCCAGTTCATGATGCCGTTCACGGTCAACGGTCCCGCGCCGAGGAGACGGCTGCTCGTGAACGTGAGCGCGCCGCTGACGGTGACGGTGGCGGGATTGGTGAACGTGACGTCGTGGCCGACGCCGAGGTTGAGCGTCTGCGTGCCGGTCGCTCCTCCGCCGACGGTCAGCGTGTTGAAGGCGGGAGCGACGTCGACGGTGACGGTGTAGGTGCCGCTGGCGTCGATGACGGCGTCGTTGGCCGCGGTCGGAACGCTGCCCGTCGACCAGTTCGAAGCGGTGCTCCAGTTTCCGCCGCTGCTGTTGATCCAGTGCGCCGCGGTGAGGACGGTGAAGTTGCTGCCGCTGGTGGCGGTGCCGCCGCCGGTGACGACGGAGATCGCGCCGGCGGTGGCGGAGACGGGAACCGTGGCCGTGATCTGCGAGCTGCTGTCGCCGGTGAACGCGGCCGTGGTGCCGTTGAACTTGACGGCGCTGACGGCGGTGAAGTTGGTGCCGCTGATGACGACGCTCGATCCGCTGTAGCCGGAGGAGGGCGTGAAGCTGGTGATGGTCGGCGCCGCGGGGGCGATGAAGCACTTGCCGAACGTTCCGGCGCCGAAGACGGTCTGGATCTCCGTCGCTGAGAGGGCGCGGTTGTAGATCGTCAGCTCGTCGATGCCGCCGGAGAAGAACGACGTCAGCGTGCTGTTGTCGCTCTGCACGCCGATGAGGAGCGGATTCGTGTCGTAGGCGATGACCTTCGAGGTCGTGGCGGCGTTGACCAGCGCGCCGTCGAGGTAGAGCGCCTGCGCGGTGCCGGCGCTGTCGTAGACGTAGGCGAAGTGGTGCCACACGCCGGTGGTAGGGGCGGTGGTGGTGTTGAGGATGTCGGTCGATGCGGCGTCGCCCACGCCCGCGCCGAGGGTGCCGTCGGTGTCGATGAAGACCAGGAACGAATTCTCGACACCGCTGCCGATCGCTTTCGAGGCCAGAATCCGTGTGCCGGTGGTTCCGACGATCTTGAACCATCCTTCCACGGTCAGGCTGGCCGGGTGCAGCGACGCGTTGTCGGGCGCGCTGACGTAGGCCGTCGTTCCGTTGAGACCGAAGGCCTGGCCCACTTCGCCGGTGCCGAACGAAACGCCGCCGTTTGCCGTGGCGAAGTTGGGACCAGCCGAATCGACGGTGTTGCTTTCGGCGCGATACCACGCCACCGCACCGCTCGGCACGGCCGTGCACGACGTCGGCGTGACGGTCGTGGTCTTGCTGGCGCTGTTGTTCGACGTGTTCGGATCGGGCTGCGTGCCGCTGGCGCTGGCGGAGAGCGTGAGCGTTCCCGGGATGGTCGGCGTGACGACGATCGACGGGAAGAAGTTCACCGACGCGCCGATGGAGCTCCAGCTGCACGTCACCGTTCCGGCCGACGGCGTACACGTTCCGCTGTTCGTCGGCGTGGAGGAGACATAGGTGGAGTTCGAGGGGAGGGTGACGGTGAGGACGGGGTTCGTCCCTTGCGAGGTGCTGTTGTTGAAGAGCTGGATGGTGAAGGTGACGTTGCCGGCGGCGAAGGTCACCGGATCGGGCGTGCCGCTGATGCCGACGACGCGCAGGTCGATCTGATCGTTGACCGTGACCGAGCCGCTGCCGGTGTTGTTGGCGTTGTTGGAGTCCGGCTCGGTGCCGGAAGCGGTCGCAGACAGCGTCGCCGTTCCGCCGGCGGTGGGCGTGACGATGACGGTGGCGAAGTAGTTGACCGAGGCTCCGATCGACGTCCAGTTGCAAGTCACGACGCCGGCCGATTGCGAGCAGCTTCCGCCTCCGGTCACGGACGCCGAAACGAACGTCGAGGCGGCCGGAATGGTCATCGTCAGGACCGTGCCTGTCCCTTGCGAGGTGCTGTTGTTGAAGAGCTGGGTCGTGTAGGTGACGTTGCCGGTATTCAGCGTGATCGTGGAAGGCGATCCGGTCACGCTGACGACGCGCAGGTCGATCTGGTCGTTGACCGTGACCGATCCGCTGGCCGTGCTGTTGGCGCTGTTGGGGTCGGGCTCGGTGCCCGATGCGCTGGCCGACAGCGTCGCTGTTCCGCCGGCAGTCGGCGTGACGATCACCGTGGCGAAGTAGTTGACCGAGGCGCCGATCGAAGTCCAGTTGCAGGTCACGACGCCGGCGGTTTGCGAACAGCTCCCGCCGCCGGTCACCGACGCCGACACGAACGTCGATGCGGCGGGGATGGTCATCGTCAGCGTCGTGCCGGTCCCTTGCGACGTGCTGTTGTTGAAGAGCTGCGTGGTGTAGGTGATGTTGCCGGTGTTCAGCGTGATCGGATTCGGTGAGCCGCTGACACTGACGACGCGCAGGTCGATCTGGTCGTTGACCGTGACCGATCCGCTGGCCGTGCTGTTCGCGCTGTTCGGATCGGGCTCCGTGCCCGATGCGGACGCCGACAGCGTCGCCGTTCCGCCGGCAGTCGGCGTGACGACGACGGTGGCGAAGTAGTTGACCGAGGCTCCGATCGACGTCCAGTTACATGTCACGACGCCGGATGTTTGCGAACAGCTTCCGCCGCCGGTCACCGACGCAGAAACGAACGTGGACGCCGAGGGGATGGTCATCGTCAGGACGGTGCCCGTCCCCTGCGAGGTGCTGTTGTTGAAGAGCTGCGTCGTGTAGGTGATGTTGCCGGTATTGAGCGTGATCGGATTCGGTGAGCCGCTGACGCTGACGACGCGCAGGTCGATCTGATCGTTGACCGTCACCGATCCGCTGGCCGTGCTGTTCGCGCTGTTGGGATCGGGCTCCGTGCCGGATGCGGACGCCGATAGCGTCGCCGTTCCTCCTGCCGTCGGCGTAACGACGACGGTCGCGAAGTAGTTGACCGAGGCACCGATCGAAGTCCAGTTGCAGGTCACGACGCCGGCTGTTTGCGAACAACTTCCGCCGCCGGTCACCGAGGCCGAAACGAACGTCGAGGCCGAGGGGATGGTCATCGTTAGAGTCGTGCCCGTTCCCTGCGAGGTGCTGTTGTTGAAGAGTTGCGTCGTGTACGTGACGTTGCCGGTGTTCAGCGTGATTGGATTCGGCGATCCGCTGACGCTGACGACGCGCAGGTCGATCTGGTCGTTCACCGTGACCGATCCGCTGGCGCTGTTGTTGGCCGGCGTCGGATCGGGATCGGCTCCCGAGACGGATGACGTCAGCGTCAGCGTCCCGCCGGCGGTCGGCGTGACGACGATGGTGACGAAGAAATTGTTCGAGGCCGGGATCGTCGACCAGTTGCAGGTGACCGTTCCCGCCGACTGCGAGCAGGTTCCGCCGCCGGTGGCCGAGGAGGAGACGTAGGTCGAGCTCGCGGGGATGGTGCTGGTGAGGACGGGACTGGTGCCGGCGGTGGTGCTTTCGGCGTTGAAGACCTGAGTGGTGTAGGTGATGTTGCCGGTGTTGAGCGTGATCGGATTCGGCGAGCCGCTGACGCTGACGACGCGCAGATCGACGTTCGTGGCAAACAGCGCCGCCGGCGCCGCCGCAGTCAGCGCGGCGAAGACGACCACTCGGAGGACCTTGGACATGAACCTCTCCCTCTATGAACACACGTCAACGCACGGCGCGCGATTGACCCGTTCTCTCTCTGGTGTGAAACCGCGAATTGTACCGTGCGAGCTTCAAATAAGCACTGGCTGATCTATTTTGTGGAAGGGTTGCTTTGAGGAAACTACGATGGTCCTGCCGGTGCGGATTGCCTGCAAATCAAACCAATAGTGGCGACGACGCGGAATCCGTTTCACCCGACTGCCCGTAGACTGCGCGAACCTTCATGGAATCGCGCTTCCTCACCTTCGTCGCCTCCTCGGCGGTCTTCATGACCGTCCTGCTCCTGCTCGACCGCGACGGTCTGCCGCAGCAGCTCGCCTTCGGCGCCGCCACGACGCTCTTCCTCTGGTTGTTCGCGCGGACCTCGCAGGTTCCGTTGCGGCAGATCGTCTGCTGCGTGATCGTGGCGACGATCGGCGAGGTGGTGCTGTCGATCGGATGGGGCTTGTACTCGTATCGCCACGCCGTGATCCCGCTCTACGTGCCGCCGGGTCACGGACTTTTCTACACGCTCGCCGCCGAAACGGCGCGGCAACAGTTCGTGCGCGTGCGCGGCGCGATGATCACCCGCTCGGTGGTGATCGGCGGTAGCGTCCTGGCCGTAACCAGCCTCGCGCTCAAACACGACGTCTGGGGATTTCTCTGGTGGGTCGGCGCCGTCGCGCTTATCGCGCTCTCGAAGAACCGCCTGCTGCTGTCGGCCTGCTTCGTCTACACGATCATCCTCGAATTCGTCGGTACCGCCTTCGGCAACTGGAGGTGGACAGCCGAGGTGCCGTTCCTCGGATTGCATTCCGCGAATCCGCCGAGTGGGGTGGGGATTCTCTACATCCTCCTCGATCTGATCGTGGTGGCGATTACTACCAGGGCGTGGTTCGAAGTGAGGGAGCAATGTGACACAGACACTCTTGTCTGTGCTGGTGAGGCCCGGAGCAACTGAGGCTGAAAGGATCAGCCGCTTCATCTGGCTCAAGCACAGACAGGAGTGTCTGTGCCACACATTGCACCGTTACCGGTTCGGCGATACCTTCCGCGGCCATGAAACGCGCGCTGATCGCTCTCCTCTCGCTCGCCGTCGTCGCCACCGCCTTCGCTGCCTGGCACGTCTCGCGGCACATCGCGATCGGCGGCACGGGCGGATGGGACTACGTCTCCATCGACTCCGTCTCGCGCCGCGCGTACGTCTCGCACGGTGACCGCGTGGAAGTCGTCGACGTCGACGCCGGCAAGGTGGTCGGCCTGATCCCCGACACCCTCGGCGTGCACGGCATCGCCGTCGATCACGATGGCGGACGCGGATTCATCTCCAGCGGCCGCGTGAACATGATGTCGATCTTCGATCTGAAAACGCTCCACCGCATCAACGACGTGAAGACCACCGGCGACAATCCCGACGCGATCCTATTCGAGCCGGCGTCGCAACACGTGTTCACGTTCAACGGCCGCGGCAAGAACACGACGGTGTTCGACACCCACGGCAAAGTGATCGCCACGATCGCCCTCGGCGGAAAGCCGGAGTTCGCCGTCACCGACCTGCACGGCTTCGTCTACGTCAACATCGAAGACACGAACGAGATCGCGGTCATCAACGTGAAGTCGAACGACGTGCGGGAGCGCTGGAAACTCGCTCCATGCGAGTCGCCGAGCGGATTGGCCATCGATCGCAAGCACCACCGTCTTTTCACGGTCTGCGAAAACGAGATCATGGCCGTCGTCGATTCGACGAACGGACACGTGGTCACGACCGTGCCGACCGGCAAGGGCACCGACGCGGCGGCCTTTGATGACGAACGCCAGCTCGCGTTCGCCTCAAACGGCCAGAGCGGAACGCTGACGGTGATTCACGAGTCGACTCCCGACAAATTCGACGTCGTCGACAACGTCGCCACGCAGCGCAGCGCGCGCACGATGGCCCTTGATACAAAGACGCATTACATCTTCCTGCCGGCCGCAAAGTTCGGCGAAGCGCCGGCGGCGACGGAAAAGAATCCCCGCCCGCGTCCGCCGGTAGTGCCGGGATCGTTCGAATTGATCGAAGTCGCGCCGTAAGCGATCGTCGCGCGCGCAACTCCAAGCTTGCCGAAGTACGATACGCGGCCATGAAACGCGCCGCATTGCTCCTCGCTCTCTTCGCCGCCTCGGCATTCGCGCAGCCGCTCATGCGCACCCAGAAGCCGCCGCTGCACGGCTCGCACTGGATGGCCGTCACCGGCAAGCCGCTCGGCGCCACCGCCGGCGCGATCATTTTTCAGAAGGGCGGCAACGCCGTCGATGCCGCCGCGGCCATGATCGCCGCAGACTGCACCATGTGGGACACGCTCTCCTGGGGCGGCGAGACGCAGGCGCTCATCTACAACCCCCACACGAAAAAAGTCATCGGCATCAACGCCCTCGGCGTCGCCCCGACCGGCGCCACGCCTGAGTATTACAAAGGAAAAGGGATGACGCATCCGCCCGATGAAGGCGTCCTGGCCGCCGTCACTCCCGGAACGCCCGGCGGCATCATGACCATGGTCGCCGAATACGGAAAGCTGTCGTTGAAAGAGGTCCTCGGGCCGGCCATCGAGATGGCCGACGGCTACGCGATCGAAGCGCAGTCGGCGGGCACGATCGATCGCAACAAGGACAAGCTGAAGAACTGGCCGTACTCGAAGAAAGTCTTCTTCGTCCATGCCGATGACGCCAAACATCCCGGGCCATACGCAGGCGAAATGTTCCGCCAGCCCGACCTCGCGGCCACGCTGCGCAAACTCGTCGACACCGAGCAGCAGGCGCTGAAGAAAGGGAAGTCGCGCAAGGAAGCGATCTACGCCGCATACGACCGCTTCTACAAAGGCGACATCGCCAAGGAAATCGTCCGCGGCACGCGCGAGCAGGGCGGCTTGTTCACCGAGGAGGATCTGGCGAACTGGAAAGTGCGGATCGAAGAGCCGATCTCCACGAGCTACAAGGGCGTCGACGTCTACAAACTCAACGTCTGGACGCAGGGCGCGGCCATGCTGCAGGCGCTCAACATCCTCGAGAACTTCGACCTCAAGTCGATGGGCTACAACTCGCCGCGCTACATCAACACCATCTATCAGGCCATGAGCCTGGCCTGGGCCGACCGCGATTTCTACTACGGCGACATCTACGTCGGTCCGCCCAAACCGGTGCTCGGGCTTCTCTCCAAGGACTATGCGAAGGATCGCGCGAAGCTCATCAACCCCGAGCACAACGATCCGAAGGCCAAGCCCGGCGATCCGTATCCGTATCAGCGCACGGTCAATCCGTATCCCGATCTGCTGAAAAACTGGGACGCGCCGAAACCGCCCGCGCCGAAGCCGCCGGGTGTACCGGAGTCGGGCGCTCTGCGATCGAACGAATTTCTTCGCCCGACCACATCGCTCTCCGACGACTACCTTTTCGCTTTCTACGCCGGCACGACCTCGGTCGAAGCAGCCGACGCGGAAGGGTGGGCAGTATCCGTCACACCGAGCGGCGGCTGGCTTCCGGCCGTCGTTGCGGGCAACACCGGCGTCGGACTCAGCGAACGGATGCAGAGCTTCGTCCTCGATCCGGCCGAAGGTCCGTTCAACGTCGTCGCACCGGGCAAGCATCCGCGCGTGACGCTCACGCCGACGCTCGCCCTCAAAGACGCTGCGCCGTGGCTCGTCTTCTCCGTCCAGGGCGGCGACAGCCAGGATCAGAACCTGCTGCAGTTTTTCCTCGACGTCGTCGAATTCGGAATGACCATCCAGGAAGCGACCGAAGCGCCGAACATCAACAGCTTCCAGATGCACAGCTCCTTCGGTGCGCACGACATCAAGCCGGGCAACATCCTCCTCAACTCCGCCGAGCCGCCGTGGGTGCGCGGCGAGCTCCGCCGCATGGGCTACACGATGACCTTCGAAGACCGCACCTCCGGACCGATCAACGCCATCATGATCGACCGCCCCCACGGCACGCTCTGGGGCGGATCGAGCAACCACGGAGAGGATTACGGGATCGGGTGGTAGATCCTTGGGCGTGGGAAGTGGGGAGTGGGGGGTGGGAGTTGCGCGGGGGTCTCGGTCTCCCACTCCCCATTCCCTACACCCCACACCCCATCCGTTAACCAAACCGTACCTTGCCATTCGCGCAAGCCTTTTGCAGAATCGCCGGCCGGAGGAACACGCTGTATGTCGAACGTCGTACGCATTCTCGCCCTCGGAGTCGGACTTTCTCTCGCCGCGTGCGCGGCCATGCAGCAGCAGAAAGCGCAGGCCTCACGCGCCGCCGATACCGGCGAGTTTCACAATCTCCAGGTCTTCCCGCAGAACATCAGCCACGATGAACTGATCGCGAACATGCGCGGATTCGCCAAGACCCTCGGCACCCGCTGCGACCATTGCCACGTCTCGAATCCTCCCGGCTCCAAAGAGCAACTCGACTTCGCCTCGGACGCCAAACCCGAAAAGAACGTCGCCCGCGCCATGATGCGCATGACCCGAGGGGCGAATGACCAGATCGCGAAGGCCGTCAATCCTCACGGACAGATGATCACCTGCTACACCTGCCACCGCGGCCACACGGTGCCCGATGTCACCGCCTCCGACGGCCCGGCCTCGGCACACGAATGAAAATGAAGTAGCGGCGCCGCCATCAGCGGCGCCGCACAATCCTCAGAACTTCACCGGCTTCAGGAACGACTGGAAAAGCTTGTCGCCGTCGCCCTTGTCGAGCAGGACGAGATCTTCGCCGACGCGGACGATCCACGGACTGCGATTCGTCGTCGGCGCGATCGGCGTCGCGTCCTTCATCTCGTCGTTTCCGTTCCATGATTCGCCGCCGTAGATCGAGAACCAGACGTTGTTGCTCCCTTCGCCCTTGTAGAGCATGTAGATCGAGCCAGCGAAGCGCGCCAGGCCCGGACCTTCGTCGCTCTTCGGCGTGAACTTCTGTGCTTCGTTCTTGATGTCGACGTTGCCGCGCCAGTCGCTGCCGTCGTAATTGCACCAGAGCAGGTTGTTGGTGTGGCCGCCTTTGAAAATCAGATAGAGAAGGCCGTCGTATTCGACGGCGGCCGGCCGCTTGTTCGTCCCGGGGTTCTGCTCGTCGTCGTTGTCGATGACGCTGATCTTCGTGCCGCCGCTCCAGCTGCTGCCGTTGAAGCGCTCCCAATGGATGTCGTCTTCATTCTTGAACTTGTGCACCATCACCAACTCGTTTTTGTAGCGGGCGAGGTACGGGCTGTTGTTCGTCTCCGGATTCTGGCCGGGACTGGCGATGGTGATGACGCTGCCGCCGGCCCAGGTCGTTCCGTTCCAGGTCGCCCATCGGATCGAATCGCTGTCGTGCGACTTCCAGACGACGTTCAGCACGTCATTGAGCGTTTCGCAGGAAGGACTTTTGTTCGTCTTCGGACTGAACGTCCCGCCGGTCATGTCGGCGATCCGTTTGTTATAAGTCCATTTGGCCTGCGCCGGGTCGTAGATGGCCATGTACATGTCGTCGTTACTCGAGCTCTTGTAGACCATGTGCAGTTGGCCCAGAAGCATGGCCGCCGACGGCCCTTCCGATGAAGCGAGGTTGTCGGTGAAGGTCGGGTTGACGACCTGGATGGCCGTGTTTCCGCTCCACTCCATCTCGTAGTCGTTGCTCAGGTTGATGGCCAGATCGACGACGGTGGTGGTCTCCCAGAAATCGCAGAAGATCATCGAGATCTGATTGTCCGTTCCGGTGATGGGGACGAAGTTGTCATCGACGATCTCCGTGAGCTGCCGGTCGATCTGCTGGCTGAGCTCTTCCAGCGTCCGCCACGAGAATCCGGTGACCTCGTAATCGACCAGAAGTCCCGCGGCGATGGCAGCGACCGCTGCGCCGACCACCGGATCGACCAGCGTGATCTCCGCCGCCAGCGTGAAGAGCGCGCCGTACAGGCTGGAGACGATGATGTTCACATACTGCTCCGTGTCCGGCGTCATGGTCATGTAGTTGGCGAAGGGAAGCGCGGCGTCGACCGCGGCCTGGAACTGCGACACCTGCGTGCTGATCATCAGGTCGAGGTCGGTCGTGTCGGTGTAGACGCCCGCCAGCACCGCCTGGCTTCGCGTGTTCTCCGGCGGGCAGTACTCGGCCGGCCAGAAGTAGCGGTCGTCGCCTAAGGAGTCCGATGTGGTCAGAATGACGCGCGATTTGTTCGTGCCGCTCTGGCCGATGATCGCGTCGTAAGTGGTCTGGAACGGATCGTTGGTGAATCCGGGCGAAGCGACGTATGCCCAGTCACCGACTATGGTCTTCACGAAGTTCCCGAACGTCGTCAGGTCGTTGCCTTCGAATCCGATGTAGTGCGACAGATTCACGTAGACGATCTCGCCGTCGGTCTGGCTTAGAAAGTCGCGGATGTCGTTCAGCATCGAGTTGAACGTGCTCGTGCTCTGCAGGCCGTGGTAGGTGTAATAGACGCCGCCCTTGTTGTACATGCGGAAATCGAATCCGCGGATGCCCATCCGCAACTGCGTGGCGATGTCCTGCTTCGTGGCGGTGGTCAGGCCTTTGAGCGAAACCAGAATCTCATCGAGCAGCCACGCCAGCGGATCGGCCACGTACGGCAGGATGCCGGCATCGTTCAGATCCTGCGCGATCTTCGCCAGCGCATTCTCGAGCTCCACGATCCACTCGGCCGGATCGGGCGCCATCTCGTCGCTCAGATCGAATGTCCCCGAATCGTGCGTCATCGGCAGACAGATGTTCGCCAGCTTCTTGGTGTGAATCTTCGTGTTGCGGGTCATCCAGTGCATGTAATCCATCGTTCACTCTCTCCTTTTTCACGGTTGGCAGCCTCTGCTGTAGCTGCGGCATGATAGTAGAGAAAGCGATATGGAAGTAATGTGTTGAATGTGCAAACGTTCAGCGCCGGCGCGGCGACTGAAGCGTGACGGCGATCGGGATCCCCGCCAGCGCCGGCAACCAGAACGAAATCAGCCGGTAGGTGAGGACGGCCACCACCGCCACGCTGGCTGGCACGCCAAGGCCGCCGTACAGCGCGGTCATGGCCACTTCCACGACGGCGATTCCGCCGGGCAGAAAACTGGCGCGCCCGAGGAGCAGCGGGACGCCGTAGCCGGCGAGGAGCAGGGAGAGGTGGAGCGAGCGTCCGGCGGCGAGGAAGGCGTAGCGCAGACAGAGAAGGTCGAACGTCAGCACCATCAACGAACAGGATGCCGGAAGCATCCATCCGCCGCCGCGCATCTTCTGCCAGATCTCCGACGCAGTCTCCACCGCCTCCAGCATCGCCGACGAATCCCACTTCGGGCGGAGCCGCTTCATCAGCCGCGCGGCGCGATTCGAGATCGCACGCAGCCAGTCATTCCGCGCCAGCAGCGCGATCGCACTGCCGATGACGATCGTCAGCACCGAGATGACGAGCGACAGCGCGACCACGGTGACGCGCGAGAGTTGATGAAGAAGCAGCAACTCGATGGCGCCGATCAGCGCAAACAGCATCAGCGCCGCCGCGTCGAAGATCGACGGCAGCCAGCTCGCCAGCAGCGCCGCATCCGCGGAGATGCCGCGCTTGCGCGTCCACTTGAAGATCGCCGCCCCGAATCCGAGCGCTCCCGCCGCCACCAGCGCCACCGATCCCGCCCCAATCTCGATCGCCGCCGCGCGCCGCAGCGACAGCCGCTCGCCCGTCATCTGAATCACCGACTGCAGCAGCGCCCCGTTCGCGACGTAGCTGAGCGCCTCCATGATCACACTCAATCCGATTGCCCACGGCTTCAGCGTCCGCAGCGTCGCGAACGAGTCCTCGATCGTGTCCAGCCGCGGCAGCAGGAAGTGAACGAGCAACCCGAGGACGACCAGTATCGGAACAGCACGAAGAATGCGGAACTTCAAAGGCCGTGGTTCACTCTCGGGTTCGGCTGCGGGCATCGCAAATGGTAATGCTGAGGCCATGCCTGCTGGAGCAATATCGTTGATGCGTCCACGTGCATAAAAAAAGCATTACGATATGCGCCGGAGTGCATCCATGCGAACAACACTCAATCTCGATGATGTCGCGCTTGAAGCGGCGATGAAGGTTTCTGGCGGGCGGACGAAGACCGAGGTTGTGAATGAGGCGCTCCGCCGCTTCGCTCTTGCCAAGAGGCGGCGGCAGCTTCTGGATTTCCGCGGCAAAGTTGAGTGGATCGGCAACGTCGACGACCTCCGAAAACGGCGATGAGAGTTCTGGTCGATACGTCGGTCTGGGTTGACTTCTTTAACGGCCATCCCAGTCCACAGGCCGAAGCGCTCACGCACCTCATTCGCGAAGAGGCGGATGTCGTTACTTGCGGTCTAATCGCCGCCGAGGTGTTACAGGGTTTGCGGCAGGCGAAGAGCCGCGTGAATATCGAACGGCACTTTCGCGAGATGGAGTGGCTATCGCCAAAAGAGCCGGATACCTATCTCGAGGCGGCCGAGCTATTCCGGCGGCTGCGTGCCCGCGGAATTACGATCCGCTCAACGATCGACTGCGTGATCGCAAACCTAGCGGCACGTCACGATGCGCTGATGCTTGCTAAGGACCGCGATCTGACTCTCATCGTCGAATCGAAGCTTTTGGACCTTCGGGCGATGCCGGTGTAGCCGTTTGGTGCGCTCAGTAGCGCGGGCCCTGCGAATTGCGGCGGCGAAGGCTGGCGGAAACTGCCGGACAGACGTACAACACTATTCTCTGACGATGGCTCTCGCACCCGGTTCCCGCCTTGGTCCCTACGAGATTGTCAGCGCGCTCGGCGCGGGAGGCATGGGTGAGGTTTACCGGGCCCACGATCCGCGCATCGGGCGCGACGTGGCCATCAAAGTCCTTGCTGTTGCGACTTCAGAGCATCGCGATCATCTGCAGCGATTCGAGCAAGAGGCGCGCGCGACCGGCGCGCTGAATCATCCCAATCTTCTGGTGATCTTTGATTTCGGGATGCACGACGGCGCGCCATTCATCGTTTCCGAGCTGCTCGAAGGCACCACCTTACGCGATCGGCTTGCCGAGGCGCGGATTTCAGTGCGTAAGGCAATCGATTACGCAGCGCAGATCGCGCGCGGCCTTGGCGCGGCGCACGAAAAGGGCATCGTCCACCGTGACTTGAAGCCGGAGAACATCTTCATCACCTCCGACGAGCGCGCGAAGATTCTCGATTTTGGCTTGGCGAAGCTGCTGCAGCCGGATGACCGCGAGGTTTCCGCCACCGCCGCGACCCAGCGAATGACCACTACCACCGGCGTGGTCATGGGCACGGCCGGCTACATGTCGCCGGAGCAGGTTCGAGGGACGGCCGTCGATCATCGCTCCGACGTCTTCTCGTTCGGCGTTGTGCTGTACGAGATGATCAGTGGCGTTCAGCCGTTCCGCCGCAGCAGCGGAGTGGAAACGATGAACGCGATCCTCAACGACGAGCCGCCGCTGATCGGCGGCGACGCTGCGTCACCCGAGCTCCTCCGCCTGCTCGAACATGCACTGGAAAAAAATCGCGAGCGGCGCTTCGAATCGATGAAAGACATTGCCTTCGCGCTTGAAGCGTTGACCGGCAGAGGAGCGGTACAGAAGAAATCGCGCGCGCGAAGAGCAAAAGAGTCCCAGAGGGCAAGACAACCACGGTACCGCCGCATCACTTTCGGGCGCGGAACGGTTATGACGGCTCGCTTCGCGCCGGACGGCTCTGTCATTTACGGGGCAACGTGGGAAGACGGGCCTCTGGAGGTTTTCTCCGCGCATCCGCCCGATCCTGAGGTGCGCCCACTCGGACTGATTGGCGCTGATGTCCTCTCCGTTTCGTCCAAGGGCGAACTGGCGGTCTCTCTTGGACGCCGTTACATCAGCGGGTGGGTCACCATCGGTACGCTCGCGCGCCGTGCGATCAGCGGCGGTTCGCCGCGCATTGTCTGCGAGGATGTTCAGGAAGCGGAATGGGCGCCGGATGGAAAGAACCTGTTGATCATCAGAAGCGTCGACGGTCTGCATCGACTCGAGTCGCCTATTGGAAACGTCCTGTACGAGAGTCGGCTGTGGATCAGTCACGCTCGCCAATCGCCGCACGGCGGTCGCATCGCATTCCTCGAGCATCCCGTGTGGGGAGACGACAACGGCGCCGTGGTGGTGATCGACCGCGTCGGCCGGGAGCTGGTGCGCTCGTCGACCTGGAGCAGCACCGGCGGCATCGCTTGGACGCCGAAAGGAGACGAGGTTTGGGTGTCGGCCTCGGCCGAGTGGGAGGGCAGTGGCCACGAACTTCGCGGCATCAACATGTCGGGCGGCGAGAGAATCGTTCTCGCCATTCCCGGACGAGTGGCACTTCACGACATTTCGCCTGCCGGCGACGTGCTGCTGGCGTTTGAAAACGGACGGCGCGAAGCGGTCGCCGGCCGGATCGAACCACCACAGGAACGGAATCTCACATTATTCGATTGGTCGTGGCTGGCAGACATCAGTGATGATGGGGAACTCATAGTAATCATGGAACGAGCGGGAGCGGTCCGCGCGCAGAGCACCGTCTATGTGCGGCCCGTGGACGGTGGCTCGCCGGTACGTATCGGCGACGGGCATGTGCGCGGAAGGGCATTCACTCCCGACGGCAAATGGATCATCGTCGATACGGGAGGATCTCCGCCGAATCTGGAGATGCTGCCGGTCGGCGCCGGCGTGCCTTGCCTGCTGCCGCCGCCACAGTTGGAGACACTCCTCGCCTGGCATCCGTTCGCCGATGGCGAGCGCCTTCTGCTCCACGGCAAGAGTGGCGCAGAGCGGCCGCACCTGTTCGAGATGTCGCTTGCCAGCGGCGCCATCCGACCGATCTCGCAGGTTCCCGTGGATCGGCCTGCGCGCCTGTCGAATGACGGCCGCCATGTAGCAGCGATGGGGGAGAGCGATACGGTGTTGCTCCTTTCCGTAGCGGGCGGCGAGGCACGGCCCGCGCCTGGCTGCGTGGCCGGAGACCTACCCATCGGCTGGACACCCGATGATCGTGCGCTCTACGTCTATCGCCGCGGTCGCACGAGTGTGCCGATCGAGCGCGTCGATATCACCACCGGCGAGCGCACTCCCTGGCACACTATCCGCCCCGCTGATCCCGCTGGCATCCACGACATCGTGCCCGGCTACGTCATGCCTGTCTACATCACGCCCGACGGCCTGACGTACGCGTATTCCTACCGAAGGCTTCTGTCAGATTTATACGTGGTGAGCGGACTGAGTTAGGAGTGGCTTGGTGCGCCCAGTAGGATTCGAACCTACGACCTTCAGCTCCGGAGGCTGACGCTCTATCCAGCTGAGCTATGGGCGCGATCGGGTGGGATGCGGAGTGTACTACGCGGCGTCGGTGAGGTTGATTCGCAGCGTCTTCTTCAGCGCTACGCGCAGGGGGCGCGAGGAGTCGCGCAGCCAATCGTAGGTTTTCCGCCAGTGGTCTTTGTCGATGAACTCTTTCAACTTCGGATGATCGTAGAGGAAGACGTCGGCGCGGCGTTTGACCTGCTTCGGCGTGCCGATCCAGCGAACCTCTTTTTTGCGGACCGCTTCCAACTTCGCGTCGAGCTCCGCGTAGAACTCCTCGTCGACCATGAAGTACATGTTCTTCAGCCAGCAGAGGCCAGGTTTGACGCAGACCTCCTTCAGGATCTGGAAGCGTTTCGGGTCGTAAGTGACTTTGCCGCCGCGCAACAGGACTTCGCGCATCTCGTCGCGCATCTTCTCGAACATCGGTCCGCGCCAGTGTTCGGAGATCGACTTCTCGTGGACGTTGCCGAGGGGCGGGACGTCGGGATTGAGGAGGAGGCAGCAGGGGCGGATGTCGCCGTTGCCGGTGACGGCGGCGGTGTACCAGGCGAAGAAGCAGCCGTCGTTGCGGTCCTTGAATGACGGCGCGACCGGATACATGTTCGTCGGCACGACGCCGACGCGGTCGCGCACGGCCTTCATCATCTTGTTCCAGCCGTAGACGGCGAAGTCGATCTGGAGCAGGCCGGCGTCGGCGTCCTTGCGCAGCACTTCCTCGACGTACGGCTCGGCCAACTCCGCATCCTCGGGGCGCAGAAGGAGCTCGCGATCGATGCGCTCGCGCGGGATTTCGAGAACCGCGTTCATGGCGATGCGGTCGACGCCGAGGGAGCGGCCGAGGTCGTACATCTCGACCATGCGCGTGATGTTGGAGCGGTCGAGGAGGAACTGCGTCACGATCGACGGATAGATCGAATCGCCGCGGACTTCGACCAGCGTTTTGATCGCGGTGATGACCTTGTCGAACAGCGCCGGCTTCACCTTCATCATGCGCCCGTAGTCGGCGGCGTCGACGGCGTTGAGCGAGAAGATCACCTCGCGTGCTTTGTTCTGCACGAGGTATTCGGCGATCTCGCGGCTCAGCGCCACGCCATTCGTGGTGACGTTGTCGACGACGATGCTGCGCTTGGCGAGATGCGCGAGGACGTCGTTGATCTCGCGATGAAAGAGCGGATCGCCGCCGCCGGAAAGGCGCACGGAACGGAGGCCGGTCGAGGCCAGCTCGTCGATCAGCTCCGTCGTCTTCTGGAGCGGAATCTGTTCTTTCGTGCGCAGGTCCTGCTGGTTGCAGAAGTAGCAGGCCACGTTGCAGCGGTCGGTGAGGTCGAGCTCGGCGTGCACCGGTCCCGTCGTCGGCCTGTTGGCGACGATGGCATCAATGATCTCGCGCTTGCGCTCGCGCGAAACTTCAGCCCACCCGTGAGTTCCTCTCATGATCGTGCGCTAACGGGAGTGACTTTCAGAGCATTCCGTTCAGGAGAGATCGGCGGGCGGCAACTCTTTGAAGGGGTTGAATACCTTGAGACCTGGCCTGCGGAAATCCTTGTCGTTACCGGTCACGATGGTCAGACCGTGCTTTCGGGCAGTGGCGGCAATGTAGCTGTCTTCGACCGGCATCGACTGACCTGCCTTATTCAGCAAATGGTGCTGATCGGCCCACACATGTGCCACGCTCACATTGAACCCATGAATTCGCCCTTGCATCGCCTCGATCAGGCGCGTCAGCCACGATTGCAACTCCGCCTGCTGGCGGCCTTGTTTGGTTCGCACCCAATAGGCCAGTTGCGCGATGACCACGGCGCTGGTGTAGCAGCGATCCTGTTCCTGCCGAAGCCAAGCGATCACGCGCGGATCGCCGTTGCGCTTCGCTGGCTGGGATAGCACGTCCGTATCGAGCAACCAACTCATAACTTGCGCTTCTTCGGCAACTGCCGGCTACGGGGAGGAACGTCATCCATCGATACAGGACATGCGGACAACACCTCCATCCAATTCTCCTTCTCCGGCAGGCGGCGAAAAACGACTGCGTCTTCGTCCGCGTCGAACCAGGCTTCAAACGACTGCCCGGGCTTTGCCGGCAGCAGTGCTTTTGGAAGCGTGAGACGGTGTTTTGAATCCAAGGTCACGATCATGGTGGGATTATCCCACCGCGAGGTTTTTGCGTCAATTTCCCCGATCCGCGTCTGCGCCCGGCGCCGTGCCGCCCGATGGCGTGATCAGTGATCGTCTACCAACTCCGAACCTACGTATAATCGCGCCCGCTTGTACGGTCCGCTCAAGGTCTTCACCGGCCGATCCCATCCAGCGCTCGCGCAGGAGATCTGCGCGTTGCTGGGGATGGAGCTCGGACACGTCTCGCTGTACAGCTTCTCCGACGGTGAGAACTACGTGCAGATCGATGAGAACGTCCGCGGTGCGGACGTCTTCGTGATCCAGCCGACGGCGCCGCCGGTGAATGACAACCTGATGGAGCTCTTGATCATGCTCGATGCATTCAAGCGCTCCTCGGCCAGCCGCGTGACGGCGGTGCTGCCGTACTACGGCTACGCGCGGCAGGATCGCAAAGACAAGCCGCGCGTGCCGATCACGTCGAAGCTCGTGGCCGACCTGATCACTGCCGCCGGCGCAGACCGCGTGTTGACGCTCGACCTGCATGCGTCGCAGATCCAGGGCTTTTTCAACATCCCGGTTGATCACCTCTTCGCCGCTCCCGTGATCGTGCGCCACCTTCGCGACCTCGGCCTGGAAGATCTGACGATCGTTTCGCCCGATGCCGGCGGCGTGGAACGCGCGCGCGCATACGCGAAGCGCCTCGGCGCGACGCTGGCCATCATTGACAAGCGGCGCACCGGCGCGAATCAGACCGAGGTCATGAACATCATCGGCGACGTCGAGGACCGGAACGTGTTCGTGGTCGACGACATCATCGACACCGGCGGGACGCTGATCCATTCGACCGACGCGCTTCTGGCGAAAGGGGCGCGCTCGATCTCGGCGTCATGCACGCACGCCGTGCTCTCCGGCCCGGCCATCCAGCGCATCAACAACTCGCAGTTGAAGCACGTCATCGCCACGAACAGCATGTCGATGGCCGACAAGCAGGCGGAATGTCCGAAACTGACCACGCTCTCGGTCGGCGACCTGCTGGCCGAGGCCATCAAGCGGATCCACGACGAGGATTCGGTGAGCTCGTTGTTTGCGATGTAGCTGTCATCCTGAACCGCCGGAGGCGCGGAGCCGAAGGCGAAGACGCCGAAGGACGGGGAAGGATCTCAAGCTTCCCATACTGCGTTGAATCCTAAAGGGTTCCAGCCGGAGCCGCGAAACTTGGGATCCTTCGCCGTCCTGCGCCGGTCCGTCGCTTCGCGACTCCCGGCTCCGGCGGCTCAGGATGACAACCAGGAATACACCGCCGCATCAACGACTTAACATCGTTTCGCGGTTCAAACTGCTAAAGGAGTTTCTGCATCATGGCTGAGGTCACCCTCGAAGTTACCCGTCGCGAGCGCTCGGGAAAAGAGTACGCGAAGAAGTTGCGTCAGGAGAACAAGATCCCGGCGGTCGTCTACGGCGGTCATAAAGACCCGGTGGCGATCACCGTCGAGCGTAAGGCGGTCGTCGATCTGATTCAGAAGAGCGAGCACGGCGTCCGCTCGATCTTCCTGCTGAAGATGTCCGGCACCGATCAGCAGCGCCACGCCATGATCAAGGACATGCAGATGGACCCGATCTCCCGCCGCATGACGCACATCGATTTCGTGCGCGTGGTGATGGACGAGGTGGTCCGCCTGACCATTCCCGTTCACCTCAGCGGCAACTCGATCGGCGTCAAAGAAGGCGGCATCCTCGACTGGCAGATGCGCGAGCTTCACGTCGAGTGTCTCCCCAACGCCATCCCCGACACGATCGAAGTCGACATCACGAACCTCGGCGCGCACCAGCAGGTCCGCATTGCGGATCTGAAGCTGCCGGAGGGCGTGAAGGTCGAAGAGGATCCGCATCGCGTCATCGTCGGCGTCACCACGGCGCGTGCCGAGGTGGTCGCGGAAGTGCCGGGCGCGGACGCGGCTGCGGCCGAGCCGGAAGTGGCCAAGAAGGGCAAGACCGAGACGGAAGAGTAACGCTCGATCCCCATCAATTCGCTTACGATTGCGCCCCGCGGAAACGCGGGGCGTTTTGTTGTCCGGAGGAATGCGATGTCCCGCCTGACGAGGCTCACGAAGGACCAGGTTACTGCCGAGGTGCGCGAGAAATTCGAGCAGATCGGCGCGGTGCGCGGCAACGTGCCGAACATGTTCCGCGTGTATGCGCACCGGCCCGAGATTCTGAAGACGATGATGGCGCACATGGACGCCGTCACGAACACCGGAACGGTTCCGGTGCGGACAAAGGAGTTGGTGGCGACGCTCGTCTCGCGCATCAACAGTTGCGAGTATTGAAACCGCTCGCACACCGCGCAGGCTGCGCGGCACGGAGCCACGGAAGAGCAGATGCAGGCGTTGCTTGATTTCGAAAACGGACCGTTCGACGAGCGGGAGAAGGCGGCGCTGGCGTACGCGCAGCAGCTCACCATCGATGCGAACCGGGTCGATGACGCACTCTTCGCGCGGCTGCGTCAGCACTACGACGAGGGCGAGGTCGTGGAGATCTCGGCGATGGCAGGATTGTTCAACTACTTCAATCGCGTGAACGACGCGCTGCAGATGCAACCGACGAAACCGGGCGAGGGTCTGTGAAGCGGCTGACTCTTGTCATCGCACTGTTGCTTGCGGGCGTTGCGAAACCGCCCGTGACGATATCGATGCCGATGTCGATTTCGCCAGTCCCGTTTCCCTACGGGCATACGACAGTGAACCCGTATGTCGTCGCGGACGGCAACGGCTTCGACCTGTCGTGGGTCGACGGCAGGACCCTGGAGTTCGCCCATTTCGACGGCGTGAAGTGGTCGCGGTGGACTCGGATCGCGCACGGCGAAATGCTCGAGAATCGCGCCGACTATCCGTCGATCGCGGCCTCCGGGCGAAACATCTTCGCGCAGTGGCGCGAGAAGGCAGGGAAGGGGCGGCGCATTCGGCTGTCGCGTTCGAACGACGGCGGCGAGACGTGGAGCAAGCCGGTCACGCCGCATCCGGTGATGGATCGCGAATTCGGATTCGTGTCGATGCTGCCGCTCGCGGACGGCACGGCGCGGATCGCCTGGCTCGACGGACGCGAAAAAGAAACGGAGCTGCGCGCGGCGACGATGTCGACGTCTGGGACGTTGAGCGCCGAGGCGGTGGTGGATGCGCGCGTGTGCGATTGCTGCCAGACGGCGATGGCGATGACGCCGCACGGTGCGGTGGTCGTGTATCGCGATCGCTCGGCGGATGAGATGCGCGACATCGCAATCGCCCCGCCGGTTGCGAATGCGCACAGCGCGCTGGTTCACCGCGATCAGTGGAATCTCAAGGGATGTCCGGTCAACGGTCCGCGCATCGTCGCGAACGGTGCGCGTGCGGCTGTGGCCTGGTACACGGCCGCGAACGGCAAGCCGGAAGTGCTCGTGGCGTTTTCGCACGACGGCGGCGCGACGTTCGCGGCTCCGACCCGCGTCGATGCCGGACATCCGGCCGGACGCGTCGACATCGTCCTCCTCGGCGACGGCTCTGCAGTCGCAACGTGGGTGGAAAATACGTCACAGATCGTGGCGCGGCGCATCACCGAAAGCGGCGTTCTCGATCCCGTACAAACGGTCGGCGCATCGAAAGCGGCGATCGGATTTCCCCGCATCGCCTTCTCCAACGAAACGATCCTCGCCGCATGGAATGGCGACGATGGCGTTCATCTCGCAATAATCAAACCTCGAATACGGTGACTACGCATATGAAATCGACTCTGGCCACGCTCTGCGCTGTCGTCCTTGCGGCGGCGTGCGCGAAAGAAGAACCGAAACCTGTCAATCCTGCCAAGCCGGCGGCGACCGCGACATCGTCAACGTCGCCAGTGCCAAAGACGGCGCAAGAGCCGCCCGCGGAACTGGCGTCCGCGCGAACCGACGTCGGCGATCCGATGCCGGCGTACACGGCGAAGTATCTCGACGGCAAGCCGCTCAACCTCGCCGGCGAGAAGGGGAACGTCATCTTCCTCAACGTCTGGGCCACGTGGTGCGGACCGTGCCGTTTCGAAACGCCGGAACTGCAGGCGCTGCACAACCAGTACGCCGCGAAGGGGATGAAAGTCATCGGCGTGAGCGTCGACGAGGGGGAGACCGAGGCGGTGAAGACGTTCGTCAGCGAACAGAAGATCACCTATCCGATCGCGGTCGATCCCGAGGGACGCATCGCCAATCTGCTGCAGACGACTGTGCTTCCGACGTCGCTGCTCCTCGACCGGAGCGGCAAAATCGTCTGGCGGCAGATCGGCGCGATCATGCCGAACGACGCGAAGTTGAAGGCCGCGTTGGAGAAGGCGGTCGCAGAAAAGTAGGGCGGCTACGGCGCGATTTTTCTGCGGTCGGGCGTGGCGCGCTCGACGGAGCGGCGTTCGCGCTGGCGCTGGATGAATTCGCGCACGTTTTTGGCGATATGGCCGACCAGCAGCCGCAGCGGAAGGTAGGCGAGGCCGAGGGCAAGGATCACCGCCAGGGCGGCGATCACGAGAACGACAATCGAGGACATGTTCGCTGTCTAAGTAGCAAACTCCGCGCCGTTCACGCGATCACTGAAACCACGACCCTCCGTTGATGTCGATGGTGACGCCGTTGAGGTAATCGCCCATCGGCGAGGCCAGAAAGAGAATCACGCCGGCCACGTCGCCGACGCTGCCGACACGGCGCAGCGGGATCTGGCTGACGATATCGTCATAGTGCTTGACCAGCTCCGGCTTGGCCATCTCGGTCTCGATGAAGCCGGGGGCGACGCAACTCGCCACGATGTTGTCCTTCGCGCAGGCGCGGGCGATGGAGCGGGTGAGGTTGACCAGGGCCGCTTTCGACGCGCCGTAGTCGGCGAATTCGGTTTCGCCGCGCCATGCCGCACGCGAGGCGACGTTGATGATTTTGCCGCCGCCGTTGCGGCGCATGGCGCGCATGGCCAGCCAGGCGGCGTTCGCGGCGGCGAAGACGTTGAGGTCGAACGTCCGTTTCCAGCCGCGCTGCCACGCGTCGTAGTCGTCGCCGTCGAACGGGTTGTATTCGAAGACGGCGGCGTTGTTGACCAGGACGTCGATCGTTCCGAATCGTTCCACGACGTCGTCGATCAGTTTTTTCACCGAGTCGGGATCGGCGACATCAGCTTTGACGGCGACGGCGCGCTCGCCGATCTCGCGCACGACGGCATCCGCGGACGCGTCGCTGCTGTGGTAGTTGACGATCACGCGCGCGCCGGCGGCGGCCATGCGTCTCGCGGTCTCCGCGCCGATGCCGCGCGAGGCGCCGGTGATCACCACCACCTTGCCGGTCAGATCGAGTGTCGTCATCGCATTCGCATCCATCAGGTATCCTCGACGGCGACGGAGTTTATGCGATGACTCATGACGTGACGTTTTATACGCGCCGCGATTGTTCGCTCTGCGATGCCGCCGAGGCGGCCGTGCGCGCGGCCTCGGTGCTGCATCAGCTGCCGCTGTCGATCACGCTCGTCGACGTCGACGACGATCCGGCGCTTCAGGCGAAGTTCACGGACGACGTGCCGGTGATTTACGTCGATGGCGTCGAAGCCTTTCGCCATCGCGTGACCGCTGACGAACTCGCGGCCTGGATCGCCAAGCGCGAGCCGCGGCGGTCGCTGGCGCAGGAGACGTGCGTTCCCTGCCGCGGCGGTGTGCCGCCGCTGAAAGGGAAGGAGCTGACGTCGCTGGCGAAGGAGCTTGGCGGCGACTGGCAGATCGTCGACGAGCATCACCTGGAGAAGGAGTTCACGTTCCCCGATTTCGCGGAAGCGCTGGCGTTCACGAACCGCGTCGGAGCGATCGCGGAATCGCAGGGGCACCATCCCGACATTTACCTTGCCTGGGGCAAAGTGCGCGTGACGATCTGGACGCACAAAGCGGACGGTTTGACGCGCTCCGATTTCGTGCTCGCTGCGAAGATCGATCAGTGAGTATCGTAGCGCCGGCGGCTCTGTACGTACCGGAGACATGGTGGACAGGTGGCCGGGGACATGGTGGACACCCAAGAAGCGCACAGTGAGCGGAGAAAGGAAACCGCTCAATGCCGTTCAAAGAGGAGTCCAGAA